>Ga0190271_10000009_pt1 | contig 208201 bp, 176 predicted proteins | sample Popmic356T_FD_133747 | JGI IMG/M metagenome (GOLD analysis project Ga0190271, IMG submission 133747) | Populus adjacent soil microbial communities from riparian zone of Weber River, Utah, USA - 356 T | ecosystem: Environmental > Terrestrial > Soil > Riparian zone | place: USA: Utah...
CAAGTCCGTTAAACTATAAAGAAAATATTTACCGGACAACGGTATCCAGGATTTCTTCAGGAGCCAGCTTTTTATCATTGTATAGCTTATTGATCCCAGATCAGGAAAACCTGCTTTATATCCCTAAAGATCAATTTGAAATTGGACAAGCAGCCGGGGCAACCGCAGCTTATGCCGCATTTTTTGACACCAAAACCAGTTTGTCGAATTTAAAAAGGATCCAGGGCGAGTTATTAAGCTATAAACACGCATTAATGCCCTTTGAAGATGTAAAACCTACTGACTCTAATTGGCTGGCCATCCAAAAAGTTGGCATAACCGGAATTATGAAGGCTGAAATTAAGCAGAATAGGGCTTATTTTAACCCCGAAAAAGAGGTTACTTATAACGAAATTAAAGAACCAATCAAAGAATATTATTATAAAGCACAGATCTGGTTCGACGATCATCAGAATATCCCCATTAACTTAGAAAACACCATTTCGGTGGTTTGTTATGTGGGGAATAAATCAGTTGATGCTACAAAAGCCGAACTTCAGAAAAAATGGAACAAAAATTATAGGTTCAGCTCCAAATATGACCTTAAAAAAGTGCTTAGCAGACGCGAATTTTCGGTCATCATTAACGAATACTTAAAACCTTTCGATGTTGTGAATGTAGATAAAACCGGTAGGGTAATCCGCTAATTTTTGCCACAGATTTGCACACATAAACATAATTGCAAAAAATTATCGGTGTTCATCCTTTTTATCTGTGGTTAATTCATTAGGCAGAGGTTGTAACATTTCCATTTCCTTTTAAAATTAGGTCACGCTTTGCCTAAATTGCATCCAAACCTAAAATTCATGAAGAAATATTTACTTTTCCTTTTGCTTTGTACAGGCGAATATGCTTTTGCGCAACAATTGGCCCCTTTAACTGTCGAAAAAATTATGCGCGATCCAAAATGGATGGGTATTTCGCCAACCAATTTCCGCTGGACAGCAGATAGCAAAACCCTATATTTTAACTGGAACCCTGAAAATAAAGCCAAAGAAGAATTATTCAAAGTTTCGGCTGCTTCTTCAAAACCTGTTAAAGCAGCGGAAAAGGAAGATGAAAAACTATTGAGTTTAAATTACACCTACAATGCCGATCGCTCCCTTGGTTTAGTTGAAAAAAGCGGTGATATTTATTTACAGAACTTCAAAACCAATAAGGAAACGCGCTTAACCAGCACACAGGAACGGGAAAGCAGTCCGATTTTTTTAACCAATGGAAACGTTGTTTACCAATTGGGCGATAATCTTTTCGTGGTTGATTTAAAATCAGCAGAAACCAGACAGCTTACCAATTTTGTTAAAGGTAAAAAAGCCGGAAGAGCAGATAGTAAACCCGCTACCGAACAGGATAAATGGTTAAAAGTACAACAGACCGAACTCTTCGATATTATTAAAAAACGAAATGCTGAAGCAAAAAACGGTTCACGCAGTGGAAGAGGCCGCTTTGGGAGTACCGCTGCAGATACAAAACCTTTAAAAGAACTATATACTGAAGACAAGTTCTTAAACGGCGTAATCATTAGCCCGGATGGACATTTTATTACTTATAAATTAACTACACCAGCACAGAACAACCATAATACCATTGTTCCGAATTATGTTACATCATCAGGTTATACCGAAGATATTCCGGGTAGAACAAAAGTTGGCGAAAATGAAAACACCTCGCAGGGTTTTATTTATGATACGCAACGCGATACTGTTTATGCGATCCAAACGTCAACCATTACCGGTATAAAAGACCTGCCTGATTACCTGAAAGATTATCCAAAGGAACTGGATACTTTAAAAAAGAAAAATGCTGACCGGCCTGTAAATTTCTTTGGTCCGTTTTGGAATGATAATGGAAATTCTGCAATTGTTGTGGCTACTTCTACTGATAATAAAGACCGCTGGATCCTAAAGCTGGATGCCTTAACAGGAAAATTTTCTTTAGTCGACCGCCAGCGCGACGAAGCATGGATTGGTGGCCCGGGCATTAGTGGTTTTTACCAGGGCAGCACAGGCTGGATCGATAATAACCGCTTTTATTATCAAAGCGAAGCGACAGGATATTCCCACCTTTATGTAGTTAATGTAGCTACAGGTGATAAAAAACAACTTACTGCCGGCAAATGGGAAGTACAATCGGTACAGTTATCAAAAGATAAAAATACTTTTTATATCAAAGCGAATAAAGAAAACCCAGGCATTACCAATTTCTTTAAAATCGGCATAAATGGCGGTGAACTTGTTCAAATTACCACCATGAAGGGCTTAAATGACATTACCCTTTCCCCTGATGAGAAATACCTTGCCATTAATTATTCTTACATGGACAAACCCGGAGAACTATATCTCCAGCCAAATAAAGTGGGAGCTAAAGCCGTAAAAATTACGCAATCTACTTCTGCCGAGTTTAATTCTTACAAATGGCGTCAACCCGATATGGTTACTTTTAAAAACCGTTACGGCGCGGATGTTTATGCAAGGGTTTACAAATCAGACAATCCACACCCTAACCACCCCGCCATAGTTTTTGTACATGGTGCAGGATATTTACAAAACGTACACTTTGGATGGAGCACCTACTTTCGCGAGTTTATGTTTAACAATTTACTAGCCGACAATGGTTATACCGTAATCGATATTGATTATACCGGAAGTTCTGGTTATGGCCGCGATCACCGTACCGGCATTTACCGCCACATGGGCGGAAAAGATTTAACCGACCAGGCCGATGGGGTTAAATTTTTGGTAGAGAAATATGGTGTTAATCCGCAGCACGTTGGTTTATACGGCGGCTCTTATGGTGGTTTTATCACGCTGATGGCCATGTTCAACGAATCGGATGTTTTTGCAAGTGGTGCTGCTTTACGTTCGGTTACCGATTGGGCACACTATAACCATGGCTATACCTCAAATATTTTAAACGAGCCTTATAACGATCCGATTGCCTATAAAAGAAGTTCGCCGATTTATTTCGCCGATAAATTAAAGGGCAATCTTTTAATGGCACATGGCATGGTGGATGTAAATGTTCATTTTCAGGATATTGTGCGCATTACGCAGCGTTTTATAGAGCTGGGCAAAAACAATTGGGAACTTGCGGTTTACCCGGTAGAAGACCATGGTTTTATTGAGCCAAGCAGCTGGACAGATGAGTATAAAAGGATATTTAAGCTGTATGAGAATACGTTGAAGAAGTAACTTCCATTCCGGCCGTCATCTCGACTGAAGCGTAGCCGAGAACCACGAAGTGCTCAGCGAAGCTAAATCTATCAAGATGGATCTCTCCATTTCGCTACGCTTCAGTCGAGATGACGGCCATTATGTATAAATTCCTCAAAGATGCTTCCTGCCTCAGCATGAAAGCAAAGAACCAAAATAGAACTCCGCTATATTTCCTTTAAAGAATATAGTTTTCATCTATATCATTATCAATAAATACAATTAACAATTAGTGAAACGGGGTTGATTGACACCTGTTTTAGCCTTACCTTTGCAGTATAAAATTAAAGACAAAAATTATGGCAATAGTAGGCAAAAAATTCCCAAGTGTTAGTATTGATGCAATGTCAGACATGGGTGATGACTTGAAAATCAATGTATTTGAAGAAGCTGTAAACAAAAATAGTAAAGTGTTATTATTCTGGTATCCAAAAGATTTCACTTTTGTTTGCCCTACAGAATTACACGCTTTCCAAGCTGCTTTACCTGAATTTGAAAAAAGAAATACAATTGTTATCGGTGCATCTTGCGATACCAACGAAGTTCACTTCGCATGGTTAAATACCCCAAAAGATAATGGTGGTATTGAAGGTGTTACTTACCCAATTTTAGCGGATACCCACAGACAATTATCAGGTATCTTAGATATTTTAGATCAGGAAGTAAACTACGACGAAGAAGGAAACGAATCTTTTTCAGGTTCTAACGTAAGTTTCAGAGCTACTTACTTAATCGACGAAACCGGTAAAGTTTTCCACGAAAGCGTTAACGATATGCCACTAGGTAGAAACGTTAAAGAATATTTACGCTTAATTGATGCTTATGCTCACGTTCAGAAACACGGCGAAGTTTGTCCTGCAAACTGGGAAGAAGGAAAAGAAGCAATGAATGCAAACAGAACTGGCGTAGCTGAATATTTAGCCGCTAACTAATAAAACGAAACGTTATGTTTTTAGAATTAACAGAAGATAATCTTCAACAATATTTAGCCGATAACTCAAAGGTGATGGTTCAGTATGCTGCATCCTGGTGCGGAAACTGCAGAATCATGAAGCCTAAGTTTAAAAAACTGGCTTCAGAAAATGAAGATGTAGCTTTCTTGATTGTTGATGCCGAAAAACTTCCAAACTCACGCAAATTTGCGAACGTTGATAATTTACCAACTTTTGCAGCTTTTGAAGGCGGTAGCTTGGTAGATCAGGTACAGACCAACAAAGCAGAAGGTTTAATTGAACTATTTAACAAGATAAAGTAATGAAGATTCCGGTTATAAGACAGTTATTTCAAAACACCACTCCGGCACAACTGGAGACCACTTTGGAGGTTTTAGAAGCTTTCTGCGAGTTTAGAGGCGTTAGTGAGCACGAAGTTGATGTTGCAGGCGAAATGATTACCAATATCTGTGGTGCGCTTGAAGTACACCAGATGGTAAGTGAAGGTGCTACTGAAAAGGATGCATTAAACGCTTTCGGCCAAAAAGTGATGGGTTCGATTGATCGATAATCGTCTTAAAGCTTAATCTGGCTTTTCGAAATATAAATCCCTTGTAGATGAAAATCTGCAAGGGATTTTTGTTTTTAAATGGGTTTGTCATTCTGAACGCAGGCAATAAAAAAGGTATTTTTAAACCTCGCAGGTTTTTGAAACCTGCGAGGTTTGTACATCATTAAGCCAAATTCCTGCCGGCATTTACAATACCAAAAACAGTTCTAACGGCAAGCTTTTCTAAAGCATGCTGGTCTTTTTCGTTCTGATCGTGCTGCAATTTTTCTAAAGCAAAATGCTGGATCAATACCAATGGTAAAATGATTTTCTCACGCGTGGCGATCGATTTTTTATCTACAGGATAATTAGCCATTAAAGTCGGTTGTCCTGAGAGTTTTAAGAGCATTTCCTTAGTTAGTTTAAACTCATCATGTAATTGAGTCCAAAAAGCACCAAACTCTTTGTCGTTTGCTAAATGGGCCGTAATTACAAAGTCTGATTTGCTCATGCTCATCATACAGTTATCTACAATGGTTTTCAGGTAATCAGAATCCTCATAAACCTTAAGCACTTTATCCCAATTACCAGCCTTTTCCTGAGTTCTCAATGCCGTTCCCATCCCATAGAAACCTGGAACGTTTTGTTTCAGCATACTCCAGGCCGTTACAAAACTAATGGCTCTTAAATCTTCGAGCTTCATTTCGCCGCCGCCGTTTCTTTTTACCGGGCGACTGCTGATATTGGCCTGAGATAACAGTTTTAAAGGAGACAGTTTCTCTAAATAACTCACAAATAATGGGTGCTCACGCAAATCCACAAAAGCTTTATAACTTTCTTCCGCCATTTCATCAAGCAGGGCTTTATTTTCAGGATCTAGAAGAATGTTGTGTTTTTCTTTCAGTCCGGAGGTTAATCCTGCATTGATCAATTGTTCTATATTAAATTCAGCACTTTCTACCGAACCGTATTGCGAACTGATGGTTTGACCCTGAACGGTTAACTGCATGTTTTTGTTGGCAATTTCTTTACCCATTGAGGCATAAAAACGGTGTGTTTTACCTCCACCACGTGCAGGAGGTCCGCCACGGCCATCGAAAAATGCCAATTGAATATTGTGTTTAGCAGAAATGGCCGACAATGAAGTCTTTCCGTTAAAAATAGACCAGTTGGCCATTAAATAACCGCCATCTTTGGTACTGTCAGAATAACCCAGCATAATATCCTGTTTATTGCCACGGCTCGCTAAATGCGCTTTATAAAAAGGATTGCTATACAAAGTGTCCATAATAGCAGCAGCGCCCTTCAAATCGTTAACGGTTTCAAAAAGCGGCACAAAATCAATCGTTAATGATTCTTTGCTCCAACCGTTCCAAAGGAAAAGTTCGATCAACTGTAAAATATCACTGGCCTGCTGGCAATTGCTGATAATAAAACGGTGACAGGCTTTTTCGCCATTGCGTTTTTGAATTCCCTTTATTTCTTTAATTACCTCAATGGTATCCTCAATTAAAGCATCAGGCTCGCTTGCATAAACAACGGTTGCTTCTTTAAAAGAAATCAGGTTTAGTTTTTCGGCTTCTGATAACTTATCATAATCAGCAGGATATAATGAAGAAATCGGTTTATTTTCACGGCAGTAAGCATGTACGCTTCTCAGTACTCGGCTATCCTGACGGATATCCAACGAAGCAAAATAGTTTCCGTATAGATCTATCTTACGAATCAGGTCGTTAACCAGGTCAACAAATAAACCTTCATGTTCCGCCAATAAGGTTTCTTTAATTTTATTCAGGTTATCCTTTAATTCATCAGAAATATCATGCAGTTCGCAGGTTTGATCAAAAGCATTTTGATAAAGCACATCATGCAGTTTTGCAATATTTTCTTCAACCCCTCTAAAAGTAATGCGGCGTTTAATTACCCTGAAATCACGGTAGTAACAGCGGAAAAGGATCTGTCGCAACATTTTAGAAACGGCTAAAGTGGTATCGGCATGGATATTCGGATTTCCATCCCTATCACCTCCCGGCCAGAAACCGAGTTCTAAAATTTTCTTGGTTTCGAGGTTGTATTCATCCAGATTCTGATCTATTTCTTCCTGAATATTTGCCGCAGCAAAATAAAAAGTATTTTCGAGGAACCAGGCCAGGTTTAGGGCTTCATCAACAGGTGTTGGCGATTTTTTATTAAAAAACGGCGTTTTACCCAACTGTTGTAAAAGCGAGTTCATAGCGGTGATGTTGTTATCCCTAATGGCCTTGGTTAAATCAGTAATGATGGCCAAAACGCTGCCGGGATAAAACTGGGTAGGGTGTGCCGTTAAAACCAAACGGAGCGAAAGCTCATCTATCAGTTTTTCAATTTTGGCCAGTGCAGGTTTATTATCGGCATTCTTTTTTAAAATAAAGGCCAATGTACTCTGCTCATCGGTGGTATTTAACTTGGTAAAAGAAGCATCTTCAACAGCATCAAAAAGCACAACCTGACGCTCTATATACTGGATAAACCGGAAAAGAAGGTCAACAATATCTTTACGCTCGGTATAACTGGTGTACTTGGCAAAAAATTCTTCGATAATCTGTGCAGGTTTTTCTCCGTTCGCAATTCCTTCTTCACAACTTTTAAAGAAAAGGGGAAGCAGTGTTCCGGTATCCTTAATTTTGTAAAAAGGCAAGGTGAGAAATAAACTGTTAAACAGTTCGAATTTTGAGATTACCTCATTGTTAAAAATAGATTCACGTTGCGTTGTTAAACGAAGTTTGGGCATAGCTTAGGCAATATTTTTGTATAGCGTAATACTACAAAAAATGCATAAGGTATTAAAATTCTATTGCTTACAATTTGGAAAATTGTAGAATAAATTTTAATTTTAAAATCTTATTTGGCCACGATGTGGTTAAGTAAGAACATTTGCAATGTTTAAGGGCATTGCATTGATTGTTAATTTTTTGGGTTAAAACAGCCGATGTAATAAAACACACCGGCTGTTTTTATTTTTTGCCATTATTTATGGCATTTCTTTGCAAATTTTAATGTGCATCCGTAACAATGTTTGCATTTTTCTTAAATTTCTGAAGGTATAATAAAGGTATAGAGAATAACATAATCAATCCGGCTACCCAATAAGCATCGTTATAAGTAAGCAGCATGGTTTGTTTAATTACCGAACCTTCAATTGCTTTCATCGCCATCAATTTCGCATCAATAAATGATGATCCTTTGGCCATAAAACCGCTTGTTAATGCATTTAACTTCTGGATAAATGCGGGATTATATTCATTAACGTTGGCAAGTAAACTACTCCTATGGAAACCTGAACGGATGTGGATTAATGTAGTTAATGCTGCGATACCAAACGAACCGCCTAGTTGTCGGCTCATGTTATTCAAACCGGATCCCTGACCAATCTCTGCCCCCGACAAATCCTGCATGGCTAAAGTTGTTAGTGGCACAAACAATAAAGCCATACCGAAACCTCTAATCACCAATGGCCAGAAAAAATCTCCTGTTCCGGAAGCCAATGTAGAATTACTTAACATCCAACAGAAAACGAAAAATAAAAACATGCCTCCTGTAGCCATAAATTGTGCAGGTACACCCTTTTTGAGCATAATACCAATGAAAGGCATCATGGCAATAGTACAAATACCACCTGCAATAAACAGCTTACCTGTTTGTAAAGGAGTAAAGCCTAAAAGGTTTTGCGCAAATACAGGAAATACGAATACCGAGCCATATAATCCAAACCCTAAAATGAAGGAGGTAAACATACCGATAGAAAAGCTCCGTTTCTTCATAATCCTTAGGTTTACGATCGGGTATTCGGTAGCGGTTTCTCTCCAGATAAATAAAAGCAAACCAAAAACAGATACAACAGCTAAAGCCGTAATATAAGGTGTGGAGAACCAATCTTCGCTCTCTCCTTTTTCAAGTACCGTTTGCAAGCTACCAACTGCAATTGCCAATAATGCGATTCCCCACCAATCAACAGGCTTACCTTTTCCATCTTTTGGTGTCTCTCGAATAAAAGTATAGGTACAATAGGCGGCGAGGATTCCGACGGGAATATTTACGTAGAAAATCCAGGGCCAATCAGCAATCTCTAAAATATAACCACCAATGGTTGGACCTACGGTTGGACCAACAACGGCACCTAAACCAAACAATGCGGTAGCAATACCCACATCCTCACGCGGCCAGGTTTCGATCAGAATAGCTTGTGCTGTTGAAATTAACCCTCCACCTGCTACTCCCTGCAAAATCCTGAATAAAATAAGTTCATTTAAAGATGTTGCGTTTCCACATAAAAAGGAAACAAGAGTAAAAACAATAATGGAGGTTAAGAAATAATTTTTACGTCCGAAACGACTCCCCAACCAGCCCGACATGGGCAGGACGATTACGTTCGCAACGGCATATCCAGTAGATAACCAGGCGATATCTTCAAGAGTAGCGCCCAGGTTTCCCTGTATCTGTGGAATTGCAACGTTTACGATCGTTGTATCAATCAACTCCAACAAAGAAGCTGTGATTACCGTAAACGTAATAATCCACTTTTTTAAACCTACTTCGGCCATTTTAATATTATTTAGTAGATACTGAAGCTTTAACGCTCATTCCAGGGCGTAACTTAGCTTGCATTTCTTTTGATGGATGGATTTTGATTTTTACCGGAACACGTTGCACAACCTTAACGAAGTTACCAGTAGCATTATCAGGAGGCAATAAAGATCCTTTTGCACCGGTAATAGGTGAAAAGTTATATACTTCGCCTTCAATTTTTTGATCAGGATAAGCATCCACTTCGATCTCTACTTTAGAACCTTCTTTGATTTTCTCCAGTTGGGTTTCTTTAAAGTTAGCCGTTACATAAATGCTTCCGTCGTTTACGATAGAGAATAAAGACTGACCTGCCTGAACCAATTGTCCTTTTTGAACATTCTTTTTAGAAACAATACCTGTTGCTGGTGCCTTAATATCAGTATATGATAATTGAAGTTTAGCAAAATCGATATCACTCTGACGCTGGCTGATTACATTGCTGCTTACAGCCAATTGTGATTGTGTAGTACCAACCTGTTTAACTGCAGCATTGTATTGATCCACTGCTGCCTGGTAAGCTGCCTGCGCAGATTCTTTTGAAGCTTTAGCCTGATCGAAAGCTTGTTGGGTAATCGATCCGTCTTTTACAAGGTTTGCATAACGTTCGTAATCCTTATTGGCCAGGTTTAATTTAACCCTTGCCGCAGCTACGTTCGCTTTTGCAGTACTGGTATTTGCCTGAGTTGCAATAATTTGCGATTGCGCCACTCCTACACCTGCACTCGCCCCTTTTTGGCCAGATTGTGCCTGCTCTAATTTCACTTTGTAATCGCTATCGTCAAGTTTCACTAAAACCTGTCCTTCAGTTACGTGTGTATTTTCTTCAAAATTAATATCCTTTACATAACCACCAACACGCGCAACAACAGGACTGATATCACCATCAATCTGAGCATCATCCGTATCTACGTGTTTGCTATAATAATTCCATTCCGTAATCCCGAAGATTACACCTATTACTAGTAAAACACCTAAAATGATGGGTACTACTATATTCTTTTTTTTCTTTTCAGTTGTCATTGCTGTATTTATTGCGTTATTTTTCCTGTTGATTTTAATAAGGTATAGTAAGCCAAACCTGCATCTGCCTTAGCTATCTCTAAGTTTATTTTTGCCTGATATAATAAGGTTTCAGCATCAATGCGGTCGGTAACCGAGGCCACATTGTTTTTATATTTCGATGCCAATAGTTTATCGTTTTCGGTAGCCTGTGCAATTGACGTTTCCAAAACCTGGATTTTGTTCATGGCCACCTGGTAATTTTGAAAGTTTTTGTTGATGTCGGTTTTTACCTGATCAGATAAAATATCCTTCTGAATAGTAATTTCGCTTTGTTCAATTTTTGCCTGGCTTACTTTATTTTTATTGGTCCAAAGGTTTCCGAAATTCCAGGAAACCGTTGCCCCTAAAGTAATAGGCATTAAATATTGGTTTGCCGGCGGAATAAAGTTACCGCTTGGGTTAATGTAGTAAAGGTTTGCGCCAACGCCTACGGTAGGTAAAGTATTTGCCTTGATGGTTTTGATGTTAAAATCGGCCACTTTGTTTTGAATATCAAGTTGTTTTAATTCCTGACGGTTAGCGAAAGCCTGACCGATGTATTCATTTAACGAACCCGGTGTTTTTAAGCCTAAGGTTGGGTCAACAATTTTAACTTCGGTATCTTCTGGTAAACCTAAAAGAATATCTAAGTTATAGTTGATTACTTTGCGGTTGCTCTCGATGTCCATTTGGGTTAGCGTCACGTTTGCCTGTTGCAATTGAAAACGCAGTACATCGTTTTTGGTTACAATGCCCTGTTCGAAGAAACGTTGTGCCTGTTTAATCTGAGCAGCGATCGATTCTAAATTCTGATCAACCACTTTTCTACTCTGTAAAACCTTATATAAAGAATAGTAGGTATTGATAACTGCGTAAGTGATCTCTTCCTTACTCTTATCGGCATCCAAACGTGCAACCTCTGCCAATAATTTGGTCGATTCTTTTGCATATTTCAATTTACCACCCCCGTAAACGAGTTCCTGTACTGCAGCAGTTCCGACAAAAGCATCGGCTCTTTTAGGCAGGCGAAGAGAAGATTCGCTACCTGGTAAAGTAAAAGTAGTGGTAGGGATTTCAGCGTGGTTGTATATAAAACTTGCATTTCCGGTTGGTAAAGCATTGTCTTTAACGACCTCCAACTTTGCAACAGCCTGATCAATTTTGTTCTGAGAAAGTTTTAAGTTTTTACTATTGGCTATGCCAAGTTCTATTGCCTGGTTAATATTTAATTCCTTGCTGCTCTGTGCAAACAACGCTGCCGGAATTAATGATGCCACAAGCATTAATCTAATCGATTTGGGTATCATCTTTTTGTTGTTAAATAAACTGTTGTTAGATCTTTTAAGTGGGCAACCGCCCTGTCTTTAATAATTTTTTTGTCTTTCGGGTTGTTCAGGTCGAAGTTTGAACATGACATTACCTTATGGGGGGAAATAACAATATTGGTTATAGTGCCCATAATGGTAGCGATTACCATCCGTACATCTACCTTGTTAAAGCTGCCATCTTCAATCCCATCTGTGATAATCCGATCGATAATCTGCATGTTGTGGCTCATGGCATCTTTAATCTTATCGTACATTTCTGGCCTTTGGGTTAAAGACAATTCTCTGTGCATCATTTTATGAAATGCGGTATTATTCAATATCCTATTTACATAGCCCTCTATAACCCTGTGCAATTTTTCTAATGCCGAAATCTTATCTTCATTGATGATTTTTAACTGAGAAGTAAAACCAGCAATACGCTCGTTCATAATCTCCACAAAAACCCCTTCTTTAGAACCGAAATAATAATTTATCATCGCCATGTTCGCTCCAGATTCCTTAGCAATCTGGCGGGTTGAAGTACCTTCGTACCCCGTCTCGCAAAACAGCTTTTCAGCTGCCTCAAGAATGGCCTGTCTTTTATCTACTTTTTCTGTTTTCATTTCTTTTTAACGGCACAAAATTAATCAAACGATTGATTAACTTCCAAATGTTTACCTACTTCTTTTACATTCTCTTGATAAAACCTCAATTTTTAAATAAAATAATCACCCTGGGCAACGAAATAAGCTCTTCTACTAGATGTGATATTCGTAACTCTGGCAGGCTGCACGAGATCCTCATTCCCAACTCGATTCGGAGTATAATGCAAGTGCTTTAAGATTCCAGCCTGCGCCTATCCTGTGGACATATCTTTTTTTAATATTTTTAGGCGTTTCGCTAACCAACTTTAATAAAGCACGGATTTTAACCAAGGACGCTGTCAATCCCAAGAGCCGGAGAAATCAAAAAAACAGGTGCACAACAGTAAAAATGGCACTAACAAACCTGAAACGCAGTGGTTTTGTGTTCATAGCCGATAATTTAATTTTTTAAAAAAACATTGAACACAAAACGAAGTGTCACTGTTTTTTTGATGCGCGTGGGATTGCGAAAAAGGCTCATTGCTGGATTGACAAAGCGCTTTGGGCACTTTGGCGCTCCAAAGTACCATGCCCCGCGGCATAGAGCGATAGACGAATGTTATAATTAATTGTGTCCACATAATATGCCTGCATGGGAATAACGATCCTGCTAATGGATTCTGTAAATGATAGCCTGCGAAGGACCTTTTTAGATCTCTTGCAAGGCATTTCGACAGGCTCAACATGACAATTCGAAGCGAATTACAATTTATGATAAGCCTCGACGATCGCGGCAGTTTCAAGGATTTAAAATTTAGTCTGTGTGAATAAATATAATCGAACTGAGGTTCGTAGGGTTATATACTAGAGCAAGGTTTTCCAATTTTTCATTGTCGAACTCAGACTACATTAAACCCGACAAAGTATCGAATTGTCATAGCTGAATTATGGCTGGCCTTAAAAATAGGCCTAAGATGCAATTCTGTAGATATGATATAACCTTATTCAATGATTGAACATACCTTAAAATAAATCCTATAGTTATCGGATTTGGGTGAGAGCAGCCAGAAGCGAGATATTGATTACAGATGGGCTGGAATTGACAATTAATTATAATTTAGACATAATGACAAATTTAAAATAAATACTAACTTTGCCTCCAAATAACAGAAAACATGAGTGTACAAGAGAACAGCAGCAATAATTTCAACTGGTTATATTATGCTTTAGGTTTATTCTTCGGAGTTCTAACTGGAGCAATCATTACGCAAAACTATATTTTCGCTTTATTGGGTGGTGTTTTAGGTTTGTTAACAGCAGGCTTATTTTTAAACGCTATTGTAAAAGGAAGAAAATACTAGTTTTTAGCCCTTTTATACAATTAGATCCTTACAAGGATTTAAAATTAATTCCATAGTAAATGAGATCGTTATGACTTTACGCATAACCGTAAATCATGAATGCTCATAGCCATTGAAAACAAAAACCTAAAAATGAAAAATATCTTCATTGTTGTTTTCGCTCTTTTTTGTTTTAGCGCCAGGGCCCAACAAGCCTCTCCCGCTGAAGTAAAATTTCCTGCTGCAGACCCAAGTCCTGCAGACATTGTTTATTTTCCGCTTAATGTCCCAAAGGCAAAAGCCGGAGATCCAACAAAACCGATTATAAAGATTGTTTACTCGCGCCCACAAAAGAAAGGACGTGATATTTTTGGTGTTTTAGAACAATATGGTAATGTTTGGCGTTTTGGTGCGAACGAAAGTACAGAAGTTCGTTTCTTCAAAAAAGTAAGCATTGGCGGCAAGAAAATTAAAGCAGGTACCTATAGCCTATTCGCTATTCCTAACAAAGATACCTGGACTATTATTGTAAATAGTGAAACCGATAAATGGGGTGCTTTTACCTACAATCAAGCTAAAGATATTGTTCGTGTAAATGTTCCGGTAAAAACCCTGACTAAACCGATCGAATATTTCTCGTTAACCTTTATTGAGGTTAATGGAGGTGCTCATCTCGTTATTGGCTGGGACAGAACGCAGGTAGAACTGCCGATTAATTTTTAAGTTAAAAAGAAATAAAAATATAAGTCCCGGTTGTTGCCGGGACTTTTTTGTTTGAATCGTTTTTTATCTCTATAATCAATTAGTTATCGTTTAAGGAGGTAATTATTAAGATTATAGCTTCCTGATATATCGACGGTTTACTCTGCATACCATAAAAATAGTTTCTTTCAAAAGCCATCCCCTTTTTAAGCTATTGTGTGGACACATCTAAATTAACTAGTATTTGTTTTAGCACATATTCCTTGGAGATCGTCATGCTGATCCGATAGCTATCGAATTTATTTCAGCATCTTTCCTGCAAATAACAAACTTTGAACTTAAAAACTATAGTTTGGAGACAAATGTTGATTTTTTTTCCGCTCTATGCCGCGGAGGCATGGTACTTTGGAGCGCCAAAGCGCTCTGTCAATCCAGCAATGGGCCTTTTACACAATCCTTTACACATCAAAAAAACAGTGGCACTTCGTTTAATCAGTTGTTGTCTGTGTTTTCTTTAGTCTGATTGAGCCCTTCGGGGTTTGTGTTCAATACTTCTTTAAAACTTAAATTAGCGTTTATGAACACAAAACCACTGCGTTTTAGGTTTGGCAATGCTATTTGTTCTATTCTGTACCTGTTTTTTTGATTTCTCCGGCCCTTGGGATTGACGGGCGTTCTTCGGTTAAACAGTGTGTTATTAGAGGAAGCTAGCAAAATGCCTAAAAAATTAAACGCAAAAAGATATGTACAAACGATAGCTTTTGGGATTTTTATAATGCATTGCCCATGTACGGGTCGGTTTTTGTAATTTCTCCAGTTTCTATTTTACCAGCATAACGGTGCTTAAATGTGACATTACCAGGCTGCACAATGCTGAAATCGTACCAATTGGCGTTTTTAGCCAGATTAAACGAGATCTTTGTACTTGATTTAGCCTTGATGGTTACTGTTTTACTTCCCGATTTGTATTTATTATCTACAATTTGAAGTGTTATCAAGCCGGTGCCTTTATTCTCAATAGCAAAAACCAGGTTACCTGTAAGTTTTTTGCTTACCGAACCACCTTGCTCTGGGTATGTTTTCACTAAAATGGAAGGATTCTTTTTACTGCCTGCGAAACTTCTGTAAAAACCATTTGGACCACTTACTGTAAGATCATAAATTTCACTATCAAAATCGTTCAGGTTGATGCGATCTTGCAATACATCGCCTGCTTTTACAGCATATGCCCATGTCTTGCCTACAACACCATCAAATTTAGCAATGGTATTCATGTTGAAAGGTGCACCAACAGTCTCTATTTCGCTTCCAAACAAGGTTTTTACCGATTGAAAAGTAAGTGCGATCTCATTATTAATCAAATTTGCATCAACTGTTAAATGATAAGGCAAGGCGCATGCGTGCTTCGTTCCATTCTCCTGCTTTGGAGCATGATTAGATGTTTCAGCAGAAAAGGCTTCAAATTTATTTATTTTTTCAATTTCGATTTTATTGAGTGCGGTAGGGCCTACCTGGGCAGGTTTATTTTTAGCATTCCCGATATTGGTTACCACAACATCACGCTTTAGTGGTTCAGGAGATTTGATCTCTTCTCCATGATACGGCCTAAATACTGAGGTTAAATCGCCACAGACATTCCTTCTCCAATCACTGATATTATTACTTTTAATGGTTTTTCCTGTTTTTTTAGCCAGCCATTTTTCCATAAACATTAATGATGAGGTATGATCGAAAACCTGCGAGTTGACGAAACCGCCTTTGCTCCATGGTGAGGCAATGACCAAGGGTACACGGTAACCCAAACCAATCGGACTCCCCTTTTTAGGCTCGAAATCTGTTGCATAATTAATTCCTGCAGATACCTTCCCACTGTTTGGATCATCAGGATTTGGAGCTACAAAAGGTGGCTGGTGATCAAAATAACCATCATTTTCATCATAGGTTAAAACAAAAATTGTTTTTTTCCAAACCTCAGGGTTTTTAGTTAAAATATCCAAAGCCTCACTTACATACCATGTTCCATACAAAGGCGAACTGGTATGATCAGAAAAACGTTGAGGTGCAACTAACCATGAAACCGTTGGTAACTTTCCACCATCCACGTCCTTTCTAAACTGGTGAAAAATATCTCCTTTCGGAACATTTATAGTTTCTGATTGGCCTTGATCGTTTTTAAACGTGAACGGTTCAAGTTCTAAGTAATCGTTTTGAGAAATATTGGTGGTAAAAGCTTTATCGATCAGATTTTTTTCCTTTTGAGATAATTTATCATATTTCTCCTGAACTTCTTTAGCAGATAATGCCGGTTTAACGGTATTATCGCCATTTTTTCTGAAATAAGCTGATAATTTCACGTTGTGCCTGCTGATGTATTCAACAGGATTATCGCCGTAATTTCCCAACCAATCGTCTATTTCTCCTTCCGGAAGTTTGGAAGTCCAAAGCTCGTTTTGGTAAATGCGCCAGTCAATACCATTATCTTCTAATGTTTCCTGAAAAGTTGGCCAGTCTACAAATACATTATTTTGTGATTCAGCCTGATCATTATTAACTACCGCAATCTGATTTGCACTTTTTTCTCCACGAACTGTCCCCGTAAAAAAGAATAGTCTATTTGGTGTGGTTCCGGTTAACGATGAGCAAAAATGCTGGTCACAGATCGTAAAGGCATCGGCCATGGCATAATAAAAAGGAATATCATTCCGGTCATAGTAAGCCAGCGTCATTGGGCTTTTAACAGGCAACCATTTATCGTAACGCCCGCCGTTGCGAGCTGCTACCTGGTCGTTCCATGAGTGAGGCAAACCGCCCTGCCAGGTAATTTTTGTTTTGTTAATGTCGACATGAAAGGGTGCATAAGTATAGCCCTGTCCGTCTTTTTGCAGCCAAACTTTGTTCCCATCGGGTTGGATATGCGCGTGTGGGTCATTAAATCCACGTACACCTTTCATTTTACCAAACATGTGATCAAAGGACCTGTTTTCCTGCATCAGAAAAACAATGTGCTCCGCATCGTAAAATGTACTGCCAGGTTCTGGATTAATGGCCATAGCCTTTAGTACCGAACCGGGCAAGGTATTGGCCATGCCGGTGGCTCCTGCAAATAAGGCCGCTTTTTTTAGAAATTCTCTACGTGAGTCCATAAATTACACAAAAATATAGCTTAGTATTTTCAGTTGACAATTAATTTATAGCGCTAATTAATCTGGAGTTCTGGTAGTTAATTATAACTATCGAACTAACAAACCATTACTTCTGAAACACCCTCACATAATCAACCTTCATTGTTGCCGGGAAAACAGCATCATCTATTCCTTCTTTTCCGCCCCAGCCACCACCAACAGCTACATTTAAGATTAAGTGGAAGTTTTGATCGAACGGCCAGTCGCCAGATCCTTTTTTGGTATTGTTAAAAGTGAAGTATTTTTGATCATCAACAAAGAAATCGATCCGATCTGCAAACCATTCCATAGCATAAACATGGTACTCGGTATAAGGATTATTAATTTTTAAAGCCTTGCCAAGCTGAGTTTTAATTACGTGGTTAAATTTTCCGGTGTGCACCGTTCCATGAACAGTGTCCGGATCATAACCTACATGTTCCATGATATCAATTTCGCCATTTTTTGGCCAGCTTCCATATTTCGAATCGGTTGGTAAAGCCCATATTGCAGGCCACAAACCCCTGCCTTTAGGCAATATGGCACGAACTTCTACCCTTCCGTATTTAAAATCAAATTTATTTTTAGTTACTAATCTGGCTGAAGTATAATGATTACTTTCTTTTTCTGCTTTTACGGCAGTAATATTCAAACTGCCTTTTTTTACAATTGCATTCGTGCTATCGGCATCAGTATAATATTGAAGCTCGTTATTGCCCCAACCCTTTCCACCTACATCGTAACTCCAGTTTTTTGCCAAAGGTAACCCTGCATCGTCAAATTCATCTGCCCATTTTAGCTTCCATCCCTCTGCAACAGGTGTTTTTTTTATTTGTTCAAAAAGCAGTTCAGGTTCGTTAGTGGTAATATAATCAACTTTGTGTGCTAAAAGCCACTGCATCTCGGGTACTGCATTTACCGTCCAGGCGTTTACGGTTAAACCCAGTTTTTGTGCATTTTCGATCCAGTTGTCCTTTTGGTAAATGCTATAATGATAATCAACACCTGTTAACTTATCGGCTTTCATCTGCTCAGCACTGATTTCTCCCCTCAAATAAGCCACTTTTGCTTTTGGTAATAATGCTAAAACGCGCTTGCAGTAATCGTAATCAAAACTGATGTATTCAACCCAATCGGTAACTTTTAACTTCTGCACCATTTCTACGGATTTATTGGTGACATCGATACCTCTCTCTTTACTGATAAGCGATGGTTTGATCTCTAAGATTAGTTTTGTGCTTTTCTGCTTTTTGCCTTCAAGCAAATAAGCTTCAAGCGTTGGGATTTTCTCGCCATTACTCATGGTTTTGGTCAATAGTTCATTATAACTAACTTTTTCAATCGTTAAACCCTGAAATTCCGGATCGTGGTTAATGACCAAAACACCGTCCGCCGTCATCCATACATCGAATTCTGAGCCATAACAACCCAGTTTTACGGCTTCGTTTAAAGAAGCGATGGAATTTTGAGGAAAATTATTTTTCTTCCAGGCACCGCGGTGTGCAATCACCTGGTTTTTATTCCAGTTAAATTTTTGAGCAAAAGAAGCAGTAAAAATGAACAACATCAGTGCAGAAATAAGTACTCGTTTCATGTTTTGGTATGATTATACAAAAGATCAAAAGTAGATTTTTATCAGAACACTAGTTTAAAATCAATGTAACCTTTGTATTAATAAAAACAAGATAAAGATTTTTAAATTAATGTTGTGTTCAATATTAAGACAATAGGGACTATGAGTAGAAATATTCACCATAGGACGTATATAATTATAATTAAAGACAGATTTTATCCTTTTTTATCTCACAAACAAGAAAGCGATTTGTTTTTTAGAGCGCAGGGATTGAGCTGCTATTAAAGTATGTTCCCGTTCTTCGCTATATCCCTGCGCTGCGCTTCGGGGATGCCGCTGCGCCCGGGGCTAAAAACATAGTATCTGCAAGGAAGCCAAATACCTTCACTAACCGACACCACGATGCAACCTGATTTTCAAAAAAAATAAAAAACTTGCATTTAAGAAAAGGGGCCAGTATAACAATAATTCAAGGCCTGACATTTTATCATCGCTTCTAAGATGATTAAATGCCTTTCAAAACGGCAAACTATCGCCTTAATGATAAACTATTTGAAATAAACACGTTACCTAAATATACTTTCCTTTCAATTGACTGGAACAATTTTTACATTTACGGTGACATGGTGAGCAACAACTACAGCGATTTATTACGGAAGATAGATGAGTTTATCCGCAAATTTTATTTAAATAAGATTTTGCGTGGCAGTATTTATGCCGCTGCCATACTTTTAGGGCTGTACCTCGTTGTTTTTTTAAGCCTTTATTACCTCAACCCAACAGCTGCATTTAAAACCTTTGTATTCTTTGCTTATTTACTGATTAGTGTATTGTTAATTGGTTTTTTAATCATTAAACCTTTGCTTGCCATGTTAAAGCTAGGCAAGCATCTCACTTTTGACGAAGCATCGGTTATCATCGGAAATCACTTTTCCGATATTAAGGATAAATTACTCAATACCCTGCAACTTCATCATTTATCTGAAAAACATCCGGAAAACAATCACCTCATCATTGCCAGTATAGATCAAAAGATACTTGAACTTAAACCTGTTCCATTTTATACAGCGGTTAGCATCAACGATAACAGGAAATATTTAAAGTATCTTTTTGTTCCCCTTTCGATCACTTTACTCATCGCCATTATTGCCCCAGCTATTTTACGGGAAGGCACAAACAGTTTTTTTAAATACGACGAATACATTGCACCAAAAGCGCCATTCAGCTTTTCAATTTTAAATAAAAGCTTAACAGTTACCCAAGGTGATGATTTAACCCTGAACTTAAAGCTAACCGGCGATGAACTTCCTGCCGAAATTTATGTAGAAGACGGAAAAAACACTTATAAACTGGAAAAGGAGAACATTAGTAAGTTTAATTATAGTATTAAAAATATTCAGAACGATAAAAAACTGGTTTTTAAAGGTGGAGGATTTAGTTCTGCCCTATTTACAATTACAGTTAAACCCCGCCCGGAATTGCTTAATGCAACAGCTATTTTAAATTATCCTGCTTACCTGGACAAAAAACAAGAATCGATAGCAAATGCTGGCGATATGCTCCTCCCCGAAGGCACAAAAGTTACCTGGAATTTTAAAACTGATCAGAGTAATTCGCTTTTATTTATTTTAAATGGCACTGAGAATCTACTCAAAGTTGAAGATAATGCTTCTTCCTTCCATACCACCATCAGGAACAATTCGAAATACAGCATTACCCCTAAAAATGAATATGTTACATTAAGAGATTCCCTATCACATCAGATTACCGTAATTAAAGATCAATCTCCAGGCATTTCTGTAATGGAAAAACCCGATTCAGTAAGCAATAAGGCCTTATATTTCAGTGGACAAGTGACTGATGATTATGGTTTTAGCCGTTTAACATTTAAATACAACATTAAAGAAAATAACCGGATTGTAAGCACAGTTACCAAAAATATTGCGATTAAAAGCAATGCGACAGAAAATACTTTCTTCTATTTCTGGGATTTAAAAACTGCCACCGCCAAACCCGGCCAGGAGATTGAGTATTACTTTGAAGTAGCCGATAATGATGGCGTAAATGGTGCAAAGGTTACCCGGTCAGAAATTAAAACCTTTAAACAGCCTACAAAAAAAGAAACTGCAGAACAGGTAAACGCCAGCAACCAGGCCCTAAAAAAGAAAGTACAGTCAGCCATACGTTTGGCCAATACCATCGAAAAAGAGAGTAAAAAAGTAGCTGAAAGCCTGATTGATAAAAAACAGATCTCTTTCGAAGATAAAAAGCAGATTGAGGCCCTTTTGGATAAACAAAAACAACTTGATCAAGCGGTTAAAGAAATTAAAGAACAGAACGACAAAAACATTCAGCAGCAGGAAGACCAAAAACAAACAGAAGAACTTTTAGAAAAACAAAAACAGATCAAAGATCTCTTTGATAATGTACTGGATGAAAAAACCAAAGAACTTTTGCAAAAGCTGCAGAACCTGATGAATGAGAAAAATAAAGACCAAACACAGCAGGAGCTCTCTAAAATGCAATTGGACAACAAAACCCTCAAAAATGAACTCGACAGGATTTTAGAACTTTATAAACAGTTAGAATTTGAACAAAATCTTCAAACGGATATCGATCGGCTAAATGAATTGGCCAAAGAACAAAAAGAGCTTGCAGAACAAACAAAAGGTAAAAAACAGGACAATGAATCGTTAAAGCAAAAACAGGATGCACTTAACAAGGAAATGAAAGATCTGAAAGATGATCTGAAAAAGCTGCAAGAAAAAAATCAGTCGCTTGAAAGGCCCAATCCTTTCGAAAATCCTGAAAAAGATGTGCAGGATATACAAAAAGAACAGCAGGATAGTAAAGATGCTTTAGATAAAAAGGATTCAAAAAACGCTAGCCAGAAACAGCAAAAAGCTGGTGAGCAGATGGAAAAACTATCTAAAAAAATGAGTGATATGCAGCAGCAGGGTGAAGAAATGGAAAATAACCTGAATGCTAAAGAGTTACGACGTCTATTGGAAAACTTATTAACCACCTCTTTTGATCAGGAAAAAGTAATGCTTGCTTTAAAAAAAATGACTGCGTCCGATCCATCTTATACCATCAACGTTCAGAAACAGCGCAGCATTAAAGACAACCTTAAAACTATCGCTGATAGCTTATACAGACTAAGTAAACGTGTTCCTCAAATAGAATCGACAGTTAACGAGGAGATGAACAAGATTAACTTCAACCTGGATAAAAGTTTGGAAAATTTGGGTGATAGAAGAACATCTGAGGCCAATCGTTTCCAGCAATTTACCATGACTTCTATCAATAATTTAACTTTGATGTTGAGCGAAGCATTAAGTCAACTGCAAAATATGCAGAAGAACGGTAAAGGCGGCAGCGGAAAGAAACAAAAACAAGGAATGAAGCAGCTCTCTCAAATGCAGGAACAACTGAATAAGAGCATGCAAAAAGCCAGGGAACAGATGCAAAAACAAGGGGGCAATCAAGGTACAGTTGGTAAGGGACAAATGAGCCAGGAGTTTGGTAAAATGGCGCAGCAACAGCAGATGATCCGCCAGGCACTCGAAAAGATCAACCGTGAAGAGAACAAAGATGGCACAGGTAAAATGGGCAACCTAAACGAAGCCATTAAAGAAATGAAACAGACTGAAAGCGATCTGGTTAACAAACGTTTGCAGCAAGAAACCTTAAACAGGCAAAAAGAATTATTAACCAAATTACTAGAAGCAGAAAAAGCTGAACGTGATCAGGAAGAAGATTCAAAAAGAGAAAGTAAAGCCGCTAAGGAGTTCCCTCCATCCTATCAAAAAATGGTCAATCAGTTTAAAAAACAACAACAAAATGGTAATGATGTGCTACAGAAACTACCTCCTAGTTTAAATTACTACTATAAAAACAAGATCGCTGAATATTTGAAATCGTTGAATATCGTGCGTTAATATGATGCGAGAAGTCGTCATTGCGAGGCACGAAGCAATCTTACAACGATCGCGAATAGCCTGTGCATTAAGATTGCTTCGTACCTCGCAATGACGGACCTTTATTAGTAACGAATGCTGTGTGGTTGAGATAACGACAACTATTTCTTAAATTTGCAGCAATAAAACCAAAAAACAATGCCTGCAATATCATTTTTTACAGAATCAGTTAGCTATAATCTTCCTCAGAAATTGAAGGTAAAGAAGTGGATTAAAGCTACAATTGAAAAAGAAGGCTTTAAATTGCAGGAACTAAATTTCATCTTTTGTAGCGATGAGTATCTTTTAGGTATTAACCAACAATATTTAAACCACGATACTTACACTGATATCATTACTTTTGATAATTCAGAAGAAGAAAAACAGATTGTAAGCGATATTTTCATCAGCATTGAGCGCGTTAAAGAAAATGCCAAAACCTTCAAAACAATAGAATTTGATGAGGTTTGCCGCATTATGATCCATGGTACCCTGCATTTACTAGGTTACAAAGACAAAGGAAAAGCCGCTAAAATCCTGATGACCAAGAAAGAAGATGAATATTTAAGCTATAGAGCAGAAGTTGGCCTAATCTAAGTTTTCTTTAACTACACATTTATTCTTTTCAGGTGATCTACTAGCCTTTATATTTCGCATGGCAGAAACCAACTGACCACAGCAAATGACTCCCTTATATTTAACTTCCATTGATGTAAAACATTGCTTGCATTTTTTAATGCATAAATCTCGGAGTTTAAACGGGCTTTGTTCGGATGACATTGTCATAACTCCGTCTTAAGTCCGAACTAAGTCCGAACTAAACCCGTCTTAACTATTAATTTCTCGATAAGTTTTTGCCAGTTCTTTCGATCAGATTCGCAGTATACATTTTAACAGGTAATTTTAAATCTATTGTTATCAATTTGTTGGTACGCCTTCTGGCCCTTAGTCCCGTTCGTCTAACAGTTAAGGGCGTTCGTCGACAATTAGTCTGTACTGGTATAATACACCTGGATTCATGCAACATTTTCTGTCAACCGCAGTCTTATATTCAAAAAACAACAATTACATGCTGGGGTGTATATCCTGGACATTTCAAGATAAAGTTTAGTTTTAGTTAATGATTGAGACAGTGGCGGAGCGATTCCAGCCGCTGTCTTCTTTTATTGAAACTATTTACTAATACCAATAAATTACTGAATAGACAAACTAATGCATCAATATTCTGCCATTTTTAACTGGTATTAGCAGTCCTTTAAATTTAGAATATGCCGTTGCAACTAATTTATCCTTACCTTTGCACTAATTTTCCTTTATAAATCCGAAATACAAAAAAATTGAGCACACTAATTGCGGCAGAAGGCTTAGGACATGGTTATCATGACGAATGGCTATTTAAAAATTTAACCTTAGGTATTAACTCTGGTCAGCGCGTGGCGTTGGTTGGAATTAATGGCGCGGGCAAGAGTACACTTTTGAAATTGCTGGCAGAAAGGTTCCCTCCACTCGAAGGTAAAATTGTAAAAAATAAAGCTGTTAAAATTGGTTTTCTCGATCAGGAACCACAGTTTACTGAAGGTTTCTCAATCAGCGACCATATATTTTCTTTAGAGAATAAACAACAACAGTTGATTAAAGAATATGAAGAATTAATCGAAAACCCTAACCCAGACGAAAAAACGCTTAACCGTTTATACGAAGAGTTAAGTGAACATAATGCCTGGGAATATGAGCACGAGATTAAAACCATTTTAAACAGAATGGGCATTACTCATCTTCAACAAAAAATTTCTACCCTATCTGGTGGACAAAAGAAACGTTTGGCTCTGGCTAAACTTTTAATTGAAGATCCGGAAATTCTGGTGCTTGATGAGCCAACCAACCACCTGGATATTGATACCATTGAGTGGCTGGAGAAATTATTAACCACTGGACAAAAAACTATTTTACTTGTTACGCACGACAGGTACTTTTTAGATAATGTTTGTAATACCATTGTTGAGTTAGATAGAGGTAAGATTTATAACTATAATGGAAATTACGCTTACTTCTTAGAAAAGAAAAGCGAAAGAGAAGCATTAGACGCAACAGTTTTACATAAGAACCAACAGCTATTAAAGAAAGAATTGGAATGGATGAGACGCATGCCACAGGCACGTGGAACCAAATCTAACGCCAGAATCAATGCTTTTTATGATTTAGAGGAAAAATCAAAGAAAAAGTCTGATAATCAGAGTATTAACCTTCAAATGAAAATGTCTCGCCAAGGAGGTAAGATCATAGAGGTTGAACACATCGCAAAATCCTTTGATGGACGTCCAATTATAAATGATTTCAGTTATACCTTTAAAAGAGGAGATAGAATTGGCTTAGCAGGAAAAAATGGCACAGGTAAATCTACTCTGCTAAATATAATTACGAGTCAATTAAAGCCAGATGCTGGTAAAGTTGATACCGGGGAGACAACTGTTTTTGGTTATTACAAACAAGGCGGTTTAACTTTCGACCCAAAGGAAAGGGTAATTGATATTGTAAAATCAGATGCTGAATATATTAAGATGGCTGACGGTTCTGTGATTACAGCCTCTGCCCTATTAACCTTATTTCTCTTCCCGCCGAAGAAACAACATGGCATGGTTGAGAAATTAAGTGGTGGCGAAAAGAAACGTTTGAACTTGATGAAGGTACTCATGCAAAATCCAAATTTTTTAATTTTGGATGAGCCAACCAATGATCTTGACATTGACACGCTGAATGTTCTTGAAGAATTCTTAGAAAACTTTCCAGGCATATTAATGCTGGTTTCACACGATAGATACCTGCTGGATAAAATGAGTGATCAACTCTTTATCATGGAAGGCGAAGGCGTAGTTAAAATTTATAATGGCAATTATTCTGAATACCGTTTAAGTTTAGAGCAACCAAAAACAAAAGTCGAAACCAAGAAAAGCCCTGTTCCTGTCGTAGAACAAGCACCTATAAAAACAGTAAAAAAATTAAGTTTCAAGGAGCAAAAAGAATTAGAAGATAGCGAAAGAGGAATTGCGGAAACAGAGAAAAAAATAGCATTACTTAACGAAAGTTTGGTTAAAATCGATGCAAGTGACTACGTAAAAATTCAAGAAATTTCCAATGAAATTGAGACGCTTCAAAGTAAACTTGATGAGTATACTATGCGTTGGCTAGAACTTTCAGAATAAATAATAAAGCAATTCAAACTTAATTTACACGTTATGTTTCACGTGGAACGTTAACAAAAATTGTAAGCTTACTCTAATATTAATATAGACTGGTAGGTCTTCGACTAGGTCAGATTACAATGATTATAAAATTGTTAAAAGTAAAGCCTATGCAAATGCTGAACTTATTCTCCGCATCTTATAAAAGTTAAAACCAATTGTTCCACGTGGAACAATTAAAGAAATATAAATAAAAATGTTTGCAAAATACGATTTGATTGTTGTTGGTGCTGGTCACGCAGGTTGTGAAGCTGCTGCTGCTGCTGCCAATCTAGGATCATCTGTTTTATTAATTACAATGAATATGGGCACCATTGCCCAAATGAGTTGTAACCCAGCTATGGGTGGTGTAGCTAAAGGACAGATTGTTCGCGAGGTAGATGCAATGGGTGGTTACTCAGGCATCATCTCTGATAAATCGACCATTCAATTTAGAATGCTCAACAAATCTAAAGGTCCTGCTATGTGGAGTCCCAGAGCACAAATTGATAGAATGCGCTTTGCAGAAGAATGGCGTTTGGCATTGGAGCGAACACCTAATCTTGATATATGGCAAGATAGTGTTGTTGGTTTATTGGTAAAAGAAAATACGGTATACGGCGTTAAGACTTCTCTAGGTATCGAGATAGAAAGTAAAGCAGTAGTACTTACCAATGGAACCTTTTTAAACGGTGTAATGCATATCGGAGAAAAGAAATTTGGAGGAGGTAGAACAGCTGAAAGAGCATCAACCGGTATTACTGAACAACTGGTTGAATTAGGCATGGAAGCAGGCAGAATGAAAACTGGTACTCCCCCACGCGTAGATGGAAGAAGTTTGGATTACACCAAAATGGAAGAACAATGGGGTGATGAAAATCCAGGTAAATTTTCCTACACAGATACCGAAGTTTCAACCGATCAACGTTGCTGCTGGATCACTTATACCAATGGAGATGTTCATGAAACTTTAAAAGAAGGTTTCGAAAAATCGCCAATGTTTACCGGAAGAATTAAAGGTTTAGGTCCGAGATATTGTCCATCTATTGAAGATAAAATTAATCGTTTTGCTGAGCGTGACAGACATCAGATTTTCGTTGAACCTGAAGGATGGAATACCTGTGAAATTTATGTAAATGGATTTTCAACATCACTTCCGGAAGATGTACAATTTAAAGCACTAAGATTAATACCAGGTTTTGAGCGGGCAAAAATGTTCAGACCCGGTTATGCCATTGAATACGATTTCTTCCCACCTACCCAATTGTCTTTAACATTAGAAACAAAATTGATCAACAATTTATTTTTAGCCGGACAAATAAATGGAACTACCGGTTATGAAGAGGCGGCTTGCCAGGGTTTCATGGCTGGTATAAATGCACATCAAAAAATCACTGATAAACATGAACTGATCATGAAAAGATCTGACAGTTATATCGGTGTTTTAATTGATGACCTGGTAACGAAAGGAACAGAAGAACCTTATCGCATGTTTACCTCAAGAGCAGAACACCGGTTATTATTGAGACAAGATAATGCTGATATCCGCCTGTCTCCTATCGGACATGAACTGGGTTTAATTTCTGACGAGCGTTTAGAAAAGGTAAATGAGAAAATTGCAAATGCTGATGCTTTGGTGAAGTTCACCAAAAACCAGGGTATAGAAATGAGCGATGCCAATCCAATGCTTGAAAGTTTAGGGTCAAGTGTTTTAAATCAAAATGTTAAAATACACAGCTTGGTTGGTAGACCTCATGTTGGTTTGCCTGATCTAATTAAGGTAAGCAAAGCGCTTGCAGAAGCGACAAAAGATTTAGACAATGAGACCATTGAACAAGCAGAAATCAAAATTAAGTATGAAAGCTATTTTGAAAAGGAAAATGAAATTGTAGCGAAGATGCTGAAGATGGAAGATAAAGAAATTAAACCAGATTTCGACTACAATAAAATTGTTTCCATTTCAAAAGAGGCCAGAGAAAAATTATTTAAGATCAAACCACGTACTTTAGGTCAGGCTTCACGAATTTCCGGCGTTTCACCTTCAGATATATCAGTTTTAATGGTTTATATCAATAAGTAACTGATAATCAGATATTTAAATAATTATAAATCAGACTTAAAATAAAGCGATATAAGCTTAAAAAAATATTTTTTAATGTTACGGTTCCAAAAAGTATAAAAATTCGTCAGAACGTTTAAGATATGTCAAATTTAAAAGCTCACTATTTTAACCTTAAAAATTTAGCGGTTGTGTTAACATCGCTCCTATTTTTTGGTTGTGCAAGTATCCAAACACCACAAGGTGGGCCAAAAGATACAAAGCCACCAAAAGTTTTAAGCATGACTCCAAAAAATCAAACGAGGAATTTTAATGCTAAAAAAATTGTGATCGAGTTTGATGAATATTTTAATATCAAAGATGAGTTTAAAGAATTTTCGATTTCTCCTGATCAGGAAAAACTTCCGGTTTTAAAGAAGCGTCAAAAAAGATTAGAAATTGCACTTCAGGACTCTTTGGAAAAAAATACAACCTATACTTTAAACTTTGGAAAATCGATAGCCGATGTCAACGAAGGAAATGTTGTTAAAAATCTATCTTACGTTTTTTCAACCGGTCCAGAAATCGATTCTTTATCCATCAGTGGTAAAGTAATCAATTCGCTAACTGATGAACCAGAGAAAGAAGCAACTGTATTTATTCTTCCTTTAGAAAGAGATACTATTTTTGGAAAGAGACGTCCATCAATATATACAACTACCGATAGCGCTGGAACCTATAAATTAAACAACTTAAGAAAAGGTACCTATAAAGTTTATGCCATTAAAGAAAGCAATGGTGGTGGTGATAAAATATACCAGCAGATTTCGGATGAAGTTGGATTTATAAAAGAGCCGGTTGTAATTGACAAAAACATTGAGAACATAGATCTGCAGATCTTTAAAGAATTGGCTCCAGAATTCCGTGTATTAGACCGGAAACTAAATAATGACGGTAGCATATCGATTATATTTAATCAGCAGCTTAAAAGCCCTAAAATTACGGTTACCGATCCTCCAGCGGTTGACGTAGGTAAATATGTCCACTTTACTAAAAATAATGATACGACAAAAATATGGTTAAAAGACATGAGTTTTGATTCAGTAAAGATTGCTATTCAGGATCAAAGCAAGGTTTTGCAGACCTTAAACTTTACCAGGGGAAAAAAAGATACTTATACACGCGATGTAACCATAGCAGATAACCTGTCCGGAGGTAAATTAAATCCGTTTCAGCAATTAACGCTGATTTTTCCATTTCCCATGACAGCTGCTGATCCATCCAAAATCACCCTTTTAGAGGATTCTGTAAAAAGAACCAATTTCGAATTGGTAAAAGACAGTGTAGATCAACAAAAATACTACTTAAGATACCCCTGGAAAAATAAAAGAGCTTACGATCTAAAAATAGGCGCAGGTGCTTTTACGGCTATATTTAATGCAAAAAATAAAGATGTAACCAAACGTTTTTCACTCGAAAACCAGGACGCCTACACTACCCTGGTATTAAATGTAACTGTTCCGGATACGTCGAAAAGCTATGTAATTCAATTTCTTAATGAAAAAAAAGATATTATAAAATCTTTTCCGGTCAGTAAAAATACTAAAGTTACTTTTTCTAAATATCCTGCAGGTAAGTATATGCTCAGGGTAATTTACGATGACAATAAAAACGGAATCTGGGATACAGGAAGTGTTAAAGGCGGTTACCAACCCGAAAAAGTCTGGTACTTAAAAGCATTAATGGATTTAAAACCCAATTGGGAACGGGAAGATCCTTTGGTGATACCTGCACCTCCAACTAAGTAAAAAAATAGTCATCTCGACTGGAACGGAGAGATCTATTCCGAGACAGATTTCTCCATTCCGTTTCACTTCAGTCGAAATGACGGAAGCTATTCGGTAAACCAACCCGAATACATAACATAGTTATCAGGAAGTTTATTCAACAAAGCCCTTTGCTCATCAGTAATGGGCTTTATTTTTTTTGCAGGTGTACCAGCATACAAATAGCCTGTTTCGCAGATGGTATTTTCCAGTACTACAGATCCAGCAGCAATAATACAATACTCTTCTATCACCGCATGATCCATTACTATAGCGCCCATGCCGATCAACACATTATCCTGAACAGTACAACCATGTACGATTGCATTATGACCTACAGACACCCTATTACCGATATGTGTAGACGCTTTTAAGTAGGTCGCATGGATTACTGCACCATCTTGTATATTAGATTCATTTCCGATCGTAATTGCATTTACATCGCCTCTAATCACAGCATTAAACCATACTGAACATTTATCACCTATTATTACATCACCAACTATGGTAGCATTCTCTGCAATGAAATTGTCTTTTCCAATTTCGGGATATTTATCTTTTACGGGTAGTATTAAAGGCATAATATTATAATGTAAGATGGTTGATGGAAAATGGACGACATGTTAAAGTCCCCTTGAGGGGATTTAGGGGTGTACTAAAAAACAGTATCTACCAATTCCTTAGCGTGTTCCGGATAATCGGTAGTATAATGTAATCCCCTACTCTCTTTTCTTTGCATAGCAGATTTGATCACCAGATAAGCCGTTTGAATCACATTCCGTAATTCGCAAAGTTTAACCGAAACCTTATTCTTTTTATAAAATTCTTCTGTCTCCTGGTAAATTAAAAACAAACGGCGATGTGCCCTTTCTAAACGGAAATCAGAACGTACAATACCTACATAATCGCCCATCACTTTTTGCAGCTCTCTCAGGTTATGTGTTACCAATACATCTTCATTACTTTGGGTAACACCTTTAGAGTCCCATTCTGGAATATGATCTGGAATCACATTATTTTTAAAGTTCTCTATAGCATCCTGATAAATGCGGTGCGCAAAAACTGTTGCTTCTAATAAAGAATTGGAAGCCAAACGGTTAGCTCCATGCAAACCCGTTGAAGAACACTCTCCACAGGCATACAAATTTTTAATTGAAGAGCGACCATATTCATCAACCAGAATACCACCACACATATAATGAGATGCAGGAGTAACTGGTATATAATCTTTTGTCATATCAATCCCTATAGATAAACATTTAGCATATATATTTGGGAAGTGTTTCAAAATATCTTCCTTCTTACGCATCGTAATATCCAGATAAACAAAATCATCACCTGATTTCTTCATTTCATTGTCTACCGCACGTGCAACAATATCGCGTGGTGCTAAAGATTTACGCTCATCATATTCATGCATAAATTCCTCGCCACTCTTACGTCTTAAAACGCCGCCAAAACCCCTCACCGCCTCTGATATTAGGAACGATGGATACTCTCCAGGATGATACAAAGCAGTTGGATGGAACTGAATAAACTCCATATTCCTCACTTTTCCTTTTGCCCGGTAAACCATTGCCATACCATCTCCTGTTGCAATAACTGGATTTGTTGTGGCCGAATACACATGTCCGGCACCACCCGAAGCCATCACAGTCACATTTGCCACAATCTTTTCCACATCGTTAAGCTCTGTGTTAAAGGCATATATACCATAACAGTTAATATCTTCGGTACGTTTATCCACAAACTCACCCAAGTGATGCTGTGTTATCAACTCCAGCGCAAAGTAATGTGTTAATATCTCTATGTTGTTATTCTCATGTATTTCACTTAGCAATACCCGCTCAATCTCATATCCGGTGATATCTTTATAGTGCAAAACGCGGTGTTCTGAGTGACCACCTTCTTTAGCTAAATCGTAAAAACCAGCATTGTCCTTATCGAAATTTATACCGTAGTCAATGATCTCCTGAATACGCTGAGGCCCCTCTTTTACAACGATTTCCACAATTTTTTCATCGCATAATCCGTCACCCGCTATCAGTGTATCTTCTATATGTTTTTCAAAAGAATCACCCTTATCCACCACTACTGCAACGCCGCCCTGAGCGTATTTTGTATTCGATTCGTCTTCATTCGACTTCGTAACAATTAAAACCTTACCGAACTTTGCAGCTTTAAGTGCAAAACTCAAACCCGCTATACCTGAACCGATTACCAGAAAATCTACTTTCCTCATTAATAAAAACATTTACTTTATCCACGATGTTAACAACTAGTTAATAAATGTTAACTCTATGTCTAAATTCTCCTAACAAATAAATTTGAATGTTTAAAGCTACTCTAAAAACACAATTTGCCACAATCTTTTGCGCAATTTTTAAGCAGCTTTATACAAGTAATTAACTTTTTACCCACTTATAAACAATTAACATTCCAGTATTGATAAAAATTGAACCGATTTTCGATAACCCTGAAAATCAAACTTATGATATTATAAAAATGTAATCTAAATGTTAGTAAACGATTAACAACTTATATAAAAGAAAGAATTTTATCAACTTGCCAACATTATTAACACACTAATAAACAAACAAGATTTATTTATTTAAAATAACTTATTAATTATTGAGACGTGGAAAGCTTTATCTTTGGCCAACGTCAAAAATTCAAAAAAGGAAAATTTTAAAATGAACATAGATGTCTTAGAAGAAATCAACAAAAAAGGTTTCGCAGAAGAAGAAATTGATCCTACACTTGATCTTTTTGCAGAGATTGAGAAATTAAAAAAGGAAAAGAATGCCATCATCCTAGCACATTATTACCAAGAACCTGACATACAGGATATTGCGGATTATATTGGCGATAGTTTAGGCTTATCTCAGGAGGCTGCAAAAACAGATGCAGATGTAATTGTTTTTGCAGGTGTCCATTTTATGGCCGAAACGGCGAAGATTTTATCGCCTAATAAAACGGTTTTATTACCTGATGTAAAGGCAGGTTGCTCATTAGCAGATAGTTGTCCGCCGCATTTATTTAGAAAGTTTAAGGAAAAATATCCGGATCACCTGGTCATCACCTATGTAAACTGCACTGCCGAATTAAAAGCTTTAAGTGATATTGTTTGTACAAGTACCAACGCGGTGCAGATTGTAGAGAGTTTACCGAAAGATCAAAAAATCATTTTTGGCCCAGATCGTAACTTAGGTGCTTACGTTGCGAAAAAAACAGGTAGGGATTTGGTATTATGGAACGGTGCCTGCATGGTACATGAAATTTTTTCGCAGGAAAAAATTACAAAACTGAAAGAACGCCATCCGAATGCTAAATTTATTGCGCATCCGGAATGTGAAGAAGTGGTTTTGAAAATGGCGGATTATATCGGTTCAACAACGGGACTTTTAAAATATACGATTACCAATCCCGCTACTGAATTTATTGTAGCTACCGAAAGTGGAATTATCCACCAGATGGAAAAAGCGAATCCGACAAAAACTTTTATACCGGCGCCGCCGAATAACAGCTGTGCCTGTAACGATTGCCCGTATATGAAAAGAAATACTTTAGAAAAACTATATTTATGTATTAAAAATGGTTTGCCAGAAGTAACTGTACCTGAGCATATTATTGAGCTTGCCCGTAAACCGATACAAAGGATGCTGGATATTTCGGCTGAATTGGGGTTGTAAGCCTGACTTCCGAAGTTTCCCAGAGTCTGCAGGCCTGCAAAACTTCGGAAGTCTAATTTTGTATTTATGGAAAAAAACAACATCCTTAAAAATTACTCAGGCTTATTATGGCTTTTGGCAGGTATTACTGTTGGAAGTATAGTAGGTTTAATTTTTGGGAAAAGCGTTGAAAGTATAAAGCCATTAGGAGATATATTTTTGAACCTGTTGTTTACTGCTGTTATTCCGTTGGTATTTTTTGCAGTTTCATCGGCCATTGCAAATATAGACAGGAGTAAAAAATTGGGAAGATTATTAACCGTAATGGTTTTGGTTTTCGTGACAACAATATTGATTTCTGCTATTTTAACATTGGCAGCGACATGGATTTTTCCTATCCATCAGCAATTGGGAAATGCAACAATACCGACAGAAACTGAAAAAATTCAATCATTTGGCGAACAAATGACGCAACTTTTGACCGTAGGTGAATTTTTCGAGATCGGAAGTAGGAAAAATATGCTGGCACTGATTATTTTTTCAGTTTTGGTTGGATTTTCTACTTTATACTCGGAGAAGGAAGGTGAAGGCTTTAAAAAATTCCTTGTTTCTGGTAATGAAGTGATGAAAAAACTCATCATTTTAATCATGAAACTCGGCCCGATAGGTTTAGGTGCCTATTTTGCCTATCAGGTTGGTGTATTTGGTCCACAGCTTTTTGGAACCTATGCAAAAGCTTTAGGTTTGTATTATGGTGTTGGGGCATTTTATTTTATCGTATTTTTCACTTTATACGCTTTCGTTGCAGGTGGATTCAAAGCGATAAAAGTATTTTGGAAAAACAATATTGTACCTTCACTAACTTCTATCGGTACCTGTAGCAGTATTGCCACTATTCCGGCTAATTTAGAAGGGACAACAAAAATGGGAGTGCCTGCTTACATTACCAATGTGACGATTCCTTTGGGATCAACTTTGCATAAAGATGGGTCGAGCATTAGTTCCATTATAAAAATTGCGGTTGTTTTTGCCATTTTTGGAAAAGATTTAGTACATGTAGATACCATTATTTTGGCCTTGGGTATCACGGTTTTAGTGAGTATAGTAGAGGGCGGAATACCAAATGGCGGCTATATTGGGGAGTTATTGATGATTTCGGCCTACCAATTGCCACCTGAAGCTTTGCCACCCGCAATGATTATAGGAACTTTGGTTGATCCGATGGCTACATTGTTGAATGCTACCGGAGATAATGTTGCAGCAATGTTAATTGCGAGGTTTACGGAAGGTAAAAATTGGATGGAAAATAAGGATTTGTCATCCTGACGCAGGAAGGATCTGCTAGCTATGAAATACCAGCTTGTGCAGTTAAAGATTCTTCGCTAATGCTCAGAATGACAATTGATTTTAAAAAATAAAAATATGGGGCTTCGCCTCTAACTATTGTATATGTTTGAAAATAAAGAGCGTACAGATATTAATGAATTAGGAGAATTTGGGTTAATTAAACACCTGACCACTAATTTCAAAATTAAAAACGATTATTCGGTAAAAGGTGTGGGCGATGATGCAGCCGTTTTGGATGCAAAAGGAAAACAGACCTTGATTTCGACCGATTTATTGTTGGAGGGAATTCACTTCGATTTGGCTTATGTGCCCTTAATGCACCTGGGATATAAAGCAGTGCAGGTAAACTTGAGTGATATTTATGCGATGAATGGAAAAGCCAGTCAGATTACGGTTTCGCTGGGTTTATCAAGTAAATTTCCACTTGAAGCTGTAGAAGAAATTTATAAGGGCATTGAGCTGGCCTGCAATAAATATAACATTGATTTAATCGGTGGCGATACTTCCTCAAGTAAACAAGGTTTGGTTATCAGTATTACCAGTATTGGTTATGCTGATGCAGATAAAGTAGTGTACAGAAATGGCGCTCAGGAACATGATTTATTGTGTGTTTCGGGTGATTTGGGTGGTGCTTATTTAGGGCTGCAAATTTTAGAAAGAGAGAAATTAATTTACCTGGAAAACCCACAGATCCAACCAGATTTAGAAGGTAAAGATTATATCATCGAAAGACAATTGAAACCAGAAGCAAGGATGGATATTGTTGCACTTTTAGATGAAATGAATATTAAACCAACATCAATGATTGATGTTTCTGATGGCTTGGCTTCTGAAATACTGCACCTGGCAGAACAATCAGATAAAGGAATGACTATTTACGAGGAGAAAATTCCTTTAGATCCAATGACTTATGAAACTGCCCGCGAGTTAGGTTTAGATCCAACGGTTTGTGCTTTAAGTGGTGGCGAAGATTATGAGTTGTTGTTTACTATCAGTCAGGAGGATTATAAAAAGCTGAAACATGATGTAGATATCACCGTGATTGGACATGTTACTGATAAAAATTCTGGCTGCAAAATGGTTTCTAAATCAGAAAAAGTACATGAGCTGAAGGCTCAGGGCTGGAATGCTTTTAATAAATAGACTTTAGTTAAAAACGACATGTCGTCATCTCGACTGTAGCGTAGCGAAATGGAGAGATCTGCTGATATAGATTTAGCTTCGCTGAGCCTTCGGGTTCTCGACTCGTTGCAATCGCTCGAAATGACGACATTGTTGTTATAAAACCTTTTTTTGTATAATTTACAGAAATCTGGCGGCTTTGCCTTATAATTATGAAAATTATAAATCTTGCGTTTCGTTAATATCTAAATATTTGGTATCAATCTGTTTAGTAGCTTTCGCACCCAATTTCTTAATCTTTTCAGAAGTATTGGTTAGATTACCTGCACCGATTGATAATTTGTTAATGGCTTTATCATAAGCATCCTGTCCGTTTTTGATGTATTTGCCAATGTTTTCCATGTCGGCCACAAAACCCACAAATTTATCGTACATGCTGCCACTCAAACGGGCAATTTCCATTACGTTGCGGTTTTGGCGTTCCTGTTTCCACATACTGGCAATAGTACGTAAGGTAGCCAACAAAGTAGATGGGCTAACAATTACTACCCTTCTGTCCCATGCAAAGTTGAAAAGTTCTGCATCTTTTTGAACCGCAATACTGAAAGAAGATTCGATTGGAACAAACAATAAAACAAAATCCGGAGAATTGATTTTATATAAATCCTGATAGTTTTTAGCAGATAGTTCCTGGATGTGGTTCTTAATGGAGGCCAGGTGCTGTTTTACATAGCCTTCACGCTCTTCATCAGTATCTGCTGATACAGAACGCTCATAAGCGACCAAACTTACCTTAGCGTCAACAACAAGGTGTTTATCGTCCGGGAGGTCGATCACCACATCGGGCTGGTAGCGGCTACCTTCTGCGGAGGTATGAGAAGCCTGGATACGGTATTCCTGATCCCTAACTAAACCAGAGCGCTCCAGCACCTTTTCCAGAATGATCTCGCCCCAGTTTCCCTGTTTTTTACTATCGCCTTTTAAAGCTTTGGTTAAATTATTGGCATCTTCCTGGATGAGTTTGCTTTGAACCTGGAGTTCCGAAATTACACCTTTTAATATATTTCTTTCGTCCGATTCGGCTTTGTAAACCTTTTCTACCTTATCTTCAAAAGCTTTGATATTTTCTTTCAGAGGATTGAGAATAATATCCAGATTGGTGCGGTTCTGTTCAATAAATTTGGTGGATTTTTCTTCCAGAATTTTATTGGCAATCAATTCGAAATCTTTATTCAGTTTTTGTTGCGACTGCTCATAACTTAATTTTTGTTCCACCAGTTTTTCTTTCTCGGCCAGGTAGAATGATCTGGTGCTTTCCAGCTCACGGTTGGCGTCGGCAAGCCGATCCCGTTCAGCCTGTAACTCATCAATTAAGCGTTGCTGTTCTTCTTTAAGCAAGGCAGTAATGTGATCTTTTTCAGTAGATAAATTAGAAACACGTTCATCAGCTTTGGCTAAACTAATTTTTAAGACTTCATTTTCGCTTTTCATCCGCTCAAAATCTTCTACCGAGACAATCGATAACGCAGTTTGTGGTTTCTTTAGCAATAAAATGACCAGAACAATTAAAATAACAATTAGTAAAGCAATGCCGACAATCTCCATAATGATAAAAATTTTAGTAAAAATGGAGATTTAAAATAGATATACCAAAAAAAATTAGTCAAATTGAAACATAAAAAACCGTAAAATTTTTCTATAATTGGCTATTAGTATTTTATAAATGAACGCATTAACTGTCCTTATTTCTTGTCCTGATCAAGTTGGTTTGGTTACCAATATTACCCGTGTGCTGGCTGCACATCAATTGAATATTATTGCCATGCGCGAGTTTGTTGATGAAGCCAATAAAGCATTTTTTACAAGGATTGCCTGTACCGGAGATTTAGAAGATGCGGAAAAATTAAAGGAGAAGCTTTTAGAAAATCTACCCAATGCCACCGAGGTAAATTTAATTACCAAACAGGAGAAACAGATTGCTGTTTTAGTAACGAAGGAATACCACTGTTTAGCAGAAATACTGATTAAAAACCAGTTTAAAACTTTAGGTGCCAATGTTAAATGTGTCATTGGCAATTACGAAAGTTTGAGGGATTTTACCGAAAAATTAGGCATTCCTTATTATTTCGTGGATCATAACAATAAGGATAAAAGTGAATTTGAGACTGAAGTAAAAACTATTATCAATCGATTTGAGATAGATTATTTGGTGTTAGCTAAATTTATGCGGATTCTTTCAGCTGATTTTGTAAAAGATTATGCAGGTAAGATCATCAATATTCATCATTCCTTCTTACCAGCCTTTATAGGTGCCAATCCCTATCGCCAGGCTTTTGAGCGTGGGGTAAAAATTATTGGGGCTACTGCACATTTTGTAACTGATAATTTGGATGAAGGTCCGATTATTACACAGCATACCAATCACATCGACCATAATTTTGGGGTAAAAGAAATGGTTCGTGCTGGTAAAGAGATAGAGAAAAAAGTATTATTGGAAGCGTTGGAACTTATTTTTGAAGACCGTGTTTTTGTAAGCGGGAATAAAACAGTGGTGTTTAAATGATGTAAAATGGATGATGGAATTGATGTCACTCCTTTGCCACTGTTTGTCATCCTGAATGTAATGAAGGATCTTTAACGAAAACCCAAACTCCATGTTCTCTGTTATAAAAATAACTATAATTTATTCAACAATAAATTCGCTACATCTTCTCCTGTTTGAGCGCCAATGGCAATGCCCATTCCGTTACATCTCGTTGCACAAAAGATATTTGGCTTAATCTCTTCTATAAATGGTTCAAGAGTTTTTCCAAAAGCCATGATGCCGCTCCAGCGATAATCTATTTCGAAAGCGGTTTTCGGTAAGATTACGTTTTTTAGTAAATTTTCCAACGCCAGTTGTACGGGTTCGGTTTGTCCGAATGTAGTGGTTTCTTCTGCTTTAAAATCAATGTTGCGGCCGCCACCCAATAAAATCCGCCCGTTTATATTTCTGAAATAATAATAACCTTTATCGTAATGAAAGGTGCCCGCCACTTTTAAATTTTTAATGGGTTTGGTAATTAAAACCTGTCCACGGCCCGGAGTGATATCAGCATCAGGTAATAAGTCTTTAATAAATGCATTAGTGGCTAATATTAATCTTTTGCAAAAAAAGGTTCCGTTTTTTGTGATTAAATGAGAGCCATCTGTTTTCTGAAGCAAACGATCTACCTTACAGTTATTAAAAATACAGATTCCGAGTTGTTGTGCATATTGGATTAAAGCAAACATCATTTTACCGCTGTCAATCTGCGCCTCATATCGGTTTTCTATCAAAGTTTCAATTGATTCGAAACCAAAAGCTTTTATTTTATTATTGCTAATGCTAAAAGCATTGGATCCAATAATGTCGTTAATAAGATAGTTATAATGTTCAATTTTGGATACACATGTGTCGGCCAAAAAATGGTGTTCCTGTTTAAATAATTCGTATCCACCTAAACATTGGTAATCAATGGTTTTATCGCCCAATAAGTTACGCAGTTTGAGCAGACCTTTCCACCTTCTTTCTATCAGTGAGGCAAGCTGTTCAGGTCCGCAGGTTTCTTCTTGCATTATGAGTTCAGAAATACTACCAAAACATGCGAAACCCGCATTTTTTGTACTTGCACCCGCTGGGAAAAGGCCCCGTTCCAGTATCATAATTTTTAAGGATGGTACTGATTTTTTAAGGTGGATGGCAGCATTTAAACCCACAATTCCGATACCGATAATAATGACATCATAATTTAAAAAGGATTCTTTTTCCCAGTATGAAAGATCAAATAACATAATATAAATGTACTGTTTTTTAACATTCAAATAATATGGGAACGCTTTTTGATATATGCCAAACGAAAAACATACATAAGAAAATGGGAGTTTATTTAATATTAATCATCCCGGTATTATTGCTGAGCATGTTTGTACAATGGCGGTTTAGAAACAAGTTTTCCAAGTATGCCGAGATGCAATTAAGCTCTGGTTTATCGGGCAAGGAGGTAGCAGAAAGAATGCTGCATGATAATGGAATATATGACGTGAAAGTGATGAGTACCGAAGGGCAATTAACAGATCATTACAATCCATCAGATAAAACCGTTAATTTAAGTACAGATGTATATTATAGCCGAAGCGTAGCAGCAGCTGCAGTGGCGGCTCACGAATGTGGACATGCAGTGCAACAGGCGAAATCCTATAACTGGTTACAGTTAAGAAGCAGCATGGTGCCGGTAGTGAGCATATCATCTAATCTTTTACAATGGGTATTATTGATTGGAGTATTGTTAATAGGTTTTACCGGAAACCCAATTGTTTTGGCCATTGGTGTAGTGGGTTTAACATTGGTAACCATATTTAGTATCATTACCCTACCGGTTGAATTTGATGCCAGTAACCGTGCATTGGCCTGGCTAAAAAATAATAATGGTGTAATGCAAACACAGGAAGAAAATGCGCAGGCTAAAGATGCACTTTGGTGGGCAGCCATGACGTATGTGGTAGCAGCCGTTGGTGCACTTGCAAATTTATTATATTACGCATCAATGCTTTTTGGAAGAAGCAGGGATTAAGGAATATCCAATTATGAAAAATACAATGCGGCCGGGATTTATATCCTGGCCGTTTTTGGTTTGAAGGTATTTTAATAAAGTTTTTTTGGAAAGCACTTTCGGTGGGAATAGGAATGCTTCGGTCCCGCTCCCGCTTCTGCCGATAGAAAAATATCGGCATCTCGCTTCGATCGGGTTTAGGTGGCACGGTAAGTTGTAAATTTGGGGTTGCAGGGTGCAGAAAAAGGATTTGTACTAAATGCTGAAACTGCCTTTCTATGATATAAATCCTGTTTTTTGGAAAGCAGGTTTTGTGGTAATAGGAGTGCTTCGGTCCCGCTCCCACTTTTGCCGATAGAAAAATATCGGCATCCCGCTTCGATCGGGTTTAAGTGGCACGGTAAGTTGTAAATTTGGGGTTGCAGGGTTCAAGAAGAAGGATTTATCTGAAATGCTGAAATTGCCTTTCTATGATATAAATCCTGTTTTTTGGAAAGCAGGTTTTGTGGTAATAGGAGTGCTTCGGTCCCGCTCCCGCTTCTGCCGATAGAAAAATATCGGCATCTCGCTTCGATCGGGTTTAAGTGGCACGGTAGGTTGTAAATTTAGGGTTGCAGGGTTCAAGAATAACAGTTTACACGCCATGCTGTTAAACCTTTGATATTGGCAGAAACATTGCAATTTAAACCTGATTGAAATGGAAAGCCCTTAAGCGAGGAACGAGTGCGGACTTGGAATGAAAAGCAGGACTAACATAAAAATGAAATGCTGAAATTGCTTTTCTAAAAAATGAATGTTGGTTTCGCCCTTCGACTACGCTCAGGGTGACAAAAATAAAGAAAAAAATTAATTTAATTTATAAGGGGCAACCAATTGAAATTCGGGAATATCGACATCGAATTCTGAGCCATCTATATCGCGTTTCATCAAATATCTACCTTTCATGCTACCCATGTCAGTTTTTAAGTTACAACCTGAAACGTAAACATGCGTTTCGCCAGGTTGAATAATAGGCTGCAAACCGACAACACCCTCACCTTCTACTTCCCTGCGGCTGGAGTTCGAATCGAAAATTAACCATTGGCGGCGCATTAACTGCACAGCATAATCAGAAAGGTTGGAAATTTCTACACGATAAGCGAACATAAAATGCTCGTTGGCCGGATTTGAATATTCTGGCTGGTAAACTGTTTCAACTGAAACTTTAACCCCGTCTGTAATAGCTGTAACCATGATGATAACGAATGTAAGAAAAAACCTTTCAAAAATCAAGCCAGTACTTTAGTGGCGTCGTAGTCGGCAAATTTCTCTGCCACTTCTTCTAAAATGCTGTAAATGTTGTTAATATCGGGCTCTGCCACCAAACGCATACGGTAAGGTTTAAAATCTGGCAGACCTTTAAAATAGTTTGCGTAATGGCGGCGCATTTCGAAAATCCCTGTTTTAGGACCTTTCCATTCCAGCGATTTATCCAAATGGGTACGACAAACGTCAATCCTTTCTTCAATAGTTGGTCCGGCAAGGTGTTCGCCGGTTTTGAAGAAGTGTTTTACCTCGCGGAAAATCCAGGGGTAACCAATGGCCGCACGACCGATCATAATGCCATCTACCTCATATTCCATACGCCAGTTGGCTGCTTTTTCAGGACTATCTACATCACCATTGCCAAAAATTGGAATTTTGATGCGTGGATTGCGTTTAATTTCGCGTATAAGTGCCCAATCTGCCTCGCCTTTATATAATTGAGCCCTTGTTCGGCCATGGATGGTAAGCGCCTGGATACCCACATCCTGTAGTCGCTCGGCAACCTCATAAACATTTTTGGTATTGTCGTCCCAGCCTAAGCGGGTTTTCACGGTAACAGGCAAATGCGAAGCTTTAACTACTGCATCAGTCATTTTTACCATTTTATCAATATCTTGCAATAAGCTGGAGCCAGCACCTTTGCAAACCACATTTTTTACCGGACAGCCATAATTAATATCCACAAGATCCGGACCTGCGGCAGAAGCAATTTCTGAGGCTTCGCGCATGTGATCAATATCTCCACCAAAAATCTGAATGCCGATCGGTCTTTCGTATTCGAAAATGTCAAGTTTTTGTCTGCTTTTTGCCGCATCGCGAATTAAGCCTTCCGAAGAAATAAACTCGGTATACATCATGTCAGCCCCATTTTTTTTGCATACGTAGCGGAACGGTGGATCGCTTACATCCTCCATTGGAGCGAGCAATAAGGGGAACTCTCCTAAATCTATATTTCCTATCTTAACAGACATTTTCTATCTTCAACGATTAATAAAACATACAAAGGTACAAATAATGAATTTTGTAACACCCATCCGCAAAGGCAGCCACCCACTTTTACAGATATTTTTACTTTGCGTTTACTGGGCCGTTGGTGCGGTAATATGCACATTATTAGGCTTTATAGTCGTAGCAATTGTTTATGGCACCTCCATATTTAGCGAATTTGGGATGATATTGAGTGGTGATCCTAAGTATATAACGGCCTTAAAAATAATCCAGATTTTTAGTTCGATCGGGATGTTTATATTACCTCCTATTGTTTTAGCTTATACAGAAGGACAAAAACCAAATACTTTTTATGGGTTTAATAAGCCCTCTTTTATTCCCTTGATATTGGTTTTTGCGATCATGATTTTTAGTATGCCCTTTATGGAATGGGTAGCTGTACTTAATCAAAAAATGGTGCTTCCAGAGTTTTTAAAGGGGGTAGAAAACTGGATGAAGATGAAGGAACAGGAAGCTATGAAAATGACCATTCAACTCATTACGGTGAGGAGCAACTGGGATTTTGTGGTTAACCTGATTATGATAGCGGTATTGCCTGCTATTGGCGAAGAGCTCTTTTTCAGGGCAGGGCTACAGGGTTCGTTGCAAAAAATGATGGGCAATCATCACGTCGCCATTTGGAGTACGGCCATTATCTTTAGTGCAATCCATCTCCAGTTTTATGGATTTTTGCCACGCATGTTACTGGGTGCTGGCTTTGGTTATCTGTATTATTATAGCGGAAGCATCTGGTATGCCATGGTGGCGCATTTTTTAAACAATGCTTATGCGGTTTGTGCTGCTTTTTATATGCAAAAACATCACATGCCACTCGATAAAGCTGATGAACCGATTGGTTTTCCGTGGTATGGCTATTTAATTAGTGCAATAATTACCATAGCTTTGTTTAAATTTTTTAAAGATAACGCAACACGTGAGCGAAAATTGGGTTAAAGTATATACCACCAGCGATGCCTTTGGGGCAGAGGTATTAAAACAGGGACTAACAGAGGCTGGCATCCCGGCAGTAACCATAAATAAACAGCTCTCGGCTTATAATATTGGCGAAATAAATGTTTTGGTGAATAAGGTAGATTTCGATAAAGCCATAGAATACATCGTTCAAAACGAAATTGAATAACAGGCTAAACATCATCCATTTTACATCTCCCATTTTACATTTTTAACATGAAAACCAGGGCAATAACCGCTTTCTTTTTTACCATCGTAATGCTTGGCTCTATCTTTTTGGGGAGTTATGCGTTTACAGTCTTTTACCTCATTCTAAGTCTTTTATCCTTGTTCGAGTTTTATAAGCTGATTAAAAATTCAGGTATCAGACCACACCGGAATATTGGTCTGGCAGCAGGATCTTTAATCTTTTTAATGGCTGCAGGCTTACATTACTTAGCATATGATGTTAAATACCTGTTGCTTTGTATCCCGCTCATTTTCTCCGTTTTTATTACTGAGCTGTACAAGAAAAACAAAATTCCATTCGCCAATATCTCTTATACTTTTGTTGGTTTTGTTTATGTAACCATTCCTTTCTGTTTTTTCCACGCCCTGGGCTTTTTAAAAAACTGGAATGAATATAATTTTCATTTACCACTCGCATTTTTATTAATGCTTTGGGCAAATGATACAGGTGCTTATCTGTTTGGTGTAAAATATGGTAAGCGCAAATTATTCGAACGTCATTCGCCGAAGAAAAGTTGGGAAGGATTTTTTGGAGGTATGTTCACTAGTGTTTTGGTTGGTTTTGGTTTATCATTTCTCTTTACCGAAAGTCCGGCCTGGGTTTGGGCTGGTATGGCTGTATTAATTGCAAGTTTTGGTACACTGGGCGATTTGGTAGAATCGATGCTTAAACGCAGTTTGGATACAAAAGATAGTGGTGGATTGTTACCTGGGCATGGCGGTTTGCTAGATCGTTTTGATGGATTGTTATTGGCTGCGCCAGTGGTTTATGCCTACTTGTATCTGATTTTGTATTAAAGGTTTATCTATCGTCCTCGTTACAAACGAGGATGAATGAGATTCACATTTGTAATGTGGTTTTGTTATTAGCGATACAATCGCTATTCCTCGTTATAAATGAGGATTATAATGTGTTTCTTATGCTGTAGCTGTTACAACATAATATTCCCTCTCTATCTTTTCTTTGGTCTTACTTTGTACCTGCTCTAATTTTTTAGCAGTATCTTTAATTGTAAAACCAGCTTCTTCTAATAATTGCATTACTTTTTCTACTTCATAAAGCGTAAAACCATAAGAGGTAAAAGGAAGATTTTGCATAAAGGTTTTATCGGCGAAACATAAGGAAAAAATGCCATTTGGTTTTAAAGTGCGCTTAATCTCGTTAAGATATCCGCTTGGATTGCTCCAGAAATAGAGGGTATTGACAGTGAAAATTTTATCAAACTGATTACTTTCAAAAGGTAGCATAGCTCCATCCGTTAGCTCAAAATGGACAGTACCTTTATCAATAAAATCCTGATTGATTTTTTCTGCTTCAGTAATCATCGTTTCTGAAATATCGGCTCCGTAATATTTTAGATTTTCTGCTTTTGATAATAATTGAGCGATATGACCGCCATTGCCATGACCGATTTCTAAAACAGTTTCATTACTTTTTAGATCTAAAGCCTCAATTGCAGAAGTAGTCATGCCGATATTACTGGTATGCATCATCTCTCCTGTTTTAATGCCATGCTCACCTTCAGGACAGCTTAATTGTTTCGCAATATTCTTTAATTCTTCTTCCGAATGTTGATGCTCCATAATCAAATTTAGAGATTTAAATCTGATGATTTCTATATCAGTTTAGTGAAGATTTATAATATTATTTGATTACCTGTACTGGCTTTTTGTTTTCATCGATGGCTACAAAAGTAAAATCACCATGAACGGCCAGTTCTCTTCCTTCGGCATACATCTGTTCGATATAAATTTCTACATTAACTTTTAAACTGGTGTTACCTACATGGCTTACCTTACCAATAAGCTCTATGATGGTGCCTGCAGGAATCGGTTTTTTAAAATCAATCCTGTCGCTACTTACGGTAACCATAATCTGCCGGCTAAAACGGGTTGCAGTGACAAAAGCAACTTCGTCCATTAAATGCATCGCTGTTCCTCCGAAAAGCGTATCATAATGATTTGTTGTATTTGGGAAAACGGCTTTAAAAATACTGGTTTTTGAATTTTCTATTCTTTCTTCTAAGGTCATGGGGTAAATATATGATGAGTAAAAAGCTTTGACAACTTTCATAGTTATTTTAAGTAGAAAGTTGCCAAAGTAAAAGAATTAATTTGCTTGAAGATCTGCTGATAGCACTTTTTCTGTTTTACGCATCTCTTTTGCAGCTTCAACCATTTCGATTAATGCTTTTTTGGTTTCGTCCCATCCGCGGGTTTTTAAGCCACAATCAGGGTTTACCCAAAGTTGCTCCTGGGGAATAACAGCCTTTGCTTTTTTGAGCAATTGAACCATTTCTTCCCTCTTCGGAACCCTTGGAGAGTGAATATCGTATACACCCGGACCAATTTCGTTTGGATATTTAAAATCGGCAAAAGCATCCAATAACTCCATTTGTGAACGCGAGGTTTCGATCGTGATCACATCGGCATCCATATCGGCAATATTCTGGATGATATCATTAAATTCCGAGTAACACATGTGCGTATGGATTTGCGTATCGTCTTTCACACCACTCGCCGAAATTTTAAAGGCTTTAACCGCCCAGTTGAGGTAAGTTTGCCAATCAGCTTTGCGCAATGGTAAACCTTCTCTAATGGCTGGCTCATCAATTTGGATGATTTTAATGCCTGCATTTTCCAGATCGCAAACCTCATCACGGATAGCCAGGGCAATCTGTGTACAGGTTTCTGATCGTGGTTGATCATTTCGAACAAATGACCATTGTAAAATCGTTACCGGACCAGTCAACATCCCTTTCATGTATTTTGAGGTAAGTGACTGTGCATAGGCGGTCCATTTTACCGTCATCGGTTTCGGACGCGAAACATCACCAAAAATGATCGGGGGTTTTACACAGCGTGAGCCATAACTTTGTACCCAGCCATTTTTAGAGAAAGCGAAACCATCCAGTTGCTCACCGAAGTATTCAACCATATCGTTACGCTCAAATTCACCATGAACCAAAACATCCAGATCGATTTCTTCCTGCCAGGTTACGGCTTTTGCTGTTTCTTTTGAGATGAGATCATCATACTCTTCAGTGGTAAAAGTTCCGTTTTTAAGCTTTGCTCTCCAGCTTCTTACCTCTGCCGTTTGCGGAAAAGATCCGATGGTTGTAGTGGCATAAATAGGCAAATTAAGCTCCTGTTGTTTTATTTTTCTAGTTGAAAATGGGCTTAAACGTTCCGAATCTTGCTCTTTTAAGGCCAAAACACGCGCTTTTACTTCCGGATTGTGGATGATTTTAGAAACTTTACGATTAGCGATCGCTTTTTTGTTTTCCTCAAGTTTTTGCAGGGTAGATGCAGGGCTTTCGTTGGTGATCAGTTTTTTTAAGGTAGCTACTTCTGCAATTTTTTGTTTCGCATAAGCCAGCCACTGTTTAATTTCTGCCGAGAGGTTTTGCTCATTGGTTTCATTGTCCAGATCAACCGGTGAGTGGATTAATGAGCAGGATGGTGCAATCCACACTTTATCTAATCCTCTTTTTTCTACCACCTGATTAATTATGGATACAGATTTTTCGAAATCACTTTTCCAGATGTTCCTTCCGTCTACTAAACCTAGTGAAAGGATCGTGTCGTCTTTTAACGAGGCTAAGACATCTGTCAATTGATCTTCTGCTCGTACCAGATCGACATGTAAAACATTTACCGGTAATGAAGCGGTTAGTGCTAAATTATTGCCTAAGCCTTCGAAATAAGTGGCTAAAACAATTTTTAATCTTGGGAAAGCCTTTCTAAGTTCCTTGTAAGCATATTCATAAGCTTTCTTGTCTTTTTCGGTAAGGTCTAAAGTCAAAAACGGCTCATCAAACTGAACATATTCTACATCCAAAGCATCTAAACGGGATAAAATCTCGATATAAACGGGAAGCAGATTTTTGATCAGGTCTATTTTTTCAAAGCCGGTTTCTTTTTCTTTTCCCAGTAAAAGGTAAGAAACCGGACCGATTAGAACAGGTTTGGTGGTAATACCCAATTGTTTTGCCTCGTAAAACTCATCGATAATTTTGGTTGAGAAAAGTTTAAAAGGCTGGTCTTTGTAAAACTCGGGCACAATGTAATGGTAGTTGGTATCAAACCATTTGGTCATTTCCATTGCTACCACATCCAATCCCTCTTTCTGATAGCCTCTTGCCATAGCAAAATAGAGATCAAGTTCGGAATTTCCTTTTTTCAGGATCACTTCGTTGTACCTTTTCGGTATTGCCCCAAAGGTTAATGAATGATCAAGAACATGATCATAAAAAGAAAAGTCGTTCGATGGAATGATATCGATTCCCGCTTCTTTTTGAAGGTTCCAATTTTCGTGGCGAATGTTTTTTCCCACCTGAAGTACATTTTTGTACCCAGTTTTATCTGCCCAGTAATTTTCGCAGATTTTCTTTAATTCCCTTTGGCTACCTATTCGCGGATAGCCCAGATTTTGCGTTAGCATCTCTTTTAAAGATTAAGTAAATAAATCGTTTAAAAGCTCAAATCAGTATTTATACTTTTCTTGTTAAAATAAAAAAGGAAAGGTTATGGCACAGCCTGCCCACTCATCAGCCAAAAGCTTAAAGCAAGCATATAAAATTTTAATTTTATTGTGTACAATCAGACCTGACCAATTACTTTATAACGCGAAAGCACCGTCAATTCAATATAGGCAGGTCTCCTGACTTATTCCCGATCTTATCGCCTTCCCATCCCGGTAAAACGGAACAGTGGCATGAATGATAAGACCGTTGTCTTTTTGCTAAAGACAGAATTTACAGTTGCGCGACAGCTCGTGATTTGCACACGATTCCCTATTAATCCCGGTTGTAATTCCGGGAACCTGTATCGGTTGATGAAAAATAAAGTTAAGAACTTACATCAAGGCAAATGTATGGATTAGGATTTAAAGATTAAGGTATTTTTGTAAGCATTGATTTCGCCTCCTTCCAATCGATGGTATTTATTTCTTTAACCACAGATGCACACAGATAAACACGGATTTTTTATAAATATTAAGTCTAAAGCATCTTAAATCACTTGTAACAAATTTACAGCAAGCGGTTTTTGGTGCCGATTCTCTACTATATTTGATTACCTGACTTAAACTCTTATTATGATGAAAAACTACTTTAAAGGGCTTTACATTGCTTTTTTGATGGTAAATAGCTGTGTGGTACTGGCACAAGAAGTACCCACGCCAAAATCGCATTTTGGTTTTGATATCGGCGACGATTATCAACTGGCCAACTACACCCAAACGGAAGCCTATTTTAAAAAGCTTGCGGTCAATTCTAATCGGATTAAACTTGTTGATATTGGGAAAACCGAAGAAGGCAGAAGTCAATATATGCTAATTGTTTCTTCTCCCGAAAACCTGAAGAAATTAGACCATTATAAAGAAATTTCGCAGCAACTGGCCCATGCCGAAATTAGCTCAAAGCAAGCCAAAGTGTTGGCGCAGGAAGGTAAAGCGGTAGTTTGGATAGATGGAGGCCTGCATGCAAATGAAGTGGTTGGCACCCATCAGCTGATCCAAACGCTATATGAATTTGCCTCCAGAACTGATGCAGAAACTTTGCGTATTTTGGATAATGTAATCATTTTGTTTACTCATGCAAACCCTGATGGGCAGGAACTGGTAAGTAATTGGTACATGAGGGATAAAGATCTGAAGAAAAGAACAACTTTCGGACTTCCTGTTTTGTACGAAAAATATGCGGGACATGATAACAACCGAGATTTCTTTATGTTAAACCTTAAAGAAACACAAAATATCGGTCGCCAGCTTTTTGTAGAATGGATCCCACAGATTATGTATAACCACCATCAGGCTGGTCCGGCAGGAACCGTTGTTGCAGGCCCACCCTACCGTGATCCGTTTAATTATGTTTTCGATCCAACACTATTAACCAGTTTAGATGCTGTAGGTGCGGCCATGCACAACCGCATGAATGTAGAAAACAAGCCTGGTTATACGCAGCGTGGAGGATCGGTTTATTCTACCTGGTACAATGGGGGTTTAAGAACTACTACTTATTTTCATAACATGATCGGACTCCTGACAGAAATTATAGGGAATCCTACACCTTCTGAAATTCCATTGGTTCCTTCTAGATTACTGCCGAACGGCGATTCGCCAAACCCGATTACCCCAAGGAAATGGTATTTTAAAAACTCTATCGACTATTCGGTATCGCTAAACTATGCTGTTTTAAATTATGCACAACGTTACCGCGACGAATTGTTGTACAACATTTACCAGATGGGCAGAAATTCGATCGAAAGAGGCAAAAAGGATACCTGGTCTTTCTCTCCAAAGAAAATTGAAGCCATTAACAACGCCGCAAAAGTTGAAAAAGGTGCCCCGATTACCAGTGGAGATGCTGATTTTGGCCCAAGGCGACAGATAAGTATGAAAGCTTTTGATACGGTGATGAAAGCTCCGGCAAACAGAGATCCGCGCGGATACATTTTAAGTGCCGATCAGCCCGATTTTAACTCTGCCATTAAGTTTTTGAATGCATTGATCAGAACGGGAATTGTGGTGCAAAAAGCAGAGGCTTCATTTACCGTTGCGGGGAAAAATTACCCTGCAGGAAGTTATGTGGTAAAAACCGATCAGGCTTTCCGTCCGCACGTTTTGGATATGTTTGAACCGCAAGATCACCCAAATGATTTCAAATATGAAGGCGGTGCACCAATTCCTCCTTATGATGCCGCCGGATGGACTTTGGCATACCTGATGGATGTGAAGTTCGACCGTATTCTTGACGATTTTTCAGGACCGTTTGAAAAAAATCCTTATGGGGAACTCTTAAAACCAGAGCATAAACTACCAAATGGATCAGGTTATGTCTTAAGTGCAGCACAAAATGATTCTTATACCGCAGTTAATGATCTATTGAAAAACAAAGTTGAGGTTTACCGCTCTACTGAAAATGGAGACTTTTATGTTTCATCAGTAGGAAAATCGGTGTTGGAAAAAGCAAACATTATGCTAAAAATCGCCGCTGCCCCAAAGGATAAAATTAAAATCTTTGCCAAAAGAATTGCCCTTTGGGATACTTATGGTGGTTCTATGGCTTCGGGTTGGGTGCGGTTTTTAATGGAACAGTACCATTATAATGCTACGGTAATCTATCCGCAGGACATTGATGCGGGAAATTTAAAATCTAAATACGATGTAATCATTTTTGTGGGCGGTGCAATTCCATCGGTTCGGGGCGGAGGATTTGGAAACAGATCTTTTGGTCCAAAGGCGGAAGAAATCCCTCAGAAATTTAGAAACCGTTTAGGCAAGATCAGCACTGATAAATCAATTCCTGAGTTAAAGAAATTTTTAGAAGCGGGCGGCAATATTGTAACCATTGGCAGCAGTACTAACCTGGCTTATCACTTAAATTTACCTGTTCGTAATGCAATGGTCGAAATTGTAAATGGAGAGGAAAAACGATTACCTGCTGAAAAATACTATGTTCCTGGAAGTGTTTTAAATGTTGGTGTAGATACTTCTTTGCCTACCAATTGGGGCATGGAAAAGGAAGCCGATATCTATTTTGATAATAGTCCGGTTTTTAAACTCACTGGCGACGCCATTGCTTCTGGTAAGATTAAACCTTTAATGTGGTTCAAAAACGCCACACCGCTGCGCAGCGGCTGGGCATGGGGGCAGGCTTACCTGCAAGACGGGGTAACGGCTTTTGAAGCAAAAGTTGGGAAAGGTAAATTGATTGCCTTCGGACCCGAAATTACATTTAGAGCACAAACGCACGGTACTTTTAAGTTAATATTTAACCAGTTGTATAAATAGTTATAATTGAGTTTGCCATGTTGAGCTTCCTGATCGGTCGTCATTCCCGCGCAGGCGGGAATCGTAATGCACCTGCAAACCTACCAAGGCATTAAGATTCCCAATCAAGTTGGGAATGACGGTTCGTCGTAGCAGATCAATTATTAAGATTTTCTTGTCAATGTATATGAATTTTGTACAATAAATTGTCTCTCAGAATGACATTCTATGATTAATATAGAAGCCACTATCCTAAATGATAGTAGCTTTTTACTTTGGCCTTACTATAGCCAATTATAATCACCTTAATTTTGTGTTATGAAAGTAGAAATCTGGTCGGATGTAATGTGTCCGTTTTGCTATATCGGGAAAAGACATTTTGAACAGGCGATAGAAAAATTGCCCTTCAAAAATGAAATTGAAATAGATTGGAAGAGTTTTCAGCTCAATCCGGAGTATCACAATACCAATAATGAAACGGTATACGATTACCTTTCGAGAAGTAAAGGAATGCCGGTTGAGCAAGCCAAACAAATGACTAAGCAGGTTTTTGATATGGCTGCAAATGCAGGCTTAAGCATCGATTTTGATACCAATATTCCAGCAAATACCTTTAACGCACATCGTTTGATCCACCTGGCAGCCAAACATAGTCTACAAGATTTAGCGGAAGAAAAACTGTTTGAAGCACATTTTGTAAACAGTAAAAATATTGGCGAAACCGATGTTTTAGTTGATCTTGCTGAAGAAATTGGGTTAAATCGCGCTGAAGCAGAAGAGGTTTTAAAAGGAGATCAATTTAGCGAAGCTGTTCGTTATGATATTTATGAAAGCCAGAATTTAGGTATTAGAGGGGTTCCTTATTTTGTAATGGACCGCAAATATGGCGTTTCAGGTGCTCAACCTGTTCAGGCTTTTACCGATGCGCTTACCCAGAGTTTTACAGAATGGAAAGAAACTCAACCTAAAACCACACTTACCTCATTAAATAAAAATGATGATGCGGTTTGTGATGAAAATGGTTGTGAGATATAGATTTGTTTCCCGCAGATTACGCTGATCGACGCAGATTTTTTTCTGCGAAAATCATTTTGATCTGCGGAGAATTTACCTTCCTCGTCATGCTGAATTTATTTCAGCATCTATTAAATGGTTATGCGGTTAGATCCTGAAACTAGTTCAGGATGAAGATTGTAACAGGTCTTTTGAATACACTCATAGTGACAGATTCTAGAGAACGGTCGTCTTTCCCGCGCAGGCGGGAATCTTAATGCAACCCTACTAAGGCATTACGATTCCCAATCAAGTTAGGAATGACGATTCATCTATACTATCATTCTTAACTACCGATTTTGATTCTTCAATGGCATTAACAGGTATTCTAAGCCATTCACCCGTATTTCAAACATCGTAGCCATTAAGTCGCCCAATTTACCTTTCGGGAAGCCCTTATCCTTATACCAAAGCAAATAACTTTCAGGGATATTGCAGATCAGGTAACCTTTATATTTTCCATAAGGCATTTGCATTTTCACTAAATCGAGCAATAAGGTTGGGTCTAACATTTTTATTTTAAGGTAGTGCTGATAATTTGAAAAACATTAATTCAGTCAGTTCATTGACCGAATTAACGTTAATTGAGTCAGTCCGTTGACTGAATTAATGTTTTTAGTCGATAAGTTCCAACGTTTCGATTGCTTCCTCAACGGTTTTTACATTATCAAAAGCAATCCTTAGCGTATTTTTTACTTCTTTTAAATTACACATCCGTGGATGGTTTTGTGCAAAAGTTAAAATCCTGGTAAAGGTATTCGAATCGAAATAAGCCGATTGTTTATCGCTTAGGAAATATCCCCGCAAACTATTTTTCTTGAAACTGATTTTCTCGAAGCCCAATTTCTTGCCCAGCCACTGCAAACGCACCACACTCAACATGGTTTTTACTTGTGGTGGAACTGGTCCGAAACGATCTGCCAGATGTTTTTCAAAAATGGCAAGTTCAGCTTCATTATCGAGTTTAGAAAGTTCTGTATATAAATTGTAACGCTCGGTAATATTGGTAATGTAGGCATCCGGAATATATAATTCCAGATCAGTATCTACCTGCGTAAAGCCCACAAACGGACGGGCAGGTTCATTTTCGAACAATCCCTTAAATTCAGCCTCCTTTAGTTCTTGTATGGCTTCGTCCAAGATCTTGTGGTACATTTCAAAACCGATTTCGGCAATGAAACCACTTTGCTCTGCACCCAATAGGTTCCCACTACCGCGGATGTCTAAATCGCGCATGGCTACATTAAAGCCACTGCCAAGATCAGAAAACTCTTCGATTGCGCTTAAACGCTTACGCGCTTCGGAGGTTAAAGTAGATAATGGTGGTGAGAGTAAATAGCAGAAAGCTTTTTTATTGCTCCGGCCTACTCTGCCACGCATCTGGTGCAAATCGCTCAAACCAAACATGTGTGCATGGTTGATAATGATGGTATTGGCGTTCGGAATATCTAAACCGGCTTCGATAATGGTAGTGGCCACTAAAACATCTTTTTCGCCATTAATAAAATCGAGCATCACATCTTCCAGTTGGTCACCATCTAACTGTCCGTGCGCAATACCAATTCTTGCCTTTGGAACCAACTTCTGGATTAATCCGCCCAATTGCATCAGGTCGTTAACCCGGTTATGGATAAAAAATACCTGTCCGCCACGGTCTAATTCAAACTGAACGGCTTCCTGGATCAATTTATCATTAAAAACATGCAATTCGGTACTTACCGGTTGGCGGTTTGGTGGTGGTGTGCTGATGATAGATAAATCCCTTGCCCCCATTAAAGAAAAATGCAAGGTTCTCGGAATTGGAGTCGCCGTAAGGGTTAAAGTATCAACATTTACCCTAACAGCTTTTAACCTTTCTTTTGCGGTAACGCCAAACTTCTGCTCTTCATCAATAATCATGATGCCGAGATCTTTAAATTTTACATCTTTGCTCAGCAAACGGTGTGTACCGATCAAAATATCAACTTTACCTGCAGCAGCTTCGGCTAAGGTATCTTTGATCTGTTTACTGGTTTTAAAACGGTTAATGTAATCAACTGTAACCGGGAAATCTTTTAAACGGGAAGAGAACGTTTTGAAATGCTGTAGGGCCAAAATGGTTGTAGGAACCAGGATCGCTGCCTGTTTGCCCTCTGCTACTGCTTTAAATGCGGCACGTACGGCAATCTCGGTTTTTCCGAAGCCCACATCACCGCAAACCAAACGGTCCATTGGATGTGGCGATTCCATATCTTTTTTCACATCCTGCGTCGCTTTTAACTGATCCGGAGTATCCTCGTAAATAAAAGACGCTTCCAGTTCTGTTTGTAAATAGCTATCTGGCGAAAATGCCGTTCCGGCCTGGGTTTTACGCAAAGCATAAAGCTTGATCAAATCCCGGGCAATATCTTTAACTTTTTTTTTAGTAGTTTTTTTTAGCTTGTCCCAGGCATCTGTACCCAGCTTATTCATTTTAGGTACGCCACTTTCCTTGCCGCTGTATTTGGCAATGCGGTTAAGAGAGTTGATGTTTACATAAAGCAGGTCGTTATCTGCATAAATTAAACGGATCATTTCCTGGGTTTTACCATTTACCTCCACTTTTTCGAGCCCGGCATATTTGCCGATGCCATGATCAATATGGGTAACATAATCACCAGATTTCAGCTCCCTTAAATCTTTTAAGGTAATGGCCTGACTTTTCTGATAACCTTTTTTAAGCTTGTATTTATAGTAACGATCGAAAATCTGGTGATCGGTGTAAAATGCGGTCTGGATCTGCGGATCTATAAAACCCTCGCGCAACATGCTATTGATTGGCGTAAACTTGGCTGTTTTATCAATATCCTCTAAAATAGCATATAAACGCTCAATCTGCTTTGGCGAATCGGTAAAAATAAAATTGATAATCCCTGCCTTTTCATTCTCTTTTAGGTTATGGATCAGCAGATTGAAATCTTTATTGAACGATGGCTGGGGTTTGGTTTCAAACTCAAAACGGTCGTCGGTTTTATAAAAAAACTGCTTTCCGAACTCAATGATAGGAAAATCCTGAAGATGATCGCCCAATAATTTCTCGTCGCTAAAAGCAAATTTTGGATCAATCCATTCTGGATTTTTATTCTTATCATCAAGCGAAAGTGCTTTCCAAAGCTCAACTGCTTTTTTATATCCCGCTTTAACGATATCGAGGGTAAACTCAACATCCTTAAACCAAAGCTGGGTGTCCTGATCAATATAATCAAGAATGCTGATGTTGCTTTCCGTTAAAAACTTTGCCTGAACGTTGGGCACAATGGTAAGCGACTTAACATCTGCAACCGAAAGCTGACTTTCAATTTCAAAACTTCTGATGCTTTCGACCTCATCGCCAAAAAACTCAATGCGGTAAGGCAAATCAGAAGAGAAAGAAAATATATCAACAATACCCCCACGGATGGAAAATTGGCCTGGTTCGTAAACAAAGTCCCTGCGGTCGAAATCGTAATCAATTAAAAACTCGTTGATAAAATCGATGCCCAATTTAGCACCTAAACTAATTTCCAGAGTGTTTTTTTCTAATGCAGAGCGGTCAATCACCTTTTCGGCAATGGCTTCCGGATAAGACACGACAATTTTTCCGTATTCAGAATCGTGGTTCAGTTCGTTCAACACCTCTGCGCGGGCCAATACATTGGCTGTATCTACCTGCGTAAAATCAAAAGATTTGCGGTACGAAGAAGGAAACAATAAAACCTGTTTATCGAGCACGCTTTCCAGGTCCGACTGGAAATAGGCGGCCTCTTCCCTATCCGGTAAAACGAACAGGATAGGCTTGTGTAACAGGAAATAAGAAGAAAGTGCAACAATAGCATCGGCCGAACCCACCAATCCCTTTAATTGTATCTTTGGGTTTTTGGTCGCATTCAACGCTTTGGTAAATTGAGTTACCCTATCGTCGGTTTTGTATCTATTTATTAAATCGCGAATGTTCAAGGCACAAAAATAAGCTTATCTTTTAATATTAACCCGCAATTTGTGTAAAGGTTTTTTTAACTATTTTTGGCAGGGTTGCGATGTGAAAATTAAATTGGGATAAGAAATAAGTTCTTGTTCTTAGATTCCATTTCTCGTTTGGTCGAAATATATCCTCCATTCGTCGATTAAGGGCAAATTGATGTAACAAAGGTAGTGTTACAACCTCTAAATTATATAAAAAGTGAAACAATGAAACCATCATGATTTCGAATAACACTAACAATAAATCATGATAGCTTCAGACCATTGAAAATAAATGATAACTGATGAAATACGTTAAGAGCTTTCCACTAGAACTTTTTTTCTGGATAGCGGCTTTAGTATTACTGGCAACAGTGAATAGCCACGAGCATCATTTTACACTTTGTCCTTTAGCTAATTTAGGCTTTAAGGATTGGTGTCCGGGATGTGGTATAGGCAGGTCAATCAGTCATATTTTACATGGCGAATTTACCGATAGCTTTTCCGAACATTGGTTTGGGCTTCCGGCACTTTTAATAATAGTTTATAGAATTTACACCTTGATAAAAAATAAAAATAAATTTAAAATTTCAACCACAAATACATAGAAAACATGGATATATTTCAATCACCTCTAATGTCGTTACCAGGTATAACACCAGAGGAATACTCATATTTACAACAAGCAACAACTGGTTTAACTGAAGAGCAGTTGCGTAATTTCCTGATGGTTTACAGCAGCAAAAGAAAAAACCCATCTGATATGTTGATTTTCTGCTTAATCGGGCTATTTGCTGTTCCAGGTTTGCAAAGGTTTATCATTGGCCAGATCGGAATGGGTATTTTATACCTTTTAACTGCAGGTTTATGTTTTATCGGATCAATTATTGACGTAGTAAACCACAAAACACTAGCTTTTGAACACAACCAGAAAATGGTTTTCGAAAGCTTGCAGATGGTGAGAATGGGTGGTGGATTTCAACAGGCAGGAAAATTTTAGTAGAATTATTATCTGATGTTTAAACCTCGCAGGTTTCTGAAACCTGCGAGGTTTTTAATAGTTGAATAACCCTAAGAACCGTATGCTTTGTTAAATAAACCTGATAAAGCGTAAAGCCCGGAGCGAGGAACGTGGAGGACTTGAAGCGATAGCAGGACTTTCACCCCCGAAGCGCACCGCACGCTAATTTCCAAATAACATTTGACCACCTAAGACACTTGAGAACATCTAAGGAAAACGCTTTAACTTATTGCTGTCTCTTTTAGCTTTACAAGTTTTCGAAACCTGCAGGCTTTATTTATATTTATCGAATGAAATTAGCTGAAATTACCAATTATTTAGAAAGCATTGCGCCACTTAATTATCAGGAAGATTATGACAACTCCGGTTTGATTGTGGGCGATCCTAATATGGAAATCCGTGCTGCTCTGGTGGCTTTAGATTGCGTGGAGAAAATTGTAGACGAAGCCATTTCTACAGGCTGTAACCTCATCATTACCCATCATCCAATTGTTTTTAAAGGACTAAAAAAGCTAAATGGTAAAAACTACGTGGAACGTGTAGTGCTGAAAGCCATAAAAAACAACATTGCACTTTATGCCATTCATACCAATTTAGACAGCGTCCATACCGGCGTAAATGCGAGAATCTGTGAACGTTTGGGTTTAACAGGCACGAAGGTACTTTCGCCAAAAACCGGACTGTTAAAAAAACTGGTTACTTATTGTCCACAGGCACAGGCTGAACAACTGCGGTCTGCATTGTTTTATGCAGGAGCAGGAAACATTGGCAATTATAGCGAATGCAGTTTCAATGCCGATGGTTTTGGCACCTTTAAAGGTAACGAAGATTCAGACCCTTTTGTGGGTGAAAAAGGTATCCGGCACCGGGAAAATGAAGTAAGGATCGAAATGGTGTACCCTACACAGGCCGAGCGCAAAATTTTGCTTGCTTTGTTCGAAAACCATCCTTACGAAGAGGTAGCTTACGATATTTATAAACTCGAAAACAAACACCAGCTGGTTGGTTCGGGCATGGTGGGTTGGTTGGAATACGACTTGGATGCATACGATTTTTTACACCTGGTAAAAGACAGGATGCAGGCTAAAGTAGTTAGGCATACCGATGTAATTGGCAAAAGGATTAAAAAAGTTGCGGTTTGCGGTGGCTCAGGAAGTTTCCTTTTAAGGGAGGCTATTGCTGCCGGTGCGGATGCTTTTATTACCGCAGATTTTAAATATCACGAGTTTTTCGATGCAGAGGAAAAATTGATCATTGCCGACATCGGACACTTTGAAACTGAACAATTTACCTCAAATTTATTGCTTGAAATTATTCAGAAAAAATTTACTAACTTTGCAATCCGTTTAACGGAGCAAAATACAAACCCCATAAATTACTTGTTTTAATGGAACAAACCGTAGAACAAAAGCTAAAGGCTTTATACGAATTACAAAATATCCACACAAAAATTGATAAGATCCGCCAGGTACGTGGTGAATTACCAATGGAAGTTGCCGATCTTGAGGATGACGTTTTAGGATTAGAAACTAGAATTGCAAAAATCAAAGGCGAACTTGATGATCTTGAAGATTCGATCGTAACCCGTAAAAATACAATTAAAGATGCGCAAGCTGCCATCAAAAGATACGACACTCAATTAAAAGAAGTTAAAAACAACCGTGAATACGATGCTTTAACGAAAGAAATTGAGATTCAAGGTTTAGATATTCAGGTTTCTGAAAAGAAAATTAAAGAACACGGTTTCGAAATCACTTCTAAAACTGAAATCTACGAAGCAGCTAAAGCAGAGTTAGATGGCAGAAAGAAAGATTTAGAAGTTAAAAAAGGCGAATTGGATGTAATTACTGCAGAAACTGAAAAAGAAGAGCAGGATTTACAAAAGAAAGCTGATAAAGCTGAGCCTCAGATCGAAGAGCGTTTATTGGTTGCCTACAAACGTTTACGCAAAAATGCGGTAAATGGTTTAGCGGTAGTAACCATCGATCGTGATTCTTGCTCAGGTTGTTTTAACCAGATCCCACCTCAACGTCAGTTAGATATCCGTCAACGTAAAAAAATTATCGTTTGTGAACACTGCGGTCGTATTTTAGTTGATGAGGCTTTAACCCACGAAGTAGCCGAAGGTTAATCCATAAAGAAAAAATAATTAAACGTCCCGATCTAATCGGGACGTTTTTTGTTTAAGTCTGTTTTTTTGCTCACACAAAACAACAATAACTTTTTAGCGTTTAATGTAGATATTTGTTAACATGTGAAGCTGTTGCGGCAGCACAGAAACCAAACCGAAATAGAATCCCTGATGAATAAAAGCTTCCGTTTTTTTATAATCCCTGCCCTGCTCCTCTCTCCTTTATTTTCACTTGCAAACTTCGATTTTAACAACAATTGCCTAAACGCTTACAAGAGCATTTTCGAATTGAAACTCGGCAACGCAAGAGCATATATTTCAACCGAAAAGAAACAGCATCCTAATAATTCCATTATTCCTCTTTTAGAAAATTATGTAGATTATTTTACGGTTTTAACTTCCGAGAGCAAAGCTGATTTTGATCGCTTAAAAGGCAATAAATCTACACGTTTGGATCAAATAAGTGATGACGATAAAAATTCGCCTTATTATCTGTATGCCCAGGCGGAGATCAATTTGCAATGGGCGCTCATCCGCGGACGTTTTGGAGAGTATTTTAATGCGGCTATGGAGGTTAAAAAAGCAAACAGCCTGTTGCAGGAGAACAATAAGAAGTTTCCGAATTTTCACTTAAACTTAAAAGGCCTGGGATTGATTAATGCTGTATTGGGCAATCTTCCGGACGGTGCTTTAAAAACGGCGCTTTCAACCTTTGGTATTAAAGGAAATCTGCAGAGTGGGTTAAATATGTTCGAAAAACTAGCCGATAACTTACCAAAATCATCGTACGAGCCTTTTTATGAAGAAGTGGTGTTTTATTATGCCTATGTATTAACTGATGTGGCACATAGCCCGCAGGCCTACGCAAAAACAATGAAATATACCGTAAGGATTGCCGATACCAGTTTATTAAAAAGTTATTTGCAGAGTTATGTATGCATTAAAAACGGGCATAGCGAAGAAGCCATTGCTATTTTAGCGAAGCGGCCTGAAGGAGGAGTTTATCAGCCTTTTCCCTATTTAGATTATCTGGAGGGCATTGCGCACCTGAACAAACTTGATCTTAATTCAGGGGTATATTTTAACCGCTTTTTGCAGACAACCAAGGGGGTTAACTTTGTGAAGGACGCTTACCTGCATTTGGGCTGGATCTCTCTTCTAAAGGGAGATAAAGCGGCTTATACGGCATTTGCAGCTAAAGCAATTAAAAATGGTTATACCTACATGGAAAAAGACAAACAGGCGAAAGCTGAAGCTGCTTCAGGTACGCCAACAGTTGACCTGTTAAAAGCCCGATTATTGTTTGATGGTGGTTATTTAAGTAAGGCCCTGCAGATCCTTGATGATAAGAAGGTGACGGATTATACCAACGATAAAGACAAAACAGAACTGAATTACCGTTTAGGTAGAATTTATGATGATTTAGGTAAAGATGATCAGGCATTAACAGCCTATCAGGAAACAATTAACGAAGGAAAAAGCCTGAAGTATTATTTTGCGGCAAATGCTGCGGTGCAGATGGGTAAGGTTTATGAAAGAAGGAAAAATATTGCGAAAGCAAAAGAGGCTTTCAATACTGCCATTGCCATGAAAAATCATGAGTTTGAAAGTAGTATTGAAAGCCAGGCCAGGGCCGGTTTAAAACGGCTGGCAAATTAGAAGCGGTGAATAAAAGCATTAATATGCATCCCCGCTCCTACTGAAGCGAAAACAGCTACATCATCAGGTTTAACTTTATAGCCTTTAACTTCACCTTTTAACACGAGATCCAATAAGGTTGGTACAGTTGCAACCGAGCTGTTCCCTAACCATGAAATCGTCATTGGAACCAGGTTTTCGGGCACGGTATCTTTACCATATAACTTAAATAAACGTTTCATAATGGCAGTATCCATTTTGCCGTTGGCCTGGTGAACAAATACAATATTTACGTCTTCAACACTCAATCCTGCTTTATCAATGGCCTTTTTAATCACCTGAGGAACCTGAACTACTGCAAACTCGTAAAGCTTACGGCCATTCATTTTCAAGTAGAGGTTTCCATTGGTTTCATCAGGATGAGCGCTCTTGCCCATGGTTAATAAATTGCCATAGTTTACGGCATGCGTTTCTGTTTTATGTGCCAGTATTCCTCTTTTTTCCTCTGATTCTTCTGCTTCGAAGATTACAGCGCCTGCACCATCCGAAAAGATCATGCTATCACGGTCATGTGGATCGATAATACGGCTTAAGGTTTCTGCACCAATAACCATAACACGTTTCGCATCTCCGCTTTTAATATAATAATCGGCCTGTATAGCGCCTTGAACCCATCCAGGGCAACCAAAAATGATGTCGTAGGCAACGCAATCTGGATTTTCAATGCCCAGTTGCTGTTTTACCTTTGAGGCCAACGACGGCAAAATGTCAGTGCGGTTGCTACCCAAAGGGATATCACCAAAATTATGACAGAATATAATATAGTCTAATGTTTCTTTATCAATTCCTGCATTTTCAATGGCTTTTTCTGCAGCCTTTGCGCCAATGTGATTGCTTAACTGCTCGGGGCAGGCATAGCGTCTTTCTACAATCTCCGTAATTTCAGAGAATTTATTTATGATCTCTGAATTCTCTTTCTCTAATAGATTTCCATTCTCAAAAAATGTTGAGTTTAAGAATTCATTACCGGAAATAATATTTTGTGGAATATAGCTTCCAGTACCGGTAATTACCGTATTTATTGCTTTGCTCATAATTATAATACCGCATACCAAAACGGTATGTAGTATAAAAATATCAATTATATTCGATATTCGAAAATAAATTTAATTTTAGCGGGGCTTGTTTTCAAGGGCAAACTTTAATAATCCTGCTTTTCCGGTTACGTTTAGCTTCTGTGCCATATTTTTACGGTGGGTATCAACGGTGTTTAAAGCTATAAATAATTTTTGGGCAATTTGCTGTGAAGAATAGTCTTCGCTAATCAATTTAAGGATTTCCATTTCACGTGCAGTTAAATTGTGGCTTTTTTGAAAATGATCTCCATCGTTAAATACAGATGGCTGGACATCAGGTTTTATTTTCTGGAAATATTTTTCGCTCCGCTGCAAGCCGGAAATAATTCTGAATAATGTTTCTGCGTCGGTATCTTTTTGAACAAAGGCCATTACACCAATGCCCTCGAGTTTTACCGCAAGCTTTTCTGTATAATACATTGATAAGACCATTATTTTAACAGCAGGAAATAATTGCCTGATTTTTTCGGCAGCAATTTCACCATCCAAAACAGGCATGTTCAGATCAAGGATTAAAATATCAGGTACCTGGTTGTTCAGGAGGTGGAGCACCTCTTTTCCGTTCGATGCCATCCCGATTATTTTGAAATTGGGATGCTCAGAGAGAATGGCCGATAATCCTTCTGCAAACAGTTTATGATCATCAGCGATCATCAGGGTGGTGGGTTTCTGTTGAATGGTGTCCATTATTTCAAGGGGATATCAATTACTGTTGTTGTACCGTTCTGGTTACTGTCTACTTGGATTCTACCATTGAGGTAATTTACCCTTGATAGAATATTTTGGGTACCTAAACCCTTTTTTTCTGCATCCGGATTAAACCCAATGCCATTGTCCTCGGCCATAATGCTAATTCTTTCGTCGAATGATAAAATCTGAATAGTTGCCCTGGAGGCAAAAGAATGCCTGATGATGTTATTTACCAGTTCGTTAACAATCCGGTATATGGTGATTTCCATTCCACTTTCCATAGGATGTTCAACCTGAAAAACAAATTCGAATGCGATTTTACCTGAATGGTTAAGGCTTTTAAAATGTTCTTTTAATGTTTCGATTAAACCAAGTTGCTCAAAGTTTTTAGGCATTAAATTGTGCGAAATTTCCCTTAAGTCGGCACATGCCTTTTCAATCATGCTAATGGTTTGGTCGTAAAATATGCGGTCATTTTCTGTAAGTTTTAAAACTTTGTGCTGAAAAGCGGTGATATTTAGTTTTATAATGGAAAGTGTGCCACCAAGGTCATCATGAAGATCGCGGGCCAAACGTGTCCGTTCATCTTCCTGTGCATTAAAAATGCCATCAGCCAGGTCTACCTGGTGTTTGCTTTTCTCTTCGAGCAGGATTTCTTTTTCCTTCTTTAAAAAGTTATAGCGTTGTGTTAGTGCAAAAGAAAGGAAAATAATTTCAGCTGTTAAACCCACCACCAAGCCATTTGGCTTTAATAAATTAAAATTGGTAAGCCCTAATGTGTTAAAAACATAATTGAAAACCCCAAATAATAACATCACGGTTGCAATAAAATAATACCAGCCCAACTTATAGCCTGATCTTATTCTTTCTACCACACAAATAATAATAATGATTACCGTAAGGAGCGCAAGAAAATTGTTGATGTAAAAAACCGTTTTTTCTAAAAGAATGAATGATTTGAAGAGCATAAACACCGGAATGATCGACATGGCCCAGCAGAATCTTTTATAATAGTTTGTAAAGCGGTATAACTTACTGTTTGAGCGATTTTGATTTACAAACAGTTGCATCACCTGGATTAACAGGCCACAGCTCAGTGATGCCATAATTAATCGCATGTAATCCTGGAGACCAGGCAAGTTTGGGTAAAACCATTGAAACGCCAAACCCTCTTCTTCCAGGATAAAAATTAGGGTGCAAAAAATGTAAACGGCATAATATAAATGGATGTTATCTCTAACTGAAACAAAAAGTAATAAGTTGAAAATCACCGCAAAAACAAAAATGCCTGTGTAAAATCCAAATAAGGTGTGCTGTGGAATTTCTGCCTGAATAATATCAACATCGCGTCCGATAGACATCGGCATATACATATTTTGTCCGCGTTTATCTGCCCACAAATAAAAAGTGGCTTTTTCATGTGGCAAGAGAATCATTGGATAAATAAAGCTTCTGTTGCGATAAGGGCGTTGTTTAAACGGGAAATGATCGCCGGTTAAACCTAGCGGATAAATCTTTCCCTGCTCATTTACTTTAAACAGCTGGAGTTGGTTAATGCTTGAGCTCTGCTCCTTAAACATGAGGTGCACAGATTGATTTAAGGTGTTTTCGATATCAAAAGTAACCCAGTAATAAGATTGGGTATAACCTTTACTAAAAACTTTTCCTGATGTTAATGGGGTGAGTTTACCGGCCTGCTTATATTTTATAACAGAATCGATGTTCAGGTTTAAATTTTTGTCCTCAAAGAAATACCCATGCTTGCTAATATTGAATTTTTTGGCCGTATCGATTAAAATTGGATTGCCCTGCTGTGCAAAGCATACCCGGAGTGGATTTAGGAAAAATAGAAATAAGAAGAAAACTTTATTCATTGATGAGAGAATTAGCAAACGCAATCAATATTTTATAAATATAATATATAAAACAGATACTAAATATACCGAGTAAAGGGTATATAAATCGTTTGGTTGATCGGGTATTTTTACAATAAATTAAACGAACTTAAAATGAAAAATTTCCTGACGACTATTTTGGTGCTGTTTGTGGTACAGATGGTCAATGCGCAATCGCATGTTCCGAAAAGTGAATATAACAGATATAACTGTAGGTTCGCACCCAAGGGCTCGAACAATTCAGAAGGGAAAAATATGTGCCCGGCCTGTGCAAAAGAAGATGAGGATGCTAGAAAAAAGAAGATAGCAGATGATAAAGCAGCCTATGAAGCAGGCAAAATTAGAAATGCAAAGCTTAAGGCTGAAAGGGAGGCAGACTTTAAAAAGAAACTGGCCGAGACTGCAGAAAAAAATAAAATGACCGAAGTACGCGTAACGATGGGAAAAGTACCTGTAACAGCAAGCAAAAAGGCTGAAGTGCCCGTAAAAAAAGTACCATCTAAACCCACAAAAGATATATTGTTTTTTGCCGACTACCCAGGATCAATGTCGATGAGTGGTAAAAGTTTAAACTATTTTTTGAACGAAAATGGCGATACGGTTTTAAAAAGCAAGGATTATGACAGCACTTTCGCTGCTTTTGGAGACAATAAAAATAATTTCCCTAAGAATATAGGAATCGTGATTTTGAATGAAGAAAACACCTTAACCAATGGTAAAACGAGAAAGGTTGCAGATATAGTTGACCTGAAGGGAAAACGGCTTTTTAATGATAAGAGCATCAGTACCATCTTTCATCTAATGAACGATTATTTTGTGATTGGCAGAAGCAAAGATTTTGGAGAGGATTCTAGCTGGGGCTATAATTACAGGCGAATTCAGGAAGTAGATATTTACAATGTAAAAACGAAAAAAACCATCACTTTGGATAAAGACCGCTCCAGAGTAGAACTTTATTTAACATTTGATCATCATAAACTGGAAGATGAAGGGCTAAAACCGGTGTTATCAAGAAGATATTCTAACTATGATGAAGACATATACTGCATAAATGCTGCAGGTGAGTTGGTTGTGAAAAGGTTTCAGGGTTCGAAATAATTGCAATATAAAATATTATTCAAAATCTAAATTAGCGCTATTATGAAAAATAAATTACTTTTCTTTTTTGGTGTGTCAGCCTTATTCTACTCTTCATGTGCGAAAATCTGTATAGTTCCACCAATAAGCGCGACTGTAAATAGAGCGACAGTTTCTTTTGCCTCTTCTAAAATTCCTTGTAAAAAAGTAAAGGAATATGAAGAAGCGGTTAAATTAGCTATTAACGCAATCTATTCTGATGCATTTGAAAAGGAATTGGAAAACTACATCAGGGATAGCATTGGCAGTGGATCTCATACTGAAGCGTGGAAAAACCTGGATGCAAAAGATATTGTACAAAAAATGCGTAAACAGATAAACGGTGAATATATAGAGACTTATGGCGGTATAGGCGGCTGGTTAAGTTATACTTTTTCTCATAATATTGCTTATGATGGTACTGCTAATGGCCCCATAAAATTGAACAGAATCCCATTAAAATATCGTAATGCCGCAAGTATTGCAAATACAATTGCTCATGAAACCGCGCATAGAATAGGTTTGATACATCCTTCCAGCGATGTGGATCTTAAAATAGCTTATAAAGAACCTCCTTACATTATTGGCAACATTATAGAAAAACTGTCCTTAAAAACGAGATCAACTATCAATGCCAAATAGGATCAATATTTTTTGAAGAAAAAATCGAAAATCAAATAGATAATATCATGAAAAAATTAGCGCTCTTCTTCTTAATTTGTACATACTGTATAAATATTAAAGCTCAGGATCAGGATACCGTGGGCGAAAGAAACACCCGATATCTCAATCTTAGATATATCGATTTTTACAGGCAGAACCACCCGCTTTCTTATATCTCGTTTCCTTTTGTTGGAGAATTGGGTGCCAAGAATAAATATGTATTTACAGCAAGATTAAGTACATCCTTCATGATTTTAGGTACAAAAGGAAGTCGCTTTGCAGCAGCATTAATCCCTGATTTTACGGTTCGCATGTTGGATTTAAAATCAAAACCAGTTTATACGCCAGATTTTAGGATTGGAGGAGCGATTTATTACCGTATTAATAATGATGAAGAAAACTATAAGTACGCCACATTAGGGTTTATGCACCATTCAAATGCCCAGGATACCACACATAGGCCTGTTGTAGGAACCCTTAATTATAAAGATTGGGATTTTTCTACCAATTATATTTATGGGAGATATAACTGGGGGAAAGTTAAAATGGATGACGGCGTGCTTTGGTCTTCAATAAATCATCAGCTGGAGTTTAAATCTAATGGTTTATTCGACTCTGATAATATAATAAAAGGAGATTATGGCTTTACACGCATAGCCTACAGCCTCTCGTACAGAACTTATTCTTATTTCTTTGATCTTTTAACTAAAGCTGAAAAAAGGTATGATAAACGTACCATTCGTAAAATGGATGATAAAAAAGGCTGGTTAAATAAAGAGCGGTTCCGTTGGAATTTAGACGCTTCCTATGCCATTAATAAATACGATAATTATAATTTTTTCGCCACTAAACGTAGGCTAAATATAGAAGCTGCAGGATATTATTCTCCTTTTTTTATGCGACAAACTGCGATTATGTTTGCTGCTGGTTATTATGGCGAGGATCCCTATAATATATATTTTAAGGATAAATATGCCTGGTTTAGATTTGGAATTGCTGTAGGGTTTTTAAAGTACACTGCAAAGGCTATCGGTAAAGATTATCAAAGCCATGGGATTAACTAAAATCATCGATTAAAAACACAAAAAGTTCTTTAGGTCCATGTGCACCTAAAACCAATGTTTTTTCAATATCGGCGGTTCTGCTAGGTCCGGTAATATTACTGATCATGGATGGAATCTGGTTGCCGTATTTGTTTTTTAACAATTGAAAGGCATCTTTAAGATCTAACACCAGTTGGCTTGTTTTTGCAATTACAATGTGGTGGTGTGGGAAAATACTTAACCTCCTGCCGGCAGCACCACTATTGCTTACCATTACGCTTCCGTTACGGGCAACCAATGCTTCGCAAAGGGTAATGCCTACTTCTGCCTGCTCAAAATCTTTATCTGTTTGGTAAAAAGGGAATTCATATTTGCTTAAAAATTGCTGCAATTCGGGTTCCCAGCAATATATTTTACGCCATTTAAACTTATCGGCCAGCTGCAACATGTTTTCAAAAAAATCAATCCCATCTTCACAAAAGATAAAATTACCCGAAATGGCAGTTAGCTGTTCGGCAAATAATATCTCCAGCTCATCTGTATTTTTTTTATACAATGCACTTTCTTCTAAATTAGGATATGGGTTTTCGCGCTTCTCTAATAGTGCTTTCCTTATCTTTTTTAGTATTTGTTCTTTCGCTGTCGTATTATCCTTCATATAAAAAAAAGCTACCCTAATGATTAAACCAGGGTAGCAAATGTAATAATAGAAATTATTTATTTAAGCCTCAACAGGGGTAATATGTCCCGGTGTTCCGCTTTCGCCTTGACTTTCGAATAAACGTTTTCCGAAAATCACTTCTAAATCATCTTTAAATAAAACTTCTTTTTCAATCAGAATATCGGCTAATTGAATCAGTTTATCTTTATTTTCTTCTAGTAAAGAAATTGCTCTTTGGTATTGGCCTTCAATTAATGCCGAAATCTCTTTGTCGATCGTTAAAGCAGTATCTTCTGAATATGGTTTAGAGAAATTATACTCGTTCTGACCAGATGAATCATAATAAGTAATGTTTCCTAATTTTTCGTTCAAGCCATAAATGGTAACCATTGCCCTGGCCTGTTTATTTACTTTTTCTAAATCGCTCAAGGCACCTGTAGAAATGGTATCGAACATTACTTTTTCAGCTGCCCTACCGCCCATTGTTGCACACATTTCATCAAGCATTTGGTGAGGACGTACAATTAAGCGCTCTTCTGGTAAATACCAGGCTGCACCTAAGCTCTGTCCGCGTGGCACAATCGTAACCTTAACTAAAGGCGCCGCATGCTCTAATAACCAGCTTACTGTGGCGTGACCAGCCTCGTGAATCGCAATAGCGCGTTTTTCAGCAGGTGTGATGATTTTGTTTTTCTTTTCTAAACCACCTACAATTCTATCTACAGCATCTAGGAAATCCTGTTTATCAACTGCCGATTTGTTTTTACGCGCTGCAATTAATGCGGCCTCGTTACAAACATTTGCAATATCTGCGCCTGAGAATCCTGGCGTTTGTTTAGCTAAAAATTCGGTGTCAAGCTCTTCTGATTTTTTAAGGGGAGTGATGTGAACTTCGAAAATTTGTTTACGCTCGATAACATCCGGTAAATCAACATAAATCTGTCTGTCAAATCTACCCGCTCTTAATAATGCTTTATCTAAAACATCAGCACGGTTTGTAGCGGCTAAGATAATAACATGTGTATTGGTGCCAAAGCCATCCATTTCAACCAAAAGCTGGTTTAATGTATTTTCGCGTTCGTCATTTCCTCCCATTACACCATTTTTACCACGGGCACGGCCAATAGCATCAATTTCATCAATAAAGATGATACACGGAGATTTATCTTTTGCTTGCTTAAACAAGTCGCGAACACGAGATGCGCCAACTCCAACAAACATCTCTACAAAATCAGATCCTGACAGCGAGAAGAACGGAACCTGTGCTTCACCTGCAACCGCTTTTGCCAATAAGGTTTTACCAGTACCAGGCGAACCTACCAATAAAGCACCTTTTGGGATTTTTCCACCCAGATCAGTATATTTTTTAGGATTTTTAAGGAAATCTACAATTTCCATCACCTCTGTTTTTGCTTCTTCTAAGCCTGCAACATCATTAAAAGTAATATTTACCTGACTTTCTTTATCAAATAAAGTAGCTTTTGATTTTCCGATACTGAAAATCTGACCGCCGCCGCCGGCACCGCCGCCCATTCTGCGCATCATAAAAATCCAGAAACCGATTAAAAGCAATACAGGTAAAATGATGCTTAAAAACCAGCTTGCCAACGGATTGCTGCGGCTGGTTTTCTCTGCAAGAACTCTTGGTTGGTTGGCAGGAAGATCCTTTTGCGAATCGGCAAGTTGTTTATCCAGCCCATCCATCGTTCCGGCATTGAAAAATACAACAGGACTAGCGGCATTATTTACACTAAATGTGCTAGTGCTTTTATATGCATTGTATATTGGTTTTTTTAAGCTATCTTTTTTGATGTAAACCTCTACACGGACCAAATCGTCGGATTTATAAGCAACAACTTTCTGTACGTCACCTTTAAGTAACATCTGTTGTTCAAACTTTTGGTAGGTTACTTCTTTACCGCCGTCTGTAGTAAATAAAAACTGTGCTGCAATAATGGCTATGATAATGGCCGCATACACCCAGAAAATATTAAATTTTGATCCTTTTTGTGGCTTTTTAGGGATGTTTGGTATTTTTCTTCCCTGTTTTTCGTTGGTGTTTTGATTATCGTTCATTTGTCTTTGTCAAAATGGTTCTATTAGGTTATGCGCTTTGATAATTTGTGCTTTCTGCATCCCCCCAAAGTTCTTCTATGCCATAAAAGTGGCGCTTTTCTGTTTTAAAAATGTGCACAACCACATCGAAATAATCAAGAATAATCCAATCTGCTGATTCGAAACCTTCTTTATGCCTCGGGTCGGCCTGAGTGGCTTTATATATTTCTTTTTCTACACTATCGGCAATAGCTTTTACCTGAGTACCAGAGTTGGCACTCGCTATAATGAAGTAATCAGCCACTGAAGTATGAATATTTCTAAGATCTAACCGCACTATATCTTCTCCTTTTTTTTCCTGGATGCCGTGAACGGCTAACTCTGAAAGGTATGTAGAAAGGGCTACTATTTTCTTTTTTACCATTAAAATGCTTTAATTTTGGAATTACAATATTATAAATTCAACACTTGCAAAATAACACTTTTTCGACACTATTTGTTGGTCAAAATTTAATCAAATTAAAAGAAGTTGATTCTACTAATAACTTTTTAAAAAAGTTGGTGTCAAAATCCGAGCCATTAGCCGAAGGTACTGTAATTATGGCAGACAATCAGTTTGCCGGAAGAGGGCAGCAGGAAAGCATTTGGCAAACCCAGGCAGGTAAAAATATTAGTACAAGTATTTATTTAAAGCCTTCTTTTTTGCCGCTAGATAAGCAGTTTTATTTAAATATTGCCGTTAGTTTGGCTGTTAGTGATGCATTAGCTTGTTTTGTGCCGGAGGGGATCAAGGTAAAATGGCCGAATGATATGTATTACCATAATAAGAAATTAGGAGGGATATTAATCGAAAATACACTGACAGGCAATTCTTTTAAATCATCAGTAATTGGCATTGGCTTAAATGTAAATCAATCACAATTTTCTGAAAGCATTAGTGAGCGTGCCACTTCAGTCATTCAAATTTTACAAAGAGATGTGCCTTTAATGGATATTATGGAGAAAATACTCATTTTTATGGAAAAATACTACTTAATTTTGAGGGCAGGGAAATACAGTATTTTACAAAATGATTACCTTGCGAGGCTGTATAACTATCAGGTTTCTGCGTTATATAAATATAACGGCGAGGTTTTTGAAGGAATCATTAAAGGAGTTGAAGACAACGGCAGACTAAACGTTGATACTGAAAAAGGTTTAAAAGTTTTTAACTTTAAAGAAATTGAATTTACACACACAAAATAAACACAAATGAAAAAAATCACCCTGGTGCTTTCGATGGTACTTTTTACTGTTGCTGGCGCATTCGCTCAAATTGAAAAACCGGTAACATGGGCTTACTCCGCAAAGAAAGTAAGTAAAACTGAGGCTATAATTTATTTAAAAGCGACAATTGATGAAAGATGGCACATTTATTCTCAGAATGTGAAAGACGGAGGCCCGGTAAAAACCACGTTTACTTTTACTCCCTCTAAAGACTTCAGTCTTGTAGGTAAAACAATTGAGCCTAAAGCTATTGTTAAATATGAAAGCACTTTTAAAATGAATGTAAGTTATTTTGAAAAGTCAGTAATTTTTCAACAAAAAATTAAGCTAAATAAGGCAGCTACAGTAGTTAAAGGTGTAGTAGAGTTTATGGTTTGTAACGATAAACAATGTCTTCCACCAGAAGAAGTTGAGTTTAGTATTCCGGTTAAATAGTTGAAATCAAAATATTTGCAAACAGTCCCGAATTTTCGGGACTGTTTCTTTTTAAAGTAAAATCTACGAAGTGTTGTGGTTTAAAAAAATCGTTTCTAAAATTATTCTTAATTTCACGGATTCAAAACACACACACAAAACACACAAATGAAAAAGGTTTTATTATTGTTGTTAATGGCTACAATGTTTATTGCATTGCCAGCTGTTAAGAGTTACGCCCTCGTAACACAAGATACCACAGCAACTGCTCCTCCTGATGATATTGTTTTTACCGAAGTAGGTTCGGCACAGGATAGTGCTGCCAATAAGCAGGTAAAAACGGAAAAAGATACCCTTAAAAAGGATACAGTTAAAAAAGTAGAGAAAGCAACGGTAGCAGGTAAAGATGCGCCAAAACAATCGCTTTGGGTAACCTTTGGTTTAGGCCTTTTGGCTGGTATTGCTGCGTTTTTTCTTCCATGTATTTTTCCGATGGTTCCGCTTACTGTCGGTTTCTTTACCAAAAGAGCAGAAAGCAGGGCAAAAGGGATCAGGAGTGCTATTATTTATGGTTTATCGATCATTGTAATTTACGTGGGTTTAGGCGTAATTATTACCTTGATCTGGGGCGCCAGTGCATTAAATGAGATCTCGACCGATGGATTCTTTAATATTTTCATCTTCCTTATCCTGATTGTTTTTGGTGTATCGTTTCTAGGCGCTTTTGAAATTACGCTACCTAGTTCGTTTGTAAATAAACTGGATGCAAAATCGGATGCGAAAGGTTTAAGCGGAATCTTTTTTATGGCAGCAACCCTTGCTGTTGTTTCCTTTTCTTGTACAGGCCCTTTAATTGGAACCTCATTGGTTGCCATTAATACCGATCTGTTAACACCTGTTATCGTCATGTTCGGCTTTTCGTTATCATTGGCGTTAATTTTTACCATGTTTGCTATTTTCCCAAGTTTAATGACAGGGCTACCAAAATCAGGTGGTTGGTTAAACTCAATCAAAGTTTTTCTTGGGTTCTTGGAATTGGGTTTATCATTAAAATTTCTTTCAACAGCCGATCTGGCCTATCACTGGGGAATATTGGACCGTGAGATATTCCTGGCCATCTGGATTGTACTTGCCTTAATTTTGGGCGTTTATTTATTAGGAAAAATTAAGTTTTCTCATGATAGCGACCTCCCTTATGTTTCAGTGCCAAGATTATTTATTGCAACAGCAACTTTTGTATTTGCCATTTATCTCATTCCGGGCTTATGGGGAGCACCTCTAAAAGCAGTGAGTGCATTGGTGCCGCCTTTATCCACTCAGGATTTTGTAATCGGACAAGATGGTGGCGGTGGCTCAAGCCCAACAGTTACACATGCTAAACGGAAATATTCAGAATTCCTGCACATTCCGCATAATATCGACGGGTTCTTCGATTACCAGGAAGCCCTTGCTTATGCTAAAGAGGTAAAAAAACCATTGTTTTTAGATTTCACCGGACATGGATGTGTAAATTGCAGAGAAATGGAAGCCAGGGTTTGGTCTGACCCAAGAGTGCTTAAAAAATTGAAAGAAGATTATATTGTGGTATCGCTTTATACAGATGATAAAACCAGTTTACCTGAAGCGGAACAATTTGACTCTAAAATTTTGGGCACAAAAGTGAATACCGTTGGTAAAAAATTCAAACATTTGCAGGCTGAAAGATTTAATACCATTTCGCAACCATATTATGTACTTTTGGGTACTGATGAAAAAGAATTAGTTTCGCCTCCTATTGGAGTAGAATTTGATATAGACAAATATTTGCAATATCTGGATAATGGATTATCAGAATTTGCTAAGAAACAAACAAATGAATAAGATTAAGAATATTGGCGTTTTAACCTCTGGCGGAGATTCGCCAGGCATGAACGCCGCAATTAGAGCCGTAGTTAGAGGCTCTATTTATTATGATATTGAAGTAACCGGATTTATCCGTGGATACGAAGGGCTGATCAACAATGATTTTATCCCTATGGACCGCAAATCTGTAGCAAATATTATCCAGCGCGGAGGAACCATTTTAAAAACTGCACGTAGTGAAGCTTTTAGAACCGTTGAGGGCAGAAAAAAAGCTTATGAAAATCTGAAAGCTAAAGGTATTGATGCTTTAGTGGTAATTGGTGGTGACGGAACATTTACGGGTGCCAATATTTTTTCTAAAGAGTTCGATTTCCCGATTGTAGGTTTACCTGGAACAATTGATAACGATTTGGCAGGTACCGATTTTACCATCGGTTATGATTCTGCCATCAATACTGTTATTGATGCGGTAGACAGGATCAGGGATACAGCTGAATCGCACGATAGATTATTCATCGTGGAAGTAATGGGCCGTGACTCCGGACTAATTGCTTTAAGAAGTGGAATTGGTGTAGGCGCAGAAGCGATTATGATCCCTGAAGCCAATATGAACGCTGATGATATTTTACATAAATTAGAGCATAGCCGTAAAGATAAAGCCTCAAAAATTATTATTGTTGCAGAAGGAGATGATACAGGCGGTGCATTTAAAGTTGGCGAAATTTTACAGGAAAAATATCCCCATTACGATACCAAGGTTTCAGTTTTGGGCCACATCCAGCGTGGAGGTAAACCAACATGCATGGACCGGGTGCTGGCAAGCCGTTTAGGTGTTGCTGCTGTAGAGGGTTTAATTAATGGCGAAAGCGGTGTAATGGCCGGCCAGGTAAACCGTGAAATTATCTTTACTCCTTTCGATCATGCTATTAAACACATTAATGCAGAGAAAGTGAGTGCCAAATGGCTTAAACTCATTGATATACTTTCGTTTTAAATCGAAATAAGGATATAAAAAGAAAAGTCTTTCCCGCACCGGAAAGACTTTCTTGTTTTTGCTTAGTTTTCGCAATAAGCAATTTCTTAATCTGCTAAAATAACAGCAGTACCATTGGCACTCACCATGAGCATGCTCCCTCCGCTACCTACAGTTTCATAATCTAAATCAACACCAACAATAGCATTTGCACCAAGAGCGGCTGCGTATTGCTGCATTTCGTTAACGGCGGTATCTTTACCCTCTCTTAAAACGCGCTCGTAAGAACTCGATCTACCCCCTACTATATCTGTTATGCCAGCAAATAAATCTTTAAAAATATTTGCGCCAATAATGGTTTCTCCGGTAACAAGACCAATATATTTTACAATTTTTCTGCCCTCAACTGTAGGCGTTGTAGTTACTAACATCGTTTCAGTTTTATTATTAGAACAAATTTTTTAAAAAATGTTACAATTTTCAAAAGCTTTTTTTACGTATTTCTGTAAGGTTTTGTCTCCTAAATATAAGGGCGCTAAGTGTTTTCTAAAAAATAAATTTATGAAATCTTTGCTGCTTTTGCATCACTATTAAAAATCAATGCTATGAGCACATCTAGAACTTTACTCCTTCTTCCCTTATTATTTGTTGCTTTTTTTGCTAAGGCGCAAATGCCAGTGTTAAAGGTACAACAGACCGAAACGGCAGAACAGAAAGAAGCCGTTAAACTTAAAAAACTGAATATCGATGTACAGATAACGGGGAATATTGCCACAACGGTGATGACAATGACCTTTCATAATAGTAGTAACCGCATTTTAGAAGGCGAACTTACTTTCCCAATGCCAGAGGGAATAAGCATTAGCCGTTATGCTTTAGATATCAATGGGAAAATGCGCGAGGCCGTACCCTTGGAAAAAGCAAAAGCAACTGAAGTTTTCGAAAGTATTGAGCGCAGACGGGTCGATCCGGGGTTGCTGGAGAAAGTTGAAGGGAATAACTTCCGTACCAGGATTTATCCTTTGCCCGCTAATGGCAGCAGGACCATTATTGTAGGTTACGAAGAAGAATTAAGTTTTAACAGCGCAAATGTTTTGAGTTACCACCTACCCTTGGATTATAACCAGGCCATTGAAAAAATTAGCTTAAAAACCACGGTTTTTGAAAGTATAATTAAACCCGAACTGGGCGAACAGCCCGATGGTAGCTTTGATTTAAAAGCCAATGGAAATACTTACGTTGGCGAAATTAATAAAACCAATTACCAGCCCAAAAACGGCCTCACCATTAACCTGCCAAAGCGAAATAACCTGCCTGAGGTACAAATGCAAAAAGCATCATCAGGTTATTATTTTTTAGTGAATGTTTTTCCTAAAATTGAAAGCCGGGAGCGCCATTGGGCCAACCATATTGGCCTGCTCTGGGATGTATCGTTAAGTGGTCTTCAACGCAATACCGATAAAGAAATGGAATTGCTTGATTTAATCATCAGGCAAAAACAAAACTTAACTATCCAATTGGGCCTGGTAAACAACGGTTTTAAAAACGCCGGTACTTTTGCTATCACTAACGGCAATTGGTCAGCATTAAAAGATAAACTGAAAAATCTGGTTTATGATGGCGGCACAAATTTCAGCGCAATAAATGCAAAGGCCATCCAGGCAGACGAATATCTTTTATTTACAGATGGCTTATCTACCTTCGGAAGCAATAGTATTGCTTTAAATAAGCCTGTTCATTGTATTAATACGGCGCTAAAAGCAGATTACAGCACTTTAAAATATATCACCTTAAAAACTGGCGGCCAATTTGTAAACCTCAATTCCATAACCGTTAACGATGCTTTTAAACAGTTAAATCAACAAAACCTTAAGTTTATAGGGATCAAAAACGGAAACAGCATCCGGCAGACTTATCCTTCAATGAAAGTAAATGTAAACGGACATTTCTCTTTAGCTGGTATTATGAATGAATTTAATACTGAATTTACTTTGCAGTTTGGTTTTGGAAATACTGTTGTTTCAGAACAAGTGATTCGCTTAAATGCTACTGAGCATACTTTGAGCAGTATTGATGTAAGCCGCGTTTGGGCGCAGAAGAAAATTGCTGAAATGGATATCCAGTACGAAGAAAATAAAGATGATATCAGCGTTTTAAGTAAACAGTTTGGTATTGTTACCCGCAATACCAGCCTCATCGTGCTGGAAAATCTTGATGATTACCTGCGTTATGATATTGTGCCTCCTATTGAACTTCAACAGGCCTATAATGCGGTTTTGAAGCAACGCAGAACGGCTATTTTGGAACGTAAGCAAGATTTGATCGATGCTGCGGTAGCCATGACCAAAGAACTGAAAACCTGGTGGAATACCGACTTCTACTATAAAGAACCAGGAAAGAAGAAAGAGAGATACCCTGACCCTGGGCAGAGAGATGTAAATGGAATTCCGACAGCTGATATCATAATGAGCGAACCAGTTGGTGACGCGCCAAGGCGAGAAGTTGCGAAAGCAGCTGAAATGGTAGTTCCACCTACGCCACAAGCGGTAACGCCTGCTCCAGCTACTGGAGCTGCCAGAAGAGATAATAAAGAAACGAATCAATTAAATGAAGTGGTGGTTGTAGGCTATGCCGCTCAGCAAAAAGCTGCTGTAACGGGATCGGTCACGACCATTAGAAGCAATGCTTCAAGCGCTCTTCAGGGTAGGATTGCGGGTGTTCAGATAGCAAGAGTAGATGCCATGAAAATGCCGCCTGCACCACAACAGCAACCCGCCATCATTATCCCTGAATTTAAAAGTGATAAAGATTATATGAAGAACCTGGTCGGTAAACCAGATAGTGCTTATCAGGCTTATTTAAAAATGCGCTCAAAATACATTTCAACACCGATGTTTTATTTTGATGTGGCCAATTGGTTTTACCAGCAGAAAGACAGTGTAAGGGCCTTAACCATTTTAAGCAATATTGCCGATTTAGATTTGGAGAATGCCGATCTATATAAAACCCTGGCCTATAAATTAAAGCAGACCGGAAATTACAAAGATGAACTTTTTATTACCCAAAAAGTCTTGCAATGGCGCCCTATGGATGCACAGAGTTATAGGGATTATGCGCTGGCGTTGGCCGATAACGGGCAATATCAACCAGCATTAGATAATTTATATAAGGTACTTACCCAAGGTTATAATGCCCAGATTGCCGATAGAGATCAGGGCATCGAAGAAATCATCATTTCGGAGATGAATAACCTCCTGGCAAAACATGGCAATAAACTCAGTACAAAAGAAATTGACAAACGGTTGATCCAATCTTTACCTGTAGATGTGCGTGTGGTGCTCAACTGGAATAAAAATCATACAGATATCGACCTGTAGTTAACTGATCCAACGGGAGAAAAAGGGTATTATGGTAATTCAAAAACAAAAATAGGTGGCAGGATTAGTAACGATTTTACTTCAGGTTATGGCCCGGAGCAGTTTATGATTAAAAAAGCGATAAAAGGAAAATATAAAATTGAGGTTAACTATTATGGCGATAACCAGATTAATATTAGCGGTCCAACAACAGTTAACGCTGAGATTTATACCCGATATGCTACTGGTAAACAGCAAAGAAAAGTAATTGTATTGCCGCTCGCAGCTGAGAGTAGCGGAGGAAACCTGGTAGGTGAATTTAATTTTTAGGATTATATTGATTAATTGCATTCATGGGCGTCGACTTAAGTCGACCCCTATGAATTAATATTATAGCAACAAACCGGCAACCTCTTCCCAGTTGTTTACACGCTCGTATTCAGTTACAAGCAAATTGTGGGGCGAAGAAAATAATAAAGGTCGACCGTTAAAATTTACAAAGTTTTTAATACGGTCATCAATGATGATGTCGACATTCACAATTTTATTTCCGCAGAACATAATGTGCTGCCAATCAACGAAAGGAAAATGTTCGGCCATCCAATCGTATTTGTCGATCAATGAGTTTCGGAACTCCATTGCTGCGGAAACAATGTACACATCATATTTTTCCTGTAAGGCTTTAATTACCCTTTGGCTATCTGCAATAACTTCAAGGTCGCGAAAAAAGCCAGGTTCATTGATATATTCGAACCATTTTTGGTTAACATCCTGTGGAACATGGTGGAAAATTTCGTTTCCTGCATCGATCTTTAAGTCAAGCGGAACATTAAAATCCCGGTTATATAATTTAATAAATTTTCCAACGGCGTCGGCAATCACCTCGTCCATATCAATCGCAATTCTTTCCATTCTGTACCTGCAAATATTTTGGCGCAAATATCCTGAAAACAAAGAAATTAAACTATGTTTTTAATTTACAGTATTTTAGTTATCTTTGCAGCCCCGCAGCATGAAGCTCCGGGAACTATGTTGAATACATAAATACAAAAGAAAATGGCAACTAAAATCAGATTGCAAAGATTCGGTAAAAAAGGAAAACCTTTTTTCCACGTTGTGGTAGCAGATTCTCGCTCTCCACGTGATGGTAAATTTATTGAGCGTTTAGGTTCTTATAACCCAAATACCAATCCTGCTACCATCGAAATTAACTTCGAAAAAACTTTAGCTTGGGTTAACAGTGGTGCACAACCAACTGATACTGCTCGTGCTATCCTTTCTTACAAAGGTGTTTTGTACAAAAAACACTTAGAAGGTGGTGTTAAAAAAGGAGCTTTAACTCAAGAACAGGCAGATGAAAAATTTGCAGCTTGGTTAGATGCTAAAGCAGGTAAAATTTCTGGTAAAACAGAAGGTTTAGCTACTTCTAAAGCAGATGCGCGTAAAGCAGCATTAGCAGCAGAAGCTAAGAAAAAAGAAGATAAAGCAGCAGTTATCGCAGCTAAAAATGCACCAGTTGCAGAAGAGGTTGTTGAAGAAGAAGCTCCAGCTGTTGAGGCTGAAGCAACTGAAGAAGCTCCTGCAGCAGAAGCTACTAAAGAAGAAGGAGCAGAATAATTTTAATTATTTTGTCTCATAAATAGCGTTCCGGATATTCGGAACGCTATTTTTATTTAAAAGATATTATTTACAGTTCGTCATGCTGAATTTATTTCAGCATCTTTCTTGTCATAGATCCTGAAATAAATTCAGGATGACGTGACTTTTTAAGGCACATTTAGTCGCTATGAAACACGAAGAAGCATTTTATATAGGTTACGTTACTAAAACGAGGGGTTTAAAGGGAGAAGTTCAGGTATTTTTCGAATTAGATGAATACGAACAACTCGAATTTGATGTGGTATTTGCTGATATGAATGGTAAGCTTGTTCCATATTTTGTGGCTTCTGCAAAACTACAGGCCAATAAAACCGGGTATTTTAATTTTGATGATGCTGATCATATCGATAAAGTGCAGCCGCTACTAAAAAAGAAACTGTACCTGCCCCTGTCGCAAATGCCAGAACGTGAAGAAGGAGAATTTTTCTATACCGACTTTAAAGGTTATTTAGCAATAGATGAAACTTTGGGTGAACTAGGTGAGATTTTGGAAGTAAACGAATACCCACAACAATTCGTGGCTACAGTGATGTATAAAGAAACCGAAATCCTGTTCCCGCTAAATGAAGATTTTATTGTAGAATACGATGAGGATGAAAAAACACTAACCCTTGATTTACCCGAAGGTTTGCTCGATATTTATCTGGAAAGCTAAAAGATTAAAAAAATATTTTCTGTTTTTTTGCTGCTCCTCAGTCTGTTTGTAAAATAGAACAATCTTTTAGTGAAATTGATTAAAATATTTAATTCTGGTTTTTAGGTAGGCCATAAGTGCTATATAATCAGGTAATTATGTTTCGTTTACCGCCTTGGCCTTAAAATTATCCACGTTTTTGAAAAGAGCGTAGAAGAAATATTTGAGCCATAAGAAGGTGATTAACAGGATATGTTTTTTGGAGAAAAATTATTAATTTAGATTTCATTCTAATCAAATTAACATGCTCAAAAGAACATTAAAAATCGCCATGGTTTTTCTCGCCGTGCTTACAATCATTTCTTGTAAAACTGTACAACAGGCAAATTTGAAAGAAATTAAGCCCTTTGTTGGTATCTGGAACGATACCAGTAACCCGGGGTGTAAAATCGTTTTTAAAGCGGATGGAAGTTTTTACAATCTCGCCAAGGAAGGTGGTGTGCAGATCGTCACACATAGCGGCACATTTAAAATTTTATCCGGCAACATGTATGTGCTAAATATTGCTGATGCAAGGCCCGATGCTACTTACGATCTTAAAGGCAGGCAATATGCAAACTATTATACCTTAGGCAATGACCAAAAAACAATGAAAGTAAGCGGTGTTGTTGACGGACGGAACGGTAGGAAGCCGTTACAGTGGGCGAGCGATCTGGTAAAGGTTAATACGCTGGATTAATATTTACAGCAATGAGTTGCGATAAGAGTCAAAATTGATACTAAGCGTAGCAAAATTCGACCTCGGGCTAAAGACTTCAGGTTAAAGACTTACCTTTGCGTTATGCGTTTCGATATTATAACAGTTCTGCCCGCTTTATTAGAAAGCCCGTTTGCCCATTCTATTTTGCAACGTGCACAAAAAAAAGGCATTGCCGAAATTGTGGTACATAACCTGCGGGATTACGCCACCAATAAACAAAAAAGTGTAGATGATTATCAATATGGCGGAGGAAGCGGCATGGTGATGAGTATCGAACCCTTTGCGGCGTGTATAGAAAAACTTCAGACTGAGCGCGAATACGATGAGATTATTTTCATGAGTCCCGATGGTGTTACTTTAAATCAAAGTACAGCCAACGAACTTTCTATTAAAAAGAACATCATTATTTTATGTGGCCATTACAAAGGCATAGATCAGCGTATACGCGATATCTTTGTAACGAGGGAGATTTCTGTAGGTGATTATGTTTTAAGCGGCGGGGAGCTTCCTGCTGCGATTGTGGTAGATGCTGTGGTGCGTTTAATCCCTGGTGTTTTAAATGATGAGACCTCTGCCCTGTCTGATAGTTTTCAGGGAGAATTGCTTGATGCGCCAGTTTACACACGGCCGGCAGATTGGCGTGGATATAAAGTGCCGGATGTTTTATTAAGTGGCCACGAGGCAAAAGTGAATGAGTGGAGACACGAACAGGCCTTAGAACGGACTAAAACGCGCCGCCCTGACCTTTTGGAATAGAAGCATTTAACACAATCGAATGTGGAATTCATAAAGAATGTGGAAAAAATTAAATTAGGTTTTTTTTTATCAAAAATAATCCCTAATATTGCAATCCGATTTTCACGGGATGAAATATCGATTTAATAGCTTAAAATCATGGATTTAGTAAAATTTGTTGAAGAGCAGGCCATCGCGAAAAAAGATTTTCCTGCGTTCAAGTCTGGCGATACAGTGAGCGTACACTATAAAATTCGCGAAGGTAATAAGGAACGTATCCAAATTTACCAAGGTGTTGTGATACAACGTAACAGTGCTGGTGCTAACGAAACTTTCACAGTTCGTAAAATGAGCAACAGTATTGGGGTTGAGCGTATTTTCCCTATCAACTCTCCAAACATTGAGAAGGTAGAAGTAAATAGCTATGGTAAAGTTCGTAGAGCGAAATTGTTCTATTTACGTGCTTTAACTGGTAAAGCTGCCCGTATCAAATCTTTGAGAAAATAATATTCTTTATTATAAGATATAGCCTTCACGATTAATTTCGTGGAGGTTTTTTTGTTTATACCTTTGTTAAATGTTAGACTCTGCTTTTTTCGACCAGGTTTTTTGGGGCAATACTGTAAAAGCCTATTTTCTTTTAGGTGGCATTCTTTTTTTAGGCTTAATATTCAAAAGGATTGTATCAAAACTTTTAAGTAAACTGCTGTTTAGGCTCTTTAAAAATTTCTCTAATCAATCTCATGACGAAGCATTTGTTGGGCTTTTACTTAAGCCGATAGAGGTTTTTATTCTTTTAACTACACTTTATCTTTCCATTAACCAGTTAAAACACCCGTTAGAGGTAGCTGTATTCCATTATAGTAAACTAATCGGAAAGGTTAAAGAATTGATACCGGTAACCATAGGCGATTGTATCGACCGGATATTTTTATTTGGAATCATCCTATCTGTTTTTTGGATTATTTTAAGGATAATCGACTTCATTAGTCACGTTTGGTTATATAAAGCATCGCTTACTGATAATAAATCTGACGACCAACTGGTGCCCTTTTTAAAAGAGCTGTTAAAAACGGTAGTGATCTTTATTGGTTTTTTTACCCTGCTGGGTTTTGTTTTCGAGGTTAATGTATTGACGCTGATAACAGGATTGGGTATTGGAGGTATTGCTATTGCATTGGCGGCTAAAGAGAGCTTAGAGAACTTAATAGGTTCGTTCACCATCTTTTTAGATAAACCTTTTACTGTTGGCGACCTGGTGAAGGTTGACGGTGTGGAAGGCACTGTAGAAAAGGTCGGTTTCAGAAGCACAAGGATCAGAACTTCCGAAAAAACCATGGCTACCCTACCCAATAGGGGCATGATCGATGGGGTTTTAGAAAACCTTTCATTGAGAAATTCACGTAAAGTATCATTTGTGATCGGACTTACATATGAAACCAGTTCCGATTCTTTAAGAAAAATTATCACCGAAATTGAAAGTTACATCAATAATCATGAGGGCACCAGCGATGATGGAAATGCCTCCTTTAAAAGCTTTGGCGATTCTGGTTTGAATGTTGAGGTTAATTATTTTGTAACGGTACTTAATTATACTGAATTCCTTAAAATCAGACAGGAAATCAACCTGGAGATTATGGATATCGTGATCCGTAATAAATCTGATTTTGCTTACCCAACACAACGTTTAATTAGCGACAGGCCGATTGGCAATGCCGCAGAAAAAGAAGTAGGTAATGATGCTACGGATTAGTTATGATCCCGTGGTTTGTGTCTCCACAAACCACTGCCTAAATTAAAGAAATTGCCATACAGAAGATGTAATGGACAAGGAAAAAAGTTGCTTTTTTTAGAAAGCAAAACCTGTGGGAATGATTAAAGTTTGTTACTGCTATTCACTACAAGTCCTCTCCCGATGAAAATCGGGATCCGGGCTTTCCGTTGCTATCAGGTTTAGGTGGATTCTTCAGTGTTTCAGAATACTTTCAGGTTCCGTGGTCTGTGTTCTCACGGAATACCGGGTTAATACAATGGTAGTAAAAACAAAAAGCCGGTTTAGCATTAACTAAACCGGCTTTTTTAAAAATATTATATCCTTAGCTTAAAGTTGCCAATGTAGTGATTCCGCCTTTTACCACCTGGTTAAGTTCTACATTAACTTTGGTGCCTACCGGAAGAAAAACATCTACCCTCGATCCGAATTTGATAAAACCGAACTGTTCAGTTTGTATCACCTGGTCGCCTTCTTTTACATACCATACAATCCTGCGGGCCAAAGCACCTGCAATTTGACGGAACAATACAGGTGTGCCGTTTTTATGCTCGACAACAGTGGTTGTACGTTCATTTTCGGTAGATGATTTTGGATTCCACGCTGCAAGATATTTTCCCGGGTGATATTTGAAGAACTTCACTACTCCCGAAATTGGATTACGGTTAATGTGAACGTTTACTGGCGACATAAAAATCGAAACCTGTAAACGTTTATCTTTAAAATATTCTCCTTCTTCAGTTTCTTCAATTACCACTACTTTACCATCTGCAGGGCAAATAACCAGGTTATCGCCTGAAGAAAAGCTGCGGCTCGGATTGCGGAAAAACTGCAATACAATAATGAATAACGCAGCTGAAAAAATATAAATGAACCAGCGCAACCAGGTAATGTCGTGATATTTATAATCCACTACAGCGTTGATTACGAAGATCAATAATATGCTTAAGGCAATGGTAGTGTAGCCTTCTTTATGTATGGTCATTGTTTTAGAAATTATTGGACAAAGGTGCGAAAAATAAATTAATCCAATTTAAAAATTATGCGCCCGTTGCTCTGTAAATATCAGTCAGGTTTCTGCCAAGACCATTATAGTCTAGTCCATAGCCCACCACAAATTCGTTAGGTATTTCAAAACCAACATATTCAAGTGCTTTAATTTCATGTTTTAAAGCACTTGGTTTAAGTAAAAGAGACGCAACTTTAACTGAAGCCGGATTTTTTTCTTTTATCGTTTTTAAAATATGCGTTAAGGTTAAGCCTGTATCAACAATGTCTTCTACAATAACAATATCTCTGCCTTCGATGTTATCCGGCAATCCGATCAGTTCTTTTACATTCCCCGAACTTGCTGTTCCTTCGTAAGAAGCTACACGCATAAAAGCAACTTCGCAAGGTACATTAATCTCTTTGATCAAATCAGCCATAAATAGGAAGCTGCCATTTAGTACACCGATAAATAACGGACATTTATTTTCGTAGTCCACATTCATCTGGATGCCCAGTAAACGGATCCTTTTGTTTAGGGTATCATTTTCTAAAAATATCTCGAACTCCTTATCCTCTACTTTTATTTTGTGCATGCCGCTATGGGATGGTTAATTGTATAAATTGGTTAAATGTTAATTGTTTTATCGTTTGGCTGAACTGTAAACTGCCAATCGCCAACTGTAAACTGGTTACTGCTGGGCCTTTTCCAATTCTTTTTGTCTTCTTCGTTCTTCCCTTCGCTCCTGCCTTAATTGCTTTTTGGTTTTGGTGGTATCGGCAGGTGTGGGTGTCTGTTTATTTGTCGTAGTGTCTTTTTTAGCTCCACTACCAAAAAGGCGTTCGAAGAAACCTTTATTTTTATCGTGTACAATTACAACCGGTAGTCCATCTCCATCATCATCAAATGCAGAGGTATCAATCACAGCGGTGTCAGGTGCTAAGTAACGACGGAGTCCTTCTCTCAGGCGAACATTATAAAAGCCATAACCTGAGGTGTCGCCAGGTGTTAAGCCTTTTCTAGCCATAATATTACCCATAAACCTGAAATAGTTGAACATATAGGGTTTCAGACTACCATCAGCCATAAATTTATACATCGACGCTTTAGGTTTAGGTACAATACTGGCCAGGAACAGTCCATCGCCAATAGTTAAATCGGCAGGTTGTTTTCCAAAATAGTATCGTGATGCTTCCCCTATCCCATAAATATTCTTTCCCAATTCCATGATGTTGAAGTATACCTCCAGCATCCGCTGTTTGCTAATCAGGTGGTTATGTTCAATAAGCCAAACAATCAAAATCTCTTCGGCTTTACGGGCCAAAGTTTTCTGACGGCTTAAATATACATTCTTAACCAGTTGCATGCTGATGGTACTACCACCACGCTTAAATTTCTTTTCTTTAAAATTTACGGCGATTGATTTGCGAATCGATTCTTCAACAAAACCATTGTGCGTAAAAAATGAAGGATCTTCTGCCGTTAAAACGGCATTGATAAAATTCTTTGAAATGGCTGATAGCGGCGTGAAATTAGGGTTGGATGGTCCAATGGTAATATCACGCATCGGTTTGCCATATTCGTAAGGTGTATATACAAAAGTATTGTTGATTTTTTGCAGGTTGGTTTTTCCCCACTGAACAATTTTAAAATTAACCGGTGTTAGTGTAGAATTGAAACGCACACTATCAGGTATTTTGGTGTCCAGGTAAAAGTTAAGGTTATATTTAACTTTGCCTTGCACTTTAAGTCCCTCGAGCGATTCGAACAAGCCTTGTGGAAATGCATCTAAAATCCCTTGTGCATCCTGCTCTTCAGCATTTAGCTTTAGCTCATATATTTTATTCTTTCCTAAAGTATATTTAACAAAAGGATGGATCTGGGCATTTTTCAAATAAGCTGTTGAGGTACTGTCCAAAGCAATGTAATTAGGTCCAACTAAAATATCAGCATCTAGTTTTGCGCTTTGGATAATAATATCGTTTGAAGCAATGCGGTGTTGGTTAATCAACATGTTTTTAACTGACCACGAGCCAGATATCTTATAATCATCGCCACTGTATTTGGCATTTTTTAATTCGGTTTGCAAGGTATCGAAACTAAGCTTCGCATGTAGTTTACTATTGAGGTAAGGTAATTCCAGCTTTTTCCCGTCAGCATACGCTATAAAGTTTAACTTTTTACTTCCCGGATTAACATAACCATTAACATGCCAGGTAGATTCGTTGTTGTTCACTTCAATGGTCGATTTTAAATCGCCGCCATCTATCGTAGCATTGGTTGCAAAACTCAACCTGGCCGTATCGTGATCGTTTAACCTAAAAACCATGTTTTTTACATCCATATCGTCAGGGATTTTATATAAAACCTGATTTAAAATGTTACTGGCTATTTCTGATAAATTTGCTTTCCGGTTGGTTTGAGTGCTGTCTTTTTTCTTACGTTTTAAGATGAAATCGATATTTGTAGTCGAATCTTTAAGTACGACATTAACAAAACCATCTTTCAGGTTTACTTCCGAAAGTTTTACGTTACCGAATATTAATGGAAAAAGTTTAACACTAACACTCAGCTCATTAATGTTTGAAAGGGTATCACGTTCTTTAGGCACAACAGAAATATTGGTCATTTTAACCGTGCTGAGTCCGGTGAAACCTACTGATCCGATTTTGATGTCCAGGTCATAATCTTTATTGGCCTTGGCAATTGCTTTAGCCACCATTTTTTTAAGAAGCGCCTCCCTTTTGCTATAGGCTACCGCCCCTAGAGCAATACAAACAACTAAAAAAACACCTAAAACCCAGGCTCCGATTTTTAAATATTTTTTGGGGATCTTAATTTTTGGTATTTGCATATAGTCGTTAAAATGGTTAATTGCTTAAACGTAACAATTAAATGTTTATTTCGTGTTAAAATTACAGTTAAAAAGCCTAAATAAAAGTATTTGTGGCTATGTTTTGTTAATTTTGAATTTAAATTAATACCATGCAGATTAGCCCGCAACAAGTTTTAGATGCGCTTAAAAATGTTGAAGATCCCGATCTTAAAAAAGATCTGGTTACTTTAAACATGATTAAAGATTTACAGATTACAGATAACCTGGTCAATTTTACATTGGAGCTTACCACACCGGCATGTCCGATGAAGGAGATGCTGAAAAATGCCTGTACAAATGCCATCAAACATTTTGTATCGCAAACGGCAGAGGTGGTGATCAATGTAACTTCAAGGGTTACTCAACCCAGCAATTCATCATCGTTAGATAACATCAAAAACATTATTTTGGTTTCATCTGGAAAAGGGGGAGTTGGTAAATCTACTGTGGCGAGCAATCTGGCAGTTGTATTGGCTAAAGATGGTGCCAAAGTTGGCCTTATCGACGCCGATATTTATGGCCCATCGATACCAACTATGTTTGATCTGGTTGATGCCAAGCCAGGCGCAGAAGAAACCGCTGATGGTAAAACCAAAATTTTACCAATTGAGAAATACGGAATCAAGTTATTATCCTTGGGTTTTTTTGCAGATCCGGGGCAGCCAGTGCCATGGCGTGGACCAATGGCATCTAATGCAGTAAAACAATTGTTTAACGATACCAATTGGGGGGAACTGGATTATCTGATCGTTGATCTTCCTCCAGGAACAGGCGATATCCATATCACCATTACGCAAAGTTTCCCAATTTCAGGAGCAGTTGTGGTTACTACGCCGCAACAGGTTGCACTGGCTGATACACACAAAGGTTTGGCGATGTTCAGAATGCCTGGAATTAATATCCCGATTTTAGGTGTTATAGAAAACATGTCGTATTTTACTCCTGCAGAATTACCCGACAATAAATATTACATTTTCGGAAAAGGTGGTGGAACGGAGCTTGCAGCACGGTTTAATGTACCGTTTTTAGGAGAAATCCCAATTATTCAAAGCATTTCGGAGGCCGGAGATCAAGGGAAACCAGTGGCATTAAATCAAAACCCGTTATTGGATGTTGTATTTGGCGATATTGCAAGTAAGATTGCACAACAGATCTCCATCAACAATGCGCAAATGGTGAATTGCTAAAAAATTACTATTTTTATAAATTAAAATATATATAATGAATTTAACAGAACAAGTAGAACAGGCATTAGAAACTATCAGACCTTATTTAAAGGCTGACGGAGGTGATGTTTCTGTTGAAGAAATTACATCTGAAGGAACAGTAAAGCTTAAGCTTTTGGGCAACTGCGGTTCATGCCCGATGAGTTTCATGACTATGAAATCTGGAATCGAACAAGCGATTATGAAAGCTGTTCCGCAGATTACGTCGGTAGTTGCCGTTAACATGGCAGAGCAAGATTAAGCTTTAACACTATTTAACAAGGAAGTTTTATTAATAAAATTACTTTTGTCTTAATGAGATATTGTATTGTCCTGATTTGCTTAATTTTTTCTGTAACCGCTTTTGCGCAACAAAAGCCGGAACAGGATAAACTCATCCAATTTTCAGGAATTATTACCGATATCGACAGTTCAAATGTGATACCTTACGTAACCATCACCAATCTTTCTGCCAAGAGTAAAAGGGTTGGTGCAGATTATAGAGGATATTTTACCTTTATTGTTAATCCTGGCGATACGATCTTGTTTACGGCCATTGGTTACAAGAAGTTTTCAACGGTGATTCCGGAAAGTACACCAGATAGCAAGTACACGATTATGGTTAAATTGAAAGCAAATGTGATCGATTTACCTTCGGTGCGTGTTTTTCCATGGGCTACAACAGAAGAATTTACCCGTGAGTTTTTATCGATGAAACTGGCGGATGATGATATGGCCATTGCTAAAAAGAACCTTTCGCGTTCGTCAATTGATGGCTTGATCCAAACGCTACCGCGTGATGGACAGGAAATCGGCAGTCAGAATTACCGCTATAATTTTGACAGGATGATCAATAAAAACATGGTTCAAACCAATCCACTACTTAATCCTTTCGCCTGGGGCAAGCTGATGCAGCAGATTTTTGATGGCGATAAGAGTAGGACGAATTAGTTTCATCGTGCCGTCATCTCGACTGAAGCGAAGCAAAATGGAGAGATCTATTTAGTTAGATTTAGCTTCGTTGAGCAATCTTGGTTCTAGACTACGTTGCACCCCGCTCAAAATGACGACTGCGGTAATTGCAGAAATAAAAAAGGGAAAACGTTTCCATTTTCCCTCGTACATCTTCCATTTAAGCCTATCTTTTCTTGCTCTTATTCGGAAACTTCATTTTGTAATCTGTTTTGATATTTCCTTTTGAAATCGCATCCAGTTTACTTTTAAGCATGGTTTTACGCAATACACTTACTTTATCAGTAAAGAGTTTCCCCTCGATATGGTCGTATTCGTGCTGGATTACACGTGCAGGCATTCCATCAACATCATCAGTATGCTCTATCCAGTTTTCGTCGAAATACGTAATCTTGATATTTGGCTTGCGCATAATGTTTTCGCGGATATCAGGAATACTTAAACAACCTTCGTTAAAACTCCAGGCTTCGCCTGTTTCTTCTAAAATTCTGGCATTGATAAATACTTTTTTATAGCCAGGATTGCCGTCTTCATCTTCTCCGGTATCTACAATAAACAAACGGATCGGTAAACCAATCTGAGGTGCAGCAAGCCCCACCCCATTGGCGTAATACATGGTGTCGAACATATCGCTGATTAATTGTTTTAATTCCGGATAATCTTTATCGATATCGGTACCCACCTTTTTTAAGACCGGATCGCCGTAAGCTACTATTGGTAATTTCATTGTATTGTATTTTATGTTGTCCGTCATTGCGAGGCACGAAGCAATCTTAAAGCGCTGGGTGAACTAGCGATTGTTGTAGGATTGCTTCGTGCCTCGCAATGACGAAAAAAGTCAAGCAATGCAAATCGCATTTTTTTACAAAAATAACAATTATTCCTCTATTGGGCAGAAAGTAAAGATATTCAGTTGCTCAATATTTAAAATCTCATCCGTAACTTCTGCCATTTGGCTGGTTGTAACTGCATTTATTTTCTCAAAAACAGTTTCCAGAGAATCGATCTTGTTGTGATCGATCAGGCTTTTGGCCATTGAAATGATTAAACCAATCCTGTTTTCTTCTCCCAAAGCAATCTGTCCGATAAATTTATTCTTGGCTTTTTGTAACTGCAATTCATTTAGAGGATGTTCTCTCAGCTTTTTGATCTCCTTAAAGATTAAAGAGAGTGCTTTGACTTGTTTTTCTTTATCTGTTCCGAAATAAATGGAAAAAATACCCGTATCACTCAATGGCGAAAAATTGGATTCGATGGTATAAGCAATTCCGTATTTCTCCCTGATCTGTAGGTTTAAAACAGAGCTCATTCCATTACCACCAAAGTAATTGTTGAGCAGCATTAAAGGAACTTTTTGCGACTGATAGGTAGAATAGGCCTGTGTACCCAAAATACAATGCGCCTGCATAATTGGTTTGTAAATGGTGGTATTGCTCTGTGGAAGTATGCCTGGTTTAATTCTTTTTTTAACCGGATTATTCTCTTCAACATCAGCAAAATACTTGGTTCCTTTATTTACAACGCTGTTTAAAGTATAATTTCCTAAAACAGCCACCACAATTTCGTTGGTGCGGTAATTTGCTTTTCTGAAATTGATGACATCTTCACGGGTAAAGTTTTGAACAGATTCTGTTGTACCCAAAATATTGTTTCCCAATGCATGCCCGGCGAAAAGCATATCTTCGAAATCATCATTAATAGCTTCTTCCGGCTGATCTAAATAGGATGAAATTTCGTCCAGAATTACACTTTTTTCTTTATCCATTTCTTCTTCAGGAAAAGTAGAATGGAAGATAATGTCGTTAAAGAGATCTAAAGTTCTATCTAAATAAGGATTTAAAAAAGAAGCATGTACGCAGGTATATTCTTTTGTGGTATAGGCGTTTAGGTCTGCCCCAACACTCTCCAAGCGGTTTAAAATCTGGTTGGTGCTTCGTTTTTCGGTACGCTTAAAGATCAGATGCTCAATAAAATGTGCTAAACCTGCTTTCCCTTCAGGCTCGTCCCGCGATCCTGTATTAACGATAATGCATGCGTGAGATATGGCAGAGGCCGCAGGCACATGCAATATGCGTATGCCATTTGGCAAAGTGTGAACATTGTATTCCATTAAGGGGCAAAGATAAGGCTAATTGCTTACAAAGACTCGGTATCCGGGTATTGCAATTGTAAGGCGGAAATCAATTTATCTTTAGTTGGTCTTTTTAGGACTAGAAAAGCAAAATTAGAGAGACCAAAAATTAAAAAGAAAGCGTTCTGCGTGATAAAAAAGCCTACGATATTAAAAAGTGCCCCACCTTCTAAAAGTGCTGCGCTGATGATAAAGGCGCTTTGGTACATGTTGATCTTAGTATCGGCAGGAGCAGATTTATCAATTTTAGAAATTAAGTTTCTGTAAAAGAAAATACTTCCTGATATGGTAATCAGCCCCATAATAGGAAATATCGGGTTAAAGGGCGCTGTAGTTTGCGGATTCGCATCAAAAAATATGAGTTCCCGGTTAATGAGAATGGTTACCAGCGTGAAGAGGAAAACGCCTGAGCATAGCGCAAGGTGAATGATTTGGAGTGTTTTTAGTTTGGTGTTCATTGTGGATTTTAATTAAAAGGATGTTCGTCATTCCCGCGCAGGCGGGAATCTTAAAGCGGGTTGCATTAAGATTCCCAATCAAGTTGGTAATGACGAACCTGGTAAAAAATTATTTAGTTATTCCCTCCAGCGAGAATAAAAACGCCCAGCGTAAGGAAACATCTTTTAAATAATCAAAACGGCCAGAGGCACCGCCATGGCCAAATTCCATGTTGGTTTTAAGCAACAGCACATTTTTGTCAGTTTTTGTGGCCCTTAATTTAGCTACCCATTTTGCCGGTTCGAAATACTGTACCTGGCTATCGTGTAAGCCTGTAGTAACTAACATATTTGGGTAAGCTTTTTTCTCAATATTTTCATATGGAGAATAACTTTTCATATAACCGTAAGCTGCTTTTTGTTTCGGATTGCCCCACTCATCAAATTCGTTTGTGGTAAGTGGAATGCTTTCATCCAGCATGGTATTAATGACATCTACAAAAGGAACATCAGCAATAAGACCGTTCCATAAATCGGGTGCCATGTTGGCTACAGCACCCATTAATAAACCGCCAGCACTTCCACCATGGGCATATAAATGGCCTTTTGAGGTATATTTCTGATCAATTAAATATTCTCCTGCAGCAATAAAATCGGTGAAGGTGTTTTTCTTTTTCATCAGTTTTCCATCTTCGTACCATTGACGGCCCATTTCCTGTCCACCACGGATATTGGCGATGGCAAATACAAAGCCTCTATTCAACAAACTCAAACGTGGCGAAGAGAAATAAACATCCGAATTTGAGCCGTAAGAACCATACCCATAAAGTAACAGGGGTGATTTCCCATTCTTTTCGAAGCCCTTTTTATAAACCAGGGCAATTGGTACTTTGGTGCCATCTTTAGCAGTGGCAAAAACACGCTCAGTAACATAATCTTTCGGATTATAGCCGCCCAGAACTTCCTGTTGTTTCATTAGTTTCTGGTCTTTTTTTACCAGATCATAATCGTAGGTAGAGTTTGGAGTAGTTAATGAGGTATAAGCATAACGCAATGTGGTGCTGTTGTATTCGGGATTTGAGCCCACGCCAGCATCATAAACTGGTTCATCAAATTTAATATAATAATCGCTTTTATCTTTTTTAAGCACGCGCAACTCCGTTAATCCGTTTTTACGTTCAGATAAAACAGTGAAATCTTTAAACTCTTCAACACTTTCCAATAAAACATCTGCACGGTGCGGAATCACCTCTTTCCAGTTTTCTTTTTCGGTTTTATCTATCGGACATTCCATTAAACGGAAATTCTTAGCGTTCCAGTTGGTTAAGATCAAAAATTTGCCATCAACAGGCATTACATCATACAATACATCTTTTGATCGCGCTGCAAAAACTTTAAAAGGACTTTCCGGATGGTCGGCATCTACTATTTTATATTCAGAAGTAAGCGTTCCCTGCGAAGCGATAAAAATATACTTTCCGTTTTTCGATTTGCCAACACCGATATAGTTGGTGTTATCTTTCTCATTGTAAACTACCGCATCAGTTTTGGCATCTGAACCAAGTATATGTTTTTTAATTTTTTCACTAAGTAACGTAACAGGATTTTTTGAGGTGTAAAAGAACGTTTTATTATCATTAGCCCAAGCCACCCCACCTTCTGTATTGGTAATGGCATCTTTTAACATTTCGCCAGTCTCTAAATTTTTAATGTTAATGGTGTACTGACGGCGTGAAACCTGATCGACACCAAAAGCTAAAAGTTTATTGTCAGGACTAACATTAAATCCGGTGGCGCTGTAATAGGAATGGCCTTTTGCCAGTTGATCTACATCCAGCAAGATTTCTTCCGCTGCAGATAAACTTCCTTTTTTACGGCAGTATTTAAAATATTGCTGTCCATCCTCTGTGCGTGAGTAATAGTAGTAGCCATTTCTAAAAACCGGAACCGATTCGTCTTTTTCTTTGATCCGGCCTTTCATTTCCTTAAATAAATCAGCCTGAAATTGATCGGTACTCTTCATCATGGTATCCAGGTAAGCGTTTTCGGCTTTTAAATAATCGACAATTTTCGTACTGTCTGGTCCTTTTTTAAAGTAATCGATCATCCAATAATAGTTATCTACTACGGTATCGCCGTGTATAACTCTTTGGTGCGGAATAATTTCCGCTATGGGTGCCTTTGCATCAGGCCACGTTATTGCTTTCATTTCTTTCTTTTGAGGGTGATTACAGGCCGTAACTGCGCTAAGCAATATAAGGCCGGGTAAGATACGTTTCATAGCGGGTTGATTTCGGTTCAAATGCAATTTAATAATTTAGTTCAATAGTTCATTAGCCATTGGTTGATTAGTGGGGTGGTTGGTTAATTGTAAAAGAGATTGTTTAATCGTTGAATGGTTAGATTGTTACCTTCAAATTGTTTTAGAGTATTAATTGTTTAACTGTTGTAGGCAACTAACACTTCTGACCTCTGTCCTCAGACTTCGGACTTAAAACAGTTAATCGACTCCAAACGCTCAACCCCAAACTCATTTCCATTTTCGCAAAAATCCATCAAGCCTATAGATAATCATCCGAATTAGAAAAATTGATGTTAAATTGCCACATCCAAACGGTTTAAATCATAATGAAATTAGGGTATAAAAAGATAGTTGTTAAAGTTGGTTCGAATGTAATTACGCAGGCGAATGGTTTGCCGGATGAGGCAAGGATCAAACACCTTGTAAATCAACTGGCAGATATTAAAACGCAGGGTATTGAAGTAATTTTGGTTTCTTCAGGTGCGGTGGCATCGGGCAGAAGTTTGATCAAAGTATCCGAAAAACAGGATGCCGTAACGACCCGACAACTATTGGCGGCCATTGGTCAGGTTAAACTGATCAACACCTACTCCAATTTCTTTGCAGCACATGCTATACAATGCGCGCAGGTTTTGGTTACCAAAGAAGATTTCCGCGACCGTGCACATTATTTAAACATGAAAAACTGTTTGCAGATCTTGCTTCAGAACGAGGTAATTCCTGTTGTGAACGAAAACGATGTGGTTTCGGTTACTGAGCTGATGTTTACCGATAACGATGAACTGGCAGGGTTAATTGCTTCGATGTTAAATGCCGATGCCCTGATTATTCTGTCGAATGTAAACGGCATCTACAACGGCGATCCGAAAATTGAAGGATCGGCTGTTATTGAGGAAATTAATGGTTCGGTTGCTAACCTGGCATCCTTTATACAAACGGGCAAATCGCAGTTTGGCCGTGGTGGAATGATTACCAAATCGACCATGGCGCAAAAAGTTGCTAAATTGGGTATAACCGTTCATATTGCCAATGGAACGAAAGATGATGTGCTGATTTCTCTGTTGAACAATGAACTGGTGCATACACGCTTTGTTCCAGAGAAAAGCAAATCAGGCAAGAAAAAATGGATTGCTCATTCCGAAACAGCAGCAACCGGTGTGGTAAAGCTAAACGATGGCGCCAAAACGGTATTAACTTCCGGTAAAGCAACCAGTTTATTACCCGTAGGAATTATCGAAATCCAAACAGACTTTTTAAAAGGTGATATTATTAAAATTGTTGATGAAAAAAATAACCTGATCGGATTGGGAATAGCAGAATATGGTTCTGATAAAGCCAGAGAACGCATCGGACAGAAAAAGCAAAAAGCGCTTGTACATTACGATTATTTTTACTCAGCTATTTAAAGGTTTAACCACAGAGCACACATAGAAAAAATCACAGAGTGGCACAGAGTTAAGCAAATTCTCTCTTTCCTCGGTGTAAACTCGGTAACCCTCTGTGGTAGAAAAAGAAAAAAATGGATTACAAACAATACTTCGAAAAGGCAAAACTGGCTAGTCGCACTTTGATTAGCCTTGGTAAAGAAAAAACAGATGCAGTTCTAACAGATTTAGCTGAGGCTTTAGTGACTAATACAGCGGAAATCCTTACTGAAAATACAAAGGATTTAGCCAAAATGCCTATCGAAGATCCCAAATACGATAGGCTAAAGTTGAGTGCAGCACGTATTGCAGATATTGCAAACGACCTTAAAAATGTTGCAGGCTTAAATAGCCCCCTGGGTAAAATTTTTTCAGATAAAACGCTGGAAAATCAGCTACACATCCAGAAGGTTAGTGTGCCTTTGGGTGTTGTGGGCGTAATTTACGAAGCGAGGCCTAATGTTACTGCCGATGTGTTTTCGCTTTGTTTTAAAACATGGAATGTTGCGGTATTAAAAGGCGGCAGCGATGCTGAATTTTCTAATCTGGCGATTGCAAATGTAATACATCAGGTATTGGATAATCATAAAATAAACCGCAATGTTTTAACCTTATTACCTGCGGAAAGGGCTGCAACCGAAGCTTTATTAAATGCGCGGGGATTTGTGGATGTATTGATTCCGAGGGGAAGTCAATCGTTGATTAATTACGTTCGCGAAAACAGTAAAATCCCAGTTATCGAAACCGGAGCGGGCATTGTACACACTTATTTTGATGAATCGGGCGACTTAGATAAAGGTAAAGCGATTATTTTCAATGCCAAAACCAGAAGAGTGAGCGTTTGTAATTCTTTGGATTGTGTACTGGTTAACGAAAACAGACTGAATGATCTACCTGCACTTTTATCCCCTCTTGTAGATGGAAATGTAGAATTATACGCTGATGAGAAAAGCTATGAAGTATTAAAATCTTCTTATCCAGCTCACTTACTAAACCAAGCCACACCAGAACATTTTGGCACCGAGTTTTTATCGTTAAAACTGGCCGTTAAAGTTGTCGCGGATTTAACAGAAGCATTGAACCACATTGCCGATTATAGCTCGAAACATAGTGAAGCCATTATTTCTGAAGATGCTGCCAATATTGCCCAATTTTTAAATGAAGTAGATGCCGCTGCGGTATATGCCAATGCCTCTACAGGTTTTACCGATGGCGCTCAATTTGGTCTCGGTGCCGAAATCGGTATCAGTACACAAAAACTACATGCCCGCGGACCAATGGGTTTGGAAGAATTAACGAGTTATAAATGGGTGGTACGGGGTGATGGGCAAGTTAGGAAGTGATATTATTGTCATTCTGAGCGCAGCGAAGAATCTTTTTTGGGTTGATAGTTCATGGTCCATGGTTTTTTAGCCACAATGGCCATCAACTATGAGCCAAAGGACCATGGGCTATTAACCCAATGACCAACTGAACTAAAGTTCAAAAAACTCTCCCCTTTCAGGTACTTCTACATTAAAACCATCTTCTTGCAATGCCTGTGATAAACTTTGCAGGCTTTTATCTTCGCCGTGCACCAGGAAAACTTTTTTAGGCTGACCGGTTTGTTTAATTGTTTTCACTAAATCGTCATGATCGCCGTGGCCGCTTAAGAGATCGGTTTGGCGGATGGTGGCGTAAACCATCATTTCGCGATCTTTAATGCGAACAATTGGTGCTCCGCTTAACAATTTGTAACCAAGCGTTCCTTTGGCACAATAACCAATAAAAAGAATGGTGCAATAATAGTTCTGAATGTTATAATATAAGTGATCCTGTATCCTTCCACCTTCTAACATGCCGGCAGAGGAAATAATGATACAGGGATCGAAATAATTAGAAACGTCTTTACTTTCTTTCATGGTTTGGACGTAAGCCAGGTGCTCAAATTCAAACTCATCACCCATGGTTTGGTAAAAATCTTTTGCCTCCTGATTCACCAGATTATGGTGTTTGCGGTAAACCTCCGTGGCTTGAATCGCCATTGGACTGTCTACAAAGATTTGAACCGGTGGTAATAGTTTTTTGGTGAATATCTGGTTTAAGGCAAATACCAGCGATTGGGTCCGACCAATACTAAATGCCGGAATAATCAATCGTCCAGGGCTTTTAATGCAGGCTTCTGTAATTTCCTGAACCAATCTTTCTTCCAGTGTCTGATCTTTGGTATGCATTCTGCCTCCATAAGTGGCTTCGCTTACTACATAGTCTACTTCTGGCAGTGGTTCTGGGTTAACCAATACCGGGTAGTTCTCTCTGCCGATATCGCCGGTAAAGGCTATTTTTTTCTCTACGCCGTGATCGTTTATAGTTAAAATAGCTGCGGCAGCACCCAGTAAATGTCCAACAGGAACAAAGGTTAAGCTAATATCCCCATTAATCTTAAAAGTTTTGTTAAAAGCAATGGTTACAAAACGATCGATGGTATCCATTACATGTTTATGCAGGTACAAAGGTTTTGGCCCGCTAAAATTACCACGTTTAGTTCTGGGTTTGCGACCTGCCTTTCTTAAGAAAAGTTCAACAGAATCGAATAATAATATCGAAGTAAGATCGGCTGTGGGTGGTGTACAAAGAACCTGGCCCTCAAAACCAAATCGAACCAATGTTGGCAAATTACCTGAGTGATCGATATGTGCGTGGGTTAAAATTACCAGGTTTATACTTGCCGGACCGAAGGGGAATTGTTGGTTTTCTTCCTGGTAGGTTTCCTTCTCGTAATCTAATCCACAATCTATCAGTATTTTATAATGCCCAATTTCGAGCAGGTGCATACTTCCTGTTACTTGTTGTGCTGCGCCCCAAAACGTTAACTTCATCTTCTTATCTATCGCGTAAAATCTTTAGCCGTAAAGTAGTATAAATGATGGGATTTTTAAACAATCAGGCGTAATATTTTAATTATTATTAGTCTTGTTGTCTAAATTTTAACCCCCTTAATATTCCACTTTTTGCTTCCTCAGAAAAATCTTCTAAATCGGATTCTGTGATTGTTTTGTCTAAAAGCATAGCAATAACGGTATCAAAAAACCAACGAATTTCTAAGCCCGTCGTATCTTCGGGCAACTTTGTTATCTGCTTTTGAAAAATCCATAATGTAAATTTATACCATAAAGATAAGAATGTCATTATATGTAACTGGCTTAACCCAAAGAAAAGATTTTTTATATTTGAAGAAAAATATCCGCTATGCAAGAACCTTTTGATATAGAAATAGGACCAGTTAATTATTCCGTTTTCCCGGAAGGAAATGATTCATATACCATTTTTAAAGATGGAAGAGAATACATTCAGATTCAGAAAGATACTTCATCTATCTGGTTGAAAATGGACTATAAAACCGAACTTCCCATTTTTGAGGAAGACGAAGAAGTGAATGCAATTGGCCAGGCAATTGAAAAATACGTGCCTGAAGAAGATGATGAAGAAGACGAGCTATAATAAGCAATCCTCAACAGGGTTTGGCTATACCAGTCCCTGTTGAGAATTTAAATTTAGGCAAGAAGCTTTAATAATTCTTCTGCAACTTTTTCTGATGAGGCAGGATTTTGTCCGGTAATCAATAAGCCATCAACTACAGCATAGGGATTCCAATCAGCGATCTTGCTGTAATGTCCACCATTTTTTATTAACATATCCTCTACCAGGAAAGGCACTACGTTTGTTAATTGTACAGCTTCTTCTTCGGTATTGGTAAATCCGGTAACATTTTTTCCGTTCACCAGGTATTCGCCATTTATCTTTACATCTTTAAGCACTCCCGGAGCATGACATACAAAAGCAACAGGCTTTTTGGCGGTATAGAATTTGGTAATGAGCTGTTGTGAAGTTGCGCTTTCTGCTAAATCCCAAAGTGGTCCGTGGCCACCAGGATAGAAAACTGCATCATAATCATCCATTACGATATCGGCCAATGGTGTGGTATTTTTTAATTTGGCCAAAAGAGCCGCATCTTTATCCATTCTTTTCGTCGTTTCGGTTTGAAAAGAAGGATCTTCACTTTTAGGGTCAATTGGTGGCTGACCACCTTTTGGTGAGGTCAATACAATATCAATACCTTTGTCGGCTAAGGCATAATATGGCGCTGCCAATTCTTCTGACCAAAAACCTGTTTTTAAACCTGTATTCCCTAATTCGTCGTGGCTTGTAAGCACGAATAAAACTTTCTTATTCATATTTTTTTATGCTAAGTGTATCACAAAATTAGTGGTCTTGATTAGGGTAGCAAAGGACTTCAATCACAAATTTAATGTGAGCAGAATCACACTTTTGCGGAAAGCCTGCTTAAAGTTTCTCTTGAAATGCCCAGGTATGCTGCGATTATTGTTTTAGAAACCCTTTGCGTCAATTGCGGATACTGTTGAGCGAGTTGTTCAAAGCGCTCTTTCGGGCTTGTGGTTAAAAGTGATAAAATCCTTTGCTGTAAAGCTACATAGCCCAAACTGTTTTTTATCCTGAAAAAATGCTCCATTTTATGGCTTTGGCTGCATAACTGGTCTAAATTATCTTTGCTGATGGAGAGTAGTTCGGAGTTTTCCAGGCAGCTGACGTTGGTAATCGATTTAACATGACCATAAAAAGCCCTAAAATCAGAAAGCCACCAGTTTTCCATCGCAAACTGGATAATATACTCTTTACCATTGGCATCTGTAAATGTGGCCTTTAATAAACCTTTAACTACAAAATAAATGTGATTGACAAATTCGTCTTCCTGGATCAGGTACTGGTGTTTTTTAAGTGTTTTGGGTTTGAAATATGCCGCTATATGCTCAAACTCCTGATCGGTGAGGGAAACGATTTCTTCGAGGTGTGTTTTTAATTCAAAACTCATGCTATAAATTTAATTAAATAAGCATGAAATTTATTTTTTGATGGAATGATTAAGGCGAAAAAAAAGGCCCGATTAGTAAAAAATCGGGCCTTGTGTCTTTAAATGGTTTACCTCGTGCAATTTGCTGTCCAGGTTTTCCCATCCTTCGAAACCAACATTTTAAGGTTACTGGCATCAATACTGATACCGGTTAAACCCGATCCAATACTTACATAACTGTTGTCGCCTGTTTTTTCAAACTTTACACCTGTAATGTCAGGAATGCCGTTACCGAAGTAAAAATTATACGTTTCGCCAACTTTGCTTACAGTTACTTTACCATCGCTACTGTTAGTTGTAGTCTCTCCATCACGATAGGAAACGGTTCCTTTGTAAGTACCCACGAAGAAATCCCGATCTGCAGGATCAGTATCTTTTTTACATGATACCATTACGGTTAATGCTATTAAAAGCATACTGAAAATTTGAACTGTCTTTTTCATCTCTTTCACTTTTTTAATTTTAAATAGGTCATAAATGTAACAGCGTTATGACAACGACTGTGCCAAAGCATTTCGACCATTGGCCAAATAAGGCTTTAAAATATATTAGATTGAAATTATTTTTCAATCTAAAGTATTGTTATACAGTACTTTGGTTAATTATAAAAAAGAAAAAAAATGAAAATATTTTAAACGTTGGTGTGGGAGTAGCATTAAAATTTTAACATGGTAAAACTGTTCAGTTTAAAAGAACCTGTTCAATTTCGCTATCGATAAAATCTAACATTTCAACCTAAGGTACTTTATGCTATTCTTTGGTATAGTTTGATGGACCATTAATATTAACTTTTTCGCCTAAAAAATGAGGTTGTCTACCAATTATCAAGTCCATTGTTGATTTTACAACGGCAAAGTACTCTCTAAAGGAAACGTATTTGAAACCCTGGTATGTTCCATGGTCAGCAGCAAAACCGTAAGACTTAATACCCAGTTTATTGCCAATATTGATACACCTGTTTAGGTGATATTTTTGCGATACCAGGATCGCGGTATCGATATTAAAAATAAATTTTGACCTGTACAGCGTAGAGTAGCTATCAAAACCAGCGTAATCAAGATAAATTTTATTGGTATCAACACCATTTTCATAGCAGTAAAGTTTCATTACTGTTAATTCGTCGTGCGCATCACTCCCATTGTCTCCTGACAACAGAATTTTATCAATTTTATGGTTTTTATAAAGTTTTATGCCAGCATCAAGCCTGTCTTTTAAATACTTACTGGGTTTATTGTTGTTTATTCCTGCTCCAAAAATAATACCCACCTTGGTTTTTGGTACATCTTGCTCATTCGAATAAATGGCCGGATTAGTCTGGTGTTTTACAAACAAGTTTATAATCAATACTATAAGGACACCCAAAATAAAAGTATAGAAGAGCAGTTTAATGATTTTTTTGATTTTCATTGTTTATCTATTTGATCTGTGGTTTTGGGCTATTGTTTTTTTAAGACTTCGGCAATCTTTTTATCCAGATCTAAATCGTCGGTATCATCGAAAGGTTTGCCAATTTTATATGGTATGTGCTTTTTATTAAGTCTATGCAACTGATAATAATTAGTGCCTGTTAAACCATAACTCACAATTACTTTGTATTTTTTGTTGTAGCTAGGGTTAACGATATTGTCGAAATTTTTGACCTTGGTTAAGGTATGGTTTTTGGAATTAACAAGGTAAAGATTGTAAAATGAATTTCCTCCCCTTCCACCTGTATCTTCGAAAATTAACAGATCTTTTATCCCGTCATTGTTATAGTCTTCGTAAGTGATATTATCAGTGATGTGGCGCATTTCTATGTTTTCTTTCCAAAAGATTTTATCGGTTTTTACGCCTCTTTTACCAAAATAGATATTGGCATGGCATAATTCTGCCGAAGGTTCTTTTTCAGTAATTAAATGCTGTATAGCGAGTACATAGTCTTTATTTTTAAAAGGATAAATGTATTGCCAAGTTCCTGTTGCGGTTGGTTGATTGAATACTTTTTGGGCAAACGAATGACTGGAAAGAAATATAAAGCATAGAATAAATATCCTGTTCATGTTTGGCATCTTGTAATAGATTGATGTTAAATTTCTGAAAGTTTTTCGGCAAGTTCTTCCGTCATTTCATCAAGTGTAAAAAATCTGCCCCAATTAAACTTTTTCCATACCGTTTTCGGTTTGTTGGTTTTGTCGCTAAACATATTGCCGCCAGAGGTTTCACTTTTTTTTCGTGTAGAGAAATTGAGGCTGGTAGTGCTTTCTTCTCCTGAAGATCGGCTATAGTTCCCCGTTTGATAGCCGATTAGTTCCATTTTTTGATTTTGGAACCTGAATGTATAATCGACATTACTCACCCCGTAAGAACCGCAGCTTGACCAATATTGATAACTTAAAATCAGTACTCCGTTTTTTATGCTGACGGCACCGGTTTCTTGTAAAGGATCGGCGAGACAAGTGTTCTCTACGTCATTTTCAGTTGGGATAAAATTGGTGTTTTGAGCCAGTAAGCTGTAATTTCCGGATGTTTTTATCAGTACCAAAAGCATACGGGGATTCACATTCAGTGTGTCACGGCCCATACCGTCATTTTTGATGAGATTTTTTGGATTGGTATTCTGAATAATGATCGCTTCATCAGATAAATGATCTTTATTTAAATCGCCTTTGGCCCGATAAATTACTTTCCATCCTTTTGGAACAAAGGCTTTTGTATTAGGGCCTGTTTTTGGGATTTGAGGATGATCTACCTGTGCATATAGCTGAATAGAAATCAGCGAAAAGAGGATGAATAAACTATTTTTCATGGTCGATTTATTTATAATCAATAATAGAAATATTTGTTGTTGGACGGAAATTTTATTTTAACATCATTTGTGAAGAACAGGCACTTTACCCCGCCCAGCCATCCCTATCCAAACTTCTGTAATTAATCGATTCTGCTAAGTGTTCCATTTCTACGTTTTCACTTCCATCTAAATCGGCTATGGTCCGTGCAACTTTCAAAATACGGTCGTAGGCACGGGCAGAAAGACCTAATTTTTCCATGGCTGATTTCAGGAGACTGTTTCCTTCATCACTGATCTGGCATACTTTGCGAACCATTTTCGGACTCATTTGGGCATTGCAATGCAGATTTTCTCTATCTGCAAAACGTAGATCCTGAATTTCCCGTGCTTTAATTACACGTTCCCTGATAAAGTTGCTTCTTTCTGTTTCTGCAGTGGAGGCTAATTCTGTAAAGTTAACGGGTGTTACTTCTACATGAAGATCTATCCGGTCTAAAAGCGGTCCGGATATTTTACTCAGGTATTTTTGCACCACACCAGGTGCACAAACGCAATCTTTCTCGGGGTGATTGTAAAAACCACAGGGACAAGGGTTCATGGAGGCCACCAACATAAAGCTGGCTGGATATTCTACCGAAAACCTTGCCCTTGCAATAGCTACTTTACGGTCTTCTAAAGGTTGCCGCATTACCTCTAAAACGGTTCGTTTAAATTCGGGAAGTTCATCTAAAAATAAAACACCGTTATGTGCCAGTGATATTTCTCCGGGTTGTGGATTGATTCCGCCGCCTACCAGGGCGACATCGCTAATCGTATGGTGCGGTGAGCGGTACGGACGGCTTGTCATTAATGCATCGCTTGCAGAGAGTTTTCCGGCAACAGAATGGATTTTCGTGGTTTCTAAAGCTTCGTTTAAATTTAATGGGGGTAATATCGTGGGCAGGCGCTTGGCCAACATCGTTTTGCCTGCACCTGGCGGCCCTATTAAAATAACATTATGACCACCTGCAGCGGCAATTTCCAAGGCTCTTTTAATATTTTCCTGGCCTTTAACGTCGGCAAAATCGTGTTCATAATTATTGATGTTTTTTAAGAATTCTTCTTTGGTATTCACTTTAACCTGTTCCAGCGCTTCGCTTTTATTAAAGAAAGCAATTACCTGGGCCAGGTTTTCTACACCATACGCCACTAAATCGTTTACAATGGCTGCTTCACGAACGTTTTGTTTCGGTAAGATGAATCCTTTAAAACCTTCCTGTTGTGCTTGTATAGCGATTGGTAAAGCTCCTTTTATGGGCTGTATGCTTCCATCTAAAGAAAGTTCGCCCATAATAAAATAATCTTCCAATTCGTTTGCTGGGATTTGACCTGAAGCCGCTAAAATGCCGATGGCAATTGGCAGATCGTATGAGGAGCCTTCTTTTTTCATGTCAGCAGGGGCCAGGTTTACCACTATTTTCTGTTTAGGCATGCGAAAACCTGAAACATTAATGGCGCTGGCCACCCTTTGCAAACTTTCTTTTACCGCATTATCGGGCAGGCCCACCATATAGTATTTGGTACCCGCGCTAATATTCACTTCGATTGTTATGGTCAGTGCATTTACGCCATAAACAGCACTCCCATATGTTTTTACAAGCATTGATTTTAATTAAAATAAATTCGGATGTAAATTATTCGGGATGAATATTGATTCTAATATACAGATTGTTTAAACAAAGATCAAGTTTTAGTATTTATAAGCGAATTGGTTTCACCAACACTTTGTTAAATAAACCTGATTGGACGAATGCCGATTCCTTCTATCGGCAGCAGGGAAAGCAGGGCTGAAACCCCCTATAGAATACTGAGCCCCCATTTCCAAGACCTATAAAACCTGAGTTCGATTAATAATGTGCTTTAATTTGGGTTATTTGGCGCCTTGCATGAACGGTCGTCACCCTGAACTTGTTTCAGGGTCTTTATAGCAGGGCGGTTTAACAGGAAAGATGCTGAAATAAATCCGATAGCTATCGGATCAGCATGACGAAAGGACTAGCCAATTCGTCCTAATAAAGTACATTAATTTTTAAACATTAATCGAACTCAGGTTATAAAACAAAAAATCCTGATCATTACTAATCAGGATTTATATTATTTAAAGATGCTGAAACAAATACGATAGCTGTCGGATCAGCATAACGCTGTAGATTGCAACCGGGATTTATATTTTCAAGAAGAATAAGACCTTACGCCCTAAACCCTCTACCCTAAACCTTTTAGCTATCTGCCAAATGGCATTTTAGGCATACCTTTCATCATTGCTGCTGCGGCTGCCGGGTTAGAAAACTGCTTCATCATTTTACGCATATCTTCAAACTGTTTAATCAGCTTGGTTACTTCTTCTACCTTACTTCCCGAACCTTTTGCAATACGTAAACGGCGACTTTGCTGAATGCTATCCGGGTTTTCTTTCTCAAATGGTGTCATGGAATTGATGATGGCTTCGATTGATTTAAAAGCATCATCCTGGATATCTACATTCTTCATCATTTTACCCACACCTGGTATCATGCCCATCAGATCTTTCATGTTACCCATTTTCTTGATCTGCTGAATCTGGTTGTAGAAATCGTTGAAATCAAATTTATTCTTACGGATTTTCTTCTGCAGTTCTGCTGCTTCTTTCTCATCGAACTGCATTTGTGCACGTTCAACAAGCGAAACCACATCACCCATACCCAAAATACGCGATGCCATACGATCTGGATAGAAAACATCCAGTGCTTCCATTTTCTCGCCGGTACCAATAAATTTAATCGGCTTGTTTACTACCGATTTAATGGAAAGGGCCGCACCACCACGGGTATCGCCATCCAGTTTGGTTAAAACAACACCTGTAAAATCTAAACGGTCATTAAATACTTTGGCTGTATTTACCGCATCCTGACCAGTCATCGAATCCACTACGAATAAAATCTCGTGTGGTTGCGTTTTAGCCTTAACTTCAGATATTTCGTTCATTAAAGATTCGTCGATCGCTAAACGACCTGCGGTATCGATAATGATTACGTTATTTCCATTTTGTTTACCGTGTGCAATACCTTCTAAAGCGATGCCAACAGGATCATTTGATGCGCGGTTTGCGTAAACTGATACACCAACAGAAGTCCCTAAAACCTCCAATTGATCTACAGCCGCCGGACGGTACATATCGCCTGCTACCAATAAAGGTTTTTTGCCCTTGCCTTTTAAGTGCAAGGCCAGTTTACCTGCAAAAGTAGTTTTACCCGCACCGTTTAAACCTGCAATTAAGATAATGGTAGGGTTTGCTTTAGTATCTAACTCTGTAACTTCGCCACCCATTAAGGCTGCAAGTTCATCGTTCATTATTTTAGTAAGCAACTGGCCCGGAGAAACCGCAGTAAGTACGTTTTGCCCCAAAGCTTTTTGCCTCACATCATCAGTAAATGTTTTTGCTGTTTTATAGTTAACATCGGCATCTAATAATGCTTTGCGGATTTCTTTCATGGTTTCTGCCACGTTGATTTCCGTAATGCTGCCTTGTCCTTTTAATACTTTAAACGCTCTGTCTAGCTTGTCCTGTAAATTATCAAACATCTTTTTTTAAGCTAAAAGCTTCATGCCAAAGGGCAAAAAGCTACTTGTTTTTAATAAAAAGCAAATGTATCAAATTTTGCTTGTAAATCGCTGCACCTCAAAGTCAAAAATCTTTTTTTGAAAATGAGCAGTTTGGTTTTCATAGGTACTGTACTCCCGCCATTCACTTCAATCTTTTTGTGCCTCAGCAAGACCGCTAAGTTTGCTATCGTGTGGACACATCTTTTTTAAGTTTAGTTTAGGCGTTTTGCTAACTAACTTTAATAAAGCACTAATTTTAACCAAGGACGCTGTCAATCCCAAGAGCCGGAGAAATCAAAAAAACAGGTGCACAACAGTAAAAATGGCAGTAACAAACCTGAAACGCAGTGGTTTTGTGTTCATCACCGATGATTTAATTTTACAAAATATTGAACACAAAACTAAGTGTCGCTGTTTTTTTGATGCGTGTAAGACTGTGCAAAAGGCTCATTGCTGGATTGACGAAGCGTTTTGGGTACTTTGGCGCTCCAAAGTACCATGCCCTGCGGCATAGAGCGATAGAAGAATATTTTACTCAATTGTGTCGATACGATAAGGTATAGAACGGAAAAAACAACATTTATCTCCAAACTAAAGTCTTTAAGCTATAAAAGCTCGTTATTTAGCAGAAAAGATGCTGAAATAAATTCAGCATGACGATCGACCTAGACAACGGCGCTAAATATGAATTAGCTGAGATATGTCCACACGATAGCTAAGTTTGGGAGCGGTGCAACAAAAAGTATTTCCTTTTCTGTCGGGTTTAAGCACAATGTTTTCCTGCCAGGAGGAAAGGAAATACGGGCAAAAATATTGTGCTGAATAACAATAAAGTTTAAATCGTTGAATGACTTAAATTTTATGTTTTTTTCATTTGGTGCAACATTCTGGTTAAGGCATGGTCTTATATCTAACTAACCTAAACGAATGAAACGCTGCATCCTCCTTTTTTTTATATTTATTTGTGCTTTTTCTCAGGCTCAGGATATTTCGAAACAGCGCCAGTTGGAAGCGAAGAGAACTGTACGAAGTCCAAAAATAGATGGTGTTTTAGATGATGAATGCTGGAATAATGTTCCTATTGCTACTGATTTTGTTCAGATCAGGCCAAATCCGGGAAAGATAGAAACCCATGACCGGCGTACCGAAATGAAGGTGCTTTACGATGATGTGGCTGTTTACGTCTATGCGCGGATGTACGATCATCCTGATAGCGTTTCGCACGAACTGGTTTCGAGGGATAATATTGGTAACGCCGATTTTATTTCGATAATTCTTGATCCTTTTTATGATAAAATGAACGGAAACGGGTTTTTCGTAACCGCTGCTGGCGTGCAGTTTGATGCTAAATATTCGCAGGTTGGCGATGAAGATGCCAACTGGAACGCAGTATGGGAAAGTGCGGTTAAATTGGATGATAAAGGCTGGGCCTGTGAAATGAAAATTCCCTATTCAGCGCTTCGCTTTTCCAGTAAAGATATTCAGCACTGGGGATTGAATTTTAGCCGTAGGATACAGCGGAGCAATACGCAAACTTTTTGGAATTTCGTTGACCCTAAAGTAAATGGCTTTATTAACCAGGAAGGCCTTTGGACCGGTATAAAAGATATTAAACCGCCATTAAGGTTATCTTTTTCGCCTTATATTTCGGCCTATGTAAACCATTATCCGGTTAATTTGCCGGGGGTAAAAAACACCACCTCGCGGTTTAACGGCGGGATGGATGTAAAATACGGGATCAACAACAGTTTTACCCTCGATATGACGCTGGTACCCGATTTCGGTCAGGTGCAATCAGATAACCGGATCCTGAATCTTACCCCTTTTGAAGTAAAATTTAACGAAAACCGCCAGTTTTTTACCGAAGGAACAGAGCTTTTTAACAAAGGGGATCTTTTTTATTCGAAACGGATTGGTTCTATTCCGTCCTATTACGATTATAGTGGCGTGGGCAGCGATAAAATTGTGAAGGATCAGAAAGAAGCCAAGGTGCTGAACGCTACAAAAATATCTGGACGAACGGCGAAAGGCCTTGGTATCGGAATTTTTAATGCGGTTACCAATGGCATGGAAACCGAAGTGGAAGATGCTCAGGGGAACGAGCGTATGATAGAAACCCAACCGCTTACCAATTATAACATTCTGGTTTTCGATCAGTCATTAAAAAACAACAGCTCGGCAACATTTATTAATACGAACGTTTTAAGGCAGGGTTCGGCTTACGATGCCAATGTAACTGCCTTACTGTTTAATCTGAACAATAAGGGCAATAAATACTTTATTAATGGCGCAGGTAAAATGAGCTCTTTACGGGGCAAAGAAACCAGTACCGGATATAGCTATGGGCTTAAGTTTGGTAAACAGAGCGGTAATTTCCTTTGGAGCTATTCTCAGCAATACGCCGATGATAAATTCGATCCGTCTGATCTAGGTTTTTTTACCAATAACAATTTTTTAGACCAGGTGGCGGATTTTCATTATAATGTTTATAAACCAGGCAGTTGGTACAATCAGTTATTAAGCTACTTTAATGTTTTATACTCGCGTAGAGCCACGCCTGGTAGCTTCCAAACTTTTTCTGTAGAAGGCGGACCTTATGTTCAATTTAAAAACCTTTGGTCGGCAGAAGTAAACGGGATCTATACCGCAGCAAAAAACGATTTCTATGAATCCAGAAACGGGCAGGTATATAAAGCCCCCGAAAGCTATAGTTTCGTTTTATATATTAATCCCAATCGTGCAAAAGCTTATAACTTTGGTGGAAATTTCCGTTACAGGGAACAGGAACTTTTTAAGGGCAAAGAATATAACCTTTACTTTTTCCAAAACCTGCGGATAAATGATAAAATTGCTTTTGGTTTAGATCTTAATTTTAACCCGAATTATAATTATGTAAACTGGATAACGGCACAGGGTGATCAAGCTATTTTCTCTAAATACGACCGCAGAACGGTAGAAAACTCTTTCGATGCCAAATATACTTTTACCAATTTAATGGGATTTACGGTGGTGTTGAGACATTATTGGAGCGACAGAAGAAATAAAGAATTTTACCTGCTTAAACCTGATGGCAATTTAACCGATTATACTGGAGCGCCGCTAAATGGATTGGATAGAAATTACAATGTATTTAACATTGACTTAATTTACACCTGGCAGTTCGCGCCAGGCAGCACTTTATCTGTTTCCTATAAAGATGCGGCAGAAACTAACGACACTTATTATACACAGCGTTACAATAAAAACCTGAGCGGGATTTTAAATGCCCCTCAAAATAACAGCCTTTCGGTTAAGGTTTTGTATTATGTAGATTATCTGGACTTTAAGAAAAAAAGGAAAAAGGTTTAGAAAGGTTTGATCTGGACATTTCTAGCTTTAGGTCTAAACCCAGCTAGGAAATAAAAAATATGAGCTGAGACTAAGGACTAAAGACTATGGACTTTTGACTAACTTAACGCGCTTTCCCCGGGCTTATGCCAAATTTCTTGCTAAAGGCATTACTGAAATGCTGTACTGAAGAATAACCCAGTTCATCAGAAATGCTTTTAATATCCTTGCTGCTGTCTGCAAGTAGTTCTTTGGCCTTCAGGAGTTTATAGTCACTCAAATAACCAAAAACAGTATTTTTAAAGACTTCTTTAAAGCCATGTTTTAGCTTAAATTCGTTTATGCCTGCGGTTTTGGCCAGTTCGATTAAAGATGGCGGATGATTTGCATTGGCCAGCAGGTATTCCCTGGCATAATAGATCCTTTCTTTATCATAAGCCGATTTGAGGGCCGGTCTTTCGGTCTTTTTAGCCGCTTCTTCAAAAGCCTGGGCCTGTAGTGCCAGCAGTTCCAAACATTTAGACTGAAGAAACAATAATTTTAATCCACCTGTAAAGTTGCAGTTCATAATATCATTAATGCAGCTATGCATGGCCAAGGTAATGGGTAGGTTTTCTGATGAAATTTCTACCGAACGGCTGTTCATGATGTTTTCGGCAAAATTCTTTAACAGCATGCTGCTTTCGCAGGTTAAATCAATAAAGCGTGATCTTTCGAAATTTACTTCAAAAAATTTATGCGAACCTCCTGTATCAAACTCTGCCATCCCGTCAAAATCTGGACTGTAGATAATGTTGTGCTGGTTTGCTTTAATATCCTGGCGTTTATTGGTGAGGTAATTTTCCATAATGCCCCCGCCGGTGAGCGCAAAGTGGAGCTCTACCACATCAGGTTCATCAAAAGCTTTGATGCGCAGGCGGCTCTGTTTCACCACCATATCACCGTAAACAATATAAATACCCGAAAAAGCGATCTCCACAATCTCTGCATCGCCAAATGGAAAGCTGTATTTATCCCTTCTTTCGGTTACCAGTGGCTGATTAAATTCTGTATTGTCGAACTTGTTGCCAACAGTATAGTATTTATCGTCACCATCGTAAATGTTTAAGGCCATAAAAATCCTTTTGATATAAACTTTAATCCTTTTGGCATAAAAAGATTCGTTTGTTAGACGATTATTTTTGTTCAAAGTTACTAAACAAAAGAATACGATGGCTAAATTACCTTCATGGCTGGCCGACACAATGGAAAAAGTGATCAGCAATAAAATATATCAAGTAGAAGTTGTAGAAACCAAAATGTTATGCAGCAACTTAAAGTGCGTTACCTTTAAAGGCGATTTTTTCGATGCTAAATTTATTCCGGGAATGGAAGTGCTGTTTAGGGTTAACGCCAACGAGTACAGACATTATACATTATCAAGCTTTGACGAAGCGCACGAAACCTGTGAGGTGATTTTTTACCTGAACAGGCAAGGCCCCGGTCATCATCTGGCCGTAAATATCCAAAAAGGGGATCGTTTAAAACTGATTGTAGACCGCGCAAAGGTAAAATACAATGAAGCATCCAATCAGCATTTCTTTTTTGGTGATGAAACCAGCCTTGGTTTGTACGAATCGTTAGGTAAAAAGGTAATTGATGAAGATGTAGAATATTTTGGGGTGTTGGAACTTCAGGAAGAAAACCTGCATTCGGTTAAACACCTTAAACTCTTAATTGATACCGTACCATCTGACCTGACCGCGCCTGCTAAAAATGCCATCAATTGGATGGACAATATGCATCCGCTATGTTGGGAAATGTGGCAAAATGCTACGTTTTATTTAACAGGCAGGGCGAAATCGGTACAGCAGTTTAAACGTTACCTAAAACAAAGGGGCGTAAGTTTTAGACAGATTATTACCATGCCTTATTGGGAAATGGGTAAGGTTGGCGGATAGGCTTACCTTGGGAAGGTAAAAGCAAAACCGAGGGCCAGCGTTTGGTTGGCCTGTATTTTATTGGTGCCTGTATCCTTATCAAACAGGAGTACGCCAGTTAAACTCGTGTTCATAAAACGATTGATTTTTGCCGTTAATGCAACATCTAACCGGTGATCAATATTGCTCATCTTAAAATCCTGATACGGAATGAACATCTGATAACGTGCCTTAAGATTTGTATTGGTAAATATATCCTTATCAAACGCACTTACAATCTGAAAAGCCAGCTCATTACGTACTTTTTTGCCATACGGTACCCCAAAAGCACTGTTTTTTGATGGATCGGTAGGATCAACCGGTTTAGGAAAAAGCTTTTCGTCCAGTACAAAAGTTTGGCGTGCAGTACCGGTACCTATACGGGTAGAAAAATAGGTAACAGGTTTATACTCGAAACCGATAGATTCTGTTAAATAACCCGGACCCATAAATTTTGAAATCAGTGTTGCGGTTTCCTGGCCGTTTACCACACTGTAAGAATAACCGTTATCGAATTGGGATTCAAAACTTAAGGATCCGAAGAAGAACCAGCTTTTTGATAATTGAAAAGAGGCTTTATTGTCCCAAAAAATACGGTCGTTGGTTTTCTTTTGCAGCTGATCTTTGTTTTTTATTTTACCATATTGCAAAACAAGCTCACTAACATAGCTATAATTGTTTTTGTTGTATTCTGCTTTCCAGTTAACCAAACCACCAACGGCTACCGAATTGGTACCCCCGCCCTTCCAGTTATTGCTAAACTGTGCCTGGTTAACGTTAATGCCGATACTGGTTTTGGTTTTCCAGTAATTAATCTTGGCGTTTACAACCAAAGGTTTAATTTTTACCGGCTCAAAGTTTAACGGGCCCTGTCTGCTTGGCAGTGGACTGCGTTTCAACCTAATGTTCAGGTCTTTGGTATTGATTGGAATGGTATCAATTTCCTGTGCATATAATTGAGTAGAGCAGAAACTTAGAATCAGGATGATGGCAGCTAAACAGTTCTTCATTATTACAAAGAAAAAGAAAAATTTTAGAGATAAAAAGCATTTAACAAAATGATTGTCAGATCGACAATTCAATCTGGACAGAAAACCACCCTGTTATATTAATCTGATCCAGCCATACCAATTGCCATTTTTCAGGTAATTAAAGTCGGTTTCATGATCATAAGCTTCCTTTTCAAAAATAATGTTCCGGTACGCCAGATCGTGGTTTTGGTACTTAAAGAGGTTGATCAGGTAATTAAAAAGATACAACAGATAAAAAGGCAAAATAAGCAGTTCGAGCTGCTGGCGCAAATGGATTTTCTCGTGGTTAATCATCTCCGGATCGTTTTTAAGCTTTGCCGATTTTAAAAGAATAAATGGAAAGATGGCCATACCGGCTGCCGGAAGTTTTTTAACGATCAGGATGGGCGCTTTCACAGCTTATCGATTGTTATTTTAGGCAATGCTGGCAACTGTAGCGCCCTGGGATTTAACCTGTAGCTTTTATAGGCATTCCTGATAAAAAGGTTAAAGGAATAATCTGTTGCATCTAATACAAATTGATAGGTAGGGCGATACTGCTGCATAAAATCTGTCAGTTCAGCATCCTTTATACCCAATACCTGACTAACCAGACTGGCACTGAAACGATAATCGATCAGGTCTTCACGATAATCTTTTTCCAGGATTTTTTGAAGGTGACGGGCATTTCTTCCTTGCTTGCTTAATAGGTTGTAAATGGCATCTATGCCTAAACCAACACCACCGTTGCCTAAATTCAATAAATCTTTACTGCTTCCCTTCATGGTTTGGTAGCGGTATTCCTGAACATTTTTTTCGTATTGCTGCTGCGGGCTCAATCTTTTTTGTTGAATTACGACATCACGTAGTCTGATGCCTAACGATCTGAGTTGAAAATACGCAGCCGTTTGTCCTTTAAAAACAATAGTATCAACACCATAGCCTGATAAAGCTGCAACTAAAGTATCACCAGGTAAAGCAGAGGTGCTAAACTCACCTTTAGTATTGTTGTATAAACCATCACCCGTACGGATATTATAGATATAAACCTTGGCCAAACGCTGCTTGGTTTCTTTATCAATAACTATTCCCTGCACGGGTTTATTCTGTGCATGAAGCCACGTAGAGAAGCCGAAAACAAGTATAAAGGGAATAAAAAATTTCATTAAGCTACAAAACTACAAATATCTGGCAGGCTATGTTTGTACTTAACATTATTTAACCTTAAGTGTTTGGCCCAGCTTAATGGCGTCGGTACTCATTTCGTTTAGCATTTTTAACTGATCGACCGTTAAATTAAAACGTTTTGCAATATTGTATAGCGTATCTCCTTTAACAACGGTATAAGTGCCATCGGCAATAATCGGTTTGGCGCCTGCGGGTGGCGTTTCTACTGGTGTAAACTTGGCCTTCTCTTGAGGAATATTTTGATTGATTTCTGTAAAGACACGATCCTCTCGCGCAATCTTCTGCTTTTCGCTTTCTGATTGATCATACTGGTAAAGCTGGTATTTTTCGATGGTGTTAATTAACAGATCAGGATATTTAGGATTGGTTGCATATCCCGCTGTTTTTAATCCCTGCGCCCAGCTTTTGTAATCGTTTTTATCCAACTGGAAAAGAAAACTGTAACGCTTGCGTTTTAAAAATTCAGAATGATCCCTGAAAGATTCGCGGGCATCTTTATACACCCTAAAACAGTCGTTTTTTTGGTCATCATCGCGGAAATAGTTTTTCCCCTTCCAATCTGATGTGCATTTAATGCCAAAGTGATTGTTCGCATACTTAGCCAGATCGCTATTCCCACTACCGGATTCTAAAATTCCTTGCGCCAAAGTAATACTTGCAGGGATGCCGTTTGCATTCATTTCTTCTACCGCTACGCCTTTAAACTCATCAATATAACTTAGCGTATTATAGCTTTTGTATGAGTTATTGTTGGCTTTGTTGGCTGCTTTTTCGATCTGTTTGTTGTTTTTAGAAAATTTCCGCGTACCGCAAGAGCTAAAAAAAATAAGGATTGCCGCGATTAGAAGGTAATGATGGTATGAACGCATATGGGGTTAATTTTAATCGGTTAACTGGTTAATTTTGAACTGTAAATTGCAGATTGGAAATTAGACTTAGGATTCATGATTACGGACTTAAGACTAAAACTTAATCTTCTGTCCTGGTTTTAAGTTTGCTTTTTTAATGCCGTTTTTCTGCATGAGTGCCTTAACAGTTGTGCCTTTCTTTTTGGCAATTATATTTAGGTTATCGCCAGATTTCACAGTATAAATTTTTGTTGTTCTTCTGCTTCTGGCGTGGTGGCGGCGTACCGGATTGGCATAAATAGGTTCTTCATATCCTTCTGGCCGCTCGTCATATTGATAGAGTTCGTATTTTTTAATTAAGCCAATCACCTGGCTGGCCCAGCTTCTGCTACTGGCGTAACCACAGCGACGGATACCGTAAGCCCAGCCCTTATAATCGTACTGATCGTATTTTCCAAAAAGATTGTTAAAAGGCTCGCGGGTTTCCATAATTTCTACAAAATGGCTGTAAGATTCATCCGCATTTAAATAATCGCGGTACGAAGAGCGAATTTCTGCATTGTTGTTAGGCCCTTTTACACCAAAATGGTTATTGAGGTGCTGCGCAATTTTACTGTTTCCTGCTGCCGATTCATGTATGGCAACGGCTAAAATAACGCTGGCCGGAATTTTATGATCATGCATTAAACCCTGTGCGTATTCTACGTGCTCAGCGATATATGCTTCTGTGTCTTGCGCTTTTGTAATAATCCCCGTTAAAAGGAACAGGCAAAAAGTAAAGATTTTTTTAGTCATGGTTTTTATATTTCCGTCATTACGAGGCACGAAGCAATCCTACAACGATCGCTAGTCAATCCAATGCATTAAGATTGCTTCGTGCCTCGCAATGACGATTTTTATTTCTTCCTGATCACAAACAAACCATCCCGAACAGGTAAGATCAGTTTCTCAACCCGTTCATCTGCAGCTATTTTATCATTAAAACTAGTAATATTTCTGGTGTCTTTATCCTGTTTCTCCTGGAGTACTTTTCCACTCCACAACACGTTATCCACAATAATAATTCCGCCGGGGCGAACACGATCAAAAATGAGATCGTAATAGGTACCGTTGTTTTTCTTGTCAGCATCGATAAAAACAATGTCGAAAACTTCATCTAAACTTGCCATTGTAGTGGTAGCGTCGCCAAGGATGTAATTAATCTGATCGTTATATGCTGATTTGGCAAAGTTTCGGCGAACCATATCTTCCAGTTCTTCATTAATATCCAGCGTATACAGCAGGCCATCTTTTGTTAATCCTTCAGCAAGGCATAAAGTAGCATAACCGGTAAAAGTGCCGATTTCTAAAATCCTTTTCGGGGAAATCATTTTGCTAAGCATGCTCAACACCCTACCCTGGTAATGGCCTGAGAGCATACGGGGCATTAAAACTTTAAGATTGGTTTCGCGGTCTATCTGTTGAAGCAGTTCGCTTTCAGGCTCGCAATAGGCAATTAGTAAATCCTGTAAATCGTCGTTTATTAGGCTCATTTGTTGGTTATAAACGGTTACTTTCCATAAAATATTGTAAAATGATGGTTGCTGCAATGGTATCAACCCTGTCTTTGTCTCTTCTATCCATCTTTTTTAAGCCGCTTTGCATAATGGCCTGGTGGGCCAGTTTAGAGGTAAAACGTTCATCAACCCAATGCCTGGGGATATCGGGGAATGATTTTTTCAACAGCGTGGCAAAGCCCTTTACATGTTGTGCAGAATCGGATGGGGAACCATCCATTTGTTTCGGATCGCCAAGTACAAATGCCTCAACCTGCTCGGTAAGCATGTATTTTTTTACGTATTCGATCACATCTTTGGGGTGTACTGTATCCAGACCTGTTGCAATAATTTGCAAAGGATCGGTTACCGCAATGCCGATGCGTTTTGTTCCATAATCAAATGCGAGGATCCTTGCCATAAGTTAAGCGTTGGGTGTTTGGCGCAAAGCGTTTACCACCGTTAAAAAAATAAAAGCCAAAGGTAAGGTTTTTGAAATTATAGGTAACCACAGATAAAAAGGATGGACACAGATATAAAAATCCGTGTTTATCTGTGTCCATCTGTGGTTAAAAACCTTAACTAAATGACATTGCGCTGCCGCTCCCATCAGGTTTAGTTGATGCAGGCTGGTACGGTTTGGGTAAAGTTTTAGCGTGTGCTATTTGATGTTCCCAAAGAATTACTGATTTAGTTAAATAAACCTGATAGAGCGTAAAGCCCACAGCGTAGCGAGGACTTGAAGCGATAGCAGGACTTTCGGAACCGAAACGCACAGGACCTTGCTTTTCAAAATAATGTGAGCACATCAATTAACGGAAAAAATCTATTGAAATGATTCCGGCAATCTAAATTCCTAAGGTTTCCGGAACATCAAAAAGTGTATTTCAAAAGTAAGAACGTGATGACGAATGTGTGAATCTCATATCTATTTCTTATTTTGCACCAAATGCAGTTTAAAGAAATCATCGGACAGGAAAGAGTGAAGCAACAATTGGTGCAAACGGTTAAGGAAAACCGCATTAGCCATGCGCAACTATTTTTGTCGCCTGCTGGTTCTGGGGCTTTACCCCTGGCTATTGCTTATGCACAATACATCAATTGCCTTAATAAAGGTGAAAATGATAGCTGCGGCGAATGTTCGAGCTGTAGAAAATACGAACGCCTCATCCACCCCGATCTGCATTTCTCCTATCCGTTTTTTGCTTCTGCCAGTGTAAAAACTGCTGTAGATGTGTTGGAAGAATGGCGGGGCATGTTAATGCATGATCCTTATTTTGATATGGATATCTGGCGCTCTAAACTCGATGCAGCCAATAAACAGGCCAATATTAACATTGCCGAATGCCATGATATTATTAAAAAACTAAGTTATAAAGCCTTTGAGGCAGAGACTAAAGTTTTAATCATGTGGTTGCCCGAATATTTGGATAAAGCTGGAAATGCCTTATTGAAATTGATTGAAGAACCGCCTGCAAATACCTTATTTATTTTAATCGCCCAAAGTCAGGATCAGATTTTAACCACCATTTTATCCAGGACTCAAATTGTGAAAATTCCGAAGCTTTCATCAGAAGAGGTAACCGGATTTTTATTAAATGCGAGAGGATTAACCGAACATCAGGCTATCGATTATTCCTTTTTGGCCGACGGAAATTTAATTGAAGCAAAAGCCCTGGCAGCAGATACGCAAAGCGACAGTTCGGGTACGTTTACGGCCTGGTTAAGAATGGGATTTGGCAATAAAGTGCCTGATTTAATCGACTTTACCGACGAGGCAGCGAAGTGGGGAAGAGAAAACCAAAAGAATTTTTTAAAATATGGCGTAAATTATTTACGCGAATGCTGTTTAATTTTAAGTGGGGCTGAAGAATTGGTGAAATTACCCCCACTGACCTTTGAAACCGCAAAAAAACTGAGTACACACGTGCTTACCTTACCTATGGCAGAAGCCATAATTGGCGAACTGGAAAAGGCACATTACCACATTGAAAGAAACGCAAACCCGAAAATTCTGTTTTTAGATGTATCTTTACAATTGGTAAAAATTATCAAGTTTAAAACGCTCCCTGCGGGGACTCAATATATATACAATTAATATGGGATGTGGAAGTTGTTCAACAGGTGGTGGTTGCACCCCTAATGGATGCAAAAGTAATGGCTCATGTGGCACCGGTGGTTGCCAAACAATGGAAGTTCACGATTGGCTGTCTAATTTGGATATGCCTTCTAATTATAAACCTTTTCAGGTTACCGAAATCAAATTTAAAGGCTCACGTAAAGAGTTTTTCCTCAATAACGATAACATTTATCTGGAAATTGGAGAACTTGTTGCTGTTGAAGGGCCAACAGGTGGTTTTGATGTGGGGCACGTTTCGCTTACGGGCGAACTGGTAAGGATCCAGATGAAACGCCGTAAAACGGCACTCGATCAGGTAACCAAAAAAATCTACCGTAAAGCTACCGAAGCTGATGTAGAGAAATGGAACGCCGCCAAAGGGATGGAATGGGAAACCATGCACAAAGCCCGTAAACTGGCATTGGATCTCCGTTTGCAGATGAAAATCAGTGATGTAGATTATCAGGCCGATAAAACCAAAGCTACTTTCTTTTATACGGCTGATGGACGTGTGGATTTTCGCGAACTGATTAAAAAAATGGCAGAAAGTTTCCGTATCCGGATTGAAATGCGCCAAATCGGGATGCGCCAGGAAGCTGGCCGTTTAGGTGGGATTGGCTCTTGCGGTCGCGAATTATGCTGTTCTACCTGGTTAACCAACTTCAAAACTGTTTCTACTGCTGCGGCACGTTATCAAAATTTATCATTAAATACGTTAAAGCTTGCCGGCCAGTGTGGTAAACTAAAATGCTGCTTGAACTATGAGTTAGATACTTATTTGGATGCTTTGAAGGATATTCCAGATAGAATTGAAAACCTGGATACTGAAGCGGGTTATGCCCGTCACCAGAAAACAGATATTTTCAAGAAAATTATGTGGTTTAGTTACCAGGGTGATGAAAACTGGATCCCGGTTAAAGCTGTGCGTGTAAAAGAGATCATGGCGATGAACAAGGCTGGTAAAAAAGCGCCTAACTTAAAAGAAGAAGCTGTTCAGATTGCCGCGCCGGTTGTGGTAGAAAAATCTTTCGATTACGAGAACGTAGTTGGTCAGGATAGTTTAACCCGACTGGACGAACGTTCCAGAGGTAAAAATAACCAGAACAGGAACAACAACCAGAAAAATAACCGCAACAATAACCAAAATAGAAGAGAAAGAGTGCCTGCTGGTGATAAGAATGCTGCACCTGTTAAGCAACAGCAAGCCCAGCAAGGCGGCCAGAAGAACCAACAAGGCGGGAAACCACAGCCTAACGGGCAGAAACCACAGCAACAGGCAGTACCAAAACCACAGCATGTTAATGGGCCAAAACCTCAAAATAATAAACCAAAACCACAGCAGCCACAAGCGCAAAAGCCTTTAGTAAAAGTTGAAGGAAATGTAGCTGCAGAGGGTGTTAAGCCAGAACAGAGCAAAAATAAGAATAGAAATAACCGTAGGAAAAATAATAACCGCCGAAACAACAATAATGGCTCAGAAAATAAACCTGCTGCTGAATAAAAAGCTGATAATTTCGATTGGCTTTTTATTAATGGTTACCCTATTTGTGGGCTGTATGGCCAGCGTAATCGACAGCAATGTTGAGATTGCCGATCGCCGATGGACTTACCGCAATCATATTTCGACGACATTTGAAATAAAAGACAATACCAAAGCCTATAATATTTATTTTAAGTTAAGGCATACTGCAAATTATAAATATGCCAATATATTTATCCTTGCCCATTTTAAAGACGGTAAAAAGATGGTAACCAGGCGTTATCAGTATAAACTCGCTAAAAATGACGGTGAATGGCTGGGCAGCGGTTCAGGAAATGTATTCAGTTATACTTTGCCCATGCTCACCCACTATCATTTTCCAAGAAATGGCAAGTTTGAAATCGAAATTGAGCAGAATATGCGCGATAATCCACTCTTAGAGGTAAGTGATGTTGGTGTTTTAGTTAATATGGTTCAATAATACCAGGCTTAAGCCGTTATCTTTTAAAATTTACTATAGAATTTAGGATTGTTTGTTAAAAAGGGTTTTTTCAGAATTTTATTTTGAAATTATTTGCTATTGCATAAAAATTTGTAATTAAATTGTTATTATTGTTTATAAACCTATGAACTATGATAAAAATATTACTCAAAAACATCCTGCCCCTTCTTCTTTTTTTAATTTCTACACAGCTATTTGCCCAAGGTTTAAAGGGTAAGGTTACGGATTCTGCAGGATTAGCTATTCCAGGCGCTACTGTTCAGGTAGTTGGTTTAAAAATTGGAACATCTTCTGACGGAAACGGGCTATATGCCTTAAAATTTCCTTCTGCCGGAGCTTATAAAGTCAGGATTTCTTTTACTGGTTATCAAACTTCGGAAGTAGCTGTTCAAATTGACAACACTGTTAAAACGATGGATTTTGCGCTGCAGGATACAAAAGAATTATTAAGTGATGTAGTTGTGGTGGGATCAAGATCGACGCCGAGAACGAACATCGAAAGCGTGGTTCCGGTTGATTTGATTTCAACTAAAGACGTTAAGGTATTTGCGCAGACCGATTTAACACAGATTTTGAATTTTGTGGCACCATCTTTTAGCTCTAACCGGCAAACCGTTTCTGATGGTACCGATCACATCGATCCGGCATCTTTACGTGGTTTAGGGCCAGATCAGGTTTTGGTGCTGGTAAACGGAAAACGTAGGCATACCACAGCCCTTGTAAACATTAATGGTACTTTCGGCCGTGGTTCTGTTGGAACTGATTTAAACTCCATTCCTGTTTCAGCGATTGAACGCATTGAGGTGCTGCGTGACGGTGCAGCGGCACAGTATGGTTCGGATGCCATTGCAGGGGTAATCAACATTGTATTAAAAAAGGTAACTCCATATAGTTTCTCTACCTCTTTTGGTCAATCTTCTTCAAATGCCCTCGGTCGCGATTTTAGCGATGGCAGAACATTTCAGGTTGATTTTAGCAAAGGCTGGGCATTTAAGAACGATAAAGGTTTCATCAATTTTGCGGCCCAATATCTTCAGCGCGGATATACCAACCGTGGCGGTTTAGATACCCGTCCGCTATTGTATTCTGCAAGTCCAACTAAAGGTTCTACAGAAACAGAAGCCGCTTTTCAAGCCCGTTTTGCCAGTTTAAAAGCCGCCGATGACGCCAGGGCGGCTGCAAATGGTTTAGATAGAAACAATATGCGTGTGGGTAATTCTGACTCCAAAAATGGTGGTGGATTTTTAAATGGCCAGTTCAATTTTGGGAAAACTACCCAGTTGTATTATGCCGCAGGTTTTACGCATAAAACAGGAAGTGCAGCGGGTTTTTACCGCTTGCCAACGCAAACTACCCAAATAGATTTGTCGATTTACCCTAATGGATTTTTACCATTTATCGATACCAAAATCAATGATTATTCTTTTTCTGCTGGTTTAAGAGGTAAATTGGGGACATGGGATTATGACCTTAGCAATACCAGCGGCGAAAATACAATCGCGTTTAATATTAACAATACGGTTAATGCTTCTCTGCCCACAGGAACAAGTCCTACTTCATTTTATGCTGGCGAATTGCTATTCAGACAGAACACCAGTAACCTCGATTTAAACAAAAAACACACTTTTGACGGTGGATTTTTAACTTCATTAAATACAGCTTTTGGCGGAGAATTTAGGATAGATAACTACCAGATCAAAGAAGGCGAGCTTTTATCTTATTCAAATGGTGGCAGATTGATCGGAACGGCTCCTACTGCATCAGGTGCGCAGGTATTTCCGGGTTTTAAACCCAGTAATGCATTGGATAAATCGAGGCACAACGTTGGTGCTTATGCCGATTTTGAAGCTGAATTTGGAACGAGGGTAACTTTAGGTGCTGCGGGCCGTTACGAAAATTACAGTGATTTCGGTTCTAACTTCTCCTATAAGTTTACGGGTAAGGTTAAACTTTTTGGTGATATTTCTCTACGTGGGGCTTATTCCACTGGATTTAGGGCACCATCTTTACACCAACAATATTTTAATAATGAAAGCACGCAATTTGTAGGTACCAATGCCACACAGGTTTTAACCGTAAATAATGCAAATCCTATTGTTGCCCAGTTTGGTGTTGGCGCATTAAAACCTGAAATTTCTAAATCGGGAAGTTTAGGTTTAGCAGGGAAAATCGCCAAAACTTTTACTTTTACCATTGATGCGTACAACATTGATATCAGCGACCGGATTGTTTTCTCCAGTCAATATGCCCGCGAACGTTCTGCTGGTGTTTTAGTACCAACAGGCGTAGTGAATCAGATTTTAAATACAGTAGATCCAGCGGCACAGATTAACAGTGTACAATTTTTTACCAATGCCATTACCACCAACACCGCAGGGATAGATGTGGTGTTAACCAACAGGTTCAATTTAGGCGCAAAAAGCAGCTTAATTTTAAGTGTTGCCGGAAATGTAAATAAAACCGTGGTAAGAAGCATTCAGGGATCCGATAAAATTGAAAGCGATCCTACATTAAAGGCTAAGCTTTTCGATCGTTTGGAACGCTCCCGTTTCGAAAGTTCCGTGCCTAAAAACAAATTAAATATTACCGCAACCTATAATGTAAGTAAATTATCGTTCGTGGCAAGAACAGTCCGTTTTGGAGAGGTTACTTATCTAAACGCCATCGATCCAAATATTCCTGCCAATGGTTTGCCAACTCAGTTGGATCAAACTTTTGCCCCTAAATGGGTAACTGATTTCTCTGTAAGTTATGCTGCAAGCAAAACATGGTCTGTAACCGTAGGGGCAAATAATATTTTTGATGTTTATCCCGATAAATTATACATCGATCCAAGGAATAATGAAAATAACCTTAGCGGTGTTTCTACCAGCAATTATTCAGGTGGATTAGACAATACTTCAAATGGCAGGTTCTTGTATCCAAGGGCTGTTAGTCAGTTTGGTTTTAGTGGTAGGTATGTTTATGGCAAAATTGCCTGTACATTTTAAGGATATTTAAATTAGTCAGCTGTCTCGAATAAATATAATTATTCTAGTGAAAAATTATATTTAGACGTATCGTCATTCCAAACTTGATTGAGAATCTTAATGCTAATGAAAACACGCATTAAGATTCCCGCATTCGCGAGAATGACGTAAGGTGAATAGAGTTTCGATAAGAATACGATTCAATTCGAGACAGCTTCAATATCGAAGACCTACAAATACTGAAGCAAACGCTCTAGTTGCATTCCTCTTGATCCTTTTAACAATACCAAATGATCTTCAACCGGGTTTTCCTGTAAAAAAATAGCTGCTTCTGCAGGTGTTTCAAAGAAAATACCTTTTAAATCATTTTTATAGTGAAAAAAGTCCTTCCCGATAAAAATGATCTGATCCAAACTGCTTTCTGCAGCCTGTTTCGCAATAAGTTCATGCTGACCAGCCGATTCTGGTCCTAATTCGAACATATCACCCAAAATAGCTGTTTTTTTATCGGCCGATAACACGGCAATATTCTTCAACGCAGCAGTCATACTACTTGGGTTAGCATTATAGAAATCGCAGATCACTGTGTTTTTTTCAGTTTTGGTGAGTTGCGAACGGTTGTTTTTGGGTTGGTAGTTCGATAAACCAGTATTGATTTCTTCAGGACTCATGTCAAAAAAGTCTCCTATACAGATGGCAGCAAGGATATTTTCAAAATTATAACTGCCTGTTAAATTGGTTTTTACTGATGATGAAACCTCATGATTGGTCCAGTCTACTTCAATAAAAGGGTCGCTGCTTTTTAATGTACCTTTAATAGTATTACCGTTCTCTGTTCCGTAATAAATCAGTTTGTTTAATCCTGCAGCAGTGCTCATTTCAAGTAAGTGCGGATTGTCTCTATTGATAAAAGTGTATCCTTGAGTTTCTTTTAAATAGGCATAAAGCTCAGCCTTACCCTTTTTTACACCCTCAAACCCACCAAATCCATCTAAATGTGCCATGCCTACATTGGTAATAATTCCATGGGTAGGCTGTGCTATGGTACAAAGCAGTTCTATTTCCTTTTGGTGGTTTGCACCCATTTCAATTACCGCAACCTGAACATCATCGGTAATGGATAAGATAGATAATGGAACACCAATATGATTGTTTAGGTTGCCAAAGGTTGCAAAGGTTTTGTATCGTTCGGCTAAAACAGCATTTACCAGTTCTTTGCTCGTGGTTTTTCCATTGCTACCGGTTAAGCCAATTACCGGGATATTTAATTGTTTGCGGTGATGGCGCGCCAGATCCTGCAAAGTGCTTAATACATCTTCAACCAATAAGCATTGACTGTTCGTTGTATACTTTTCTTCATCTACAACTGCATAAGCTGCTCCCTTTTCAATAGCTTGAGAAGCAAATTCATTGGCATTAAAAAGATCTCCTTTTAAGGCAAAAAAGATACAACCAGGTGTAATGTTTCTTGTATCAGTAGAAATAACAGGGTTTTCTTGATAGTAATCGTATAATCTTTCAGTTGTAATCATGCCTATGGTAAAAAATATGATGTAAAATTAAGCTTTCGCATTAACAAAAAACAAAATTAGTACATTAGGTAAAATTATTACCTATGAAGAGACTCTTAACGTTCTGCCTGATCTCCCTGAGTTCTGTTTTTTTTGTACACGCCCAGCTAAAATCTCCTGACGATTTTTTAGGTTACCCCCTAGGCTCGCACTTTACCCCACACCATAAAGTAGCCGATTATTTTAGGCAAACCGCTGCGGCTTCTGCTAAAAACATGAAGCTTATAGAATATGGTAAAACCAATGAGGGGCGGCCATTAATGGTGGCAGTTATCTCTTCGTCAGAAAACATAACGAAACTGGAACAGATCAGGAATAACAATTTAGCTTTGGCAACAGGCACAAGTAATAGCGTCGATTTAACAAATCAGCCTGCTATACTTTGGTTAAGTTATAATGTGCATGGTAATGAGGCAAACTCTACTGAAACTGCTATGAAGATGCTTTATACCTTAGTTTCGGGTAATAATAAACCTGCCGTTGATTGGTTAAAAAATACGGTTGTAGTAATTGATCCTTGTTTAAACCCAGATGGAAGAGACCGTTATGTGAATTATTTTAATAGTGTGGTAGGTAAAACACCCAATTCTGACCCATTATCAAGAGAGCACATCGAGCCATGGCCAGGCGGCAGACCAAACCATTATTATTTCGATTTAAACCGCGACTGGGCCTGGCAAACACAAATTGAGAGTCAGCAAAGGTTGGCTTTGTATAACCAATGGATGCCACAGGTACATGTTGATTTTCATGAACAGGGTTATAATGAGCCTTACTATTTTGCGCCGGCAGCAGAGCCTGTTCACCATGACATTACACCCTGGCAAAAAAGTTTCCAGGTAGTTGTTGGTAAAAACAATGCCAAATACTTTGATGCCGAAGGCTGGCAATATTTCACCAAAGAGCGTTTCGATCTGCTTTATCCCTCTTATGGCGATACTTATCCTTTGTATAATGGATCAATAGGTATGACCTATGAGCAAGGAGGGATCAGAGCCGGATTATCAGTGGTAACCAACGATGGTGATACGTTAACCTTAAAAGATCGCATCGCACACCACTTTACAACAGGAATGTCGACCCTTGAAGTAACTTCTTTAAACCATAGTAAATTATTAGAGGAGTATAAAAAGTATTTCCAGCAGGAATTAGCCAGTAGTCCGGGTGTTTATAAAAGTTATATTATAAAAGCGACTAATTTATCACGCTTAAAAAAACTGGCTGAACTGTTAACCAAAAATAAAATCGAATTTGCCTTTGGTGGTGATAAAGGCGGAAGAGGTTATGATTACGATACCCAAAAGGAAGAAAGTTTTACCATTGCCCGCAATGATTTAATTGTTAACATTCAGCAACCAAGAGCAGTTTTGGCTAACGTTTTATTAGAGCCACAAACCTTTGTAACCGATTCTAATACTTATGATATTACGGCCTGGGCCCTCCCCTATGTGTACGGATTAAAGGGTTATGCCAGTAAAGAAAGTATTAAAGGGAAATATTCAGCAATTGAAGAGCCCAAAATAATCAATAATGAGCTTGACAAACCTCTGGCCTGGTTGTTTAGTTGGGGAACAAGCGAAGATGTTCAGGTTTTAACAGCGCTGCAAAAAGAAAATATAAAAGTGAGGCAAGCCGATCAGGCATTTGCCGTAAATGGTAAAGACTATCCTGCCGGAACCTTAATTGTGTTGAGGGCTGAAAACGAAAGACTGGTAAAAGGGATGAAAGATAAGGTTGCGTCTATTTCAAAAACTTTGAACATGCCAATACAGGCTGTTAGTAGTGGTTTTGTAGAAAAAGGGAAAGATTTTGGCTCTAATGTTTACCCTTTGTTAAAACAGCCTAAAATTGCCATTGTGTCTGGTATGGAGGTTTCTTCACTCGCTTTCGGCGAAGCCTGGTTTTTTCTTGAACACGATTTAAACCTTTCGCCCAGTATTATTAATGCTAAAGACCTGAATAATCTGGATATTAATAAGGTAAATACCTTGATTTTGCCTGATGGAAGTTACAGTCCTTTTATAGGTGATGGTTTAAGCGCATGGCTAAATAAAGGAGGAAGGTTGATTTTAATGGAAGATGCCATCGAAAGTGTATTCGAGAAAAAAGGCTTTGATATTAAAAAGAAGGAGGCTGTTGTAAAAAAGGATGAAAAGCCAGAGGCAAACAAACTTCTTTTTAAGAACAAAGACAAGGATGATTTTGAAACTACTATTCCTGGTGCAATTTATAAGATTAATCTTGATGCAAGTCACCCATTTTCTTATGGTCTGGGTAAAGCCTATTATAGCTTAAAAACAGACCGTAAGATCTACGAGCCTTTTGTTAAAGGTTGGAATGTGGGGTTAATTAACGAAAAAAGTTTAATGGCCGGTGTAGTAGGTAAAAAAGCAAGGGAAGAGCTTAAAACCGGTCTTTTAATCGGGATACAAGATTTCGGACGTGGACAGGTAGTTTATTTGGCTAACGATCCTCTTTTCAGGAATTTTTGGGAAGGTGGTAAAACGCTTTTTGGAAATGTCCTGTTTTGTACATATTAGTGCGAGCAACATATCGCCTGTTTAAATTTTTTAACAAATATAAATGGCCTTTGCTGTCACACTGAGGGGTAATTTATTTTATAAAAATCAATATAAATGGACAGGAGAATTTTAACGAACTGTAAACTGTGAGGAATCGTCATTGCGAGTAATCATCAGGTCTGTGGCCTGAAAAAAATAGGAATGATGTCCTATATTCGCTTTTTAACGTATTAGGTTTAAGATTTTGCATCCTGCAAAACTCATTGAGCTAAGATGTCTAAGGTGGTCGTAAAAATTAAAGACTACGCAGTTTAATTAACCACCTTAGACACCTAAGAACATCTGATTCATTAAATAATCCTTTAGGCTTTCACACCATATAAGAACATGTAAGCTTATATGGTCCTTAAATGTCTTATATGGTCAAAAAAAAACACTAAATATCAATTGTTTACATAAACGTCATTATAAGAAGGCTTTTTTCAGTCGACGAAGCAATCTTAGAACGATCGCTAATAGCGTGTGCATTAAGATTGCTTGGTTCCTCGAAAGGACGATTTTCTATTGGAGTCTGTCAATGGTAGCGTAGTCAATTGCTTTATTAATGTGTTGAAATGGTCTTCGACTACGCTCAGACTGACATACGAAATAAATTTATTTAATTTCAAATAGGCTGTTAGTGATGTCCTTTTAGTCAGGTTAAGAGCAATCCTATAAAGGATAGAAAGTTTTCTGTAGTAGTTCTGGTCCGTTTCCTGTTTATATTTTGCTGTAAATCAGTGTTAAGCAGTCAATTCGGTGAGTTTTTAATTCGCGGACGGGAACGAACCGCACCAGCTATCCTGTCGACATCGGCACTCATGCTGGAAATATCACGCCGTTTTTCTTTTTGTTCGGTTTGTGAAGCTTTGAGGTAGCGGATACTTTCCGCGCAGGCAATGGCTTTTAAACCTGATTACCATTCCTGTTTTGACTCCCCATAGGGTTCCATTTCTTTCCAATCCACAACTGCAAATAATGTAGTGAAAATAATATCTTCTTAAAGATGCTCTTTAGTTCGGTCTATCCCGAAGTCGGTTAGTGACGAAAAATAATCAATCGGAATTTCCATTGCTTTTTACCAAAGTAGAGCGGATTTAACTTTACATGGATATTTTTTAATTATTAGCATGTTTTAGATTTCTTTACTTGTTTTTTATAGTGTTATTGTGTTTTTTTTAAAGAAAAATTTGGAATTTTCATATCCATTTGGTTGTTTTTTATGATGTAGTGGTGTTTTTTGAATGTTTTTTATTGTGTTTTAATATTTTTCATATAAAAATGCGTGCATTTTTCAGTTATTTATGTATAATAAATACTATTTGTGTTATTATTATTGCTTATTGAGTAAAATTATAGTGTATTATTGGTTTGTATGTTAGGTATTTGGTGTTTTTTAGTAGTTTTTTGTTAAAATTTGTTAAAAAAAAGTTTTTTAACTCAATCTTAACGCTTAGATTAGTCGAATCAATAACTAAACTATTTCTTAACTATGAAAAAACTTTTACCGAGTTTGTTCATCTGTATGTTTTTTGCACTAGCGGCAATGGCACAGGATCGAACTATCACCGGAACAGTTACGTCTTCAGAAGACAAACTGCCAATCCCTGGAGTAAGTGTAAAAATTCAGGGAGCCACAGGGGGCACCTCTACCAACGCTGACGGAAAGTTCTCCATTAAAGCCTCACCCGACGCTAAAATTATTGTATTTTCCTCAATCGGGTTTGCAACTCAATCCAAGCCGATTGGGAGTTCAAATGTAATCAATGCTGTCTTGTCTTCAGATGCTAATGCTTTGGATGAAGTTGTAGTAACTGCTTTGGGCCAGGTTAGGAAGAAAAATACCTTGTCTTATGCGGCTCAGCAGGTAAAAGGCGAAGAGCTTACACAAACACGCTCGTCAAATGCAGCATCCGCGCTATCAGGTAAAGTATCTGGTTTGCAGATTATTCAGGGCAATGCAATTGGTGGATCAACCAATGTCGTGATCAGGGGTAATAAGTCTTTAATGGGGAATAATCAGGCGTTATTTATAGTGGATGGTGTTCCTGTAGACAATTCAAACAATAATTCTACTAACCAGCAAGGAGGGAGGGGTGGTTATGATTATGGAAATGCGGCAGCAGATATCAATCCTGACGATATTGAATCGGTTAACGTGCTTAAGGGAGCTGCAGCGAGTGCGCTTTATGGCTCCAGAGGAGCGAATGGTGTAATTATGATTACTACAAAAACCAGGAAAAGTAAAGGCATGGGGATAACGATTAATACTGGTTTAACCGTTGGAACAATTGACAAATCAACTTTTCCGGAGTATCAAACGGAATATGGTGCCGGGTATTCAAGCGGATACGAAAGCGGAGATGGTTTCTTATTGATTGATGTTCAGGGTAATGGTGTGAAGGAAAAGGTAGTTCCTACTTCTGAAGATGCATCTTACGGAGCAAAATTTGATCCAAACCTGCTTGTATATCAATGGGATGCCTTTGACCCGTACTCTCCTAATTATAAGAAAAAAACGCCTTGGATTGCTGCCGCAAACAATCCGTCAACATTTTATGAAACGGCAATTTCTAATAACAATAATATATTATTTGATGCCGCATCTGATAAAGGGACAATCAAGCTGGGTTATACCAGAAGTGATGACCGTGGAACGTTACCCAATAGTAAAATCGTTAAAAATATATTGAATTTTGGCTCTACTTACCAGATTACCGATCGGTTAACCGCATCGGCACTTGCGAATTACTCAAAAGTTGAGGGTTTGGGTCGATATGGGTCTGGATATAGTGGGTTAAATGTGAACCAGAATTTTAGACAATGGTATCAAACCAATGTTGATATGATGGCCCAAAAGGATGCTTACTTCAGAAATAAGCAAAATGTTTCATGGAACTGGGCTGACCCTTCTACGCCTGCAGGCCTGGTACCTAAATATACAGATAATTATTATTGGACAAGGTATCAGAATTATCAAAATGATACCAGGAGCAGGATTTTTGGGAATGCGTCTTTAAATTATAAGGCAACTGATTGGCTAAATATTCTCGGACGTGTTTCTTTAGATACTTACAATGAATTTCAGGAAGAAAGGGTTGCCGTAGGAAGTCAGGGAGCAGCTTCTTATGCCCGCACGGACAGGTCCGTAAGCGAAACAAATTTTGACCTTATCGCAAATTTTGATAAAAATGTAACGAAGAACCTTAATTTGAAAGCATTGATTGGTGGTAATATCAGAAAGAATTTATTGAACAGTGTTTTTTCTACCACAAATGGTGGACTAATTGTACCAGGGCTTTATAGTATTTCTAATTCGGTTGGCGCCGTAGCAGCCCCTGTAGAAAGATATGAGCCTAGAGAAGTTGATGGGTTTTTTGGTGGAGCTACCCTGACCTATAATGAATTTTTAACCTTAGATGGTACTTTTAGAAGAGATAAATCTTCTACACTTCCGGGAGTCGGAAATGCATATAATTATTATTCGGTTGCTGGCAGCTGGTTGTTCTCTAAGCAACTAAAGGATAAGGTTGACTGGATATCATCAGGAAAACTACGTGTAAACTATGCTACAGTTGGAAACGATGCGCCTTTTGGTAGTACCAAAAATGTTTATACCTCTCAAAATCTATTTGGATCAAGCATTTTATTTGCATATCCTTTTACTACAAATAATCCTACATTAAAACCCGAAAAGACAGAAAGCAGTGAGATTGGTTTAGAAATGGCTTTTTTGAATAACCGCATTGGTTTTGATGCTTCATATTACCTGACAAAATCAAAAAATCAAATTATACCGGTTGCGGTTTCTGCTGCAACAGGATTTACCAATACCTATGTTAATGCTGGTGTGATAAGAAATAATGGTGTCGAGGTTTCATTGTATGGTTCACCAATTAAAACGCAAGATTTTTCCTGGAACATTAATATCAATTGGACAAAAAACAACAGTAAGGTTTTGGAGTTGTATAATGATAGTAAAAATTTGCAGTTAGGTAGTTTTCAGGCCGGTATAAGTGTTAATGCCACTTTAGGTCAGCCATACGGAACCATTCAGGGCAAAGATTATGTCTATAACGCAAACGGACAAAAAGTTATTGGTGCAGATGGATATTATAAAATAACATCAAGTACAACGAATGTTATCGGTAATATTAACCCGAAATGGATTGGCGGTATTTATAATAGTTTTAAATATAAAAACGTATCCTTAGGATTCTTAATCGACATCCGTTCTGGTGGCAATGTTTGGTCATTAGACCAGTTTTATGCTACCTATACTGGTATTTTACCAAATACCGTTGGCTTAAACGATCTGGGTAATCCGGTAAGGAATCCGGTAACCAATGGTGGAAATAGCGGTGGCGTTATTTTAGATGGTGTAACAGAAAACGGTCAGGTTAATACTAAACGTGTCGTGATAGATGCCAATTCTCCTACCCTTCCGCAATCCGCATTCTCATACGATGCCAGTTATGTAAAATTAAGAGAAGCGACATTAACGTACTCTTTTCCGAAAGCCATGATTTCAAAATGGGGGCCTGTTAAAGGGATTGATCTTTCTGTTTTTGGAAGAAATTTATGGATTATACATAAAAATCTCCCTTATTCAGATCCGGAAGAGAATTTGTCTTCTGGAAATGTGCAAGGGATACAAAGTGGTGCATATCCAACAACCAGGACAATAGGGATAAATGCAAAGCTATCATTCTAATTAAATCAACAATAAAATGAAAAAATCAATCATATTTTTTGCAATGCTTGTTTCTTTTACAGCTTGTAAAAAGAATATTACATCACTTAATATTGATACCAAAAAGCCATCGGAGGTTCCTGCTGCGACTTTGTTTTCATTCGCAACCAAATCTTACAGCGATGTTGTTACGAGTGCTAGTGTTAACAACAATGTTTTCAGATTCACTACAAGTCATTGGGCAATGGTAACGTATCAGGATGAAACCCAGTATGACTTCGGTACCAGGAATATTCCTCAGGCATGGTGGACTACGATGTATAGAGAAGTACTCCAAAATTTAACCCAATCATCAACCATTATAAAGGCCAATGTTACGTTAAACGCTGGTATAAAATCGAATCAACTGGCAATTATTGATATCATGCAAGTGCTGGCCTTTAGTACACTGGTTAATACTTTTGGCAATGTACCTTATAGCCAGTCGTTAGATCAACAAAATCTTTTTCCGAAATATGATGATGCGAAGACGATTTCGTTAGATCTATTAAAAAGGCTAAATACCGACATCGCCCAACTCAATACGACAAGTGCAGGATTTTCTGCAAGTGAGGACCTTATTTTTCAAGGGGATATTTCAAAATGGATAAAATTTGGTAACTCTTTGCGGATGCAACAAGCTTTAATTTTAGCAGATGCTGAAAATGCGATCGCGAAAACGGCTGTAGAAGCATCAGATGCAGGTGCAATTTCTGCCGATGTGGATAATGCCGCTTTTAAATATCTGGCAGGTGCACCAAACCAAAACCCACTTTATGTTGATATTGTTACGGGTGGGCGTGGTGATTATGTGGCCGCAAAAGATTTGGTAGACAAATTGTTAGCGCTGGCAGACCCTCGTTTACCGCAGTATTTTGGTACCAATGCAAACGGCGCTTATGTTGGTGGTATAGTTGGGCAGGTGAATACCATATCTGCTTTTTCTAAACCTGGACCTAAAGTTTATGCTCCTGATGCGCAAACCTTGCTGATGGATTATGTAGAAACTGAATTTAATAGAGCAGAAGCCGCTGAAAGAGGGTATACTGTTAGTGGTAATGCAGAAACGCATTATAATAATGCGATTACGGCATCAATTTTATATTGGGGAGGCACTGCTACAGAAGCATCCACTTATCTTGCAAATCCACTGGTTTCTTATACAACTGCATCTGGTACCTGGAGAGAAAAAATAGGTGTCCAAAAATGGATCGCTCTTTATAACAGACCTTTTAATTGTTGGACAGAGTTAAGAAGACTGGATTTTCCAAAAATTACTGCACCAGTAGGAGCTAAATCTGGTTTTCCTAACAGACTTAGCTATCCAAGCAATGAACAGCAATTAAATGGCACTAATTACAGCCAGGCTTCTGGTGCAATTGGAGGAGATGTTGTAACCACAAAATTGTTTTGGGATAAGTTTTAGAAATGGAATGATGTTATCATAACAGAAATGCACTTTTAAGACGTTTTGTTATATCAGTCCCGTTTTAGAAGTGCTTTCCATAATTTCATTTATAAGACACTAAAGGGGCTGTCCGATCTTTTCGGACAGCCCTTTTTTTATTCGGGGATCTGACGTAAAAAATTTCTTGCATCCGATTACGGTTTTCGACTAATATTTTATTGGCGTCTCACCCTTTGTACCTGATTTTATACTTATGATGGAAAAAACCTTATTTGTGGGCTAATTTTTGGCGGGTATTAACGGCAAAGCTTAAAAACAGGTGGTAGTTACTAATTTTTTAGTTAAAATGTTTGATTAGCAAAAAAGTTACGATTATTAAACAGGCCTTGAGGGGCATTTAGGAAGCTGCAAGTTAAAAAAGGTTAAAATAAATTTGCTTCAAGAATTAACTAACTCTAATTTAGTGCTTTATTTTACACAATAACTAACCTATTTACTATGAAAAAACTTCTACAGAGTTTGTTCATTGTCCTGTTTTTCGCGATGAGCGCAATGGCACAGGATCGAACAATCACAGGAACAGTTACGTCTTCAGAAGACAAGCTACCAATTCCTGGAGTAAGCGTAAAAATTCAGGGGACCGCTGGTGGTACCTCTACTGATGCGAATGGAAAATTCTCCATCAAAGTTTCATCAAATGCCAAAACAATTGAGTTCTCCTCAATTGGATTTGCAACTCAAACCCGCCCAATCGGAAGCTTGAGTGTGATTAATGCCGTTCTAGCTACTGATTCTAAAGCCTTAGGTGAGGTTGTGGTAACAGCGTTAGGAGTTAATAAGGCTACAAAAACCTTAGGGTATTCTCAAAGCACTTTTAAATCTGCCGAGGTTAATGCTTCTGCACCAGCAAGTTTATTTGGTGGTTTGCAGGGTAAGGTTGCAGGGGTAAACATTTCTAATACTTCTGGTGCTCCCGGAGGATCAACCAAGGTTATTTTAAGGGGTTATTCTTCAATAACTGGTAGTAACCAACCCTTGTATGTTGTGGATGGCGTGCCTTTAGATAACTCAACGGCAGGTTCCAGTGACAATTATGACTTCGGTAACAATGCAAACGACATTGATCCAAATAACATCGAAAGTATCAGTATTTTAAAGGGTTCTGCAGCAACAGCATTATATGGTTCCCGCGGATCGAATGGTGTTTTAATTGTAACCACCAAAAAAGGAGCTGCTGGTAAATTGAAAGTAGACCTTTCTACCTCAACCACCTTAACTAATGTTGCTTCTATTTATAAGCCACAGGATCAGTTTGGGCAAGGTTGGGATGGTACTTATATTCCTTCTGAAAACGGAAACTGGGGGCCAAAATATGACGGACAGTTAAGGACCTGGGGTGCTGTAGTGGATAACTCTCAGTTATTAAAACCTTACTCTTTCATTAAAAACAATGTGAGGGATGCATTAACTACAGGTATCGAGTTAAATAACAATATTGCCTTAAGCGGAGGAAATGAGAACAGTACGGCTTATTTTTCTTATGGTAATATTTATAGCGATGGTTATCTTCCATCAGACAACGATTCTTACAAAAGAAATAACTTTACCTTAAAGGGATCAACCAAGTACGGAAATTTCACTGCTGATGCCTCTTTAAACTATGTTGGTAAAACCACTAAATTTATCAATCAAGGTGGTGGTGATTCAGGTATCGGATCTTCATTTTATGAAGAAATACTACAGATCCCTGGAGATATTCCGATTAAAGACCTTCGGGATTATAAAAACAAATTTTTTAATGTAGATAATTATTTTACTCCATATGCAGAAAATCCTTATTATGCCCTTTACGAAAATGGAAGTAGGTATAAGAGTGATCGTGTATACGGTAACATTAATTTAAATTACAAAGCAACAGATTGGTTAAGCTTTCAATTCCAGCAAGGTGCTGATGTTGATAACGCCATTAGCAAAATCTGGCATAATAAAAATGCACCAAGCCCAGGTAGCTATAATGATGGTGGTAACATCGAGGGGTCTTCTAGAGCAGCCGATGCCGGTGATGTAATCGAAGGATCTGTGAAAACTTTTGAGTACGATACAAAATTAAATGCCCTTTTTAATAAGGAATTAAATAGCCATTTCGATTTAGATGGTTTAATTGGGGTGAACTATAATGATCGTGGTTCAAGAATATTAAATACGCGTATTGAAAATTTAGCGATACCGGGTTTTTATCAGATCAACAACTCTGCAAATAAACCAACATCAACCAATGCAGAATCTCACCGCCGTTTATTTGGTGCCTATGCCTCTGCAACTTTAGGTTACAACAAATATTTGTATTTAACCCTAACAGGAAGAAACGACTGGTCGTCAACACTTCCTCAGAACAATAACAATTACTTCTACCCTGCTACCAGTTTGGCTTTCATTGCTTCTCAGGCCATCGATTTAACTAAAACACCAATCAGCTTTTTAAAATTAAGAGCGAGTTATGGTGAAACAGGTAGTGATACCGATCCTTACCGTGTATTTAATACCGCTACCAGAACGGCATCGCCATTGGGTTTTGGAACCTTGACATTTCCAATGTTCGGTGTTGCGGGTTATTCGATTTCTAACCAGTTAAATAGCAATAACTTTAAACCTGAGCGCGTGCAAGAGGTTGAGTTAGGTGCAGAAATCAGGTTCTTAAAAGACCGTATTGGTATTGACGCAACTTATTACAACAAATTAAGAAAAGATCAGATTATCCCATTACCTATTGATCCGGCAACAGGTTATTCTTCTTACATCGTAAACTTTGGTTCAGTTCGTAATAAGGGTATCGAGCTTGCCGTAAATATCAAGCCGATTAAAACAACAGATATCGACTGGACTTTAAATTACACCTTTACAAAAGAAAAGAGTAAAGTAACCGAATTACCTGCCGGATTAGATAAGGTAGTATTAAACTCTGCTTACGATGCGCAATTTGTAGCCCGTGTTGGTCAACCATTAGGTGTGATTGAAGCACCGTCTCGTACTTATAGTCCAAGTGGACAGGTAATTGTGGATAAAAATGGATATCCTGTATATTCTTCTGAAAATGTAAGTTTTGGTACTACACTTCCTGATTTCGTAATGGGATTAAATAATCAGTTCCGTTATAAAGACTTTTCACTTTCATTTACCTTAGACTGGCATAAAGGTGGTGTGTTCTATTCTGGAACGGCCGATTTATTGAACTTCGTAGGTGCTGATGCAAAAACAACTTATAACGACCGCCGTCCTTTTATTGTTCCTAATTCGGTTCAAAAATTAGCAGATGGTACATTTGTAGAAAATACAGCTCAAATAACAGAAGCCAATACAGATGATTTTTACTACACCACATCAAACAAGGCTGATGCTTATGCTAACCGTATTTTAGACAGATCTTTCTTAAAATTAAGAGAAGCTACTTTAAGTTATAACCTGCCTAAATCTATCGTAGGTAAAGTGGGTGCACAAAGAGCAAGTGTATCCGTTTTCGGAAGAAATTTAATCACCTGGCTGGCTAAAACCAACAAGACCATCGATCCGGAGGTTTCTAACTTTGGAAATGATTTAGGAAGTGAATTTGGTGAGTTTAGAACTGCTCCTCCCGTTAGGTTCTTTGGCGCATCATTAAAAGTTTCATTTTAATCTATCTCGTAATGAAAAATAATCATATAAAATATAAAACGCTGATGTTATCAGCAGTGGTGTTTCTTGCTTTTGGATGTAAGAAAACACTTGATATTAACGTAAGTCCAAACAACCCCTTAATTGAAACCACTACCCCTGAAGTATTATTTCCTTCGGCAGTGGCTTCTACAGCAGGACGTGTTGGTGGCGAACTCACCATTCTGGGCGGCATATGGTCGCAGTATTTTACACAGGCAAATGCGTCAAACCAGTACAAAACCATCGACGCTTATGCGCTAACCCGTAACGACTTGAATGGCAGTTATAATGAACTGTTTTCTGGGGCTTTGGCCGATTATCAATTGGCTATAAATTTAGCTGTAGCCAAAAGTGATTGGCGTTATAATTTAATGGCGACGGTAATGAAAGCTTATACCTATCAGGTATTGGTAGATTTGTACGATAAAGTTCCGTATACGGAAGCGCTAAAAGGACTTGATAACCTGCAGCCAAAATTCGACGATGGTTATACCGTTTATGTAGGCTTACTTGCCGAAATAAATGCAGCCCTGGCCAAAGATTATTTAAGTGTTCCATTAAACAGCGACCAGCAAAAAACAGATTTTCTTTTTGGTGGTGATATGGATCTCTGGACTAAATTTGCAAACACCCTGAAGTTGAAAATGTATTTGAGGATGGTTAATGCGAAACCTGCAGAAGCACAAGCCGGCATTACGAAACTATATACCGATGGTGCAAACTTTTTAACTACCAGCGCAGGCATTGCTACGTTTGAGGGTACACCTGATAACAGTAATCCTTTTTATGAATACAATGTTCGCCGTTTAAATACCACGACCAATTTAAGGGCAAGTAAAACCTTTACCAGCTGGTTGGTGGAAAACAATGATCCAAGGGTTAATTATTATTTTGAAACTGCTAACCCGGTGCCGATGAATCAAGGTGATTATACTGCTACCGCAGTTGAACAGCCTACTTATGCAGGCGCAACCGTTTTTGCACAAACCGCTAAAGATCCGGTTTGGTTTATTTCCGCTGCAGAATCTTACTGGATGCAGGCTGAGGCTTTGGAACGTTATTTTGGCGGCGCAGGTGCTGCGGCGATGTACCAAAGTGGTGTTAGAGCGGCTTTTGCTCAGGTTGGACTAGGAGACGATGTAATTCCTTCCGATTACTTGACCTACCCAACAGGTTCTTTTGAACAAAGATTAGAGAAAATTATTGTTCAAAAATGGGCTTCTTTTGCAGGTTCTCATAGCCTGGAAGCATTTTTTGAACAACAGCGTACCGGATATCCTAGAAAAAGTGCTGTGTATTCAACCGACACTAACTATGTTCCTGGCGAATGGGTATTTTCGAAAAATGGCGTTACGGCTGGTTTGTTGCCTAAACGTTTGGTATTTCCTGCATCATCAAGAGATAGAAACAGCAACACGCCTGCAGAGGTTCCAATTACAACAAAAGTTTGGTGGGGTAAATAGTGTTTATAATTGATAAAGAGATGAAAAGATATTTAACAATAATCATATTGGGGGTTATAAGCATGACTTATAGCTCTTGCAAAAAAGAGTCCTTTGATTATCCGGAAGGTTATGTAGGTATTTCTAAAATAACGGTGTTCCCAATCATTACCATGAAAGGTGATAAATATGTCGCGGTAGCAAAAGGAGCAACTTATACTGATGCCGGTGCAACAGCTGCGGCAGGTACAAGCAACATCGAAGTGAAAGTTACAGGATTGCCAAATACGGCTACGGCAGGTGTATATTTAATTACCTATTCGGCTACAAATACCGATGGTTTTTCAGCTACCACAACCAGGTCGGTTGTGGTTTATGATACCAAAGCCGATGCTTTAGCTAACGATTTTTCAGGAGATTATTTAAGAGCTGCTACAGGAACCATTACCAAATGGACCAAATTAGCACCTGGCGCCTACCTGGTGAATAATCCAGGCGGTGCTGCAACGGGCACATCTGTTAATGTAATTGCAATAAACCCTACAGGCAGCGTAATCGATATTCCACAACAAAATACCGATAGCGGTCCCTGGGGATCAAATACAGAGAGTAAAAATTTAGTTTCAGGTAATTATTCCTGGGCAGTAGAGAATCCAGGTTACGGTACTGCAGTTAGAACCTTTGTTAAACAATAATTATAATACGATGAAAAAATATTTTTATATACTAACCCTTTTTGTACTAAGCATATCTGCTTGTAAAAAGGACGAACCTGTTGGCGGCACAGCAGTACAAGACTTATCTGGTGAGTGGTGGGTACAGATTGATGGTGAAGGTGATTATTATGGTATATCCACTTATAATACGGCCGATAATTCATCAACACAAATGTGGTTGAACTTAACTAATCTTTATGGTAATGCTGATAATACAGTTTTTGGTAAAGTAAATGTAAATTTAGATAGCAAAACCTTCACAGGGCAAAATGTAGCTAATGTAGGGACATATGCATATTCTACTCCTCCAACTTTTACGGTAACCAATGGAAAAATAACACCTAATGGTGCTGTTGGTCCATCCTCTAAAGCACAAACTGATGCCATTTCATTGGATGTTGTTTTTTCGGATGATGCAGGAACAGTTTATCATCTTAAAGGTTACCACCGCACCAAGTTTGTTGGCGACGATCATTAACCCAATGTTGGGTCGTCAAAATTTTTAGGATACCTAAAAATTCTTTAACGATAGGACAAAAAGGAGCATGAGACTACGGTTTTATGCTCCTTTTTATTATTTGAAGTTGTCTTAAACCTTTATGTTGTTTCGTCAAAAACTCCATTTATTCCGATTTTTCTCTAGACCTGCTTCATTAACTTATTAACTTCAGTTCGATTATTAATATTCATTTAAAAGTATACTACATACATTTTTCGTTCATAGCGTCACCCTGATCCGACAGCTATCGGATTTATTTTAGGGCCCATTTAGCAGGAAAGATGCTGACCATGGACTAGCTATAAGACAACTTAAAATACTATTCTACTTGTAAAATAAATTAAGCATGGCGATCGCGCTAGTTTCATTGGCTTAAAATTGGTTATTATAAATAAATATTAATCGAATTGAGGTAATTAGGAAATCGGACTGTACCGTTTTGAAATGGTGCCTTAGTTCAGGTACTACAACAACCATGCTTCTATTAAGCTAATAAAAGATTTTATAGCTGATGAACAATGTAAATATGGCCAGACAATGCAAGATCCGGCAATTTAAACCACAATGATTTTGGCACGGTTTTTTTAAATCTAAAAAATGCTGTTGCCGCCTGTTGACGTCAATTTATGCTCATTTAGGGATAAAATATGATTATAATAACCAACAGTCTCGTGCATTCTGTAGAAAACTTCCCCAATCCGCCTCTTTAATAAGACATTATTATTGTCAAAATAAAGTCATTATAAGGTTAATTTGTTAAATTTTGTTAAATTATTACTCAGCTCTATTATATTAGCGGTTTAAATAAATAATCATTAACTAACCTATTTCAAATTATGAAAAAACTTCTACAAAGTTTGTTCATACTTATGTTCATTGCTATTACAGCAATGGCACAAGAAAGAACAATCACTGGTACAGTTACATCCAAGGACGATGGATTACCAATTCCTGGTGTAAGTGTTACGATTACTGGAGCTAAAAGCGGAACACAGACTTCTGCTGATGGTAAATTCAGTCTTAATGTACCATCGGGTACTTCAAGTTTAAAATTTTCGTTCTTGGGTTTTCAAACTCAAACTGTTGCCATTCCAGCTAGTGGCATTTTACGAGTTTCTTTAGCTTCTGATCAACAACAACTTGGTGAAGTTGTAATTACTGGTGCATTAGGAATTCAAAGACAGAAAAAAGAACTTGGATATGCCGCTACCTCTGTCAACAATGAAACAATAACTGCTGGAAATGCAGTAAACGTTGCAAATGGTTTACAGGGAAAGGTTTCTGGTTTAAATATTACTACAACCAACAGTGGTGTATTTGAAAACGTTAAAATAAACTTACGTGGTATCCGTTCACTAACTGGTAACAATAACCCATTATTGTTGTTAGATGGAGTTCAATCTGATATCAATTACCTTTCTTCATTGAACCCAAATGATATCGAAGATGTAACTGTTTTAAAAGGTTCTGCTGGTGCAGCTGTTTATGGATCTGATGCAAGAAATGGCGTAATCATTGTAACTACTAAAAAAGGTACGAAAGATGGAAAGCCTGTTGTAACAGTTAGTAATTCAACCCAATTTCAATCAATAAGCTTTTTTCCTAAATTTCAAGAAAAATTTGGTTTAGGTGGTGGTGGTAACAACGCTGTTGGTGGCCAGTACACTCCTATCGAAAACTGGTCATGGGGTCCTGCTTATGATGGTTCAACAATTGATATCGGTCCAGATTTAACTGGAGTTGTAGATCCTCGTTTTGGTCCTTTAACTACTCAAACAGAAACATATAGCAATAAAGATTCAAGAAAGGATTTCTTTAACACTGGTTCTGTTATACAGAACGATGTTTCTTATGGAGATAAAAACTTTTTCTTAAGCTTACAGGATGCAAATATTAAAGGTATTGTTCCGGATGATAAAAATCGTAGAACAGGTATCCGTTTAAATGCATCAAGAGAATATGGTAGGTTAAAAGTTGCTTTGAACACGAATTATATTCAACAAAACTATAATCTGTTTGATTCAGAAGGTATGGCTGATTTTAACTCTTCTCAAAATGTGGGATTAAATCAGGGTTTAATGAACTTATTGTTCAATACTGCCGGATACATCGATTTACAGAAATACAAGGATTTTGAAAACAATCCTTATGCTTCATATAATTACTATTATACTGATTATGGCTTAAACCCATATTTTGCAATTGATAATTTTAGAAAAACAGGAAGAAGAGCAGATTTTCTTGCTAATTTAAACTTAGAATTTAAAGTTGCTGATTGGATGTCGTTAAACTATAGAGCCGGTATAACCTCTCAATCAACTGATGAGCGCAGGATTTCTAAAGGCGAAACGCCTAATTCTTTTGGTACAGCCACTAGAGGTTTCAATCCTATCGCTTCTAACCTGGAAGAACGTTCTTTCAGATCTCAGAGATTATCATCTGAATTGTTTGCGAACTTTAACAAACAGATTAGCGATGATTTTAAAATTACAGGTGTTTTAGGTACTTACCTTCGTGGTGATAATGGCCGTGATACCCGTGTTGGAGCTGTATCTTTAGTTGTACCTGATTTAAATAATATTTCTCAGCGTACAGGTAATTTAACAGGCTCTTCTCCTTTCAGACAAACCAGGTTATTTGCTTTATATGGTAGTGCTGCATTAAGCTATAAAGGATGGGCAAACGTAGAGGTTACTGGACGTAACGAAAAAACATCAGTTTTAAGTGACGACAATAGTTCATACTTCTACCCAGGAGTAAGTGCATCGTTCGTATTAACAGATGCAATTGAAGCATTAAAAAACAGCAATATTCTTTCATATTTGAAACTAAGGGGTGGCTGGAATAAAACAGCGAATGCTGATATAACTGCTTATTCTTTAGCTGCAACTTTCTCGCAAGATGGTGGTTTCCCTTATGGTACTGTACCAGGTTATGCAGCAGATAATACTGTTTACGATCCACTTTTAAAACCAGAATTTATTCAAAACACTGAGGTGGGTATCGAGGCAGGTTTTTTAAAGAACAGAATTAATATTGAGGCAACTTATTTCCGTCAGAATATGACTGATCAGATTGTTCCGATCAACTTATCTTCTGCAACTGGTTATACTACAGCAAACGTAAATGCAGCGTCATTTATTAATAAAGGTTTCGAATTAGATTTAGGATTAACACCTTTGGTAAATTTAGGTGAGGTTCGTATTAACTTCAAAGCAAATGCAACCTATAACACCAGTGACGTTACTCAAATCTATCCTGGATTGGACCAAATTTCAATTGGAGGATATACCTATGCAGGTAACTATGCAATTAAAGGTTATCCAGCTTTCGTAATCAGAGCTACAGATTACGTTAGAGATTCAGAAGGAAGAGTAATCGTGAATTCACTTACAGGTGCCCCTACTGCTGACCCAAATACAAAAATTTATGGTAATACACTTCCTAAATGGATTGTTGGTTTAAATCCATCTATCCGTTGGAAAGGTCTAAATATCTCTGCGTTGTTCGAATACAAAGGCGGTTATATGAACTACAATGATATTGGTAATGCAATGTCTTGGACTGGTGTATCGGCACTGTCTGGAATTAATAACCGCGAAAGATTTATTTTCCCTAATTCTTCTGTGTTAGTTAACGGACAATATGTAGCCAATACGAATGTAACCCTTAATAACCCAGAAACATTTTTTACTGGTGTTGCCAGAAGTGTTGCTACCAATTACATTACTAGTGCTGCTTCATGGAGATTCCGTGAGTTATCAGTAGGATATGATATCCCGGTATCTATTTTTGGTAGTCAAAAGGTTATTAAAGCACTAAACGTTGCATTAACCGGAAGAAATTTAGCATTATGGTTACCTAAATCAAATCAGTACACAGATCCTGATTTTACATTTAGCCCTGCTGCTGCAAATTTTGGAAATGGCAGTACAACTGGTGTTACTTCAGGTAATCAAGCAGGTATAAGTAATTCGTCAATCAATCCTCCAACCAGAACTATTGGTGGAAACATTACGATTACATTTTAATAACAATATTAAATAGGACAGAAATGAAAAAAATTATATATCCATTTTTTGCAGCGGTGTTGTTATTTACTGCAGGTTGTAAAAAAGAGTTTTTCGATATTAATGAGAATCCCAATTCTCCAACTGAACAATCGATTACTCCTAAGGTACTTTTACCAAGGGCACTACATAACGTAGGTGTAAGGGTGGGTACGACTTTTGATTATGCAGCCTTTTGGATGAGCTATTGGGGTCACTCAGGTTCGTATGGCCAATCAATTGAAATTGAATCTTATGCTATCACGACTGCTTTCCAGAGCACACAGTGGACGGGTTGGTATGATATTCTTAATGATATCAATACAATGGAGAAGAAAGCTAAGCAAGGTGGAGAACCTTTTTACGAAGGGGCTGCTAAAACTTTAAAAGCAATTGGTTATATGTACCTTGTTGATCAATATAATAATGTTCCATATTCTAAAGCTTTTGATTTTGTAGGAAATATTACTCCTGCTTATGATAAAGGTGAAGATATTTATGCTGATTTATTTGTTCAGTTAGATGCTGCAGGAAAACTTTTTGTACAAGCAGAAACTAATGGTATTGATGCATCAACTAAATCTGCTGATGTGATGTACGGTGGTAATACCGAATCTTGGAGAAGATTGGTAAACACTATGCGCTTAAAGCTATTAATTCACGAGTCGCAAGTAGTAACAGCTGCAACCCGTAATACAGTAGTTGGGCAGATCACTGCGGATGGTGCCGGTTATATTAATCAAGGATCGCAAGCAGCTCTTGTTAACCCTGGTTATGCAGTAGTAGATAAGCAACAAAATCCATTCTGGAATACGTATAAAATAACAGCATTAGGTGTTACAGATCAGTACAACAGAGCAAATAATTATGTTCTGAATAAGTTTACCTCTACAAATGATATCCGTTATCAATATGTTTTCAGTCCTGCTGTTACTCCATTAAATGGAAATACATATAAAGGAGTTAACTTTGGAGAAGTAGTTCCAAATAACGATCCTTATAAACAGCAAAATCAGTCAGATGTTGCTGGTCCTGGTTTGGCAAAACTTGCTACACAGTCGCAGCCGGTTTTTACAGCTATTGAAAGCTTATTCTTACAAGCTGAAGCTGCAGAAAGAGGATGGATTTCAGGAAGTGCACAAACTTTATATGAAAATGCTGTTAAAGAATCATTTGCATATTTAGGCACTGATGCAGGTGCTGGTCAAGCTTACTTAACCGCTGGGGCAGCTAATCCCTCTATTGGTTATGCTGCCGCAACAAATAAAATTCAATTAATTGTTGAGCAGAAATATTTAGGGTTAATTGGTTTAGCAAATTTTGAAAGCTATGTTGATTATAGAAGATTAGGTTTCCCTAATGTTCCATTATCATTAAATCCAAATAGACTTACCAATGTTATTCCTCTTAGATTGGCATATCCACAAACTGAGTATAACTATAACGCTGCAAATGTTGCTGCTCAGGGAACAATAAATCCACAAACTTCAGCAATTTTTTGGGATAAATAATTTAACTACTTAAGGAAATTGAAATGAAAAGATTTATAAAATTATTATTATTTGCGGGTGTTACCATGAGCTTAAGCTCGTGTCTTAAAGACAAAGGTTACGAAAGTAATTTATATGGAATTAACGACTCGCTGGAAGACAACAAGGTTGTGAATATTCCAACAACAGGTACTACATTTACTGTGGCCGGAACATACCCATTGGCGGTTACTCCAGCTACTACTCCTGCAACATTTTTGCCAGCTACTACTCCGGTAACAATTACTATTCCTGTACATCTTTCTGCGAAAGATCCAGCATCAGAGGAGTTAAATGTTACATTAGCCGGAGATGCAACTGATGCAAAAATTACGGCATACAATGCAACAATAACGTCTAATCCAAAGTTTATCAGGCTTCCAGCTGATAAATACACATTATCCAATGCTGGTGTGGCAAAAATTGCAGCGGGCGGAAGAGATGCATCTGTTACTTTAACATTTGTACCTGCTACATTAACATCAGGTGTTCGTTATGCATTACCTGTTGTAATATCTTCAGTAGATAAATCAGGTTATATTATTAGTGGAAATCAAGGATATCGTATGTTCTTGATCACGATAAGATAATCTTGTTTTCATACAGAGAATTAAAATTCTTATAAAAAACGGCCGTTTGTAATTATACAAACGGCCGTTTCTTTTTGTAGTACTATTTGCAATTAGGGATAAAAAATAGCATTATAAAGCATTAAAGTGATCAAATAAAATTGCTAGATCACCATCCTTTTTTATGTTTAATTTATTGCTGGATATATAATTATCTACTTCAATTTTATCTTTTGATAAAATTGAATATATGGCGCTTTTCTCTCTCTTAATTTTCTCTAATTTTCCTGCTTTTTCAATAAAATAGGTGTCTACAGGTCTCATTTTTTTTACGGAATAAAGCATTCCTGCCTCCCTCTCTTCTACCCTTTTCATTTGTACTCTTTTTAATAAAGTTATTTTTCCTTCTGAAAGAATTTCGTAAAAAGTTTTCTCGTTTCCACCATCAATTGATGGATACCCAGATTTAAATTTTTTACTTGTTCCCCCATTCTCTGGAGATGAAATAGTAAATTCTTTTACACCTAATTTAAACAACTGTGGTAGGCCACTATCTGATTTAAATATCAAACGGTCGTTGCTTAAATCATACATTAAGTTGATTCCTTTGTATAAGCTATCATTAGCCAATTTTACTGATCCCCTATTCCACGTTTCGTATAAATATGAAACATCATTATTTCCTTTAGTTGTGTTTCCAGAATAATTTACGTCATTATTTGCCAATTGTAGATTTACACCTAATTGTGCGTGACTTGCTAAATAAGGTAATATAAAAGCTGATGATAGTACGACTGTTTTTTGAAAGAGATTTTTCATGTTAAAATGATTATTTCTATAAATTTACAATTAATCATATCCATTTGCTATTAAAATACGAGTCAAAATTTTATAAAAAAAAGAAATTTTCTCTTTATGTATTCCACGTAGTTTATATCTAATTCCTTAAAAGCCTGTTTAAAAATGGCTGAATAAAAGTGAGTATTTGTTGAGAAGTGAATAAAAGGAGATCGCTGGTTGGATAAATTAATTGAAATGGGCACTTGATAAAATACTAAGCCTATTTCAAAAAATAAATATTAATTGTGAGTAACTACAAAAGCAATTAGAATGAAAATTTATCCAACCGATTTAAGCGAAAGCCATTGGTAATTTATAAAAAAGACCTTACAATTTACGGATCGTAAACAAACATGATTTACGTTCTATTTGGAATGCGATTCAATACCTAGTTAAGACAGGATGCCTGTGACGAATGCTTCCTGTAAACTTTGCCAAATGGCAGGTGGTTTATTATTACAAGAAATTGTCAGATTTAGAAGAATTTGACTAGTTGTTAGCTATGTTGAGGGAACATATCAGGATAAAGAAAAGACAAAATCCCCAAGAAAGTTTGAGAATATTAGACAGTCAAAGTGTCCAATGTGGAAACAACCGCGCCTTGAATAGTTACGATGGGCAAGAAAGTAAAAAGGATTTAAGCGGCATGTTATTGTGGATAAAAACGGTTTTTTGGTTGCTGTAATGATAACCTGTAGTCCATGTTCACGATAGCAAAGTCATAATGTTGCTAATGCGGATACTGAAAGATATGCTGCAGTACCAGGTTATTATTGCTGAGGAGGGTATCGGGAAGAGATTGCCGAAAAGGTAGAGAAAATGTTCGGTTAAATAATTCAGGTTGTTATGAGAACTGATGAGAAGACCACCGAATTTAAACCCGTCAATAAAAGATGGGTAATTGAAAGAACATATGCCTGGTCTAACAATGATAGAAGACTTTGCAGAAACTATGGACTCCTGATGGAATCATCTGAAAATATGGTTAAACTATCAGCCATAAATTATTATTTAACCAAATTTAAACAGGCTCTTAATTTCATTTTAATCTATTTGTATCATTTCTGTTCAAATTGATTGTTCTTTTTTCGCTATTTATAGATAGTTTTCTGGTTTTTTGGCGGTTTTTGTTAGTGATTTGGCTCTTTCTCGTAGTATAACTCTTTTTAGGTGTGAATAAAATCAAGAAAAAAATTATTTTGGCAAATTTGAATCACAAAATACTAAATCCTATATTGTAATATTATTAACTAAACTAAACTTTTTTTATGAAAAAACTTCTACAAAGTTTGTTCATATTGCTATTTATTGCCACCTCAGCAATAGCGCAAGATCGAACAATCACTGGAACAGTTACGGGTAAGGAAGACGGAATGCCGCTTCCTGGTGTAAGTGTTAAAATTAAAGGCGCTTCTGGCGGAACTACAACCGGAGCCGATGGTAAATACACCGTGCGTGTAACTTCAAGGGCATCGGTTTTAGAATTCTCTTATATTGGTTATGTTACTCAATCAAAATCAATTGGTGGAGGATCAACAATTAATATTGCTTTAGAGAGCGATTCGAAAACCTTAACGGACGTTGTGGTTACTGGTTATGGCGTTACCAAAAAGAAAGATTTCACTGGATCTGCATCTAGTGTTAAGGGTGAAGATTTGAAAGATAAGCCTGTACAAAGTTTTGTGCAGGGCTTAACGGGGCAGGCTGCCGGTGTTAGCATTATCCAGCCAAATGGTTTGTTAAATAATCCTCCTGTTATTCGTGTAAGGGGTGTGAGTTCGATTTCACTTAGCTCGTTTCCATTGGTAGTGGTTGATGGGATTCCTTTTCCAACTACTGATGCTTCGGCAAACTCTGCAACCAATAACCCGCTTGGTGATATTAACCCTGCCGATATTGAAACCATCGATATCTTGAAAGATGCGGCATCAACCGCCCTTTATGGATCAAGGGCAGCAGCTGGTGTTTTGGTAATTACAACCAAAAAAGGTAAAACAGGTGATGCTAAAATTACATATGATGGATGGTATGGTATTAACAATGCTGTGCGTTTGCCGGAACTTTTAAATGCTCAGCAATACATCGATAGTAAAAATACTGCAATTGCAAATGCCTTGGTTTTAAATCCAAATGCAGTACCTGCATCGCAGCGTGATGCAAATAACAAGAGTTTCTTTCCAAGTTATAATGCAGACGGTTCCATTGTCGATACCAAATGGTATGATGAGGTTTACAGAACAGCTCAATCTCAAAATCATAACGTAACTCTAAGTGGTGGTACCGCAAGAACAACTTATTATTTATCAGGTGGAATTTCGGATCAGGATGGTTTCCTTAAAAACAATACTTTTAAGAGATATTCTGCCCGTATAAATGCAACGCATAAAGCTACAGACTGGTTAAGTTTAAGCATGAATGTAAATTATAATAACAGTATCAATCGTGCACCTAACAGCGGATCAGCACCAGGTGCGGCATTTAACTCATCAGGATTGGGCCGTATTGCAATTGCTATTGCGCCTAATGTTCCTGTTTACAATGCTGATGGTAGTTATAATATTTCAGCTAATAACGTAGGTAACGCAGCAAACTTAATTACCAGTACATGGGCACACCCAACGGTATTAGTTGATAAGGATTTAAATAGCTCAGAAAACAACAGGTTTTTAACTAACCTTGGTGCCGATTTCAAGATTATCGACGGATTAAATTTTAGGTCTAATTTCTCTTGGGAAAGAGCCAATACAGAAAATCTTCAATTCTGGAACCCACTTCAAGGTGATGGATACTCTTTTAATGGCTACGCTTATAACAATACGGCGAGAAGAAATAACTGGAACTGGATTAATACATTACAATATATAAAAACATTCAACGGTGTACATAATTTAAGCTTAACAGTTGGCAATGATGTACAGAATACAAGAACGGTAAACTGGGGCGCCATCCGTCAGGGATTAGGTGATCCAACTTTCTTCAACCAGTTTCAGGGAACTTTCACCACAAATGTACCAGGAGGTAATAGCATTAATGAAATTGCATTTCAGGCTTATTTAGCCAGTGCCAGTTATAACTATAAGGGTAAATATTACTTAAGTGCTAACTTTAGAAGAGATGGTAATTCCGCACTTTCATCAGAAAACAAATGGGGAAACTTTGGTGGTGGATCTGTGGGATGGACAATCTCAGAAGAAGGATTCTTTAAAAACTCATCACTAGGTAAAACAGTTAATTTGTTAAGGGTAAGAGCGAGTTATGGTAGAGTTGGTAATGCAAATGTTCCTGCTTATAGCGAATATACTACTTATAGCCCAGGTCTTTATGGCGTAACTCCTTTTGCGTGGATTTTTGGACAGGCAGGTAATAAAGAGCTGAAGTGGGAAACCAGTAACCAGTTAGATTTTGGTTTAAACTTAGCCTTATTTAATAATAGATTAACTTTCGAAGCCGATTACTTCAAAAAGGATATTAATAATTTATTGTTAAACGTGCCTCAGGCTTTATCTAAAGGCATTCCCAATGATCCTCAAGGAACCATCCTTGCAAATGTAGGCTCGATGTACAACAAAGGTTTTGAGTTTGCATTAGGTGGTACACCTATCAAAACAACTAAGTTTTCATGGACAGCCAACTTAAACTTTACTACCATTAAAAATGAGGTAACAGCTTTAGATCCTAACGTTTCTCAGATTATTGGGACAACTGGCGGTTTAGAATCTGCAAGTGTTACTAAAGTAGGTGAATCAATTGGTAGTATTTACGCGGTAAAAACAAACGGGGTAAATCCTGCAAATGGTAGAAGAATTTATATCAATGCTGCAGGCCGTGAAGTTCAGTACCAGCATTTTGGCGGGGCTAATGCATGGACCTATCTTGACGGAACACCAGCTCCTTCTCCAGCCGGTGATGCACAGGTTATAGGTGGAACATTGCCTAAATGGTATGGCGGTTTTAATAACACATTCAACTATGGTAACTTCGATTTAAACCTGATGTTTACTTTTTCAGGCGGAAACTATATCTATAATGGTTCTCGTGCCGGTTTATTAGATCAACGGGTATGGAATAACTCAACAGAGATTTTAAATGCATGGACGCCAACAAATACTCAAACTAATATTCCAAGAGTGGTATATGGTGATAACGTTTCAAACGGTTCTTCGTTTGCAATTGACGCGAATGTGGAGAAGGGTGATTTCTTACGTCTTCAGGCAGCAACTTTTGGTTACAGAATTCCAAAAACTGTTTTTGGTAAATCAGGAATTAACAACATTAGGGTTTACGCATCAGTAAACAATGCTTTTTTGATCACGAACTATACTGGTGTAGACCCGGAAATCTCGACCAATGGTAACAGTAACCTGGCTAGTGGAGTAGAGCGTAACTCTATCCCTCAGGGCAGATCATTTACATTTGGCATTAGTTTAGGTTTATAATTATTAATCATCATATTCATGAAATTATTTCATATCAAAACATATAAATTGAAGTTAGCTACAGCGGCTATACTTGCAATTCCTTTAGTTGGAAGCATCTCTTCTTGTAAAAAAGAGTTCCTGGAAAAGGCTCCTGAACTAACGCTTCCTGATCAGGATGCCTTTGCTAACCCTACCAGAGTTTTAGGCCAAATCAACGGACTTTATTCTTCTTCAAAAAATGGTTCATTATTTGGCGGAAGATATCTGATCTATAATGATATCAGGGCTGAAGAATTTGTTAACAGAACGGGTAATAGTGTGACGGGTTATGATGTTTATCAGGGTACAAATAACTCAACCAATACTTATGTTGCCAGCTTCTTTTCACAAGCCTACTTAACGATTAACAGGGCAAACCTTTTTTTAGATGGATTAGCGAAGAATAGTACAGTTTTAACACCTGCATTAAATGCAAATTATGCTGGCGAAGCTAAATTTATCAGGGCATTAAATTATTTTGCATTGATTCAGATTTTTGCCAAGCCTTATGTTTCTGATGCAGGAGCATCAAGAGGTTTGCCATTGCGTTTAACCCCCGAAACATCTTTGGCAAATAACGCATTGAAAAGTAGCACGGTTGCTGCAATATATGCTCAAATTCTAAAGGATCTTGATGAGGCGGAAGCAGGTTTGCCAGATACTTATGGAACTGCTTTGCTACGTACAACCCGTGCACACAAAAATACAGCGATTGCTTTAAAAACCCGAGTATATTTAGCTATGGGGAATTATGCAAAGGTTTTGGAGGAAGGTAATAAATTGGTTCCTGCAACGGCACCATTTACCAATTCTGCCAGAACTGCCCATGCATTGCAGGCAAATGTTGTAAACGTTTTTGCCGCACCTTTTACCACCTCAGAGTCTATTTTCTCTTTCCCAATGGCAGATACAAATGCCCCCGGAACACAGAATCAATTAGGTTATTATTACAGTTGGGCCGGAAACGGAAACCTGGAGTTTTCATTAAACAAAACAGGTGCTGGAATTTATGTAGACCCTGCATGGCCAGCTACAGATGCGAGAAAATCTGCTTTAACACAAAATGCAACCATTTCTGGCGTGCTCCATTCATATCCTATCAAATATGGTGCAGTGTCTCCATTTACTGATTTTGTACCGATGATCAGATATGCAGAAGTTTTGTTAAACGTGGCTGAAGCTGAAGCGTTAGCCCCAGGGGGTGATCTGGTTCGTTCTAAAGCATTATTGCAAGCGGTTCGTACACGTTCTGATGCAACATATGTTTACGGTGCATTAACAACACCTGCAGCTCTGGAAACAGCAATTCTTAAAGAAAGAAGAATTGAGTTGCTTGCTGAAGGATTCAGATACAATGATTTAGCCAGGAAAGCAGCGCCACTCCCATCTTTCGGTGCCGGAGCTTCTATTCCTGTTACGGATCAAAGATATACTTTCCCGATTCCTATTGGTGAGTTAAATACCAATCCGTTGGTTAATACTTTCTAGCAGGATTTACACTATAAAAAAAAGGGATTGCAAATTAATTGTAATCCCTTTTTTATTTGCACTAATTGAGGTTTTTATTGAATGTCAATTGCTTATAAAATTATAATTGTAAAATTTGCATTACACAATACTAAATTATATCTTAGGAAAGATTATTAACTAAACTAAACTTTTTTATGAAAAAACTTCTACAAAGTTTGTTCATATTGCTGTTTATTGCCACCTCAGCAATAGCGCAAGACCGAACAATCACTGGGACAGTTACGGCTCAGGAAGATGGATTACCTCTTCCTGGCGTAAGTGTACGAATTAAAGGCGCATCAAACTCAGGCGTTTCTACAAATGCTGCGGGTAAATTCTCCATCAAGGTAAGTGCTGATGCAAAAGTGTTAATTTTTTCTTCAGTAGGCTATTCCATGCGAGAAATTGCCATCAGGGGTAGCGTTGTAAATGCATCTTTAGAAACAGATTCAAAGTCACTATCAGAAGTTGTGGTAACGGCGTTAGGTCAAAAAAGAGAAGCCAAATCGTTAGGTTATGCTGCTACAACAGTTAAGAATAGTGACTTAACCGCTGGTCGTTCAACCAATGTGGTAAATGCGTTGGCAGGTAAAGTAGCGGGAGTGAAAATTTTATCAACAGGTGGTGCAACAGGTGCTTCATCAAATATCAATATCAGGCAAGCCACAACCTTTACCGGATCGAACCAACCGCTATGGGTACTGGATGGTATTCCTATTGATAATGGTGGAGGTGATCAATCCGTAAATACAGGAAGTACAAATTCAAATAGGGGTATTGATCTAAACCAGGATGACATCGAGTCTGTAACGATTTTGAAGGGACCAGCTGCAGCCGTACTTTATGGATCCAGGGCTGTTGCCGGGGCGGTAATTGTAACCACTAAAAAAGGAAGTAAAGGCCAGGCAGGAAGAGTAGAATTAAGCAGTAACTACAATTATATCGAAGTTAACCGCTTGCCAGATTATCAGAATGAATACTCACAGGGAACCAATGGCGTGTATGATCCTTTTTCACAAATGTCATGGGGCGCTAAAATAACAGGCCAGGCACTTCCAAATTATCTCGGAAATCTAGAAACCCTTACCGCTTACCCAGATAATGTTAAGGATATATTTAAAGGAGGATATAACTTACAGAACAATGTTACTTTTTCTGGTGGTACCGAAAAAACAGCCTATTACTTTAATTATGGAAATTTTAAAGAAAGTGGATATATTGATAATAATACTTTGGCTAAAAATAACTTTACTGTTAATGCAAGTACACAATTGAGTAAAAATTTAACCATCAGTTCTTCGATTCAGTACATCCATAATAATTCTGTGGGTACTCCTGTCGGTAATGCAAGGTCTAATCCGTTATTTGACGGTATGACTTTGCCCAGAACCTATAACCTTGCAAATTATCCATTTGAAACTGCTGCAGGTCTAAATAATATACCAACAAGTCGTGTTCCCAATGCGGGCTATACTTATTACAATATTTTAGGAACGGACAACCCGCTCTGGTCAATTAAATATGTTTTATATAAACAAAAGATAGATCGTGCCATTGGCAATGTTGGTTTAGATTATAAAATAGCAGATTGGTTAAGTGCTAACTATAAAATTGGTATCGATCAATATACTAATGTATCGAAAACTATTAATGAAAAGTCATCTAACAATAACCAATCGGCAAGCAGGGCTGGTTCTATTATTGATAACACCACCAACAGGCGTGAGGTAAGTTCGTACTTCAATTTAGTAGCCAACAAAAGGTTTTTAAAAGACTTTGGCGCCAGATTTTTGTTGGGTAACGAGATTAACTACAGAAGAACAGATCAATTGCAGGTAACTGGTAACGGTATACAGGCAGCACATAATTACAATATCTCAAATACCTTAACTTATGTTCCGCTTCAAACTATAAGAGAACAAAGTTTAGTGGGGGTATATGCCGATATTAGTTTGGATTATAAATCTTTTGCCTATCTATCTTTTACAGGGCGTAGAGATGTTTCTTCAACATTTGCCCCTGATAAAAGAAGTTATTTTTATCCTAAAATAGATGCCAGTTTTATTGCAACAGAGGCGTTTCCTGAGTTAAAACAAAATGATATTTTAACTTATTTAAAAATCAGGGCTAACTACGCGAAAGTAGGTAGAGAGGCGCCAATTTACAGTACAGGTACTTATTTTGGTACTGCAGGTCCTTCTGATGGTTTTGGGCCAAACCTGATCTTTCCATTTAATGGGGTAAATGGTCAGACTTTTTCAAATGCAGCAGGTAACATTAATATCAAACCCGAATTTACAGCTTCAAGAGAAGTTGGTTTAGAGGCGAAGCTTTTAAAAGACAGGTTGAGTATCGATATTGCGTACTATAGTACCAAAAGTACCGACATTATATTTTCTGTCCCAAGCGCGCCCTCTTCTGGTTTTAGCAGTACCCTCTTAAATGCCGGAACCTTAAAAGCTCATGGTATTGAGTTGTTGATCAGTGGAACGCCAATAAAATCGACAAACTTTAACTGGGATTTATCTGTAAACTTTACCAAAGGCAGAAATGAAGTGGTAGAGCTTGCGCCGGGTGTGCCTTTTATTGGTAATGGTGGTTTTACCAATCCACAGGGCCGTATTGTTACCGGGTATCAGTATGGAACACTATTCGGTCAGGTATTTAAAAAACTTAATGGGAAGGATGTTGTTGATGCTAACGGTAGGTTAAGCTCAGGCCAGATCAATACCACAGAATTACAGCCTATTGGCGATCCAAACCCAAAATGGACTGGTGGTGTAAATACAACCTTCTCTTACAAAGGTTTATCATTAAGCTTATTTGCCGATATCCGTTATGGTGGCGATATATATTCGAGAACAATTACCGACTTAAGAAGATATGGTGTTGCTGCAGAAACAGGTAACAGAGATCGTTTATATATGCACAACGCAGTATATGCCGATGGTACGCCAAACAATACCTTAATTACGGCCGAACAATACTATGGCGATTTATACTCTTCAGCAGCGCAGGAATATGCTGTTTTTGATGGTTCGTGGATCAGGTTACGGGAAGCAACACTATCTTACCGCATCCCAGGCAAATTATTAAACAAACTGAGCTTTATAAAAGGAATTAATGTTGGTTTAACAGGAAGAAACCTTTTGATGTATGCGCCTAATTTCCCTCATCTGGATCCAGAGAATAACCTTTTGGGTGTGGGTAACGGACAGGGGATTGAGTATAATGGCCAGCCTCAGACAAGAACCTATGGTGGATTTTTAAAATTATCATTTTAGTATTAGGAGAGTTTAAATATGAAAATTAATATAAAGAAAATAGTTTTTGGATTGGCATTAGCCATGACAGGACTGAGCTCGTGCAAGAAATTTGTAGACATTAACGATGATCCTACGCGATTAAAAGATCCTGATGCCAGTTTGGTTCTGCCCGCTGCTCAGGGTAGACTAGGATTTACAATGGGGTCTGATATTCATCGTTTTACTGCCTTATGGGTACAGCAGTTTGCTGCGCAGGGAGGTGGTTCAGCCCAACCCACGCAATATGATAAATACGCTGTAGGTGAAGCTGATATCAATAATACCTGGGAAGCTACTTTTGCAGGTACTTTGGCCGATTTACAGAAAGTGATCGAAAAAACCAAAGCTACAAGTCCAAAATATGCGGGCGTTGCAGAGTTGGTAAAAGCTTATGTTTATCAAACCCATGTTGATGCATTTGGAGATCTGCCTTATTCGGAGGCTATTGGTTATGAGGCTAATTTAAAGCCTAAGTTTGATGGATCGTCGGCCATATATGATAATGTGTTTGCTTTAATTGATGAGGGTATTGCAGATATCAAAAAAGCCTCTTTATTGGCACCTGCAACTGATGACTTATTTTATGGTGGGGATATGGATAAATGGGAGCGTTTTGGAAATGCTTTAAAACTTAGGATGTATATCCACTACTTTTCTACTAACGGAACTGCTGCAGACGCAACAAAAGCTAAAACAGGCATAACCGCTATATTGGCTGCAAATAAACTGTTAAGGGCAAATACCGATAATTTTCAAATGAAGTTTTTAAGTTCTGCCAACCAAACCAACCCTATTCACCAATTTGAAGGATCGAGACCAAATCAGTTTTTTCCGAGTAAAACTTTGGTTGATATCATGAATGCCAAGACTGATAGTAGAAGAAATTCATTTTTCACCTTACAGGGTAATACGTATGTTGGCGCCACGAATGGCAATGGCGATGTAGTAGTAAGCACTGCTTTCTCGCGCATGAGCACTTATCTTAGAGGTAAACTCTCAGCAGGTGTTTATTCTGGTGAAGCACCAATAAGAATGTTAACTTTTGCTGAGCAAAATCAGGTTTTGGCAGAATATTTTGCCAGAACAAACGGAGGAAATGATTTAACCACAGCAGATATTTATTATAAAGCGGGTATCACTGCATCATTTGCAAGTGCAATTGAGTTTTCAGATGGGACAGAAGCAACCGCTGTTACTGGCGGCTTAGCTACTTATCTGGCTTCAACAAATGGAACTTTGGCAACAGGTAATGCGCTGCAAAAAATTATCGAAGAAAAATTTGTATCCAACTTTGGCGTGGCCATAGAGCCGTGGACAGACTGGAGAAGAACAGGCTTTCCTGTACTATCGCCAGTATCTCCTGCAACAGCCATTCCGCGCATATTGCCATACTCATTTAATGAGAGAAGCTACAATCCTAACACACCAGCCCGACCTTCAGTATTTGTAAAATCTGTATTTTGGGATAAATAATTATAACTATGAAAAGAATTTTAATCATATTACTTGCATCGGTTTTAGGCTTAGCCTCATGCAAAAAAGACCCAAAACAGCCAGAAACACTTGACACAACTGCGACTATTGTTTTTGATGGCAATCCAAGCAATACAATAGCTAACTATTCCAGCTATTCGTCAACTACTACAGCTGTTAAAGGCACGGGTACTGTAAATATTGTAATTACCTATACTGGCGATATAAAAACATTATCATTTACTACACTAACAGGAACTGTTGTAAACAACCTTGGTACAGTAAATGTAAGCAACGGTACTTATACCTTTACCAAGCTGGTTAAAGATTTAAGGGGTGCTGCTGATGCGCCACTTCCAACTTCTGGTACAAGTGGTTCGGTTGTTTTAACGGTTACCGCCACCCTCGGAAATGGGCTGACGGTAAAACGCTTTTATACCATTACTGTAACCGCACCATAAATAGTGATATAGTGCAGGGCTAAGATAAAACAAAGGCCTGAAAATTTTCCAGGCCTTTGTTTTTACATGAAGGAATTTAAGCTTATTTCTTATCCACACTATATTTCCCCGGGCCAATAAAAATCAACCCGAAAAATACAATGCCCAATTCAATGGCGTGGCTGGCACCTTGTAAGCCATCGCCTTTGCCAAAATGAACCAGTGCGGCAATAATCATCGTAAAGATTAATAAGATTAGTGCCGGACGGAAAAACAATCCCACAATCAAAAGGAAACCACCAAAGGTTTCGGAAACGGCGGCCATAAAACCCCAAAATACAGGTAAAAAGTTTATGCCAATTACTTTCATACTTCCTCCTAAACCTGTCCAGCCATCAGGCCCGCCTGCAAGTTTCGGGAAACCATGAATAATAAACATTACACCCAAACCAATACGAATCAGCAACAAACCTGTATTGCGGTATTTTCCTAAATTGTCTAAAATTGCCATCTTATAAATATTTAAATTGAACGTTATTTGTTTCTATTTTTAAATTCACCCCGGCACCTAAAACCATACTGAGGTTGTTATTAATATGTCCCGTTGGGAAATTAAAGCAAACTGGGAAATCATATTCCTTAACAATATCCCAAATTACCTCATCAACGGTTTGTCCGAAAGAAATCTTTTCATCTTCAATTTCATTAAAAGCACCAACAATTAATCCTTTTAAATGGCTGAGTTTGCCTGCCCGCTTTAACATGCGTAACATGCGGTCGATGCTATATTCATGTTCTCCCACGTCCTCTATAAAAAGAATTTTACCTTGAAAGTCCATCTCTGATACCGAACCCTGTAACATGGCCAATAAAGTTAAATTTCCGCCAATCAAAATTCCTGTTGCCTCTCCTGCCCTGTTTTTAAATGCACTCTCAAACTCGTACGACTGTTTTTCGCCGAATAAAGCCTTCTGTAAAGAAAGTAAAGCTTCTGGCGTAGATTCCTCAAATGTGTAGGGCATTTGCGCGTGCATACATTGGGTATTACATTGCGCAACCAGGTGTGATAGCAGAACCGTAATATCGCTGAAACCTACAAACCATTTAGGATTCTTGTTAAACGCTGTAAAGTCCAGGTCATCAATAATCCGGATGGTGCCATAACCGCCACGGCCCGAAATAATGGCTTTTATCGATGGATCATCTAAAAAGCGCTGAATGTCTTTAGTTCTCAAAGCATCGGTTCCTGCAAACTGGTGATGGCTGGCGTATACACTTTCGCCAATAATAACCTCCAAACCCCAGCTTTCCAATAATGCTATGGCATGGTCTATACGTTTGGGTAATTTCTTTGCCGGACATACCAGGGCAATCTTATCTCCTTTTTTTAAATACGGGGGCTGCTTAATCATCTTCAAAACACTTATCTTTGCCAAATTAATAAAAATTGTTTTGGATAATAGTAAAATAAAAAGATATACCGTAACTGCAGCGCTTCCATATACCAATGGGCCAGTTCATATTGGGCACCTGGCTGGTGTTTACATCCCTGCAGATATTTATGCCCGTTATTTAAGGTCGAATAAACGCGATGTAAAATTCATCTGTGGTTCTGACGAAAATGGTGTACCCATTACTTTAAAAGCCAAAAGAGAAGGAATTACGCCGCAGGAAGTGGTAGATAAGTACCATAAAATTATTGGCGATTCTTTTAAAGAGTTTGGCGTATCTTTCGATATCTATCACCGCACTTCATCGCTTACGCATCACCAAACTGCTGCTGATTTCTTTGAAACACTTTATGAAAAAGGGGTGTTTACAGAAGAAATTACCGAACAATATTACGATGCTACGGCAAAACAATTTTTGGCCGATCGTTACATTACAGGTACCTGTCCTAAATGTGGTAACGAAAATGCTTATGGCGATCAGTGCGAAAATTGCGGTTCTACACTCAATGCAACCGATCTAATCAATCCAAAATCTACCCTATCAGGCGATAAACCAATTTTAAAAGAAACCAAAAACTGGTTTTTACCGCTTGATAAATACGAAGACCGTTTACGAACTTATATCGAAAGCCACAAAGAATGGCGCCCAAATGTATACGGCCAATGCCAAAGCTGGTTAAATGCTGGTTTGCAGCCAAGAGCAATGACACGTGATTTAGATTGGGGCGTGCGTGTTCCGCTTCGCGATGCTGAAGGTAAAGTGCTTTATGTGTGGTTTGATGCGCCTATTGGATATATTTCAGCTACAAAAGAGCTTTGTAATTATGCCAAACTCGATGTGTGGAACCCTAAAGCCGAAGAATATTATATCAGCAGTTACGAAAACGATAAATGTGGTTGGGAAGAGTATTGGAAAAGCGACGAAACCAAGTTGGTTCACTTTATCGGTAAAGATAACATCGTTTTCCATTGCATTATTTTCCCGGCAATGTTAATGGCACATGGCGAATATACCCTGGCTGATAATGTACCGGCAAACGAATTCTTAAACCTGGAAGGTCAAAAAATATCAACTTCTAAAAACTGGGCAGTTTGGTTAAATGAATATTTAAGAGAGTTTGAAGGGAAACAAGATGTTTTGCGTTATGTATTAACTGCAACCGCGCCTGAAACTAAAGACAACGATTTTACCTGGAAAGATTTTCAGGCAAGAAACAACAATGAACTGGTAGCCATACTTGGGAATTTTGTAAACCGGGTGATGGTGCTTACGCATAAATATTTTGGTGGCTCGGTACCAACCTGCATGGAGATTACCGAAGTAGATCAGGCTGTTATTGATGAATTGGCAGCTTACCCCGCAAAAATCTCAGCTTCTATTGAAAACTACCGTTTTAGAGAGGCATTATCAGAAGTGATGAATGTTGCCCGTTTAGGGAATAAGTACCTGGCCGAAACAGAGCCCTGGAAGCTCATTAAAACTGACGAAGACCGGGTAAGAACCATCTTACACATTGCGCTTCAAATCGCAGCCAATATCCAAATCCTGATTGAACCTTTTTTGCCATTTACAGCAGAAAAGTTAATGAAGATGCTTAAAAATGGCGGTCATGATTGGGATGATGCTGGTACGGTTAGCCTGTTAAAACGTGGCCACGATATTGGAGAAGCGGTGCTCTTATTTGATAAAATTGAAGATGCAGAAATCGACTTCCAGATCGAGAAATTGAACCAAAGCAAGGCCAGTAATGCGGCAAATAATGTAGTTGCTGTTCCGGCAAAAGAAAATATCCAGTTTGAAGATTTTTCGGCAATAGATATCCGTGTAGGCACTATTGTAGCCGCCGAAAAGGTAGAGAAAACTAAAAAGCTGTTAAAGTTAACCGTAAATACAGGCATTGATGAAAGAACCGTGGTTTCTGGTATTGCCGAATATTATAAACCAGAAGATATAGTGGGGAAACAAGTAAGTATGATCGTAAATCTTGCTCCACGCGAAATCAAAGGAATTCTATCGCAGGGAATGATCCTGATGGCCGAAAATGCCGAAGGCAAACTCACTTTTGTGGCACCTGTAGAAAAGTTTCCAGAGGGTAGTGTAATTAGATAGTGTTTGCCTGCCACATTAGCATAAAAAGCCATTTGATTCATTTCAAATGGCTTTTATTTTTTCATCCTGATGCAAATAAATTTATTCCATTATGGGTTCATTCGGGTAAAATATGCAGCTATCGTTTCGTTATTGGCGTCTGCCCTATCTGTACTCGTACCAAAAGTTAATTCTGTTTTGCCTGCTTTCATCTGCTCAAATACCGATTCTACAAAGTCGCTTACTGCTGGATGGGCATCATGGATCCCTTTACCGCCTAAATCGGTATTTAATGCTGGCGGAATCATTTCAATAACTTCTATATTTGAATTTTTTAGGCTATGGCGTAACGAGAGCGTAAAAGAACGCATAAATGCTTTAGTGCCACAATAAACAGGTATTGCCGATAAAGGCACAAATGCGAGTCCCGATGTTACATTAATAATGGTATCTAACGAATTTAGCTGGCTAAACAATGTTGTTAAATGGATTGGCGCTAAAATATTCGTCGTAATTTCAGCATCTGCTTTTTGGTAAAAATCACTGTCGTTAATGTTCATCCAGTACTGAATGCCTGCATTATTAACGAGTACGTTTAAATCACTATGGTTTTCAGCAATCCAGTTATACAGCTCAATCCGATCATTTTCAACGGCCAAATCGCATACTTTAGTTATAACCGAAGGTAGTTTTTCTGCTGCTTCCTTTAAAGCCGATTCTCTTCGTCCACAGATAATTACGGTATTATTTTCTTTAATAAACCTTTCGGCCAGTCCGAAACCTATACCGCTTGCCCCTCCGGTAATCAGGATTTTATTTTTTGTTAATTTCATGTCTTAATCAAATTTAATAATGCAAAGATGCGGCTATTGAAAAGATTTATTATGGTGAGTAGTACAGTTTTTATTGCTACCATTAAATGCCACATTAGCTCAATCAGAGTCTGCTATCATTTCATTCTGTACGTCATTAAGATGATTTCCTTTAAGTATAATGCATGTTAAAATGAATTCTCTTGCGACAAAACTTTTGTTATATTTGCGCAACAAATGGTCCCGTAGTTCAACGGATAGAATAGAAGTTTCCTAAACTTTAGATATGAGTTTGATTCTCGTCTGATTATCAATGATTTAAGTGGTTTAATCTCAACCATGAGGCATCAAATGAGGTTAAACCATGTTTACAACACCAAAAATCTTTACTCCTAAAACGTCAAAAGGACGTTCGTATGTAATTTACAATTATGATGGTAAAAGAGTTCGTCATTATAATGGCAACTGCTTAAATCTTAACATCAATCCCAATCAGTTCACCAATACTAAAGATAGAGACAGACTTGCTCAGCAATTGTTATTTGAGGTAAACTCAGCTTTAAAAAGCGGGTGGAATCCTTTTGAGATAGAATCTGAAAAACCAAGTTTAAAACAGTCACTATCAATAATACTCGCAGAGAAATTGGAATCTAATCTTTGTGACCTTTATAAGCGTAATCTTAAGGCGGTGCATCGGATGTTTATCGATTTTCTGCCATCGGCTGATCTGAACAGTAAATGTGATAATTTAAAGCTTGATAAAGTAGAAACTTTCTTGAACAAGTTCCAAACCAGTGAACGAAATTACATAAATAGGCGTAGATGTCTAGGTATGTTCTTTAATGAAATGGTTAGGAAAGGATTTGCTTTGCAGAACATCGTAAAGAATACAAAGCCTGCTAAAGCTAAAGCATCATTGCACGTTCCCTATTCGGATAAGCAGTTGAGAAATGTACTTGATTATTTAAAGGCCAATCAACCAAATCTCCACTTGTGCTGTCTGTTGACTTATGGGTGCTTACTTAGGCCGCACCACGAAATACGGCTGTTAAAGTTGAGGCACATTGTTAAGGATTTTACTCAGATTCAGCTATCTGGTAGTGAGAACAAAAGTAAACGCATTAGAACAGTTCATATTCCTGCTTATATTCAGGATGTGCTTCGTGCAAGATTAATTAATGTCGTTAATCCTGACACAAATATTTTTACGCTAACCATGGAGCCTTACAGCGTTGGTTATTTTAATTTGATGTGGGGTAAGGAGAAGATCAAGATGTTTAAAGAAAGAATTCTAGAATCTAACCAGACTATTTATTCATTTAGGCATACAGCGGTTATCAATGTTTATCAGAAAACTAAGGATTTACACATTGTACAGCAACTTTTACAGCATTCTAATATGATCGTTACCCTTAATTATTTGAGGGGTTTAGGTGAGATGAATGACGATAAATTAAAGGATGTGCTTCCGTCATTATAGGCAGAACCTATAATCATTTGATATATTATAGTTTTATAATGCCCTGGGCACTTATTGCCCAAGGCATTTATTTTTACATCATGCATTCATCAGCAAAACTGTAATATTTATAATTGGTAACGATCAAATGGTCGCACACTTCGATGTCTAGCAGCTTTCCTCCTTCAGTCAACTTCTGAGTTAATCTTTTATCGGCATCACTTGGGTTTGTGTTGCTGCTCGGATGATTATGTGCCAATATTATTTTACTGCTATTTGTCTTTAAAGCAACTGAAAATATGATCTTCGGATCAGCTAATGTTCCCTGTACCCCACCCGTAGATATATCAACAATTCCTAGTACTCGGTTACTGGTATTAAGTAATATCACCTTAAATTCCTCTAACAGTTCTATTTTTCCAACTTGCCAATGCTGCATTAAAATGCGGTAAGCATCCTGAGAACTATTGATTTTTGGTCGTTCTGTAATGTTGTAGTTTGATTTGTAGCTTACTTCGACTTCAGCCACTTTGAATGAGGTGTGTTCTTGTACCATAAGATTTGAATTAATTATGGCACGATGGCAAGCTTTAAGCTCAACTAAGCAAAGGAGGAACGGAATAAATAGGATGTGCGGTTGCCACATGAGCGTTTATGCCGTAGATCCTTTAGGCGTGTTGAGAATACAGGCTTAGATTTGTTAATAATTATTTAAAGCTATGGATTAACATGGTATGCTGGCCCATATGTATCAACCAACCAATCAGCTTCATCAATAGTATAATCAATTCGTGATCTAATTATACCTTTTGAAAACCTCAATTCTTGTAAACTAGGTCTGGCATCTTTTATAGCTTTTTCAATGCTTCGATCCCTTTTTTTACTTTTCGGTCCTGAAGTGCTACTAGACGTAGCGTAAAGATGCTTTGTGTGATTACTATATACCGCAATCATTTCATCCCTTGGTAGTTTACTTTTATTGTAGGGAGTCAGTTTACCGATTGCAGTATCTGTTAACAATTCCTCCCAAACTCGGATTTCATAACCATTAGACGATCCATGATGTGGTATTTTGAAGAAAGATGCTTTATTGTTTGGACTGATGACTTTAGAATTATCTAGTATATTTATCCAACCTTCGAATTTGTTGTCTGATATCTCTAAATCAGCACCTAAGATCGCACTATGCTTCCCAAATGTAAGTAATAGGGCAACCGACTTTGAATTAGGCCCTTCGCTAATTATTCTCCCCATTGAACTAACTTTATCGATCAATGATGATATTTCGATATCATAGGCCTTCAATGTCGCATCTGAAGGAGATAAAGAATATATCTTGGAAGAATCGTCCCCAAGATTAAGTATTGTACGATCTTGCATAGCTCTAATTATTGGCTTGCCCCTAGTCTCAGCAATCTCCAAACACTTTGCAAACTCAGTAGTAGATTGACTGTCGGATTTCTTCAATTGCTCAAGCTGAACAAATAACAGAAACTTGTCAACATCTGTACTCGGAGCAAAGCAAAAATCAGATTGTTTACATTCAGCAAATAAATTTGCAATGCCTTTAATGTGATCGTTGTGCCAATGTGTACAAACTATAAGTTTCACTTGATTTGCAACATCAACCCCTATTGAGTTTAGGTAATCTAAAGGCAAAGATAATCCTGTATGAGGGTCTTTACATGAATCAACGACTGCCCAATTTTGATCACCTAGGTGTATGACAATACTTTCGCCATATCCACCTGCGGTACCTATCAGGGTTATCTCGACTATGTTATTTAAAGGAAGATCAAATTGTTCTATAACCATTTTAACGCCTTACTTTGCGCTCTAGCTTTATCAACTGCAGAGTCGATATCTTCTGAGCTCCACTGAGGAAGCCTCTGGAATCTTATTATAGACTCTTTCTTAACAGAGCCTTTGTCATTTGCATACCCTAAACTCCAATAAAATACAGCTCCTATACTAACTAGTGGTTTATCGTCCTTAGAAACCTCTGTCGAGAAAAATTCGGCATATTCATTAGTTCCACCAGCATTTAGGTCTTCAAGTTTAGCATTGAAGCCGTCCTGCGTAATTTCTGTTATCGTGCCAAGCCATCTTTGAGTTAATGTGTAGTAGTTAGGGTGTTCGGGTAAGGAAATCTCATTTATAGCATTAAGGCGATCTTCAGTTAAGATTATCTTACCCTTACTATCAGCTTCGATCCATTGGTTATGTTTTGGAAGCTTTAGTAGGTCTTCATTTTGATCTTTCAGTCCATGAATATAAAAAGCAAAGGCTTTATCAATATCAAGCAATTTCCTGCTTTCAGTAATACGTCTATTCTGTATAGAATTAGATGTTACCATTGTTGGTTCTGTCATGATTATATTCCTAAATTTGCCAATAATAGATTTACCACTTCCTCGACGCGTTTACCTGAAGCATCAAAGTTGTTCTTAAGTATTTTAAGCATCTCGCCATTTTGACCTGATTCGTTAGGCTCTAAACCAAAATGGTCATTTACATTTATTGCAACTCCAAATAAACTTGATACCTTGTCAGAAGGTTCAATCCTTATTCTGTATGCCCCAGGTTTTCCGTCAGACCTTTTAAGTTCGATGATCTCTAACAATATCATCCGTGCATCATTAAGGAAATCAAAGTTTTTTAAGGGACTTAACGAATTGCCGAATTCATAGTATTTATCGGCCGTTTTTAAGTCGCAATGCCATATATGATTGATGCCCAAAGCTTTAATTGGAGTTTCTTTTAAATAATTGAATATTCCGAAACACAAATCTCTTACGATATCAAAATATGGCTCTTGTGAACAATGTACATCAAATCGATCTTGTCTTACTTCAATACGCACCCAATCTAAACTGAATCTGGTAAATTCATTATGTATTACCTCCACTTTAACTTCTTGTGCTTCGGATTCTCTTATAAGGCCTTTTTGAGCAAGCCAGAATGGTTGAACTATTGCAGGATTGAAGTTTCCAACAAACGTCAGGTGAAGGGTTTTGATTTCAACGAATGATTTTATATCCATTTACTTTTTAAGAAAGCGCGTTAAACTGATTCAAAGTTATAATCATTTTCTAAATTAACACTATTCTAATCAATTTGTTGCTTCTTTATGTTATAATTATTTATGTATTACATTTAATACCCTGTTTCATTTAGTTAAGCATTACCTTAAGTTCGTTTCAAATATTCAACTTGTTCACCACTTATGATTTCTTGTAATATTCAACCACCTTTTTAACAAAACACCTCTATTCTATCGTTGAACTCTTAGACTTGTTAAATTCAGTTCAGATGCCATCAATATCACTTGCTTAAGTATTTAATATAACTATCTCCAACCCTTTCCTTTAGCTTTGCAAATGTAATGTTCCTTGCCTCGTTATGGTATCTAGTAATATTGACTGATGATGCGGAAGTGCCATGTGTGGATATTACGCCACCATTGTAAAGGGAAACTATATTATTGTTGCGCTTTAAGGTTGTAACCATATGGCGAGCCCCTTTAACATCATTCCATGTTGATTGGGATTCCCAAAATCGACCAACTTTATAGTGAGTGTGTTTTATGTTATCTAAACCCAAACTTCTGGCGATCTTATCTGACTTCTCAAGGTTGTAGCCAATACGGCCACCGCCAACAGCTCCGAATGCTGTGGTAATTATTGCTATTATTGGAAATAACTCGGAACGTTGGCTCTTCTTAATGTTCATTGCCATAAATCCAAATGAAGATATAAATCCGAGTATTGCACCAATTATAGCACCTGTGATTGAGTTCATATCTGTTCCTTTACTTGCAGTACGACATTGCAAAAATAGAGACCTTGCTAAGCATATCATCGCTAAGTTTATATTTCTTCCGCAAATTACGATAGGACTGTTCATCTAGTTGATCAATCATTGCCATGTGCTTATCTCCATAGTCTGGATACTTTGCATCAGCTTTATGGATATTATCAAGCTCAATTTTCTTCAGCATTTCCCAAAGGATGCATAAGTCTAATCCCCTCTTCCGTAGATATGCTTTAAGTTTCTCAACTTCGATTTCATCTTTAGTTTTGACATTATCTGCGCTATTACTCAATGCAGTTATCTTAAAATCGTTATACGTGATTCTAGGTTCATTTTCATTTGGCCCCTTGATTAACATCGCTATCCAATTGGATTTATCTTTAAATGCTTCTTTAGACGTAAACAGATAAACTGCAAGTACTGTCGCTTTATCATGGGTTTCGAAAACATCTTTATTGCTATTGAGGTTATAGATTTCTAACACCGCATCTCCTAAAGCTTCTTTTGTGTAAATCGTATCCTTGTAAATGGCATATTCAATAAGCTGAGCTTTGTAACTAGTTTCTAACTTCTGCTCGTTGATAACCTCATATTTAATTGTGGCTTTGACAGTGGGCGTCACCTTTTTTTCTGTTAGATGCACTTCAACCAAGTTATCTGCAGGTATCCATCCTATATAAGTTTTTGATAACCAATCCGGCTCAATTACCTTTACTTTACACCAATTATCTTTGATTTCTGTTATCATTACTTTACTGGTACTATCTAGTAAACAGTATTCCTTGTGGATTTCAGAAGAGTTGATGCTATCAATTAACTTTGGCGCTGATTGTGATGGTAAAGTAAGGAGAAAGATAGTTTTGTTAACAGAATAGAACTTACCTTTAATTTGGGAAGTAGATTGATCTTTTCTTTTGTTTTCTTCTTTTGAATTAGGATTTCCACAACCACTTATTATAAATGCGATTAGTGCAGCTAAGATGTAATATTTCATTGTGAGAGTTTAATAATTGTCGTTTTAGATCAGGTTAATTAGTTATGTTCAAGCTAAGATAGATGGTATTTCACTTATTACAGTATGGGAAACCGTAAATATTCATACTAATATGCCAATCGGTCTGGTAATAATTGTTTAACACTCAATCACTTCTTATAAGACTTACGCAACTTTTAAATATTGCAGCAAGAGACAAACTCTTATCCTATTAAAAAACTATAATAATAATCTGCATTAATTGTCATGAAAGACGCATTCGGTTGCAATTCATTTAGAGTGTCTTTAAAATCGATTTCGTAACCAGCCTCAATTGAAAATGAACGTTTATAGTAATAAACAATGGCAACAAGTAAGGCACCAACTGCATTAATAGTATTTTGTAGATTTGCCTCAGGATAATACTGATTTCGCTGGTGCTTTACATTATTGTAGCTTCTCCACCAATCTGGATTTTGATGGCCATGCCAGTTCTCCCAAGGCTTGTATGACAGTCCATATCTATTTATTACCACCTCTTCATCAATAAAGGAGTTAAGGTGAGCTTTAATTATAGCTCTGTAATCATTTATATTATTTGTAGGTGCATTTGGCTCAATTAGTGCACATAATTGTTTCATTAAGACATCCACTTCAGACGACGCTGATAGCAATATATGCGTTAATTCTATCGAATAGGTAGTTAAATTTGCATTTGAGAATTCAATATAACGCGAGACGTTCTGTAAGTCTTGTTCAATCGCTAGAAAATAATTCCAATGGTGCTTTGGTGTCCCGAACGTAATCATGTGCTTAATTATTTAATTTCCAATTTTATCAGATTTCGATCGATTGCAAGGTTCACATAGTAACTGAATATTACGATAAGTTGCTGCACCACCCTTGGAATGTGGTATAATATGGTCAAATTCTAGGTTTTCATTTCCACCGCATATAACACATCGACCTCCGTCTCTGTTCCACACCATATCCTTAACCGCTTGGGGGATTGGCATTCTATCATTACTTATTATTAAATTGGTTATTTCACCGCTAGCAATCATTTCTTTTAAAACTTGCTGCTTAAGTTCTTGTAGCCTTTGCTCTTCTTTTTTTTGTTCCTCTTTAGCTAGAAATTCATTCCTAATTTGGGCTTTAACCAATTCAGTTTGTTCTTGCTGTTTAGCTAGTTTGATTTCAGCAACTCGGTGTTCTATAGTAGTCAATTTTGAAGGTAATATATAACTATTGAAGTATTCCCTTTCAGGAGACAGCGAACGTAGCTTACCGTTTAATACTAGTTCCAAATCTTCCGTTTTAGATATATAAACCGGTCGGGCATTCATGCCGTCGAATGGTCCCACAATACCTAGCTCCTCTAGTTGGTCAATTATTTTACCACATCTGAGGTACCCTAATTTCAATTTTCGTTGTAACAACGAGGTTGAACCTTGTTGATGTATTACTATAATTCGTGCAGCATCTGCAAGTAATTTATCTGCTTTTGCAATATCGAATGCTTGCCCATTTAAAAGCCGATAATTTATCTCAGCTTCTATAAAAGCATTTACTTGGACATCTGTTAATTGTAGCTCAGAAGTATCGTTTATTATTTGTACTTGCGGTAATTTAGGTTCTAAATGATTAGAAAGCCCAGAGGAGGGCGCTTGTGATTTATTTGAGAATAGGTTTAAGAAGCGTCTAATCATTGAGGGTTAATTTTAAATGTCACTAATATACGAGTTGGGTGCAATGATTACAACAACTTAAACAGTCTTATAGTATTCAACCACCCTTTTAACAAAAACCTCCATTCTATCCTTTAAAGACTGTAATTGTTCATAAGCTGCGTTAATTCCCTCTATTGGATCTTTAATCTGTAAACGTTCCAATCGTTTAGGATCTCCACCGGATATTCTCTTTTCAAGCTCTATAAACTCTTCAGGTGTTTGCCAACGTTTGATTTCAGGATCATAAATCCACTGTTTGGCTGCTTTGGCCTGTTCATATATTGTAAAGTTAGTTACGGTTGGTTTAGGTAGTTCTTCAGGTTTATAGCTCTTCCACCTCTTCTCCATTTCACTTTCTCTTATAAGTTCCTTAGGTTTCATTTTGCTAATTTTATTAGTAAATATACTTACGGCTCATTAGGGATATGTAATAAAGTTATTCACACCACTAAGCCTAATTAATATATCTTATCAATTACAATCATTGCTTCGTCCCGTGCTTCTTCTATAGTCTCAAACAATCTATCATAAAAATAAAAAACAGCTATGCCATACTGAGCAATCTCTAAGAATATAAACTCATTAAGATTATGAAAGAAATGGTTGTTGGTATTTGTAGTTTTAAATACAACTAATGAATTGACATTAATATGCTTTGCTTTAATACTAATTCTGTTTAATGTCCATCTTACTTCGCTAATAACTCGGCTTACAGACCAATCCTTGTTTGGTAATAGCATATAGATTGGGTAGTCTTTCAGAAAGGGAATATGTTTGCCATTCTTGGGGCTAATAAATCTTTTCACAATATTCATGACCTGAAACTTATAATCAATGATCTCTAGCCATCTAATAACATTTTCAGTTGCCTCAAAATCGAGTAATGTTCTGCTGTCATGAAAAGCCTTAAAGACGCATTGTATATGTTTCTCTAGAGTATTAAGTAGATCGGCATTGCATCTTGCGCAAACTGGGACAGTAGATTTATTATAACTCTGAGATTGACCATTAACTCCTATATCAAAGAAAGCTTTATCGTTCTTATTGAATACCCATCTGGGGATAATGTGCTCTCTCGTAATATTCTCTGTTGCTGCGCAAAATATACAGATAGGTGGTTCAATATTCTTTATTGCTTTACCATTTGAGTCGCGTTGAATATAGTTGCTTGTCAGATGATTGATAACCTTTGAGCTGTTAGCTCTAACCAACACCCTCAATTGTGTTAGCTTTAAGTTCAGTTTTGCCATTATACAGCTTTATTCATTTCCATAAAGTTCGCAAGAACCATGCGGCGATAAGCGATTATCTAAACCGTATCCCTATTGAACTTGCTCCACTTTTTGCGTCATATGAAGCCCATACGTTGCCCCAATCAAAATCTCTTCGGCCTCCAAATTCAACGGCTAGCCATATTTCGTATCTTTCTAAATCGTAGAGTTCTTTGTCCTTTGACCAATTATCCCAACTTTCATTTGAATTAAGTTCTCTATCACTGAAACAGAACGACAATTCTTTTAATCTATCATCAAAGAAGCCAAATTGAAATGCAAAATAAAGATTATCTATTAGCACATTTCGTTCATTTAGCCATATCCATCCATTGTTGAGATTTAAAAGAGTACGTGTTTGACCCATCTCTAGTGACACAATGTCCTGTAGATGGTCATTGTATTTAACCTGAATTAATGATGATACAATTATATTTCCAGTTGCCTTATCAATCATATTATAGAGATGTTAATATTTGCGAATATAAAAAGATTACTGCTATATGCGGTTAGTGCTCGCCGCTGCGAACTGAGAAAATGTGTGAGAATCAGCAGTTGCATAGCAACGGGATTCGATCTATGTTATACACAAGCGACTGGCGAGATATTTGAACCAAATATCGTGACAGTCGTGCAGCATTTTCGAGACCGCAGGTGAGCCTCAAAGTGGAGCCTGACTAGATTTATCCAGGATGAAGCGAAGCAAATCCTAGATAAAGATAGAGAGAAGGCTCACGAAGCCATCCGCATTGCCAAAATTAAAACCATGACAGAACGAATGTGATGGCTTGTGTTTTAAGTGGCATTAGACATGGCGGAGTACCGATCTCCCTAATCGGGTTTGCACTGGCTTAACCGATCCAGCACTGACTAAAAGTAACCGCAGAAACTTAAAAGAATGCTAGTCGCTGCCATAGCACTAAATCCAATGACTAAAGGAATCCATTCCTCACTTAAGCCACTTTTTGAGTGAATGGATTGCTGTAAGGAATGTTATTAAGCATTAGCTTGATTAGATGATATCAGTTTCATAATTGATGCCAACCGTTTTCTTTTCAGGTAATAAAGACTTGAAAGTCTTAGCGACTGAATGGGAGAAACCTATATTCTCAAACTTGTGAGGAATCTCTCCTGTTGAATTATACCACATTAATATCATTACAAGTTCTATTTCATTCAATAACTTTAACAGCTCGTCTCGTCCTAAATATTTATACTGTACATCTGTTAATTCGACATCATCATAATGGGCATAGTATTTATTTCTAAGCCATTCAATATTCGCAATAGCCTTACTGTGCTTCCTTCTTATTAACTTAAATAATCTTGTCGCTTCTTTAATGTGTTTACCATCTTGGAGAGACTTAACCAACAATAATATACTATGCTTACCTTTATTCTCAAATAGAATATTCAATTTTATAACTAGCATTTGATAAACATTGTAACTCATAATCCCCAACACATCATTTTTATAAAAGAGCTTGGAATAACTAGAATTTATAACCCCAAGCTCCCAGATGTAATATAATTCATAACATCTATGCAAGTGTTTAGTTGCTCGTTTTAATTTCTTTAAATCCATCATTGATGTATAAGTGCAACAGTTATTAAATACTTGGGTTGTATAAGATACTCACAATTGATTATCAAGTGCTTTCTCAAAATTGATTACATTAATTTTTAACTGGTGATTGTAATCTGTTCTATCTTGCCCATGAGTAACTCTTCTATGGCAGTTAGGACATAGCGCAATAACGTTCATTGGTGAATCACTTCCTCCATTTGACACTTCTGCAATATGGTGGACTTCAAGGTAAGGTTCTCCGTTCTTTCTTAAGAATGGAGCCTGTTGTTCACACCCTTCACAAATACCATTCGCTCTTGAAAGAGCATATGTTACGATCAATTTAGATCTGTCGAATGCTTTCTGACTTGATGTAGAAAATGAAAGAGGCTTATCGTTTAATTTTTCTATTAGCCTAATTCTTAATTCCAAAAATGAAAGGTTTGATACGTTATCATCCAAACTGTAAGCATAAACCCTATCACTTTTTGTATTTTGTCTAATAGGTATCACCTGTGATTTTGGAATAAAGTAAGTATCAATTTGAATAGTCTTAGTATTTACTCTCAAATAGTGTGCTCCAATAAGCTCACCAGTGTCCTTACTAGTTTTCTGAAGGACTTTTAAATCTGCTATGAATCTAGTACCAATTGGATTTTCTTCACGTAAATTTCTAGGAAACTCAACCCTAATGTCCTCTGGAAACACACTCGATTTAAATGGGCGAACCCTAGGTCTTGAAATCCCTTTATCTAGGCATGTTTCTAGTAATACTCCTTCAAACTCATCGTTAGTTTTAAATGTCATGCTCTGTATGTGTTATTTTCTTGATTAGGGAGTCCTTCGCTTTTGGTCTAAGATCGTAATTATCTAATATATTAACAATAAGAGCCACATTCCTGTAGCTCTTATTCATCGATTTACTATTCCTAAACTTCGAATTATATTTTGTGTATAAATACTTTGGTTAACCTTTTTAATATCTCCGTCCATTGACAATAGGATTCGTTTATAAATGTCCATGTCAGCATCATAAACATATAAAGAATTGGTGAACGATCCTGCATCACAGGCAATATCTCCATGATCCTCAATTGGAGACTGTAATAGATCCGCTATCATTTCTTCAGTTATTATATTGGTTTTCTTTTTGTATCCAAACCACGGTTTATACTCCACAGAATTCAATAGGTTTTCAAATAGATCATCAGGTGTTATTGTTTCATGCTCCTCGTATCTAAATGCTGTGTTATCTGATGGATCAACTTTATCGGTAGTTTTAAACCAGTTCCATTTATCGGTAACTGCATAGCGATAATCTTTGGTTATTCTATAGTTGTATTTCCGCCCTTGTGGATCGATAAAGAAACCATAATGTTCTGTTCCCCATGCTATGCTATAAAATTCACTTTCGTAGATAAATGGTAAATCTTCTATTTTAAATGTTTGCATATGATTAATTGGAATCTTTATGGAAGTAGCCTGGTTTGGTTAGGCTTTTTAAATAATAGTGAACGTTGACTTTCCTTTTTTGGTAACCATCTGTAATGGTATATGAATGAACAATACCAATTCGTTCACATTTCTTTACGGGATTGTTACGGCCACCATCTAGTGGATCAGGGTTAGGAGTTCTGTAAGCATCAGGATTAAATGTTAACTGTCTTGGTATATCCCCAAATTTAAGCTTAATTGAACCATCAGCATTTGCATATTTACCATCCTCGTAACTTCCGTTAAGTCTGCCAAATTTCTCTATATAAACTGAGCCATTTGTAAATATCACCTGTAATGCTGCACCAGAATTAATTCCTAGTGATTCTAAGCCTTGTCTATCGCCCTCTTCTTTTGAAAGATAAACTGCTCCACCAGTTTGAGCATAATATAAGTTACTGGCTTTAAGAATTTGATAATCACCATTTGTTGGTTGAGGTTTCGTCACGTTTGCATAGTCAAAAGTTAAAACCTCATATGTTCACGGTTTTCCCATTATTTCACTCATCAGTTCTTCATCAGTTGCGTTCTCCATTTTTTCTCGGTAACGATCCTCTGGGCTCTTTTTGAAGAATTGGCATCCTGATAACAGAATTGCAAGCACAATTATTAATGTAGATTTCATTATGATTATTTAGATATGTAAAACTAATAAATACTTAGTAATAGCTAAGTATAGCGTTGCTATTTAATTTATTCTTTAGCATGTGGCTAAAGAGGTAGTAAAATCAGAGATAGAATTGTTTGTAATCAGTAAAGCGAAAGCTTTAAGGGAGCAGGCTAATCTTAGTCAATCTGAACTTGCTTTTAAGCTTGATGTCTCAAATGGATTTATAGGACAGGTTGAAAGTCCTAATTCACCATCTAAATACAATTTAGATCATATTGATAAACTGGCAGTAATATTCAGCTGTTCCCCTAAAGATTTTCTGCCTGAGAAAAACGTAAATAAATAAAGCGCATCTCTGCGCCTTATTTTATGATTCAAGTTTATCAACAGTTGCTATTGAAACATAGTTGTTTTCTCCTTCTGCAACTCTCCTGTAAAAGAAATTGTGGTGCTGATCGGCTTCTCGGAAGTTTACCCTTAATGCGTATTCGATTCCGCTCGTGTTGTCATTAGATTGGGTAATCTCGTATGCTTTACGAAGGAAAATATTAGTTAACCCTGATCCGAAGCGTTCTAGGGCTTCAGCACCTAAGTCTATAAAAATAAATGACCTGCCGTCCTTGCTATTGGATAGCGTAATGTTCCAGAAATAGTTTAAATGCTCACTAATCATGTTGGATTTGTATTCATTCTTTACATGGTCAACAGTGGCATATGTTCTGTATTTGGCTAAATCGAACTTTCGTAATTGTTCGGTAGCAGCATCAACAATTAAATTGTATGCCTTTTGAACTTCTGTGTTTACTAAAACTTGTTGCTCGTTTATAACAACAAATTGTGTCTGTGTCGGTACTGCCTTTGCAGTTCTTGCTTTTGCTTGCATCTTAATAGAATTTTAAATGTGAAACTTGGGTTAAATGAAAAATGCCTCCGACTGGAAGCATTCATGTTAAATTGGTATATATAGAAATACACCGCCTTTTGGGGCGGTGCATTGTAGTTTTATTGGTTATCAATAGTTAGGTTGTGTAAATCGAATTGGTCGATTTTGGGGTATTAAAAGTTTGTTAAATCGAATTTGTCGAGGTTGGTTAACTGTATGGATTTCGATTTGATGACTTTGTACTTTAGTTTTTTAGATTTAAAAGTCGGTATTTCAGACAGCCTCTTTGTGTAATTCTCAGAAGGAATTTTAATGGTTAGAAGCGATAAATCATTTTAAATCCCCCTGACATAAAAGAGGGGGTGTGAAGTATTATAACCTTAGCGTTTAGAGAAAACACATCGATTTTAAAATCATTGTCAAAATATAAAAATAAAAAATTTTAAATTCAGGCTGTATCGATACTTCAGATCCGAAATTACCAAACCGTACAGTTTTCAAATTGGGCCTTATAGATTAACCTTTTTAACAAAACTGTACGGTTTAAATTTTAGTTCAAACTCCCATCCTTAAATCTTAAAATCTTATAACCTCGAATTTCCTTACCATTCTTGTCAATGCCCATGTATTCTCTTTTTTCACTAAGCTCTGCAAAGTTTTTCCGTAAATACTGTAGGGTGGCCGATACAAAGAGGATTTTATTAGCTTTCAGTCCCGCTTTCAAAATTGAAACTAGATGGCTAGATGTGTAGATTTTACCAATCTGTAAGGCGGTCTGAATGTAGGTCATCATCGCAAAGTGGTCAACTTGTTTTTTTTCTTGTAACAGTTGATTCTCAATTGTTCTTATGTTGAACTTAAGAGCAGCTGAATTCTCAATTCCAAACCTATTTATAGGAGCCATTTGGATAGGGAAGTCGATTTGTAAGTTTGTTATTTCCATTAAGTATTCGAAATCAGTGAGCTCTCCATTAGACTTGCGTTTAAAAAGTGCTTGAAGAGTTTCGCTAACGATTTTATGCAGACTTTTTAGCCTAACGTTGTTTTTATCTGCCTCTTTTCTCTTTTTATCGTCGAATGTGTACTGTTCATTTTGAGAATTGTTCATTAAGGTAAAGTGATTCGAGGACTCATAAGCCTCTTCAAGTTTCTCTGCTGATTGATATATCCCTTTTACTCTTTCTTCAAATATAAGATTGTCAATCATATCAAAATTTCTCTCGAATGAATGCCTCTTCAAGTATTTTGCATAATCGATCCTTTTAAGCACTTGGCTGAGAACATCTTTAGCTGCCATTGTCGTCGCAGATTCATGGAATCTATGAACAGCTTTATAAATTATGTGGCATTCATTTAAATAAGATAGCACCTCATCTCTGGTCAGAGAAGTTAGATCGTTTTTAACATTAGAAATATGTATGATTTCTCTTGTAAAGGGATTTTCTTTTGTCTCTCTAAATCTTCCCTGTATCTGTATCACCTCTGTAAATGGATCAAGCATAGAATGATGTGCCGAAACTATATCTGTAACCAAAATGATAGTCGGGTTACACTGAAATAAGCTATAGTCAATATCCACCGCTGAAAAGAAACGGCTTGTAAAGAAATTGAATTTCTTAAACGAGGAAATCTCTGTTTTTACCGAGGATCTGGTATAATCATTCATTAGTAGCTTTTTCCTGCTTTTATCAGCGCAGAAGACAACGCTTTCTTCCTCAATCTTTAATTTCTTTATAACTTCATCTATCGTGTCTGTAGAGTTTAAGAAGATGAAGTATTTCTCCCTCGGATTCTCATTAACGAATCGACCTATGGTAGTCATAACGTTATTTGTAGTTATCAGTCTTAGTTGTTGGGCATAATCAAACGTAGGTGTAATTTTATGGAGCTTGAAATTATTAGATATAAATCTTGGGTCGCTCGGAATTATTGGTGTGGCAGATACAAATGCCTTATTTTTAAATAGAAAGAAATCTTCTAATGGCAAGGCTATGTCTGGTCTGTAATCCACATCTTGAATTATCTTTTCACATTCATCAAATAATAGAAAGAAGTCGGCAAACATGTTAAAATTAGATTCTTCTATAGCATCCCTTACTTTTGGATACGATTCTGGAGTTACTATTAACTTTTTATGTTCGACTTTGTTTTCAAGATATTCCAGAATTTCATCTGTTGTTACTCCTTCATATATTGCACATACGAGCGCTCCAAACTGTTTCTTTTTTCCGATTATGACTGGTACATTTGGTTCTATTATTATACTATGGCGGTGGAATTCAATTTCACATCTTGTTGCTCCGCATCCAGGCAATTCTTTAAATAGTATTGAATCTGTAGGGATGCCCTTAGATTTGAATGGCTCAATCTGACTTAAGTATTGATTTTTATTTAACTTATGTGGTATTATCTTCTGATTTTTCATACTTATAGGGCAATAAGATTCCGATGCGTTGCCTGTCGCATATTTACATTTATAAAAGTTGTTTAGAATAACGGGGAAGCGATTACTTCCCCGTAAGAATTAAGCTTGTTCCTCGATTGGGATTACACCTGCAGCGATTAGAAGCTTTTCAAGACTAATGTTAAAACGTAGTTCACCTTTTTGATAAGTTTTGAAGAATCTTAATATATCTTCATCGAAAAGAACCCTTAATGGTGGGAGATCCGCATTTGGAAATGAGGGTGATAGCCAAATGATTTCATGTCCATCTTTCTTATCAAAGGACTTGCTTAATATACCATTTAGTTTTGCACCATCTGAAATCGCTTCTAACCCTAAATCCAGATGATATCTTTCACTGTTGCTTGATGCGTAAACGTAATTTGCCAACTGCTCTTTAGATTTAAATCCATTAACATTGTTTTCCGTGAAGAATGAAGTTTCATTTACTTCATTTACTTTTGTTACTGTTTCAACAGCTTTGGCCTCTAAGGCCTTTAAAAATTCTTTTTTCATTTCTGATAGTCTAACAACTTTGCTTCAATGCTCGTTGCTGACAGTACAATGATCAGAAAACCCTAAAAGCCACTAAAAACTATGTTTCTATAGATCTGTGTCAGCTGATTATCAGTTGTTTAATTTAATATGATCTGCGTTAAATTTGAATTTATAGAAGTTCTCCTCTGTATCCTTGGTGTCTTTCCTCAGAAAGGAACGCACGTATTTTGCTTTATCTCTATCAGATTTAAATTTTAGTTCTTCTTCTGGTTTGAGTAAATGGAATAATACTAATAATGTATAGATATAAACCCCTTGCTTTTCGGTAATCTCGGTATTGCCCTGATTCCAATTCATTTCTCCTTTTAAATATGCGAGTACGGTTTCGGTTACAAGCTTGCCAAATAACCATAAGGCTCTGTAATCTCTAAATGGTTGAGAAACATCTAATATTGCCTTATCAATTTCCGTAATCGACCAATCTTCAATGTTCTTTTCGCTGTTGGTGAAAACAGGATAGGTTGGATTACGAAGGGCATTTACTCTATTTTTGAATAGAAGGTTGACAATCTCTAGGTTTTCTTCTCTATTTACAACTTCGACCTGCATGTGTTTAACATTGTAGAGCCTGTTGCTTTCCTGATCAGGTGCAGTCCCATATTCTCTTTGTGTTAGTTTGGTTTCAATTATAGTATTGCTTTCTTGTTGAAGTTTGAGGACTCTTAAATCTTGAAGTAGGCCTTTGATCTCAGCGTGCTGATTTATTAAGAATTTACCTTTTTCGTCTTTAGAAAAGTATGAAGCATAGTAGCTCCATTCTATTTCAATCATGTTCTTAACTAAAACAAGAAGAGTGTTTTCATGGCTTGGGTCCGGTAATGTTTTATCAACAATATCAGCATATCTATAGTCAGGATGAATGGTAAGATTTTCCTTATTTGGATCATTCATGACTTTATCAATATTTTCCACAATCCATTTTACTTCAACCACTGATCTGTAGTTTAAAGCCGTTTGCTTATTAAGATATATTTTGGAAGCGGAGTGATACTTTATAATTCTGTTTAAGTCTGCTGAAACTTCGAGTTTCTGTAATTGTACAATATATTCCTGTTGCATTTAACAAAGCTAGCAAATCACGGTTAATCGCTTGTTGCAAATGATTTCAATAATCGTTTAAAGGCATGAATTTGGGGCATCAGATGAGGCAAAATGATAATAAACTTTTGATATAAATTGATATATTTGCAGCAATTAATAAAATATGAACTAAGCCTTAAAAGCTGTGATTTGCATTTAATTAATTGATAATCATTCTATTGCATTGATTTTCTTTGTTTTAGAATAAAAAGGTCCCGTAGTTCAACGGATAGAATAGAAGTTTCCTAAACTTTAGATATGAGTTCGATTCTCGTCGGGACCACTTCCTTGGATTCAAACCAGAACATTGTCGCGCAAATCATTGATTTTCAAGACTTTGTTTTGGTTTTTATAACACATTAAGACTCATAGTTGTTCATTCTGAATGACTGGTTTTAGTGAGACGAACATTTACTGTTTCTTGTAAAGCACTGTAGGTCAGTAGATTGATTGAAATATCAAAACCAGAATTATTCCGAAATGTTCGGGTGCTGGATTATTTTGTAAGATATTGATTTACAGCTCGTTCGAATTAAAGTATTATCAATATCGCATTACACAAGCTCAATTGTTTGTTCATTTTTTTTTATTGTTCACTGTTTTGTGAACACAAGGATAATTTGAACAACATATGCAGAACTGTACGGGGACATATATTAATTTGGATAAATTAACTAACATATTTAACGTTATAAAAGATTATTTTTTTGTTACCATTTTAGATATATTTGTAACAATTTGAAATCAACTCATCGCGATATTCTGGCAATTCTAGATCAATGTGATCGTGGTAAAATTCTTTTTCCCGTGGATTTTCGCGGACTTGGATCGGTGACTGCTATTAAAATGAGTCTTAGTCGTATGGCTGCAAATGATAATTTGATTCGGTTAGCGCAGGGTATCTACATGAAACCCCAACGTTCCAGAAAAAATGTTGATTTGGCTTTTTTAGAATCGATTGCCCAGGCGATTGCCAAAAAGGATTGTGTCAGAATTAAAGCCACAGGAAACCTGGCGGCGTACAAACTTGGTTTAACAGCCAAAATGCCTTCAGATTTGACCTATGTTACCGATGGGGAGCCCCGTGACGTTCAAATTGAGGGCCACAGAATCATTTTTCGTTCCACTACGCCAAAAAAACTGCAAATGAAAGGTACAGTCAGCAGCTTGCTAATCCAGTTGATGGAGGAATTGGGAAAAGGTGCCATAGATGCGGACATGATGAATAAAATGATCGGATTACTGAATAAGGAAGATCAAAATAAATTAATGCATGATATGGCGTTGGCTTCGGCCTGGGTATATGGTGTTTGGTATAAATCAACTAAAGCGTCTTTAAAGATTGAAGACGATAAAATAAATAATTAAGGATATGAGTATACAACTTGAACTAAATTACATTGGCCAAAGTTTTGGCGACTCCCAAACGCAGGAGATTGATGAGAGTTCTTTATGGAGCCGTGTCAAAGAATTGCTGAAGTACTTTCCGCGGGAAACTTCAGAGCTGATGCCACGTTTATTGTGGGGTTCGCCCTACCAGTTGTATACCCCTGCTTTCTGGAAATTGCAATACTTAATTAATGCTTTTGAGGATAGTAGCAATATTCACAGGATTAGTGAGTGTATTTTTGATGAGATCGTGTTATGTATTCTTGGCGGTTATGGAATCCCCTCGGAAATGGGTATGCTTGCCTATGAGCGGCTAAAAGCCCGGGGGTTGGTCAATAAAAATGCAAGACACGATCAGCTGCTCCAGGCTTTAACTGAGCCTTTTGAACTTGAAAATAGGAAATTAGTTAGGTATCGTTTTTCTGCGCAGAAAGCGCACTATATTCACTCGTTTTTAGCTAGAGCAGATCTTGATCAGATTCCCGAGCAGGATGATCTGTTATTGAGGGACTGGTTGACTACAGTGAAAGGTATTGGGCCGAAAACTGCTTCTTGGATTACGCGTAATTGGATGAGAAGTGAGCGGGTTGCCATTCTTGATATTCATTTGCTAAGAGCAGGTGTAATCACTGGTTTCTTCGACCCTGTCTACAACATCGAAACCGAGTATTACCTATTGGAAGCTAAATATTTGACTTTTTGTAGTTTACTGGAAGTTAAACCTTCAGATATGGATGCGATAATTTGGAGTTATATGAAAAAAAACAATAAATTGGCAATAAATATATTATCTTCAATAACCTAACCAAATAAACTATGTCAGGAAGTTCAGGCGGCTTTTCTTTTTCAAGCAGCTCTACGCCAAAAGAATGTGGCACTTTACAGTTAAAAATACATTTGGCCTCCCCGGTGGCAGATGTGCTCGATATATTATCTCCAGGAGACATTTTATCGTTATCGCTGAGAAATCCTACTGGGCCGGTTATTGCCAGTACTTTAGGTGGAGAATTTGCCGGAGCGATCCTTACAACTGATCCTGGCTTCTTAATTAGTTGCATCACCCAGGGATATATCTATCATGCAAGAGTACTGTCTCTTGCAGGTGGGGATTGTCAGGTTTCTATATACTGTACTAACCCATGATAGCGGTTGTCGGCGGTACCTATAATGAAAAGTGTTTTCATCCTGATGTAGAGCTCCGTTTTGGTTCGGGACTACGGGCATGCTACTCGATCCGTTCTCTTGATAAGGATGTTGCTATGGAATTTCACACTTTTTCGAACGAGGAAAATGAACTGCATTTAAAGAATTTTGAGTCTATTTTTGATGTTAAAACATTCGCTTACCCCTCAGAAAATTCGGTTGGTTTTTATTATGATCATCCTTTGCGCATTCCGGTGATCTCTCCACGGCCGGATCTAATTATCAAGCCTGCGGATTTGGTTATGCAACAGGACCACGTGCTGTATTACGGATTTTTAGAAGGGAATGCACAGGTAACTGGAAAAATGGTGGTCTATGATCCCCAGTCTCCTGTTAAACCAATTCCATTCAAACAGACCCAGTCAACAGCAGACCATCTTGCTGTCGTAATTAATATCAAGGAAGCTGCAATTATTGCTAGTAGCAAAAACGTGGATGAGATCCGAAATTACTTTTTTAATGAAGATGGCGCGGAAGTACTAGTGATTAAAATGGGGGCTAAGGGTGCAATGGTGTTCACTGCAGCGGGAGATTCCGGTGTGATTCCGGTGTATAAAACCAATAGCGTCTATCCAATCGGTTCCGGAGATGTGTTTGCAGCCATTTTTGCCTACTACTGGATGGAGGGAAAGATCGGGGCACTCGCTGCTGCTGAAAAAGCCTCCTTTTTTACTGCGATCTATTGCAATACCAGGAATTATCGTTTTACTTCAGAGAAAAATAAAGAGGAAATTTTGCCACTAAACATTAAAGAATTCCCAACTGGACAAGTTTATCTGGCCGGTCCTTTTTTTAACTATGCCCAAAAATGGGTAGTAAATGAAATATTTGATTGTCTGATAGGAACCGGTATTAAGGTTTTTTCGCCATGGCATCACGTAGGAGTTGGGGAACCTGACAGCAATGTAGCCCGAGATGATATCGATGGGCTTGAAAAATGCCAGGTTGTTTTCGCTATTGTAGATGGGCTTGACTCAGGGACGCTTTTTGAAATTGGCTATGCTAATAAAAAGGGAATTCCAGTAATTGCCTATGTAGAAAATGAGAAGGATACTGACCTGACGATGTTAATAGGTACTGGCTGTATAATTGAAAGTGATATGACAACAGCGATTTATAAATGTTTATGGCTGCTCGCTGAAAATGAGTAAGGCCATACTATTATCCGGAGGAATTGATTCTATTGCTTTGGCTTATCTACATCGCCCCGCCATAGCACTGACGATAAACTATGGACAAACACCGGCAGATACTGAAATAAGAGTAAGCCGAAAGATTGCTGAACAGTTGCAGATCGAGCATCACGTATTAAGTGTGGATTGCAGTGCCTTGGGTAGCGGGGACTTGATTAACCGTGAAGCCATCGCCTCCTCTCCTTCATCAGAGTGGTGGCCTTTCAGAAATCAGCTTTTGGTGACGCTTGCTGCTATGAAAGCATTGTCGTTGGGCATCACAGAACTGATGACTGCATCTGTTAAATCTGATGGGTTTCATAAAGATGGAACGCCGGAATTTTACTTATTGTTTGATCAGCTGATGAGCTATCAGGAAGGGAATTTAAGAGTCACTGCACCTGCGATAACACTGACCTCTGCCGAATTGGTGCAACAATCCGGTGTTCCTAAGGAATTATTAAACTGGGCACATTCTTGTCACAAATCAAATATCCCCTGCGGGGAATGCAGGGGTTGTAATAAGTACAGAGAGGTAATGTATCAAATTAGTAATTTGTAAGATGGCAAATCCAGCGCCGAAAGAGGCAGAAGACACGGTTGCGGCATTTCTCTTCCCGAGTAAAAATAGGATTTTTTTGCCACGTCCGATGGAACCGCCAAATGTTAACTATTTTGACCTTGTTTTAAATAGGGTTTCAAAGCGAGATTTCGGCAAGTTGTCCCTCGAGGATATAGGAAAGCTATTGTGGTACAGTGCAAGAGTACTTTCTACATTTGCACAGGATAATGGCTATATATTATCTCATCGACCTAGTCCTTCTGCTGGGGCTAGGCATCCATTGGAAATACTTGTTTGCAGAGATGCCGCTTTACCATCCATTGAATATTATAATCCTTTTGACCACACCCTCAATGAAATTGACTTAATGCCGAATGAGATAAACCGGTTTGTCTCACATATTGATTCATGTCTTCCAATAGGTCAAGGCACAGCTTTATGGTTTGTTGCCCAGCCCGAAAGAACCTCTGCCAAGTACCATCATGCTGACAGCCTTATTTGGAGAGATGCTGGAGCCCTAATTTATTGCATACAATTGGGTTGCACCGCTCTTAACTTATCTAGTTGTGCAGTTGGGACATTGGCAGAACCCTTTGTTGAGCAACTATTCAAAGGGGCCGTGAAAAGTTCAGGAGGAATTATTATCGGAAAAAGTTTTGCAATCTGATTTGTTCACTTTATATTAGTGTTCACAAATTAGTGAACACAAGAAATTAGTGAACATGGAAGAGCGTGTTATTCATAGGGCAATGCAGATACTGGAAGAAAAAACAGGACTGAAAACCAGATGGTATGCTAATGCAAAGGATAAAACTTTTGACGGAACGCTGGAGATTAAAGGTGAACGTAAAAAATATAAGTTGCCGGCTATATTTAAAAGAGATATTAAGAACATTCACTTGGTGCAATTTCAGGAGATAAAGGATTTAGCAGATGATTTTATCATAATCGCTGAGGTAATTTATCCAGGTATAAGAGAACGTCTACGTGGGATGGGCATGAATTATTTTGATATGGCGGGAAACTGCTATATCAAGAAGGAAGAATGGATCTTTTTGATCGAGGGATTTAAAAATGAGCAGCGCTTGGAGCTAAAAAAAGAGGTGACTTTTACCAAGACCGCACTATTACTTCTATTTCATTTTTTAAATGATGAGGACTATCTAAATGCTACCTACAGGCAGATGGCGGAGGACTATGGAATTGCCCTGGGTAATATTACAAAGATATTGAAAGCTTTCAAGGCTCAGGGCTATTTGCTCCAATACGATAAGAAAACCCTTAGGCTTAAAAACAAGAAGCAATTATTGGATCAGTGGGTTAATGCATACGAATTTAAGTTGAAGCCGACACTGGAAATAGGACGTTTCCGTTTCACCACTGGATTGGATAAAGAGTGGAAGAAAATACCAATTAAGATTGAGGAGACGCAATGGGGTGCTGAACCTGCTGCAGAACTGCTTACTGGTTATTTGAAACCAGGGATATTGACATTTTATACCGCGAGCCTCAAAGGAGATTTGATAAAACATTACCGGCTGGCGCCTGATCCTAAAGGCAATTTATTTGTGTATAAGAAGTTTTGGAAATTTCATAATCCAGCTGAAGAAACCGTGCCACCAATTCTGGTTTATGCTGATTTGATCAATACGGGCGACCCAAGAAATATTGAAACTGCAAGGAAAATTTACGATGGATTACTTAAAGATCAATTTTGACCAGATACGCTTTGGCGCGATGAGAGTAGCATTCGAGTCACTTGAAAGAGGATTCCAAAAATTCGGAATAGATTTTTACCTAATTGGCGCTTTTGCTCGTGATATGTGGATGAACCATCTGGATGACTTACCGGAACGTCGGACAACTTATGACGTGGATTTCTCAATATATGTCCAGTCTTTAGAAGAATTTACTGATCTAAAAAAGTATCTAGTAGAGTCAGAGGGTTATGTCCTTGATGAGGAACCCTATCGGTTATATGCAGCTGATGGTACTATGATAGACCTTATTCCATTCGGAGGATTGGAGAGAAAGAAGCAGGTTTATCTTGAAGGAAATCCGCCTATGGCGCTTTCTGTTTTTGGAAATATGGAAGTTTACCAACATGCGCGGTCAGTGCAAGTTAATGGTAATGATTTTAAAGTTTGCACCCTTCCTGGCTTATGCATTCTAAAGCTAATTTCAGGACATGAAAAAGCTGATCGATTTGAGAAAGATATGGGCGACTTATACTATATCCTTGAAAATTACTTCGACATTGCTGGTGAGACGTTTTATGACGGAGAATATGATGACCTTATTGACGAGGAGTTCGTACCTCTTTTATCTGCAGCAAAAATGCTTGGTAGGCAAATTAAAATGATTTTGAAAGACTCCGAAGAACTCCGTGCAAAAATTATGTCCCTTCTAACTAAACTTATGGAAAAGTTTAATTCCGAAGAAATAAATCAGATGTACCAAATTCAGCCTGATGATGAGCATATTCGTAGGTTAAAATTGATAAGTATACTTTTTGATGAAATAGGTACTAGGTAAAGGAGCTCAACTTAATACTCAATTCATAATAAGAGCACAAAAAATGTACTTAACACTGATTAAAATCTATTCCAAACCACGCCACTAATCCTCTATTAACAAGAACATCTTTCCTCGTTAAATGAGAAGGAAATCCCAAGTCCGTAGGTCTTCGGCCATCACATATTTTTAATACAGGTTGATACAAATATGAATGTCATATCTAAAGAAATCGAGATAGAGCCCGGTCCTTTTAAAATCAGTTAAATTTACATTAGAGCACCAATTGTAGTACTGACTGGAATGAAACCGATATGATCAATAATTTATTTCAGGTGGCGCGTATATTTAGATACCTTTGCCTTTATATATGAAATTAATCAGTGACATATTAAACGATTTGATGGATGATCAGCTTTCGCTATCGGTGCCACTGACTAAAACAAAATTTTTGGCAAGTAAGATCGATCACCAAGAATTGCTAGGCTGGGTCAATTTTGAATTGAAAGGCTATCCAAATAATGGGAATTTACCTAATTATAGAATTACCAAAGGCATTATTGTGGGTGACATGATCAAAAGTGGCATATTGGTTTCGGACCATCCTTTTCACTTGCCTGACCTTCCAGCGGACTTGAATGAGAAGATGCAGCTCTTCAGGGCGTATGATAATGTGTCAGCTTTGGAAAGCCTTTTGAAAGCAAAGTCAAGCAGCATGGTCTGTGCACTATTCCCTGAGCATATTTTACGATCTATTGAAAAGTCCATGAAAAATACTAATGGTGCGGATTTTCAATTGTTAAGGGCAGGGGTAAAAGTACCGGTGCATTCTATGCACAAAATACTTGCTGAAGTCAAAGACAAGCTGATGGAATTCATGCTGGCTTTAGACAAGCAGTTTGTTATCAATACCGAAATCTTGGATTTAAAGAACAATCAGTCTAAAATAACAACAATCATGAATACAACTATCCACAATAACGGAGATGGCAATGTGATCAACACTGGAAAAAAAGCTTCCATTACCACCAACGTAAATATCGACAGAGGTAATAAACAGGTTTTGGAACGAAAACTGGCTGAAAATAATATTATTGAACAGGATATCAGAGAATTGCTAATGGTCATTGATGAGGAGCCACCCATTGACAAGATGTTCAGTGAAAAGGTCAACCTTTGGCTACAGAAAATGGTGGCAAAGTCATTGTCCGGTGCCTGGGAAATTTCACTGGGTGCCGCAGGATCTTTATTGGCTGATGCAATTAAACAATACTATGGTTTAGGTTAAGATCCGCACCTCCCAGACTTCTCGATTGAAATGTCAGCCTTAATTTTTGCATCAGACCCGGTATTGACGATGCCGCCATCGCCAAAATTTACGATGTTATTGTGTACAATATGTGTGATCTCAGGATTAAAGGCTTTCAGCTCTTTAATTTCGGCGACCATGCCATAGGTCTGCTCCATTTCCAACATAAAATCCAACAAACGGTTTCTGACGGTATTGACGATATCCAGCACAATATTAGCGGGTGTTTTTTTATAAATCCTTGAAATTTGCAGGTTGCTATTCTGAGAGCAGAGAAAATCCACAATAATCTGCCGCTGCTCTCCTTCAAAAGTTTCTCCGACGTGTGAAGAGGTATAAGTTTCCATTGTTGGAATGCCCTGACACATATACATTTCATAAAGTTCCGGATCTCCTTTAAGATCAATAAACTGATCTGTTGCCAGGAGGTTACCTTTGACATAGTCGGCATAAATATCCCCTGTAGTTTTTCGATAGTTTGGGACTTGGTCCAATATTGGATAGCCTACAAGCTCATGGTTAGTCCAGTTCAGTAGTTCCTGGTTTTTGATGCGGTACGCAAGCACTTTAGTTTTAAGCAACGGTGAGCTAAGTGATATGTTAGTGCTTGTCAGCTCATTGATGATAGTTTCGGCTAGTGCAGAAAATTTGGGTTGCAGTTTGTTCATTTGCTCAAATATAATCTTATTAAGGGTTTTACTCAGGCAAATAATGCTGGGGTGAGCTTTAACTAATTATTATACCATATTCTAGCCGGATGTGCTAAAATTATGCTCTTCACCATACTTGAACAGATTGGATAAACAGCTGTCAATGACCTCGCCTCACCAGAAATATTTTTCTCATAATGCTTTAATTAATAATGAGCTTAAAAATAATTAAAAATTGGTGTGATTGGGTCAAATAGTTGGTTTTGCAATTGACTACTTCTGCAGGAAAGCTATGAATACAAGAGCGAATATATTTCTAATATTAATCAGAAAAACGCTATATTGGTACATCTAAAAAAACTACTCAAAATGGGATTATTCGACGATCATCACGATCCAGCATTTAGATATGAAAGCCTGGCAAGGGAAAGCTTTAATAACTGTGGAAAGTGGGGCGACCCATGGGGCTTCGCTGCTCAGGATTTCTATAGTGAATTTGTTAATGAACCCACCACTGAAAGAGGAAAAAAAGCTTTCAGAACCATTCTGGCGCAATTAATCCTTAAATTTAAGGACTCGGATATCATAGACCGACTCTTGGCATTGGATACTTCTATTGACAACCTGTCCACTCAAAATGATGCGATTCCGGTAATTGATGCAACAATTGCATTAATCAGAAGCCAGGATTAGTTTAGTAGCCATAATGAAATTCGCTAAGAATTACACTATGATATGGGGTAACACAATACCTGAATAGGTTAATTATTTTAACGACTCGTCCTCAATCCAAATCTTTAAAATCTAATATTCACAGAATCCAAATTGTCTTTCAGTTATAGACTGCACCTCAGGTTAGGGGTATAACCATTAAGAATAGACGGTTTCAGCAAATTTTAATACATCAATGTCTAAAAACCAAGAGAAACTTATCCAAGAGATACAAAATCAATTAGATACTGAAGAAACGGATGCTACCGAGCTCTACAACCAACTTCATGCCTATCGCAATGAATTTCATCCAGATAAATTTGTGGATATCAAGTTCAAAAGCGAGGCAGAGGAAAAGTTTAAGTCCATTGGGTTACTACTGACAGAATTGTACAAATACCTCGCACAGGAAAAGATGGATTACAAACCCGGCGATTTAGTTTTGTACAAAGAAACTGCAATTGATGTCATTAATTATAAACAGACTAATATTAACAATGAGGAGAAGATCAAAAGACTGGAATTGTATCTTGAAGTTGCGGAAAATGAAAAAAAAGAATTAAAGAAAGAAATTCAGATCTTTTCGGAAAATAAGATCGAGGAAAAGACAGATCAACTTGTAGCGCAGTATAAACCAAGCAACAAAGGTCTTATAAAGTTGGGTACTACATTTATCCTAACATTAGTTTTCGGCGTATTAACACAAGTTGAAAAAATCACGGACTTAATTTCAAAATACTCCCCTATCCCACCAGAGATGCTGAAAATCACGATTTTTTGCATCCTATTGCTCATTCCGGTCATTTATTTGAAGAAAATTTACGAGGAAAAACGAATTTCCGAGATGTCAAGAAGCATTTCCACTCCAAAATTCATCAAAAATTTTCTTTCCTATCTATCTGAACATGGGCATACAGATACTTTTACTGAACTGTTGGTTTTTGAATTTATAGAACAACAATTCAGGCCAAGAAACCCTATTAGTATAATCCTTTCTAGAATATTCAGATACTTCTCGTCTGGCACTATCAATAGTCTCAAGGATATTTTTATCTATAACCTGATCCAAAAGCAATTCATATCCATAATGGCAGCCAAAAACCTTGACCGAACATTCAGGATTTCAAATTACAAACCTTAGCATTTATTTAGACGACGAAAATTAGCCTACCGTGAAGATCGTCAAAGCACTTTACCACGTCCACAAAGGGATAAGTTTTTTTTTGAATACTTAATGGTCATAAACCCAAGCTTATTTTTATATAGCCACTAAAATAATCGAGATGAGACAGAGTGGAAAAACCGGAGTATATTTACCCCATCTTGCCGGTAAGAACATTAGACTAAATTACCAGTAATGTGGGCATTAGGCAGAAGGCGGTAAAATAGATTGGTTTTTCCATACTGGCTCGAATTCTGTTTAAATTCAAAAAATTATCCTCTGAAGCTGTGATTTAAAAGGCCTTTAAAAATCAAATGGCTACTTTTCTCCTAGGCGTCAGTTTGAAAATGTAACGAGCGGCCGTTTTCCCTAAAATACTCAAATCCCCTAATCCAAAATGTCTTTGAATGTGACTTTGATTTAAAGACATTAGATGTACTTAATTGGGATATTCTAATTGCTATAATTTACAATTATTTGCCAACAATAATAAAAGATAGTAAATTCACTCTTCGCAATAAAATAATAGAAATATAATACTCTCATGCTCTTAAACTTCATTTGGATCAAAGAATTTAAAAACATAAAAAATCAAGGTTTCAGGTTTTCTGATAAATATTTTATTGATTTTGACATAATAAACGGAATACTCGAAATAAGAGACAACAATGCCTACATAGAAAACTTTTTCCCATCAAATGTAAACTCTGTTACAGCTGTGATCGGCGCGAATGGAGCAGGAAAGTCAAATTTATTTGAATACTTGAAATACACTCTAGCCTCTTTCAATCATGGTATCAGTAGCGGTTATGATTATCAGTCGATAGTTATTTTTGATAACGACATTTATTATCATGAAGACCTGATTATTTCAAACCGTAGTGAGCTTGAAGCAAGAGGCTTTATATTCTTTGATTACAAAGATTCCCTTGCCCACTTTACGAATAACCGATATGACCTCAACCCTGAAATTGAGGCAAAAATTTATGAAAATGGATACATTTACTATTCTTCGATCCTTGATCTAAGATCAGAACACTATAATTTTGGGCTCGTTGATATTTCAACAAATTTTCTGGTTTATGATGAGAATAGAAAACCTAGATTTAACCTTAATGATGAAATTAATCCATATCTAAAACGAATTGACCCTTTAGCTGCATTTGAAATCACAGAAATTGATAGACAGATTAATTTTATTTCTAGAGACTTACAAAACCTCCCGGATCTTTTTCCTTTTCCTAAATCTATTACAATAAGAATTGAAGATAAATACAATTCTTATTTCTCAGGTCAATATGAATATCTGAAAGAGGTTGGTCTCGACGAATTGGCAGACATCATGCCCGGGCAGTTTTTTATACCCGATAAAGACGCAACAGAATCTAATCTATTAAATACCTATAAGCAGATATTTCTGTATAGACTAATGATTATCATACTCTATAACATGCCGGATAAATTTAATGCCATGGAAAACGGAGATTTTAGACGGATAATATTTCTTAATGAGTATTCCTTTCTTGAGAAAATTTTCGACGAGAAGTATTTTAATGCGTTTAAAAAGCTGGTTAGTTCACTGGATGAAATTCTTCAGATTGCGAAACCGCTTATCGACGAAAGAGAAAAGGAGTTTTTTCAAATTCATGATACAATAGAACTGCCATATAACAAAGTAACATCCCCATTGTTAATTGACTTCTTTGACAATTATAAAATCGTCGCGAATGATCGTGATTTTTTAGCTTTTTACTGGACTGGCCTCAGTTCTGGAGAAGTCACACTCCTCAATTTCTATTCGAGGCTAAACTATGCGGTTAACGACATTAGAATTGATCAAGCTAAGCATGTGGTGTTAATGATCGATGAGGGTGAGACCAATCTACATCCGGAATGGCAAATGAAATTCATTAGCAATGTAATTAATTTTTTCAACGCTAAACTTCAAGACAAAGCCGTTCAGATAATTGCCACTTCACATTCACCGTTTTTAATCTCCAATTTACCAAAAACGATGATCAATTTTTTGGACAAGGATGATGAGGGTAATTGCGTGGTGATAGACGGTCTTAGCGAACTTAAGCAAACATTTGGCGCAAATATCAATACGCTTTATTCAGACTCCTTTTTTCTTAAAAGTACTTTAATGGGCGATTTCGCTAAAAAGAAACTTGATAGGCTAATCAATGTGATAAACAAGGAGAAAGGATTTGACAAAGAATTTCCCAACTGGGAGATAGTTCAAAAATATATAGATATCATAGGAGAACCCATTATCAAAGGAATGCTACAACGACAGCTGAATTCCCACCTAGCTGTAAGTGTAAGGGATGTGCAAGGCATAAGGCAACAGATAAAGGAACTTGAAGATAGATTAAAACGCATGGAGGAAAGTAATGGTACCGATTAAAGTAACCAATTCTCACCGTCTTGCCAAGCGTCATGCAGAAAGTATATTAACTTATTTAGCCGGGGTTAGGAAAGGTGCTACCCTTGTCAAAATCAATAATTGGGTTACGGGTCAGTTCGGTCCTAAATATAACCTGAAGAAAATACTGATGGCCGATCATAGACATTTGGACCAGATTGTTAAAATATACATAAAAAAACCAAAAGCGATTCCCACCGAAATCGACAATTTCAAAAACCTCTACGCCTATTTCAGAACAACAGCCAAAAGCCCCTACAAACAAGCAAACGGGGAGGTTTATGACGGTTTTACGTTTGCCAGAGGCATTGACCTGTCGGTCTGTCCATATTGTAACAGAAATTATATATACAATCTACCAACAATAAAGAAGGCAACATGTGAACTGGATCACTTCTATAACAAAAGTACCTATCCCTTTCTCGCGCTATCATTTTATAATCTAATACCTTCTTGCAAAACCTGTAACTACTTTAAGTTAGATGGGAACAAAGCATACTACAATTTACATGATAACAGTCTGACGGATTCTGAGATTTTAAAGTTCTCTGTTCAAATCATGGGAGCAGATTTCATGGACAATGAAAAGGACCTGAAATTATGTTATGATGTCCATTCAAAATATCGGGATACTTTTGAGGATCTCCAGCTGAAGGAACTTTATGACAGGCACATCGACCAAGTACAGGATTTGCTCAAGAAAGAAGTACTTTACAATACTGAATATATAGATCAACTGGTTACAGACTACGAAGGGAAGCTATTCAAAAACAGAGAAGAATTGATCAGCTTATTGTTATCTGGGAACATCCAGCCAGAGAAACTGAGCCTAAAACCGTTTTCAAAACTCACGAAGGATATTTGGGAACAGATATCAGCGCTAAAATAATTATTTGCCATCATCCTGCTCGAAATATATGAGCAGGAGAAATATGAGTTGATTCGCTTACAACTCTATCAGCAATGGTCCAAACATAGATTTATGAAAAAGATCCTGGCAAAAATTAATGCTGCATTTCTACTTGAGAATGCCTGAGCTTAGTTTGTGAAAGATATCCCTTCGGAAGTAAATTCATAGAAATAATAATACACTTTTGGTTGAACAGAATGTAAGATTTGAATATAATGGGCTGGAGTTAGTAGCATATATTAAGTGTTATCTATTAGAGATTAATTAGAGTTTTTGGCAGTAATCACGGATTACAAGTTGTAAACCTAGATTATTAATTAGAGATGTAGCTTATCTGCGAACTGATAAAGATCAAGTAGAGTTGCGGGTAAGGAAGCAATGAGAGGCTAAAAATATCAATAGATAGTGATGATTGAGAGAGGTCAAGACCACAGCCTTAAGAACCATAGATAGTTAGTTCGGATTTTAGCAATGGCACAAACGTCAATGTAAATCTCAAAAGAACTCTATAATCATCAGAATTATCAGTCAGTATTTTCCAAATAATAAAAACGGTGCTTGTCAATCCGATTGAATAAATATCTATAATCTGACTCTGCATATACCTTGAATCTATCCTTTGTTTCTGCCCATTTTGTTTCTGAAAATCCACCAATTTTTTTCATCAACGATTGTAATCCCAGGATCTCTTCCTTGATGAAACGAATACCTGATTTATCCACTTTCTTATCCATTGAATCTAGCAGAGAGGAAAGTGCGTTTATATCATGTTGTAGTGACTGAAGCACATGGTTGATGAAACTATCAAGAGAGTTAAAGTCATTGAAGGCATCAAATATCATTTTGTACACATTAAAGATTGAGGACAGTCTCCTCCCAGAAAAGTCTTGATTATTTTTCGCCAGCAAAAACCATAGAGAAAGAAGCTGAGCGGTATCAGATAGCTTAAAAAAAGGAATATAAAAGGATTCATTTAAATATTTATCTTCTATTGTACTTAATGTAATTAGAGATATATCATCCAAACAGATATCATGTATTTCTTTTGGTGTAGCAGACAGTTTGACTAAAGCTTTTATATGAAATTTCTTTATTGTCGCTTTTAATTCCAATGTCACCGAAGATCTTTCGAGCTCCCCCAATGTCATTTCAAGACGAAAAGGAGCTACTATTTCAAGTATCTCAAACGCTGTATTTAACGAGTGAAAGGAATTTGTATCCTTATAACGTCCTATAGCTTCTAAAATCAAATTTTCCATGCTGTAGTAGCTGTCCCTTCCTTTTTCAATAAGCTCAAAATATATGGTTATGAATCGGTTTGATTCTATGGCTTTTTTGAGATACGGAAGCAAATAAGCATCTATCTTAAAACTAGGATTCTGCACCAAGAGATTCATAATCAACTGGGTGTTGTAAAGCTGATTCTCAGGGGCATCGCAGCTCTCGAACAATTTTTCAATGATTATACGCCGTCTATCCTTGTAATGTCGGAATACTAGGAGGACAAACTCGCTTAGGTTACGATTGGTGATCTTTCCCAAGAAATATTCAAATATCTCGGGATCCCTCAAAGCCTCTGTTGCCAATACTTCTTTGAATCGTCGGTGAGGGAAGTCATATAATAGGTTTTCTGGATTGGCATTGGCAACAACAAAAATACCTGAATATAACAGCTGAACAACAATATTTGGATTATTGGACCTTGGCCTATCCAATTCGCTTAATATCTCAGCGGTTTGCTCGCCTTGGTAACGTTCCTTGAAAAAGATCCTGACATATTTTTCAAGATGTTGTGCATCGAAGATATTTTCACCTGATAGGAGCATTTCAAAGGCAAAAAACTTTAGAAATTCGGTCTTTTGCTCAAGAAAATTACTTCGCCGCTTAACAAAGGCCGTTTTCTTCTGCTCAGCCGAATAATCCCTAACTTTGAATTTATCGAGATCAGATAACAATACCTTGATGCACTCCAAAACAAGTTCATTTAGATAGCGGATCCAGTCACGGCCGGACTCTCCGTTCGATATCAAGTTGGTTACATGGATATAGCAAAGTATGGTCAAAAAAAGTGGTCTTTTGGATAGCTTTACCAGTTCCTCATCCTCATGCGTGTCAATCTCCTCAATAAAAACCTCCTCGTCCAGAAGTTCATTGAATCTTTTGGATCTTGCCCTATACTTATCAAAAATTTTTCTGACAAGAACAAGTCTATTGTCACCGAGTCCCCTTAGCTGAACGGCAATGAAATCCTTCGTGGTATTCTTTGTAGAATATTCGTTTGAAACAGATGCTTTAATACCGATAGGATTCAATCGATAAAACTCCTCACGAGTGGATAGCCACACAGTATTTCTGGTAATATTCTCGTAAATCTCAAGGTATCTCGGGTCGATGAAATCTTGGTTAAGGTTTTTATCAATGGAAGTAGAAAGCAATAAACCAAGTTCATATCTAATGTGATTTGTTGAGGCCGCGAAACTGATCTCATCATATCCGTCCAACAAAAAGAAGAGCTTTCCCTTCGCAGTCAACCTACGGAGCTTATTAACCCCATCATTTTTAAGAAAGGGCAGCTCATTTAGAATACTATTCAGTATTGGGGATTTACCAAAATTTGGAACCGCTTTCAGTGAAATGAAAACCGGGGTTTGTTTTTTTACCGAAGATAAAAAGTAAGGATATTTTTTCTTAATCAGGGAAATGGTGGAGTACCGGAAAAACGTCGACTTTCCCATACCTGCGCTTCCAATGAACAAGGCCTTATAGTTTTGATTCAGCTTTTCAAGCGGCTTGTTATTCTTGAGCACCTTTAGGGGTTTAAGGTTATCTGTGTCTACGAACTGAACTTCTATATCGACATAATCCTCCAGCACCTCTAGATCCACATCTTTGTAAATAAAAGGCATCTGGGCTAAGGTTGTTGCTAATAGCTTTTTATAGCGACCCTGTGAGTTTAGCAAATACCGATAACCATACACAAGTTTCAAGCCTTCTTTTGTATATGAGACGATAAGGCTTTGCGCAATTTTTCCAAAAAAAACTTCAAACATAAATGAGAGCTTATGAGATATTGGTTAAAGATTTTAAGACACATATATACGAACTTCTTTTAATTAATGTGCAAGAAATGCATAATTCAAATTCAACTAGTACAGTCCATGAGCCTATCCTCGTTTGACAATTTAGGTGGTTGGCTCGTCAAAAGAAAAAAGCCCATCAGTGATTAACTTGATTGCGCAATGGTTTTCCTGATTAATTTCCTCGCTCGAGTTTCGCTAGGAAAAACGACACAGAAATCCTTAGTAAGGATGCACAGAAAGTATTCATAGCCAACCATGATTAGCAGCATTTATTATTACATTTTAAAATGGATAATATTATGCTCATTTGTAATATTTTTGGATCTAATATTATTCATTTACAGGAAAGTTAGGGGTTTAAAAGAGCGCTAAATCAAATCAGACCAATATTGTGTATTGTTTTGAATAGTTGTATATTGAATTAATTGATCATTATTCCCCGTCAGGATACTGGTGGGAGAACCATCACTTCATAATTTATCATGACAGAACGTTTTTTTAAATTTCGGGGGAGATTTGACTTTTCTCCACATCCTTATGAGATTGGTAATCCAATATTCCCTAACAGAAAATTAGAGGATAATTTCTTTGCGCTAAAACTTTACAGCCTACCCGAGAGTGAATACAAAGCGTTTTACGATTTTCATTTAAACCACTTTCTCGCCCGGAATCCAGATGGGCGTGAAGAATTCTTCCGGAAGGTAAACCGTAAAGTTCAAAGAAGAATTACTTTTTATTCCGCTAAGGATCCGTTCAGATCCGTATATGAGATTCACTCGGCCAATCTTGATAAATTAGAAGCCTTCCAAGAATTCTTAAATAGCATTGATGAGTGGAACGTAAATACTTCGACAGAAAAGATGCTGAATCAAAAGGATGTGGAAATTGCGCAGCTCAGAAGTAACCTGGCAGACTTGCAGGATCGGCTCGATGAAATCCTGCAGTATGAGGCGAGTGAAAAAATAGTAATCAACAGTGGGAATTTAGCGTCATTTATGGATCTCATGCGTCAGTTTCAAAAACTGATGTTGCCAAACGGTAAAAGACTGGTGAGCACTCAGGGTCATAGTCCCTGGTATAAGATGATTGCCAAGAATTTTGTACATGGAGAAAAGTCAATACCATTGGCAACTGCCCAGAATTATTTTTCTTCTGAAGACTCCTCTAAATATATTTTCATATCTGATAAGGATCGAGCTTTTGATATCGTTCCGGTTAAACCTGTTAATCGACACTAGCGTAGTTTAAAGCGCAGCTATGCCCAAACACCTCCATTGGGCATCTGATTACATGTTTCTGCACCTAATTTTGATGTGAAATCTCCAAATAGATAGCTTCTTGTTATGGCTAGCTGGAGAGCATCGATCATTAAATTTTTAAGAGACATGAATTTAGACCTGGTAACCAAAAGTGATCTGCTTGAACTGAAAAGCGATCTGATCGAAGAGATCAAAAAAATTGTTCCGCTCCAAACGGCAGCACCTGATGAGTACCTCAAAAGTTCTGAGGTCAGGAAACTGATGAAAATTTCAGCTGGTACACTATTGCACTTGCGGGTAAGCGGCAAGCTGCCCTTTACCAAGATTGGCCGCATTGTATATTTTAGGCGTGAGGATATCAGGAGTATACTGGGTAATGGTACGCCTGAAAATGCGGTTGTCAAAAGATTATTTCGAGAGGAGGCGCATGGGGAGCGTAAATAAAAATCTTGATTATCTCAAAGACCGGATTCAGGCGGATCAAAGGCTTTCGGCATTTCACGTCAGCCTGTTGGCTGCGCTGATCTTTGCCTCGGAAAATTCTGGATTGACTCACCCTTTTCAGGTCAGCCGGAGCAGGCTCATGCGTTCATCCAAGATCTACTCAACCTCAACCTATCACAAATGCATCAGTGAACTTCAGGTTTTTGGGTACATCTTTTACAGCCCCACCTATAATCCTTTTCTTGGAAGCCGGGTATCCTGGAACCTGGAAAACGAAGGTGTGTTGAGTTGCAATTTATCTTAAGGATGGCTATGGGTTTGTAAGTGTAACATAATAGCAGGAGCATTTCAAAATAGTTTTTTTAAATAATTCTTGTGGGAGATCTGTTGGGATCGGTCTCCCGCTAAAAAACTCTGAGGGGCTAAAGCAACATGCAAAAAGTCCTTTTTCATTTTCAGAAAAAGGAGCAAGCGGTGGTTGGGCAGAGCCTCACCATCTTAGCCTTACGCTAGCGTAAAGGCTGTTTAGAGAACCCTCCAGGGGTTCTCTTGGCCGCTGGAGGCGGCAGGATTGAAGAAAAAGGGACCCTGGTGAGGGGTTGGGATATGCAGATATGTATATGTTCATATAGCTGTATATCTATAGGGCAATATATATAGCGATATACATAACAAGTTACTTAACGAACAACGAAGAGCTGAAATGGAAACTTTAAGAACCATAAAATATAATACGCAGACCGCGCTCAAAATGGATAAGATCGCGCAAAAGCTTGGCCGTCCGAACCGGCTGGTATTTGCGCAGATGGTGGATTACTTCTTTCGGAGCAAGAAAGATCCGCTGGATATCAATGATGAACTATTAAAAAATACACTGCTCAGGCAGCACAAGGATTACATCGGTTTTATCAAGACCCAGGAAAATGACCTGCTTATTCCGATCAAAAGAGAGGTGGACCGCATGACGGGTAACCAGCAGGATATCAATAACCTCCTAAGAGAGTTGGATAAAAAGAACATTACCCTGGTCAATGGACAAGGCGAACTTTTATCGGCCGGAAAAAATTACAGCAACAAACTATCGAATACTGATGAGATACTCAAAAGCATCCTAGTGAAACTATCGACCAAAGAGCAGCTTAAAAAACAGTTTCACTATATACTCGGCACTTATATCAAAAGCAGGGATGCATTTAGTATGATGACTTCAACCAAAGAGAAAGAGGAACTGATCAGGATAACCAAAAACCAGATTGATCTTTTATAACCATGTACATCAATATAACGGACAATAAGGAAGCCAGTAACAAGGGCAGCAGTGGAGGATTGGTAAATTACCTGGAAAAGGAGAACCGGAACGAGGATCTAAAGCAGCCGGAACTATGGTTCAACGGAAAGCGGCAAGATGTGGAGGCGTATGAAGTACGCAGGGCATTGGATGGAAACAATGCAAAGCTTGGGCGGCATGAGGCCAAGTTTTTCCTGATTAATATCAGCCCCAGCCAAAAGGAACTGGAGCATTTAAGGAAATCGGTTGGGGATACTGATATGAAAAATGTGCTGAAAGCATATACAGAGAAAGTAATGGATGAATATGCCAGGAACTTCAGACGCTCTGGGATAAACAGCAATAAGGATCTGCTTTGGTTTGGTAAGGTGGAGCATAACCGGTATTATAGTCATAAGGATGTAGCGGTTAAAAATGGTAGCCAGAAGCGCGGCGAGAAAAAGAACGGAAATCAGCTGCATATACAGGTGATTGTCAGCCGCAGGGATATCACCAATAAAATAAAGCTCAGTCCCATGAACAGCTCAAAAGGCAGAAATGCTGAGCACTCCAAAAAAATGGGGCAGTTTGACCGGATGGCTTTTAAGCAATGTGGGGAGCGTTTGTTTGATGAGCAGTTTGGCTTTGAGCGAAACCTGAAAGATACGCTTGCCTATGCCAATATCTTAAAGAACGGTACTTTATAGCAAAGGGAGCAGCTGGATGTTCTGCTGGAGGGTGCTGTTAAAAGTTATCAAAGTAGATCAGTAGCCAATGATCTTGCTCGTGATGTAGCTAAAGGGTTGTTTTCTTCTGTCGGAGATATGTTGCAGGTGACAGGTAAATCAGTTGGAGACTTTTTAGAGGTATTGATAGCGCCTGTTTATGTTCCCGATATTGCGGCTGATACTGTTGAGGAGGCTGAAAAGCGACGACGTAAAAAGTCAAGGAAACAGGGACAGGGTATGCAGCGTTGATAGGGTATAGCAAAAGTGTCCGGGAAGCTAAATTAATAAGGGTCAGTTGGATTGGCCCCCGCACAATTGCGGCCTGCAAACCCCATCCCCTGGGCCTTCCCTTCGTTTGCTTTTTGCATCTACCGAAAAAACTGTCCGGTACTATTGCATCTTCTAAAGTGAAGACCTGCTATAATTGTTTTTTCTTAAGCTATACATTTCCCGGGTTTCCTGAAACCGGTATAAAGTTTACATCGGGATGTATTTAAAGTTGGGAGTAGATCTGTCCGAAACTTACTGGTTCAGTGTCACGTTGGTATCAACGGAGATTATAAACCGCGCTATCATTTAATCGCTTATGATGCGCTACATGGGGAAATCAACGGCTCAAAAAGACAGTCAAACTTTATTTTACCATGCAGAAACATCATTTCACCACGCAAAAGCTTATTTGGCGTAGGTCATTCATTTTTTATCCTGGTGAATTTTTATTTTTCTGCAAAAGGAAATTTTAAAACGGCAAAATTAGCGTAAAAAATCGCCTAAAGTGCCGACAAATGTGGGCATCTTATAAAAATTTCATTCCGAACTTTGTAAATGTGCTGGGAAGCTTTCGTCACGGTCAAAAGCCTACTCGTCCAACCAGAACTACTCCTGGTGTAAAATATTTGTATCTGGGTTAGGGATAATTTATGTTTCGGATAAAACAGGATAAAATAAAGTAAAATTAATTTTCTCTTATAAAAAATATGGACAGTCTGAATCAAAGACTTATGGAACTGAAATATGCAGACCAGCAACTTGTAAAATTGCTGGAGCAGCTTTTTGTGCGCCAAAGCTTTGAGAAAGGCATGTTCCTGAACACACCTTATAATTCTTCCTCATTTATCTGCTTCACGGAAAGTGGCCTGGTCTGCGGCTATTCTTTAGAGGATAGAAAGCGGCATATATCCTGGGCAATTGAAAATGGATTTTTTCTTTCCTCAACCAGTTTTTTTAGTTCTGTTTCCAGCAGTGAATATATTTATTTCCTTAAGGACAGCGTGGTGTACCTGCTGAGTCTGCCCAGGGCAAAACACATTATAGAACAAAACCCTACCTTATTGTTCATGCTGATTGAAATTTACGAAGAACAGCTGAATACGGTTAAAAACCGGGAGCAGTTGCTAAAGATCGGACACGCAGAAAAAAGATACCTCTTGTTCAGGGAAGAGCACCCTAGGCTGATGGGTAAGTTGATCCATGATGTGCTCGCTTCTATACTCAATATCGAAACTAAATACCTCTATAAGATCAAGAAAAAATTTTTTCGAACATAAATCAGGTTTCCCCCACCATCTTATGTTCATAAGAGTAAGTTAAATTATTCTCTTTTTCCACCTTGGAATACTCTAAAAGGACACTATAAATTCCCGAATTGTGCAGGGGTCCCCTAAATCTAACGGACCTAACTTTAATTATATCATAAAAAAATTAATGGAGAGTACCGAATCCGCTGCCATTAATTCCTGATGGTAAATATCAGAACAGATTTACAGGTCCCTGTGGCTATGCCTGTAGATCAGGTCAAAGCCCGCGGTACTGGAAAGAAATGCCGGGCATCTGATATAAGGAACGTGGGTACAACGATAAAGTGCAAAATACAGGGCAGGCCAGCGCCAAGGTTGCGCCGCTTTTCAAAAGGAAAACAAAGTCAGTGTAAAGGGATGAAAGTTTTAGATACAGCAAAGATAACAGACGTGGCCAGGATCATATCCTTTATTGCCGCACTTGCCTATATGGTAATGCTGTTTATCGGATTTGTCATTTACTACATGGCTGCCATGATCAGGATGTACGTCTATTATGGCAAATTGGACTTATGGTATCCTGATGTCCAAAAGAGGGCTCTTCACAGATTCGTTCACAACCGCAAACACAGCCTCTTCGCGGTTATCCCGGATGCTGCTGGCAACGTCATCCGGGAAATGGAAACAAGATTCATCATTGAATGAAAAAGGTTTCCGGCGAGGTCCGCCTAAGGACAACCTTAACAAAACATAAAACATAAGTTTTTGGAACACTTTTTTGATCTTATAAAAAGTCGCATATCATGGTAAGAAACATGAAAAACAATAAAAAAACATGGCTTGGAGCTATGTTTACTTTTGCTCTTGTAGCAATTATGGGTTTGACTTTTGCGTTTAAACCTTTTAACAAAGAAAACAAAAACACCAATACAAAGGCGACAACTTACTACTATACTGGTAGTGATGTAGCCGGTGCGAATGACCCGGCAAACTGGTCAAGCGATCCAGGGGATGCATCACCTTGTGGTGGTCTTGCGCAGATTCCTTGTCAAGTTACGGTTCCTACAACTATCGATAGTTACCTTGAGGACAAAACGGATCAGGATGTAATGGAAGATACGAATGTTTCTAAACGTCCGTTCGAGTAATATTATCAGCTGTTGTCAGTGTTCTGCTGACAACAGCTTTTTTATCTGGGGTTTTGCTGCATTCCGGTCAGACCAATAATCCCTTCTGGGATAGGTAGAGCATATCGCAGATCATTGGGTTTTAAGGTATAGATCCTGTTGTTGACATTTCTTGAAACCAGGATATTTGACCCGTCCCTATTCAGCCTTTTTAACTCTGGCCACCTTAGCCCTCTAAACAACAGTTCTTTCCTCCTTTCTAGTAATATCATACTTAGCATTTCATTTTTGTTTTTTATCGAAACCGGGATAAACGCCTGTGATTTGCTCCATCTTGACTTAAGCAAAGTGTTAAGGTCATCAGCTGCTGCGTCTAGGTTTCCAAGCCGCGCATAACTCTCTGCCCTCATCAGAAAAACTTCATCTGTGGCAATCCCTGAAAAAAGGTAAAGACTTCCCTGGTAACTTCCCCTAAAGCCATAAGTGCCGTTTTTGTTATCCCTGAAAAAGATAGTTTTTCTAAGGTCTCCATTTTGGTAAGTCCTAAAAAGTACTGTATCTACCTTTCCCCTTGAAACCCCAAGGGCCTGAGGTGTCGGCATGGCGCAGGCATAAGCTACTTCGCTGTTGAATTCCTGAATCGGGTAATTGGTAGCTGGATTTAAGGTATTATAATCAATCAGGGTATTTTTAATCTTCAAATAACTATCTGCATACTCCAGACATTTATCATATTGCCCCATAAATAGATAGACCCGGGCTAATAATCCCAATGCAGCAGGTTTTGATGACCTAAAAACGTGCAGGGGATTTTGTTGCAGCAGTGGAATCGCTTCCTTGAGATCAGCAATAACCTGCTTATAGCTTTCTTCAAGAGTTGATCGTGTTGAAGGTACATTAAAATCTGTACCCAACCGGATTGGCACCCCAAGTTCTGTGGAAGATGATCTTGGGTCATATGCAGATGTCCAAGTATTGATAACACCCAGTAATGCCCTGGCCCTTAAAAAATATGCCTGCCCCTTTAAATTGTCCCATTCTGAAGCGTTGAAAGGTGTCCGCTGGATGCCATCAATAACTTCCAGAACAGTATTTGCCCTGTAGATGTGCTGATAGGAAAAATACCATTTCGTTGCTGCCCCGCTCCCGAATAGATAGCTGGGTTCCCAGGTATAGACCCGTCTGTTCTCTTCCCCATTCAGGGCCAGGAAATCAGCCGTAGTGATGTAGTAGTCATCAGCACTCATTTCCATTGAGTAAGGTTCATTGATGATGTTCTCGTAATCATCCAAAATTCCCTGGAGGTCGGCGAGGGTCCTGAGGATTACCAGGGATTTTTTAGGCTCTTTATCAAGAAATTTCTTACAGGATGCTAGGGTACAGACCGCGCATACCACTATCAAAATACTGAGTGTTTTCATGTCTTATCATTTAAAGTGTGAGATTTATTCCAAAAGCAAATGTTTTTGGTGGCGGGACCGCATTTAGCCGGTACTCGGGATCTATACCCTCTTTATTGGCAGCCCATAGGATGCCCAGGTTGCTGATGTTTGCATAAATCCGCAGGTTCTGGAAAGGAAGTTTTCTTAAGGCATTCCGCGTGAAATCATAGGAAAGATTGATATACTGTAACCTGACATGGTCGCCTTTTTCAACTGTAGCCTCAGAACCGGCATAAAAACTGTCACGGCTACTGCTTGTGGGATATACCATCGACGGAACATTTGTACTTATCTCATCCCTGGGCTTTTTCCATCGGTTTTCCAGTTCGGGGTGCCCGCCCAAGTTTGAGGAAAATAGTGTGCTGTAGTTCACTGCCCCCCTTCGATAATAGTATCCCAGATTAAAGAGTACCCTGAGCGTAACCGAAAAGTTCTTGTAGCTCACAGAATTTCCAACAGAGCCATAAACCGTGGGTAACGCTGATCCGCTATATATGAGGTCCGTGACTTTTGTCGAATCCCCTGTGATGGCATTGTAGTTTTTGCTTTTGTGCCCGTTGATAAAGCCGACCGGATCACCGTTCTGCGGGTCCAGCCCTTCCCAACGATATGAATACATGGCATACAAAGGCTTTCCTGAAACTGCTGTTACACTGGGCGATGCCCCGGTCAGAAAATCACTTCCATTTACTGCGTTTTTATAATATGCACCTACTTCGTCCCGGTAAACGCTAAAATTTATATTGCTTGTCCATTTAATTGGTCCGCTTAAGTTTACCGAATTAAGTGCCAGGTCAAACCCTTTTCCATTGAGAGAAGCGATGTTGCGTGTGATTGTGGTCGATGTACCTGTAGTGTAGTCCATCTGTGAAGGCCCGAACAGGTCACTGGAATGTTTCCAGAAAAAATCAATACTGCCAGAGATCCTGTTTCCTGTAGTTGCAAAATCAATGGCTACATTGGTCATCCTCACCTTTTCCCATCTGAGCTCAGGGTTGGCAAACTGTGAGAAACGTCCTATAGGTGTAAGGGTGTAGGGAGAGGTATTCAGAAACTGTACAGTGGTTACCGCCGACCGGTTGAGGTCTACATTTCCGCTAAACCCGTATGTTGCCCTCAGCTTTAGATAGGAAAGCCATTCCACGTCGTAAAAAGATTCTCGGCTGATGTTCCATGCCCCACCCACGGACCATAAAAGGTTCCA
>Ga0190271_10000010_pt1 | contig 185586 bp, 165 predicted proteins | sample Popmic356T_FD_133747 | JGI IMG/M metagenome (GOLD analysis project Ga0190271, IMG submission 133747) | Populus adjacent soil microbial communities from riparian zone of Weber River, Utah, USA - 356 T | ecosystem: Environmental > Terrestrial > Soil > Riparian zone | place: USA: Utah...
AAACTTTTTAAGTACGAAGTATATTTTTTAAAAGATCAGTTTATAAAACCAAGCCGCAAAAACATGGATGTTAATCTGTGTTTTGCGGCTTTTATATTTTACGCTCAGTTCGTCATTTCGAGCGGAGTGCAACGTAGTCGAGAAATCTATATCTGGCAGATCTCTCCGTTCCGCTGCGCTTCATTCGAGATGACGACTTTTCTATTGGAGTTTAATGGTCCTCGTTTGTAACGAGGATTAGCGAGATCCGCATTTGCAATGCGGTATTATGCTATTGGCGATACAATCGCCATTCTCAGGCATCCTCGTTGCAAACGAGGACGATGATCATATTTATACGCCCAACTCTGTGTACTCAGTGAATTTCTTAATGCACTCTGTGGTAAAAAAAAGATCCTTCACTGCGTTCAGGATGACAACTGTATTTTTTACTTCAAACTCTTTACCAAACTCAACTTCAACTCTTTTATCCCTTGCACTACCAAACCTGCTACCTGTTTCGCTCCCTCCGGGCTTAAATGGGTATTGTCTTTTTTGCCATTAGGATAGTTTACATTCCCTGAATCAACATAATTGAATAATTTAATGGATGGTTCCTCGCCCAAACGGGTTAGTAAACTTTTTGTTTTCGCCAGCATATCAATTAAAGGAACATTCAACGAGTCGGCGACCTGGCGGGTTATGCCCGGGTAATCGCCATGCGAGTCGATCAAAACTCCGTTTTTAAAACTTCTGCGGGAGATTGGTGTCAACAAAACCAGGAAAGCTTTTTTGCTCTGGATTTCTTTTACATAATTCACCAGGTTGGTCTTAAAATCAGCCAATGAAACACCGACCGTAGGTTTATCAACTTTCTCATCGTTATGCCCGAATTCGATTAAAACATAATCGCCTGGTGTTAGTTGTGCTAAAATTGGGGCCCAATGTTTTTCAGCCCTGAAGGATTTAGTACTTCTACCGTTTAAAGCCCGGTTATCAACCGTAACATTAGGTTTGAAATATAATTGTAAAGCCATGCCCCAACCGGTTTCCGGATAAGCTTTTTCTTCTTTATTGGCCGCGGTAGAATCGCCGATGATGTACAGCTTTGTTTTCCTTTGAACAAAAGTAAAAGAGAATAAAACGGCTAAGGCTCCTGCCGCAAAAATCTTAAGGAACTTCGTTTTCATTTTAATTAATTTGTGATTGGATTCCATAGATCCGATCCGCTCAGTATATTTTTTAAAGTATATTTTTTGGCCTCTTTATCAGTAAGCTGTTTCGTCCAGGCTAATCTTGTTTTGGGCGATGCCCCAGCATCTTTACTTTTATATTCAGCATAAAAAACGGTTAATTCCTTATCTGGGAACATCTTATCGCCTTTCCATGGATTCCAGCCTTCGGGTAAAATATGTTTTCCCAGCTCGCAGGTAATAAACACCGTTTTTGCATAAGGCCGCCATGGTCTCCCCAGATACGCTTTGGTTACAGTTTCATCTGCAATGAGCTTACAATTTATGAAAACAAATCCGAATTTTTGTTGTGAGGAAGTTGAAGCTGCGGTAACATAAGAATCGCTTAAACTTTTGATGGTACAATTTTGAAAGACTACTGTGGCCTTACCGAAAATAAAATCGGTTGTGCCTTCTATATAACAGTCCTGAAAGAATTGACGGCTGTTTTCGATTGCAGCATAAAGCGTATCCTGATTGCCCAGAAATCTGCAGTTTTTTGCGATAAATCGATCGCCTTCAACATGTAAGGCAACAGCCTGACCGACTCTTCCGGATGAATTGATAATGGTTAAGTTTTCGAGATGGATATCATTGCCCTGGACCAATACAGTAAATGAGGTATAGGTGCTGAATTTAGCATTTCCAAAAACATCCTTACCAATCGGGTTTGGTTTTTCTGAATAATCACCATAGGTAATTATGGTTTTTTCGACATCTTCTCCAATAATCGAAATCCTGATTTTCCATGAGGGAATAATTAATTTCTCCTTATATGTGCCATTTTTAACCTGAATTTTAACTTCTTTCTCGCCCAAATCTCGAATTGAATTTACAGCCTCCTGGATGGTCTTATAATTTCCGCTACCATCCTGCGCAACGGTTATTTCTGAAGGATATTTAGGATCTTGGGCCTGGAGATAAAGAAAAGGAGCGATCACCAAAATAAGTATTGGAATAAATTTCAGGTAGGATTTTCTTTTCATTCTCTTCGATTAATCTAAAGCATAAAGTTCATTAAAAAAGGGCAGATTAAAACCTGCCCTTATCAATTATAAAATTAGTTTCTCCACCTGGGATCGCCTATGCCGTTCGCTTTTAAGGTACTTTCACTTATAGTGAAGTTACCCGTTGCGGCAGCAGTAAAGCCCGGATTTAATGTGGTAAATGTTCCGGTATCGTTTTTGGCGGCTGTAGTGGTACTGGCAGTAAAGTTAGGTGCGTTATAGTAGTTATTACCAGAAACCAAAGTAAGTGTTGTAGCAGCTTGGTTAGTGTAATAGTTTAAACTTTCTGCAATTATATTCTTGGTGAAATTAATTTGATTCGAAGCCAAACGGATGTATAAATATCTGCTTGCTGCCCTGTTCATTGCATTATAAAATGTATTTGTTCTAATGGTTATTATACTGCTTGTTCCCGCAAAATTTGTTGTTCCGTCCATACGGAATAAATCTCTGCTGCCATCTTCAGTAATATTATAAACGGTATTGTTCTCGAAAAGGAATGTTTTGGCAAACCCGGTTCTGGCATCAATAAAACCTGCGCCGGTACATGAAACATCATGAATAATGTTACCACTATACGTAATAGATTCTACTAGTGCTTTAACGTTAATGTATAGGATACCTTTTGTATAATTTTTAATTTCAGAATCCTTTACAGATAAGGCCGCATATGTATTATTTAAAGCTTCGTCGTAAACTATTGTTTGTGCAGCAACTGAACCTGTTCCATCAAGGATTAAATCTTTAAGGTATAATCCTGCAGCCCCTCTTAGTTTAAAAGCTGCGCCAATTATTTTTGGCCTGTCAGTTGGTTTTGTTCCCCTTATGGTAATTGATTTTGAGGCGATAATATCTGCATTAACGGTATAAGTGCCGGGAGCAAGACCGAAAATGGTACCTGCAGCAGCATTTGCAATCAGAGTTGCCAGGTTATCGGATGGACTTACTAATGTTGCGCCTGTAAAATTATAAAGTGTGGTAAAAGCTGCTGTTCCCCTAACTTTTGTTCCGGCAAGCAGTTGGGCCGTATAAGCTGTTTCGCTGTCTAATCCGGTTACTGTAGCTTCTCCGGCTGCAATTTCTGCTGCAGTAACGGTGTGGGTTATATTTCCGGGATTAAACGTAATCATTGTTGCTGTTTCGCCTGGTGTCCAGTTTAATACAACAGAAGTAGCCGTTATTTTGGTCTGGTTTACCGCTTGAAAAATCTGTTCGGGTTCTGTTTTTGCCGAAGTGCTAACCCATTTGGAATCTGCAACACCCTGTGCAACGCCTTTTACCCTAATTGAATATTGCGTATCACCTATTAATCCGGTTACGGTATAGGGTAATTGAGCCACAGTAACACTGGCAATTGATTTTACAGGTGTGCCGGTAAAATCGGCATTATCGTATACCTCAATGGTATAAGAAGTAGCATTTGGTACGGCGTTCCATGTTAATTTAACCCCGGTTTTATTTACTATAGTTGCCGTTAAACCTGGGCTCGAAAAAACCCGGTCAACCTGTAGTTTAGTCACTTCTTCAAGCTCATTATCTTTACATCCTGAGAACCCAATTAAGGTCATCAGAAAGAAAATGATGATATATATATTATTTCTTTTCATTACCAATAAGTTTATAAGCCCAAATTTTTATTGTTTAACATTCCGTTAGATGAATCTAAAAATACCTGCCATATAGGCCAATATTGCTGCATGTTAGGGTCTTTGGTGTAAAGCGCATTCCAGTAAGAAACAGTTTCACCGGTTGTAACCATTGTCCAGGCTTTATTTGAAGTGTAGCCTAAAGCAAGACCCTGCGCATCGGTATCACCGAATTTTAAACCATAAATTTCTACAGTTTCGCCATTGGCCGCTGTTCTGTAATAAATTTTAGCAGGTAAAGCGGCGTACTTACCCTGCCTGTTTTCCAGTTGCTGTAATTTAGTTTTGGCTTCAGCCAGTTTCGTGCCCAGTAAATTCCAGCGGATCAGGTCACTTTTCCTAAGCATTTCTCCTGTAAATTCCAGGGCTCTTTCGTTTACAACAGCATCGAAAAATGCAGTTTTGGACGCTGTAGCTGTAGCCATAAAAGCAGTAACCTTTGCAGGCGCTGTAGGGAAAGCCCTATCGCGGATCATTTTTAAATATGGGGCTGCAGCAGCTGGACCGTCGATATCATTAACAGCTTCTGCTGCCATTAAAATTACATCGGCATAACGCATATACATCCAGTTTAATCCATCATCGTTGGTAGAAGTTACCCTTCTTTTCATCCACTCGTAACGGTATTTGCCAAAGTATAAACGGCCAAGTGCCGATGGTACCTGCGCTGCACCTTTGGTTCCATCGCCGCCATCCCACTCATAAGGTACAACCGTTACATCCCTGCGTACATCTTCATTTTCATATTCGTACAGCATAATCGGGTTTGGTCCATCTGTTCCGCCTTTGTTCTGACCGGTGTACTGGTCTGTTTTGATGTGCTTTACGCCAAGATCAAAAATTACGCGGCCACGGCCATCACTAAAGGGAATTTCCCACATTGATTCTAAACCGGCTGTACCAGTTTCCTCGTTCAGTTTTCTGAAAACTTCTTCAAATCCAAGCAATCTTAATTTACCACTTGCAATAATTTCCAGGCATTCTTTTTTGGCAATGGCATACATTTTATCGTGCGATAATTCCGGATCGGAACTTAATTTTATTGTTCCATCCAGGCGTTGTGCATAACCACCTGCGGCCAGTGCCAAACGTGCTCTTAAGCCTTTTGCAAAAGCTTTGTTTACGCGCTCTACTTTAGCAGTTGTGGTATTTTCTCCAGGCCATGGCAGGTAACCTGCGGCTTCATTTAAATCGGCTAACAATTGTTTATAAATTACATCTCTATCGTTTCTTGGCAAATACGATGTGGCGGTAGAAATGGGCTCAAAACGAGCAGGCACATCGCCCCAGCCTTTTATAAGGTCGTTGTATATAACAGCCCTTAATGTTAAAATTTCACCAAGGATCTGCGCCATTGCCGGGTTACTTTCTATATTGCCATAAGTTCTAATTCCCCTTATGGCCAGGTTAGCCCTTTCAATAGCTTCGTAAAATTTAGCCCATGCATTATCTGTGGTGTTCATTTGGCTATTGTTCACATTACAGTTGTAGTTAGAAAGTTTTGCTTTGTCATCATCAACCGCTTTTAAGGTGTTGTATACTTCTGTATCGTTGTTAAGTCCATAGTAGACTAAAAAACGTCCTCTGTATGAATTGGTTTCTCCAAATGATTGTAATATACCCGCTATTGAACCTTCTGCTAAGCTAGGGGTAGAAAAAATAACAGACTCATCCAGCGAAGATTTTGATGGTGCATCTAACGTTTTTTTACAGCTATTTACAAGTGTTATCCCTGTAATAATGAATAGCGCATATATAATTTTTTTCATTTTCTTAAAATTGAATGGTCTTCTAGAAATTAACGTTTAATCCGAATACGAAAGATTTACTTCTTGGGTACGCAGAGTAATCAACTCCAGGTGTAAGCGGTGTATTCCGTCTGGTAGAAACCTCTGGGTCGAAACCACTGTAATTGGTCCATAACCATACGTTATAAGCAGAAGCATAAAACCTTAATTTTTTCATTTTCAGTTTACTTGATATTTTTTCAGGTAAGGTATATCCAAGGGTCAGGGTCGATAACCTTAAAAACGATCCATCTTCTACAGCCCAGTCACTTAGTACAAAGGTTTTGGTATATGGCGACCATAAAGTGGTGTTTGCATTCATGGCTGTTAATTCTGCGGGGTCGTTACTAATTGTTCCATCTGCCTTTAAATTTGTCCAGCGTTGTCCACTCTCCATAACCGAAATCAGATTTCTGGAAGCATATTTACTGGTAGAGGTATACTCAATCTTATTTGCATTGTAAACATCGTTTCCATAACTCCAGTTAAAATATGCACCAAGGTCAAAATTGTAAATTCTCGAATTAAGAGAGAAACCACCAGTGTTTAATGGGTTGGTATTGCCGATAATAGACCGGTCGGATAAATCAATTTTTCCATCTCCGGAAATATCTTCTATTTTCATTGTACCCGGGCGTACTGTGCCTACAAATGAAGTCGCATCAACTATACCTGGCTTTAATGTCCATTTCCCGCTTGTAGCGTCGTAACCTGTGAAATCAGAAACTTCGTATCTGCCAGCGCTTTTATATCCGTAAATACGGCCAATTGATGCGCCTTCTTCAACCAGGTAATCTACACCAACTTCTGTTGATGCCCATCCCGAAGTACCATTAATGTTTTTAACCGAACCTAAAGAGATTACCTTGTTGCGGTTAAAGCTGATGTTTGCATTGACCGTTAGATCGAAATTCTTTTCTTTTATTGCATTCCAGTTTACAGAAAATTCTAAACCTTTGTTCTGCGTTTGACCGAGGTTACGGTACTGTGCATCATATCCTGTACCTCCAACCGGGAATAAGATCAGGAGGTCTTTTGTTTTATTTAAGTAGGCATCAATTGTACCCGTAACTTTCGAATTAAACAAAGAAAAATCCAGTCCGATGTTCCGTGTTACCGTTGTTTCCCATTTTAAATCAGGATTTGCCATGATCTTAGATGCCGCCCAATAGTTATTGAAACCATTTATCCAGGTGGTGTTAAAATTCATGAACGATTGTGTAATCTGGCCGGCAGGGATATTGTTGTTACCTGCAGCACCATAACTTCCCCTTAATTTTAAATCGGTTAACCAGGATTTTGTATCCTTCATGAAATCTTCCTGAGAGATTCTCCAGCCGGCAGAAACTGAAGGGAAATAACCCCAGTGGTTTACGGCAGAAAATTTAGAAGAACCATCGGCCCTGAATGTCGCGCTCAATAAATATTTGCCTTTGTAGTCGTAATTAGCCCTACCGAAAAAAGAGAACAATTTATCATCTGGCTGGAAATTGTTATCTATTATAGCGGCTTTACCCTGAGTGGTTAATACCCTTGTCTGCTCAAATCCAAATGTTTTTGGAAAACCATGAACTTCAGTCGTTAAGGTGTTCTGCTCCGTTTTGATAAATTCCTGACCCAATAAAACATTAAGGTTGTGGTTTTGGCCGAGGATTTTATTAAAGCTGTAATTAAGTGTATTCGTATTCCTAAAACTATTTCTAGTGCTGTTCATCGAATTAAGTGTAGGCAGGTTGGGATAATCGGCAAGGTTTTTTACATAGTAAGTGGTAGTGCCGTAAAAGCGATCCTGATCATTCCTGAGCCCGTCGTAACCTACTTCAGACCGAAGTTTTAAGTTGTCGATGATTTCGTAAGTTGCTGCTCCGTTAATATTATAGGCTTTACGGTGCGCATACTGGTCGTTATCCGAAATGGCTACCAGTGGGTTATATAAGTTAAATTCATCATTGGTCTCTGTTGATGCTGTTAAGCCTGGTACCGGAAAGGGTGGGTATAGGATCGCATATTTTAAGCGCGAATCGGCTGATGATTTTTCATTCTGCTCGTTCGTACCACCACCATTGGTCTTGGTATCGGCATAGCGGAAACCAAAATCTAAAGCCAGCGAACTGTATAACTTATGGGTTAATTTAAAGTTGATGTTCTGTCTTTTAAAATCAGACATCTGCATAATAGCCTTGTCGCTTACGAAACTGTGGCTCAGGCTGTATTTGGTTTTGTCGCTTCCGCCTGTAATGCTTAAATTCTGGTTAAAGGTTGTTCCTGTACGACCAAAAGAAAGATCTTGCCAGTCATTTTCCGCAATATTATTGTACAGATCTATATCCTGATAATTTCCAAAATATTGAGTATAATCTGTTATTGAGCCATCTAAAAGCGCACGCTCATATTGCCAGTGCACGTAATCAGATGCTGATAACACATCCAGTTTCTTCGCTACTTTTCTGGTGCCACCAAAAACATTATAGGTGATATTCGTTTTTCCATCTTTACTGTTTTTAGTTGTAACAAGTATTACCCCGTTAGCGCCCCTTGCCCCGTAAATGGCCGTTGATGAGGCATCTTTTAATACATCTATTGATTCAATATCCTGAGGAGCAATATCGGCAATGGAGGTTACCGGGAATCCGTCTACAATATACAGTGGAGAGTTATCGCCGGTAATAGAGCCGCCGCCCCTAACCCTTACGTTAATCTGTGCATCCGGCGAGCCTTCTGACGATGAAATATTAATCCCGGCTACCCGGCCCTGAATGGCTTCTAGCGCGGAAGATACAGGAGCTGCAGCAATTACATCAGCTCCTACAGAACCAACAGCACCGGTTAAGTCTTTTTTACGTACTGTGCCGTAACCAACGTTAACAGTTACCTCTTCAAGATTGTTGGCATCTTCATCTAAAGTAACTGAAAGTTTCGTTTCGTTTGTTACCGTAACATTTTTGGTTTTATAACCAATGTAGGTAAAAGTTAAAACCGCACCATTTGCAGGGATGCTGATCTTGAAAGTGCCATTAGCGTCGGTACTGGTTCCATTTTTCGTGCCAGCAAGGGCAACACTCACGCCAATCAGCGTCTGGCCGTCTTTTTTGTCTTTCACCGTTCCGGTAAGCTGCCGGTTTTGTGCTTGAGCCAATGATAATCCGATAAAGGAGAGAAATGTAAATAAGAGTAAAACTCTGCTCATAATTATTAATTTAGTAGATAAGATTTGGTTTTTTAAGATAGTGCAATCGCTTGCACATAGAATATAATTCTATTTCGGAGCGTTATTGTTTGTTTATATTTGGTTATTTTTACTTAACAATTTTACAAACTAAAAAGCAATTGAAACCAGATTTAACTAAAAAAGTGTGCAAACGTTCCCAAAAACGTTATCTTAACGTTTATTAATATTACTGAGTAAATCAACCATGAGATATTTTTTGTAACTTGTACGCAATACATGAGATTTGAAACATCTACCATAAAAGATATTGCTAAAGCATTAGGGCTGTCTACATCTACGGTCTCCCGGGCTTTAAGAGACCGTTACGAAATTAGTGAGGAAACTAAAAAGCTGGTTTTAGCCTATGCCGAAAAGGTGAATTATCGTGCCAATCCGATTGCCAGAAGTTTAAAGGAACGCCGTAGCTATTCGATCGGCATTATTGTAAGTGAAATTGCCAACAACTTTTTTTCTCAGGTGATCAATGGTATTGAATCAATCGCCTACGATAAAGATTACCATGTAATTATTTCTCAAAGCCACGAATCGTATAAGCAGGAAAAACTAAACGTTGAACACTTAGCATCGCGTTCCATTGATGGTTTATTAATTGCACTTTCTTCAGAAACACAGGATCTTGATTATTTAAGGCATTTATATGCAAAGGGTTTACCAATTGTATTTTTTGATCGTGTGCCCGAAGATTTTGAAACCCATAAAGTAATTGCCAATAACTTTAAGGGCGCTTTCGATGCCACAGAACATCTTATTTTATCAGGAAAAAGAACCATTGCCCATTTAACGAATTCAGAAAACCTTTCAATAACGAAAGAAAGGTTAGCAGGTTATAAAGCGGCTTTGATTAAATATCATATCGAATTTAGGCCCGAACTGGTGAAATATTGCCAGCATGGCGGTATGCACGGCGCTGAACTGGAAGAAGCGGTGAAAGAACTTTTGCCGCTTAAGCCCGATGGGATTTTTATCTCGAGCGACCGTTTAACCACTGGCTGCATTATGGCACTGAAGAAAACCAATCCTGATGTGGCACATAAAATTGCGATTGCAGGTTTTACCAATTCCAATCTCGTCGAATTGTTTTCGCCATCTTTAACCTCAGTCAAACAGCCGGCATTCGAAATGGGGCAGGTGGCCACCGAATTATTGATTTCGATGATCGAAGCTAAAAGGCCCGTTACCGAGTTCGAAACCAAGGTTTTGGATACGGAACTGGTGAAGAAGCGCTGAGCGACAAGCGGTTTGTGTGTGGCGGTTAGCGTTTGACGCTACGTTCAAATAAGCACTCCGATTTAACAGACGTTCTGATATGCGCTTCGTATTAAACGCTTATCGCTAAGCGCCAAACGCTCTACTCCAAACTCCCTGCAAATTATTACCTTTGCAGCATGGTAGAAATCATATTAAAAAAGGGCAAAGAAAAAGCGGCATTACAAAGACATCCATGGGTATTTTCCGGAGCATTAGAAAAAGTTAAGGGAAAGCCTGAAGATGGTGATGTAGTCAAAGTTTTTGCTTTCGATAATGAATTTCTGGCCTATGGATATTTCAATAGCAATTCGCGTGTTGCTGTTCGCTTGTTAGAATGGGACGAAACACAAACCATTGATCACAACTGGTACCATAACCGCTTAAAACAAGCCATTGCTTCGCGTCAATTTATTTTAAGCGAACAGACCAATACCTGTCGTTTAGTTTTTAGTGAAGCTGATTTTCTGCCGGGTTTAATTGTTGATCAATATGCTGATTTCCTTTCTCTTCAGATTTTAAGTTCCGGAATTGAAAAGGTTAAAACAGAGATTGTAGAAATACTAAAAGCAGAATTAAAACCCAGAGGAATATTCGATAAAAGTGATGCAACCGCACGTACCCATGAAGGTTTACCTATTGAAAATGGATTACTTTGGGGCGAAAATCCGCCAGAATTTTTGGAGGTAAAAGAAAATGGGATTATTTATCATATCAATATTGCTGAAGGACAGAAATCAGGCTTCTATTGCGATCAGCGAGATAACAGAAGTATTTTAGCCAGTTATACAAAAGGTAAAAAAGTTTTGGATTGCTTTAGCTACAGCGGAGGTTTTAGTTTAAACAGTTTGGCAAATGATGCGGCAAGTATTACCAGTGTTGATAGTTCGGCTTTGGCTGTAGAAACCTTAAAGCAAAACGTAGCCTTAAATAAATTCGATGCTGATAAAGTAATAGCCATTCAGTCGGATGTAAATAAACAACTCAGGGCTTTTAAAGATTCAGGAGAATTATTTGATGTAATTGTGCTTGATCCACCTAAATACGCGCCATCGCGTTCTGCATTAGACCGTGCTGCCAGAGCCTACAAAGATTTAAACCGTTTAGGGATGCTATTGCTCGAAAAAGGGGGCTTATTGGCTACTTTCTCTTGTTCTGGGGCAGTTGATATTGAAACATTTAAACAAATTATTGCCTGGGCAGCGCTTGATGCAGGCAAAGAAGTACAGATTATTAAACAATTCTGCCAACCCGAAGACCATCCGGTTCGGATTTCTTTTCCTGAAGGAGAATACTTAAAAGGACTATTGTTAAGGGTGCTGTAATTACCCTTTTACCTTCAACTTTAAATCACAAAGACACAAATTACCACGTTATTTTAAACATTAACCAGGTGTTATCGTGTCTTTGTGACAAACTGAAGGAGGAATCTAATTATCCAACCATTATTTTCGCAGTAATAGCCAGTCTGTTCCAGGCGTTAATGGTAACTATAGCCATAATTAGCTGTGCTAATTCCTGCTCATTAAAAAAGCTTGCCGCTTTTTGATAAGTTGCATCAGAAACATGGTGGCTAATTAAGGTTACTTCTTCGGTTAAAGCCAAAACAGCTTCTTCTTGTGCCGTAAATAAGGTTGTTTCTCTCCAGGCATTTAATAAATACAAACGTTGTTCGGTTTCCCCTATTTTACGGGCATCTGTTGAGTGCATATTTAAACAAAATGCACAGCCGTTAATTTGCGATGCACGCATTTTAATCAGTTCTAAAAGAATTGGATCAAGTTTGCTGGTTGATAAATATTTCTCTAAACCGTACATGGCCTGGTAAGCTGCGGGTTCTACTTTTGGGATATCAATTCTACTTTCCATTTTATTTGTTTTTTGATTACGATGTAAAGTTCCGCATCCCTATCCCGAAAAAACTTAATGTAGTTTAAGAAATGAATTTTCTAAATGAAAAGGCACAAAGACTTTCGTAAAGTTAGAAGCTGTTTAAAATTAAATTCGTATGTCAGTCTGAGCGTAATCGAAGACTATTTCAACGAATTAATAAAGCAATCGATTACGATACCATCGACAGACCCCATAGAAAGATCGTCATTGCGAGGCACGAAGCAATCTTAAAGCGCTCGCTACTAGCGATAGTTATAAGATTGCTTTGTCGGCTGAAAAGCCTCCTCGCAATGACGATTCCTCGCCGGCACACAGCATTAAAAATCCTCCGTGTTAATAATGTGCCTCTGTGACAGAATACAATCACTATTTCTTCGCCCTGATTTTACTCAAAAATTCTGGAGTAAAACCCAAATAAGAAGCCAGCATATATTGTGGCACACGCTGTACAAACTCAGGGAATAAACTGTTAAAATGGCGGTATCTTTCTTCAGCTGTTTGACTATAAAGAAATTTTATCCTTCGTTGTGATGCCTGGTGGTTTTTTTGCAGGATTAATCTGAAGTACCTTTCAAGTTTAGGTAGTTTATGGAACATCTCGTCATAATGATGATGTTCGATAGCGATAACTTCAGTAGTTTCAGCCGCCTGGATATAAAATTCAGATTGTTCCTGGAAAAGAAAGCTCGTTAGATCGGTAATCCACCAGTTTTCTATGGCAAATTGAGTGGTCTGTTCAGCACCCTTTATATCAATGAAATAAAGCCTTAAGCAGCCTTTTGCCACGAAATAGTTTGCCCTGCAGGTTTGCCCTTGTTCTAATAAAAAAGCTTTCTTTTTAACAGGAAAAGATTTGAGAAACGGTGAAAGAATTTCCTGTTCATCGCTGCTCAGATCAATAAATTTATTAATGTGTTTATAAAGTGCGCTAACCATTTCCGTACTATTGATCAGCTAAAATAGGTATAATTATAAAAATGAAATCAATGGCTTAAAGCGAAAATGCCTTATATATTGGATGTGCATATTCTCCCCAATTTTTCATTGCGCCAAGTAATATTGCTTTTAAACCTTTGTTATCAGTCGGCTTTCCTTTTGTAGGCGGCGCTAAATCTTTCTCCGGCACGGCAACTTCTGTAACCTTAGTTGCAAACCAGGTTACATTTTCGTGTGGTAAAGCCAAACCTAAAATCATTCCCGGTAATCCGGTAAAAGATTCAGGACCACCGGAAACGGCAATCTGATTACTGTAATAAGCCACCACGTAAACCGAATCCATAATAATGGCATTTGCCCTACGACATTCATAACCTGCAATTTCTCTTGTTTCGTCGGTAATTTTCCAGTTGATTTTACGTATACTGTCTTTAACCAGGTAAGTATCTTCATATACACTTTTTTGTGTGGTACTGGTTTGCAGATCAAAATTTGTGGCAATGGTATTTTTCAGGTCGGCCAGCACATCAGATGCCAACCAGTTATTGTTTGCCGTTTCTTCTACCGTTGGCCATTTGTATAAACTTTTATCTTTAGTAAAATATAAAGTGCTTTTGGCAGCCTTAAATTGGGGATTGTTCTTTTTATACTGCTCAAAAGCCTCATTCAGATAGCTTTCATTGTCTTTGTTGATCTTCTTTTGGATCAAAGCATACATATTTGATCTCTTTTCAAAATCAATTATGCCATTTTGTACGAAGTGTATATTCTGTGCAAAAAGGTCGCTGCTAATGAAAATCACAGCAAAAAGGATGATATATTTTAGTGTAGTTTTCATGATTATTTCTGTGTTTTAATGCCGCCGCCCATTTTATTGAAGTCCCATGATACCGAGAACATTAAATACCGTTGGATGGTGGTGTTACGTGTTTCGCTGATGCTGGTATTGGTTGCCATGCGGTTGAATCCTACATTTTGGTTTAAAATATCGTTCACCGTTAAAGAGAATTTTAAGCTTTCTGATTTAAAGAATTTTTTGCCCAGCGATGCATTCCAGATAAAACGTTCGAAACTTTTGTTAAGCACCTGTGTTTTACCGTTATACTGATAATCTCCATCCGAAGATATTTCGAATTTGGCTGGCAACTGTACATTTCCGTAGAAATATCCAGTATATCCTATACCATCGCTGTTGGAGCCTACGCTTACCCTTGAAATATTATATGTAGGACCAAAACGGACGTAAAAATTATACTTTTTCTCTTTGTATTTTGAAATATTTAAACCTCCGCCATAAGTATAATTTTTGGTGTTATTTAATACCCTGTTCTGGTTAGTAGTGATGTAGTTATAGTTAGAATTTCCGTTTGCATTCACATTTAAACCAACATTCATATCCAGAAACTTAATTTTCCGACCAATCTGTCCGTACAGGTAAAAGTTTGTCTGCATTTTATCCGAAAAATTGATATAAGTGTAAGTACTCTTACCAGCACCATCGGTATTTACATCACTAATGATCGGGTTTGAGGTAAAACTATAAGAACCACTTAACCAAATGGATTGATTGGTTAACACTTTATAAGAGTTGTAATTTGTATTAATACTGCTTCTGAATGATGGCCTTAAATCCTGATTTCCTTTAACTACATTAAAAGGGTCATTGTTTACCCTAACCGGCTGTAACTGATCGAGTGAAGGCTGGTTGGTATTCCCGTCATAATTGATCCTGAGCGATTTCTGTTGAGAAAAACGATACTGATATGATGCCTGAGGCATATAATTCACAAAATTTCTGATGTATGTTCTGTTGTGGTAAACATCATTCTGTTTAAAGTTTACTCCGCTAAATTTCGAACCAAAATTGATTACCGTTTTACCCTTTTTATAATTGAAAATGGCACCACCCTGATTAATGGTCTGGTTCAGTTCAAAATTGTTACTGTATAGTGTATCCAGCATATCATACCTGCCACTTCCTGATTGATTAAACGATCTTCGGTCTGATTTTCCATTCATCAACGTTAAACCATAGTTCACAATTACCGTTAAGGTTTTAGAGAGCGGTTCGGTATAGGCTGCATTTAATTTAAACGAATTGTTTGTAATATCGTTTACCTTTAACTGGTTGGTAAGACTATCCAATATTGTCCCTGTTTCTATATTACGTGTATTATTTTCAGATTTTAAATAGCCTTCAGAACTGTTTTTATTAATTGATTGGTTAAGGTTTAAAGATAATGTACGCCCTTTTTTCTTCAGTTTTTTGGTTAACAACAAATTCATGTTGAAATTCTGGTCGTCTGCCTCGTTGGTGATCTTTCTATCTGATGAATTTAAGAAATAGTCATTTTCTCCATTTGTAGTCGTTTTATAGTGGTCTGAAGTATTGCTTTTTTTCAAAGCGCCATCTACACTCACTTTCATGGTTAAGGTGGTATCGATTTTTATTTCGTAGGTCGCATCCAGTTTTTGCCTGAACATGTCGTTATCAAAATCTTCATCTGAAGTGCTAAACTGCGAACCTGATGCTAAATTATTCTGGCTGATCGAATTCCGGCTACCTTTTACCCTGATCGATCCAATTTTATAATTCGTATTTAACGATTCTTTATCCTTATTCCATTTGTTATCGAAATGCAAACCACCTGTTCTGGCCATTGGTAAACCCTGACCATTGTACCTGCCATCATAGGAATCGAAATCATCGCCCCCGCTATAGTTGAAATACATTCCGCCATCATCACTCACCGTTAAGCCACTCGAGCCGCTATATTTATCCCTATCATCCCAGCCTAAACCAACTGTCCCGTTATTACCTAAAATACCATAGGCAGAGAATTTCTTTTTCCCCCAGAATTTATTGAACATGGCCTGTCCCTGATAAAAATCTTTCGTGCCATAACCTCCCTGCGCTTTACCGAAATAACCGTTCTTTTTATCTTCTTTGAGTTTAATGTTCAGCGTTTTAGTTTTTTCGCCATCATCAATGCCTGTAAAACTAGCCTGATCGCTGGCTTTATCATAAAGCTGAACAGATTCTACCATATCAGCCCGAAGATTTTTCGTGACCAATGTTGGGTCGTCGCCAAAAAATTCTTCTCCATCTACCAATACCTTCGGAACCGTTTTGCCCTGAGCTGTAATTTTCCCATCCTTATCTACCTGAAAGCCCGGAAACTGTTTAATCAGATCCTCTACCTTTGAGTTCGGTTCGATATTATATGCTTTGGGATCAAACTCTGTAGTATCACCTTTAATTTTTATGGCTGTTCTGTTTCCTTTAATAATTACATCAGCGAGAATTTTGGCCATCCCGGTAAGGTTAATTTTTCCGTAATCTTTAACCTGAGTGGTAGAATCGAGCGTAAAATGATCTACAAAATCTGCATACTTAGGATAAGAAACCAATAGGATAAACTTCCCGTTTTTAATTCCGGTAAGCTCGAATGAGCCATTTTCTGCTGTCCGGGTAAATTTTACCAAAGTAGAATCTTTTGCATTTAAAATGGCAATGGAGGTTCCGGATAACAGCGTTGTCGATGCAGTATCAATCGTTCGGCCCTTAATGGTATGAAGGCCCTGTGCTTTTGAGTAACTAGTGGTAAGAATAAAAAAGAACAATGAGAGTAAAAGCGGTTTCATAGATAGGATTTGGTTTTGTTTATCGAATTTAACTAATATATTAGTTGTTTGTAATAGTTTTAACCTTTTTTAACAATTTAAAAACTGAGTTGTAGCCATTAACCATAAAAGATGATATCTTTAATCAAAAAAATCGGATGAAATTACCTTCTCTCCAACAGCTTTACTATGGTTTTAGAAACGTAATAAAGCGCTTCCCTTTACAATTTATTTTTGCCGTTGCTGCAACTATTTGCTGGTGCTATTACATCCACATTTCAGATTACCGATATCATTCGGAACCAAATGAAAAACTCGAAGGCCACCTGATAAAAACGATAGCTATTTTAAATCTGGCGCTTACGCTTTTATTGGCACTCGATTTAATTTCTGAACGGAATCAATATCTACCAATAAAAAAATGGATGTTGCGCCTGGGAGGTATCCTGATATGTGCAATACTATATTTCAGCCTCGATCCTGTAAACTATTCGGCAGATCTTTACCGCATTTTCCTATTCGCCTTTGCCTTTCATTTGCTTGTGGCATTTGCTCCATTTATCGGTCATGAAAAAATGAATGGTTTTTGGCAGTTTAACAAAGCACTTTTTTTAAGGTTTCTAACTTCTGCGCTTTATTCAGCCGTACTTTATGCGGGATTGGCAATTGCTTTGGTTGCCATTGATGGATTGTTTAATGCGGACATCAGATGGCAAAATTACATGACTTTATTTGCCATTATCGGCGCTGGATTTAGCACGACATTTTTTTTGGCTGGAATTCCCACCGATTATAAATTGCTGGAGGAAGATCAAAGTTACCCAAGAGGCCTGAAAATATTTACACAGTTTGTGCTTATCCCACTTGTAACCATTTACCTGGCAATCTTACTGATTTACGAACTTAAAATCGCAGTACAATGGCAATTGCCTAAAGGACTGGTATCGAGCCTGATTTTAGGCTATTCGGTATTTGGTATTTTATCGTTGCTGCTGGTTTATCCGGTTAAAGAAACAGCAGGAAATAATTGGATTAAATTATTTTCGAGATTCTTTTATGTCATGTTGATCCCCTTAGTGGTACTTTTATTATTAGCCGTGTGGAAAAGGGTTGGTCATTATGGCATTACCGAAAGCAGGTATATTTTAACGGCACTGGCACTATGGCTTGCAGGTATAACCATTTATTTTCTCTTCAGTAAAAAACAGAATATTAAAGTTATCCCAATAAGCTTGTGCATCATTTCGCTTTTGGCTACATATGGTCCGCAGAGTGCTTTTTCAGTTTCTAAGTTCTCGCAGTTGAGCCGTTTAAAAAGGATCATGAGCAGTACGAAAAAAGAGGATATAAAAGAACGACCTGCGGTAATCAGGTACCTGGTCTATACTCATGGGTTAAAAACTTTACAGTCTTTTACCAAAAGAGACCTGAGCAAAATAGAGCAGAAAATCGATACCTCTGATACTTACCGTTATAGTATGAAAGAAAAAAAAGTAGATACTGCTTTAGCTATTTTTAAGGTTAGGGATGAAAGAAAATACGACGAGGGTGTAAACATCAAACTTCAGAACGACGAAAACCAGGTTTTGAATGTTAAGGGCTATGATTACCTCATCCCAATTGATCAATACCCCAATGAAAATGCGATACGCCTTAATGGTGCAGATCTTAAAATAGAGAGAAGCAACCTAAATGTTTCACTATCAATTAACAATCAGCCGTCATTACATATCGATTTTAAAGCGCTGTTCGATCAGGCGGTAAAAGCCTACCAAAAAGGAGAATTAAAGGCGATTGATAAAAAACAGGCTTACCTATATCCGGCAAAGCTAATGACTGTTTCCAAGAATATTAACGGATACCAATACACCATTGTGCTTACCACATTAGAAAGTACTTATTACGACGATAATCGTGACGATTATTTTTGGAACGAGACTACTACTTATCTGCTCATTAAAAAACTGTAAGCTAAATTTTATTCCAGGAGGCCGGGTTTTAATTAATCCGGCCTTTTTTTGTTCGCCGATGTTTCCAAAATACGCAGGATTTCGTATAGGTTAATTCGGCGTTCGTCTATAAATAAATGCGCATGGTATAATAGCCCATAACTGGTTGAAACGTTTTTGCCATACCGCGGTCTTAATTACAAAACCGCCTAATAATTAGGGATTTAAAATAAAGATTTATAAACATAAAAATATTAACGTCATGAAAACTTCTATCAAAAATTTATTCGCAGCAGCATTGGTAATGGTTACTTTAAGCAGCGCAACAGTTGTAGCACACGCAACAGAAAATAATGCCAGCTACACTGCATTAACAAATGTCAGAAACATCAGCAAAATTGTAGTTTCCGGAAACGTAAAACTGGTCCTTGTTCAGGATGCCAAAGAAAGTGTTGAGGTTTATAATCAATATTATACCAAAAATGCCCTGGTACAACAGCATGGAGAAGAACTTAGAGTTAGCTCTTTTGATAAAAATACCCTAACCGTAATCGTCCGCGTAAATAACTTAACTGCTATCGAAGCTTCAAATACTGCAAGTGTAAGTACTGCCGGAAATTTCAACCTGTTAAGCCTAAACATTGTTTTAAATGATGAGGCATCGGCAGATATTAAAGCCAACACCGTTAATTTATCAACAAATATTAAAGATGGTACATCCTTAAAATTAGAAGGGATTACCGATTTACATCAAGCTGTAATGGGTGTAGCATCCAGAATAAACATGGCTGGTTTTACTGCGCTGGAAAGTAGTATCCGATTAACAGGAAAATCTCTTTTGGCTAACAACAAGTCTCGTTATGATGACATACAGGTTTCTTTATTAGAAAAACTATTCTAACTCCATCATATATTTTACCACAAAGGCGCTGAATTTAAGTTCAGCGCCTTTTTTGTTAACGAAGGTTTCAAACACCCCTAGTTATAAATCCTAACCAATATAGATTGCTTCGTCGTTCCTCCTCGCAATGACGAATTTTCTTTACAAATCAAATTTTATCCCCTGCGCTAAAGGCAGTGTATTCGAATAATTAATGGTATTGGTTTGCCTGCGCATATAAGCTCTCCAGGCATCCGATCCGCTTTCCCTGCCACCACCTGTTTCTTTCTCCCCACCAAAAGCACCACCAATTTCTGCACCTGAAGTACCGATATTTACATTCGCTATACCACAGTCAGATCCTTTGGCCGATAAAAACTGCTCTGCCTCTCTTAAATTCAAGGTCATAATGGCCGAAGATAATCCTTGCGGAACAGCGTTTTGCAAAGCAATGGCCTCGTCTAATGTTTTGTATTTAATTAAGTATAAAATTGGCGCAAACGTTTCGTGTTGAACAATCTTGAAATCATTCTGAACCTCCGCAATGCATGGCTTTACATAACACCCGCTTGTGTAGGCATCCCCGGATAAAACGCCTCCCTCTACCACAAAATTGCCGCCTTCAGCTTTACATTTAGCAATAGAATCTAAGTAGGCTGCAACCGCATCGGTATCAATTAATGGACCTACGTGGTTATTTTGATCTAAAGGATCACCAATGCGCAATTGTCCGTAAGCTTTAACCAGTTTAGCGGTAAAAGCATCATATACGCTTTCGTGGATAATTAACCTTCTGGTAGAAGTGCAACGCTGGCCTGCAGTACCAACCGCACCAAATACAGCACCAATTAAACTCATGTCTAGATCAGCATGTTCTGAAATAATAATGGCATTATTACCGCCAAGCTCCAACAAGCTTTTTCCTAAGCGCGCACCAACAGCAGCTCCAACTGCCTTGCCCATGCGTGTCGATCCGGTGGCTGAAATTAATGGGATACGGCCATCATTTGTCATGAGTTCGCCAACTTCCCTATCGCCTAAAACCAGGTTGCAAACGCCTTCGGTGATATCGTTATCTTTAAAAACTTTTGCAATAATATGTTGACAGGCAATGGCGGTTAAGGGTGTTTTTTCTGAAGGTTTCCAGATGCAAACATTGCCGCAAACCAAAGCCAAAGCAGTGTTCCAGCTCCAAACGGCTACAGGGAAATTAAAGGCGGAAATAATTCCTACAATTCCCAATGGATGCCATTGTTCGTACATGCGGTGGTTCGGGCGTTCGCTGTGCATCGTTAAGCCATAAAGCTGCCTCGATAAACCCACTGCAAAATCGCAGATATCGATCATTTCCTGCACTTCACCAAATCCTTCCTGTAAACTTTTTCCCATTTCGTAAGAAACCAAAGTGCCCAAGGCGTCTTTATGCTCACGTAAAGCATCGCCAAACTGGCGGATAATTTCGCCTCTTTTTGGAGCAGGAACCGTACGCCAGTCCGCAAAAGCTGCTTGTGCCTTTACAACAACCGCATCATAGTCTGCTTTGCCTGCAACTTTTGCCGAAGCAATCAGTTTACCGTCAACAGGAGAAAAACTTTCTAATGTATCGGTATTCGATTCGCCTCCCCAATGGCTACCTGTACTATAGGCTGAATTGACCGCTTTTACGCCCAATTTATTTAAAATGGATTGAATATCTGTAGTCATATATCTAACGATTTACACAAAAAAACAAAAAAATAAAGGAAAGCAGGTATGTTTAGCGCTTATCTTATCACATTTTTGCTAAAACCTTTACTTAATAGAAAGATCGGATTATTTGTGATTCTATTTTATACACCACATTGGGTTTAGGCTTAAGTGCAAAACAAAATATTAATTGGATTTTGTAGAGATCTGTCCAAGAACTTTATTAAATAGCGCTCCCTCTTCATAGCCTGACCATTTGGAGACGATTTTTCCATGTGGATTGATGAGTACAAAAGTAGGGTAACCTGATATACCATATTTGATGATTGTTTCACCATAAAATCCTTTCCCATCCCAGAGGCTTAGCCATTTTGTTTGGTCTCTATTTAAGCCTTTCAGCCAGGTTTCTTTCCCGGCATCGCATGAAAATGAGACTACTGATAAATTATCACTGAGCTTTTTAGAGATCTCCTTTAGCTCTGGAATTGAAGCAATACAAGGACCACAGAATGTAGATGAAAAATCCAGTAATATATATTTGCCCGATACTTCAGATAAAGAATGTTTCTTCCCATCTTTATCAAAAGCATTAAAATTGTAAAAACTATCTCCTTTATCGATAATCTCTCCAACCTTTAAATACGTATCAATTCTTTTTGCATATAACGTATTCTTAAAATCTGAATGAAGTGAATTATAAAATTTACGTATTGTATCTCTTGGAAAATCATTTTTAAGATAGAAAAGAGCATCGAGCGCTTCAAAGCTATTTAAATTCTGCCTTACAAAATTCATTCTTGTAACCTTGTCTGTACTATCTATCTTCCCAATAACCTTCCATATTGCTTTAGCCTTTAATTTAGCACTATCATCAGTCAGGGCAAAATATTCTGCTACTAATTTATTCCGTTGCTTAATGCCTTCTTTGGTCAAGTCTATCATTTTATTATGCATATCCTGCGTTTTTGATCCGGTTATCTTCAGATCAAAAGGCAAATCCTTAATGTCTCCCCTCACATTAATTTTTTCATTTCCCATCAGTAAGGTAAAGTAATAAAACTCATTTGCTACAATTGTTTTTACCCATAGCGATTGAGGCGTTTTTGTAAGGGTGCCTTTGAAATTTAGAACGTTATTTTCGATGATGGCACTATCAATGTCGGTATCAAGCTCAGGGTCGTTTAAATAAAACTTAGTTCCACTTTCAAAGCCAGTGATTTGTGCATTAATAACATATTGCTGCGCAGAAACCAGAGTAGTGATGCAGATTGTAATTAGGAATAAAAGCGCCTTTTTCATATTTGACTAAAATAAGGATTTGTATTTTCGAAAACAATATTTTACGAACGAGCATTTTTCTCCTGGCCTACAGTAGCTTAACTTTAGCATAATTCTAATATCTTACCCTAATTTTACTCAACGCTACTATTCAATGAAAAACTTTAAATTATTACTCATCGCCCTTTTAGGGTTCGGACTCAGCCTTAACGCACAAACTAAAAAGGCTACTAACACCCTGCTGTGGGAAATTTCCGGTAACGGATTAAAAAAGCCCTCCTATTTGTTTGGCACCTATCATTTAATCAGTGCAAAATTTGCCGATACCATGAAGGTTTTACAAGAGAAATTGGAATCGGCTGATGCAGTAGTTAGCGAAATTGTAATGGATAGTAGTACGCAATCTAAAATTGCCCCGTTTTTAATAATGAAAGACAATACGCTGGATCATTTATTAACAAAAGCAGAATTTAAAGAGGTTGAAGATTATTTTAAAACCAAACAACCAGGTTTTGAACTAGAGCAGATGAATAAGTTTAAACCTGCAATGGTATCGATAATGATGGTGCTTTTTGAAAGCCCGGATATGTTAAATGGTATAAGCGAAGGTATAGATGACAGCTTTCAGAAATATGCCAGGAAAAACGGAAAGTCGTTATATGGTTTGGAAACGGCCGAATATCAGGGTGCACTTTTATTTGACAGTGATTTGCAAAAACAAAAAAAAGCATTGCTAAAATCAATTAGGGAAGCGGATAAAAGCAAACAAAAGATGGAGGAATTAAAAACTGATTATATCGCTCAGGATATTGATAAATTAACCGATTTTTTCAAAATACAAGATGAGGAAACTAAAGAATTTATGACTGAATTGTTGAAAAACCGGAATAAAAGATGGTTAGATCAATTACCTGCCTTAATGCAAAGCCAGTCGCTGTTTATAGCTGTTGGAGCTGGCCATTTAGTAGGTGCCGAGGGTTTAATAAAAGGGTTACAGCTTAAAGGTTACATTTTGCAGCCTGTAGCAACCAATTAAATTTTTTAATGTTTGTAAAAACAAAAGAAAGGGAACTACATTTGCGTTTTAGCTTTGGCACGAATAGCTTGTTTAAAGTGTACTAACCGTAACAACATAAAAATGAATAAAAAAATTATTGCCTGTGGTATGATGCTGGCTTCGGCCTTAATGGCTAATCCACTTTTTGCACAGGAACAGCCTGCAGAAAAATCGAACAACTTAAATATTTACCGTGTAACTGCAACCAAAGTTAACGATCTGGTACATACCAAACTCGATGTATCTTTTGATTATGCTAAGCGATACCTAAACGGTAAAGAATGGGTTACTTTAAAACCTCATTTTTATGCTACAGACTCTTTAACCCTTGATGCTCAGGGAATGGATATTAAAACCGTTGCATTGGTTGGCGCAAAAGGAAATACTCCGCTTAAATATGTTTATAAAGATAACAAGCTCTATATCACCTTAAATAAAAAGTACACCAATACCGAAAAGTACACAGTTTATATCGCCTACACCGCTAAACCAGATGAATTAAAAGTAAAAGGAAGTGCGGCCATAACCGATGCAAAAGGTTTGTATTTTATCAATCCGGATGGTACCGATAAAAATAAGCCAACACAGATCTGGACACAGGGTGAAACGGAATCATCTTCAGCATGGTTTCCCACTATTGATAAGCCTGATCAGAAAACAACCGAAGAGATTTCGATAACCGTAAAATCGAAATATACAACGCTTTCTAACGGAAAATTGGTAAGCCAGAAAGCAAATGCAGATGGAACAAGAACCGATACCTGGAAAATGGATTTGCCACATTCGCCTTATTTGTTTATGATGGCAGTGGGGGAATTCAAAATCACAAAAGATACTTATAAAGGCAAGGAAGTAAATTATTACCTGGAGTCAAAATACGCGCCTTACGCCAAACAGATTTTTGGTAAAACACCTGAGATGATCCGGTTTTACAGCAATCTGTTAGGTGTGGATTATCCATGGAACAAATATGCACAGGTGGTGGCGAGAGATTATGTTTCGGGCGCGATGGAAAATACTACCGCTACTTTGCACGGCGAACAGGTACAAAAAACCGATCGGGAGTTATTGGATGAAAATGAAGAAGGAACCATTGCACACGAACTTTTTCACCAGTGGTTTGGCGATTATGTAACGGCCGAATCGTGGTCTAACTTAACCATGAACGAATCTTTCGCCACGTTTGGCGAGGTAATCTGGCATGGGCACGATGCAGGTCAGGATGCGGAAGATAAATCGCGTTACGAAAAACTACAATCTTACCTTGGTTCGACTAAAAAAGGCGAAAGTCCGGTTTTAGCCCGCTTCTATTATAATGATAAGGAAGATATGTTCGATAATATCAGCTATGCTAAAGGATCTATTATTTTGTATGCCTTAAAAAACCAGATGGGTGATGAGGCTTTCTACAAATCGCTTAACCGTTACCTCACTACCAATGCCTTTAAAAACGGCGAAACACATCAATTGCGTTTAGCGATGGAAGATGTTACCGGAAAAGATTGGAGTCCTTATTTTAATCAATGGTATTACAATGGTGGTCACCCGGTTTTAAGTATCGATTATGGTTACGAAAACGGCAAGGCAACAATTAAAGTTAAACAAACACAGGATTCGAGCGTGCAGACCTTTACGTTGCCTATAAAAATTGATATTTACGCAGGAGGTAAAAAAATCAGGAAAGAAATTCTGATTAATAGTCGTGAGCAAAATTTTAGCTTTGATGTGAGTGCAAAACCCGATTTAATCGATTTTGATGTGGATAAAATTTTGGTTGGTGAAACCAATGACAATAAAACCGCAGAAAACTATTATTTCCAGTACAAAAATGCCCCAAGTTATGCCAATAGAATTGAAGCCTTACAATTCATTATGCAGAGTAAAGCCAACAGCGGTCAGCAGGTGTTATTAGAAGGTTTAAAGGATAAATCTGCAGATTTACGCGCTTTAAGTATAGATGGCATTAACTTAGAAGATGCTCAGATTAAAGCAGCAGCTTTGCCGGTTTTACTTCAGATCGCCAAAACAGATAAAAATACCGAAGCAAGATCAGCTGCAATTGTGAAACTAGCTGCAACTGGCGATCAGGCTCATAAAACTTTAGTGTTGGAAAGTTTGAAAGATAGATCGTACAAGGTAATTGCTGCTGGTATTGATGGCCTGGCCAAACTGGCACCGCAGGAAACCATTCCAGCCATAGCCTCTTTAGATGAAGATACAAGAGCGCATATTGCGCCTTCAATCGCATCCTTATACATCAACGAACCAAAGGATGACTATCAGGCATTTTACGATAACATTATGCTTACAGGCGATAGGACTAAAGTCTTTGGTGTAGTTGGTCAGTATTTTCAGTATTTAAGAGCCAACACTAACCCTGCAGTTACTGAGCAAGGTATAACGAACATTAGTAACGCTATTGAAAGATTAAAATTACAAGCCTATTTAAACAAGCAATTGGCCGGTGCTTATACTGCAACTGCACAGGGTAAAGCCAAACAGGCAGCTGCTGCAAGCGGAGAAGCAAAAGCAAAACTGGACAAACAGGCCGAATTATTTAAAAAAGGTGCAGCAGATTTAGAGAAAGAATAAATAATATTAACAATTCGTCATTGCTGTAAAGAGGAGGCTTTTTCAGCCGACGAAGCAATCTTACAACGATCGCTATAACCCATAGTAGTAAGATTGCTTCGTCGTACCTCCTCGCAATGACGAATTCTATGATAGCCTGACCTGCAATAAAATCTTTGAGTCCTAAACAACCATTAGTTGCACCCCTCTTTTCTCCTTGTATCAATAATATAAACAATCTGCCAATTTTTGTGCAAATGTGTTTGTAGTAAAATAAAGTAAAAACAGGGAAAAAATGACTAATCCTTTCCTGACTTCTTCATTACGTATATGCCATAAATTTATAGTATTTTTGTAAAAGAAGGGAAAGGAACCGCGATGTTGCAAAAAATCTATCGATTATCCACATATCTTAATCACAGTTAATACGCTTTATAGTCAGCTATTTACGCTGTTTTAACGGGTTTATGTTAATAATTATTTTAAAAACGGATAATTAAAATTGGTAAACTTATCATGTGTTTTTCTGCTAATTGGCACGGTTCTTTAATAGTATAATATATGGAAGAAGAATTCTTTTTTGAATCCAACGAAGATGCACAACGCTCGGTTGAACGTTACGAAGAAATGCTCCGGAACCAGGATCAGTATTTCTTCGATGCAGGGGCTTTCGAATACATTGTAGATTTCTACATTGAGAAAAATGATCCGGTCAAAGCTTTGCAGGTAGTTGATTTTGCAATCAGTCAACACCCCTATGCAACAGTGTTTTTAATTAAACAGGCTCATCTTTATATCCTAACCAATAACAACGAAAATGCTTTTATTGCCTTGCAAAAAGCTGAGCTTTTAGAGCCGTCTGAACCAGATATTTATTTGCTTCGCGGTAATATTTTCCAAAATACCGAACGTTTTGACGAGGCTTTGGAAAATTATGAAAAAGCTTTGGGACTGGCCGAGAGTACGGATGAGATTTTATTACAGATGGCTTATGTTTACCAGAGCATGAGCGATTATGAAAGCGCCATTACCTATATTAAGCTTAGTTTAGAGCAGAATATGGAGAATCAGGATGGTTTATATGAGTTGGCTTTCTGTTATGATGTATTAGATAGACAAGAAGAAAGTATTAAGTTTTACCAGCAATATATCGATACTGATCCGTATTCTTATGCCGCCTGGTACAATTTGGGCAATAGTTTCCACAAGTTGAACCTTTTTGAAAAAGCGATTGACGCTTATGATTATGCAATATTAATCAAAGAAGATTTCAGTTCAGCTTATTTTAACAAAGGAAATGCGCTTGTACAGCTGGATAAATACGATGAGGCGATAGAGGTTTATAAACAGACTTTCGAATATGAACCGCCTAATGCCGATACTTATTGTGCTATTGGCGAATGTTGCGAGAAACTGGAAAAAATGGACGAAGCCCGTTCTTACTATAAAAAATCGGTAAAAATGGATCCTAAAATGGCAGATGCCTGGTTTGGGATCGGTGTTACGCTGAACTTTGAAGAACGTTATTTCGAATCGCTGCATTTTTATAAAAAAGCGATCGATTTAGAGGCCGAGAACCCTGATTTCTGGTTTGCCATGGCCGATGCTTATTATAAATTAGGCCAGATTGATGAATCGATCGAAGCGTACGAAAAGGTATTGGAGTATAATCCTTTGGATATTGAAGCCTGGTTAGATTTTAGTACCGTGCTTTATGAGCAGGGAAAATTACTGGAAGCATCGGAAACAATGGCCGAGGCGATTAAGAATAATCCGGAAGCAGCAGAACTGTATTACCGAATGGTAGCCTATCTTTTTGCCCAGGGGAATTATAGCGATGCACTTGGATATTTGGAAACGGCTTTAACAACCGACCCGGAAAAACACTATATTCTATTTGAATATTTACCGCAATTGCAGGATAATAGTGCCATTTTGACCGTTATAAACAGATATATAAGGTAACGACCTTGTGGGAAAAATTTAACAAATAAATCTCAAAATTTTTTTCACTTTTGTACGCATATGAATTATCCATTATTAAACGTTCCCGAACGTCCAGCTAAACCACGCCAAAAAGGCTTAACAATGGTTATGGATAAGGGATTAAGCCTGCGCCAGGTTGAAGATTTTATTGAAGTTGCCGGCGTACATACAGACATCGTAAAATTAGGTTGGGCAACATCACACGTAACACCGAAGCTTAAAGAAAAATTAGCTTTATATAAAAGTGCAGGCATTCCTACCTATTTCGGTGGAACATTATTTGAAGCCTTTATTATCCGTAACCAGTTTTCAGATTATCAACGTGTTTTAGATCAATACGGGATGGAATACGCAGAAGTTTCTGATGGTTCTATCGAAATTGAGCACGATAAAAAATGTGAGTTTATCCGCGAACTGTCTAAACAGGTAACTGTGATTTCTGAAGTTGGCAGTAAAGATGCTGCTAAGATATTTGCGCCATATAAGTGGATTAAATTAATGAACGCTGAAATTGAGGCAGGTTCCTGGAAAGTAATTGCTGAAGCCCGCGAAGGTGGTAATGTAGGTATTTACCGTGGAAGCGGCGAAGTTAGGGAAGGATTGGTTGATGAAATTTTAACCCAGATTCCTGAAGAAACCATTATTTGGGAAGCCCCTCAAAAAGAACAGCAGGTTTGGTTTATTAAATTAATTGGCAGCAACGTAAACCTTGGTAATATTGCCCCTGCAGAAGTAATTCCTTTAGAAACCATTCGTTTAGGATTACGTGGAGACACTTTCGACTTTTTCCTGAACCAGGTAAAATAAAGACAAAATTCGTCATTGCTAAGCGCATAGTTAAATAAACCTTACAGGTTTCAAAAATCTGTAAGGTTTGCTTATTATATCAATATGAAAACATACGGCTTAATCGGGTACCCACTTTCTCATTCTTTCTCGAAAAAATATTTCACAGAAAAATTTCAAAATGAGGGGATAACCGATCATCAATACGAGCTTTTTCCCATAGCCGATATTAAATCACTGCCCGATCTGCTGAGTGAAAACCCATCATTATGTGGCCTTAATGTAACTATTCCACATAAAGTTAACGTGCTTTGCTATTTAAATGAAGTAGATGAAGCTGCAGAAAAAATTGGTGCCGTAAATTGTATTTCAATCAAAACCTTTGAAGGTGCAACCTATTTAAAAGGCTATAATACCGATGCGTATGGCTTTGAAGAATCGCTAAAACCATTGTTAAAGCCGCAACACACAAAAGCACTTGTTTTTGGCGATGGTGGCGCGGCTAAAGCTGTAAAATATGTTTTAGAAAAGTTAAATATCCAATATCAGGTGGTGGTCCGGACAGCTGTTCCTGGTGCTATTCTATATTCAGAAATTACACCAGAAATTTTAGCCTCACACCAGTTATTGATCAATACCACCCCACTCGGAATGTCGCCAAATGTAGATACCTTTCCCGAAATTGATTACAGTTTGCTTGGGTCTGAGTATTTAGCTTACGATTTAGTGTATAATCCGCTGGAGACCGCATTTTTGGCTAAAGCTGCCGAACGTGGTGCGGCGATTAAAAACGGTTTGGAAATGCTGTACAAACAAGCAGAAAAAGCCTGGGCAATCTGGAATAAATAATTTAACTTACCGTTTTTGCAGCAGGAACGACAGCCTGCCCCAACTTTTCGGGGAAACAATCTTCGATAAAATGCTATGAAACTTAAACAACTGATCTGTGTTCCCTTTGTACTGCTTTTGTTCATAACAGCTTGTCAGAACCATGATTATAGTCCGAAGCCAAAAGCTTATTTCAGGATTATTTTTCCTAAAAAGGACTACATCACATTTACCAAACCTGTTCCCTTTACATTCAAATACCCGACATATGCTGCGGTAGAGCAGGATCAGAGCCGTGATGCCCAAAAAAACTGGTACAATTTACACTTTAAACAGTTTAATGGCTTTTTGCATTTAACCTATTACGATGTTTCAGGTAAAGTCGAATATGACGAAATGGTAGAAGACGCACGAAAACTTGCCTTTAAACATACGATAAAAGCAAGCGCAATTGATCAAAAAATTATTAATTTTCCTGATCACAAAGTTTATGGTATTTATTACGCCATTGAAGGGAATACGGCTTCTTCCGTCCAGTTTTTTTTAACCGATAGTGCCAGGCATTATTTTAGAGGAGCTTTATATTTTAATGAACGCCCACAATACGATTCTATTGAGCCCGTTGTTAAATTTATTAAAAAGGATATCGATACGCTGATTTCTACCTTTAGGTGGAAAAATTAATTTATTATTTGTTATCCTGCCTTTGAAAGCAGGTTTTTTCTAAAATTTATGATTACAATAAAAACCTTCACCTTTAACGCTTATAGTGAAAATACCTATGTGCTTTACGATGAAACCAAAGAATGTGTCATTATTGATCCGGGCATGTACGAAGGTTTTGAGCAAAATGAATTGGCTGCTTTCATTAAAAACGAAGACTTAAAACCTATTTTATTGCTCAATACACATTGTCATCTCGATCATGTTTTCGGCAATAAATTTGTGTTCGATACCTATGGCTTAAAACCACAGTTTCATCAGGGCGAATTGCCAATTTTAAATGCTGTTCCCGGTTATGCACCATCAATGGGTTTTACCCGTTACGAAGTATCACCTTTGCCAGATACCTTTCTGCCAGAAACAGGAACGATTTCTTTTGGCAATAGCAAATTGACATTAATTTTTGCTCCCGGGCATTCTCCTGCACATCTTTGTTTTTACAGTGCTGCTGATGATATATTAATTGGTGGTGATGTGCTTTTTTATGGCAGTATTGGCCGTACCGATCTTCCGGGAGGCAACCATCAGCAATTAATCCAAAACATTTCCGATAAACTTTTTGTATTACCTGATGAAACCAAAGTTTACCCTGGCCACGGACCAGCTACCAGCATTGGTTTCGAAAAGCAAAATAATCCGTTTTTTTGATGGAAGATGGATGATGTAAAAGGGATGATGGTGGTATTCCATCTTACATTTTACATCTTACATCAAAGCCCTCTTACATTTTACCTATCTTTACCGCTGTGAATACATCGTTTTATATTGCTAAAAGGTATCTTTTTGCCAAGAAATCAACCAATGCCATTAACCTGATATCGGGCATATCTATGGTAGGTGTAATGGTTGGTAGCGCTGCTTTGATTATTATCCTTTCGGTATTTAACGGTTTAGAAACAGTGGTATTGAATATGTTCGATACCATTACCCCACAAATTGCCATTACACCAGCTAAGGGGAAAACCTTTGATCCAAATACAAGCTATTTTAATCAGCTCAGAAAAAATAAAGATGTTGCCGCTTTTACTGAGGTGCTGCAAGAAAATGCTTTACTAAAATACAACAACAAGCAAGCTGTCGGAATGGTTAAAGGGGTAAGTTCAGACTATTTGAAGAACAGTAAATTAGATAGTACCATTAAAGAAGGCCATTTTATATTACACAACAGGAGCGGCGATAATGCGGTAATTGGTTCTGCTTTACAAAGTTATCTGGCAGTAAATACTGTTGATCCATTTACAGAGCTGGAAATTTATTCGCCAAAGAAAGATATCGCAGCAAATACCATAAATCCGGCCGACGATTTTGTGGTAAAGAATATCCGGGTGAGCGGCGTTTTTGAGGTGCAGCAAGATTTCGACAATGGTATTATCGTTCCTCTCAATTTTGCCCGCGAACTGCTCGGAGAAGATCAAAATGTGTCTGCTATTGAGATCAATCTCCAGCCGGGTGTCGACGTAGACGATTTTAAAAAGGAAATAATCGAAAAGGCGGGTAAAGATTATGAAGTCAGAAATCAGGCTGAACAAAATAAATCACTCTACCACATTTTAAATACCGAAAAATGGGCAGTATATATTATTCTTACTTTTATCCTGATTATTGCTATATTTAATATCATAGGGTCGTTAACCATGTTAGTAATCGATAAGGTAAAGGATGTTGCCATTCTGAGCAGTTTAGGCGCAGGAAAGAATTTAATCAAACGTATATTTTTATTTGAAGGCATGATGATCACCATGTCTGGCTGCGTATTGGGTTTAATTATTGGTATCATATTTTACTATTTTCAGCATACCTATGGTTTAATTAAAATGGGCGATGAAGTAAACAAAACACTGGTAAGTTCTTACCCGATTGCGCTAAAATGGAAAGATTTTGTTTTAGTTTTCGTTACGGTAGGTATCTTCTCATTTTTGGCATCTGCTTTGTCATCCAATTTAAGTGTTAAAAAGATAGATCAAATTAATCAAACTATATAAAATGAAGTTATTTAAGCAAGCAATTGTACTCGTTGTGCTCCTTGGCGTAGCCGTTACAGCTTGTAGGAACGATAAAGCCGAAGGAGAAAAAAGTAATCTGAAAACTGTTAAAGGTTTGTATAGTTTTGGCCCTGAAGTTAAATCCTTTACTTTATGTGAAGACGGGCGCGAATATTGGGTTAAAGACAGTGTAAAAAATTTAGAGCTTTCTTATAGCAACTTAGGCTTCGAAAAACCATACGAGCCTGTATATGTAGAATTGGAAGGTTATTTTGCGAAATCTGATACCGGTATAGTTTCCAGTGATTTTGATTCTACTTTAGTGGTAATGAAAGTGCTTAAAATCAGTAAAGAAATTCCTGATGGGCCTTGCGCACAGTAATTCATTTATTTCCTGGTGCCCTAAGACAAATTTACTGGTCTAATTATAATCGTTTCTTGAAGCGGAATTTTATCTGTCGGTTGGTGTGTAAGCCAATACATTAAGTTATGCACCATGGTCGTCAGTTTGAGCGTGGTCGAAAACTTCTTGAGATTGATAAATCGAAAATAAATGCCCCTCGACTCCACTACCATTGATGCTGTTTTTGCAAATTATTATTAATCAGCGCTTTAATTACTTAGCACTTCCATCCAGCTAAGCCATAGCACGGTATCCCCGTTCTACTTAAATCCGGCCTAACAAATTTTTCGGGATGCACTATTCTGGCCGCACAACTGCTTTCAAAAGAAAAATTTTCAGCCAGCATTTTTTGTTTTTTCACATGCCTTTATATTTTCAACTGTGTTCAAGCTAGCTTCGCTGGTCTTTCTGATGCCAAAAAGAAGGAGCCCTTCGGCGGCGAGCCGAGGCAAGACTGTAGTGTATGGCAAAAGAAATCAATTATCCCTCAGGGGGGCATCTTTTTGCAATTTATCTCTTAACACTTAATGATATTGGTGTAACCGAATGTAATAAGTAGTGCTAAACTGGTTGACGAGGGCTATCCTGTCTTACAGTTTAAGTCACAGTGCCTATATGGATTAACGAACAAAATTGAATTTAAGCTCAATGCCTCCAAACAAGTCAGAACTCTTTTTAAATCTATAGGCAGTTATAACCTATATTTGTTCACCTCACTGAAATAGATTGTAGTTAATATGGTTGCTAAGAATAAGAATACCAGCAAGTAAACGAACAAAAAAGGCTCGCAACTTTCATTGCGAGCCTTTTGCATATTTTGATTTAATTTTACCAGAAAGTCGAGTAAAGTGCAATTAAAATTCCGAACACAAGTATTGATCCAACGGCAAACGAAGGATGAACTTTGAACATGCTCGAATCTACTTCTAAACCATTAGATTTATCGCCTTTGCTATTTTCGAACATACTGATGGCAAACATTACTACAATACAGACTACAAATACAATACCCATTCTATCTAAGAAAGGTATTTCGTAGATTCCATCTGCATTGGCTACCGAGAATCCAAAATCGTGAAGGAAAGACAAATCCATCATTCCTGGTAAGAATTTCAACAATACCGATAAACCAAAGCCACCTATAGTAGCAAATAATGCTGCATTTGAAGTGGTTTTTTTCCAGAAGAAGCCCAATATAAACATGGCAAAAATACCAGGACTTACAAAACCTGTATACTCCTGAATAAATTCGAAACCACCTTTTTTATCGATACCTAAGAAAGGAGAAATAGCGATTGCAATAGCCATTGCAATAATTACAACTACGCGTCCGGTACTTACCAGTTTTTTCTCACTGGCTTCCTTATTAATGTGTTTCTTAAAAATATCTAAAGTAAAAATAGTAGAGATACTATTAATTTTACCAGCTAATGAGGCAACAATTGCTGCAGTTAAAGCGGCAAAAGATAAACCTTTTAACCCTGTTGGTAAAATACTCAATAAAGTAGGGTAAGCTCTATCTGGGCGAAGTTCTCCGCCAGGCATCATTGAATTTACATCAATACCTGTTTTTTCCTGGTATAACATATATACTGCAATACCTGGCAACACCACAATTAGTGGCATTAGTAGTTTTAAAAATGCGGCAAATAAAATACCTGCTCTGGCTGTTTTCAGATCAGCACCCAAAGCACGTTGCGTGATGTACTGGTTACAACCCCAATAGTTTAAGTTTACAATCCACATCCCACCAAGCAATACCGTCATGCCAGGTAATGAAGCATAATTCGCACTGTCTTTCTTAAAGATCATGTGGAAGTGGTCTGGTGCTTTTTCTCTTAAGAACGCTAAACCATCTAATACACCGTGGCCACCAAAATGATCACTTACTAAATTAAGTGCTAAATAAGTAGTTGCTAAACCGCCGAAAATTAAAAAAGCTACCTGGATTACATCCGTGTAACCAATTACTTTCATACCACCTAATGCTATAATTACCGAAAAAATGGCTAATCCCATCATACAATACCAAAAGCCAATACCCGAAATACTGCTTACAGCTAAAGCACCCAGATATAAGATTGAGGTTAAGTTTACTACAACATACAATAACAACCAGAACACAGCCATAATCATGGCTACAGTACCATTGTAACGTTGACTTAGAAATTGGGGCATAGTGTAGATCTTATTTTTAAGATATACAGGGATAAAAAATGTAGCAACAATTACCAATGTTGCAGCAGCCATCCATTCGTAAGTAGAAATGGCTAATCCCATTTTAAATCCATCGCCGCTCATGGCTACAAATTGCTCGGCACTAATGTTCGAGGCAATTAAAGATGTGCCAATTGCCCACCAGGTTAATGAACCTTCTGCAAGAAAATAATCCTTGCTGCTCATCTGCTTTTGTTTTTTACGATGGTAAATCCAGAAACCATAAATTGCTACAATCGCAAAGTAGGCTAGAAAAATAATGTAATCTGTGACTTTCATTTAAGTTATTTGGTTTAGAAATCTAAATGTAGTAAAATCATAAATTAATCTCCGCTTTTTTTGAATTAAAAAATGTTAAAATGACGTTTATTAATTTGACCTTCCTAAAATTCAAGTTGATTGAGCTCAGGTGAGCTATGTATATCGTCATTTCAATTTGCAGTGCAATGGAATGCCTGCCCATAAAGGCATTGAGAAATTTTTAATTTTGCAAAATTATATAATATCATCCGTGATCTGTGAAGACCACAGACCACGGAGAATACATATATAAAGATGAATTAAATATACCTGTTAATTAGGTTTTCAAGATATTCCTGCTTTCCGCTGCGTACCTCTGGTTCGCCATTTTCTGCAGCGTAATTCCTTAAATCCTCTAAACTTAGTTTGCCTTGTTCAAATTCGGCACCCTTTCCACTATCAAATGAAGCATAGCGGTCGGCCCTTACTTTTTTGTAATCAGATTTTTGAAGAATGGCATCTGCAGTAACTAATGCCCTTGCGAAAATATCCATTCCTCCTACATGCGCATAGAATAAGTCTTTCTGATCAGTAGAGTTACGGCGGATTTTCGCGTCGAAGTTTACACCTCCACCCTGTAAGCCACCACCTTCTAAAATGATTAACATGGTTTCGGTTAGTTCGTTAATATCGTTCGGGAACTGATCGGTATCCCAGCCATTTTGATAATCCCCACGGTTTGCATCAATAGAACCTAATAGGCCATTATCTACCGCAACCTGTAATTCATGCTGGAAAGTATGACCTGCCAGTGTTGCATGGTTTACTTCTAAATTTAATTTAAAGTCAGCCAACAGATCATATTGTTGTAAAAAGCCCTTTACTGTTGCCGCGTCGTAATCATATTGATGTTTAGAAGGCTCGCATGGTTTCGGTTCAATAAAGAATGTTCCTTTGAAGCCCTGTTTGCGTGCGTAGTCTTTAGCCGCGTGTAAAAATTTAGCCAGGTGCTCCTGCTCACGTTTCATGTTGGTATTCAATAAGCTCATATAGCCTTCTCTTCCTCCCCAGAAAACATAATTTTCTCCACCAAGAGCAATAGTTGCATCTAAAGCTGCTTTAACCTGGGCAGCTCCGTGTGCCAGCACATGAAAATCAGGATTGGTAGATGCACCATTCATGTAACGCTTATGGCTAAATAAATTGGCTGTTCCCCACAATAGTTTTACACCGCTATCTGCTTGTTTTTGCTTTGCATATTCAACAAGGGCCTGTAATCTGCGTTCGTTTTCGGCGATATCGTCGCCATAATCTACCACATCTACATCATGGAAGCAATAATAAGGGATCTGCATTTTGGTGATAAATTCAAAGGCCGCATCCATTTTATCTTTTGCCCTTTCTACAGCATCTTTCTTCTCATCCCAAGGGAAAATATGCGTTGCTCCTCCAAACGGATCGGCACCATTACCGTTGAATGAATGCCAATAAGCGCACGCAAACTTAAAATGCTCGTTCATGGTTTTGCCTGCTACTACTTTGTTGGCGTCGTACCATCTAAATGCTAGTGGATTATCGCTTTCCAGACCTTCAAACTGGATCTGGTTAATGCCTTTGAAAAATTCAGTTGCTCCTGTTACTACTTTTGTCATGTTTTTTGTTTTTGATTCGTGGTTTGTGGGTTCATAGTTGATAGCCGATGGCTGTGAACCATTAACCAATTGCTAATTGTTTTTCTAATATTTTTTTCCAATCCTGATAGATTGCTTCATATTCAGCTGAATGTTGTGGTATTAAAGTCTTAATTACTTCGTGGTTGCTAAAAGCTTCCTCTGCACTTTTAAAAATTCCGGCGCCTATACCTGCACCTAATGCTGCGCCTACACTGCCGTCGTTTTCGTAAAGTTCTACCGGAATGCCCGTAACATCTACAAAAGTTTGCGCAAATACATCGCTTAAAAACAAGTTGGCCCTTCCTGCCCGGATAACTTTAGGCTGCATGCCATTTTCCCGCATGATATCCAATCCGTAACGGAAAGAGAAGGCAATCCCCTCTTGTATCGCCCTGAAGATATCTGATTGATTGTGCAGGTTTAAATCTATACCCAATAACTGTGCACCAGTATATTGATTGTTTAACATCCGTTCTGCACCATTTCCAAAAGGAAGTACCTTTAAACCATTACTACCTATTGGCGCTTTCGATGCCAGGATGTTCAGGTCTGCATAAGTAGACTGTGGTGCAAAATTATGCTTTGCCCAGCGATACATGCTGCCGGTACCATTTATACAAAGTAAAACCCCTGTGTGCTTTTTTTCTTCTGAATAGGTTACGTGCGCAAAAGTATTCACTCTCGATTGTTTATCGTAAGTAAGACTGTCGCTTACGCCGTAAATTACCCCAGATGTTCCGGCTGTGGCTGCAACCTCCCCAGGTTTTAATACATTTAGAGAAAGCGCATTGTTCGGCTGATCGCCAGATTTATAGGCGACTGGAATACCTGTTGGTAAGTTCAAAGAATGGGCAATATCGGCTTTTAAATAACCATGTTCCGAGAATAAGGGTTTTACAGTTGGGATGAGGTTGCCCGAAATGCCATAATACTCCATTACATCTTTAGAAATTTCATGGTTTTCAAAATCCCAGAAAATGCCTTCAGATAGTGCCGAAATACTTGTTGTAATTTCTCCCGTTAATTTCATGGCGATAAAATCGCCAGGGAGCATTATCTTATCAATGCGGTTATAGATGTCTGGTTCATTTGCTTTTACCCAGGCTAGTTTTGATGCCGTAAAGTTTCCGGGAGAGTTTAATAAATGTTTCAGGGATTTTTCGTGCCCAATAGCCTCAAAAGCGCCATTGCCCAGTTCAACTGCTCTGCTGTCGCACCAAATAATACTATCTCGGAGCACCTGCTGGTTTTTATCTACAACAACCAATCCGTGCATTTGGTATGCAATACCAATGGATTTAATTTCTTTTGGATCAAAAAGACCTGTCGAATTTAATTTCAGTATAGCCTGTTGAACATTTTGCCACCAATCATCAGGTGATTGTTCTGCCCAGCCAGACTGTAAAGATTTGATGGCTGTTTCCTCCTCCGGATATTGAGCGGTAGCTATGTTTCTTTGTGTAGTTGCGTCAACAATGGCAACTTTTATGGATGAGGTACCTAAATCAATTCCTAATAAATACATGCTTTCATCTAATTTTAATATTTGGTTATGCAAACGGTTGCATAAAGATAGTTGGAAAAATATAAAACGCAAATTTTTTATAAAATCGTTTGAATTAAATGCAATCTTTTGAACTGAATTAACCTTTATTTTGGAGCTAATGGCGAATTATTTAATAATTTATATTTTTACCATTAATACAATTATTATTTATGGAACAGATTACATGGAGCGATTTCGAAAAAGTAGAATTAAGGGTTGGAACCATTTTAGAGGCCTTCGAATTTCCTGAAGCCCGAAGGCCGGCATATAAAGTTAAAGTAGATTTTGGCGAATTTGGTATTAAAATGAGCAGTGCACAGATTACCAAACATTATACTTTGGAAGAATTACCTGGAAAACAGATTGTAGCGGTGGTTAACTTTCCGAAAAAACAGATCGGCAAATTCATGTCAGAATTTTTAGTTACCGGTTTTGCTGATGAAAACGGCGATATCGTATTAACTTCGGTGCAAAGTAAGGTTCCTAATGGAAGTAAGCTGATTTAGCCGACTTCCGATGTTTGCCTGAGCCTTGGCCATGTAAACTTTGAGGCATTTCCCGCAGATTTAAAAGGATAAGAAACACAGATCATTTTAATAATATAAATCTGCGATTTTTATCTGCGGCAATCTGTGGGAGAATAGAGTATCTATTTATACCGCGAAGTTCTTTTATTAAGCACAGGGCTCACCAAATAGCCCTGATTGAAGTGGAAAGCCCGCAAACGAGGCACGAGTGCGGACTTGAAATGGAAAGCAGGACTGAAGTAACCGATAAGCACTGACACTGCGCTCCAAAACAAAAGCAAATTTTCAGCTTAGACTTCAGAACTTTACCACTCCCATAGCCACCAAAACTTCGGAAGTCTTTTTGGCCATTATTACTCTATATTTGCCAAATGAGTTTTTACAATTTCGAAAATACCGATCCGGAGGAAGAAGACATTCATTATATGAAACTGGCTCTGGAAGAAGCAAAAAAAGCTTTAGCTGATGATGAAATTCCGATAGGTGCTATAGTGGTAAGTAAAAACAGGATTATTGGCCGGGGCTATAATTTAACCGAACGCTTTAACGATGTAACTGCACATGCAGAAATGCAGGCCTTTACCTCAGCGGCACAAACTATTGGAGGAAAATATTTAAGGGATTGTACCTTATATGTAACCATCGAACCTTGCGTAATGTGCGTTGGTGCAAGTTACTGGACGCAGATTGGCCGCATTGTTTATGGTGCCCGAGAAGAAAAAAGAGGATTTATCTCCAAAAATGCAAATCTGCTGCACCCTAAAACTGTGTTAAAAGGCGGGGTAATGGCTGAGGAATGCGGAGCGTTAATGAAGGTTTTTTTTGCAAAGAAGAGGTAGATTGAGTTGATGTTCCGTAATACTGTAGTTCATGGCCAAATAGCAGGCTATCTCATAAATGTAGGATTGTCATCTTGAGGGATAATTTATTGTATAAAAATCAATATTAGTGACGTAGAACTGTTTTCTCTTGTCCTACGACGCAGTCTTGCCTCGGCTCGCCGCCGCCGAAGGGCTCTTTCTTTTTGGCATCAAAAAGAAACAAAAACTGCCGGCTGAAAATTTTTCTTTCGAAGCTAGTAGGTTGGCTTAGGCAGTGCAGCCCGAAAAATTTGTTAGGCCGGATTTAAGCAGAACGGGGATCTGTGCTATGGCTTAACTGGATGGAAATGCAAAAATAGTTAAAGTGCTGATTAATAAAAATTTACAAAATAACGTCGATGGTAGCTTGTCGAAGGATCTGTTTTAAATGCCTTGCAAGGCGTTTCGACAGGTTTAAGGTGACAAATTCAATTGAACTATAATTTTATGAGACAGCCTCTCAGTAAGATCTGCATTTGTAATGCGTTTAAGGTATAAACGGCGATACAATCCGCCTTCTTATGTACCCTGATTGCAAAGCGGGATGGTGGTGGTTTTTCTAAAAACCTTCTAATATTTAAAACGTTCAACATTACAACATTAACCCGGAAAACGATTTGATGATAATAACATGAACAAATCTTAACGTTCTAATGTTATATTTGCTACAAGAAACATTTTTAAATCTTAAAACATAAACATTATGGCTTTTGAATTACCTGCGTTACATTACGCAACCGATGCATTAGAACCGCATATCGATAAAACTACGATGGAGATCCACCATGATAAACATCACCAGGCTTACGTTACCAACTTAAACAAAGCGTTAGAAGGTAAACCAGAGGCGACTTCGAGCATCGAGGAAATTGTAAAACACATTTCAAAATTCCCTGCTGCTGTTAGAAACAATGGTGGTGGTCATTATAATCACTCTTTATTCTGGAACATTTTAGGTCCAAATAAAGGCGGTGAGCCAACTGGCGATTTAGCTAAAGCAATTAATGAAACTTTTGGTTCTTTTGCTGATCTTAAAACTAAATTACAAGAAGCTGGTGCTACCCGTTTCGGTTCTGGTTGGGCCTGGTTATCGGTAGGTGCTGATAAAAAACTTCAGGTTTCTTCTACTCCAAACCAAGACAATCCTTTAATGGATGTTGCTGAGGTAAAAGGTACACCAATTTTAGGTATTGATGTTTGGGAACATGCATATTACTTAAAATACCAAAACAAACGCCCTGATTATTTAGCGGCAATTTGGAATGTAGTGAACTGGGATGCAGTTGCTGAACTTTACAAAAAAGCTTTGTAAGCTAAATCTTCCATAAATTTAAAAGAGGTCCCGGTGCAAATCGGGACTTCCTTGTTTTAAGATAATTAAGTAACTTCGCAGATATAAAATATTCGAAATGAAAAGGCTTGTAATTTTATTCTTAATTGTGATTGGTGTAAATGGATTGGTAAGTGCGCAGCAAAATAAAGTGCCTACTCCTTCAGAAATTGCACAAAAGAATGTAGAGGATCTTGACAAAAGGTTAAAACTAAATGGCACTCAAAAAAGCGTTATCTACAGTTTTACTTTTAACCAGGCAAAAGAACAGGCAGATTTAATTAAAAGACAGCAGGCAGGCAATTCGCGCGAAGAGGATGTGGATAAATTCTATAAATTACAGAATGAGACCTCGAAGAATATCCGCAATGTTTTAAGACCAGAGCAGCAGGCGGAGTATGATAAAGTGATTGAAGAACGTTTAAGCGGCAAAGGCTTAAAAGCTAAAAACAAGAAAAAGAAAAAAGGCGAGGAAGAAGAAGTAGAGAGTGATATAAAAGGATTGTTATCTGCTCCTCCGATAGAAAAACAAAATCAGTAGTGTTTTTTTTAAACTAGCTTTGGTAATCGATTAAATCATTAACAAATGCCAGAGATCATCTTAGGCCATATTTAATCAATAGTCGTCACCCTGACCTGTAGCAAAGCGAAAAGCTAGGAAGTAAACCGAGCCTTAAGCGAGCTCACAGAAGGTAATTTATTTCAGGGTCTATGCAGCGGAAAAGATGCTGAAATGAATTCAGCATGACGATCGCGTAGGTTAAACTTGCAAGTTTAACCTACGCACTGCCCATTTAAACTTCGCAAGAAAGCCTAAATCCCAACAACATCCTTTTTCTTTTTTTGCTTCATTGCTTTTGGGATAATTTCTAAAATCTCATCTTTTAAAGCATTAAGCATCCGTTTTTTAATGAAGTTTTTATGTGTTACCAGACTGATCTCGCGTACAGGTTCAGGCGATTTAAAATGACGAACCTTGTTGATCTGCTTTGCATTTAATTCTGTTATAGCTAGCTCGGGCAATAGTGTTGCCCCTCCATTTAAATCAACCATACGCACCAGGGTTTCTACACTACCTGTATTATACTCCAACCCTTGTAACCTGTTGTTTTTTGTGGAGCGGCAAATGTTTAATACCTGATTACGCATACAATGGCCTTCGTTTAAGAGCCAGATGTTTTCTTCGTTCAGATCTTCAGCATCTACGGCCTTCTTTCTATAGAGTTTGCTGTTTTTGCTGATGTAGCTTACAAAGTTTTCGTAATATAATGGGATTTCAGTAATGTTTGGGTCGGTAAGTGGGGTGGCTAAAATACCACAATCGAGTACTCCTGTTTTTAGGTGATGAATAATATCTTCGGTGGTATATTCCCAGATTAAAAGTTTTAATTCAGGATACTTATCTAACATGGCCGAAATCACTTCGGGAAGCAGGTAAGGTGCAACAGTTGGGATTACGCCTATTCTTAATTCTCCTAAAACATCCTGCTGCTGACTGCTGATCAGTTCTTTTATTTTTCCACTTTCCTGTAAAATAATCCTGGCTTGAGCAATAATCTGGGCGCCGATTTCGGTCGGACTTACGGGTTGTTTGCTCCTATCGAAAATTTTAACACTAATTAATTCTTCCAGTTTTTGCACCTGCATACTTAAAGTAGGTTGCGTTACAAAACATTTATCTGCAGCGGTAACAAAACTTCTGTAAGTATCTACGGCAACGATATATTCTAGTTGAACTAAAGTCATATAGTTAAAATTTATTTATCCTATCAAAGATATCAATTCTAACTATATAAAATTAATAAATGAGAGAATTAGTGATTGATTGAGTGAGGTGGATTAAAACATGCTGTCATTCAACCCTTCTCTTATTCAGTCATTTCTTAATATCGGCTTTCGAAATCCTGATACGCCAGGGCAATACCTTCTTTAAGCTCAATTTTATGCTTCCATCCCAGGTTATGGAGTTTGCTTACGTCCATCAACTTGCGTGGTGTGCCATCCGGCTTAGTGGCATCGAATACTAATTCGCCTTCAAAGCCCAATACATCTTTAATTAATAAAGCGAGGTCTTTAATGGTTAAATCGTGTCCGGTTCCTACGTTAATCAGGTGCGGTTCGTTATAGTTTTGCATCAAGAAATAACAGGCATCTGCCAGGTCGTCTGCAAACAAAAATTCGCGCATAGGCGATCCGGACCCCCAAACAACAATTTCCTTTTCGTTGTTCGCTTTTGCCTCGTGTACCTTACGGATCAGAGCTGGTAAAACATGCGAATTTTGAGGATGATAGTTATCATTAAAGCCATATAAATTTGTGGGCATCACTGAGATGAAATTGCAGCCATACTGATCGCGGTAGGCATCGCACATTTTGATCCCTGCAATTTTTGCAATGGCATAAGGTTCGTTGGTGTGTTCTAAAGTTCCGGTTAAAAGATAATCTTCTTTTAAAGGTTGTGGAGCCATTTTAGGGTAAATGCAGCTCGACCCCAGGAACATTAGTTTCTTAACGCCGGTTACATAAGCATTATGGATCACGTTATTTTGTATGGCTAAATTTTCGTAGAGAAAATCGGCCCTGTATGTATTATTAGCTACAATGCCGCCAACCTTTGCTGCAGCAAGAAACACATAATCCGGCTTTTCATTTGCAAAGAAATCAGTAACTGCCTGCTGGTTGCGCAGATCCAGTTCATCTGAAGTTTTGGTGATGATATTTTCGTAACCTTCTTTTTGCAGTTTACGGTAAATGGCCGAACCCACCATACCACGATGACCTGCAACATATATTTTAGCGTTTTTTTCCACTGTAATTTTTATAAGCTGCAAAAATACGATTCCTAAACAAGATTGCCGTTAATCTTTCTGGCAAAAGAAACTTCGGTTATTGATTTAATTGTATTTTTGCAGAAAAAAACTTTTGGGTAAAGATAAACTTAGGCGTTTTGCAGAAATCGAAACATTTGCAAACGTATATCAATTAGAACAAGGAAAAGCTTTAAAGGGAAACTGGGCTTCAGCACATTTCAAAAATGCGAATCCCATTGTGCTCGAATTGGCATGTGGAAAAGGAGAGTATTCGGTAAATCTGGCAAGGTTGTTTCCGGATAAGAATTTCATCGGCGTTGATTATAAAGGTAACCGCATTTGGCGCGGAGCCAAAACAGCTATTGAAGACGGGATCGATAATGTGGCTTTTTTAAGGATACAGATTGAAAATTTGTTGGATTACTTTAACGAAGGAGAAATTGATGAGATCTGGATTACCTTTCCCGATCCGCAACCACAGGATAGCCGTGAGAAAAAACGTTTAACTTTTCCCGCATTCTTAAACCGTTATAAACTTATTTTAAAACCGGGGGGGCATGTTAATTTGAAAACAGATAACGACCAACTCTATACTTACACTTGCGAAAAGGTTGCAGAATTAAGTTTACCCGTACAAAAAAATACCGATCATTTATATACTTCAGATCTGGTTGATGAAGTATTGTCGATCAAAACCTATTACGAGAAAAAATACTTGTTACACGATAAGAATATTAATTATATTCAGTTTTCTTTTGAATAATGGATACCAACTTTTACGAACAGGTTTATGAGATTGCCCGTTTAATTCCGAAGGGAAGGGTTACTTCTTATGGAGCTATCGCGAAAAGTTTGGGTGCAGCAAAATCATCAAGAATGGTCGGGCATGCCATGCTTTATGCCGGAACAGCCCATCCTCAAGTGCCCGCACATAGGGTAGTAAACAGTAGTGGCCTGCTAACCGGAAAGTTTCATTTTAAACCTCCTGAGCTAATGGAAGAGTTGTTAAGAAAGGAAGGCGTTGAAGTTAAAAATGATAAGGTGCTTAACTTTAAAAAGGTTTTCTGGAACCCGCTGGAAGAAATCGACCTTGACTAAGTAAATTAATATGAACCTCATGCTCTCATTCAAAAAATCATTCATTCAATAATTATTATACATGGGAAAGTTAGTAGAAGAATTTAATGGTTATCGTGAAAAAATGAACGATAGGATCATGGAAACGGCGAATACAAACATCAAACGTTTTTTCGCTTTAGATACCACTTCCTATGCTGACGGTGCCCTGGATGTTAAAACAAAAGAAATGTTGGGCCTGGTAGCCTCAATGGTTTTGCGCTGTGATGACTGCATTAAATACCATTTGGGCAAATGTTTCGACGCGGGTGTAAACAGCGACGAAATGAATGAGATTTTCATGATCGCTAACCTTGTAGGTGGAAGCATTGTAATCCCGCATTATAGGAGAGCGGTGGAGTATTGGGATGAGTTAAGTTCTAGTCCAGAGTCTTAAGTCCTAAGTCTATAGTCTCTTTTTCTTCCCAAATTATTATATTAGTTTAAAAAAAACATGGGAAAGTTTAGAGAATTAATCGCTTATAAAAAAGGATTTGCTCTTTTGATGGACATCTTTAATTTAACGAAAGATTTCCCTAAATCAGAGCAGTACAGCCTGGTAGATCAGATGCGTAGATCTTCAAGATCTGTATGTAGCAGTATTGGTGAAGCGTACAAAAAGAGGAGATACCCTAATCATTTTATTAGTAAACTATCAGATGCAGATATGGAAAATGGTGAAACGCAAGTTTGGTTAGATGTAGCGCTCGCCTGTAATTATATCTCTGAAGAAAAATTCAATTACTTGGATGCTCAATGTGAAGAAATAAGCAAACTATTAAATTTTATGATTAGCCATCCAGCAAAATTCGCATAATATGACTCAAGACTCTGGACTCAAGACTAAGGACTCAATAGTACGCTGCACCTGGGCCACTTCCGATCCACTTTACATCAAATACCACGATGAAGAATGGGGAAAGCCCGTCTACGATGATAAAATTTTATTTGAATTCCTGATCCTTGAAGGTGCGCAGGCAGGTTTAAGCTGGATTACTATCCTTCGAAGACGGGAAAACTACCGTAAAGCCTTTGCCAATTTTGAGGTTAACAAAGTAGCTGCCTTTACTGAAAAAGATGTAGAAAGGTTAATGAATGACGAAGGCATTATTCGTAACCGTTTAAAAGTTAACGGTGCCATTACCAACGCTAAATTATTTATCGGGATTCAGAAAGAATTTGGCAGTTTCTCTAAATACATGTGGAGTTTTGGTCAGGGCGATAAACCAATCCAAAATCACATCGAAAAAATGAGTGATGTTCCGCCACGAACAGAACTTTCTGATCAGATCAGCAAAGACATGAAAAAACGTGGGTTCAAATTTTTTGGCACCACCATCTGTTATGCGCATATGCAGGCAACTGGCATGGTGAACGACCACTTGTTAAACTGCTGCGCCAGATAATGTTTGCTTCAGCTACAATACACACGGATAGATTTTTATTGAGGCAATTTTGTTCTGACGATTTAGCATTTGTTTTTGAAGGATTATCCCATCCGGATGTGATCCGCTATTATGGTGTGTGCTATGCAAGCCTGGAGGAAACCAATGAACAATTGATCTGGTTCAATGAGCTTCAAAAAAATGAAACAGGTATTTGGTGGGCAATTTGTGATCAAGAAAGCCTTGTTTGCTTAGGTGCCATTGGACTTAATGATTTAAGTAAAACGGATCAAAAGGCTGAAATCGGTTTTTGGCTGTTGCCCGAACATTGGGGAAAAGGCATCATTAAAGAAGTAGCAAATCCCATTTGTAATTATGCCTTTGAGAAATTAGGCTTAAGAAAAATCGAGGCTATGGTTGAAACTGAAAATGAAAATAGCAGAAAAGTGCTGCAAAAACTTGACTTTGACTATCACAAAACAATGGAGAACTGTGAAATTAAAAATGATAAGCTTATCAGTTTAGCCATATATGTAAAGCTAAAGCATGAAGATATTATTTAGACGATCCTGCAACCCTAAAAATCTGTTATTAATCCTGGCGCTATTTCTTTGTCGCGTTATATTCTTTAACCCATTCAATTACCTCTCTGCTGTTAAAATCGGTTCCGGCTTCTACCTTGGCTTTTAAGGCAGGTTGGTCTCCCATTTTCTGCAATAGAATATTCTTCACCTCAATCTTTTTGGTGTCCTCGGTTATGGCTTTCATGGGTACTTCCTGTAAAGGTCCGGCGCCAGGTTTTTCAATAAAGTAGCGCACAACGGGTGCGCCTGCAGGTCTTTCAGGTGCTGCATTACGTCCGCCGCCGATGCTAATGCCTCCGCCCATACCCATGCCACCATAACCACCAGTGCCTGTTCCAATACCAATTGAAGGCCTGAATTTTACCTTCTTCTCTTTCACCTGAGGAACCAGGGTGCCTCCGCCAAAGGAATAAAGGTTAACAGTTCCCATTTCGATTACTTTAACAAAACGATATTCGAAATTACGCCCATTTGCAAATCCTTTGCTCACAAAACTATCACCATTCCAGAAGAAATTTTTCACATCCCTTGCAGGCAAAATCACATCAGCCTCATCATTGGCGCTGATAAACACCGAAAAATAATCGGTTCCTTTTATCGTTCCGCGGATTACATCGTCGTTATTTTTAACAATAAAATCCTGTGCATAGGTGGTGAACGTTATTGAAAAAAATAAAATAAAAAGGTTAAAAATCTTCATAAGTTAGCAATATCGGGATACAACGTAAATTATTTAAAAATAATATCCAAAAACAGTAATGATTGAAACGCTCTCTGCATTTTGGGATTTCTTAAAAAAGCCAAAACTTCTAAAATTCAGTAAAGATAATAAATCTCTTTGGAGAGATCTCTTATGGTTGCTCCTACTCGACTTAATATTTGCAGGTATTATAATGGGTATTTACTATATTCTGTTACATTTTAAAGTTATTAAAGAATATGTTCAGGAAATCGATATCCTGAAAAAGTACGGCTTAACTGTGACCTTGCTTTTGGTCTGTATTTTTGTTCCGGTATTAGAAGAGTTTTTATTTAGATGGCACCTGAGAAAGAAATATCTTTCAATATATTTTGTGTGCTTTACCTTGGGTCTGATATCGAATTACTTTATAAAGAGCAGTTTTCTTACGTGGCCTGTTTATATCTTTTTTCTTTTTGTGGCATTAATTGTTCATGGATATTTTAAAAGATTAGACATTCGCAAAAGACTGGTTTTTCAACAGAAATCTTTTGGCTATCTCTTTTATTATGCTGCTATCATATTTGGTTTAATACACCTGGGCAATATTAAAGGTTTAACACTAAGCGATCCCGCTTTCGTTCTATTTGTCATCTCCCAAACATTTACAGGTATATCGCTTGGTTTTATACGCATCAAATATGGCTTAGGCTATTCAATGTTATTACATGGCTTCTTTAATTTTATCCTGTTATTATTAATGGTCTTTTTCTCTTAAATTGGGGTTTTATCTTTTCTAAACCTTTAACTTTGGTTACTTTTATCATCCGATAAATCTATTTGTCGGTGTAATCATTAAATCAGTGTAATCACATGAATAAAAAACTCTTTCTCTTAGATGGTATGGCGCTGATGTACAGGGCGCATTTTGCATTAAGTAAAAATCCGCGTTTTACCTCAACGGGTATCAATACATCGGCAGTAATGGGCTTTACCAACACTTTGTTAGATGTTTTAAAGAAAGAAAAACCAACACACATTGCAGTTGTTTTCGATACCGAGGCGCCAACTGAAAGGCATACCTCTTTCGAAGCCTATAAGGCACATCGCCAGGCTATGCCTGAAGATCTGGCAGCAGCAATGCCTTACGTGATTAAATTAATTACGGGTTTTAATATTCCGGTAATCACTTCTGATGGTTACGAGGCAGATGATATTATTGGTACACTTGCTAAAAAAGCCGAACAAAAAGGCTATCAGGTTTACTGTATGACCCCTGATAAAGATTTTGCACAACTGGTTTCTGAAAATATTTTTATTTACAAACCTGCCCGTATGGGTAATGATATGGAAATATTGGGTGTAAAAGAAGTATTGGCTAAATGGGAGATCGAAAATGTATTACAGGTGATCGATATCCTGGGCTTATGGGGCGATGCCGTAGATAATATTCCAGGTATTCCGGGCATCGGCGAAAAAACCGCAAAAGCCCTGATCAAACAATATGGCTCTATGGAGAACATTATTGCAAACTCCCACGAGCTAAAAGGAAAACAACGCGAAAACGTAGAAAATTTTGCAGAACAGGGATTAATGTCTAAAAAACTAGCGACAATTCTATTGGATGTTCCTGTTGAATTGGATGAAGCCAGTTTAGAACTCTGCGATCCGAGCCGCGATTTATTAGAGCCATTATTTACCGAATTAGAATTCAGGACTTTAGGACGCAGGGTATTTGGTGATGAATTTTCGGTAACCACAGCTCGCTTTCAGGAGGGTACGCAAACAGATTTATTCGGCAATCAATCGGGAGAAACCATACAATATACCAATACGCTGGAAGAAGAACCAGCAGAAAAACTTCCAGCCAAAACCATTGAAAACACTGAACACGATTACCAGCTGGTTGACTCCGCAGAGCAGCGTGCTGATCTGATCAAATTATTACTTGCCGAAAAGCGGATTTCCTTTGATACCGAAACTACTGGTACTGATGCCAACATGGCCGAGTTAGTAGGCTTGTCATTCTCCATTAAACCTGGAACAGGTTATTATATCCCAGTGCCTGCAGAAAGAGAAGAAGCGCAAATAATTGTTGATGAATTTAGGGTGATATTGGAAAATGAGGCCATTGAGAAAATCGGCCAGAATATCAAATATGATATCCTGGTTTTAAAATGGTATGGCGTAGAAGTAAAAGGCAAACTTTTCGATACCATGCTTGCGCATTATTTGATCGATCCCGATACCCGCCATGGGATGGATGTATTATCAGAGAATTACCTGGGTTATTCACCAATCTCGATTACCAAACTGATCGGTGCAAAAGGTAAAAACCAAGGCACCATGCGCGATGTTCCGGTAATTGATGTTGTAGATTATGCAGCTGAAGATGCAGATGTAACTTTGCAGTTAGCACACGTCTTTGAACCCAAATTAAAAGAGTTAAATGCAGCCAAACTTGCCGAAGAAATTGAAAATCCTTTGGTTTATGTATTGGCAGATATAGAAAAGGAAGGCGTTCGAATTGATATCGAAACTTTACAGGCTTATTCTAAAGAGCTTGAAACGGAAATTATCAAGTTCGAACAGAATGTGTACGACAAAGCCGGAATTAAATTTAACCTGGCTTCACCGAAACAATTAGGAGAGGTTTTATTTGATAAACTTCAGCTTGACCCTAAAGCTAAAAAAACTAAAACCGGTCAGTACCAAACCGGAGAAGATGTTTTAATGGCGCTAGCGAGTAAAAGTGATATCGTGAAGGATATTTTAGATTTCCGACAGTTACAGAAACTTAAATCAACCTATGTTGATGCATTGCCATTAATGGTTAACCCTAAAACTGGCAGGGTACATACATCCTACAATCAGGCCGTTGCAGCAACCGGAAGATTAAGCTCCAATAACCCGAATTTACAGAACATCCCGATCCGTACCGAACGTGGCAGGGAAGTACGTAAAGCTTTTATTGCAAGAGATGAAAACCACATATTGCTATCGGCCGATTATTCGCAGATTGAACTGCGCATTATTGCCGAAATCAGCAAGGAAGAAAATATGCTCGATGCTTTTAACAAAGGGATCGATATCCACACGGCAACAGCAGCTAAAGTATATGGTGTAAGCATTGAAGAAGTAGATGGAACGCAACGTAGAAATGCAAAAGCAGTTAACTTTGGTATTATTTACGGTCAATCAGCTTTTGGTTTGTCGCAGAACCTGGGTATTCCACGTAAAGAAGCTGCCGAAATTATTGAACAATATTTTTCGCAATACCCTGGTATTAAGCGTTATATGAGCGATACCATGAATTTTGCCCGCGAAAATGGATTTGTAGAAACTATAATGGGTAGAAGACGCTATTTGAGAGACATTAACTCGGCTAATCAAACAGTAAGGGGTTTTGCTGAACGAAATGCCATTAACGCGCCTATACAGGGCTCTGCTGCCGATATGATTAAGATTGCTATGATCAATATACACAAAGAGATGAAAGAACAAAATTTGCAATCAACCATGACTATGCAAGTGCATGATGAGTTGGTGTTTGATGTATTAAGGTCTGAAAAAGAAGTAATGAAAGCAATTATTCAGGATAAAATGGCAAATGCGATTAAATTAACTGTACCGATTGTTGTAGAAATTGGTGAGGGTGAAAACTGGCTGGCTGCTCATTAAAAAATAAAAATAGTTGTTATCTTCATTAAAACTTCATATCGATTTATGAATTTTATATCAACAAAATAAACGAGTAAAATAAAATCGAAAGTTATGAAACCTCTGAGTGAAACGAAGAAATTTCATAACAACTAAAAAACAAATCAAAGAATTATGAAAAAGTTATTAAGTTTAATCGCAATCGCAGCATTTGGTTTAACAACAGCATTTGCTCAAACACCAGCTACAGCTACTAAAGCTAAAACTGTTGCCAAAAAAGAAGTAAAAACAACAACTGCACCTGTTAAAGCAGGCGAAAAACAAGAGGCGAAAAAAGTAGAGACTAAAACCACTACTACAACTGCTAAAGTAAAAGCAGATGGTACGCCTGATAAACGTTTTAAAGAAAATAAAGCAAAAGCAGTAACTAAAGTTGCTGGTCCAACTAAAAAAGATGGTACAGCAGATATGCGTTACAAAGCAAACAAAGCTGCCGCTGCTAAAAAGAATTAGGTTCAGGTTTATAATTTGAAGGGTCTCCAATGAAAATCGGAGGCCCTTTTTTGTTTTTACGCCACATGGATTGCTCCTTAAGCGTGCGCTCTGCAAAAAAAAAATCGTCATCTCGACCGGAACGCAGTGTAGCGGAGAGATCTACCTCGAGATAGATTTCTCCATTGCACTTGCACTTCAGTCGAGATTACGGTTCTCTCGTTAGTCGTGATTTGCAATCACGACCGTTCGAACGGCGGATTTGTAATCCGCAGGAGGCTATAAGTTTATCGTTTCACCAATTTCTGGCAACAATAAAGTTTTGTTTTCGCGCTTAAATTTATCCAAAGCAGCTTTGGTATCAATTTCAATTACCGGAAAGGTATTGTAGTGTACGCCGATCACCTTATCGCAATCGAAATATTTCGTTGCAATCAAAGCATCATCAACATCCATCGTGTAATTTCCACCGATAGGTAAAATGGCATAATCAAGGTTGTAAATATCAGCCAAAACCTTCATTTCTATGGTTAAACCTGTGTCACCAGCAAAGTAGATCTGTTTGCCATCAACTTCAAGTACAAAACCAGCAGGATTTCCGCCGTAACTTCCATCTGGTAAACCTGATGAGTGTGTAGCAGGTACCATGCGTACAGTTCCCCAGTCGAAAGTAAATTTACCAAAATTCATTCCGTGCACTTTTTCTACACCCTGTTTCGAAATCCAATCAATAATTTCTGGCATAGCTATAACGGTTGCCTGAGTTTGCTTCGCCAGGCTTACCAGATCAGCTACATGATCGCTATGACCATGACTTACCAGGATATAATCAGCCTCAATAGCTTTAATATCTATATTTTTAGCTAGTGGATTGTGCGATATAAATGGGTCGAATAGTAATTTTTTGCCAGCTGCTTCAAGCAAGAAACATGATTGGCCATAATAAGTGTATTTCATAGTTTTAGTATCAAGTAGATTGATTTGAGTATCAAGATTGATTTTGACGATATATTATTGTCCAAACATACCGCCTAAGCCTCCAAGCATATCCTGCGCAGAGGCCTGCATTTCGGCAGCACTAACCTGTTCGGCGCTTGCCATCGCTTTGTTAATTGCTGTTAATAAAAGTTCTTCCAATTCTTCCTTATCGGCGTTTTTCAAAAACTCCTCATCAATGGAAATTCCTGTGATGGATTTGTTGGCTGTAGCGGTGATTTTTATTGCACCATTTTCAACTTCGCCAAACACCGAGATCGTATCCAGACGCTTTTTAACTTCTTCGGCTTTTTGTTGAGCCGCAAATAATTTATCGAACATAATCGTTTTGTTTTGTAATGAAACTAAATCCGGCCCAAAATCGTATTGGCCTCATCAAGGAAACGCTCAATCTTTTTAGTGCCTATAAAGCTTTTAAGGTTTAAAATGGTTGTTTTATTTTTGGCAGGCAAAAAAATCTCTGCCCTGACTTCGGTACCTGAATAAATAAGATTGGTTGTTTTACGGATCACCTGAAAACGGATCAGGTCATCAAAAGGGTAATCTTTTTTAAAACGGCCAGCAAAAGTAGAACGGATAATTTTCCTTTGGCTTTTATCAAAGCGTATGTTAGATGTTGCTGCAAAAAGAAGTGCCAAGCCTATCGCCGCTGGGAAATAGGTGAGGAGTATTTTTTGAATAGATCCTTCGTTTGCCAAAAAATCGGGGCTAAACAATATGGCAATGGTAGCACCGATAAAAATCAACCCCAAAATAAAGCTTCCTATTTTATTATCCCGCAACAGGTAAACACCTCCTTCTTCTCTGAAAAACTTAAAATCGTAAATGGTCTGCTTGGGAATTACCGGTGCATTGGCAAACACAAGCTCATCAATCTTTGGTAAAACCTCCTGCTGAAAAGCGATCAGGTTGGCATTGGTGGCTTTACTATAACCGGAAGAAACAAGTAAGCCTCTGCCATGTCTATTACTTTTTTTGAACAGTTTATAATTAAAGCCGCTTCCCAGCACTTCGTATGGCTCTACAGAGGCGATATCATCAAAAGGAATTGATCCAGTTGGTAAAAAAGCAATTTTTTTATATAAAACCCTGCTGTTCCCATCAAAAATTACTTTTGTTTCGGCCATAAAAATCAGCAGTAATGGAATTAATAACAGGAAGCCATAATATCCGAGGGTGAGGCCGGCAGAATAACCCTGTACTGATTTTGATAAAAAGAAAATAAAGGCCGCAATCAGTACAAAAAATATAAGCCCAACTATCCTTAAATTTCTTTTAGGATAGATGGTTAATGTACCCGGTTCGATAATCCATTTTGTTTTTGCCATAAGTTTAATCTTCGTCTGAACCTGGCAAACTGCCGTTGCCATGGTATGCCCCCTTACGGATAATCGGCATGTCGAAGTGTTTATACAGATCATCGAGATGCATTAAACTTCCGTTGGTCAGGTTGCCTAAAAACACAATAACAATATTTTTGTTTAGATCTCTTACATAAATATGGCGGAAACCATGCCACCAACCCGTATGGTACACTACTTTGTCCATTTTTTCGCCATCAAACATTCTCCAGCCATAACCATAGTTGAAGTGGCCATTAATGGGCTTATTGTGTCCGGTATAGGCAGAATCGAGGCTCTTTTTACTTAATAATCTTCCATTTTTCAAATATTTATCAAACAGCACCAAATCGTGTACCGTACTATAAATGCCTTTATCTCCAACTGGCCCGTCTAGAAAGTTCTGTGCAACAGAGTATCTAAAACTATTGCGGTCGTGCCCAACTACATCAACCGGAATTTTTTCATACTCGGTTGTGCTATATACGTGTGTATGTTTTAATCCGGCCGGTTTAAACACATGTTCCATCATGTATTGCGAATAGCGCTGTCCGGTTACCTTCTCTATGATGGCACCCAACACCATAAAGTTTGAGTTATTGTAATGAAAACGGTTATCTGGTTTGGTGTATGGATTAGGTTTTCGTTCGGCAATAACATTCATTACTTCCTGATTGGTTACCCCTTTTTTCATATTGCGTTTTTCCTTGCGCCATATATCATCGATAAAGTAAACGTAGTTCATCATCCCGCTTCGGTGAGAAAGCAATAGTTTTACAGTAATGCCTTCGTAAGGAAAATTAGGATAGAACTTTTTTACGTTATCGTTTAACGAAAGTTTTCCGGCCTCTACCAATTGCATAATTGCCGTGCCGGTAAATGTTTTGGTAATGGATGCCAATTCGAATTCTGAATTGATCGTCAAACTATCGCGATGAAGGTAATCGGCCCAACCAACCGCTTTTTCGTAAAGGATTTTTCCGTCTTTTGCCACCAGCATATTTCCGTTAAAACCATATTTTTTATGTAGATTATCTACAAAATCGGCAATCCATTTGTCGCCTTTTTGTGGGTTATAAACCAATAAAAGGCTATCCGCTTTATCGTCATCTTTGGTGCGGATTTTTTTTTCAGCAGCCTTTTTCTCTTCAGATTTTTTGCTTGAACAAGCAGTTAATAAAGTTACAGAGAGGGCTAATGCTGAACATATATATCGAAAATTCATTTATAATAAGGGTAGTATATTTAAAACCCGAAAATTAAAGAATTTTAGACGGTTAAAACGAAAGAGTTTTACACATTTTCGCAATTTTGATTGTACCAGCACTCAAATAAGTGACCTTTACTTCCATAAACAGGGTCGTTGTCTGGATTTTTCACGTTGGCAATGGTTTCATCTGCTTCAGGTCGCTCTTCAGCTTTGCCATATTTCATATCGTAATCTGAACCATTTGGATATGCGCCAACAACAGTGAAGTCGTCGCTTGAGTTCAGTTTTTTATGTGCTACACCTGCAGGGATTATAATGACGTCACCTTTATCCAGCTCTATACAAACGCCATGATCACCTCCAAATTGTACATCGGCCTTGCCGCAAAATACGCCCATTACTTCGTGTGTATTGCTATGGTAATGGTGATAGTCAAAAATGCCATCTACCCAGGCATTGGTGTACCCATTCTGCGCGAAAACTTTTTTGATCACTTCTTCAGTATCATCAGGATGTAACCTGAACGTACCTTTGTAAATCATTAACGGTAATTTGGGATTGTTAGGGAAATTGCCGTTTTCCTCTATTTTATGTGCAACTAAGTAAGCTTCTTGTATCAGTTTTTCTTTGTCCATGATTTGGGTGTTTAATAATTAACAAAGGAATTGGAAAAGGGTTTAGGTTTATCAGGTTTTTCTCCCGTAGATTTAAGAAGATAAACGCAGAGTTGCTCTCTTTTTCTTAAACTGAATTTATAATTTTGATAATTACAGAGATTATAATATTTTTAGTTAATCATCCTCATTTAAGAATACCCATTAAATTTTTATACTATGGATGAAAATGAGATCTCCTATCAAATAAGAGGTGCAATATTTACAGTTTACAATGCATTAGGCCCCGGTTTATTAGAATCTGTTTATGAAACGGTACTGACTTATGTTTTAACCGAAAATGGCTTAGATGTTAAGCAACAGGTAAAATTACCGGTTGTTTTTGAAGGTATAACCCTTGATGCCGGCTATCGGATAGATTTATTAATAAACGATCTGGTCATTATCGAAGTAAAATCAGTAGAAACACTTGCGCCAGTTCACCATAAGCAGGTACTTACTTATCTGAAACTTTCTGGCTTACGACTTGGATTGCTTGTTAATTTTAATTCATCAGATATATCTCAGTCGATATGGAGAAAAGTGAATGGTCTTTTTTGAATGTTTCCCGCAGATTTAAGAAGATCAGCGCAGATTTAAATGCCTTATCTGCGTGCTCTGCGGCATCTGCGGGAAACACTTTCTAGTATCAAAATATATAAACTACTTCTGGCTTTCTGCCCAGGCATCCATCTTAGCTTCAAAAACAGATAAAGGAAACGACCCATCTTTTAAAACTGCAGTATGAAAAGCGGCCAGTTTAAACTTCGGGCCTAACTCCTTCTCATATTTGCTTCTCAATTCCCTTATTTTCATTGCGCCGGTTTTGTAGCCTAAAGCTTGTGCAGGAATGCCCATATAACGTTCAATTTCTGCTGTTGCACCTTCAGTACTAATCGCTTCATTGTCTGTCATGTATTTTATAGCTTCCTCCCTGCTCATGTTTTTGGTATGTATGGCTACATCAACCACTAAACGGATGGCCCGGTGCATCTCATCGCCCAAAGCACCCATGTGTTGATAAGGATCCTGATATAGGCCCAGTTCTTTCCCTAACGATTCGCAGTATAAAGCCCAACCTTCTACATAAGCATTATGACCACCAAAACGGCGGAAATTAGGAAGTGATTTATTTTCCTGCGTTAAAGAAATCTGGTAATGGTGTCCTGGAATTGCCTCATGAAGAAACAGCGATTCCATACCCGAAGTGGTGTTAAATTTTTTCGCATCTAAAATGGGTACATAAAAAATCCCTGGACGTGATCCATCTGCCGAACCTTGATTATATTCAGCACTGGCCGATGCAGCCCTGAAAGCTTCTGTTTGCCTGATTTCGAAAGGTGTTTTGGGCTCTACCTCAAACATTTTTTTCAAGTTGGGTTTCATGCGCTGGTGGATATTTTCAAAAGCAGCTAGCACCTCTTTCGGTGTTTTATAAGGCATGAATTTTTTATCCGTTTTCATGTATTCGAAAAAAGCTTTTAAATCGCCCTTAAAGCCAACTAAATTTTTGATGCTGTCCATCTGCCCTTTAATCCGGGCAACCTCTTTTAAGCCCGTTTGATAGATTTCTTCCGGTGTTTTATTAGTGGTGGTTTGTTGTTTTACCAGATAAGTGTACCAGGCCAAACCGCCGGGCATAGCCGAATAGCCAGAGGTAGTTCGTGTTTTTGGCAGATATTCGTTCTTTAGATAGTCGGCCAATTTTTTATAGGTAGGGATAATTACATTAGTGATCGATGTGCGGTACGCTTCTGTAAGCTTTTGTTTATCTGACGCAGAAAAACTTGCTGGCATTAATTTGATTGGTCCGTAAAATAAACTTTCTTCGGGTTTGGCTGCCACCATACTTTGCATTTGGGGAATCATTTTTATCACCAATGCTTTTGGCAATACAATGCCTGCTGCCGCACCTTTTTTAAAATTTCCGATGGCCGTATCGGCCCACACCGAAAATGCATCGACCCGTTTTAACCAATCTTCGTAATTTTTTACAGTTTTAAATGGTTGTGCTCCTGTGCCCGAGCCCAATTGTCCGATGGTTAAGGGTAGCGCAAACATTTGGTTAAATGGGAGGTATTCAGAATGGTATTTTAATCCTTCCAGATTAATTTCCAATTGATCTTTCAGGTAGTCATAAGATAATTTATCGTTTGCGTCAAGGCTTTCGCGGTCATATTTATCCAGGCTATCCAGATAACGCTGATTGTAGTTTTTAAACTCTTTTAAATAGGCTTGCGATCCGTCATTTGCCAAAAGATCGTTATAACGTTCATCTCCGATGTAAGTAGCGCTTAAAGGATTTAATTTTAATCCATCTTGATAATATTGCTCGCAAAGGGCTGCAAAGGTTTTGTTTTCTGCGCCATTATCAGAACTGTTTTTTTGCTTACAGGCAAGCATTGCAGTAATGCAGACAGCAAAAAGAAATATTTTTTTCATTTATTTTGAGTTAAGGTTCTAATCAAAAATAGGAAATTAAGTCGCCATTTACGAAAAGCCTTAAACGCAAAAAAGCCATCCGAAAAGGATGGCTTTAAATTTTATGTTTGAGATCCTTCACTTCGACTTGCTCAGTGCAGGCTAGCTCAGGATGACAAATACATTAAGCTAATAGCCTGATTGGCTCTTCTAATAGACCTTTTAAGGTTTGTAAGAATTGTGCCCCTGTTGCACCATCAACTACACGGTGATCGCAACCTAAAGTCAATTTCATTACATTACCAGGAACAACAGCGCCGTTTTTAACCACTGGAACTTGTTGTATAGCACCTACTGATAAAATTGCACCATCAGGATAGTTGATAATTGAAGTAAACTCATCAATACCAAACATACCTAAGTTAGAAACAGTGAAAGTAGAACCTTCCCAATCTGCAGGTTGTAATTTTTTAGCTTTTGCTTTACCACCAAAATCTTTTACTTCTGCAGAGATGTGTGATAAAGATTTGCCATCAGCGAAACGCACTACTGGTACCAATAAACCATCTTCAACAGCCATAGCTACACCAATGTTAGTATGTTCATTAAATCTGATTTTATCGCCACCCCATGATGAGTTAACAGCAGGGTGTTTTTTCAGGGCAACGGCAACCGCTTTAATTACGATATCGTTGAAAGAAACCTTAACAGGAGCAACTGCGTTGATTGCCGTACGTGCAGCCATTGCATTGTCCATATCGATACTTACTGTTAGGTAAAAATGTGGAGCAGTGAATAAACTTTCAGCTAAACGTTTTGCAATTACTTTACGCATTTGCGAAACAGGTTGCTCTGTGTACTTAACCTCACCAACAAATGTAGGGATAACTGGTGCAGCAGCTGCAGCTTTCTCAGTAGCCGGAGCTGATGCAGATTCAGTTTTAGCCGGAGCAGCTGATGGTTTAAAGTTTTCGATATCTTTTTTAATGATACGACCACCTTCTGCACTACCTGCAACCTGTGCTAAATCAATCCCTTTATCTTTAGCAATTTTCTTAGCTAAAGGAGATGCTTTAACGCGGCTATCTGAAGAACTTTCTGCAACTGGAGCAGACGCGCTTGCATCAGCAGTTGTAGCTTGTTTTTCTTCTTTAGGTGCTTCAGCAGTTTCAGCTTTAGGAGCCGGAGCTGAGCCGCCTGCTAAAATTCCGCTTACATCAGTTCCCTCAGGACCAACGATAGCGATAATTCCGTTTACTTTTGCAGCAGCACCTTTCTCTACACCAATGTGTAATAAAGTTCCGGTTGCATAGCCCATTACTTCCATGGTAGCCTTATCGGTTTCTACATCAGCAAGAACATCATCATCTTTTACTTTATCGCCAACTTTTTTATGCCATTCAGCAATTACGCCTTCAGTCATGGTATCGCTTAACAAAGGCATGCGGATAACCGTAACACCTTTTGCTGCTAATTCTTCTTCACTTAAGCCACCACCCTGAGCAGGTGCCGCCTCTTCTTTTTTATCTTCAGCTTTAGGAGCTTCATCTTTGCTCTCAGATTTCGGGCTTGCCGACTCCTGACTTCCAGATTGTTCTGCTTCTAATGCAGCTTTATAATCTTCGCCTTCTTTACCAATAACGGCCATGATCGCATCAACAGGAACAGCTGTTCCTTCTTCTATACCAACGTATAAAAGGACACCATCCCAATAAGATTCCATATCCATTGTTGCTTTGTCAGTTTCTACTTCTGCCAAAACATCGCCGCTTTTCACTTTATCGCCCACCTTTTTATGCCACTTTGCCAAAACCCCTTCGGTCATGGTGTCGCTCATTTTGGGCATTTTAATTACATCAGCCATTATATCTAATTAATTGAAATCTTATTAATATTAGTCCATTACGTAAGGGTAGTCCTGTTGCATATATACATCTTTGTATAATTCAGATGCATCAGGCCAAGGAGATTCTTCAGCAAATTTTACTGCCTGATCTACAATTGCTTTTACTTTAGCTTCTACTTCTTCAATCCAGGCCTGATCTGCATACTTTTCTTTAAGGATTGTTTCTCTTGCATGCTCAACCGGATCTTTTGCTTTATAATCTTCTAATTCTTCTTTGGTACGGTATTTTGCCGGATCTGACATGGAGTGACCACGATAACGGTAAGTTCTCATTTCTAAGAAAGTAGGTCCTTCACCTTTACGCGCACGTTGAATTGCTTCGTCCATTGCATTGTGTACAGCAACCGGATCCATACCGTCAACTGGTGCACATGGCATATCGAAGCCTAAACCTATTTTATAAATATCGGTCATGTTAGTAGTACGTTGTACTGAAGTACCCATTGCATAACCATTGTTTTCGCAAACAAAAATAACAGGCAATTTCCAAAGCATTGCCATGTTAAAAGTTTCGTTTAATGCACCCTGGCGCACAGCACCATCGCCCATGTAACAAATGTTAACATTATCAGTACCTTTGTATTTTTCTGCAAAAGCAACGCCGGCACCTAACGGAATTTGACCCCCAACAATTGCATGACCACCGTAGAAGTTATGCTCTTTACTGAACATGTGCATTGAACCACCTTTACCTTTAGAGCAACCTGTAGCCTTACCGTACATTTCTGCCATAATACTATCAGCACTAACTCCTAAAGCTAAGGCATGAGCGTGATCACGGTAAGTGGTAATCATTGAATCGCCTTTTTGCATCGCAGATATTGCACCTGCAACTACAGCTTCTTGTCCAATGTATAAATGACAAAAGCCACGTATTTTTTGTTGTCCGTATAACTGGCCGGTTTTTTCTTCGAATTTGCGCATCAGCAACATCGACTCAAACCACTTTAACCAGGTATCTTTATTTATTTCTACTGCACTCATTTTAGGATATTTGTTTTTTGCGACAGCAAATCTAATTTTTTTATTGTAATTTTTGGCACTTTTAAGTGTAAAAACATCATAGTAATAGGGCTAAAATCAGAATTAACACTTGTTTTACAATTAAATACAAACCCCAAACACTTCCGCTGATTTAATACTGATTTCATATAATTAAATCAATGCCCTTTATCATAATAAGTATTCAATTTATTCTAAAATTTAATTCTGTATAAGCGCATATTTCCATAATTTAAAAATAAAGCGCGTTTAACCAAAATAGGAATATCTGAAATGAAAAAACATTTTAAAAAGATGGGTATTGGAGCCGAAATTTTACTCAAAAGCAGTGGATAAAAAATAAAAATGTTAATAACTTTCACTTTTTATAACATTACATTTGGATAACATTTGTATAATCAATACTTTTGACAACCAACAATAAGCCCATGTGGTGTACGTTAATGTGTAAGTGAATACCCAAACATAACTGTATAACATGATTAAAAAAATTTTGTTTTCTACCCTAATCGCTATCTGCACGCTCTCCAACGCATTTGCGCAAACAAAAACAAAAGAATCTGGTAAAGACTTAAATGATCCCGATAACCTTGCATCACAATATTTTTCGCAGGTAATGGGTGTTGCGGTAGATGCGACCTCGAATTTAAAACTGTATAAGTTTATATACGAATGGATCGGAACTCCTTATAGTTATGGTGGAAACACAAAAAGAGGGATCGATTGTTCTGCTTTTACCAAAGCAATTTACGATAAAGTTTTCAACACCACCATCAGAAGAAATTCGCGCGATATTTTCAGCATGGTAGATCCATTGTCAAAAGAAGACTTAAAAGAAGGCGATCTGGTTTTCTTTAAAATTAAAAGCAGAAGTATTTCACATGTTGGTATTTACCTGGGCGATAACAGATTTGCACATGCATCAAGTTCTCGTGGTGTGGTCATCAGCAACCTTAATGAACCTTATTACAGCCGTTATTTTTACAAAGGTGGCCGCGTTTTAGAATCGTTTAAGAAAGAATTTACAGTAGAATAAATCAATTACAGTTGGCCATTTTCGGTTGACAGTAAAAAACATACACAATCCTCCTAAAGAAATTTTGGAGGATTTTTTTATTATTTAGCATTTTAATAATTGAATAGATGCTGAAATAAATTCAGCATGACGATTGCTGTAAACCATAAAAACCTGATGAAGTTTATCAATACGCTAATAATGTCCGCTCTTGCGCTAATTATTTTAATTAGCTGCACCAGCAATAATACACCGATCACTCCGACTGTAGCCAAACAAGATACAGTGATCAGGAAAATAAAGGATACGATATCGATAACCGCTGTTGGTGATATTATGCTTGGTTCTGCTTTCCCGTCCAAAACCAATCTCCCGCCCGATGATGCCGTAAATAGTTTCCAGGCGGTTGATAGTTTATTAAGAGGCGATATTGTATTTGGAAACCTGGAAGGCTGTTTTCTTAATTCGGGCAATTCGAACAAATGTAATGGCATTAATCCGAACAATTGTTACGCTTTTAGAATGCCGGAGCGTTACGCCGGGATATACAAGGATGCAGGATTTAATGTTTTGAGCATCGCCAATAACCATGTTGGTGATTTTGACGCAAAGGGAAGGAAAAATACAGCAAGGATTTTAGATTCACTGAAGATCCATTATGCAGGACAGATAAATAAACCTTTTGAAGTTTTTGAAAAAGATAGTGTAAAGTATGCGTTCTGTGCTTTTGCCCCGAATGAGAATACAGTATCGATTAATAAGATTGATAGTGCGAAAGCTTTGGTGGCCCGTTTAAAATTAATGGCTGATATTGTTATTGTTTCTTTCCACGGCGGCGGTGAGGGTGCAAGATTTGAACATGTTCCGCGTAAGAACGAGATTTTTTATAAAGAAAACAGGGGAAATGTTTATGCCTTTGCACATGCAGTTATTGATGCCGGTGCCGACGTGGTGCTGGGGCATGGTCCGCATGTAAGCCGGGCAGTCGAAGTTTATAAAAATAAATTCATTGCTTACAGTTTGGGTAATTTTTGTACCTATGGCATGTTTAGCTTAAAAGGCAATAATGGTATTGCCCCCTTGCTTCAGCTAAAAATAAATGCAAAGGGCGATTTTCTCTATGCCGATATTGTATCAATTAAACAGGATAAGATTAACCGTTTAACCCTGGATGATAACCATAGCGCCTTTAAACGGATTAAAGAGTTGACAGATATTGATTTCGTTGGTCACGAGTTGAAGTTCGCTGACAACAGAATCAGTTTAAAAGATTAATTTTCTACGACATCAATCTCAATTTATTTCAGAATATTTGCTTTATGAAAACGGGATTAATACTTCATTACATCATTGGCATTGCAGCTGCGCTTTTAGTTCTGGGCGCTGCTTACTATATTCAGCAAAACCCAAAGAACCTATTATCTGCCGGGATTATCATTTTAGCAGGCTGCCTGGTGGCTTTTAGCCAATACCAGATCATTAAACAGAAAAAGAAGCAATAATATAAGGCAACCATTCTCAGGGTTAGAATGAAATTTAGTAATGACATTCTATCTTGAATCTACCATGGGCTTTGTGGGCGCAGTTTTCCTGCTATCCAAAAAAAAAGGACTAAAGCTTAGTTTAGCTTTCGTCCTTTGTATTTTTTACCAAGCCAATGCCTGATACAAAAAATATTAGTCCGATGATACCATAAACCATCAATCCCCTTGTATTTTGACTGTGGTTTACAAAGCCATAGCCTGCGTATATTAAACCAATTATACCGAGTATGGTTAAAATGGTTCCAAAAGTGCGTTTTACATTCATGTGGTTATCTTTTAATATGATTAAGACAAAATATTACCGCTTTTGTTTTAAACAAAAAAGAAGCCCATATCATAACTGAAATGGGTTTCTTTATTAAAATTTGAATAATTATGATTTACCAAACACCTAACCTGCTTGCAGGCGCAACATACATTTTCGCAGTTGCAGGAATGTTAAATGCTTTATAAAATGCTTCCATATTGTACACAGGTCCATTTACACGGAACATTTCCGGACTATGCGGATCAGTTTTTAACCTTACACGCATACTTTCATCACGGGTTTTGATTCTCCAAACCTGTGCAAAACTTAAGAAGAAACGTTGATCGGGCGTAAAACCATCAATCTTTTTATCGCCTTTTCCTTGTTCGGTTAATTTAAAGGCATCGTATGCAATGTTTAATCCACCAATATCAGCAAGGTTTTCACCTAAGGTTAAAGAACCATTTACATGCTGATTGTCCAACAGCGAGAAGTTGTTGTAAAATGTCTCTACTTTACCGGCTTTAGCTTTAAATTTATCAGCATCGGCTTTTGTCCACCATTCTTTTAAGTTACCTACTGCATCGTACTGGCGACCTTGATCGTCAAAACCATGCGTCATTTCATGACCAATTACCGCACCTATTGCACCATAGTTAATGGCATCATCTGCAGCAAAATCAAAGAATGGAAACTGTAAAATTCCGGCTGGGAAAACAATTTCGTTGAAAGACGGATTGTAATAAGCATTAACTGTCGGCGGAGTCATTCCCCATTCTGTTTTATCGACATTTTTGCCCAATTTATCCATCATTTCTTTGTAGGCATGTTTATTAGCAGATTGAAGATTGGCGTAATAAGTATTTTTAGACACCTCTACATCATCATACTTTTTCCACTTATCAGGATAACCGATTTTTTTGATAAATGCATTAAGTTTTTCTAAAGCTTTCTTTTTGGTATCTGGTGTCATCCAATCTACCTTCTGGATTCTTTCAGCATATACTTTCTGCAAATTGTTTACGAGGGTTAACATCCGCTCTTTTGCCTCTGGTTTGAAATACTTTTCAGCATATAATTGACCTAAAAGTTCTCCTAAGTGATCATCGGTGGCATTTACAATAGCTTTCCATCTTTCTGTTGGTGCCTGTTGACCATAAAGTGTTTTAGCGAAAAAGTCGAATTTGGCATCCCTGAATTTTTTAGTAAAAGCATTGGCTGATCTATTTAAAGCATCAAACTTTAATTTTTCTTTCCAGATTTCGATTGGCTGACTTTTTATCAGCGCTGATAAGGTTTGATAGTATTTTGGCTGCCTAACAATAACAGTATCTGTGTTTGCCCCTAGTTTGTTCAGAACAGATTTCCACTCAATATTTGGGGTCTGTTTTTGAAAATCAGCCACCGTCATTTTGTTATAATTCTTTTGTGGATCACGAAGTTGAACAGGTGTAGAATGGGACTGTGCAATTGCTGTTTCCAGTTTTAAAATATTGTCGGCATATTTTTCTGCGTTCGCAGAATCGCCAGAAAGGTTGAAAATTTTTGTGATGTATTTGATATACTCCACTCTGATTTTTTTTGCTTTATCGTCCTGCTCTAAATAGTAACTGCGATCTGGCAGGGTAAGACCGGCCTGAGAAAATGATAAAGCATTTTTACTGCTTAATTTATCATCCGGGTCTACGCCAAAGCCCAATAAATCTCCTTCACCATTTTTATAGCCGTCAGCAGCAAAATTGATTAAATCCTTCTCGTTTTTAATCCCGTCTATTTTATTTAAGAGTGGTTTTATAGGTTCGATGCCCAGCTTTTCGATGGTAAGGGTATCCATTCCACTGGTATAAAAATCACCAACTTTCTGTTCACTACTTCCTTTAGCCGCATTAGCTTTCGAAGCGCTTTCAAGAATGCTGTTCAGGTTCTTCAAGTTATCGTTATATAAAGTATAAAAAGAACCCCAGCCTGTTTCGGTTTTAGGAATCTGGGTGTTTTTCATCCATTTTCCATTGGCATACAGGAAAAAGTTATCACCAGGTTTTACAGTGGTATCCATGCCGGCCTTATCGAAAAATTCAGTACGTGCATTTACGGTATCAGTTTCCTGATGGCTCTTATTCTGGCATGCCGCAAATAGCAAAATACTTGCTGCGGGAAGAAATAATTTAATTTTCATTATGCATAAGTTAGTTAGAAAGCTTAAAGCTACAAAATGCCTGATGTAGTTTGTATGAATTTTTATAACTTCATAAAAAAAATCTATTTATGCAATACACCATTTACATTATAGCTGTCGTAGGAATTATTATCTTACTCAGCTCGTTCGTTACTGTTAAACAGGGAACCATTGCGGTGGTAACGGTTTTCGGTAAGTACCGCCGTCAACTAAGGCCAGGTTTAAATTTTAAAATACCATTAATAGAGCAGATTTATTCTCGCATTTCCATTCAAAACCGCTCTGTAGAACTTTCGTTCCAGGCAGTAACACAAGACCAGGCCAATGTATATTTTAAGGCCATGCTTTTATATTCAGTTGTGAATCAGGATGAAGAAACGATCAAAAATGTGGCTTTTAAATTTGTAGATGCAACCAACTTAATGCAGGCATTAATAAGAACCATTGAAGGTTCGATCAGGGCTTATGTGGCTACGCAAAAGCAGGCAAATGTATTGGCGCAGCGTAATGAAATTGTACTTCACGTTAAGGAACAGATCGATCAGGTTTTAGACGGATGGGGTTACCATCTTCAGGATCTTCAATTGAATGATATTACCTTTGATGAAGAAATTATGCGTTCAATGAGTCGTGTAGTAGCTTCGAACAATTTGAAAGCAGCTGCTGAAAACGAAGGACAGGCATTATTAATTACCAAAACCAAAGGTGCTGAAGCGGACGGTAATGCGATCAAAATTGCTGCTACGGCAGAACGTGAGGCTGCACAACTTCGCGGACAAGGTATTGCTTTGTTTAGGGAAGAGGTTGCAAAAGGTATGACCAATGCTGCCCATGAAATGCAACAAGCTAACCTGGATACATCAGTAATTCTTTTCACCATGTGGACAGAAGCCATTAAACAATTTGCAGAATATGGCGAAGGTAATATCATTTTCTTAGATGGTAGTACCGAAGGAATGAATAAAACCATGAAAGAAATGATGGCCATGCAATTGAGTCAGAATCCTCCTAAGAAGAACTAGAAGTATTTTTCATGCAAAAAAGACTGTTGCTATCCGCAACAGTCTTTTTTTGCGCTAAGTATTCGTTTTGGCTAAATGAAGAATTGATTAGCCTAAATTGTTTCTATAAAATTGATTGAATTTTGAGTGATAATTAAATGCGATTTATATCCTAATCGATGTGTAATTGTTGTACACTATTTAAAACTTAAAATCAATTAGTATGAAAGTTTTTGTAACAGGCGCAACCGGATTTGTCGGTTCTGCGGTAGTCAAAGAATTAATTAATGCGGGCCACGAGGTTTTGGGTTTGGCGCGGAATGAAACGGCTGAAAAAGCGCTTGTACTTGCTGGTGCCGAAGTACATAAAGGTGATTTGGAAGACTTAGCGAGTCTTCAGGAGGGCGCCACATTAGCTGATGGCATTATCCATACTGGCTTTATCCATGACTTTTCCCGATTTGCAGCGGTTTGCGAAATCGATAGACTTGCAATAGAAACCATTGGAAACTCAATTGCAGGAACCAATAAACCCTTTATTGTAACTTCCGGAACTCTTGTAGTTAATCCGGGTATATTGGCCACAGAAGATATGCTGCCCAATTATAATGGCGCGAACCCCAGGCTTGCTTCGGAAAAGGCAGTCGACGCACTTGCTTCTCAAAATATTCGCGTATCAGTGGTTCGTTTATCGCCATCTGTACACGGGGAAGGTGATCATCATGGCTTTGTACCCATACTGATCGATATCGCCCGCAAAACAGGTTCATCGGCTTATATTGGAGGTGGAGAAAACCGATGGACAGGTGTTCATCGGCTGGATGCCGCAAAACTTTACAGGTTGGCTTTGGAACAAGCTACGCCAGGAGCACGTTTTCATGGGGTTGCTGAAGAATCAATAACCCTTAAAGCACTAGCAGAAGCCATTGGCGAACAACTTGCTTTACCTGTCGTTTCTATATCTAAAAATGAAGCAGCCGAGCACTTTGGTTGGTTTGAACATTTCGTAAATATAGATGGACCGGCTTCCGGGCGTTTAACCAGGGAACGTTTAAATTGGGAACCTGAATGTTCCAGTTTGATTCAAGATTTGGAGCAAGGCATTTATTTTAAGTAAATTGTATCATGGAAACTTCGAACCGCTATCGTTTTAAAACCATATCAGAATATCATAAACTTGCAGGATTGCCGAAACCAGCTCATCCCTTAGTGAGTGTTGTTAATATGGAGGAGGTTAATATGCCCGTCAATGGCCGGTCAAAAACAATAATTTTTGATTTTTACTCCATTGCACTCAAGCGTGTGCCTGATGCGAAAATTAAATATGGGCAACAAATGAGTGATTTTGATGATGGCGTGTTGTTTTTCATGGCTCCAGGACAGGTTTTTACCGTGGAAATTAATCAGGATAAAACCCACCGGCCAACTGGCTGGATGATACTTTTCCACTCCGACTTGCTTTGGCAGACACATTTAGCTAAAACAATTAAGGATTATGACTTTTTTAGTTACGCGCTATTTGAGGCTTTACATGTTTCTGAAACTGAAGAAAAAGTGCTTAACTCGATCGCCACATTGGTGAAAAATGAAACCAATAGCAATATCGATCATTTTACTCAAAATGTGGTGATTGCGCAAATAGAATTACTGCTTAACTATGCACAACGTTTTTATGGCCGTCAATTTATAACACGAAAAGCAATCAATCATCAGCTGCTTGATCGATTAGAGCATATTGTTAAAGACTATTTTGAACACGATGATCTTGGCAACAGAGGCTTACCAACAGTAACTTACATCGCCGAAAGCCTCAACGTTTCGCCTGGATATTTATCCGGATTGTTAAAAACACTTATCGGACAAAACACTCAACAATATTTACATCAGAAACTGATTGATTTAGCAAAAGAAAAACTTTCTACAACAAATCTTTCTGTTAGTGAAATCGCTTATGCGCTTGGCTTTGAACATTTACAATCCTTTACTAAGTTGTTCAAATCCAAAACAAAGCTTACCCCTTCAGCATTTAGGCAATCGTTTAACTGAAAAATAATTAAAAACAAAAGCGAGCTACCTCAATAAGATAGCTCGCTTTTGTTAGATTTCTTTTATTAAAGTTTAGGTGCAGCTACACCAAGATTCATCACATAGTTGCCAGATTGTTGCATAAAATCGCCCATTACTTTCAACGATTCATCTTCGATAAAATCAAAAGCATCTTGCTTGGTAATTTTATCTCCTTTTTTAATGGCTGGCAATCCTCTTAATGCTCTTAATTCATTCTGTCTGGCAAGTGTTTTAGCTTCTTGCGCATCGCGCTCAGCTTTAAGTTTTGCCTCGTTTAAAGTTATAGAAACCTCACTATCGCGTTTTCTAAGGTCTGCAATATCTTGTTTAAGGTATTTAAAATCCAATGAATTTGCGATGCGCTGCTCGCTGTTTTTAACCAATTGTGCTTTAACTGGCGCCAGATTGGCAACTGCTTTAAAGTTGGAACTTGGAATAACGTCCCATGGTAAGGCAGATGATTCAGTATCTTCTCCAATTTTATCCATTGGATAAAGTGAAGGGAAAACAACATCAGGCGTTACCCCTTTATGTTGAGTGCTGCTTCCTGCTACACGGTAAAATTTAGCCATGGTTAGGTTAATCTGACCTAAGTTAATGTCAGCCGGGCTTGTTCCGCTTGGCGAGGTGCCAACGGTTTTATCTTTAGAAATTAATCCTGCTATCTTTTGCAACATGCTTGGGTTTACCAGCTTATTTAAATCGATTGAAGATTGAACAGTACCTTTACCATAAGTTTGGCTACCCATAATAATACCACGGCCATAATCTTGTATGGCTCCGGCGAAAATTTCTGATGCAGATGCACTTAAGCGGTCTACAATTACACCAAAAGGGCCATCCCAGGTTACACCGCTATTTTCATCCTCGTCCACTTCAATTTTACCGCGTAAATCTTTCACCTGAACTACAGGACCTCTATCGATAAATAAACCAGTTAATGAAATGGCTTCAACTAATGAGCCTCCACCGTTTCCACGTAAATCCATTACGATTGCATTTACCTTATCGTAAGTTTTTAACGAGTCAATTAATTTTCTAACATCTCTGGTAGTGCTTTTGTAGTTTTTATCACCTGCATTTGCTGCTTTAAAATCAGCATAGAATGCTGGTAGGGTAATAATCCCGATTTTATAATCTTTACCATTGCTGTTGATGGTTTTAACTTTTTTCTTGGCAGATGTTTCTTCCAAAACAATTTTATCGCGAACCAATTCGATAATTACTGGTTTAGATGACATTTCTTTTCCGGCAGGGATAACTTTTAAACGCACCTTGGTTCCTTTCGGACCTTTAATTTTCGATACAGTGTTATCCAGTCTCCAACCTACCACATCAACAAATTCTCCATCACCCTGTGCTACAGCGATAATGCGATCGCCAGCACTCAGTTGTTTCCCTTTAAATGCAGGTCCGCCAGCAATAATTTCAGAGATTTTAACTACCTCGTTTTCTAATTGTAAACGGGCACCAATACCTTCGAAAGAACGAGACATATCTTCGTTAAATGCTGCTGCGTTGCTTGGGTTAAAATAATTGGTATGTGGATCAATAGATTCGGTAAAAGCATCCATCAAAATCTGGAAAACATCCTGATTATTGGTTTTTGAAGTTTGCGATTGTAGGTTTTGATAACGTTTCGTTAATGTTTCTACATTCTTTGCTTCAGCTGTTCCAGCTAAATTTAAGTTGATTAATTCATATTTAACACGTTTTTTCCAGGTATCATTTAATGCTGTTGAAGAAGTTGCCCAAGGCTGCTTCTCTCTATCATATAGATAACTGTCGGTTTGATTAAAATCAAATTTTGTTTTAATCTGGGCCAGGGAATAAGTAAAATATTCATTTAACCTTTTGGCATAAACGTTATAAATGAAAAACGGGCCGCTCAGATCACCATTTTTGAAATCATCGTCCAAAGTATACCTGTATTTTTCAAATTCCTTGATATCTGACGCCAAAAAGTAATTTTTGCCCTGATCAAGGGATTTGATGTATTTATCTAAAATAATCGAAGATATAGAGTCGTTGATCTGAATTTTTTTATAATTGTAACTCTCAATCAAATTTACAACCTCTTTTATAACAAGTTGTTGCTGCTCATCAGGTTTCACATTGGTAACCCCCTCAACTATTGGCTGAGTTTTAGGTGCAGCATGACAAGCAAGTACTGCCGCAGTAAAAATTACAAAAAATATTCTCTTTAACATCTCTTTAAATGATTTAAAATCCATTTCCAATTCTATATAGCCAATATGATACCATTTTAGCAAAAAAACAAAAAAGAGACAGCATTATTACCGTCTCTTGTTAAAACTTTATCAAATCTAACTAAAAGCTTTTTATTTAACAATTTCTTACGTAGAACGTTGAGTGTTATTTTTTGTTTTAATGAAAAGGCAAAATTTGACCAATTACAGACCTTTGAGGGGCTATAATATACTTTAGATAGGAATGTGTACAGAATTAAAGCGTTTGCCTAGCTCGGGTTTACTTTTTTACTGGTGGTTTTGCTCGCAATTGTTTCCCTGGCATCTTTAATCTGCGTTTTATACTGAGTGGTTTTGATGGAGTTGGCCAGCCATTCTGCTGATTTCAGATCTCTCAGGGCAAGTGTAAAATCTTTCTTTTTAATTTTAACCTGCGCAATGCCTAAAATAGATTCGATATAAGCATTGTTGCTTTTTAATTGTTTTGCCAGGATACCTTGCTGGGTGTAGAACCACATTGATTGGGTGTACTTGGTATTGGCCAGATAAACTTTGCCTAACAGGCTGTAGGTGTTCATTACTCCTGCTCTGTTTCCGGTTTTAGAATAATTTTTTAGTGCTACGTTTAAGAGAATCTGCTCCGCATCGGTAAAACGGCCGAGTTGATAATGCATACTGCTCATCTTGATAACCGCCTGTCCGTACCTGTTGAAATTTTTTACGGCATTGTATTCGAAAGCCGCTTTACCAAATAAGGTGAGTGCCTCATTATAATCACCTTTTCGCTCCAAATCTTCTGCTTCCTCAAAAAAAGAATTCCCATCCTCCAGGTCAAATTTAGATACTGCTATATTTATCGCACTACCATTAGGTTCCTGGATCTCAGATTTATCTATATTTTGAGCTTGTAGTTGTAATGATGCAAAAAGGCCAATTAAAGCCAATACAATTTTGGTCATGCAACAAAAATAATACTTTAAATCTAATTTCAGCTAAATACCTGTAAATTAACATCAAAAGATGCCCAAACCATGTAAGGATGAGAGTCGCAATGATATACTTCGCCTGCTGCAGAAATGCCTACAATGCCCGCAAAGCCATCAAAAGCTTTAAGTTCAGCAAAAGATTTATCAGACGCTTCCTTTAAAGAAAGACCATCTGTAACGCGGGTTACAATTTTTGCGGCCAGGGCGCCGCTAACAATATCTTCGCCTACCCCGGTGCATGAAATACCTGCATATTGATTGGCATAATTGCCTGCTACGGTTGCAGAATCGCTCACCCGGCAAGGGATTTCGAATCCTTTTCCACCTGTAGAAGTTGCTGCGGCTAAATTTCCATCTGCATCGAGTGCTACACAGCCTACGGTTCCTTTATTATTCTTTTGATTTAATTTGGCTTCGTACTCTGACTGGCGCTGTGGTGTAATCGGATTGAAATATTCAAATCCGTTTGTTCTTGCAAATCGCTGGGCACCATCACCACTAAGCACCCGGTCATCATATGTTAGTAGGTTCTGCGCAATCTGTATAGGGTTTTTAACATCTTCAACATTAATTACGCCACTAAATTTTTCAGTTTTGCCATCCATTAGCGCTGCGCTCAGTCTCACTTTTCCATCACTTTGGATCTGCGAACCGATACCAGCATTAAACAGTTCGTTATCTTCTAACAATGCAACAGTATAAACAACGGTTTCTAAAGCAGTATGTGTTTTTAGATACTCATGTCCGAGCGTAACAATTGAAGCCAAAGCATCTTGTTTTGCTTTTTTTGTTTCCTGGTTGGTAGACGATTCGCTGAAGAAGCCGCCATGTATAATTAATTTCATTTTTGTGGTATCTGGATGTTAGTATCAGGTATCAAGACGGAAGTAGCAAATATCAAGATTGGGTAAATCCTAGCTGAAAATCGCCCACTGTTAACTGCTACTGAATTAGGCTATCGGAATTACCTTTGGGTGATGAATTACTAAACTATGGTCTGTTAAGTCATAAACGTCGCCATCGCACATCACGTGTACCACCATGTTTTTAATGGAAACAGGTTGCCCCATTTCAACATCAGTTAAATTGGTATCAGCCATAGTTCGGCCATCTACTAAAATTACCATGCCAGAGCCAATCGCCTCCATTATATGGCCGTCAGAGATAAAAAGCCCGGTATCTTCACCAAGACCGATTCCTAAAATGCCCGGATTGCTGGCGGCGGCATATAACAAACGACCGATTCTTCCGCGCTGAACAAAATGCGTATCTACAATAACGTCATCAATAAAGCCTAATCCACCTGTAATTTTAACTTCACCTTTAAGTAAAGCATCTTTACTGCTGCCCTGGTAAATCATATTTTTAGAACTTGCAGCGGCCCCGGCAGAAGTACCGGCGATAACAACAGGTTCATTTCTATATTTTTCTAACAAGATCTGATGGATTTTTGTGCCGCCAAAGATTGAAGAAAGACGGAGCTGATCTCCACCGGTAAAAATAATTACCTCTGCGGCTTTGATACGCTCATAATTTTCATCAGAATTGGCTTCTTCACGGTTGGAAATATTAAGAACACCAACATTATGCACGTCTAATTGTGCATAAGCCTTAATATATTCTTCACCCACTTTTTCGGGCATTAATGATGCTGTAGTGATGATCTCGAAACGAGATTGCGTATCTCTTAATGATTCTGTAGTAATCCGTTTTAAAATTCCACGCTCAAAAAAATTCATATTCTCAGGTAGTCCGAATTGCGTTTCTGCGAAGCTACCTGTGTTTATTGCGCCACCAATGATGATGAGTTTACCTTTCGGAACCATTTTTTGTGTATTATAATTGTATCAAAAAACCCAAATATATAGGCTTAAGATAAAAAACACGACTTTTTTTGTAAAGAATATTCAACTTATTAACAAAAGTTAAAATATTATAACTTAAAATTAACAGGATTGTACTTGAAAATAAAACAAATACACCTTAAAATTGATTTAGCTAAATGGAACGTCTATTTTCAAAATAAATGCATAATTTACAGTCATCAATTTCATTCTAAAAATTGAGGATAAAGAGCGATTCATAAATCCCTCTGCAACATAAAAAACGAACAAAACATTACATGAAGATATTAAATATACAAGTATTAAGAGGACCAAACATATGGTCTATTAGCCGGAAGAAATTGATCCAGATGCGGTTGGATTTAGAAGATTTAGAGCAAAAACCAACAAATGTAATAGAAGGATTTAGCGAAAGGATTGAGAAACTGTTGCCAAGCATGTTTACCCACCGTTGCTCGAAAGGTGTTGAGGGTGGCTTTTTTACGCGAGTGAAAGAAGGCACCTGGATGGGGCACGTGATTGAACACATTGCACTGGAAATTCAGACACTCGCCGGTATGGAAACTGGTTTTGGCAGAACGCGCATGACCAAAACCGAAGGCATTTATAATGTGGTTTTCAGTTATCTGGAGGAGAAAGTAGGTGTTTACTCGGCGGAAGCTGCGGTGAGAATTGCCGAAGCTTTGATCAATAATGAAGAGTACGATTTAGAACACGATATCCGCAGGATGAAGGAAATACGTGAGCTGGAAGCCTTAGGGCCAAGTACAGGTTCTATTGTGGAAGAAGCGGTAAAAAGAAGCATTCCATGGATAAGATTGAACAAAAGTTCATTGGTACAATTGGGTTATGGCAAAAATCAGGTGCGTTTTAGGGCCACCATGACAGAAAAAACCAGTAGCATTGCTGTAGATCTTGCCAGTAACAAGGAAGAAACGAAACGTTTGCTCACCGAAGCTGCTATTCCGGTAGCTTCAGGGGTTACCATTTCAAATCCTGATGATCTCGAAGCATCTGTTAAAAAGGTTGGATTTCCTTTAGTTTTTAAACCACTTGATGGCAACCACGGTAAAGGTGCAACCATTAATGTGAAAACAATGGAAGATGCTGTGGCGGCTTTTGAATATGCCAAAACATATTCGAGAAGGGTAATTATAGAAAAATTTATTACCGGATTTGATTTCCGGGTGCTGGTAATCGACCATAAAGTGGTTGCCGCGGCACAACGTGATCCGGCTCATGTAAAAGGAAACGGTATCCATACCATCCAGGAATTAATTGATAAGGAGAATGAAGATCCACGTCGTGGTTATGGCCATGAGAATGTGTTAACAGAAATAGCTGTTGATCGTGATACCCTGGATTTATTAGCCAAAAAAGAATATACTTTAGAGACTATTCCGGAAAAAGGAGAGGTGGTTTATTTAAAATCGACCGCCAATTTAAGTACTGGAGGAACATCCATTGATGTAACAGACATTGTTCACCCACAGAACATTTTTATTTGTGAAAGAATTTCAAGGGTAATCGGATTGGACATCTGTGGTATCGATATCATGGCGCAGAACCTTACTCAACCCTTAACCGAAAATGGTGGCGTGGTATTAGAAGTTAATGCCGCTCCTGGTTTTAGGATGCACCTGGCGCCGAGCGAAGGTTTGCCACGCAATGTGGCGGCACCGGTAATTGATATGTTATATCCACAGGGAAAATTATCACAGATCCCGATTATCGCGGTAACCGGAACCAACGGGAAAACTACCACTACCCGTTTAATTGCGCACATTATCCGCAGTAACGGTAAACGCGTAGGTTTTACCACCAGCGATGGCGTTTATGTGCACAACACCATGCTGATGAAGGGTGATACCACAGGCCCGGTAAGTGCAGAATTTATTTTAAAAGACCCTACAGTAGAGTTTGCCGTATTGGAAACTGCCCGTGGCGGAATTTTAAGAGCAGGATTGGGATTTAATGCCTGCGATATTGGCGTGGTTACCAACATCCAGGAAGATCACCTGGGCCTTTCTGATATCCACAATCTTGATGATTTAACCCGTGTTAAAGCGGTTGTAATTGGTGCGGTACGCCGTAAAGGTTGGGCTGTATTGAATGCCGATAACGGTTATTGCGTGCGCATTGCTAAAGAGGCCCGTTGTAATATTGCTTATTTCAGCATGGATGAAAACAATCCTGTAGTTAAAGAACATTGTAAAAAAGGCGGTATCGCGGCCATTTATGAAAACGGGTACATCACCATTAAAACCGGAGACTGGAAATTAAGGGTAGATAAAGCCACCCATATTCCTTTAACCTTTGGTGGTTCTGTAAACTTTATGATTCAGAATGTACTGGCAGCAACTTTAGCAGCCTATTTATGGGGCTACAAACCTGAAGATATCCGTTTATCGCTGGAAACTTTTATTCCATCAGCAGCGCACACTCCAGGCAGGATGAATATTTTCAGGTTCAAAGATTTTAAAGTACTGGTCGATTTTGCGCATAATCCTGATGGATTTAATGGTGTAAAAGGTTTCTTGCAGGGAGTTGAGGCTACAGAACAGGTAGGTATTATTTCGGCAACCGGGGATAGAAGAGACGAGGATATTATTGAAACTGCCCGCATTTCTGCACAAATGTTTGATAAGATTTACGTTTGTCAGGAGAAATATCTCCGTGGCAGACAACAGCAGGAACTGGTCGATTTACTGATAAAAGGGATTAGAGAGGTTGATCCTAATAAAGAGATTGTTGTAAACAATAAAAGTACCGAATGTTTACAAATCGCTATTGAAACCGCTAAGAAGGGTTCTTATCTCACTATTTTAAGTAACACTATTGATAATACGATTCAGCGCGTTACTGAACATTTAGACCGGGAATTAGAATCTTAGTTCCTTAACTGATTTATTCCGCCGTTGATCGTCATTCCCAACTCGATTGGGAATCGTAATGCAATAAGTTTTAAGATTCCCGCCTGCGCGGGAATGACAGCTGTAATAAAAAAACCTCCTCCGAATGAATCATTCGAAGGAGGTTTTTATTTTATGTTAATTTATTTATGCCTGGGCATCACGTAATCTTTTAATTTCATCATGTGATACTCTTAGAGATGCCTTTTGTTCTGAAATCAGTTCTCTGATATTTGAAGGGATATTTTCTTCCTCTAAGGCCATTTTGTATGCATTTTGTGCAGCATCTTCGCCAAACTCACAATTATTTAAAACAGTTTTACGGTCGTGACCGGTAAAAAGTGCTTTAACATCCATCCAGGCCCTGTAGATTTTGCCAGAATTGGTTGTTCCTGTTTCAATATCTTCACCTAAAGCCGATACTTCTGTTGCCAATGCCATTTTGTATTTTTGGCTTTCGCCTATCATATTTAGAAATAACGTCTTTAAATCGGCATCTTCATCTTTTAATTCCTGGCGGGCTTTTTCGTAACCTTCAATACGATCATTATTAATTTGAATCAAATCGTTTAATACCTCTGCTGTTTCTGTTGTCGTTTTCATGTTTTTTATTTTTATAGTTTCGATGTATAAAAGCAACATGATCAATTAAAAAAGGTTTGTCATTTTTTTTAATTGCCTACAACGGTGCGCTATATCAGCTGGTTTTATGATCAATAGACTACCGATCATTATTTTTTGGAAAAATATTGTGTCAGCTTTTCTTTCACGAAACGCCTGACCCTTGTTACCATATTGCCTTTTCGCTTAATCAAAAAGCTCTTGATGGCTTTGTATGCAATGGGGTCTTCGGCTATTACAGTAGGGAATTCTACAATTGGTTTGGGGTTGATAATTACGTTATAGATGTCGTTTATTCCAGAGTGTACACCTGTGCCATCATGGCCAATATTGTTTACGAGTGATTGTGACGGATTAAGTGTGATACCTCCTTTTAAAAAAATTGAAGCATACCATCTTATGGCCCAGCTATTGTTTTTACCTTTTTTAAATTCCTGCATCTGTTTCCAGAAATTCATTTTATTGTCGATTGAAAATGCAGTCCTTTTCTTTTTATCAAACTGTTTGATAAGAATGTTAATATCTGGTTCAAAATTTTTCCATGCTCTTCCCCATGTTGCCCAACCCCAGCTTGTGGCTGCCCTGTAGAAAAAAGATGGTGAAAGGTTATCTGATTTTAAAGGATACATATAGGCTCCAATGTGCATTACTTTTTCCTCTTCGCGGTAATGATTCAAAGCGTCGTTGAAATAGGATAAGGTATGCGGGGAGGTAATGAGGTCATCTTCAAACACAATTACCTGATCGTATTCTGCTATTAACTGTGTTACTCCTGCAATTACTGAATTGGCTAAGCCTGCATTAACCTTACTTTCGATTACTTTAACCGACTTAAAACCATCTGCTTTTTTGATGATTTTTCTTACGGCAGTAACTTTTTCTCTATCCAGATCGGTTTTAGCACCATCAGAAAAAATATACAAATGGCTTTGTGCTGCCAACTCATTTTGTTGCAGAAATTGTAATGTACGCTCAGTATGCTGCGGACGGTTGTATACGAAAAGTGCTATTGGGGCAAGGCTTTGCATTTTTGTTTTTTATCAATTAAGCTTATCAATAAGCGGGCTAGGCATTTTTTACCATATAAGAAATTTAAGTTTCATATAAGCTATGACAAAAGTATATCAATAAATTGATTCATACATTTCGTTTACATAAGTTTTTTGTCCTTCTGAAAAGATATGCAAACAATTAAAATTTATCATTAGTCCTAGAGGCAATTTTAGTAGTTTCATATAAGTTAACAGTTGTGCTACATGGATTGGGGCAACATTTTCAACAGCTTTAAATTCAACGACTAGGGAGTCTTCAATTAATAAATCACACCTTAGTTCTGAATCAATTATTAACCCTTTATAATCTATTGGGATGGTTAACTCAGATTTGAAATTAATATTTCTGATTTCCAGCTCATGAATCATGCATTTATGATAAGTGCATTCTAAAAGCCCTTGGGCCTAATGTTCTGTGGACCTCAATGGCTGCTCCGTTTACCTTGTAAACTAAGTCCTTTAAGTAATTTCTAGTTAATAACATCCTTTATTTTTTATTAAATAATTAACTGGGGATGTATTTTTAACAGAATTTAATTTCTATTGCAATATATTAAATTAATTTTGGCAGTAGGAGCAATTAGACTTATATTTTCTTCTATTCCTTATATGGTTAAATGGCCATGATAAAATTCCAATTATTAAGATAACAGTATATCCAGTTACGTTTTTCACCATATGAGAAGTTTAAGACCCATATAAGTTTGGATATACCTTGCCCTCTGTATTCACATTTAATCACTAAAATATCTGCAGGTTATGATCTGATTTTTTGGTTAACACAGTATAGGCATTGGCAAATTGCTCTTGCTTTTTCTTCCCAAACAAATTACCTAAGGTTTTTTTTACCCGGTATTCCAGCTCTATTTTTAAGTTTTTAGCAAATGTTTTTGGCGCTTTCCTATTAATAAACTCGTTAAACTTTACCGTTTCCGGCGCAGTCATCGATACCTTATCTTCTAAAATTTGTAAACCCTCACTCTGCAATAAAAACCTTAAAGAAGTTGGCGTATACATATTAATGTGTCCATAATCTAAAAAATGTTTCATTCTTTCGTCTACACCAAAGCGATAATCTTTAGGTACCTCTACTACAATATATTTTGCAACTCTTTTCAATTCACGGATCAGGATCCGCTCATGTTCTACATGTTCTAAAACATGAGCAAGAATAATCAGATCGAAAGTATCATCTTCATAAGGGATTTTATATCCATCGAAAGTTTGTGCTTCTTTTAAACTGGCGAGGTTACGACCCCTTATAATATCTACACCACTTTGTGCAATTTCTAAAGCATAAAGTTCTGGCGCGAAATGCCATTCATTTAAAAAATGTAAAATACTGCCATCTCCGGCACCAACCTCAAGTACTTTTTTAGGTTTTAGTCCTTTGCAAACATCAACAATGTTCTTGGCTTTATATTTTGCACCGAGCATTCTCCAAGCCACATCGCTATTGGTATAAAAATTATCGTAGGCCGTTTTTACTTCTTCGCTTAACATGATCCTGACTAATTAAATACCTAAACAATTATCCTGCTTATAAAACACAGAGGTTGCTTTTTCGTAAAAGAGTCCGGGAGAAATGCCGCTGAAACTGATTTCTTTGAAACCCTGGGACTTTAAAAGCACACGTGCAGGCTGATACACTTCACGTTCGCTATCATCCAAAACCAATACACCATTTGCTGATAAAGCATCAACGCTGTATTTACAACAGTTTACACGGTCACGTCCGTCAACAATAATAATATCAAATTTTTTATCGAGCAAAGTTGCTTTTTTAGCATATTCTCCATCTTTTTCCAATTGGCAGAAGATCATTTCGGCATTGGCCGGACTGGTATTTTTAACTTTATCAAACCAGCCTTTATCGTGTTCAACAGAAGTTACCGAGCCAGCTCTTTCAGCATAAAAAATGGTAGAACTGCCAGAGCCATATTCGAAAATGTGCTGTGTTTTGTTTATTCGCTCCTTAATAAAATCGATAAAGGAATAGGTTACCCACGGTAAAGCCTTCCCTTGCCCGTCTATAGCCTGTTTTTTATCAAAGGCCGTAAACCAGCCAATGCTGTTCAGGTAGCCCTTATGTCCGTATGATAATAATGCCTTAAGCCTGCTAGGCTTTGCAATTAGTGTGCTTAATGCTTTAAGAGTACTCAACGTTTAAATATTTTTTGAAATGCTGTGACCAAAAATAATGATTTTAACATCATTATACCTTGTTGACGTGTTTTAGGAATTAATAAAATAAAAAAGGTGGCTGTGAAGTAAGCAATAAGAGTAGCAAGTGCAGCCCCCATGATACCATATTTTGGTATCCATAATACGTTTAAAACAATATTCACCATTGCTCCCATTCCGGTTCGGAGCATCGATAACTTGGTATATCCTTCTGCAATAAGATACTGCCCGCTGGCGCTACCTAAAAAAACAAATATACCTGCCCAAACATGAACAGTTAGCACATGTGCACCATCCCAAAATTCTGGAGTATAAACGATATGGTATATGATTGGTGAGGCAAAAGTCATGAAAAGAGCTACGCTCAAACTTATCCAAACCATAATGTCGTACATATTCTGTAGACGTTTCATATATCTTTCCGGATTATCTCTTTTGGCATTCATAATTGCAGGAAATACAGAAGTTACTATTGCAACCGGTATAAAATACCAGCTTTCACTTAGCGCTACGACGGTTGAATAAATTCCTAAAGCCCCAGTGCCAAGATAATTTTCCACCATCAGCTGATCAATTTTCATATATATTGAAACCAGAACTGCAGATAGTGCTAGCGGCCATGAATGTTTGACGAGGTATTTTGCTAATGCTGAATCAAATACCCATTTGAAAATACTTCCAACTTTTATGCTATAAAAATAAACGTACCCAATTGCCAGAATTATAGTGTCAAGTAGCAGGGCAAAAACAAACCATTCTACATTTAATTTTAAAAGGATAAATACCAATTTTATTAATGCAGAAATAATATTTCCGAATACCTGAACACGCATTACGTATTTGGCTTGTACTTTAGATTGGAAATAACTATCAGTAATATAGAAAGCCTGAGTTATTCCGGTAAGCCCTACAATCACAATGTAGATGAGTGGGGTTTCAATGGGCTTATGCGTATTCCAAAGAATATATGCAAGATATATAAGTGGGATAATACAAATTCCCCCAGTAAGCTTAAGCCAGAAGGCCGTTCCAAGTAAACGATCTCTATTTTCTGGTGTACGAAGAAGTTCACGTGTAGTAAAACCATCTAAACCAAGGGCTGCCGCTGCAACAAAAAACGTTGTAAATGCAGTTGGATAATTTAAAATACCATTTTGAGTCTTTCCTAAATAATTGGTAATTGCAAATCCTACTAAAATTTTGATTACTAAACTTCCTACTCTAGCCAACATTAACCACCCCGTATTCTTTAAATACTTGTTAAATGCTTCTTCGTCAAAACCTTTTATGGCGGGTAATTTCATTACCGCAAAGATGTAAAAAAATGTGCGTTAAGTGTGGTACCCTAAATTCAAATATTTTTATTGGCTATGTGGCGGTTAGCCCTCAATTTTTGTTTCCAGCACTTTTGTCTCGGTAGTTTTAGCATCAGGCGTTGGAAATGGTGCTGGGTTTACTGCCGGGGCAGGTTTACTGTTCAATGGTGCGCCAACGGCAAGATCGCACCTGTGGTTTGGCCGACCATGCGGTGGGTTTAAACCTTTTCCTGCTTTCGCACCCGATACCTGCGTAACGGCGGGTTGGGTAGTGGTAACCACTTGCGTTGGCTTACTATCTAAAGGCGCGCCAACAGCGATATCACATCTATGACCAGGCTCTCCGTGCTTAGGGTTTAGCTTTTTTCCTGAGTGATTTACAACAGCCGCCGCTGGGGCAGGTGTTGGCTGTGGATTTGTATTTTGTTGGGGCTGCACTTTTGCTGTAGGGTTTAACGGAGCACCAACGGCTAGTGCACAGCTATGTCCGGCTTCGCCATGCGGCGGATTAAAAATCAGATTACTTTTATTATTCTGTGCTACTGGCTGAGCGACATTGCTTTTTTGCAATCCCTGGAGCCCGGTAGGTGTTGGAATAACAGCCTGAGCGCTTTCTTTCTTTTCGCTGCTATTACAGGCACAAAGTATCGCAATCATGGAGAGATAAAAAATATATTTCATGAGCACATATTTTAGGATTAACCAAATATGGCGAAATTAATTTACGCCTGAAAACTCTTTTCTATTCTTTCTAACTGTTTTAGGTGGTGCTTTAAATGTATTTCTATAAACCTAAGCCACTGTTTAGCATTTAAATAACCTAATCTTGGGTGTTTAGTTTTGCTGTTGGTTGTTGCATCTGCAAGTAATGGGTAGTTATCGCCCAGAGCTTTTTCAAATTCTAAAATAAAATCGAGGGCTTCTGTTTTGCTGATCTTTTTTACACGCTCTGCCAGCCGTTTAGGCACTTTATACTTTTTTGCAGGAGGTAAAGCGCCTAGTAATAAAATCAGCTTTACCATAAAATGAGTCGGTTTGTTCTCGCCTTTGCCATTTGCAGCGTGCGCAAAGGCAATTATTGAAAGTAGGCTCGAATCAAAAATATGTGAATATACCTCGCTATAACTCCAGCCAGAAATTGGAGGGGTAGTTTGGAAAATATCTGCGGCATAACGCGATAATTTCGATTTGTAGGCATCGACCACCTGATGTATCGATGCCTTTACTTTTGCAGCCATCATTTAATAAAGATAGGCTGAATTAAGGTTTCTCCAAATATTTTAAAAATTCATCTTTATAGTAAGGGAATTCAAATGTCTCAGCAATTGTAAAATAATTTTGTGGATCTACAACGGTTTGATAGAGGTTTTTGGCAATTTTCAAACGTTCTTGATCAAATGTGAATGTTTTAAGGATGAGTTTGCTCTGACTGCTGGAAAAGGAAGCATTTTTACTTACCGCATTAATCAATCTTACTCTTTCGTTATCAAAATCGCATTTTTTATAACTGGTATAAAATTCCTGAAAAGCCTCTGGCGATAATAAACGGTAATTCGGATCTGGCTGCGGCAGCACTGGCGGAACAATACCTGTATTATAATCTCCGGTATATCCATCAAAATCGTCCAGGGCGTATTGCCTGTTACGAAAGATATTCAGCTGTTTCAACGTGATTAATTCCTTGCCTTCCAGACTTAAAACAAGCCTTTGTTCTGGAGTCACCCTTACCCGTTGTTTTAATATTTCCGTATTGCCCTGAATAATAGATAGTACTGGTGTAGAATTGTAGACATCGTAAAAGCGAAATCTACCAGTGGCTGACGAAACAAGTTCTTCGTCTAAATACACGGTGTATTTACCAGGATTAACGATTTCTAAGAAAACTTCGGCAGATCTGCGGTTGTTTTGAGCGAAACTTAGGGTAGCAAATAACATTGCCAGTCCTAAAAAGATGGTTTTTTTCATTTTAATTAAGGTTTCATTTGTGTGTGTGTTGAATTAATGCCAAACAAATGCCAAAACCAAACAAAAAAGGAGTAGGATTAAAAAAGTTTTAACAATTCTTCCAAATGAAAGATTTCCTGTTTTACGTCTTCAGGTTTTTCTTTTTGTAAAGGATTAAAAAAGATGGCCTCCATACCAAAACCTAAAGCACCATAAATATCGGCTTCTAAACTGTCGCCAATCATAATGCTTTCTGTCTTTAAAGCCTTTGCTTTATCCAATGCATATTCAAAAATGACAGGATTTGGTTTATTTACCCCTACATCTTCCGAAATGATTACATTTTCGAAATATGGATTAAGGTTCGAAAGATTCATTTTGGTTAAGGTTGTTTCCTTAAACCCATTAGAAATAATATGCAGAGTATACTTTTGTTGAAGATAGCCCAAAACGTTTTGTGCTCCTTCGAACAAATTTGTTTTAGTTGGTGAAATATTTACATAGTCGTCTTCAAATTGATGAGGAACAACATCAGGATGAATTCCCAATTGAATAAACGTTTTGCTAAAGCGCTCCGATCTTAAAAAATCTTTTGTGATTTTGCCGAGGTGATAATCGGCCCACAATTGATGGTTATTTTTGGTGTAAGTGGAGATAAAATCGGCGCAGGATTTAAGACCGAGTTCATCCAGCTTATAAGTATGATAAAGCTCATTTAATGTTTCTTCGGCATTGCGGTCAAAATCCCAGATGGTATGGTCAAGATCGAAGAAGATATGTTTTTTCATTTGTGATGTTTTCACAAAGGTAACTTAATGACCTTTGATTTATAAATAATCAGCCACCTTTGCGTTTAGCTCCTCAATAAGCTCCTCATCCATGTACTGATAATCATCTGGAATATCCAAAATAATCATTTCCTTTTCATAAACTTCTTCAGGAAAACGTTCGAAAATCCTTTGTTTATGTTTTTTCTCCATCACAAAGATGAGATCTGCCCAAATAATCAGTTTTGCACTGATTTTAATCCTTGCCGATGGCTCAGTGCCGGCTGAGCGTACCTGGTGTTCTGGATGGTTCTTATAAATGGTCTCGGCGGTAGCACTACGCCATTTATTTCTACTGCAAACAAAGAGGATATTCATTTTATATTGAGCGTTACAAGAACCGGGACTAAAGACTTCAGACTAATAACTAACTTAAATCTTCTCTCCATAAGCTAAATCCCCGGCATCGCCAAGACCTGGTACGATGTAAGATTTACTGGTCATTTCCTCATCTATTGCCCCAAGCCAAAGTTTTGCTTTAGGCAGATTGGCACGTACGTGGGCAACACCTTCTGCACTTGCTATTGCAGCAACGATATGAAGCTCGGCAATTTTGTAGCGGTTCATCAGCTCTTTACAGCACATCACCATGCTTTGCCCGGTGGCCAGCATTGGATCGGCCATAATTAAAACTTTTCCTTCTAAATCCGGAGTAGAAATGTAATCCATTTGAATTACAAAATCGCCGCCCTTATCTACTTTGCGATAAGCAGAAATAAAGCAGCATTCGGCTTTGTCGAAGATGTTGAGCAGGCCCTGTTGAAGTGGTAACCCCGCCCGGAGTATGGTAGCTAAAACAGGCTGTTGGCTTAAAACTTCACAAGATGATACCCCTAAAGGCGTTACGATTTCCTGATGAGTATATGTCAATGATCTGCTGATCTCGTAAGCAAAGAACTCACCAAGTCTTTCGAGGTTTTTGCGGAAACGCATTGAGTCTTTCTGGATATGCTCGTCACGAAGTTCGGCAATAAAAGTATTGGCGATAGATTTTGTCTTGCTTACATCAAAAATCATCATGTGGTTTTTTGAAATATTAGGGATTTGCGACAATTATGGGATTAATAATTAAAATTAGCAATTCTGAGTCAAATAATGTTAAACTAAAATCAATTCCCTGCATAATTAAGCATTTCTCTAAAAAGTGATTTTAACTTCTTATATTTAGGATGATCTGACAAACTTTTCAAGCTCCAACTGCTGTAAAAGGTGCCATTTACCATTTTTACTGCATCAATATATTGATGTATTTTTTCTGTTGCTGCTTCATGGGTTAAAAACTGAAGGATATGATCGGTTAAGCAATAGGAATGAACTACCAAAGGTGTTACTTTCTCGAGCTGGAGATCATACCAGTTAAACGGAGTGCAGGTTCCTGCCCTAAATCCTGGTGCATTGCTATAACCCATAGAATAATCGGAAGTAATGCCCGAATTAAGAACATTTAAATAACAGATCGGGAATTTTAATACTTCTAACTGTTGGCTGGTTGATGTAGTAAGGTTTGGATGGATTTTTTTAAGCTTAACCAAACCTTCTTTAATTTCAGTCATCTTTTGCTTATTGCTGGCGCAGGGTCTTAACAATCCAACTGATTGATTATTCAAGGTTTTAGCAATGTTGTCTGTCCTGATGTAATCCATCGGGACATCAGGAAAATCGACAAAATAAAGGGGATTGCTTTTTTTTGAGACAAAGATTTGCTTTACCTGCTCAAGCACTTGTTCATTATTAATCCCAACTCCTGTTAACCTGTCAAATTTCGAACCCAGGTAATTATTTTCTTTTTTAAATACAGCGCTGAAAATAAATTTGGTTCTGTTTAAGAAACCATCAGGCAAATGGGGCAACATGCTAAAATGGATGGTAGGCTGGTGCTGAAATTTCTTTTCCTGAAACTTAAAGGTTGGATGCTTTTTCCTGATGATACTTTTAATGATTAATGCCCACTCATCAATAACTGGCTTATCCAGACCCCTCCATTTATGCTGATAACTTTTTGAGGGCTTAAACTCTTCTTCCGTATTTCGCTGATGAAGGTATTCTTCGTACCTGCTGATCATAAAAAAGGACGCAGCAAAAACATCGAATGGTAAGGCAGATTGCTCTACCGGAAAAGGAACCTGGTATTCTCCAAATGAAACGGTTTTAGGTTTAATTTCTTCTAATTTATTAGAGAAAAGCAATGGTGTGCTTTTAAAGAAAAGTTCTTCGCCTAAAGGTTCATCGCCATAACTGATTTTGATGTGTTCGCTCTGCAGAAAATATGTGCTATTGCCCGTAAATTCTAATTCTGCTTTAAGGATATCTTTAAAAATGAAATTGAAGATATATTTAATCCGGGGCGTTAATATGTTGGAGAAGATGATTAGATGCATAACTTATTTTTAACAACGCTGTATTTAAAAAAAGATTACAAGAAATATTTCTCAGCCTATATTAACCTAACTAATATTGACCATTAAAATTAACGGTAATTTAACACTGAATCATTATCTAATACAAAAATTACAATTAAAAGTTTGCCATAAATTTCTTTTCAGGGTACAGTATTTTAGTACTTTTACGGGTGCTACCTTTCACCACATGTACGATACTCATCTGATCATCAAACATATCGTATAAAATGCTATCGTTAACCTCAACAGATTTTATGGCTGCAACTTTTTCAACTTCCAGGTAAATATTAGTGGCCTCATGGTCGATTTCAAATCCGATGTAGTTCATGGCAACAGCTTTGCCGTTGGCTTTTAGCTGTAAATGAGAAAGCAGGTATTTTTTTACCAGTTCATCCATTGCAGTTTTCATCGTTGCGTTGCTTAAATCGGTTTTCTGTTTATATAATTTAGCTAAAATTGCCTCGAAATCGTCTGAAAAAATTTTACAGCTTATTTCTAAAGTTTTATCCTTTGCATTAAAGTTTACTTCAGTTGTGCTTACATGTAGCGGGTGTTTTATACCAGCTTTAACAGAAAAAAAGGCACAACACAAAAACAGCAGGGTATATTTTAATTTACGCATTATTTTTTGTTAAGAGAAAACAAAGTTAAGATTTAAAGCTAAAACCAAATAATTGACCTAAAAACAGTAACAAATTTAGGATTTATGCTTTTGTTTAAGGAATACCTAGGGTTTTTGCAATTAAAAATATAATTTTAACTATTGTAAACTATTTTATGCCCAATTTTAGCTTATTATTTCATGCCGTTACAAGATTTTATCTTTTATTTTAAATTGGGTTGGGAGCATATTATCAGTGCCGACGCTTTAGATCACCAGCTGTTTGTTTTAGCCCTGGTGGCTATTTACAGTTATGTTAATTTAAAGCAGGTACTCGTATTGGTTACGGCCTTTACCGTAGGCCACTCATTTACCTTACTTTTAAGCGTATTGGATATCATCAGGTTTGATAGTAAGTGGGTAGAGTTTTTGATTCCCTGTACCATTGTGATTACGGCGATCAGCAATTTGTTCAGAAAAAATTTCTCCTTAAAATCCATTAAGATTAATTATTTTTTGGCATTGGGTTTTGGATTGATCCATGGCATGGGTTTCGCTAATTCTATCAGGATCATGCTGGCAAAAGACCAGAATATTGGATGGGGATTATTCGGCTTTAATGTAGGGCTTGAGGCAGGACAGATTTTTATGGTGATTATCATTCTTTTAATTACTTTTTTAATTTTCAATTACACCCGCATAAAACGTATGAGCTGGGTTTTATTTATATCAGCAGCCGTATTCAGCCTGGCTTTAAAGATGGCTTTAGAACGAATTCCTTTTTAATAAACATATAATGAATAAATTATTTACTTTAACCGGCTTGCTATTTCTTTCTGGAAGTTTAGCTATGGCTCAAAATATTCAGAATAACCCTGGGAGCAATCACGGTAATAAGTTTGAGCAGTTGGGTACTATTTTGCCAACACCAAATGAACAGCGCACAGCCAGTGGGGCACCGGGCGTTAAATACTGGCAGCAACGTGCCGATTATAACATCAAATGTGAGCTGGATGAAAAAAACCTGTTGCTTACGGGATCTGAAACCGTAACCTATACCAACAATTCTCCTGATCCTCTAACTTATATCTGGCTGCAGCTTGATGAAAATGAGCATAGCACCGATAAGAATGCCAACTATCAGGATGTAACAAGAATGCCAACCGTAGGAAGTATCCAGTCTTTAGATGAGCTGAGTTCGAAAGCAAACAATGGCAATGGGATCAACATTTCAAAATTAACAGATGCTGCTGGCAAAAACCTAAAATATACGGTTAACAAAACCATGATGAGGATTGATTTACCGGTCGCTTTAAGAACCGGACAGAAATTTATCTTTAACATAGACTGGAACTACAAAATTACCGACAGGATGAGTGTTGGTGGCCGTGGTGGTTACGAGTTTTTCCCGGCAGATGGCAATTACCTGTTTACCATGACACAATGGTACCCACGTTTATGTGTGTACAGCGATTTTCAAGGCTGGCAGAACCACCAGTTTACAGGAAGAGGCGAGTTTGCTTTAACTTTTGGCGATTTTAAAGTACAGATGACTGTTCCTGCTGATCACCTTGTTGGTTCAACTGGCGAATGTATCAACTATAGTGCAGTTTTAAACCCTACGCAGTTAAGCAGGTACAATGCTGCAAAAACGGCGGCTGCACCTGTAGAGATTCAAACTTTGGCTGAAGCTAAAATAGCGGAAACCAAAAAATCAACTGCTAAAAAGACCTGGGTTTTCAATGCCAATAATGTTCGTGATTTTGCATGGACTTCATCCCGTAAGTTTATCTGGGATGCCATGCCACAAAAAATCCAGGCCAACAACAATACCGTAATGTGTATGAGTTTTTATGGAAAAGAAGCTTACAGCCTGTACAGTAAATTTTCTACTCGTGCAGTAGCACATACCATTAAAACCTATTCAGACTTTACCATTCCTTACCCTTACCCGGTTGCGCAAAGTATCGAAGCAGCCAATGGAATGGAATATCCGATGATTTGTTTTAACTATGGCCGTACGGATACAGATGGAACTTATAGCGAAAGCACCAAAAACGGAATGCTTGGTGTAATTATTCACGAGGTTGGGCACAACTTTTTCCCGATGATTGTAAATAGCGACGAACGTCAATGGACCTGGATGGATGAAGGTTTGAACTCGTTTGTTGAATATTTAACTGAAGAGCTTTGGGATAACAAATTCCCAAGTAAAAAGGGGCCTGCCTTCACCATTGTCGATTATATGAAACTGCCTAAAGATGAGTTAGAACCCATTATGACCAACTCTGAAAACATTGCACGTTTTGGCCCAAATGCTTATTCAAAGCCAGCTACAGGCCTGAATATACTTCGCGAAACCATTATGGGCAGGGAGCTATTCGATTATGCATTTAAAGAATATGCAAAAAGATGGGCTTTTAAACATCCTCAACCGGCAGATCTTTTCCGTACCATGGAAGATGCCAGTGGCGAAGATTTAGATTGGTTTTGGCGAGGTTGGTTTTATGGAACAGACCCATGCGACATTTCGTTAGATAGTGTGAAATTTGCTAAAGCAGACTTCCCTAAAGAGCTTCCGGCGGCAAGATCAAGAATGATAAAAATTGATAAACCGATGGTTAATGCTTTTGAGGATATTTCAAAAATCAGAAACCGCGAGGACAAGAAAACTAGCTTTTATGTAGATAAAAATGCTGCTGCACAGGATTTTTATTATAAATACGATAGAGGAATGGTGACTGTAGACACTACAGTATCTACTAAAACAAATCTTCCATTTTCTGCGGATGTTGTTCCGGAAGCAGAAAAAAGCAAGTACGATAATAAGTTCTTATACGAATTAAGTTTTAGCAATAAAGGAGGTTTAGTGATGCCGATTATTGTAGAATTTACCTATAAAGATGGTACAAAAGAACTTGACCGTATTCCGGCACAGATCTGGAGACATAATGAATTGAAAACGGCTAAATTTTATGTAAAAGATAAAGAAGTGGCTTCTATTTTAATAGATCCTTTACTAGAAACTGCTGATATTGACACCTCAAATAATACATGGGGAGGCAAAGGAAAAGAAAGCAAGTTTAAGGCTTACAAAATGAAGGCAAGCACTACTGTAAGAGGCCAGTCTGTTGGTAAAAACCCAATGCAGGTCGCTGCAGGGAAATAATAATTTATCGTCATTTCGGGCGGAGTCAACGCAGTTGAGAACCACGTAGTTTTCAGCGAAGCTAATCTATCATAGATCTCTCCATTTCGCTGCGCTTCAGTCGAGATGACGACACTCATAAAAATCCCCGTTGAATTTTCTTCAACGGGGATTTTTTATTATCAACCTAGTAAATCAAAAGTTAAACTTTCGATTTACTAGGTTGACATCCATTTAAACGTTTTAAACGTAATATTTAATTTTTCTCATAAATCATTTATATAATCTTAAAACTTTTATTAACCGGTCAATCTCCAACTTTCCTGACTTTCGTCTGTTTTACTCTTTAGTCCCTAAATCGTATATTTGATTTACTCATGAAATTTAAAATCACCTCAGAATATCAACCTACCGGAGATCAGCCTAGTGCCATTAAACAGCTGGTGGATGGTGTAAATGCTAACGAACATTATCAAACCTTATTGGGCGTAACAGGGTCTGGAAAAACGTTTACCGTGGCCAATGTAATTGAGCAGACCCAAAAGCCTACCTTGATTTTAAGTCACAATAAAACTTTGGCAGCACAGCTTTACGGGGAGTTCAAAAATTTCTTTCCCGAAAATTCGGTAAATTACTTTGTTTCTTATTACGATTATTATCAGCCAGAAGCTTTTATCGCTTCCAGCAATACTTATATCGAAAAGGATTTAAGTATTAACGAGGAAATTGAGAAACTGCGTTTACGTACCACCTCATCGCTAATGAGCGGTAGGCGCGACATTATCGTGGTATCATCCATATCATGCATTTATGGTATGGGTAATCCGGAAGATTTTTCCCGGATGGTTTTCCGCTTTGGTGTAGGGCTTCGGATTTCGAGAAATGCATTTTTACATAGTTTGGTAGAGATTTTATACTCGCGTACCACGACCGAATTTAAAAGGGGAACTTTTAGGGTAAAGGGAGATACTGTAGATATTTATCCGGCCTATCTGGATCATGCCTACCGCATTTCTTTTTTCGGCGATGATATTGAAGAACTTTCGGCAATCGACCCTGTTTCAGGTAAAACACTCGAAAAACTGGAAGATATGGCTATTTATCCGGCCAACCTTTTCGTTACGCCAAAAGATAGATTCAATTCATCGATTTGGGGTATACAGGAAGAGCTGGAAATCCGAAAAAACCAGTTAATTGCAGATCGACATTTATTGGAAGCAAAACGCTTGGAAGAACGGACCAATTTTGATATTGAAATGATGAAAGAACTGGGCTATTGTTCAGGAATTGAAAACTATTCGCGTTTCTTTGATGGAAGGCAGCCTGGTATGCGTCCTTTCTGTCTGTTGGATTATTTCCCTGAAGATTACTTAATGGTCATTGATGAAAGCCATGTTACCGTTCCGCAGATTAGAGCCATGTATGGTGGAGATAGATCGAGAAAATTATCTTTAGTTGAATATGGCTTCCGCTTGCCGGCTGCTCTTGACAACAGGCCTTTAAATTTCAACGAATTCGAAGCCCTTGCCCCGCAAACCATTTATGTAAGTGCTACACCTGCTGAATATGAATTGGAAAAATCAGAAGGCGTGGTGGTAGAGCAGGTAATCAGGCCAACCGGATTATTGGATCCTGTTATAGAGATCAGACCTGCCATTAATCAGGTTGATGATCTTTTGGGTGAAATAGACATTACCATAAAAGATGGCGGACGTATTTTGGTTACTACGCTAACCAAACGCATGGCTGAAGAATTGACAAAATATCTTGATCGCCTAAACATTAAAACCAGGTACATCCACTCCGAAATTAAAACTTTAGAACGGGTAGAAATTCTGCGCGGTTTACGTTTAGGCGAATTTGACGTTTTAGTAGGTATTAACCTGCTACGTGAAGGTTTGGACTTACCGGAGGTTACTCTGGTTGCTATTTTAGATGCAGATAAAGAAGGTTTCTTACGGTCTGAAAAATCGCTGATTCAAACCATCGGCCGTGCGGCCCGTAATGATAAAGGACGTGTAATTATGTATGCTGATGGCATTACAGATAGTATGGAAAAAACCATCTCTGAAACGAACAGACGTAGAGATATACAAATTGCATACAACCTTGAACATGGCATTACACCAAAAACTGTCGGAAAATCAAGAGAAGCAATTTTAGAGCAAACATCGGTACTCGATTTCTCTCAAAAGGCAAGCGATAATAAAGCCAGGGCTTATGTAGAAAATGCAGAAATCAGTATTGCCGCAGATCCGATTGTGCAGTATATGGGTAAGGCCGAATTACAAAGAGCAATTGATACTACCCGTAAGGATATGCAGAAAGCAGCAAAAGATATGGACTTTTTACAAGCTGCAAAGCTGCGCGACGAAATGTTTGCGCTGGAGAAAATGTTTAACGAAAAGTTCGGCAAGTAACGATTTAGTTTTAAAGATGATTTTGATGGGTAATGAGTATAGCTACTTATATGATGATGCCACAAGAACGCTCATCAAAGGGTAAGAAACCGGAAATAGATTTTAGTAAATTACCTTAACATTCAAAATAATTATTGATTTTTGAAGTTTCATCATCAAACAATACAGCACAATGGACGGGCAAAACAGAAAAGACATTTATCCGGGATTAGAAGTCGGGATTATATTGAAGAAAGATCAGCGGTCGGGAACCATCACTTATGGTGTAGTGAAAGATCTGCTTACTTCATCGGCATTTCATTCAAGAGGGATAAAAGTGAGACTCGAGGATGGGCAGGTTGGCCGCGTAGCAGAAATAGTTGAAGATTAATCGGCGATATTAAAACCTTTTAGCCTGATTTGCGTATTATATTTGTAATCGGATTGCAATTAAAGGCTAAAAAAGTAACAAAATAAATGTTACGACGTCTATATTTGTAACAACAGTAATTTAAAGAATGGCATTAGTAAAATTCATTTTCATCACAATATTGGTACTCTGGCTGATCAGAATGTTGATTAAGTTAATTCTGCCAATGCTGTTTAATAACCTGGCCAGCAAAATGCAGAGCCAGGCAACAGGGCAGCAGCAACAACAAAGACGGTCAAAACCTGAGGGTTCTATTTCAATAGATTATATGCCTCCAAAGCCCGATCAGAGTAAAACAGATAAACTCGGCGACTTCGTAGACTACGAAGAAGTGAAATAAAACTAAACCCTGAACTTGTTTCAGGGTTTTTTGTTTAAATTCAATATGTAATTTCAGCCTGAAATTTGATTACCTTATTTCTTTTCTCAATGAGTTTCAACATATAATTTTTGAGAAATATTTTTTCTGCTAACCAGCCTAATAAGCCAAACGGTGCCTGAAACTCAAAAATATCAGTCATCTCTGTCTGAGTATCTATAAATTTAAACTGATGCCGGTGATGGAGTTTTTTAAAAGGTCCCTTAATCATCTCGTCAATGAAGAAAGTTGGATATTCCATCGCGCTAATCTTATTGGTCATTTCAAATGAAATGCCAAAGTGCATGGCTTTCCAGGTAACTGATTCATCCAGGTCGATCAGACCACTATTTTTTCCGCCTATTGCTTTTTCTTCAGATGATTGCATTGACTGTAAATGAAGATCAATACTTCTGGATAAATCAAAACAGCGCCGAATCGGTGCATTAATCAATGTTTTTAAGATAATTGTGGGCATATACGTCCGTTTCGGTTACAATTACCTTATTGCTTTCCGCTCAATGCTGCCATTGCCTGATCAATCTTTCCGTATTTAAAATCAAATCCACTATGTAGCAGCACTGCTGGCTTAACCCACCTGCTTTTTAAAATCAGTTCCGTTTCCGTTCCGATAATTTTTGCACCAATAGCCAATAGCCATGCTGGAGCAGGCAAGCCGAAATTGCGGCCAAAGGCTTTTCTGATGCTACGCATAAAAACATGGTTTTTAATCACTTCAGGTGCCGTGCAGTTTACAATCCCTTCAATTTCAGGGTGATCAAGGAGCCATCCTATGCTACCTGAAGCATCCTCTTCGTGGATCCAGCTCATGTACTGTTCACCATTGCCTTGTTTACCGCCCATGCCCAATTTCACCAGGTTAAGTAAGCGCGGAAACGCCCCATCTTTCAGGCCTAAAACAATGCCCATTCTAAGGGCAATTTTTCGGGTATTGGGCGTGTCTGTTTCAAAAAAGCTATTTTCCCAGGCTTTGCAAACTTCAATAGAGAAACCTTCACCGATTTCGCCTGTTAACTCATCTTGTGCATGGTCTTCGGCATGGCGGTAAATGGTTGCAGAAGTAATATTGATCCAAAGTTTTGGCGGATTTTCCATTTCTCCGATCGCTTTGCCCAGTAAACGGGTGGGGATCAATCTTGAATCAAAAATTTCTTTTTTGTTTTTTTCAGTATACCTGCAGTTTACATTTTTGCCGCAAAGGTTCACCAACAGCTCAGCCCCTTCTAAACTGTACGCCCACTCACCCATATTTTTGCCATCCCATACCAACGTTTTAATATTGCCCGTTTCAGCTTGTTCTTTTCTGGACAGAATGATCACTTCATCAGTTAGGCTGCTAAAATATTTCGCTAATACACTGCCTAAATAACCATTTCCGCCGGCCAGTACAATTTTTCTGTATTTCATGATGTGATTATAAAATTAAGATTAAACCCAAAACAATTAAGCGGTAAAGCGCCCAGGTAATGCTCATCAACCAACCTAGCTTTAATAATTTACTTCTACGGATATGTTCTAAAAACATCAATCCCGCAACCATTAAAAAGTATAGCAGAAAAAATAAGGGCAGAAAGCTGATGTATTTTGCCAGAATTATAATGGGCAAGAGCAAAAGTGAACCTGCGAAAGAAATAGTCATCATATTCCCTAAGTAATCCCAAAGCCTTTCTTTTCTATAAAAGCTAATGATTGCACCCTGGAAAAATAGCTGGCCACCACAGATTAAGTATTCGCGGTACTTACTACCGATAGGCACAAAACCGGTAAGCAGATGCGCATAATCTGTTAGTATATAAGCGGTAACAAACCAGGTTAAAAGCAAGAATGCGATGCGGTATTGAAGTTTAAAAGTTGGCTGTAAGGTGTTTTCTTTTACTGCAGCTGGTATAATTACTTTACGGTTGTAAGAAATAAATGCATAAAATTTACCCATCAGATAAACAAATGGACTAAACAAAAACAATGGCTTAAAAAAGGGCATAGCATGTGCAATAATTTTGAATAAACTCTGGATGCCGTAAGTAACTTCGCCGGTTTCTGTATTAACCAGTGCAATTTCATTGGCAGCCCTTTGCCGGTCTACCAGCGGACAAATGTTTTGTGGCATTTCCTGGTAAGCCTCACGACCATCCTGAGCCAGCATACCTGTTTTTACAAAGGCCTTAGTATAGGCATAACACATCGGGCATTCATTGTCAAATAAAATTACATGGTTTTTAAGCGGTTTCATTTTTATTTAAATTTTAATACTTTCAGTAAAATATGAAAGTTATGATTAAAAAATAAAGCCGAACAATAGGTAAGGCTGTTTTTAGGGTGTGAGGTTTGAGGCCTAAGGTTTAGGGTATAAAGTAAATCTGTCTTGATACTTGCTACTTCTATCTTGCTACTCTTGTCTCACATCTCCCCTTTCCAATCTATTTAAACACCTTCAACACCGAACCCCAGAACCAGCTTTCCTCTGCCTTAAGCATTGTTTCTAAAGTTTTATCTACGTTTCCGGCCAGTTTGTTAATATCGTTTACTGATTTTTTGAAGGTTTTAAATTCCGGATCTTTCTCATCGCCATTAACAGTAGAGAGTTCGTTCAAAATTTTTAAAACAGGCTCCAGTTCTCTTTTTTTACGCTCTTTAGCAACCTGACGGGCAATATTCCAAACATCCTTATCTGCAAAAAAGTATTCTTTCCGCTCACCCGCCTTATGTTGCTTTTCAATCAATCCCCAACCAATCAGGTCGCGGAGGGTCATGTTCGCATTGCCCCTTGAAATACTGAGCTGCTCCATAATTTCTTCGGTGGTTAACGCTTCAGGCGAAATTAATAACAGCGCATGTACCTGGGCCATGGTGCGGTTAATTCCCCATTCGGAGCCTAATTTGCCCCAAGCTTCAATAAATTTTAATTTTGCTGCTGCTAATTCCATATACAAATATAAAGTTATTTTTAAACTTTCAAAAATTATTGAAAGTTTATTTGTTTGGGGAATATTTGCTATCGCGTTGAATCTCATCCAGCACCATCTGCCAGGTAGCCTCATTGTTATTTACTTTTTTTAACAGATCTGCCTGTGCCCTATCGAAATAGACAGATAGTTTTAATACGGGTAAAGCCAAATCTGGTTTAAACATTGTCCCTGGAGCAAATCCAGGCTCATTGTTCCTCGCACGGTCGCGGTCGAATTTAACGGTTGTGTTTACGTATTCTTCGTGTTTTTTTTCACCATTGAGGTATGGGATTAACCATTCTACAGATTTTTTGATCGAAGATCCTTTAGGCGACTCGTATGTATAAAAGTTGATGCCCTTTGCCCTGTCGATCATAATGGCCAGCTTTAGCATAGGTTCGAGGTCGTAAATGTGGTAATGCATGGCATCACGCTCTTTAAAATCCAAACTTGTTCCGTCGGGATATAAATTGATATTGATGTGGCTTTTTAAATTGTCGATAGCCCACCTGATCAAATCCTGATTGTTTAAAGTATAACCGATTTCGCCTACTTCTTTTAGGCGGTGCGCATTCCAGTTGTTAATGGCAGTGGCCCTGCCCGCTTTCATCCGTTTGCTGTTAATTTCTGCCCAAGCCGTTTCAGTAAGCCATTGTTCAATCTGTTTTTTATCAGCTTTAGGGATATCTTTTTTAATCAGGTCGTAAGCTTCAATGGCTTTATCCAGATTGGTATCGTCAATAGGATCGCCATTTGGTTTATTAATTTTGGCCCATGCGCAAAGAAATTCTACACATTTGTTTAAATATTTTTGATCATCGTTAATCCGGTATTGTAAGGCCAGTGCAAAGATTTTGTTCATGTCCGCCAAGGCTAACCTGGTTTTCTCTTTTTTCGGATTTCCCTTTAATAATCCTTCAGTTCGGATGGTATCAATTGGGTTGGGTTGCGCAGTTAAATAATTTAATGCCGATTTTTCAAAGCCCAGGTATAGTTTTTGGGTTTCCTTTTCGTTTTTGATCTGCGTTTTTAGCTTTTTGATTTCATCATTATTTAAACTGACCAGCTGCGAAAATGAAGAAAAAGATAATAAAGCAAGGGCAGCTGTAACAACAAACTTTCTCATAATAAATAGGTTGAATTTTTATTCTTTATCACAAATCTAATTTTTTATTCAGCATGCATTTAATTTATTGCTTTTTTATACCGCCCAATTTTTTATTTTTGACATTCGTTTAAACTTAAACAAACCTTAATGAATAACTGGTTTAATAAAAATGGCATTCACTTAGCCATTATTGCATTTTTTGTAGTCATCACATTTGCCTACTTCAGTCCTGTTTTGCAGGGTAAAGCACCACAACAGGGCGATGTCTTGCAGGCGAAGGCCATGCAAAAAGAAATTATGGATATTAAGGCGAAAGATGGTAAAGGCCCACTTTGGACCAATCAGATGTTCGGTGGTATGCCAGCTTATCAAATTTGGGTACAGTATCCTCTTAACATTACAACGTACGGTATCGATGTAATTAAAGGTATTTTTCCTGATCCTGTTGGAACAGTTTTGTTATACCTTTTAGGCGCGTACTTACTATTTTGTGTATTAAAAATAAACCCTTGGCTTGCTGCTGCGGGGGCAATCGCTTTTGCGTTTACATCCTATAATTTTATCATTATTGCAGCTGGGCATAGCAATAAGGCATTAGCGATTGGCTTTTTTGCGCCTATTTTAGCCGCCATTATTCTCACGTTAAGAGGCCGGTATTTGGTTGGAGGGAGTTTGCTGGCGCTTTTTATGGCTTTAGAGATCCGCTCTAACCACATCCAAATGACCTATTATTTATTTATAGCGTTGTTTATTCTAGGCTGTATAGAACTTTATCACGCCTTTAAAGCAAAACAGCTTCCCGCATTTGGTAAATCTGTCGCTTATATTGTTGCAGGTATTTTTCTATCGGTTCTGGTAAATGCAGGTACCCTGTGGACAACCTACGAGTATGGCAAAGAAACCATTCGTGGAAAATCTAACTTAACTACCGATAAAGCCGAACCCGCAAATGGTTTGGATAAAGCATATGCTTATCAGTGGAGCCAGGGTATTGGCGAGAGTTTCTCGTTCCTGATCCCAAATATTTATGGCGGTGCAAGCAGTGTTGATGAAATAATCAAACCTGAAAGCAATACCTATAAAGCAGTAGAGAAAAATCTTCAGGGTGTAGATCCGCGTCAGGCCATTGGTTATGTTGCACAGAATTTGGGCACTAACCAGTATTGGGGTAATAAACCAGGTACATCTGGTCCATATTATTTCGGAGCAATCATTTGTTTATTGTTCGTTTTCGGCTTGTTTATTGTAAAACACCGTTGGAAATGGTGGATCTTGGGAACCAGTATTTTGTTATTGTTCTTATCATTCGGACAAAACCTACCATTTATATCTGATATCTTTTTTGATTACCTACCAGGTTACAACAAATTCAGGGCGGTTGAATCTATTTTAGCTGTTGTTGGCTTCTTGGTTCCTTTATTAGCAATATTGGCCATTAAAGAAGCACAGGATGGTATATACGATCAAAAATATTTGGTACAGCGTTTAACATGGTCTGCAGGTATAACCGGCGGTTTCGCGTTGATTATTGCCGTGATCCCAACCGCCTTTTTCAGCTTTACACAGACTAACCAACCACAGGTTTTAGACGCTTTAACACAAACCTTACAAAATAACCGCGCTGCGGCAATGGAAATTTTAAATGGCATTGTTGCTGACCGTGTAACTTTGGCCCGTGCCGATGCTTTACGTTCGTTATTGTTTATCGCATTAGGTTTTGGTATTACCTGGGCTTTCATCACCAAAAAGATGAACATGCAATTGGCTTTCGGTTTGTTGGCTTTGTTTATCCTGATCGATTTATGGCAGGTTGACCGTCGTTATTTGAACAATCAGAATTTTGTAAGCAAATCTGATTTAGATAACCACTACCAGCCAAGGGATGTAGATAATTTTATCTCAGCCGATAAAGATCCAAACTTTAGGGTTTTCGATATGTCATTAGGTGATCCGTTTAAAAGTGCTGAAACTTCTTATTTCCACAAAACCGTTGGTGGTTTCCACTCGGCGAGATTAAAACGTTTCCAGGAACTGGTAGATAACCAGTTGACGAAAAGCATTAACCAGGACGTTCTGGATATGTTAAATACCAAGTACATTATTACACAGGATCCGCAAAACGGATCGTATAAAATGCAGCGCAATGCAACGGCTGCAGGTAATGCCTGGTTTGTACAAAGTGTTCAGTTTGCTAAAAACGCTGACGAAGAAATGAAGGCAATCAGCAGTTTTGATGCGAAGAAGGAAGCTATTGTTGATGAAAGTTTCAAAAATTCGATTGATACCAAACGTTTAGGAACTGGCCAGGAAGGTTTTATTAAATTAACGAACTACAACCCTGATCATTTAACTTACGAATATTCAACCGCTAAAGACGTGATAGCAGTATTTTCAGAAATCTATTATGATAAAGGATGGAAAATGTATATCGACGGTGTTGAGAAGCCATATTTCAGGGCCGATTATGTTTTACGTGCAGCGCAGTTAGAGGCAGGTAACCATAAACTTGAGTTTATTTTCCACCCAACATCGTATTATACCGGAGAGAAGATCTCTTTGGCAGGATCGATCTTGTTATTAGCCGGATTGGGCTTTGGATTTTATTCAGAAGAAAAGAAGAAAAAGAAAGCAGTTAAAGCTTAATATTTCTTTAAATGGATTTCCGCCCCGCAGGATTCAATCTTGCGGGGCTTTTTGTTGCCAGAATTTTTTGCAGCGGTTTCTTGCCACAGAAACATGGAATATCTACCTCGGTTTGTCATCCTGAGGGTTAATTAATTGTTTAAAATCAATATGAGTGACGTACAATTGTCTTCTCTTATCCTACGGTGCGGTCTTGCCTCGGCTCGCCGCCGCCGAAGGGCTCTTTCTTTTTGCTGTCAAAAAGACCAGCGGAGCTAGCTTGAATGCCATTGAAAACATAAAGACACATGAAAAAACAAAAAACACCGGCTGAAAATTTATTCATTTGTTGTTTATAACTTTCATCTGCATTCATGAGGGCTTCGCCGTTTTCTTTCGAAGCTAGTAGGTTGGCTTAAGCAGTGCAACCTGAAAAATTTGTTAGGCCGGATTTAAGCAGAACGGGGATATCGTGCTATGGCCTAGCTCGGTGGAAATACTAAAGCAATTAAATTGCTGATTAATAACGACTTATAAAATGGCGTCAATGATAGCGTAGTCGAAGGATCTTTTACGATAGGTTATACTTTAAAAATTAACGCTTGGTAGGGTTTTCGACTCCGCTCAGACTGACAAACAAATAAATTTATCCCTGGACCAGCACTAAACCGCTCTGTGCGGAGCGTTATGCATTGCGTCTCTATGGATACAAGAATAAAATTGAGGTTATAAATTCAATTAAAACGAGTCACAGACACGAACAAATTGCATTTCTGCTGCCCTGCCAAAAATTACAAAGCTCTTTTTTTGCCCGCTTCACCATAATTTTTTATATTAGGTTAATCAAAGCGATGATAACCCAAATCAATCCGTCTGATTAAAGATCCCCCCCCAAAAAAAATCCAAGTCCACTTTTACGCCACCTTTACCCCACGTTTTAGCCACCTTCCGGCCAGGTTTGCCTGACACCTGCTTGCACACTGCTTAACACTTGCTTTGGTTGAGTGATGGCCCTGTTGGAGATCAGGTAGATCAAAGATTTGACTCGCTTTAGATCGGCAGGCTAACAATAGCTAAATAAATGGTAAAGGGAAAGTTATCTTAAGGTATTGTTGGTCTATTGCTTTGTCGGAGCAGCCTGGTTAAGGAAACAATAAACGGCTGTTCGGAGTTTTTTTATCCCCGCGCTGTCCGTAGCGTTAAGCACAGCGTCTCTAAGGATACAAGAATAAAGAGGCTGTATCAAAAATATTTATGCTGGTCCACTAAGCAAATTATATTTTGAGACGTTGTCATTCCCAATTTAATTGGGAATCCTAATGCTATTGCAGCGCGCTTTAAGATTAGCTTCGCTGAGCACTTCGTGGTTCCCGCTTGCGCGGGAATGACGACCCTATTAATGGATTCTATCTATGGTAGCGTAGTCGAAGGATCTTTTACAATAGGTTACAATCAAAAATTGACATTGGCAGGGTCTTCGACTCCGCTCAGACTGACAAATCAGGTTGTTTCCACCCGCGCTGTCATCCTGAGGGATAATTTATTGTATAAGAATCAATTTGAATCACAAGGGATTTTAACGAATTGATAGTCCGAGAAGAATCGTCATCTCGACCGTAGTGGAGAGATCTTTTAACATAGTTCAAAGATTTCTCCGTTTCGCTGCGCTTCAGTCGAAATGACGGCGATTTTTTAAATCTGTCATTGATGGCGTAGTCGAAAGATTTTTAAGATGAATTAACTGCGTACCTTGTGATTCTGAGCGTTCGTACTTACGAACGCCCTCCTGAACTCGATAGCTAAAGACTTGTTTCAGGATCTATGAAAAGTAACTAACTGTTCAATCTTTACCCGTTTACTCATTAGTCCAATTAGATTTAATTTCAGTTCAATTTTATACAATTAACCCTCAGCGGGTCATTTTAACATACTTTATCAAATTGAATAATAATTTAACAATGTCGTAACATTTGTTTGATATACAGCGTCTTATCTTTGTAATGAAAAATCAGGTGATATGTTAGAGTCATTCTTTGCCGTATGTTTATTAATTGTTGTACTTTATTTCTTTAGCCCTTTTGAGGTAAAACTCGATGAGGAAGAAGAGTGGTAACACAACTAATTTATCTCTGAACTGCTTTAACAGGGCGGTAACAATACCCCTTCCCCCTAAAATTTCCCTTTTATGGATAAAAGAAATATCGATGTAGTCGTAATCTCCGATGTACATTTAGGTACTTATGGTTGTCATGCAAAAGAACTTTTAAAGTATCTGAAAAGCATTAAACCCAAAACATTAATCCTAAACGGCGATATCATCGATATCTGGCAGTTTAGTAAAAGTTACTGGCCCGAGTCGCACATGAAAGTAATCCGTAAACTGATGAAGTTCGTGTCGGAAGGTGTGCAGGTGCATTACCTGACTGGAAATCATGACGAGATGCTCCGCAAATTCGATGGCATGCAGATGGGAACTTTTCACCTTCAGAATAAGTTAATCTTAGAATTGGATGGTAAAAAAGCATGGTTTTTTCACGGTGATGTTTTTGATGTAACCATGCAGCATTCTAAATGGCTGGCAAAATTGGGCGCGGTTGGTTACGATACGCTGATCCTCATTAATAGTTTCGTAAACTGGGTACTTACCGCATTTCGAAGGGAGAAAATGAGCTTTTCGAAAAAAATCAAAGCTAAGTTTAAAGACGCTGTAAAGTTTATAAACAGTTTTGAACAAACTGCAGCAGAACTGGCCATCGAAAAAGGTTACCAGTATGTAGTTTGTGGCCACATTCATCAGGCCGAGCAACGCGAAATTGTTACCGAAGAAGGAAAAGTAACTTACCTGAACAGCGGCGATTGGGTAGAAAGTTTAACGGCTTTGGAATATCAGGATAAAAACTGGACCGTATTTAAGTATGAGCATCAAGACTTTACAAAAGATCAGTTGGATGAGGGGATTCTTTCTGATGCTGAAGATTTAAAAAGCAAACTCGACATAAATATTCTTTTGCAGAATATAAAATATGAAATTGCCCAATAATTTTAGATATTCGGGCACAAATGAAGATACTTTACGCAATACAGGGAACAGGTAACGGTCATATCAGCAGAGCCAGGGAAATTATTCCTTTGCTTCAAAAATATGGCGAATTGGATATTTTAGTGAGCGGTACCCAGGCAGATGTGAAACTCAGTCAGCCTGTAAAATACCAATTACATGGTTTCAGTTTTATCTTTGGGAAAAAAGGTGGTGTAGATCATTTTAAAACCTGGATGAGCATGAATCTTTTCCGTTTCAGGAAAGATATGAAGCAGCTGCCACTTAAAGATTATAATCTAATTGTTAATGATTTTGAGCCGGTGAGTGCCTGGGCCTGTAAGTTGCAAGGAATTGAATGTGTTTCATTGAGCCATCAGGCTGCATTTAAATCTAAAAAAGTACCGCGTCCAAGAACTTTGGATTGGGGTAAGCTTATTTTAAGCCGCTATGCACCCACCAAATACCACATTGGCTTTCATTTCGATCGCTACGATAGCTTTATTCATACCCCGGTAATCAGGGCAGAGATCAGAAACCTGAAAAGTGAAAATTTAGGGCATTATACGGTTTATCTTCCAGCCATTGACGATAAACGCCTGGTAAAGCTTTTCACACAACTGCCTGAAATTACCTGGCAGGTTTTTTCTAAACACAGTAAAGTAGCCTACCAGGAAGGGAATGTTTTGGTAGAACCAGTTAATAACGAAAAATTTAATAAAAGCCTGGCTACATGCGAAGGCTTATTTACAGGCGGCGGTTTTGAGGGTCCGGCAGAAGCACTTTATTTGAAGAAAAAATTATTGGTAGCTCCTATGCGTTTCCAGTTTGAACAGCAATGCAATGCTTATGCTTTAAAACAGTTTGGTTTGCCTGTAATTTGGGGCAGTACCAGAAACTGGTTGCCTATTATCAAAAACTGGGTAGAGAATCCTCAAGAGCATGAGTTTAATTTTCCGGATGAAACTGCGCAGATTATAGATGATATGGTGAAGAAATATGCCAGGGTTTAGTCGTGAGTCTTCAGTCGGCAGTCCGGAGTCGACTTTCTCGTTTATCATCCTAAGCGTAGTCGAAGAATCTCCAATGATGAATTAATTTACTTGATTGGCTTGGAAACGAATGCCGGTAGCTTTTGGCTTGTACAGCCCCGTCATTCGCTATAGCCCGATGAAAAAAATCGGGGCTGCCGCTACTCCCGGGTTTATTTAACGCAAAGCAGCGCTTTTGGGAAAGGTTAGCTATACACCGCCTATTAGTACATTCCCCTGTTATCTATTCTCTTTGGTCTTAGGTTTATTCTAATCTGTGGCACAGTTCTGCGTAATCTAAACCTGACAGGAGCGGGCACCGAACTTAGTGAGGTAAAGCGGATGGCGGGGCTACCGGAACCGAAACGAAAAGGAACCTGCTTTTCAAAAAATAACAGAGGCCACTTTTGTTTGTCAAACGGTCTTCGACTACGCTCAGACTGACAAAGCTTTGAGTATCTTTAATAAGATGATGTTTTAATCTTTCCGCGTATTTTTAATCTGTTGCACAGTTCTGCGTAATCTAAACCTGACAGGAGCGGGCACCGAACTTAGTGAGGTAAAGCGGATGGCAGGGCTACCGGAACCGAGACGAACAGGAACATGCTTTTCAAAAAAAATAACACATTCGCTCCTCAGTATATACTTTTTTACCTGTCGCATGGTCTTCGACTCCGCTCAGACTGACAACTCTATAATTATTTGACTATAAATTCTCCCTTTAGTTCTTTCCGCTTTAAGCTTTGGTCTTTTAGCTTTAAGCTTTAGCCTTTCCGCTCTTCATCTTTCTTCCTTACTCTTAAATTATTTTCTTTACTTTGCCTACTCTTTAAAAAGGCATGATTAATCAGTTTAGAAAGCTAAATCCAATTAACCTCGTATTCTTGCTGGCATACACGTTCTTTTTGCGTATTGCCATTTTTCAGGAAACACATGATAAGCTGAATTTTGATTTTTTGGAACCTTTTGCCCGATTGCTGATCAATGTAGATTTAGATAATGCCTTTACTCCCTATACCAATATTTTTATTGCGGCACTTTTAGTTTATGTGCAGGCATTAATTTTCAACCGGATTGTAAATAATCATAATTTATTAGCCAAACCCAGTTTCCTGCCAGGGCTGATGTTTATCACAGGAACGAGCTTGTTTATGCCTTTTATGATCCTAAGCCCGGCATTGTTATGCAACTTCCTGTTGATCTGGATTATAGATAAGTTTTTAAAACTGGGTAAGAGTGCGAATTCCATTACTACGGTTTTCGATATTGGGATGATTATTGGGGTTGGAACATTGATCTACTTTCCGTTTATGGCCATGTTGCTGATGATCTTTTTAGCGTTATTGCTTTTCAGATCATTTAATTGGCGCGAATGGGTAGCAGGCTTAATTGGTTTTATCACCGTATTCTTTTTTTTGGCTGTATTTTATTACTGGAAAGATAATTTAAGCTCCTTTTATCAGATCTGGAAACCATTGGGTAATAAGTTTCCATCGGTATTTAAAATTAACTATAACGATTATTTGGTACTCATCCCGGTTACGGTAATTATTATATTGGCATCACTACAACTGCGTGAAAATTTCTTCAGGAGTTTTATCAGTACAAGGAAAAGTTTTCAGCTGTTATTTTTCATGTTTATTGTTTCTGCAGCTAGTTTTTACCTGAAACCCGATTTCAGGACCTGGCATTTTTTGCTTTGTGTACCACCAGGATCGGTGCTGTTGGCATACTATTTTAGCAATGCTAAAAAACGTTGGTTTTACGAAACATTGTTCGTTTTATTTGTGCTTTCAATACAGTATTTTCTGTTTGTTTAACCTTTTTTAACAAATAACTAGAGCGAAACTTAACAAAGATTAATAGCTTTGTGATGATTTTAGAATTAAAGCTTTTTGGTTTTAATCAAGATAGATAAAAATGGAGTCATTGGAATTTCTAAGAACATATTATTGCAGTGGGAGATTTTAAATGCGTAGGCTAAGCATTGATATTGGAAATTCTGCTGTTAAGGTTGGTGTTTTTGCAAATAAAGAAATTGTTCACCATCAGCGTTTCAATAAAATTGGGATACTTGATCTGGCTCAATTGATTGAGAAGTTTTCGCCGGAGAAGTCTGTCATCAGCAGTGTTAACCAGGAAATTGGACCATTAGAAGTTTTTTTAAAAAAACACACCAGGTATATTCGTTTTTCAACCATGTTGACAAATGGAGTGCATAACAGATATAAAACGCCGGCTACTTTAGGTCTGGATAGGTGGGCTGCTATTTTGGCTGCAAATGGCTTATATCCGGCAAATGCGAGTTTGGTGGTTGATGCGGGAACCTGTATTACTTATGATGTTTTAACCAGCTCGAAGGAATATTTTGGTGGAAGCATAAGTCCGGGAATTAAAATGCGGTTTAAGGCTGTACACGAATTTACCGGCCGTTTGCCTTTGGTGGAGTGGGATGCAAATGAAGGTATTGTGGAAGGTATTGACACACAATCGGCAATCAAGAACGGCGTTTTACAGGGAATAATAAACGAAATTGAAGGCTTTATCGGCCTAAATAATAAAAAAGAAAGTGCTCTGAAGGTAATTATAACAGGGGGAGATGCTAATTTTTTGTATAAACAATTACAAAACAGCATCTTTGCGCCTCAAATTATAAAAGATCCTTACTTAGTATTAAAAGGATTAAATGAAGCTATTGCAGATTAAAATGTACAAAAGAATAAATTATATTGCAGCCATACTCGTTCTAGTTTGTGGTTTAAGTGCTCAGGCGCAGGTTACCACTTCATCACCATATTCAAGATATGGGCTTGGAAATATAAAAGGATCTTTATTGCCCCAGTTTAGGGCAATGGGCGGAATTTCTACTGCTGTAAGCAAAGTTACCGGGTTTAATAACATCAATATGCAGAATCCGGCATCATATGCTGGTATTTCGTTAACCACGATCGATATTGGTATGAGTGCAAGTGTAACCAGTTTAACACGCAATAACCTAAGCGAATCAAGTTTCAATTCTACTTTTAGTCACCTGGCATTTGCAGCGCCGGTTACCAGAAGATCGGCATTGAGTTTTGGTATTTTACCATATTCAGATCTGGGTTATAATTACAGGAACACCGTAAAAGTTGATACCACAACCTTAAATCAACTTTATGAAGGAGAAGGTGGTTTATCAAAAGCTTATTTGGGCTATGGTTACCGTTTTGGCGACCATTTAAGGATTGGTGGTAACCTGGAATATATTTTCGGAAATCTTCAAACCAGCCGTGCTACTGAATTTAGTAGTGCAGGTTCTTATAATGCAAAACTTCAGACCAAAAATAGTGTTGCGGGATTAAGCTATTCTTACGGTATTCAGTACGATTTTACATTGGGTAAGAAAACGATTGTTACCTTAGGTTACTCTGGAAGCACTTCTGGAAAAGTAAACTCAACACTAACTTCTTATGCTACGCTGTATACAAGAGATCAGGATGGAAATGAAAGCACTGCAGCTGATACATTAAATACGGTGAATAATGGTAAATCTAATCTTACTTTACCTTTAACACACAATTTTGGGATCGCTATCCAACAGAATGATAAGTGGTTAATTGGTGCTGATTTTAGAATGAGTAAATGGTCTGCAACAAGTATCAATAATGTTAACCAAGGCTTACAAGATAGCTGGGGTGCTTCGTTGGGAGGTCAATGGACACCAGATGCATTTTCTTACAACAGTTACCTGAAACGTATAGATTACCGCATTGGTGTTAATTATGATAAAACTTATATTAAGATCGGTAATCAGGATATCAAACAAATGGGAGCATCATTAGGTTTTGGTTTTCCGCTACCTACTGCTAACGGCGGTACTGCATTTTATAAAATCAATTTTACAACAGAACTCGGACAACGAGGAACATTAAACAATAACCTGGTTAAAGAGCAATATATTAATTTCCATTTAGGTTTTACTTTGAACGATACCTGGTTCCGTAAGTACCGTGTTGATTAATGAAACTGAAAGCATTTTTATATGGTCTGTTTCTGGTGTTGCCTTTTTTTCTGGCTTCCTGTGGAGACGATGATCTAAAAAAAGCAAACTCAGTTTCGATAAATAAGACCATCCTATCCCGCGACCGCACTATAGGTGTAGATATTATCTACAGCGATTCTGCAAGGATCAAAGCAAAAGGTGCTGCCCCGATATTGGATAAGGTTACGCCCGCTAATGGGAGCACTTATCAGGAGATGATCAAAGGGGTAAATATCGATTTTTATAATCCTAACGGAACCATTGATGGAAATCTGGTATGCGATTATGCCATCAGGAGAGATAATGAGCTCAAAACCGAATTCAGGAAGAATGTAGTGGTGAAAAGCAGTAAAGGTGATACCTTTTCCTCTCAGGAACTCATCTGGGATGAATCGAAGAAAATTTTCTATTCCAATCAGCGGGTGTATGTTAAGGGAGTAGACGGAAGTGTAGGAGAAGGGATAAATTTCAAGGCACCACAGGATTTTAGTACCTATGAAATGGATAGCGGAAACGGTGAATTGAATATGAAAGAAGGCGTAGCGCCTTAATTGATGTAAAATGTGGGATGTGAGATGGATGAGGGATTAAGCATCTATTGAATTCGCATTAGCTTTGAAGTCAATTTTAGTGATAAATATTACCTCTTCCATTTGCCATTTTACCTCTTCCATCCCCTTAATAATTAAGCGCTTGATAAATAAAATTTTGTGTTTTCTTTTTTAAGGCAAATTTGTATCTTGCGCCCTCTTAAAAAAGAACTAAATAAATTTATAATTACAATATGGGATTAATGACATTTTTGCGCAACCGTGCAGGCTATATTCTGGTCTTTGCAATCGGTTTTGCAATTGTTGCGTTTTTAGTAGGTGATGCAATTAACGTGGGTAAACCTTTTTGGTCGGCAAATCAAAAAGTTGTAGGGTCTATAGATGGTAACGACATCAATATTGATGAGTTCGGACCAAAGGTTGATCAGGGTGTAAACCAGATGAAACAACAATATGGAGGTAGTGCTAATGCACAGATGACTGCTATGGCTGTTGATCAGGCATGGAATGCAGAGCTGGCAAAAGTTTTGTTGACTAAAGAATATGATCGTTTAGGTTTAACCGTATCAGAAGATGAGTTGGTAGATTTATTACAAGGTCAGAACCCTAGTCCGTTGATTAAACAGTATTTTTCTAATCCTCAAACCGGGCAGTTAGATCGTGCAACCCTGATGAATTTTTTGAAATCGAAAGAACCTCAGGCTTTGCAACAATCTACCATGTTACAGGAGGAGATTAAAAACCAGGCATTACAAACTAAATATTCTAACTTAATCCGTAACTCGGTTTATGTAACTTCATTAGAAGCTACGGATGAATATAACAACCGTAACAAACTGGCTAACTTTAAATATGTAAGCTTGGATTATGCTTCAATTCCTGATAAGTCAGTTAAGTTAACTGATGCTGATTATTCGGAATATTATGATCAGAACAAAGCGCGTTTCAACAATCCTCAGGAAACACGTGCTTTTGAGTATGTTACTTTCAGCATCAGCCCAAATAAAGCCGATTCATTAGCTATCAAAGCTCAGGTAGATAAAATTGCCGCTGATTTTCAGGTAGCTAAAAACGATTCTCTTTTCGCAGCGATTAATTCAGACGTTAAAGTTCCATTCACTTATATTACAAAAGGTAAATTAGATCCGGCTGTTGATTCAGCAGTATTCGCTTTGCCTGCAGGCAGTTTCTACGGTCCGAAATTAAGCGGTAACTCATACAAAATTGTGAAAGTGGTTGCTACCCGTATCTCTCCTGATTCGGTAAAAGCAAGCCACATCTTAATTGATCCGGCTAAAGTTGGCGGCGAAGATAAAGCGATCAAACTTGCTGACTCCTTAAAAGGATTAATTTTAAAAGGTGGTAATTTTGCTGAACTTGCTAAAAACTACAGTGTAGATGGTTCTAAAGATAAAGGTGGTGAGTTGGGTACTTTTGCACGTGGTGCAATGGTTCCTGAATTTGAAAATGCTGCTTTTGATGGTAAAACAGGAGATATTAAAGTTGTAAAATCTCAATTCGGTTACCATATTCTTAAAATCGAAAAACAGATCGGTTCTTCTAAGGTAGCTAAATTGGCTTATGTAGAAAAAGCATTAGCAGCAAGTAGCAAAACCCAGGCAGCTGCTTATAAAGCTGCGAGCAGTTTCTTAACAGATGTAAAAGGTAACGATTTCAGTAAATTTGCAACCCAAAAAGGATTGAAAGTAGCTGTAGCTGATAAAGTAGCCGCTACACAGGGATTTGCTGCAGGCTTAGATAACCCACGTAAACTAATCCAGGATGCTTACGCAGCAGATAAAGGTGATGTTTTACCTGAAATTTATACCATGAGCAATGCTTATGTGGTAGCACGCTTAACTAACATCAGCCCGAAAGGTATTTTGTCATTAGCTGATGTGAAGAAAGAAATCGAACCGATGGTAATCAATGCGGTTAAAGCAAAACAATTGAAAGAAAAATTAGCCAATGCAGGTAAGGGAAGTATCGATCAGATTGCGGCTAAAGTGGCCCGTCCGGTTAATCCAGTACAGAACGTAGTATTTGCTAACCCTGTAATTCCAGGTGTTGCACAAGAAAATGCATTGGTAGGTAGTGTATTCGGTTCACAGCCAGGTAAATTATCTGCTCCTGTTCAAGGTGAGCGTGGTGTATATGTATTTACTGTTGATGGATTTACAAACCCGGCTCCAATTGCAAATATGTTTAAACAAAAAGAAAGCATGATGTTAAGTTTAGGTCAGCGTTCATTGGGATCAGCTTTCCAGGCTTTACAGGAAAATGCCAAGATAAAAGACAATCGTGTGAAATTCTATTAATTAGAAAATACGTAATTTTGTAACCGTTCCGACGATCAGTTGGGACGGTTTTTTTATTTAGGCCATGGAAATTCAGGAAAACATCATAAATAAAGTTGCCAATAGCGGTTTAATTACTTTAAACCTCGAAGATTTTTATCATAAAGGCGAAAGGGTAGTTTACGATATCGTAGATAATTTGTTTCACGGTTTAATGCTGAGGGAAAAAGATTTCCGGGCATTTATAAAGGAGCACGATTGGGCACAGTATCAGGATAAGAATGTGGCCATCACTTGCTCTGCGGATGCTATTGTACCTACCTGGGCATATATGTTGCTGGCCAATAAGCTAAAACCCTATGCTAATGAAGTAGTATTCGGGGACTTAAACACATTAGAAGCTGTTTTATTTACCAAGGCATTAGCTAAAATCAATCCCCAGGATTATGTAAACGAACGTGTAGTGGTTAAAGGGTGTGGCGAAATTGATGTGCCGGTTGCTGCTTATGTAGAAGTTACCAATCTGCTTACCCCGGTAGTTAAAAGCATTATGTTTGGAGAGCCCTGCTCTACTGTTCCTGTATATAAAAGAAAAGATTAAATTTTGGATTGCTTTTTGTATATCTTCATGGAGGAAGAGTTAATTTTTTTTAAAGAAACCTTTTCCTTATCCAGTCCGTCATCCTGATCCTATAGTTATCGGACTTAGTTCAGGATGTCTCATGCTGGTTATAAACACACACAAATGCATACAAAAGCAATGAAAAAAATATTTTTAACTGTTACGGCTGGGTTATGCAGTCTCTTCACAATGGCTCAGGAACTTCCCCTGAAGAAAGAAGCTGTATTTCAGGAAGGCGAAGTTTTGCAATATAAACTAAGGTATGGGTTCATTACAGCGGCAGAAGCTACTATTAAGGTGACTAATTCTGATTTAAAGTTTGATAACAAACCTACCTACAAACTTACCGTTGATGCGCAGACCTCCGGAACTTTTGATGTTTTTTATAAGATAAGGGATCATTACGATTCGTATATCGATAAGACCAGCCTTTTGCCTTACTTCTACCAGGAGAATATTCGTGAGGCCAGTTATAAACGTCAGGATAAAGCGCGTTTTAATCAGGATGGAAAGAAAGTAGTTTCGAACAGGGGAACGTTTACCACGCCAACCAATCAGACTTTCGACCTCGTTTCGGCTTACTATTTTGCCAGGAGCCTGGATATGAGCAAAATCAAAGTCGGGAATAAGTTTAAACTGAACTATTTTTTGGGCGATGAAATTTCCGCACTTGAAGTAGAGTACATAGGCAAAGAAACGGTTAAGAGTAAATTGGGCAATATCCGCTGTTTGAAATTTAGCCCATCTATTAAGCCTGGGCGTATTTTTAAAAAGGATAGCCGATTATACCTTTGGGTAACCGATGATGGAAATCGGGTTCCTGTGAAGGCACAGGTAGAAATATTAGTGGGAGCAGTTACAATGGAATTAAAATCGGCCAGTGGGCTGAAATATGCTTTAGCAAAAGAATAATGATGATAGAAGTTGAACAGGTGCTGGTGCACGAAGATGTATTGAAGGAAAACTTTGTTTGTAATTTAAGCAAATGTAAAGGAATCTGCTGTGTGGAAGGTGATTCTGGCGCACCTTTGGATCATGATGAAAAGGCTGTCTTGGAGGAGATTTATCCGAAAATAAAACACCTGCTCAACGAAAAAGGTATTAAAGCGATTGAAGAACAAGGCGTTTATGTAGTTGATGAAGATGGTGATTTGACCACCCCTTGTGTTGATAAAAATAAAGAATGTGCTTATGTGCTTTTTGAAGGCGGTATTACCAAATGTGCCATCGAAAAAGCATACGAGCAAGGTATAGTAGATTGGCAGAAACCAATTTCCTGTCACCTTTATCCTATCCGGATAACGAAATACCCAGAATTTGAGGTTCTCAATTACGATCGCTGGCATATCTGCCATGATGCCTGTACTTTTGGTCGTGAACTTAAGGTTCCGGTATACAGCTTTTTAAAAGGACCGCTTATCCGTAAATATGGAGAAGAGTGGTATAAAGAACTGGAAAGTTCAGTAGCTGCGATGTAGGTTTTCTTCCTTTGTTTGTCAGTATGAGTGGAGTGATAGTAAATTATTGATTAGGCTTACGATGCTTTATCAGACTTGGGCTAGCATCATTTAAACATATATTTCATTGGATTTTCACTATATCCTTCTTTTGAAACTTTATTTCTCCTGTTAAACTTAAGTAATAAGAATCCGAAACAATTTTCAATTTATAGGTTTATAGTTTAACTTTGTATTTCTAACTGAATATTTATGAGCAATATCTCTGATCCTAAACCGGTGAAAAAGGGTAAAAGGATGGGCAATGAACATAATAAATTTGAAGCGTCTTACACTCCCTTTTCAAAACACAAATTCGAAGGATGGCCTATTTTGTGGATTTTAATTGCCATATTTTTTATTTCTGCAATTTTATGGTATACAGGAACTGCGCCCCACCTAATTAAATGGATAGACAATAAATAAAGATGTATTTCAAAAATAATATAGGCTAAATGCAGCAATATGAATCATTGCGTTTCTATAAAAAAAGTTCAATGCATTTAAAAGAGAAGGTTAATTTGAGAACTGATCTTGTCGTCGATCATTTATTCATTTTTGTTATACTCATGGTCTATTAAGAATTTTTATTCGTTTGTAATAGCTGAATATTCGGTATTAAGAAACTTTAATGTTTTAATGTTCATTTTATCCTTTGCTTATTCGGGAGCGCAAAATAATAAACAATTTAGATGCATATAATCTGTTAAATATAAAAAATCAATAAGTGCGTTGCTATATTATTTTTTATATTAGAGAGGAACTTAGATGTTATGAATGCCAAAATTAGTTGTATTTCAGTTAAATCTAACTTACTTTAGCGGATTGAAAAACATATAATACTGTGAAAAAAATCTTAATCACCGGTGGTGCGGGCTTTATAGGCTCTCATGTAGTTCGTCGTTTTGTAAATAACTACCCTCAATATGAAATTGTCAATTTAGACAAACTTACCTATGCTGGTAACCTGGCTAATTTAACTGATATCGAAAATAAGCCAAATTATAGATTTGTAAAACAAGATATTACGGATGCTAACGCGATGTTCGATCTGTTTAAAACAGAAGATTTTGATGCCGTGATACACCTTGCAGCAGAAAGCCATGTAGATCGATCGATCAGCGATCCAACAGCTTTTGTAATTACCAATGTAATAGGCACAGTAAATTTATTAAATGCTGCCCGCGAATACTGGAAAGGTAATTATGACAAAAAACGTTTTTACCATGTAAGTACCGATGAGGTATATGGTGCTTTAGGTGAAGAAGGCATGTTTACTGAAACTACTGCTTATGATCCACATAGCCCCTATTCAGCATCGAAAGCCAGTTCAGATCATTTTGTAAGGGCATATCACGATACTTATGGTATGGATTGTGTGATTTCAAATTGCTCAAACAATTATGGTTCTCATCATTTTCCTGAGAAACTGATTCCATTGGCGATCAATAACATTAAAAATAATAAAGCTGTTCCTGTTTATGGTAAAGGTGAAAATGTGCGCGATTGGTTATGGGTGGAAGACCACGCCAGGGCAATCGACGTAATTTTCCACAATTCGAAAACCGGGGATACTTACAATATCGGTGGCCATAACGAATGGAAGAATATCGATCTGATCAATTTGCTTTGTACAATAATGGATCAAAAACTAGGACGTGAGGTGGGTGAATCGGCCAAATTGATAACTTATGTTACCGATCGTGCAGGTCATGATTTGCGTTACGCAATCGATTCCAGTAAACTACAAAATCAATTAGATTGGGTGCCGAGCTTACAGTTTGAAGAGGGGCTGGCTAAAACAGTAGACTGGTATCTGCAAAATGAAGATTGGTTAAACAATGTAACTTCTGGTAATTATCAATCCTATTACAAACAACAGTACAGCAACAAATAATGGAAATTGAACAAACAGGATTAAAAGACTGCCTGATTATTAAACCCAGGGTATTTGAAGATCCAAGAGGTTATTTTTTCGAAAGTTTTAATCAATATACCTTTGAAGAGAAAACAGGTTTATCTGGCAAGTTTGTACAGGATAACCAATCTTATTCTTCCTATGGCGTAATCCGTGGCTTACATGCTCAAACAGGAGAGTTTGCACAGGCAAAACTGGTGCGTGTAACCAAAGGTGAAGTACTGGATGTTGCCGTTGATGTACGCCCGGGTTCACCGACTTATGGCAAACATATTGCTGTACATTTAAGTGCTGAAAATAAATTACAATTATATATTCCTCGAGGGTTTGTACATGGCTTTTCTGTTTTAAGCGAAACCGCAGAGTTTTTATATAAATGTGATAACTTTTTCAATAAAGCGTCAGAAACAGGAGTGATTTATAATGACAAGGATTTGAATATCGATTGGTTAATCCCAGAAAAGGATCAGGCAATTTCGGATAAAGATCTACTTTTAAAACCATTTGCCGAACTCCAGCATATATGAGCAAGATATTAGTAATTGGCGCTGGCGGACAGCTAGGCCAGTGTTTAAAGGTTGTAGCTGAACGAAGAGGAATTACGGAAATTGTTTTTCCTGCGGAACAGGATGCCAACATTCTAAATGAAAGTGCTTTGAACGATCTTTTGGCGAAAGAGCAACCAGGTTTTGTAATCAATTGTGCCGCATATACTGCTGTTGATAAAGCAGAAGATGAGGTTGATCTTGCTAAAGCCATTAATGAAACTGGCGCTGCGTACCTGGCTTCGGCCTGTTTGGCAAACGATGCTACTTTAATCCATGTTTCTACAGATTTCGTTTTCGAAGGAAATGAAGTAAAATTGCTAAAGGAAAATGACGAGGCTAAACCGATCAATGTTTACGGCTTAACGAAACTTGATGGAGAAAAAGCTGTTACTTCAATATTACCGGCCCATTTTATTATCCGCACGAGCTGGTTATATTCTGAATATGCCAATAACTTTGTGAAAACCATGCTTAAACTTGGAGCTGAACGTGATGAACTAAATATCATCGCCGATCAGGTAGGTACGCCAACTTATGCCATTGATCTCGCAAACACCATTTTTGAAGTGATTGCTTCTTCATCAACTGCTTATGGCGTGTATCATTTCAGCAATGAGGGAGTAACTTCATGGTTCGATTTTGCGAAGGCCATATTTGATATTAGCGAAACAGTGGTTAAAGTTAATCCAATACCAGGTTCTTCCTATCCAACAAAGGCAACACGACCGGCATTTTCAGTAATGGATAAAACTAAAATTAAAGAAACTTTTAATTTAGAAATCCCTTATTGGAGAGATAGTTTGGTGGACTGTATAAAACAAATTAATAAATAAAAGTAATATAGGTGTTTAGGTAGAGTTATTAATCTCAAATCTAGTGTCTAAAATCTCAAATTTAATATGAAAGGTATAATCTTAGCCGGCGGAAGCGGAACACGCTTACACCCTTTAACTTTAGCTTGCAGCAAACAAATGATGCCGGTTTACGATAAGCCGATGATCTATTATCCTTTATCTACCTTAATGTTGGCTGGGATAAAAGAAATTCTCATTATTTCTACCCCACACGATCTGCCAAATTTCGAGAAATTATTAGGTGATGGGGCTTCTTTAGGTTGTAAATTCAGTTATGCCGTACAGGCAGAACCAAATGGTTTAGCCCAGGCTTTTGTAATCGGCGAAGAATTTATCGGTAAAGATAAAGTTGCTTTAGTTTTAGGTGATAATATTTTTCATGGTGATGGTATGGCCAAATTATTACAAGCCAGTTCCAATCCGGATGGTGGAGTGGTATTTGCCTACCAGGTATCAGACCCTGAACGTTATGGCGTGGTAGAATTTGATGCAGATAAGAAGGCTATTTCTATTGAAGAAAAGCCCGCGCAGCCAAAATCTGACTATGCAGTGCCAGGTTTGTATTTCTATGATAACGAAGTGGTAGAAATTGCAAAGAACATTAAGCCTTCTCCTCGGGGTGAATATGAAATTACTGATGTTAACCGCGTTTATTTAGAACGGGGTAAGCTTAAAGTAGGTGTATTAAGCCGTGGTACAGCCTGGTTAGATACGGGTACATTTACCTCATTAATGCAGGCCGGGCAGTTTGTGCAGATTATTGAAGAAAGACAAGGCTTAAAAATCGGGTGTATTGAAGAAATTGCATATAGAATGGGCTTCATCAATGCAGAGCAACTTACTGCAATTGCTACACCTTTGGTTAAAAGCGGATATGGAAGCTACTTATTGAAGCAGATAAAATAACCATACTATCTCATTTTATTTTTTGTAATCATGTTAAAAGGGCTGTATTATGCAGACCTTTTAACATATAAACTAATACCTGCTATCAAAATCCTGGTAAGCAAGGGCAATTCCCTCTTCCAATTCTATTTTGTGTTTCCAGCCTAAGCTGTGGAGTTTGCTTACATCCATTAATTTCCTTGGTGTTCCGTCTGGTCTGGTCGAATCAAAAACCAGATCCCCCTCAAAAGCCAGCACTTTTTTAATTAACAAGGCCAGATCTTTAATGGTTAAATCCACTCCCGTTCCAATATTGATGAGGTTGGGTTCATTATAGGTTTGCATTAAGAAATAACAGGCTTCAGCAAGATTGTCCGCAAATAAGAATTCGCGCATTGGCAATCCTGAACCCCAAATCACCACTTCTTTTTCGTTGTTTACTTTTTGAATGGCTAAATTTAGTATAAAAATACGCCCGGTAAGTATTATTGGCCATAATGCCCAACTTTAGCTGCTGCTAAAATACATAATCAGTTTATCCTTTAAAGAAAAAGTCAGTGACTGCCTGTTGGATACGAAGATCAAGTTCTGCTGATGTTTTGATTAGCAGGTTCTATAACCTTCTTTTTTAAGCTTACAGTAAATGGCCGACCAATCATACCCCCAATGTCATAAGTTAAGGGTTTTTAACTACAGATGAGCACAGATAAACACGGATTTTCAAATCTGTGTGCATCCTTCCTATCTGTGGTTAAATTATTTTCTTGTGCCGTATAGCTTAACTTAATGAAATGGATCATACCCCTGTGGCCTGCAATGTGAATTTTGGCATTTTTTTCCAATGTTATTATTTTTAATGCGCGCCAAATACAGTAGGGTTTCTAATACAGACAGAATATGCGGATTAAAAATAGTTTTGTATTCTCATCCACTCACTTGGTTATAGAATTTCAATATTGAAGTCCTAATAACGATTTTGTATATCTTTGCCACATCATTAGAAAGATATGGATCAAGATAAGCAGATTGCAGTTATTGGATTGGGTTATGTAGGATTACCTCTTGCAATAGCATTTGCTAAGAAATATGCTGTAAAAGGTTTCGATATTAACGAGAGCCGTGTGGCAGCGTTACAACAACTTGAAGATGGCACCCACGAAGCAAACCTGACAGATTTAAATGCTGTTTTAAAGGGGAAAGTAGATTCAGGATTGTATTTAACTTCAAATCTTGCCGATATCAGCACTTGCAACATTTATATTGTAACTGTCCCTACCCCTATTGATCACCTTAAACAACCTGATCTTAAACCGCTTTTAGAAGCGAGTAAAATGATCGGAATTGTACTAAAAAAAGGAGATGTTGTTATTTACGAATCTACCGTTTATCCTGGTTGTACAGAAGAAGACTGTGTGCCGGTATTAGAAAAAATATCCGGATTAAAATATAATGTTGATTTCTTTTGTGGTTATTCGCCCGAGCGGATCAATCCGGGCGATAAAGTAAATACCTTAACCAAAATTAAGAAGGTTACTTCTGGATCTACACCTGAAATAGCGATTAAAATAGATCAACTTTACAACTCCATCATTACTGCTGGTACACACCTGGCACCCAGTATTAAAGTTGCAGAGGCTTCAAAAGCGATCGAAAATGCACAACGTGATGTGAATATATCATTCGTAAACGAACTAGCCCTTATTTTTGATCGGATGGCAATTGATACAACTGATGTATTGGCTGCCGCTTCTACAAAATGGAATTTTCTTAATTATAAACCAGGTCTGGTAGGCGGACATTGCATAGGGGTAGATCCTTATTACCTGGCGCATAAATCAGAAGCATTGGGTTATAAACCAGAAGTTATTCTGTCTGGTCGCCGCGTAAACGACAATATGGGCATGTTTGTAGCAAATAAGGTAATTAAGATGCTGATTGCGAAAGACAAAATGATTAACGGCGCTAAAGTATTGATTTTAGGTTTTGCCTTTAAAGAAAACTGTCCGGATACCCGTAATACCAGGGTAATTGATATTTACAAAGAACTTAAATCCTTTAGCTTAGCTGTTGATGTTTACGATCCCTGGGCAAATGCTGCTGAGGTTAAGGGTGATTATGGTTTTGAACTCATACAATTAAACAAAACTGAAATTTACGATGCCATAATCCTTGCCGTAGCACACCAGGAGTTTCTGGATTTGGATTATCTTCAATATAAAAATAATGGCACAGTAATTTTCGATACCAAATCTTTTATCAATCGCGATTTGGTTAATGCCAGGTTATAATCTGAAAGATTGCTTACCTATATAAATAATTAAACTGTGCTAATTCTTGTTGCTCAGGCTAAACTGAATGCCAGCCGATACAGGATTTAATAACGACTCTAGTTTTTTGTAAGTAGTTACATCTCTTGATGCTCCGTTCAGTTGCGTATTGTCTTGTTTTTCATAAGAAAAGAAGAAATCAAGACTACTTTCTGCAAAAATGGACAGTTGTGGCAAAACATTTAGCTTAAAGCCAATTACCGGACTGACAACTAAGCCACTTTTACTGGCATCGGTCGTTTTTCCGATGTTATTTGCCACTATATTTTTTGATGCTAAGTTGCCGGTAAACCGATTGTAGCGGTAGCCTAAGTCGAAAGCAAAATATGGCTGTATTTTAGTATAGTTAAAGCTTTTCTCAAATCCGATCTTAAAGGAATAATCGGTAACCTTTCCACTAGCGATTTCACACGTAGCGCATGTATTATCAAATGTCAGATCATCGCGGTAATAGGTTCCGGCCAGGCGGTAGCTGATCTGGTTGTCATTGAACTTAAACATTGCCCCATGCCCGAATACTTTAGCATAGTTCTGGGAATTTGTCTGATCCAATACTTTTGGCATCTGCATAATGGTAAATGCCCTGATACCGATGGTGTAATTGTAATCTGCACTTGTTTGGGCAAATGCAGTTAGCTGTAAAAATAAAATACTAAGGATAAATAGGGATTTTTTCATGCAAAATTTGTGATGATATATTTAAATGAAACTTTATAGCAAGAAATGGGCCTAATTTTGAAGATATTTAAAATATAACTTTAAATTAATCGTTTCGTTTGAGTAAATAAAATAGAGCGTGTGAAAAATGTGATTAAGCCTGACATTGTGAAGATAGTGGTTTTTTTAAAAATAATTAGATTATAACTTAACTGTGTTTTTAGTAGTTTCTGCATCAGAAAACGTAAAAGTTGCATAGATTTAAAACTCTGAATAATTTTGAATAGTTTTGCACTCTCAATGCGGCTATATTAAAGTTGATAAAAGCCTGCCAGTTGCACCCATGAAAAAAAGAATATATTTATTTTTAAGTTTTTTAACCGTCATTTTCCTTTGCCATTTATCGGCTTCCGCACAAAACTATGCCAACGTTAAAGTAGATGATCTTTCTGACGCACAGATTAGACAGATGATCCAGCGTGCCGAATCTGTTGGCTATAGCGATGCACAATTAGAGCAGGCTGCTGCTGCGCAGGGAATGAAAGCGGAGGAAATTCAGAAATTACGCACCCGGGTAGAAAAAATCCGTAAACAATCGGGTACCACTGATACCGGTCAAAGCGATACAGATATAAATACCAATGGGGCAGTTCGGAAATACAATAACCCCGACAAAGATAAAAGTGATTCTCTTGTTAAGAAAAATACACCAAAAATTGATGTCCTGGAGTCTTTAAAACCTAAAATTTTCGGTTCCGACCTGTTTAAAAACAGCAATATTACCTTCGAGCCCAACTTAAGGCTGGCCACGCCCCGCAGTTATATCATTGGCCCTGATGATGAATTGCTGATTGATATTAATGGTGATAATGAAGCTAATTATAAACTTAAAGTTAGTCCCGATGGTACTATCCGTTTACAATACGTAGGTATAGTTTCCGTGGGTGGATTGAGTATCGAGCAGGCTTCTTCAAAAATTAGATCTGCATTATCTACTACTTATCCGGCGCTACGATCGGGCAGATCTACAGTTGCCATTAATTTAGGGAATATCAGGAGCATTAAAGTCGTAATGACTGGTGAGGTTGTTAAAGCCGGTACCTATACTTTATCTTCTTTATCAACCGTTTATAACGCACTCAGTGCATCTGGAGGACCAAATGATAACGGTTCGTATCGTAAAATTCAGGTAATCAGGAATAATAAAATTATCAGTACCATTGATGTGTACGACTTTGTAACTGGTGGTATCCAACGCGGAAATATCCGTTTACAAGATCAGGATGTGATCAATATCCCGGTTTATGAAAACAGGGTAGAGATGGTTGGAGAGATTAAACGACCCGCACTGTTCGAGACCATTAAAGGCGAAAGTTTGCAAAATGTAATCAATTTTGCTGGTGGCTTTAATAATCAGGCTTATACTGCTAAAATTAAGGTTTTTCAAAATACAGATAAAGAACGGAAATTAACGGATATCTCTGCTTCAGAATTTAGTACCTATCAACCCAAAAATGGCGATCGGTTTGTAGTTGAAGCTATTTTGGATCGCTTCGAAAATCGGGTAACTATAGCGGGAGCTGTTTTCAGACCAGGGCAATATGAATTGGATAAAGGATTAACCCTGAAAGGTTTGATCAATAAGTCTGATGGTTTAACTGAAGATGCTTTTTTAAATCGCGGATATATCAACCGCTTAAATATGGATAATACACCCGCATTGATTTCTTTTGATGTGGCTAAAATTATTGCCGGTACAGAGGCAGATATTCCATTGCAGCGTGAAGATAAAGTTACCATCTCATCGATATTCGATTTAAGAGATGAATATAAAATAAGTGTTCAGGGAGAAGTAAGAGCTACGGGTACATTCGAATACGCAGAGGGGATGACACTTGAGTCGGTAATACAGATGGCCGGAGGATTTAAAGAAGGTGCAACACCAAACCGGATTGAAATTGCCAGACGTGTAAAAAATAGTGATGCTACATCTATATCTGCCCGTGCTGCAGAGCTTTTTATTGTGAATGTAGATCAGGATTTAAAATTATTGGGCGATCCTTTTATTTTAAAACCCTTTGATATTGTTTCGGTAAGAAACTCTGAAGGATACACCGTGCAAAAACAAGTGAAAATAGAAGGTGAAGTATTGTATCCCGGTACTTATACACTAACCAGAAAAGATGAGCGAATTTCGGAAGTGATTAAAAGAGCTGGAGGGTTAACCCCATCGGCCTATCCGGATGGTGCATCGCTGAAAAGACAGGGAGCAGAAAAAGTGAACCCTAAGGATAAAAATGCGATTGACAATAAAGAAGAAGAAGACAGGAAATTCCTGAATTTAAAAAGAGCCCAGGAAGCAGGTGTAAAAGATACTTTAACCTCAAATGTTGAGCAAAAATTAATTCAAAGCGATTTAGTTGGTATCAGTTTGGTTAAAATTTTAAAAGATAGCCTTTCGAGATATAATCTTATCGTAGAGGATGGCGATGTAATCCGGGTTCCCAGAACTTTGCAAACTGTTAAAGTAACCGGCGAAATCTTAAATCCAAATAGCATTGTTTATTTGCCTGGCAAAAGTTTAAGGCAATACATCAACGGTGCAGGTGGCTTTACTGCTAATGCCAGAAAGGGTGGAGTGTATGTTAAATATGCCAATGGTTCTGCAGCCGCTGTAAGTAAATTCCTGTTTTTTAATAATGATCCCAAAATTAAACCTGGTGCAGAGATTCTGGTTCCGAAGCGTGCCGATAGAGAGCGTTTAACTGCGCAAAGCTGGATCGGAATTGGCACGGCTGTTGCTTCATTGGGAGCAATTATTGTGAGTTTGTTAAGGTAAATCATCTGCCCCTTTAGTTCATTTTCCTTCAGGAGAGAGAAGGGTAAAAAAAATGTCCCGTCTAATGATGAGGGGCGATTTATAGGGAGGGGAGCAATAAACAAATCTCTACTTAAATAGGCGAACGGAAATATAGAGATTTGCAGAATCGTTGAGACGAGTAATTAAAAACGACAAACGAAAATGACACAAAGTCAACAACATAACAATACAAACGACGAGATTTCCCTAAAAGACCTCATTGTCAAAATCCAAGAATGGTGGCGCTATCTTCTGTCGAAATGGTTAATAATTGTAGCTTTTGGCTTATTAGGTGGTGTTTTAGGCTTTTGGTATGCGACTACTAAAAAACCTATTTATACCGCTACTACCACTTTCGTATTGGAAGATGAGAAGGGCGGTGGATTAGGGAGTTTAGCAGGACTAGCTTCTATGGCGGGTGTAGATATAGGCGGGGGCGGAGGGATTTTTCAAGGAGATAATATCTTGGGATTGTATAAGTCTAGGATGATGTTGGAGCAAACTTTGTTGACGCCAATTGAAATTAATGGCAAGAAACAGTTATTAGTAGACCGATATATTGAATTTAATGATTTGCGTAAAGCCTGGGCTAAAAAGCCGGACTTGTTAAAGCTAAATTTTCAACCTTTAACCTTCAACCTTCAACCTTCACGCCTTAGAGATAGCTTATTGGGTGTTATTGTGTCAGATATTAATAAAAATTATTTAAACGTAGCGAAGCCCGACAAAAAATTAAGCACCATACAGGTAGATGTTAAAGCAAAGGATGAATTATTTGCCAAAAATTTTAATGATGCTTTGGTGAAAAATGTAAATGAATTTTACATCAATACCAAAACGAAAAAGACTTTACAGAATGTTAAAATATTGCAGCAGAAAACAGATTCAGTGAGAGCAGTAATGAATGGTGCAATATATGCAGCGGTTGCGGTGGCTGATGCCACACCAAATTTGAATCCTACTCGTCAAGTACAGCGAGTGGCGCCAGCTCAAAGGGCACAATTTTCTGCTGAAACCAATAAAGCAATCCTTTCAGAAATGGCTAAAAATCTTGAGATTACTAAAATGGCTTTATTAAAAGAAACGCCATTGATCCAGGTGATTGATCAACCAATTTACCCCCTTACCAAAGAACGCTTTGGTAAATTAAAGGGATTGATAATGGGCGGGTTTTTAGCTGGTTTTTTGGTGGTATTGGGGTTGATTGTGAGGCGATTGTTGAAACAGTTGACTGTTTAGGTTGCTTGATTATAGATTTCCAGCATTAGGGTCAAAAATAATAATGATTGTAGAAAACCAACATACAGAATTTAAAGCGAGTTTCAATGATGCTACAATAGAAACATGGTCTGCTTTTGTGAATATTATAATCCCGGAATGCTTTAAGGGAATCTAACCGTTGCGGAATTGATAAAAGATAATTACCAAGCTAATACCCGGAATAAATTAATTGCCGAAGCGTTTTATTTAACAGGTGATATCGAAAAATATGGCAGTGGTTTTGTACGGATCCGTAAAGAACTCAAGAAATATCCAACAATGAAAATGGAGCTTGAAGAAATACCAAATGGTTTTTTAGCGGTCTTAAGTTATACAAAACAACGAATGGGATTGGTTGAGGATAATGTCACAGATAATAGACGTAAGCATATTGTTGAATTGATGAAAAAGAATAAGAAAATTACACCTATTGAAATGGCTAATTCAATAGGTGTGGTGAGAAAGACTATTGCCAGAGATCTTGAACTTTAAAAAAAGAACGGCGTAATAGAACGCGTAGGTGCTGATAGTAACGGTTATTGGATAGTAAATCATAATTATAAATAATTATTGTAAGATGTTAAAAGATAAAATTTTGTTAATTACCGGTGGAACTGGATCATTTGGAGGTGCGGTTTTGAATCGTTTTTTACATACAGATCATTTTAAAGAAATAAGAATTTTTTCTCGAGATGAGAAAAAGCAAGATGATATGCGTAATTCTTATAAAGATGATAGAATTAAATATTTCATTGGAGATGTAAGAGATTATAATAGTGTTGAATACGCTATGCGAAATGTGGATTACGTGTTCCACGCTGCTGCATTAAAACAAGTACCTTCCTGCGAATTCTTTCCTATGCAAGCTGTAAAAACAAATGTGGAGGGAACACAGAATGTTATAAGATCAGCTGCTTTGAATAAGGTTAATAAAGTTATTTGTTTATCAACCGATAAAGCGGCTTATCCGATAAATGCAATGGGGATTTCTAAAGCAATGATGGAAAAAGTTGCTGTAGCTGAAGCTCGTAATTTGATAAATACTACAGTCTGCTTAACACGATATGGAAATGTAATGGCATCACGGGGCTCAGTTATTCCGCTATTTTTATCTCAGATTGAAAGAGGTGAAATATTAACTGTGACAGATCCTACTATGACACGTTTTTTAATGTCGCTAGATGAAGCTGTTGAATTGGTTTTATTCGCTTTTGAGCATGGAAATCCAGGTGATTTGTTTGTAAACAAAGCCCCTGCTGCAACGATAGGAGATTTAGCTGAAGCAATTTGCCAATTAAAAAATATAAACAGCGAATATAAAGTTATAGGCACGAGACATGGAGAAAAGTTATATGAGACTTTGTGTACGCGTGAAGAGATGCTTAAAGCGGAGGACATGGGTGATTTTTATCGCATTCCTGCTGATAATAGAGACTTAAATTATGCGAAGTATTTCTCAGAGGGAAAAGAAATTATGCCAAATGTTGAAGATTATAATTCGCATAATACAAGTAGAAAAGATGTGGAAGGTATAAAGAAGCTACTCAAAAAGCTTGATTTGTTCTAAATTAACAACTAAATATTGATTGTAAAAATAAATTTATGTTGTCTGGTTGTTGAAATCGTCATTATGTCAAAGGTATCTTTAACTTGGTTTACATTTTAATAAACACAATTCTCTCGTTTTGAAAAAATCTTATATAAGAGACATAATTAAGCCGCAGATTAGCTGATACAATAAAATTAACATGAAAAAATTAAAAGTAGTAACAATCTTAGGTACTCGACCTGAAATTATACGTTTAGCTGAGTGTATTAAAAAATGTGATGTATACTTTGATCACCTTTTAATTCATACAGGTCAAAATTACGATTATGAATTAAATGAAATTTTTTTTGAAGATTTAGGCCTAAGAAAACCAGATTATTTTTTAAATGTTTCAGGGAATCATTTGGGTGAAACAATAGGTAATGTAATTTCAAAATCGTATGAAATTTTATTGAAAGAAATGCCTGATGCATTATTGGTATTAGGAGATACTAATAGCGTTTTAAGCACAATATCTGCTAAAAGACTTAAAATCCCTATTTTTCATATGGAAGCTGGGAATAGATGTTTTGATCAAAATGTTCCTGAAGAAATTAACCGTAAAATTTCAGATCATATTAGCGATATTAACTTAACTTATACAGAGAATAGTAGACGATATTTATTAAGCGAAGGTTTTAGAAAAGATCATATCTTTCTCACGGGTTCTCCTTTGAAAGAAGTCTTGTTAAGATATAATAGTCAAATCGTCGATAGTGATGTTGTTTCTCGCTTGAATCTAAAAAATCAAGAGTATATAGTAGTAAGTGCACATCGGGAAGAAAATATCGATTTGGATAATCATTTTGAAATTTTGGCACATTCTTTAAATCAGGTTGCCGAAAAATATACAATGCCTATAATATTTTCTACACACCCACGAACTAAAAATCGCATTGAAAAAAACAGAATCAAATTTCATCCATTAATATCCAATATACCACCTCTAGGCTTTTTCGACTACGTAAAATTACAGAAGAATGCATTTATAGTTCTTTCTGATAGCGGAACAATAAGTGAAGAATCAGCAATGATGGGGTTTCCAGCGGTTAGTATTAGAACAAGTACAGAAAGACCCGAGGCTATTGATGCTGGAACAATAGTGCTAGGAGGGATAACTGAAGATCAAATTTTAAATTCTATAGAAATAGCTAGAGGTTTGTTTGATATAAACATTGATCTACCTAGAGAATACTTAGTGACAAATACATCAGATCGTGTAGTTAAAGCCATCCAAAGCTATACTTCCGTTGTTAATAGTGTAATTTGGAATAAAGAGGTTATTAAATGAAGAGAATATTAATTATTGGTGTTAAGGGCATGGCAGGTCATATGATATATAATTTCTTTAATGAAATTAATTCATATGATGTTTACGGTTTGGCTAGAAATATTCGCCAGAATGATAAATTGTTTAATATTGATGTTTCAGATCTAAATCTATTATCCTCTATTTTGTTGGATCATCAATTTGACTATATTGTAAATTGTATTGGAATTTTAAATAAAGATGCAGAAGATAATCCATCTAAAGCAATTTGGTTCAATAGTTATTTTCCTCATTACCTTGAAGAAGTAACAAAAAAGAATAACACTAAGATTATACATATAAGTACAGATTGTGTTTTTTCTGGTAAAAGGGGCGCATATACTGAGAATGATGTTAAAGATGGAATGGGTTTTTATGCTCAGTCTAAGGCATTAGGGGAGTTAAATAATAATAAAGATATAACAATTCGTACCTCCATTATAGGCCCAGAACTAAACGAAAATGGGATAGGATTATTTCATTGGTTTATGTCGCAGCCCAAAGAAAGTAAATTAAACGGATTTAGAAAAGCTTACTGGTCAGGATTAACTACTCTAGAATTAAGTAAAGTGATTGTTGAGGTTATAAATCAGGATATTACAGGTTTAATTCAAGTGGCTCCGAAAACTAAAATAGATAAGTACAACTTAATTGCCTTATTTAATGCTATCTATAGAGATAATAAGATATCAATTGAACCAAAAGATGACTATCATATTGATAAAAGTTTAATTACTATTAGAACAGACTTTGACTATATCGTTCCAAATTATCAAGAAATGCTGCTGCATCAGCATGAATGGATATTAAAACACTCTGATATATACTCACGCTATTTATAAATAATTATGATTTCTATAATTACGGCCTATTATAATCGTAGAAAACTATTTCTTCGAACTTTAAACAGTATAAATTTAAATTACGAAAAAATTGATTTTGAGGTTATTGTAGTTGATGATGGAAGTGATGAGCATGAAAGATTAGAGGACTTACAAATAATTTTCCCTTTTCTAAAGGTTATCCGATTAGAAAAGATTGATAAATGGTACAATAATCCTTGCATACCATTTAATCTAGGTTTTAAACAAGCAAAAGGAGATAAAATAGTAATTCAAAATCCTGAGTGCTATCATTTTGACGACATATTAGGGTATGTGGACAAACATCTTAAAAAAAATGATTACTTAAGTTTTGGGTGTTTTTCTTTAGATAAGAAAAATACAGATGATGATACACTTTTTTTTAATCGTGATAATATTTCATCTATAATTGAAAACAATAAATATGTTGTTCAAGTGGATGGTGGTTTAGGCTGGTATAATCATTCAAAATATCGTCCTGCTTCCTATCATTTTTGCACTGCAATAATGACTTGTGATTTGGTTGATCTGGGAGGGTTTGACCCAAGGTATGCATGGGGTCATGGTTATGATGATGATGAACTAATTTTTAGAATTAAACAAAAGCCGTTGCATATTAAGTTTGTTGACAGTGTTAGAGTTCTTCATCAGAATCATTATGTTAACCAAACAAACATTGATGAGCAAAAAGTTAAATATCTTAATGAAAAAGCAACACTTAATAGGAATATTTTTGAAAATGTAACGCAAAAAACAAGATTCTATAGAGCTAATTATATAAATGTCGGCAAATATTGTCAAATATATAGACCTAGTTTTATTCAGAATTTAAAAAAGAGAGTTAAACATATTCTCGGAATGAACATTGATAATTATTAACAAACATATTTTAGCACTTAATGGCATCTTCAAAAAATAGAACTCTTATTAATAATATTGCATCGTTAGGTTTAGTGCAGATTGTTAATTATATTTTCCCCTTAATTACAATTCCTTTTGTTTCTAGAATACTAGGGCCGGATGGCTTTGGTGTAATTAATTATATAACTGCATACATTACTTATTTTATTCTGATAGTAAATTATGGTTTCGATTTTACCGCAACAAGAAAGATTGCTATAGAGCCTGATAATTTAGTTATAAGATCAAATGTTTTTTCTGAGGTAACTTGTGCTAGGGCGCTGTTATTAATAATAACAATTTTCATTTTCATAATTTGCATTGGAATAATCCCTCTTTTAAGAGAGCACCTAATGCTTTCTTGCGTTTTATTTTTGAATGTTATTTCTGCATTTTTAACACCTCAATATGTATATCAAGGTTTGCAAAAACTTTCGGTTTTAAGTTTTTTAACAATCATAAAAGGTGTTATTAATACAAGTTTAGTCTTACTCCTCATTTCTAAAAGAAATGATTTAATATTATATGTTAGTATAAGTGTGTTTAGTAATTTTCTAATTAGCTTAACTTCTGTTTTATATGTTTTTTTTATTCTCAAGATTAAATTCACTTTTATTTCCATAAAACATTCTTTGAAGGTTCTAAAAGAGGTTCGATTAGTATTCTTTTCTTCGATTATATTCTCACTATATACCACTACTAATATCGTTATATTAGGTTTTTTTGAAGAAACAAAAGCAATTGGCTTTTACACAACAGCCGTAAGTTTTATTGTTATTGTTCAAGGGGTTGTTAATATTCCACTTTCATCTTCACTTTACCCATACATCGGAAAATCATTTTCTGAAAGTAAAGAAAATGGATTAATTAAGTTGAGAAAAATTATACCGCTTGTATTTTATTTTACTGCCTCAGTTTGTCTCGGAATTTTAATATTAGCACCCTTTGTAATTTCACTCATATATGGTAAAAAATTTGATGGTTCAATAATAAGTGTGCAAATACTAAGCTTTTTGCCATTAATTTCAGCAATGAGTAGTATAATGGGGATACAAACAATGCTTAATTTAAGCATGGATCAATTATTTTTACGAACCACTACGTTTGCAGCCTGCTTTAGTTTAGTGTTGAATATAATAATGGCTTATTTCTTCAGTTATATAGGAACCAGCATAAGCTATTTATCCACTGAGGTAATTATTTGTATTTCATTTTATTTTATTCTAAGGAGTAAGGGATTAATATTGTTTGAATGGGAATATTTTAAACCAAAAAATGTTATTATGCAATTAAAGAGTTTAAAGTCTATATAATATTACAGTTTACAAGCTAATGAATACTTCTACTTAAATGAATAATTTTTATTATATAACATATTTATCAGATTCTATTAATGAAGGCGGTATGGCCCGAAATTTAGCTTTTTCTGATAAAATGAATTTATTAGGATGTCGCAGATTGAACATGTATTTTTATAAGGACAATATCTTTAGAAGAACTTGGGCTGGACTTCGTTTGTTAATTTTACTTTCATGCCATAATGACAAAATAATTTTAGCACATCAATCAGCAATTTCTTTACTTTTTCCAATGCTAACCAAAAAGGTTAGCCAAATTGTGTTTAAAACAATACTTACCTTTATTGCGAAAAATAATCGTTTAATCATAGAAGTAAATGATCTTCCTTATGAACAAGCGATAGACTTAGACTTACCAATACATAGCTCTATGTTAGAGCATGAAAATTTATTTTATAGTATACCAAATTGCCACTACATATTCGCATCAAACGAAATGTCTAAATATGTTTGCGAAAAGTATAAGATTGATAAACATTTTGCTGAAGTAATTATAAACGGTGGCCCTGATGCTCTTTCGGTGCCTTTTAAATTGCCTAATAAGTCTTGGATTGCAGATGAAAACATTAAATATATCTATGCTGGTAGTTTAAATAAAGGAAGACAAATCGATCAGTTGATAGATGTTTTTAGAGTAAATGCAAGTAATTTATTAATATTGATAGGAATTTGGGGGGAATGGTTAAAGGAAATCGATTTGCCTGCTAATGTAATTTATCTTGGAGATTTTGAGGAAGAGAAAGCACATTATATTGTTTCTAAATGCGACATTGGATTAATTCCTTACGATGAAACAAAGTTTTATTATAATTTATGCTATCCTACAAAAGCTTCATTTTATATAACTGCTGGAATCCCATTTTTATCAACTCCGTTATTAGAATTACAAAATGTTTTTGCAAATAAGCATATTTCATACTTTCAACCATTTCAAAATTGGGGAAAATTTATAGCAGGGTTAAAAAAAACTGATTTAATAGATAGAAAAGGCGATATTAAAATTGAAAAACATAAGTTTAGTTGGAAGTATCAAATTGACCAATATTTTGATGAGATGATTAATGAATAAAGCTATTTCTTTTGCATTAAGTAAAAAAAATAAATGAAAATCTAAACATTTTGAATCATATAACTTATGTCTGAAAAGCGAAACAAACTAAGTGTAGCCTTATGTACTTATAACGGGGAGTTATACTTGAAAAGGCAATTAGACTCAATACTAAATCAAACATACCCAATTGATGAAATCATCATTGTAGATGACTGTTCTTCAGATTCTACAAGATCCATTTTAAATGATTATAAAGAAAAGTTCAGTTCAATAAAACTCTTTTTTAACGAAGAGAATTTAGGGCCAAACGGAGCATTTAAATATGCTATTTCACTAGCAAGTAATGAGTTTATTGCCCTAAGTGATCAGGACGATATTTGGTTTGAAAATAAAGTCGAATTGCAGATGACTGGCATACTCAAGAATGGTCATCATTTAGAAAAGAAACCAATACTCTCATTTCATGATTTATGCCTTATAGATGAAAATGATAGAATAACAGATAATTCTTTTTGGAAAGTACATAAATTTATGCCAGAAAGTTTCACTTTTAAAAAGCTTTTAATTTCAAATATTGTAACAGGATGCACGTGCGTTATTAATAAAAGCATGCGGGATGAACTCGTTAAATGCGACATGCAAAACATCATTATGCACGATTATTTGATTGCTCTAATCGGCTATGGTTTCGGCACAGTTATCTATATTAGTGAGCCACTAATGTATTATCGTAGTCACTCAAGCAGCGTAACAGAAAAAGAAAAAATTACTTTTAAAAATAGGATTGATAGTTTCATTTCTAGAGTTAATAACGGTAAATATTTAATGCCCCATATTCTACAAATTAAGCAATTTAAAGATTTGTATGAATCCGAACTGAACTTAGACAAACTAAATATGATAAATTATTTTCTTAAGTTTGAAAAAAAAAATGTCTTTAATAGGATGATTTACAGGTGGTTGATTAATTAATAGGTTCATGCATATTAAAGAAAAAAATATATTATTTATATGTCCAAAGTTTCATAATTATGAAGACATGATAAAAGATCAATTGATGGAATTTGGAGCAGCAGTTGATTTTTATGCAGAGCGATCTTATGGCATAGATTTTAACATCATCAATAATTTTTTTAAAGGTTATTTAATGAGTTATCAAAAGAAGCATTATGAACACATTTTAAAAAAAATACAATATAAACACTACGATTATTTATTTGTAATTAGGGGTTTCATGCTACCCGAATCTTTCTTACATGAATTTAAAAGACTTAATCCTGATAGTAAAACTATTATGTATCAATGGGATTCTCAGAGAACGAATTCATTTTGTCATTTAAATAAGTTGTTTGATATAGTTAAGACTTTCGATTTTAAGGATAGCGAAGATTTGAATATTCCTTATTTGCCTTTATTTTACACAAAAGACGTTCAAGCTTACCAATCATTAGACAAGGTTTATGATTATGATTTTTTCTTCATGGGCTTTTTTTTTAAAGAAAGATACGAAGCAATATTAAGATTTAAAGATTACTGCAATGCGAATGGTTATAAATTAATGCCCTTTCTATATATGCCCATCTCAACGCGGTTAAAATATTTTTTAAAAGGAAAGAAGCTCGATCGCTCAATAGTTTCTTTTAAGCATATGAATCGAATAGATTATTTAAATATTTTATCAAAAAGTAGAGTTATGGTAGATGTTAGCAATTCAAGACAAACGGGCTTAGCCATGCGGGTAATTGAATCCTTGGCATGCAATACTAAAATAGCTACAAATAATACTTTCTTTGAAAGAGATGAAAACATCAAGCAATCTGGAATGGTATTCTTGTTTAATCTGCAGAATATTACAATAGATAGAAAGTTTCTTAACAAAGGTTTCGAGAGTAGCAATAAATTAGTTCTCTCGTTAGAGGAATGGACAAAAAAACTATTTTCAGTTTAATGAAACACAAAATATTATATCTTCCTTGTTTTGTCTACGCAATTTCTTTTGGCGCTATTTTGGCTTTGTATCAAATCGGTTGGTCAGACCTTTATCCTGAAATAAATGGTTTCCTATTATTTTTTCTCCTATCAACAATAGGAATATCATTTGGCTTAGCATTATTTCAAAATAGACAAATAAAAATTGTTAAAAGTGATGTTAATCTTTCCTCAAACTTTCTAAAGCGAGCAATGTATTTTTTAGGAATTGGCTATATTCTCGAATTTTTATATGAATCCAGTATACCTCTTGTGAGTACTTTATTAAGTGGATCTTATTCATATGGTGATTTTAATGGTATTCCGACTTTCCACGTTATTTTAGGGACTTTTAATATATTTTTTTCAATTTTAATGTTTAATCATTATTTAACGAACAAAACTAAGACGACACTTTTCCAGTTTGTAATGACCTTAATACCGTATGTTCTTGTGTTAAATCGGGGTGCATTTATGATTGTTTTTTCAGCGATGATTTTTCTTTTTTTAATGAAACTAAAGTCAATTAGCTTAGTGAAGATAGTCAAGCCTTTTTTGGTGCTAGGAATCGTTTTATACTTTTTTGGAGTTATTGGCAATGTTAGGCAAGAGCAAACGAAAGAAGATAAGGAATATCTATTGAAAGTGGCAGGAGCAACCGATAGATTCCTTACAAGTGGTGTTCCTGGGGAATTTTACTGGAGCTATATTTATTTGATTTCTCCAATGGGGAATCTTCAAAACTTAATAAATCTGAAGGATAGTAGTTTTAATATTGATAATATTGGGATATTCTCAACGACACAATTATTTCCGGATTTTATAAGTAAAAGATTGGTTGGATTGTTGGGGTATACGGATAGATTGGAAAATGGTGGTGGTTCGGAATATTTAGTTACAGCTTTACTAAATGCAACAACGGTTTATTACGCAGGTTATTATTTATTGGGCTCTTCTGGCTTGATTTTTATGTTTTTTGCGATGATGATTAGTGCATTAATTTATCCATTATTGATAAAACGAGATAGTCAATATTACCTAACAGCAATAGCTTCATTGAATTCTATAATCTTATTAAGTACTTTTAATAATATGTGGTATGCTACAGGTACAATTTTATTATGGCCAATTATTTTTAGTTTGATAGGAAGATTAAAGTTAAGATAGTGGTATGTTAAAGAATAACTGTTTGATTAGTATTGTCGTGCCATTTTATAATGTAGATTTATATTTTGACTTTTTTTTGGAGAGCTTACTGCCTTTAGACGATAATTTTGAAATTATTCTTGTTGATGATGGTTCTAAAGATAATTCAATTAATATTGCTCAAAAATTTTCCAACTTGTATAATAATGTAAAAATTTTAAGCAAAGAAAATGGAGGGTTAAGTTCTGCAAGAAATTATGGGTTAAAATATGCTTCTGGAGAACATGTAATATTTCTTGATAGTGATGATTATATTGAGGATAAAAATGTTCTTTTTAAAATGTATGAAAAGGCAAAAAGCACGCATGCTGATATTGTCTTGGCTACATATTATGAGTTTTCTGATTTAAAAGTTAAGAAATTCAGGTATGATCGGACTAATTTTATCCATGACCTTATTTTTTTAGATGATAGACTTAATAAATTGATGGATAATGATGTATCATTTGCAGTTTGGAATAAAATGTTTAAAGTCGATTTTTTGATAAAAAATAAACTGTTATTTAAAGAGGGTATCTGGTTCGAAGATTTAGAATTTATTTATAGAGCATTTTTTTATGCTAACAAAATTTCTAAAGTTGATGATGTATTATTGGGCTATAGGCAAAGGTTAGGTTCAATAATGAAAACAATAACGCCTAAAATTTTAGATAAAATATTTGTTTTGAATGATTTGTTGATATTTTTGGAAAAGCAAAATCTGTTAAATAGATTTTATGAGAAGTTCAAAATACTTTATATAAGGATGGCATTTTCTGTAATTTATGCTGTAGTAATGAATGAAGGGAAAAATGATGAGAAGCGGACTATCATTAATACAATTTTTAACTCTTCATTTTTTTTAACTATTTTTTCAGAAGAACTGTTGTTTAAGGGGAATTTAACAATAGCCGAGAAAATTTTCTATCATTTAATTAAGTATAAAATAATTAATCGTTATAATATTGTTTATTTGGGCTTCTTGCAAACTAAAAAAAATTGATGAGTAGGTATAGCATACTAGGGAAATTAAAACTTTCAATATTTGTCATAAGGACAAAGTTTGTGTTTAAAAACGCAAGACTAATAAGATTTCCTTTTGATATAAGAGGCAGGGAATTTGTACAGGTTGCTAAAGGATTTACAACGGGTTTTGGATGTAGAATAGAAGCTTGTCCCAAATCTCCAAATATAGCTCTTTCAATTGGAGAAAATTTCCAAATGAACGACTATGTCCATATTACAGCAATGGAAAGTGTTGTAATTGGCAATAATGTACTCTTAGCTAGTAAGGTTTATATTTCAGATTGTTCTCATGGGAGTTATTCAGGAGATGAATCGGATAGTAACCCTAATTCCATTCCAAAGGATAGGGAAATGTTTTCAAAGCCAATAACAATAGAAGATAACGTTTGGATAGGGGAATTTGTTTCTATACTTCCTGGCGTTTCAATTGGTAAAGGAACAATTGTGGGAGCAAATTCTGTCGTATCAAGAAGTTTACCCGCTAATGTAATTGCGGTGGGAACACCCGCCAAGGCGATTAAAAAATTTAATTTTGACACCAATCATTGGGAAAGAATAATATAAAATATGGAAAACATACTAATCACCGGAGGAGCTGGGTTTATAGGCTCCAATTTGGCGTTAAAATTAATTGCAAAGGGATATAAAATCACGGTTCTAGATAATTTATCTCCTCAAATTCATGGTGAGAACCCTGAAATAAGTTCCCCTTTATACATAAGTATTAAAGATAAAACAAGGTTTATTAAGGGGACGGTAACGAGTAAGGAAGATTGGGCTGAGGCATTAAAAGATCAGGATGTAATCGTTCATTATGCAGCTGAAACGGGCACTGGCCAATCTATGTACGAAATTCAAAAATATGTAGATGTAAATGTAAACGGTACTGCAATTATGTTAGATTTACTGGCAAATTCTGAGCATAAAGTTAAAAAAGTAATTATTGCTTCTTCTCGTTCTATTTACGGTGAGGGAAAATATTTGAACGAAAAGGGCGAAAGCATTTATCCAAAACATCGCACCTCTGAAGTGATGGACAAAGGAGATTTTGAAGTTAAGTTCTTAGGCTCCGAAACCTTGAAATTGGTTGCTACAGATGAAGATTCCAAAATTCACCCTTCATCAGTATATGGTATTACCAAGCAAAATCAGGAACAAATGATTATGACAGTTTGCCCAACCATTGGTATTTCACCAGTGGCTTTTCGTTATCAAAACGTCTATGGGCCAGGCCAATCATTGAAAAACCCTTATACAGGCATCCTGTCTATTTTCTCTACGCAAATCAAAAATGGCAATGGCATTAATATTTTTGAGGATGGAAAAGAAACACGTGATTTTGTTTATATAGATGATGTTGTTGATGCTACTATTTTAGGGATAGAAAAGGAAGAGGCAAATGGAGAAGTTTTTAATGTTGGAACAGGTGTGGCAACTGATGTAATAACGGTTGCCAACGGTTTGATTAAATATTACGGGCAAGAAGTTTCGCTAAGCATAAGCGGAAATTACCGGTTAGGCGATATCCGCCACAATTATGCCGATTTAACTAAAATCAAGTCAAAGTTAGGATTTGAGCCGAAATTTTCTTTTGATCAAGGTTTGGAAGAATTTACCAAATGGGTAAACACGCAAGAGGTAGAAAAGGATAACTATCAAAAATCCATTGATGAAATGAAGGCAAAAGGACTGTACAAGTAATATGAGTTTTTTCAAAAATAAATCTATCTTAATATTATCCGTCAAGTTTTTCAATTATGAAAATTTAATTAAGGATGAGCTATCATTGATGGGGGCAAAAGTTGATTTATTTGATGAGCGACCGTCAAATTCATTCTACAGCAAAGCTGTTATTAGATTAAAAAAAAGCTTTTATCAGCGGAAAATCGACCAATATTATCGTGATATTATAAGAAAAGTAAAGGTTAATAAATACGATTTTTTTCTTTTAATTAAAGGAGAGGTAGTCCCCATTTTTTTTCTAGAATTTCTTAAATCAAATAATCCAGGACTAGTATTTATTTACTATACATACGATTCTTTTAAAAATAATCCTAACGGGTTAAATATTTTAAGTCATTTCGAGAGAAAGTTTACATTTGATAGAATGGATGCTGTTGAGCATGGTTTGAGTTTCAGACCGCTATTTTTCGCATCTGATTATGCCGATGTAAAGGGCAATAATGATTTATTAGATTACGATATAGCATTTATAGGCACAGCTCATTCTGATAGATATACTTTATCTCAGGCAATTGAAAAATTAGTTAAAAGTATTGGATTGAAAATGTTTAATTTTTACTACTCTCCAAGTAAAATACTTTTTTATTTCAGAAAGCTAACAGATAAGAATTTTCGAAAATTTGATCGAGAAAAGATTTCATTTGGGAGCCTATCTCATAAACAGATTATCGCAGTATATAGAAAATCAAAGGCCATTCTTGACATCAATCACCCTGGTCAAAATGGTTTAACAATGCGTACGTTTGAAACTTTAGGTATGGGTAAAAAGTTGATTACAACAAATAAGGATATTAAGAATTATCCATTTTTTAGCAGTAACAATATTTTAATCATAGATAGAGATATTCCCAACTTACATATCGAATTCTTCAAAAATGACTTCGAAAAAATTGATCAGGAAATTTATTTTTTAATGTCTTTGAGAGGTTGGTTAAAAGAGCTTTTTGAACAAGAATCTAACATCTGGAAGCTATGACAAGTGTTATCCTAACTGGCGCTTCAGGATTCTTAGGGAATTATATACATCAGGAGTTAGCTAAGACACATGAAGTAATTACAATTTCCAGAGTAAATGCTGATATTAATACAAATTTAGCATTTCAGATCCCACAACTTCCACAAGCCGATATAGTAGTACATTGTGCTGGAAAAGCACACTCAGTTCCTAAAACGGAAATGGAGAAACAAACCTTTTTCGATGTTAACGTAACTGGTACGGCTAACCTACTTAAAGGCATAGAAACTAATGGTTTACTTCCTACAGCATTTGTATTTATAAGTACAGTGGCAGTTTATGGATGTGATTCTGGGGTAATGATTAATGAACAACATCCTTTAAATGCAACTGATCCTTATGGACAGAGTAAAATCCAAGCTGAGCACCTTGTTGAAAGCTGGTGTTTTAAAAATGGTGTTATTTGTGCAATTTTAAGACTGCCCCTTTTAGTTGGAAACAATGCTCCCGGGAATCTTGGTTCAATGATAAACGGAATAAAGAAAGGATTTTACTTTAATATAGCTGGTGGAAAGGCAAAAAAAAGTATGGTGATGGCATTAGATGTAGCTAAGTTAATTCCAATTGTAACAAAAATTGGTGGGGTTTACAATCTTACTGACGGATATCATCCATCATTTGATGAACTTTCTAAAAACATAGCCGAGCAATTTCATAGAAAAAAACCGCTAAATATGCCATTGTGGCTTGCCAAAATATTGGCAAGCGTTGGTAATTTGTTAGGCAACAAAGTACCAATTAACACTTCGAAGTTAAATAAGATCACATCAGATTTAACTTTTGATGATTTTAAGGCAAGAAAGGAACTAAATTGGAGTCCTAGTTCGGTTATCAAATCATTTAAGGCTAATTAATTTATGAACACTATAATTTTAAAATTTAAACTCGAACTCAAATAATTCTATCTTTGTCTCCTTAATTTTTGGCATGTCTATAATTTCAATAGCGGTTTTATTGCTTTCTTTATTCGCACTTGAACTGATTTACTTCAAACTCGCCGATTACTTTAATATCATCGACAAGCCAAATGCCCGAAGTTCCCATACCTCTGTAACACTAAGGGGCGGTGGGATAATTTTCTGTCTGGCTGCAATTATCTTTTTCTTTTTTTTTGGATTTCAATATGTCTATTTTATCCTTGGCCTGGTGCTGATTTCCTTTATCAGCTTTTTGGACGATATTTTAACCTTAAACAATAAAATCAGATTAAGTGTTCATTTTATTTCGGTGATGCTGATGTTCTACCAGTGGCAATTGTTTAGTTTGCCATGGTTTTGGATTCCTATTGCAGTAATCTTGGTAATCGGTACCATTAATGCTTACAATTTTATGGATGGAATAAATGGCATTACAGGTAGTTATAGCCTCCTTGCCATTATTACACTTTATTACATAAACAAATATATATATGCTTTTACTTCACCTGCTTTATTAATTACCATTGCACTTTCACTATTGGTATTCAATTTTTTTAATTTCAGAAAGAAAGCGAAATGTTTTGCCGGCGATGTTGGAAGTGTTGGTATAGCCTTCATTATTGTTTTCTTCATAGGTCAGTTAATTTTGGCTACTCATAACTTTAATTACATTTTGCTTTTACTTTTTTATGGTATAGATGCAGTAAGTACTATTTTATTTAGAGTAATCAGGAAAGAAAACATCTTTGAAGCACATAGAAGCCATTTTTATCAATTTCTTTCTAACGAAAAAAAGACTCCCCATTTAATTGTAGCAACAATTTATCTTTTGGTGCAATTGATTATAAATATAATTCTTGTTTCTGTTGTTAGCGAAAATATATTTTCGGCACTGTTATTGTGTTTGTTTTGCGTAGTTATGTTTATGGCTGTAAGGTTTAAAATGGAAGGTAAACAACGATTGCTTAAAACCCAGGTTGTTTAATTTGTTTAAAACAGGCATCCATTAATAAACGATGATCAACATTCAGTTTGAGAAAAGGATTTGAATCCTGTTGATCTAAAATAATGATTATCGAATGTAGCGTTTAAGAACAATTTAACGTTATGTATGAAAGATAATAAATAAAATTTAATGTGGATTCGTGGTTACACGATACTGAATAGTTTTTAGTTCAGTTTTATTTACATTAAGCGCATTGTTAAACTGTATATTTTTTATACTAAGCCTATTGAATTTTGTTTACACAGATTAATATAGTACCACGCTGGATCATCTTTTTGCTCGATACTAGCATCTGTACCTTTTCTATGGTATTTGCCTATAGTTTAAAATACAATTTAGACCTTACGGCAGTAAATGTATTCGAACTTTCCAGAAACCTGTTAATTTTTGCTGCCATTAATATTGGCGTTTTTTTTGCCGTTAAAACTTATGCAGGAATTATCAGATATACCAGCGTTCAGGATTCTTTCAGGATATTGTTCTCCATATCTCTCTCAAATGGAATATTTCTATTTATCAACCTTATTTATATTGCCTTTTTTAAAGGATTTTTGATTCCCAATACGGTACTTATTACGGCTGGTTTAACGAGCTTTTTATTCCTTATTACCTATAGAGTACTGATTAAATATTTTTTCCTTTATGTTAAAAATCTAAAACTGGATAAAAGGAAAGTGATTATTTACGGTGCAGGCGAGGCAGGATTGGCAACTAAAAGGACTTTTGATCATGATCCAAGTGTGAATAAAAATATTGTAGCATTTGTAGATGACGATGAAAGAAAAATTGGTAAAACAATCGACGGTGTAAAAATTCTGGACGCTTCTAAATTGTCGGTGTTGATTGAGAAGCATGAATTAGATGAGATTATTTTTGCTTCCTATGCCATTCCTGATGAAAGGAAAAATCATGTAATTGATTTATGTTTAGAGAACGACATTAAAGTCCTGAATATTCCTCCACGTGATGTATGGACAAACGGACAGTTAAAAACAGCACAGATACAGAAATTAAATATTGAAGATCTGCTTAACCGTAAGCCTATAAAAATCGACATTGATGGCTTGGGTAATATGCTTAATAATAAACGCATATTGATTACAGGAGCTGCAGGCTCAATAGGGAGCGAAATTGTTCGTCAGCTTACAAAATTCGATGTTGGTTTAATCATTCTTTGCGATCAGGCAGAGTCGGCCTTACATGAGCTTTATCTTGAGCTGGAGGAAAACAATACCAATAAAAACTTTCACGCTTTTATAGGCGATGTCCGTGATCAACAGCGTATGGAGGTGTTATTCAGTACCTATAAACCACATTATGTTTATCATGCTGCGGCTTATAAACATGTGCCTTTAATGGAAGATAACCCGGCAGAAGCAATCAAAGCCAATGTTTTGGGTACTAAAACAATCGCTGATAAGTCTGTTAAATACGGCGTGCAGAAATTTGTAATGATTTCTACTGATAAAGCTGTAAATCCTACCAATATCATGGGCGCATCTAAACGAATTGCCGAGATTTACGTGCAATCGTTAAATAATTCGCTTCACCAGGATAACTTTATATTTAGTAACGGATTAAGTTATATCAATAGTCTTAAAGTTAAACCAATTACTAAATTTATTACCACCCGCTTTGGTAACGTGCTTGGTTCAAACGGATCTGTTATTCCGAGATTTGAGCAGCAGATCAAAAAGGGAGGCCCCATTACGGTAACCCATCCGGAAATTACACGCTATTTTATGACTATACCAGAGGCTTGCCGTTTGGTTTTAGAAGCCGGATGTATGGGTAAGGGAGGTGAGATTTTTATCTTCGATATGGGTAAATCGGTTAAAATCGTAGAACTGGCCAAAAAAATGATTCGTTTAGCTGGTCTTGAACCTAATGTTGATGTAAAAATCGAATATACAGGATTGCGACCTGGTGAAAAACTTTATGAGGAATTGTTAAATGATGCAGAAAACACCATGCCTACCCATCATGAAAAAATAATGATTGGAAAAGTTAGGGAATACGTGTTCTCTGATATACAAAGGCAGATATATGAGTTGATTTCATCAGCAACATCTGATGATGATTGGCAGGTAGTAATGAATATGAAAAAATTAGTTCCTGAATTTATAAGTAAAAATTCGATATTTGAAGAACTTGATAAAGTTTTAAAAGATTAACTATTGATGAAAAAAATACTTTTAATGGCCGTGATGGCCATTTTTTCTTTGAAGGTTTCTGCACAGGAAGCTACCCCGAATGTAAATATTCCCTATGATTATCAATTTTATCAAAAGCTGAACCCGGCGGTTTATGATCAACAGAATAAATTCCATTCAGCTATAAAAGGTTTTTACAGTGATGCCAGTGCATTGCAGTTGCGTTATGATTCGTTAATGAACGCAGGTACAGATAGCTTAAACAAAAGAAGCTGGGTGCACCGTAAATTGTTTCAGGAACATCTTCTCAATTTTAAAAATGAAGACTATCATATTTATGCTGATTTTCTTCCCGACTTGCAGATCGGTCGAGATTTTTCAGGTTCACGTTCAACATGGATGAATACCAGGGGTTTTCAGGTAGGCGGAGAAGTAGGCAAGCAGTTTTCATTTTATTTAAACGGATATGAAAATCAGGGTAAGTTTGTTGATTATGTGAATCGCTTTATTGTAAATAACCAGGTTGTGCCGGGTCAAGGCTATGGAAAATTAGGAACTGATAAACAAGACTGGTCGTACGTTACTGCTTTGCTATCCTACACACCGAGTAAATACCTTAATTTTGGATTGGGCTACGACAAAAATTTTATAGGCGATGGTTACCGCTCGATGTTGCTCTCTGATGTTTCTTCCAACTATTCGTTTTTCAGGGTTCGTGCTACGCTAGGCAGTGTTCAATATCAAACCATTTTTGCTTATATGTTAGACCCGGGTGCTCCAAGGCTATCTAGCGATAGGACAACAGGAGACAGGGGAAAGTGGATGGCCGCCCATTATGTAGACTGGAACGCAACCAAAAGATTTTCTGTTGGTTTTTTTCAGGCCGTAACCTGGGCCGATGCACAAGAGGGTGCTAAACGTGGATTTGATTTTAATTATATTCACCCCTTTATATTTTTGCGGCCAATAGAAAGTACGAATACTACTTCGCCTGATAAAATGCGGTTAGGACTTAACCTGAAATATGAACTATTGAAAAAAACTGCATTGTACGGACAATTTATGCTGGAAGAATTTACGGCCAAAGAGTTTTTTGCCGGAAAAGGCTATTGGGCAAATAAGTACGCTATTCAACTTGGTGTTAGGGGTTCGGACCTTTTTAAAGTGACTAACCTAAATTATTTGGCCGAGTTTAATAGTGCAAGGCCCTATACTTATTCTCACTTTGATCGTCTTTCTAACTATGCCAACTATAATCAATCACTAGCACATCCACTTGGAGGCAACTTTAGAGAGTTTTTAGGTTTATTAAATTATAGCTATAAAAGATTTGATGTTCAAGGCGAGGCATCTTATGCAAGGTATGGCTTAGATCCTGCTGGTATGAACTACGGGGGAGACATATTTAAAAGCTACGATACCCGTTCTGTTCAATATGGAAGCCATATTGGTCAGGGAATCGGTACTAATCTTTATTATTTGAAGGGGCAGGTAGCTTACCTCATTAATCCAAAATATAACTTAAGATTAGAGGTTGCCGGTACCTATCGAAAAGAAAGTAATGAATTAGGCATAAATAAAGCCAGTTTGTTAACCATTGGTATAAGAAGTTCTTTTAGGAATATATATCACGATTTTTAGATTTATTACTGTGTAATAATAGTACAAAAAAGGGAGACTGGTTTAGTTGGAGATTTTCCTAAAATAAGGAAAGAATTTCTACAATCTGGTTCTTTTCAAATAATGAAGGAACCCAGGTATAAATAATTAACTTAAGGTATCTACTGAATATAAATACTAATCTACTTTTGAAAAGCTGTAAGCTATATTTTTTGGTTAGACAAAATATAAAGGCCATTTTGTGAAAAAAATGATAAACGTAATGATTTTATATATTTCCCGTCTACACAAACCATTTATTTTTGGAGTAATTGATTAACAATTTAACAATACTAAATCCCAAAGGTTTTTTGCATATTTTAATCAAATTCTTATTATTACTCTTTTATGTTTAACATTTTTGGTAAAAAAAATAAAGTTACGGACATCGCCTGGCTTGGTATAGATATACATTCGCATATTTTACCTGGAATTGATGATGGTTCACCTGATATACAAACTTCTTTACAATTTGTAAAATCACTTAATGCGTTAGGTTTTAATCACTTAATTGCTACTCCCCATGTTTTTAAAGAGCTATATCCTAATACCTCAGAAAGTATATCACTTGCTAAAGAAAAGCTAAAGGATGCAATGGATAAAGCCAATATTTCAATAAAACTGGAGGCGGGTGCAGAATATATGATTGATCAGGATTTTACACTAAATGAGAAACTCTGCCCTTTAGATGGGAAAAATTTGCTGGTAGAAATGTCATATTTAACAGAAAGCCCTGGTATTAGTCAAACAATATTTGATATAGAGATCAAGGGCTTTAAGCCAGTATTGGCTCATCCTGAGCGTTACACCTTTTATTTTAAAGACCTAACCCGTTTAAAGCGATTCAAAGAAAAAGGTTGCTTAATGCAATTAAATCTGTTATCTGTATTAGGATATTATGGCAAAGATGTAAAACAACTGGCAGACAAACTATTAAAAGAAAGAATGTACGATTTTGCTGGTACCGACCTTCACCACAATAAACATTTGGCAACACTAACTGAAGCGGTTCAATCAGGTCGATTGTACGAGTTGATTGGTAAATACGAATTCAAAAATCAAGAAGTGTTTGGGGGTAATTAATTTGACTGTTAAGTTAAACCTGAATTACAAGCTCATTTTTAGACAAAATTCTAATTTTTAGATATTACAATTAAATGATTAAGTTTGCAAGCTATTTAATCCTGTTGGATGGTATTCCCATATGAAAAAACAAACTAATGTGAATAAAAGGAGGAGGCTGTTTCCTCTTCTTTTCGTACTGGCATTTTTTACTTCTTGTGTCAGCAATAAAAAGATAGCCTATTTTCAAGATATACAGACGGTTAAACAAGCTAATCTGGATAGTTCAGCAAAGTATGTTGAGCCAAAAATACAAAACGATGATATTTTAACCGTAAATATTTTCACTTTGGACCCGGAAAGTGGGGCTATTGTTAATCAGGCACCTGCAACCGGAGCACTGAATAGTACATCAACTGCTGCAACAACCGGTTATCTGGTTGATAAAAACGGGGAAATCGAATTGGTGCTGCTTGGACGAATTAAAGTTGCCGGGTTAACAACATTTGAGGCAAGAGAGCTAATTAGTGGAAAAGTTAGGGGAATTTACAATAAAGCGAGTGTGGAAGTCCGATTCGCTAATTTTAAGGTTTCGGTATTTGGTGAGGTAAATTCCCCCTCAACATATACTTTCCCTAATGAAAAAACGACTATATTAGATGCTTTGAGCAGGGCTGGTGACCTTACAATTTTCGGCAAGAGAGATAATATTTTAATCGTAAGAGATAATGATGGTAAAAAGGAATTTGGAAGAGTAAATTTAAACTCTACAACAATATTTAGAAGCCCCTTTTATTACCTGAAACAAAATGATGCCATTTACATTGAGCCAAATAAGGCCAGGGTATCGGCTAATAATGCTAGTCAGGTACAAACAATTAGTATAATTTCTTCTGTTCTATCTGTATTGGTATTGGCAATTTCTCTTTTCAAATAACTCTTAACTTACCATTTACTATATGCAAGAATCTCTTGACCTTCAAAATAAAAGCTTTGAGACAGAAGAAGAAGGAATTGATTTAAAAAAAATTCTAAACCGTTTCCTCGAAAAATGGCCGTGGTTTGTATTGAGTGTTTCTGTTTGCCTATTAATATCTTATATTTATTATAATTATACTCCCCCTGTTTATCAGGTAAGTGCCCGTATTTTAGTTTCTAATGGTGAGAATAAAAGCGGCGGCGGAGATGGATTAATGGATCTTGGGGGCTTGTTAGGATCTAAGAACTCTGTTGATAACGAGATCGAAATTTTAAAAACCCGTTATTTAATGACTAAGGTTGTTGAAGAGTTGAAATTGAACATCGTTTACAGTCAAAGAGTCGGGCTTAAAAATATGGAGCTTTATCAGGCTCCTTTTCAATTGGAGATTATTAAGGGCTTAGATACCATTGGCTATAGTAGAGTCGAAGTTACCAAATTAAATGCTGATGTTGTAAAATTAAAAATTGATGGTAAGGTTAGTAACGTACGCTTTAACCAGCCTTTTCAATTAAAAGGCATCGGTACGGTAAAAGTAGTTAGAAATCCAAATGTAATATTTAACGAAAAGCCTTATATATGCACCATTATTTCAGTTGACAATAAGGCTGGACAGCTTTTGGGCCAGTTATCTATAGCATTGGTAAACAATAAGGTAAGTATTATTGAACTCGGACTTGCTTATCCTGATCCAAGAAAGGGAGAAGACATTTTAAATGCACTTATTAAACAATATATTAAAGCAAATTTAGAAGATAAAAATGCAATTGCTGATAGTACAACTAAATTTATTAAGGGCAGATTGAGTTTAATTGCTGGAGAACTTGGTGATGTGGAAACTGATGTCGAAAATTTTAAACAGCGAAACAAGCTTGCTGATATGAGTGCCCAAAGTAAGCAACTGGTTGAAAATACAAATACATTTGTTGATGACCTATCTAAAACGGAAACACAAATAAGTAACCTCACTCAATTGGAGTCTTATTTGAGCAATGAGAACAATAAAAGAATTCTCCCGAGTAGTATAGATATGTCTGGTGATGTTGTTTTTTCTTCAACAATTTCTAAGTACAATTCTTTACTTGTTCAACGAGACAAACAGTTATTGAGTGTTACAGAAACCAGTCCGTTTATACAAAATCTTGATCAACAAATTTCGAATCTGCGTAAAGATTTATTAGAGAGTGTAAAAATCAGTAAAAGTAGCTATCTGATCACCAGAAATAAGCTCAGAAATCAAATAGCTACATTAGAGAGTAAGGTGAACGATGTTCCTAAAATCGAAAAAGATTACTTAAGGCTAGCTCGAAACAAGCAAATTAAAGAAGAATTATATATTTTTTTAATGCAAAAGGCAGAGGAAACTGCTATTTCTAAAACAGCCAATATCTCTATTGCTAAAACTATAGATCCGCCCAAAACCAATGGCATGCCCGTTAGCCCAAAAAGAAATAACATTTATTTAGGGGGGCTTTTTACCGGATTGATTATCCCAATGGGATTAATTTTATTAATTAACATTTTAAATACATCCGTATCAACAAAAGAGGACATTAGAAATGTAACCCAGGTGCCAATAATCGGCGAAATAAGCCATAACATGGAAGACGACAACTTAATTGTAGCAAATAAAAGCAGGTCTGCCATTTCCGAACAGTTCAGGGCTTTACGAACAAACCTATCCTTTTACCTTAGAAATACAGATCAAAAGGTTATTTTATTAACTTCAAGTATGTCTGGGGAAGGTAAATCATTTACGGCAATAAACCTGGGTAATATTTTAGCATTGGCAGGGAAAAAAGTACTGCTAATGGAATTGGATCTACGTAAACCTGGCTTGTCAGCAAAGCTTGGCGTTTCAAACGAAATTGGGTTTAGTAACTATACCATAAACGAAAATTTAACTGTAAAAGATATTGTAAGGCCGTTAAATATCAATAAGAATATTTTTATTATATCATCCGGGCCTCTGCCTCCTAATCCCGCAGAAACGCTGATGAGTGAGCGGATGCCTGATTTAGTTAATGCCCTGAAGCAAGAATTTGACTATATCATTATGGATGCCCCTCCTATAGGAGTTATTGCTGATGCGCAGTTGCTGGCGAATTATGCTGATGTTACACTTTACCTGGTTCGTCAGAAAGTAACCCAAAAAGCACAGCTGAGCATTGTTGAAGATTTGCATCAAAGTAAAAAAATGAAAAACATTGGGTTAGTTATTAATGATATTAGCAATAAGTATTACGGCTATGGCTATGGATATGGGACCTATGGTGAAGAAACGAAACCAGGCCTATTTAAAAAAGTAAGTAAAATATTCAGTTAATATTTAATAAACTACATACAAATAATAATGAAAAGATTAAAGGGACTGGATTCAATTAGATTTATTTGCGCAATTTATGTGCTTTTAGGGCATTTCGGGATCCCGTTTATTCCGAATTTAATGAAAAACCCAAATATTGATGGTTTGTTGCTAAATTTGATTAAAATTTTTTCCCTAACCTTCAATGGTCCCGCTGCAGTAATTGTATTCTTTATTATTAGCGGGTTTTGTATAAATTATCCTTATCTGCAGGAAAAAAAAATCGATTTGTTACCTTATTACTCCCGAAGATTATTAAGAATAGGCATACCTGCAATAGTTGCTGCAATGATCTGTTATAAGTTTAATACGCTAGGCAAATTTCCGGACTATGGCATTTTTTGGAGTATAATATGTGAGGTCATTTATTATTTAATTTTCCCCATTTTATTTTATATCAGAAAAAGAATAAAATGGCAGTATATCGTTATAGCTGCCTATATTATTTGTTTTACTACCTTGCTTTTAAATCCAGGTTTACTAATCGCTAAATCCAATGATTATACGGCAATGGGGTTTTTTACATGGGTAATAGGTTTGCCTTGTTGGTTACTGGGTTGTTGGCTTTCGGAGAATTATCATCGTTTTACAAGGCCTACTGTCACTAAAATTTGGGTACTTCGGTTTTGCATGGTAATAGGCGTTTTACTTTTAAAGCTAATTAAGTTTCACGTGCCAACGGTATTTGCGAGTAATTGCTACACGTTAAATGTTTTTGCTATTCCAGCCACGATGTGGTTAGCTTATGAGATTATGTATTTTGAGCATGCAAATCCTTCTTCATGGTTAGAGAAGGGGGGGAAATGGAGTTACTCCCTGTACATCATTCACCCTGCAACAATAGGGTTTTTTATGTATTATAAAATAGGTGATTTAACTAATATGCAACTGCCAATTTTAGCCTGCTCACTGCTTTTTGCATACGCTTTTTACCTGGTTATAGAAAAGCCCTCACATAAATTTTCTTCTTTTGTAAGCAAAAAATTACGCACCAGGAGTAAATTGGTGCTACAGAATTAATATTATTTTTTTAAAAAAAACATTAACAAAATGGCTAAAGTAGCATTAGTTACAGGTATTACAGGACAGGATGGTGCCTACCTTGCAGAACTTTTATTAGAAAAAGGATATACCGTTCACGGGATTAAACGACGTAGTTCTTTATTTAACACAGATAGAATTGATCATTTATATCAGGATCCTCATGAAAAAGATGTTAGGTTTAAGCTTCATTATGGTGATTTAAGTGATAGTACAAACCTGATTCGCATTATTCAGGAAGTTCAGCCAGATGAAATTTATAATCTTGGAGCCATGAGCCATGTTAAGGTTAGTTTTGACACTCCTGAATACACGGCCAACGCAGATGGTATTGGTACTTTAAGGTTATTAGAAGCAATCCGTATACTGGGTTTAACTAAAAAAACAAAAATTTATCAGGCCAGTACTTCCGAATTATATGGTTTGGTGCAAGCGGTACCTCAATCAGAAACCACTCCATTTTACCCCCGCTCACCTTATGCTGTAGCAAAAATGTACGCCTATTGGATTACAGTAAATTACCGGGAAGCCTATGGGATGTTTGCTTGTAATGGCATATTATTTAACCATGAAAGCCCGTTACGTGGTGAAACCTTTGTAACACGTAAAATTACCCGTGCAGTAGCTAAGATAGCCCAGGGTATGCAGAGTAAACTGTACTTAGGTAATTTAGATGCTGAACGCGATTGGGGGCATGCAAAGGATTATGTTGAGGCCATGTGGAGAATATTACAACAAGACACTGCCGAAGATTTCGTGATTGCAACCGGAGTAACTACACGTGTAAGAGAATTTGTACGTTTGGCTTTTGCTGAAGTAGGAATTGTTGTAGAATTTAAAGGAGATGGCGCAGAAGAAAAGGGCTATGTCGTTTCTTGTTTAAATCCGGACTATCAAATTGTTGAAGGTACTGAAGTCATAGCGGTTGATCCTGCTTATTTCCGTCCTACCGAAGTAGATTTATTGATTGGCGATCCAACGAAATCTAAAACCAAGTTGGGGTGGGAACCAAAATATGACCTTGCAGCCCTGGTAAAAGAAATGGTAGCAGCTGATGTTGAGCTTTTTAAAAAAGAATCAATATTGAAAGGCCATGGCTATCATGTAAAAAATCAATACGAATAGATAAGTATTTAATTCAATGTCAGGTGCTAAGCATAGTAGTCTTTTAAAGTGGATAAAGTTAATTTCTATAACTGGTGGGGCGCAGGCAATAGTACAACTTACTAGTTTACTCTGTGGTTTGCTGATCATCAGGCTGTTGCCTACTAAGGAATATGCGCTTTATACATTAGCCAATACGATGCTTGGAACAATGTCATTATTATCAGATGGAGGTATTTCTACAGGTGTAATGGCACTTGGAGGAAAGGTATGGGAGGATAAAAAAAAACTCGGAATTGTTTTGTCAACAGGTTTGCACCTGAGAAAAAAGTTTGCGTTGTTCAGCTTAATTGTTGCAGTTCCTATTTTGGCCTATTTGCTGTTACATCATGGTGCAAGTATTTTAGCTACGGTATTAATCATTACCGCATTAATACCGGCTTTTTATGCCGCCTTATCTGATTCATTACTGGAGATTATTCTAAAATTGCACCAGGATATCAGACCCCTGCAAGAAAATCAAATTAAAGTAAGCGTACTTCGTTTAACAATTAGTGCGCTAACTGTATTTTTATTCCCGTTTACATTTATAGCCATCTGGGCTGCAGGGATACCAAGAATTTTGGGCAATATAAAATTGAGAAAGATTGCAGATAAATTTACCGACACCAGCAATGAAATTGACTTAGGCGTTCAAAAAGAGATTTTTAAGATTGTTAAAGGAATATTGCCTGGCGCAATTTACTATTGCCTTGCCGGCCAGTTAACCGTGTGGTTGATTTCTATTTTCGGAAATACAGCTAATATTGCACAAGTTGGCGCTTTAGGCAGATTATCGATGCTTCTTGGAGTGATATCAACCGTGTTTTCGATCCTTATTGTACCCAGGTTTGCGAGAACCAAAGAGTTTGGTAAGGCTTTGCTTAAACGGTACTTGTTTATTTTGGCAACTATGCTTGTCATTTTATCAGGAATAACCTTTATTGTCATGTTATTTCCTTCCCAGTTATTATGGATATTAGGAAACAAGTATGCAAATCTGGAAAAAGAATTAGTGTATGTTATGATTGGTTCTTGTGCGAATGTTTTAATGGGGCTGGCATTATCACTTTACACCAGCAGAGGATGGGTTATTAACCCTGTTTACGCAATCATATTAAGTGTTTTACCAATTATTTCCGGGATATTTATTTTTGATTTAACGAAAATTTCAGGGGTACTTAAATTAAATATTTTTATAGCTGTTTCTGAATTTATGATACATTTTGTTTTTGGTTTCTTTAAAACATGGTCTGATGAAAAAGAATAAAAAAAATAAAATCTATTGCATTGGCGATAGCCATGTTTCTGTTTTTGCAGGAGAAGACTGGCTGGTTCCAATTGTGCCCGAACAAAGAAAATCTTTGGTGAATCATTTTGAGATATTCAGGTTAGGGCCGGTAACAGCGTATAATTTTTGTGAGGAAACCAGTTCTACAAACGCAAAGCAATTGTTTGAAAAGATTATAAATACAATTCCTGTAAATTCCTGGATCGTAGTTAGTGCTGGTGAAATTGATTGCAGAGTTCATTTGATTAAACAAGCTATCAGGCAAAACAAAAGCTTTGAACAAATATGTGGTATTTTAGCAGATAAGTTTATTGACTATCTGGCGACTATTAAAAATAGGGGCTATAATATTTGCCTGCTGTTGCCGCCTCCAACAAAATTTAAAGAAGAGGATACAGTAGAGTACCCGACCTTTGGAAGTGAAACAGAACGTAATGAAATAACGAAGTGCTTAATTCAGGCATATATAGCAAAATGCGAGCAGTATGAAATACCTACAATCGGTGTTTTAAACGATACTGTAACTGAAGATAATAAAACAATTAGAAAATATTTGTGGGATGGAATTCATTACTCCAGAATTGTTTTACCCCAGTTAATATTGCAGTTAAGGGAAATTACAGGATATAGTCTGAGATATCCCTTAATGTGGCTGATAAAACACGAGATGAGGGCGGTAAAACGCTTTTTAACAAAATTTATATGATAAAGAAATTCTTATCAGATGTATTTTTCTCAGTGTTAATGCATATTAAGTATTATAAATACTTGTCTGGCTTTAACGTTATCATAAGAAAATCCTCAGTTTTGGGGCAAAAGATTCTTATTGATGCTAAAGTGCATTTATATAATTCTATCATTCATGATAATATTAACATTTATAATGTTTTTGTTGTAGAAGGTGGTGAGAAAGTAATGGAGCCGTAATTGGGGCAGGCAGTGTGGTAACTAAAAATATTCCAGCGTATGCCATTGCCGGAGGAGTACCCTGTAAAGTTATAAAATATAGGCATAACGATATTGTTATGCAAAAATTGATTGATTTGAGTTGGTGGGATAATGATGAGGATTGGATCAGAATAAACATTAAAAAATTTCAGGTTACAATATCTGAAGATATTAACATATAAATTAGATATGAAAAAATTACTTGTTACCGGATCATCAGGTCTTATCGGCTCAGAGGTATGCGTACATTTTGCTGCTGCCGGATGGGAAATCCATGGCTTGGATAATAATCAAAGGGCGGTGTTTTTTGGTCCACAGGGTGATACGCGATGGAACCAAAGCAGATTGGCTGAACAATTGGGGCAACTATTTATTCACCATGAATTGGATCTTCGCGATCGTTCCGGAATTTTAAATTTATTAAAGGAATTAAAACCTGATGCAATTGTTCATACTGCTGCCCAGCCTTCTCATGATAGGGCTGCTGCTATTCCTTTTGATGATTTTGATACCAATGCAGTAGGTACTTTAAATTTATTAGAAGCCGTTCGGCAGGCTTGTCCGGAATCTCCTTTTGTGCACATGTCTACAAATAAGGTTTATGGAGATAGGCCAAATACAATTGATTTGGTAGAATTAGAAACCAGGTGGGATTATGCCGATCCGAACTATGCTAATGGTATTAAAGAAAGCTTTTCGATAGACCAGTCTAAGCACTCTTTATTTGGTGCGTCTAAAGTAGCTGCAGATGTAATGGTTCAGGAATATGGCCGTTATTTCAATATACCTACCTGTTGTTTACGTGGAGGTTGCTTAACAGGGCCTAACCACTCGGGGGTAGAACTTCATGGTTTTTTAAGCTATTTGGTAAAGTGCAACTTAGAAGGGCGTGAATACAAAGTGTTTGGCTATAAAGGAAAACAAGTAAGGGATAATATACATTCTCACGATGTTGCCAGCTTTATTGAGGCATTTATCAACAAACCAAGAATTGCTGAGGTGTATAACATTGGTGGAGGAAGAGATAATTCCTGTTCAATTTGGGAAGCTTTTAAAATTGCAGAGAAATTTACGGGTAAGCAACAGGTTTATACTTACGTGGATGAAAATCGTATTGGTGATCATATCTGTTACATTTCTGATTTGTCAAAAATGAGAGCGCACTATCCGAACTGGAATATTACAGTTTCATTAGAAGAAACCATCAGGCAGATTGCTGAGGCTACAAAAGCCAGACTTGCTTAAAAATAAAACAATGAAATTAATTTCTTTTCAACAATACTCGCTATATGATACTGGCGGCGGAAGCAGAATTCTAAGAAGGTTATACCTGAATAGAGAGAAACAGATTATTTCAATTGGTGTAAAGCAAAACAATAGTAAAACCAGCGTTGGCGATATTACCGAAGAAATTATCACGGCTAGCCCGGTACATAAAAAGTGGATGCGTTCTTTTATCCGCGACATTGCTACCTGGTGTAGAGAAAGCCTTTTGCTCAATAACTGTTTAAATAAAATCAGAAAGAAAGTTAAAGGTATAAATGCCGATATTCTGCATGTTGTTGACCATGGGAAATATTCTATGGCGTTTTTATCCTCTTTTAATAGTAATCACAAAATCTGGGTATCTTACCATGATCACTTTTTAACTGCCGGAGGAACGCAGGCTATATCGGAGAAACTCTGGAATATTGCAGACCGAAGATTAGTAATCTCTAATGAAATGGGTCTGGAGTATCAAAGGCTATTTGGACCCAGAGCATTTGAAGTGATAACTGATGGTGTTGCAGCATCTGAGGTTTCCATTGTTCGCGAAATTAATGATAATGATATCATCAATGTCTATTTTGCAGGTTTACTCCATATCAGTTATCTTCCGTTATTTAAAGTTTTTTCGGAGGCACTAAATGACCTTTCCGATCAATATAAATTTAAATTAACCCTTAGGGGAACACAGGATGTTGATTTTTTAAACAATAAAAAATTTACTGTCGAGTATCTGCCGGTAACAATGGACTCTGAGTTACTTAAAAAGGAATTGGACGAAGCAGATATACTATACTTACCGATTAAGTTTACGGTTCCTGAATTTTATAAATATAGCTTATCTACCAAAATGGTAGGTTACCTTGGCGGTTCGGGCTCCATATTATATCATGGCCCTTTTGATAGTGCAGCTTGTAACTTATTAAAAGAAAATGGAGCTGCTGTATCTTGCACTACATTGGAGAAAGACGATATGATTGAATCAATAAAGGAATTAATCGTAAACGGTAAAGAAAAATCAGTAAATGCGAAGGCCTTAATAGAGAAAATGTTTCTCTTAAATGATATTCAGCAGAAATTTTGGCAATTATAAATTTTTCATAATCGCAAGAAATTTTATTTTACTAATGGAAATATTAAAATCTTTTTTTTCGGACCTCAAACTCTGGATTTGCAATTTTATAATCGCTTATATTCCTTCGCATGGCATCAGGTTGTTTTACTATAAATACGTGATGAAATTTAAGATAGGTAAAAATGCCAGCATTCATTTAGGCTGCAGATTTAATACTTCAGGCTTATTTTCGATGGGTGCAAATAGTACAATAAACCAATATTGCCACATGGATAACCGGGGCGGTATTTACATTGGCAGCAACGTTTCTATTTCTGCACAGGTAAGTATTGTTACAGCAGATCATGACTTTGAAGACGAGATGTGCATAGCCCGAAAAGATGAGGTCGTTATTGAAGATTATGTATTTATTGGATATGGAGCAAAAATTTTTAAAAATGTAAAGATGCATTATGGTTCTGTTTTAGGCGGTGCTTCTTTACTCACAAAAGATACACTCCCTTATGGGATCTATTATGGCGTACCGGCAAAATTCAAAAAAGAAAGAAGAAAGGATTTAAAACATACATCAATGTATAAAAGACTGTTCCATTAAATGAAGATTTTATTCCTTAGTAATTGCCCCTTAGTTGAATCTCAGGGATCTGGCTATGTGATTGTAAACACAGCTAAATCTTTATCGGCCCTTGGGCATAAGGTTGATATGGTTCCGCCAGAAGACCTGATCATTTTACCAAAATTAAGTGGTACTGCTAATTTATACAGAATGGCCCTGGGCATGGGAATCTGGGTAGTTAAAAACAGGAAGAAGCTTAAGCAGTATGATAGTATATTTTTGTATGGGGGCGAAAGTTACCTTGCGCTATACCTCATTAAGTCTTTTTTAAAATTAAAGGCGGCCATTATCCTACACTCTAATGGATTGGAAATCCACGTTGATAAAAAAATAAAGGAATTTAAATCTTATTTAAAACATACAGAAAAGAAATGGTATCATTTCAATACCGGTTTTTTATTTCAATACTGTTATTTAAATGTAGATGCGATTTTAACCGTTTCGAGATACGATGCAGATTTTGCTAAAAAATCATTAAACGTACCTGCTAAAAAAGTATTTTACATTGAACCCGCACTCCCCGATCTTTTCTTTGAGGTTCAGCCCAATGTTACAAGAGAAAAGATAATTACATTTTGTGGTTCATGGATTGATCGAAAAGGCATTGATGCAATGATTCAGGCAATGCCGAAAATTTTAAGGAAATACAAGCAGTTTAAATTCAGGATTATAGGTGCTGGTTACGAATTTAAAGTTGATGAGGTATTTCCTGAAGATGTTCTTCAAAATATAGAATTAATACCCTTTGTTGATCATAAAAAAGATTTAATTGTACATTATAATCAATCACTTATATTTATTCATCCATCAGTCTGTGAAAGCTTTGGGTTAACTGTTGCAGAGGCCATGTTTTGTGGCTGCGCTGTAATAACCGGAGCAACCGGAATTGCTTATGATCTTATTGATGGAGTAGAAGCTATAGTGCTGGATCAACCTAATGCCGAAAACTTATATAATAGTTTAGATCACTTAATTAATAATGATTTATTAATTGAAAAGTTAACTATCAATGGAAAAAAACGTGTTCAGCAATTAAACTGGAAAGCATTTGAAAATCAACTAAATCAGGTATTACGCGCTAATAATTTAACCTAAATGGCACAAGAAAGATCTAAAAAGATGATTCCCAGTCTTAATGGATTAAGGGCTATAAGCATCATAATGGTATTGCTCTGCCATTTTTCACAGCATAATTTCCTGCCTGATAACGCTTTATTCAGGTACGCAGGTATGATGATTAGTAACGGGCCTTTGGCGGTAAATATCTTCTTCATTATAAGTGGGTACCTGATTACTACACTATTAATTAAAGAAAAAGAAAAAAACGGATCTATCTCATTAAAAGGGTTTTATATCAGGAGAACTTTACGAATTTTTCCTGCTTATTATTTTTTAATGTTTGTGTACTATTTGCTTTTCCTGTTTAAATATTTTAACATCACCTCTTTAGAATGGATTTGGGTGTTAACTTATATGAAGCAATTTTTTCCATGTGGGATATTTGAAACTGCCCATCTCTGGTCCTTATCCGTTGAAGAAATATTTTACCTTATTTTTCCCTTTCTATTTATCTTTTTAGGTAAGAATATTAAAAAAGTATTGCCCATACTCATTGTTTTGGGAGCCTTAAGTAGGTTTTTGTTCTTTGCTTATCCACAACCATTAATGTCAAATACCATTTTTGCAACAAGTGATGCATTGTTGATGGGATGTTTTTTTGCACTAAATCATGACAGAATAATTGAATTGATTTTTAAGTACAAATGGGTTAAATATGTTGTTCCAATAGCACTTTGTTTTTCTGTTTTAATCTATAATTATTTTTACCACCTGTGTACCTATGATCATTCTAAATTACTCATCACTGTTACTGCAATAGCATACAGCTTGTTTGGTAGTATTGGTATTTTTACAAATTTATGTGTCGCCGTAATCATCATGATATCTATATCGCAAAGAAATTTATGGTTTAAACTTTTGAATACCACATTACTCAACTATATAGGTATGTTATCTTATAGCATCTATTTATGGCAACAGTTATTTACTGCCGATCGCGGGTATTTACACCGAATGCCCTTTTTTTTTGTAATTTTAATTATTTTAATCTGTGCAAATCTTTCTTACTATCTAATAGAGAAGCCATTTTTTAAACTTAAAGACCGATATAGCAGCAAAAATTAATAGAATTTATGAAAGGTATTTATGATAAAGGGATTTTCTTTTTAAGATTCAGGATTTTTGATGCTTTCCTCAATTTCTTTCGCATCAAACTGTTTCGGTTATATGGTATGGAGATTGGAACAGCCTGCCGTATTTCAAAAATCTTATTTACCTGGCCTAACCAAATTTCTATCGGAAACTCATGCATACTCGAAAAAAGCATTTATTTTAAGTTTGATGGGATATGGAGAACGGGTAAGTCGATAATATTAGGCAATAATGTTTTTGTTGGAACTAATTGTGAATTTAATATCAGTAAAAAAATTGTAATCGGAGATAATTGCCTGATTGCCTCTGGTTCCAGATTTATAGATCACGACCACGGAATGCAAACCGATACTTTAATGCGGTTGCAGCCTAGTATAGAAAAGCCAATTATAATCGGAAATGATGTTTGGATAGGCGCAAATGCAGTTATACTCAAAGGTGTTGAAATTGGCGATGGTGCTATTGTTGCCGCAGGTGCAGTTGTAAATAAACCGATAGGAGCATACGAAATTTGGGGAGGTGTACCCGCAAAAAAAATTGGGCAAAGAGAAAATCATTTAACCACTCAATCAACATAATGAAAATATTATTTATTTGTGGTTCAATTGAAAAGGGAAAGGATGGTGTAGGAGATTATACCGCCAGATTATGTGCTTCATTATCAACTTTAGGTTATGATGTAAGTATTATTTCATTAAATGATCGTTACGTGAATACCAATTTTAAAACGGTATTAAATAGTGAAGGGCAAGCTATACCCGCATTAAGATTAGCGAAAAGTGAAGAAATGAACTTGAAATTAGATTTGGCCACTCAATTTATCAGGGAGGAAAAACCAGATCTGATCAGCCTTCAATATGTTGCATTTTCGTTTAACCATAAAGGTTTACCTTTTTCCTTATCAAAAAGTTTAAAGAAAATAAGCAATAATATTCCCTGGCACATCATGTTTCATGAGTTATGGGTGGGTATGGATAAAGGTGCTACTTTTAAAATGAATATTTGGGGTAAAATCCAGAAACTCATTATCAAAAGGATGGTAGCAATACTTAATCCTGTAATTACGCATACGCATACCAGGCTATATCAGTTAAAATTAACCAATATTGGTGTAAAATCTAACTATCTGCCCCTTTTTGGGAATATACCGGTAACTGCTGTTACATCTCATCGTAATCAACGTCAATTCGTTGTTTTTGGTGGTATACACCCGGGAGCCGGTATTGGAGATTTAATTAATTTGAATGCCCGGATAAAGGAAAAATTTAAATATGATTTAAAAATTGTATTTGTTGGTCGAAATGGTGGTGAGTTAAATCAGTGGCTACCCTTGCTTCGTAATTCAGGTATCGAAGTTGCTGTACTTGGAGAACAACCTATAGGTACCATTTCGGAAATATTAAGCCAATCGGTTGCAGGTATTTCTACTACTCCACTACTATTGGCAGAGAAAAGTGGTTCTGTTGCAGCCATGCGCGAGCACGGGTTAATCATTCTGGATATGTCAAGAAAGTGGGAGGTAAGAGGCACAGATAATGTCCCGATTCCCGCTGAAATGGTCTCTTGTAATGATTATTTTGATAACTTCGCTCATACGGAAGGTTGGAACCAAACACATTCCTTCGGAATAGCAGCTGTTACTCAAATGTACTTAAATGATTTGCGAGGCATTAATATAATCTAATATGGCAGGTTTTAGTTATTTGTTTAAAAATAGAGCGGTATTTCCATTCGCATCCTATGCACATATTAAGGCATGGGCTAAGCGTTTTCAAACGCTGCCAGAATTAATAAAAAGAAATAGGAGAAGATACCGCCTGGTAAAAAAAGGTGCGCATATTGCAGAAACAGCTGAAATTGGTATAGCCAATATTGGTGGAAATAAGAGTAATTTAACAATAGGTGAATTTACTTTTATTGGTAGGGTAGAAATTACACTACATGAAAAGATTATCATAGGGAATTATGTTTGTATCAATGATGGAGTTAAACTATTGAGTGCCTCACATGATGTTTTAGACTCATTATGGAGGCATAAGAAAAAACCTATTTACATTGGTGATTATGCTTGGATAGCAACTAATGCTATTGTGCTACCTGGAGTGAGAATTGGAAGAGGTGCTGTTATTGGAGCAGGAGCAGTTGTGAGTAATGATGTTAAAGACTATAGTATAGTCATAGGTAATCCAGCTCAAGAAATAGCTAAAAAAAGAACAGAGATATTAAATTATAATCCTTGTGAATTTCTAGCAGCGAATAATGCCTGGTTAAAATAAATCAACTACAGAAAAAATGAAAATTGTTTACACAGCTCCCAATAGAGCACATCATTATCGATACGCATCAGTATTAGATAAGGAAAATATATTAGCTGTATTTGTTAGTGGTTTCTCTAGGTTTAGCCCAAGAGCTAAAATTACTGAATTTAAAGGTAAATTATTTAGAGTTGATTTTTTACAAACTATTTATTTGGTAAGCCTTAAATTAGGTCTTTCAGAAAAAATAAGTTCGCATTTGGCTTTTATTGCTAAAAAAGAACAAGATTTTGCCTGTAGAAAGTTTATGAACAATGCTGATATTTTTTTATTTTATAATGGAAGTGGCTTACATACCTGTCAGTACGCGAACAAGAAAGGCTTAATAACTATTGTTGAAGTGGTTAATAGTCATGTCGAATATCAAGAAGATTTGTTGAAAGAAGAATACCAAAGACTGAATATTCCCTGGCATCCTTTTCATAAAGCAGAAAAAAATCGAAGATTGAAAGAATACCAGCAAGCAGATTATATTCTACTTCCTTCCGAATTTGTAAAAAGAAGTTTCTTAGATAAAGGTTTTCCAGAAGAAAAATTAATTAAAGTGCCCTATGGTTTAGATAGTTTAAATTTAATTAATCTTGAAAAATTGAAGAAGAAAGATTCTGTATTTACTGTGTTATTTGTAGGTTCAATCTCAATAAGAAAAGGGGTTAGATACTTGATTAATGCATTCCAAAAACTCGACACTCCAAATAAAAAGCTACTAATTGTTGGCCCAAGAGACCGTTATTCTGGTATTGATGATTTGCAATTGACAGTTGATATTATATTTACTGGAATATTGAAAGGTAAAGAACTAGAAAATGCATATCTTTCAGCAGATGTGTTTTGTTTGCCTACTATAGAAGATGGTTTCGGCTTAGTTTTAGGGGAAGCTTTATCCCATGGATTACCAATTATTACAACAACTAATTCTGGTGGAGATGATTTAATAAATGATGGAGAAGAAGGTTTTATCGTTCCCATTCGTGATGCGGATGCTATCTATGACAAGTTAAATTTGCTTTCTACTGATCTTCATCTTTTAAATAAAATGAAATTGGCCGCACGAAACAAAGCGTCTAAATTAAATGGATGGGATGTAACTACGAGCAATTTGGTAAATACATTAACCACTATATTTAATGAAAAAAAGAACTCAAGATAGATTTCTGAAGTTAGGTATAGCCTTTAGGTATTTAATTTATGCCTTAGTGATAATGCTTGTGTTTGAAGGTTTACTAAGAAAGGTTTTACCTCCTTTTCTAAGTACACCCGTGTTTTTTATTAAAGATGTTATTTGCCTAATTGGCCTATGCATTTTCCTGAGTAGAAAGTTTGATAAAGCAGGTAAAAATTTAAAAAATGTTTGGTTGTTTGTTTTTTTTCTATTTGTTCCATTATTTATTATTACATCCTTTCACGGACTTTTAATAACCTTTTTTGGTGCTAAGCAGTATTTGTTATACGTTATAGTTGGACTGCTAACCGTGGCGGGCTTTACAAAAGATAACGGATTTCAATTTAAGAAATTTGTGAATTTTTTCGTTTTATTATTAATTCCAACAACTTTTATAGCGGTTTTGCAAAATTCTTTGCCTGCTACTCATTGGTTAAATCTATCTGTAACAGGAACATCACTCGAAGCCTTTTCTGCTGCGGGCTTTTTAAGAGTTGGTTCCACATTCTCTTTTACCGGGCAGTATTCTTATTTTCTAAATGTTGAGGCTGCTTTTCTGATGATTCATTTTTTTATTTCTCCTCAGGAAAAAAATAACCCCTCTTTGCTTAATCGGTTAAAAATTCCAATTAATGTGTTGTTAACATTATGTTTAATTGTGGGGGCATTTATTACGGGCGGTAGAACTGCTGTTTTAGGAGTAGCCAGTTGTCTTGTTCTGGGTTTTGTTTTGTTAGGCTTTAAACGCCAGAAATGGATGTTGAGTAAAGGAATTGTTTTTGCCTTTTGTTTAATAATGGGCATTGCAGCCTTGCGGGTTGTTAAACCTGAATATTTTGCAGCGTACGAGCAACGTTCCGCCGGATCAGATAATAAAAGCCATTCTGAAGAAATTGAGGGGAGGGTTTTATCTACTTTTACCAATTGGACGACCTGGTTCTGGGAACAAGATCTTGGTAGTGTTATTCTTGGTAATGGTCTTGGTGTAATGAGTAATGGCGCTGAGAAAATAAGTGAATATGCTTACCAGGTCCGCTTAAAAATGTGGACTGAAACAGATTTATCTACAACCTTCTGGGAAGGAGGGTTATATCTGGCCTTAGTCTGGTATGGCTTCAGGCTTTATATTATTTACATGGCATATAAAATATGGAAAAGAATGCACATGGTAAATTACTTTTCTGCTGCATCCTTTTTGTTGGCATACATTATCATTAATGGGATAACTGGTACCTTAGCTTTGCAGCCTCCCTTATCTATCTGGTGGTGGATGGCAGTTGGCGCTATGATAACCATCAAAAGCTTAGACAGGCAGCTATATTTAAAAAATAAATCACAAACAGTTTGAAAGACATTATTTTCATAAACTCCCATCCCATACAATACTTTGCGCCTATGTACAAGTATATGAATGATCATGGGGTAAAAACAAAAGCCTGGTATGAATCTGATGAATCGATTAAAGGCGGTCTGGACATTGAATTTGGCACCAGGATTAAATGGGATATACCATTATTAGAGGGTTACGAGCATAAATTTTTTAAAAATCATTCATGGAAACCTTCTCATAAAAAAGGGTTTTTTGGTTTGATTAACTTAGGGCTTATTAAAGAATTATTTCAAATTCCTAAATCAATTATCGTAGTTCATGGGTGGCATTATTTTACTCATTTTCTGGTGTTACTGATTGGCGGGCTGAAGGGACACGAAATCTGTATCAGATGTGATGTTCCTTTGAAACAGGAAAAATTAAAAAAGGGTGTAAAACAAAAGATTAAATTTTTTTTCTATAAGTATTTCCTGTTCCCTCGTATTAATTGGTTTTTATATATCGGGGAACAGAACAGGCTTTTTTATAAAAGTTATGGGATTAAGGATCATAAACTCTTGTTTTGCCCGTATGCTGTTGATAATGATCGGTTTGTTCAATCTAAATTACAAATCGAAAAAAGTGGAAAATCTTTTAAACAGAAGTTGCAGATTCCGGAAAACGATAGGGTAATTTTGTTTTCGGGCAAATATATTGATAAGAAACTGCCACTGGATCTTATTAATTCGTTTTCCCTTTTAAACGATGCGCACACATGGTTGGTTATGATAGGTGAGGGAGCGTTAAGGCCTGCTATGGAAAAAAGGATAGCAGAGCTGGAACTGAAAAACGTTGTTTTAACCGGATTTATAAATCAATCTGAAATCGTAGATTATTATTCTATAGGTGATGTATTTGTAATGTGTTCGGCTCTAGGAGAAAATTGGGGTCTTTCGGTCAATGAGGCTATGAATTTTAATATGCCTTTAATTATCTCAGATTTAACAGGCTGTTCAGAAGATTTAGTTGTTAATGGCAAAAATGGATATACCTTTGAAACCAGAAATATAAACGATCTCGCAGCGAAATTAAAACTGGTAATTGCGGAGGTAAAAGCCGGGATTAAATGCGATTCTTTGAATATTGTTGAAAATTACAGCTATGCGCGCATACTGGAGCAATTAAAAAAACTAACATAAGCGTAATAGCTTGTTGATTTATTATTTATATCGCCTGAAATCTGTCTAATGAGTATAAAAAAGTTTTTTTCTGAATGTGTATATGATTAAAGTCGCAATTATTACAGGAATAACGGGTCAGGATGGCGCCTATTTAGCCCAACTACTTCACAGTAAAGGTTATAGGGTAATTGGTTTGATAAGGAGCTACTCTCACATTAATTTTAAGGGGCTTGAATATTTAAAATTAAAAGATAAAGTGGAGCTGCTAGAATGCGATCTTGCAGATTTATCACAGGTTATGTCTATAATTAAAGAATATAACCCCAATGAAATTTATAATTTGGCGGCACAAAGCTCTGTTTCTTTGTCATTTAGGCAGCCTATTGGTACGATCCAGTTTAATATCTTATCTGTTTTAAATCTACTCGAAGCCATTAGAATGCTTAATCCCGAATGCAGGTTTTACCAGGCCTCTAGTAGCGAAGTTTTCGGTGAAGCAAAACTGCCAATAAAAGAAACTTCTGGTATAAATCCAATTAGCCCTTATAGCATATCAAAGGCTTCTGCGCATTGGATAACCAAGAATTATCGGGATTCTTACGGACTTTTTAGCTGCAGTGGCTTCTTATTTAACCACGAATCTTATTTAAGAAGTGATAATTTTTTTATTAAGAAAGTAATTTTACAAGCGATTAAAATCAAAAATGGTGAAGCAGAAACTTTAGAGGTAGGTAACATTGATATTAAAAGAGACTTTGGATGGGCACCTAAATATGTAGAGGCCATGTACCTGATGTTACAACAGCCTCATGCCGACGATTATTTGATCTGCTCAAACCACTCTGTTTCCCTGAGGTCAATTATTGAATATGTATTTAACTATTTAAATATATCACTTGATCGTTTGGTGATTAATGAAAAGTATTTCCGCCCAACAGAAATAATTGATATTTATGGTGATAATACAAAAGCTAAAGCAAAATTGGGTTGGGAATACGAGATGTCTTTTTATGATGTATTAACGATTTTAATTAATGAAGAAATCGAAAATGGTAAATAAAAAAATAAAAATTAACTTTTTCCAAAGAAAACCAAGAAATGGATTTAGTTTTAGCCTGGAATATATCTTTGAAGATATAAGGAAAAGGCTGATAGATAAGATTGATGCCAGGGTATTTATCTCAAAATGTTATAATGATGGATATTACTCTAAGTTTATTAATATAATAGAAGCGGCGTTTAGACAGGGGAATGATATTAACCATGTTACTGGCGAAATTCATTTTCTTAATTTATTAATGCGTAAAAAGCGCGTGGTACTAACCGTTTTAGACTGCGGCATGATGCCGAGAAAAACAGGATTAGCCAAAATAATTGTAAAATGGCTTTATCTTACAGGCCCGGTAAAAAGGGCTAAAGTCGTAACTTCTATTTCTGAGGCCACAAAAGCTGAAATTGTTGGCTATACTGGTTGCAATCCTGATAAAATAAGAGTTATACCGGTTGCAATCGCCCCTGTTTTTCAGCCAGTGCATAAACAATTCAATAAAACCAAGCCAGTAATTTTACACATCGGTACAGGTCACAATAAGAATTTACTTAGATTAATAGAATCGTTAAATAATATCGAATGTCACTTGACAATTGTTGGTAAGCTTAACCCCGAATACCTGGAGGCTTTAAGCAAATTTAATGTTGATTACAGTAATGAATATAATGTCTCAAACGAAAGGCTTTTAGAAAAGTATCACGAATGCGATATTTTAACTTTTATTTCTACTTTTGAAGGATTTGGAATGCCAATAGTTGAAGCCAATGCTGTTGAAAGGGTTGTGGTTACCAGTAATTTATCATCAATGCCTGAGGTTGCAAATGAAGCAGCTTGTTTGGTTGATCCGTTTAGTATTGAAGACATACGAAATGGAATTTTGAAGGTTATTAATGACGATAATTATCGTGAAGCATTAATAGAAAAAGGAAGAGTGAATAAATTGCGTTTCAACCCTGATCTTATTGCTAACCAATATTTTCAGCTTTACCAGGAAGTTTTGAGTTCGAAACAATGAGTATGAAAATCCTGGATATTTTATACACTTGCTTGACTTTGCCTTCAAATGATAAAGAAAAAATGGTTTCTTTGTGCAATAAATCATTTCAGGATTATTTTTCTGCTTTATTGCCACAATAAACCTGGAGAAAGCGCTAAATTTAAATTATGCATAATACGGATACAATAACTGGCCCATCTTTTTCCATGAAAAACAGGTTAGCGAGGTTGGTATGGGGAATTGTAGCTTTATTTTTGTTTAAATTAAGTCCAAAGCCATTTCACCAATGGCGTGTTTTTCTGTTGAAATGTTTTGGTGCCAAAATAGGAAAGGGTGTACACGTATATCCTGGAGTAATCATTTGGGCACCCTGGAATATTGAATTAGGTGATGAATGTGGCATTGCCAGTGGTGTAAATTTGTATAGTCAGGGTAAAATTACGATTGGCAAAAGAGCCGTTATTTCTCAAGGTGCACACCTTTGTGCAGGCACACACGATTATACCTTACCAGGATTTCCACTTATTGCCATGCCCATTGTGATTGGCGATCAGGTATGGGTGGCTGCAGAAGTTTTTGTACATCCCGGCATCACTATATCAGAAGGAGCAGTAATTGGTGCCAGATCGGTGGTAACTAAAAATATGCCTGCCTGGACTGTTTGTTCCGGTCATCCTTGTAAACCAATTAAAGAAAGAGTATTTCACTCCTCAATTAAATCTTAAAATGTTATCACCTAAGCTAGATCTTACTATTGTTATTCCGGTTAAAAACGAAGAAAGGAATTTATCTGGATGCTTACAGGCAATTGGTAAAGAGCTGGCGCAAAAAATCGTAATTGTTGATTCGGGCAGTACTGATGAAACGTTATCTATAGCTAAAGCCAACAATATAGAAGTAATCGACTTCAAATGGGATGGGAAATTTCCTAAAAAACGCAACTGGTATTTGATGAATTATACCCCGGCAACAGAATGGGTTCTCTTTTTAGATGCAGATGAATATATCACACCATCATTTAAGGGAGAATTGCGCCGGGTTTTAACTTCGCAAAGTAGTATGGCTGGCTATTGGTTAAATTATACCATTTTTTTTATGGGTAAAAACCTACGGGGAGGGTATCCACTAAAAAAGCTCGCCTTATTTAAGGTTGGCGCAGGCTTATATGAAAGAATTGATGAAGAGCACTGGAGCCAACTGGATATGGAAATTCATGAGCATCCGATATTATCCGGGCCAGTTGGTGAGATTAAGGCTAAAATTGATCATCAGGATTTTAGAGGAATAAGTCATTATTTAAAAAAGCATAACGAATATGCAAATTGGGAGGCTTCGAGATATCTAAAATCTGCAGATCAGCAGGATTTAAGAAAGAGCTGGACATTTAAACAAAAACTGAAATACAGGCTTATGCGTAGTGTATTTATTGGCCCGGTTTATTTTTTAGGTAGTTTTATCTTGATGGGAGGCTTCTTAGATGGAAAAAGAGGGTTATCATTTGCGATGCTAAAAATGGCCTACTTCAACGAAATTTATTGTAAAATCAGAGAAGCACAAGAGGCCAAAAATTAGGTCTAATAGATTTTTAAATGAGGATATTAATATACGGCATTAATTACAGCCCTGATTTAACCGGTATAGGGAAGTATAGCGGTGAGATGGGGAAATGGTTAGCGGGGCAGGGCCACAATGTTTCAGTAGTTACCGCAGTACCCTATTATCCACAATGGCAGATTAATGCAAAATATAAAGGCAAATTATGGCATAGTGAAATAATTGATGGTGTTAAAGTTTACCGATGCCCTTTATATGTGCCAGCAAAGCCAACAAGTTTAAAAAGAATGCTGCATGATGCAAGTTTTTTGATCTCATCTTTTTTTGTTTTTATTAAACTTTTATTCCTTCCAAAATTCGATGTGGTAATTACGGTTGCACCACCATTTCATTTAGGGTTAGTGAGTTTGTTTTACCGTTTTTTCAAAGGCTCAAAAATATTATACCACATACAGGACCTGCAAGTGGATGCGGCTAAAGAATTAGGTCTGATTAAATCAAAAATCTTGCTTTCTGTACTAATCAAAATCGAAAGATTTATTATTAAAAAAGTGGATCATGTAAGCAGTATTTCTGAAGGAATGATATTTAAAATCAGACAAAAAGCAGAAAGACATATAATAGAATTTCCAAACTGGGTAGACCTTAAAAATTACTATCCGGTTGCCAATAAGGCAGCGCTAAAATTACGATGGGGTTATGAAGCAGCTAATAAAATTATTCTATATTCGGGCAACATTGGCGAAAAACAAGGATTGGACGGGATTTTAGCTGTTGCTAAAAAGTTTATTGACAGGCCAAATGTTAAATTCCTGATCTGTGGTACAGGCGCCTATAAACCTAAACTGGTGGATTTGGCAAGGCAAATGAATCTCCAACATGTAGATTTTTTGCCGCTTCAGGAAAATAATGTATTTAATGATTTTTTAAATATGGCAGATATTCATTTAATTCTTCAGAAGAAAGATGCAAGTGATTTAGTTATGCCATCTAAGCTCACTACTATTTTAGCTGTGGGTGGTTTGGCACTTGTAACTGCAAATAAGGACACCTCCTTATACAAGGTTATTGCCGAAAATGAAATGGGTTTAATTGCTGCTCCCGAAAATGTAGATGAATTATATCAAAAAATAGAACAGGGCTTAATGATGGATGATTCTGAAATGCGCAAAAAATCGCATATTTATGCGCTGGAAAATCTTTCTATTGATGCCATATTAAAAGACCTCATCAATAATCTTTCTTAAAATCGTTTTAGAAGTTAATCAATTTAAATATTATAAATAATGAAAATAGCTGTAATAGGTACAGGGTACGTTGGTTTAGTAACCGGAACATGTTTGGCAGAAACCGGTAATGATGTTATATGTGTAGACATTAACGAAGCCAAGGTTAAAAAAATGCAGGATGGCGAGGTTCCAATTTATGAACCAGGGTTGGATCTGTTGTTTCACCGCAACATTGCCCAGGGCAGATTGATTTTTACTACGGATCTGGCTATGGCAATTAAAGAGGCGAAAGTTATTTTTATGGCTTTACCTACGCCTCCGGGAGGCGATGGTGCTGCAGACCTTTCTTATATTTTAGGAGCAGCAAAAGATATTTCTAAACTTGTTACCGAGTATAAAATTATTATCAATAAATCGACTGTTCCGGTAGGAACTGCCGATAAAGTTAAAGCTGTTTTTACGGCCAATACAGATATTGAAGTTGATGTGGTTTCCAATCCTGAATTCTTAAGAGAAGGCGTTGCCGTGGAAGATTTCATGAAGCCCGATCGCGTAGTAATTGGCACCAGGAGTGAAAAAGCAAAAAAAATATTAACTGATTTGTATGGCCCTTATGTTCGGCAGGGGAATCCCATTTTATTTATGGATGAGCGTTCATCAGAACTGACTAAATATGCTGCAAACTCTTTTCTGGCAACCAAAATTACTTTTATGAATGAGGTAGCTAATCTTTGCGAGCTGGTAGGTGCAGATGTTGATGCGGTAAGAAAGGGAGTAGGGTCAGATGACCGTATTGGTAAACGTTTCTTATTTCCGGGGATTGGATACGGGGGCTCATGTTTCCCTAAAGATGTGCAGGCACTTGTTAAAGCTGCAGATGAAAATAATTATGATTTCCAGATCTTAAAATCGGTGATGGAAATCAATGAAAAACAGAAAACCATTTTGGTTGATAAAATTTTAAAATATTATAAAAACGATATTAAAGGCAAGCACTTTGCGCTTTGGGGATTGGCTTTTAAACCTGAAACAGACGATGTGCGTGAGGCTCCTGCTTTGTATATTATCGATGCCCTGGTAAAAGCAGGAGCAACGGTAACGGTTTTTGACCCGGAAGGAATGGAAAACGTAAAAAATATGATCGGTGATAAAGTCGAATTTGCAGCTGATCAATATAGCGCTTTGAACGATGCCGATGCCCTGTTAATTGCAACAGAATGGTCTGTTTTCCGGAATCCTGATTTTGATAAAATTGATACTTTATTAAAAAATAAAGTGGTGTTCGACGGAAGAAACTTATATGATTTGGAAAAAATGATCGATATGGGATATTATTATAACAGTATTGGCCGTAAATTAGTAGAAAATTAAGAGGATGAAGAAAATTTTGATTACAGGCGCTGCCGGTTTTTTAGGTTCGCATTTGTGCGACCGATTTGTTAAAGAAGGCTATTATGTGATCGGCATGGATAACCTCATCACTGGAGATTTATCTAATATTGAACATCTTTTCCCTTTAGAAAACTTTGAATTCTATAACCACGATGTTTCTAAGTTTGTCCATATTCCTGGCAAACTTGATTATATCCTGCACTTTGCATCACCGGCAAGTCCAATCGATTATCTTAAAATTCCTATTCAAACCCTTAAAGTTGGTTCATTGGGAACACACAACCTATTAGGATTAGCACGCAATAAAAATGCAAGGATGTTGATTGCATCAACTTCTGAAGTTTATGGCGACCCAAACGTTAATCCACAGCCAGAAGAATACTGGGGGAATGTTAATCCTGTGGGGCCTCGTGGCGTTTACGACGAAGCCAAACGTTTCCAGGAAGCCATAACCATGGCTTATCACACTTTTCATGGGGTAGAAACCAGAATTGTCAGAATCTTCAACACCTATGGACCTAGAATGCGCCTCAATGACGGGCGTGTTTTACCTGCATTTATTGGCCAGGCTTTAAGAGGCGAAAATTTAACTGTTTTTGGTGATGGTAGTCAAACGCGCTCTTTTTGCTATGTAGATGATTTGGTTGAAGGTATTTACCGTTTATTAATGAGCGACTATGCCCAGCCGGTAAACATTGGCAATCCTGATGAGATTACCATCAAACAGTTTTGCGAAGAGATTATTAAACTTACTGGTACCAATCAAAAAATTGTGTATAGAGAGCTGCCACAGGATGATCCAAAGCAGCGCAGGCCAGATATCACCAAAGCAACTGAAATTTTAGGTTGGACACCTAAAATTGGTCGTGCTGAAGGATTAAAAATTACTTATGAATACTTTAAATCGTTACCAAAAACAGCATTGGATAAAATAGAACATAAAGATTTTACTACATATAATCGTTAAGTCAATCTCATGAAATTTTTTGAAGCACTTAAATCATTTAATGGTTTAAGTGCTTTTATTTTCAACTCCCATCTGTAACCAGGGATTATTAACTTTCCCAATTGGAAATTTTAAGAAGTCTGTTTAGTGTACTGTTGATTAATTGAATCTACTCCTTATATACTTATATCGACTAAAATTGTTCTTATCAATACTCTCTTAAGGGAATAATCTTGAATGATATTATATTAGGAAATTCTTAACAAAAGTGAATTAATTTATATATTAAATAATGTGATTTTTATGTGTTATTTTTGTTTAATAATTTGTTAAGGAATCATCCCAAGAGCCTATGCAAACACGTTACTTATTCATTTTAAGATACATTCTGCCTGTAACAGACCTGATCATGGTCAACATTGTGTATTTTTTTGCTTATCAATTTACTTCTTATATGGGTAGAATGGTAACTTCTGAATTGCAGTTGCATTATGTTGTTGTGTGTAACCTGATCTGGATTGTGAGCACTACTGCTTTCAGTTTGTATTCAGATTATGGGTCAAGGCGGATTGAACGCATTTATCGCGGAACCTGGAAAAGTGTGGTGTTGCATGCGGTATTATTTTCTATTTACCTTTTCTTTTCGAAGCAAAATGATTTTTCAAGATCGTTCTTGGTGATTTTTTATGGCATGCTGGCCATTTTGTTTTTGGTGAATCGTTTTATTGGTACTTCTTTTCAATTTTTATTATTTAATCATTTACGTGGCGTTAAATCTGTTGCAATTATGGGCAATAATGCTACAGGATTGCAATTGGCTACTTATTTTGAAAAGCAGCGTTATATAGAATTCCGTGGATTTATTAACGATGTGCCTGAAGATTATCTAACCCGCGATGGGCAAATCTCTGAAGTGGTAGGAAGACAGTTCAAAATGGCTGTAGATAAAGGGATTAAAGATATTTATGTAACCATTGCGCCAGAGCGCATGGCTGATATGGCTTTGCTGACAGAGGAAGCAGAACGGCAATGTGTTCGTTTAAAATTTATTCCTGATATAAGTGGTGCATTATTATCTCCATATACGGTTAGTTATTTAGGCAACGAATTTCCTGTGATTTCATTAAGATCAGAGCCTCTTGAAAAAATTCATAATCGTTTTAAAAAACGTTTAATTGATGTGATATTTAGTGGTTTGGTTATCCTTTTTGTATTGAGCTGGTTATATCCAATTATTGCCATCCTCATTAAAATTCAGAGTAAAGGCCCTGTGTTATTTAAACAGTTAAGAAGCGGCCGGGATGATGAACCTTTTTGGTGCTTTAAATTTAGAAGCATGCAAATGAATGACTTTAGCAATAAAAAGCAGGCGAGTAAAAATGATGATCGTATTACCTCTATTGGTAAGTTTTTACGCAGATCGAGTTTAGATGAGTTACCTCAATTCTTTAACGTTTTTATGGGACACATGAGTGTCGTTGGTCCCAGGCCACACATGCTGAGTCATACCGAACAATATAAAGGCATTGTAGATCAATTTATGGTGCGCCATTTTTTAAAACCAGGCATCACGGGTTGGGCACAGGTAAACGGTTACAGAGGCGAAACAAAAGAAGATTACAAAATGGTAAAACGTGTAGAACACGATATCTGGTACCTGGAACATTGGAGTGCAATGCTGGATGTAAAAATCATCTTTATGACCGTAATTAATATGGCTAAGGGGGAAGAAAACGCCTATTAAATTAATTTAGAAATGGTTGTTTCGCTGGCTGTTTCATCTTGTGTATAAGCATGCTTTACTACATTAAACTATTTACGCTATTCCTTTGAGTTAACATAAATACATTCCTATTGGATTTGGGTTACTTATATTCATCAATTGATATAATTTATGTTTCTTTGTGGATATAATTATCCCTGTATGAAGAAAGTTCTACTCCTATTAAGCTTAACTATTGCCACTTTTGGATTAAAGGCCCAATCGGTTTACCAGCCATATTCATTTCAGTTTTATCAAAAATTAAGTTCAGAAATTTATAATCCAAATACCAGGTTACACAGTTCGATGAAACCTTTTTTTATAGATGATAGTTTACTGCAGGATAAAAGTAAACTATTGTTAAGTGTTGGGGTAGATTCTGTTCGCAAATCCTGGGTATTACGTAAATTGTTTAACGAACATCTGTTTGATATGCAGATGGAAGATTTTACTGTTTATGCCGATTTTCTGCCCGATTTTCAGATAGGAAGGGATGCTTCTGGTAAAAAAAATACTTTTCTAAACACGCGCGGTTATCAGATTGGTGGTACTATAGGCAAGAAATTTTCTTTTTATACTAGTGGTTACGAAAACCAAGGACGTTTTGCATCTTATTATGATAATTATGTAAACACTACAAATGTAGTACCCGGCCAATCTTATGATCGGGGTTCCGGAAAAATAACCAAAGATTGGTCGTATGTAACGGCTACTTTATCCTATACCCCAATAAAATATTTAAATATTACAGCTGGCTACGATAAAACATTTATTGGTGATGGTTATCGTTCTATGCTGTTATCCGATTTTTCATCTCCGTATCCCTTCCTAAAATTAACGGGTAATTTAGGAAATGTACAATATATGGTAATGTGGGCTGCCATGCAGGATCCTGGTGCACCGAAATTATCTTATGATGCCGGTAACCGGAAAAAAGGTGGGGTTTTTCATTACTTAGACTGGAATGTTAATAATAAGCTATCTATTGGTTTTTTTGATTCTATTGTTTGGGTACAAACAGATGATGCAGGCAATAAAAGAGGTTTCGACTGGGGATATGCTAGTCCTATTATTTTCTTAAGGCCAGTTGAAGCTTCAAGTGGTTCGCCAGATAATGCTTTATTAGGGTTTACTTCTAAATATAAATTTGCAAAAGAAGTTATAGCTTATGGTCAGTTCTCTCTTGATGAATTTCAGGCTAAAGAATTTTTCTCTTCAAAAGGCAGTGTAAGAAATAAGTATGGCTGGCAACTGGGGATTCGTGGAGCAGACATTTTTAAAGTTGCCGGCTTAAATTATCTGCTTGAGTATAATACGGCTAAGCCTTATACTTATTCGTCCAGAACAAGAATTGGTAATTATGCTAACTATAATGAGCCATTGGCACATCCTCTAGGTGCTAACTTTAGAGAAGCTGTTGGTTTATTGAATTATTCCTATAAGCGTTTTGATTTTACAGGAGAGTTGATGTATGCCAGGTACGGATTAGATGAAGCAGGACAAAATTATGGTAAAAATATTTTTGAGCCCTATCTTGCATCAATCAAGCAGGAGGGAAATTACACCACTCAGGGTATAAATACGAGTCTTTTTTATGCAGAGGGAAGAGTAGCTTACGTTGTAAATCCGAAATATAATTTACGATTAGAATTGGGGGGTATACTAAGGCGCGAGAGTAATAGCTTGGGTAAAAATAATACAAGTTTAATTACTTTTGGTTTACGCAGTTCATTCCGGAATTTATATACCGATTTTTAGCAAAGCCTTATAAAATTTAAAGCTTCAGTTATCTCACTAACCGAGGCTATCATGTTAATTTACATGTCATCCTGATGATAGGAAGGAATCTTTATTTGTATCATTGAGATTCTTCGCAATGGCAATTAGCTGAAGAGATTCATTCCTTTAAATTCTTCTGTAATTTATGCCGGTTTTTATACAATAAATTAATCCTCAGAATGATAAAAATATAATGGGGAACTCCTACCCTGCCATACTATCTGTTGTTCTTTTTATAGCAACTTTTCTTACCGCTTCAATAATTGCATTTTTATCGTAGCCACATTCTGCCCAAAGCTCCGGCTGCTCTCCGTGGTCGATAAACTTATCAGGGATTCCAAGTCTAACTACGTGGGCATTATAGTTATTGTCGGCCATAAATTCCAATACTGCAGCACCTGCCCCTCCTGGTAATGAACCATCTTCAACAGTGATCACATTTTTGTATTTGGAAAATACCTCATTTAATAAAGCTTCATCTAATGGTTTTACAAAACGTAAATCATAATGCGCCGGATGAAAACCCTCGCTATTTAATTCTGTACATGCTTCAACAGCAAAATTACCTACGTGGCCAATCGTTAATATGGCTACGTCTTCACCATCGCAAATTTTACGTCCTTCTCCAATTTTCAACGCTTTAAAAGGTCTCTTCCAATCGGGCATTACCCCATTTCCGCGTGGGTAACGGATTACAAAAGGCCCTATGTTTTCTTGTTGAGCCGTAAACATCAGGTTACGAAGCTCTTCCTCATTCATAGGGGAAGAAATGATTAGATTTGGGATACAGCGCATATAGGCGATATCGTAAGCACCATGATGTGTTGCGCCATCGGCACCGGCCAGGCCAGCCCTGTCCAGACAAAAAACTACATTTAGTTTCTGGATGGCTACATCGTGGATTACCTGATCGTATGCCCTTTGCATGAAACTTGAATAGATATTACAGAAAGGAACCAATCCTTGCGTGGCCAGGCCAGCAGAGAAAGTTACCGCATGTTGTTCAGCAATACCTACATCGAACGCGCGTTTTGGCATGGCTTTCATCATAATGTTTAATGACGAGCCCGACGGCATTGCTGGAGTAATGCCTACAATTTTATCGTTAGCCTCAGCCAGCTCAACCATGGTATGTCCGAAAACATCCTGATATTTTGGTGGTTGTGGCTTATCTGGAGTGCTTTTTTTGATTTCGCCTGTAATCTTATCGAACAGACCCGGGGCATGCCATTTGGTTTGGTCTTTTTCTGCCAAAGCAAAACCTTTTCCTTTTACTGTAATACAATGCAAAAGTTTAGGGCCTGGAATAGCAGATAAATCTTTTATGGTTTGCGCTAAACGTGTCACATCATGACCGTCAACAGGACCAAAGTACCTGAAGTTTAAAGCCTCAAATAAATTACTTTGTTTGAGTAAAGTTCCTTTGATGCTTTTTTCAATCTTTTTTACATACTTATGTGCATTGGGGCCAAGCTTAGAAAGCCCTGTTAGTACATGAGAAATGTCATCGCGAAAACGATTATAAGATTTTGAAATGGTGATGCTGGTTAAATATTCTTTAAGCGCGCCAACATTCGGATCGATAGACATACAGTTGTCATTCAGGATCACCAGTACATTACTGTTTTCGATTCCTGCATGGTTTAATCCTTCAAAAGCTAAGCCAGCTGTCATGGCACCATCACCAATAACGGCCACGTGCTGCCTATTGGTTTCGCCTTTTAATTGTGAAGCCACCGCCATCCCTAAAGCTGCTGAAATGGAAGTAGAAGAGTGGCCAACACCAAAGGTATCGTACTCACTTTCGGAAATTTTTGGAAAACCGCTAATGCCACCATATACACGGTTGGTATGGAATAAATCCCGGCGGCCAGTTAAAATCTTATGCCCATATGCCTGATGGCCCACATCCCAAACTAACTTATCGTAAGGGGTATTTAAGGCATAGTGTAAGGCTACGGTTAATTCTACCACACCTAAGCTGGCGCCAAAATGGCCACCATTAACACTAACTACATCAATAATATATTGTCGTAATTCCTGGCTTATTTGTACTAAGTCAGCTTCGCTATATTGCTTTAAATCAGCAGGATAGTTAATTTTAGATAATAGGGGGCCAGCTTTTACTTGCATTCGGAATTTAGGGTAAAAAACAAGATACAAAGTAAGGTAAATTTGTTTTAATATAGAAGAGAAAAATACCAGTTTGTTGTAGCGGGTTAAGCGGCTGGGGTTTAGTTGTATAGGTATGGCGATTAGTGTTGAGCGGTTAGGGGCTGGCATTGATCAGCTAGTGATGGCTATGGAGCATTTTTGAATTCCGTTTAGCCTTTAAAGGCCTGAAAATTTTCATTATGTTTGTTACTCCACATGCAGGCAGAAAATTTTGAAATAAAGCTTCCGGTATTTGAAGGTCCCTTCGATTTGTTGCTGTTCTTTATTGAACGCGATGAACTTAATATACAGGATGTGGAGATTTCGAAGATCACGAACGACTTTTTGGCTTACATTCACCAACTCCTTGCCTTAAATGTAGAAGTAGCCAGCGAATTTATTCTGGTTGCTGCCACCCTGATGCGGATTAAATCCAAAATGTTATTGCCGAGGATTGAAGTAGATGAGGTTGGGAACGAAATCAACTCGGAGCAGGACCTTATTGCACGGCTGATCGCTTATAAGCAGTTTAAATCTGCAGCAGAAGAAATGAAGGTTTATGAAGAGGAGCGGTTAAAGCAAAACCAAAGGGGTAACATTGGCTATGATCTTACATTGGCTGCCGCCTCTTCTACAAATCAGGATGAGCTTTTATCACTGGATCTGTATAAGCTGTTAACCGTTTATCACCGGACCATGCAGAAGTATGAGCTGCGAAGTGAAGAAGTTAAACATACTGTAGTCCAATATCCCTATACCATCGAACAGCAAAAACACTTTATTGCCAACTTGCTCGATATCAATAAACAGATCGATTTTGCCCTCGTGCTTAAAAACTCAGAAAATAAAGTGCATTTTGTTTATAATTTCCTGGCTATTTTAGAGATGTTGCAGCAACAAGTTGTAGAGATAACCATTGGGAGCGGCTTTAACAACTTTAATGTGAAAGCATTATCCTAATACGGCCAAAATTAAATTTGAAATCCTTACTTTTGCACAAAAAATACAAACCTAAATATACAATGACACGCGACAACCAAATTTTTGAACTTATCGATAAAGAATTAAACCGCCAGGAGCATGGTTTAGAGCTTATTGCATCAGAAAATTTTGTAAGCAAGCAGGTAATGGAAGCTGCCGGATCGGTACTGACCAATAAATATGCGGAAGGCTTACCTGGAAAACGTTACTATGGCGGTTGCCAGGTGGTAGATGTGATAGAGCAGATTGCTATTGATAGGGCAAAAGAATTGTTCGGCGCGGCTTGGGTAAATGTTCAGCCACATTCTGGAGCGCAGGCCAATGCAGCGGTAATGCTGGCTGTTTTGCAACCAGGTGATAAAATATTGGGATTTGACCTTTCTCATGGCGGTCACTTAACACATGGTTCGCCTGTTAACTTTTCGGGTAAATTATATCAGCCTTTATTTTATGGGGTAGAAAAAGAAACCGGATTAATTGATTATAAAAAATTAGAAGAAGTTGCTTTAGCTGAAAAACCAAAACTGATTATCTGCGGTGCCTCTGCCTACTCACGTGAGTGGGATTATGCTTTTATCCGTGCAGTAGCTGATAAAATTGGTGCTTTGGTTTTAGCTGATATTTCTCACCCGGCAGGTTTAATCGCAAAAGGATTGTTAGCCAACCCTCTTCCACATTGCCATATTGTAACCACTACAACTCACAAAACTTTACGTGGACCACGTGGCGGTATGATTATGATGGGACAGGATTTCGAAAACCCATGGGGATTGAAAACGCCTAAAGGCGAAATCCGTTTAATGAGCAACTTGCTCGATATGGCGGTTTTTCCTGGTACGCAGGGCGGTCCGTTAGAGCATATTATTGCAGCTAAAGCAATTGCCTTTGGTGAAGCTTTAAGCGAGGAGTACGGAACATACATTAAGCAGGTAGCTGCTAATGCACAGGCAATGGCTAAAGCATTTGTAGCTAAAGGATATGGCATTATTTCTGGCGGTACGGACAACCATTTGATGTTAATTGATTTGCGCAATAAAAACATCACCGGTAAAGTAGCCGAAAATGCTTTAGAGAAAGCAGAAATCACCGTGAATAAAAACATGGTACCTTTTGATGATAAGTCACCATTTGTAACTTCTGGTATCCGTGTGGGGACTGCCGCTATTACTACCCGTGGTTTAAAAGAAACCGAAATGGAACAGATTGTTGAATTAATCGATAGGGTTTTAACCAATCCGGAAGATGAAGCTAACCTAAATACAGTGAAGGCTGAAGTAATTAAATTGGTGAGTGCATTTCCACTTTACAAATAGCATAGCTAATTCGATTTAGTGATTTTATATTAAAAGCAGTTACATTAATTTGTAGCTGCTTTTTTGATTAAATAAAAAGATCTTTAGTGCTTAATGCTTTAAAACAAACGTTTGTTTTATATATTTACCCAAATTAATTAGATGTAAATTATGTGTGGAATAGTAGGCTATATTGGCTATAGAGAAGCCTGGCCAATTGTACTTAAAGGCCTTAAAAGATTAGAATACCGTGGTTACGATAGTGCGGGGATCGCATTAATGAATGAAAGTGGTGAGCATATATATAAAAAAGCGGGTAAAGTAGCCGTTTTAGAAGAGTTTGCTAAAGATCAGGATAAGTCTGGAACTATTGGTATGGGCCATACCCGTTGGGCAACCCATGGTGTTCCTTCAGACCGTAACTCCCATCCGCATACTTCGAACAATGGTAAACTGTCAATTATACACAATGGAATTATAGAAAACTACGCTACTTTAAAAGAAGAGTTGGTTAACCGCGGGCACGAATTTAAAAGCGATACTGATACGGAGGTACTGATTCACCTTGTAGAAGAAATCCAGGGAATTGAAAATATAGATCTTTTAGAAGCCGTTCGTTTGGCTTTGAAGGAAGTGATTGGTGCCTATGCTATCGTGATTATGGATCAGGATCACCCTGATCGTTTAATTGCGGCCAGAAAAGGCAGCCCGATGGTAATTGGTGTAGGGCAGGGAGAATACTTTATTGCTTCTGATGCTACGCCGATTATCGAATACACCAAAAATGTAATCTATCTGAATGATAATGAAATTGCGCTGATCACCAAAGATGATCTTTTAGTTAAAAGATTGGATAATGTGGTACAAACGCCATTAATCCAGGAGCTGCAGTTAAAGTTAGAAATGCTGGAGAAAGGCGGCTTTGATCATTTTATGCTCAAGGAAATTTATGAGCAGCCGCGTTCGATTAAAGATTGTATGCGTGGCCGTATTTATCCTGAAGAAGGGAAAGTTCAGCTTGGTGGAATCAAAGAATTTGCAGAGAAATTAAAAAATATAGATCGTATTATCATTGTAGCCTGTGGAACATCGTGGCATGCAGGTTTGGTTGGGGAATACCTGATTGAAGAATATGCCCGTATTCCTGTTGAAGTTGAATACGCTTCAGAATTCAGGTACAGAAATCCGATTATTACTGAAAAAGATGTGGTAATTGCCATTTCGCAGTCTGGAGAAACGGCCGATACCATGGCGGCTATAGAGATGGCTAAAGAACGTGGCGCAACTATTTTCGGAATTTGCAATGTTGCGGGTGCTTCCATTCCGCGTTTAACGCATGCAGGCGTTTATACTCACGCTGGTCCTGAAATCGGTGTAGCTTCTACAAAGGCATTTACTGCACAGGTAACGGTTTTAACTTTGATGGCCTTTTATATGGCGCAACAAAAAGGAACCATTACTACTTCAAAGCTAATCGAACTTTTAACCGAGCTTGATAATATTCCTGATAAGATCCAGGTTGCTTTAGAATCGAACGACCTGATTAAAGAGGTAGCAGAAAAGATTAAAGATTCTACCAACTGTTTGTTTTTAGGTAGAGGAAGTGGTTTTCCTGTGGCGTTAGAAGGTGCCTTAAAACTTAAAGAAATTTCCTATATCCATGCAGAAGGATATCCTGCTGCAGAGATGAAACATGGTCCTATCGCTTTAATTGATGAAGAAATGCCCGTAGTTTTTATTGCTACGCAAAATTCATCATATGAAAAAGTGATCAGCAATATACAGGAAGTAAAAGCAAGAAAAGGCAAAGTGATTGCTATTGTAACCCAGGGCGATACCGAGGTGAAAAAAATGGCCGATTATTGTATTGAAATTCCTGATGCTAATGAAGCCTTTTTACCCCTCTTAGCAACCATCCCACTCCAGTTATTATCGTATCATATTGCGGTAATGCGTGGTTGTAATGTAGATCAACCAAGAAATCTGGCCAAATCAGTAACTGTAGAATAATTTACAATACAACAAACAGATAAAGCAGCTGCATTAATTGTAGCTGCTTTTTTGATTATAGAGGTATTTATATACTGAATTGTTAACTAAGCCCGATTGAACGGATGCCGTTTTGAACCGTATATTTTTGATATCGGTAAATTAAACGGCAGGAGGAAAAGCGGGACTGCAGGCTGCCATTTTGCAACAACGCAAACTTTCAAAAAATAAATAATTGTTAGTGAATAGAAGAAAATGGCCTAAAAGAATGGAGTGGCAATCTTAAAATCTTAGTAAAAGTAAAGGGCCGATATTCTTTAGAAGAAATATCGACCCTTACCATCTAAATTAACGCTCTCGTATATATAAACGAGATTTCTCTTTGATTTGTTTTCGAAAAATAAAAAAAAAGTTGTTATTTTTCGTAACTACCTAAGGTTGAGGGAGAAATTCTTGTATTGTCTTTTATGTCTTTATTAAGGTAACCGGTAAAATAAGGATCGGTATCCAAATCAGTACCTTTTTTTCTGGCTAAGCTGTTTGCCGAGAGCTCAAAATTTTCCATTTCCTGGTTGATGAATAATGGATCGATATTTAAAATATTGCCGTTACTTTTATAAGCGTTGTTGGTACATCGGATTAAATTACTCCAAAAATTGAGCTGCACCATTGCAGAACTTTTCTTTTGTATATCGAGTTCATTAGTTAAACTTCCCCAAATAATATTATTAGTTAAATCGATTTGAAGTTTATTGTAAGCATTTACGGATAAATAATCTGAAAAGCTCAATGAGGCAGTTTTACGCGGAAAGTTTAAGTTGTAACCAACAAAAGTATTCTGTTTCAAATTATAATTTCCTCCTCCAACTCCGTATATCAAATAATTACCGCAGTTATACATCACATTATTAAACGCAAGCAATTCTGAGTGGTAGCCAATATAAGCTGCCACCTGCATATTTTTGATAATACTATTGCTTAAAATTAATTTGGGATTATTGTTAACAGATAAAGAATCGGATGTTATGCCAACAGATGCATTTTTAATGATCGCATTTTTAATTAGCCCATATCCCGTGCGTTTTAAGAAAATTCCTTTCCATTGCCCGGGCTCATCGCTATAAATTCTTTCAAGCCTATCGCTACAAAATAGTACAGGCTCAGTAAAGTCGCCATTAACGATCAGATTTCCTTCTATGTTTAAATTGGCATCCTTATGGAAATAAATTTTGGTTCCAGGCTGGATTGTTAATGAAACACCACTCTTAACGGTTAATGATCCGTTAATGATATAGGGTAAAGCTTTTGTCCAGATGGTATTCGCATTAACTGTAGATTCGTTAATAAATACAGCATTTTGCCCGTAAGCTAAAAGCTGAATTACCTGTTTATTCCCATTTGTATTTAATAGAATAGAATCTTGAACCAGAAAGGGTAGATTGGTTGAATTTGGATTGATCGAAACCTTGACAAAAAGATTTATAGAATCCTGACCGTTTATGATGAGATCATTTTTATGCTGCGTTTGCTCTCCGTTAATATTGATACTAAAAGCTGAAGTATTCCCACCTGATAATCTGATTTCGGATACTTTAACCGCATCATTATTTTTATTTACAATTTTTATTCTTCTTGTTGTTGAGCCCACCGAAGTAAAAACGGTATCAAATAATATTTCTTTATCAGAGATATTAAGTTTAGCATTTGGATCTGTAGTAATACGCTCTCCTTTCCGGCAAGCTAAACCAAAGAATGAAACTAAAAGCACTAAACCAATATTTAAACGCATAAATCAAACTTAGAAAAATGTTTGGCTACTTACAATAGCACTTAAATTGTATAGTGGTAATTATTCTGCGAATGCAAGTGCTGCTATGCTCACTTTTATTGCTCCTATAGCCAAGAGTGAATTGGCGCAGGCCTCAAGCGTTGCCCCAGTGGTAATTACATCGTCAACCAGTAGAATATGTTTGCCGATGATATCTTCAGGAGAATTTACCTTAAACACATCTCTCATGTTTTCGTAACGGTTATACCTGCTTTTTTTAGTTTGGCTCTCGGTAGCATTATTCCGGATCAGGTGATCTTCGCTAATGCCGATCCCCATCTGCGCCGCAATTCCTTCTGCAATAAAGGTACTTTGGTTATATCCCCTGCTCTTATATTTTTTGCGATGTAAAGGAACTGGAATAACCAGATCAATATCCTGGTAAAGCGTTGCGGTTTTTAACCTTTCTCCCAGCATATTGCCTAATAACACACCAACATCTGTTCTGCCGTTATATTTTAAGTTGTGTATTAAGTTTTGAATTTTCGCTCCTTTTCTAAAATATAACATGGCCATTGCAGCATTAAGTGGTAAGCGGCCCCATAGCTGCTTGGCAACCCTATTATCAGCATATTGATGATAGTCTGTAAAAGGGAGATCGTATAAGCATTTTAAACAAATCAACTTTTCATGGCGAAGCAAAGCATTGCCGCATGCATTGCATAAATTTGGAAATAGCAGTCCAAACAAATCAGAAGTCCATTGTTTAACCAGAAGCATCTAACTAATTTATAAAATATTTACGAGGAATACTATGTTTTTAAGGCTAGGGTGAAATATAGTTAAATGGTTTTTTTCCAGTAAAGCAGTTGTTGTGCTACTATATAAGTGTGCTCCCGCTTTCCGTTTGTAGTGCCGGCGTGAAGCCGGCAGCTACCACTTCAATCGGGTTTAGGTGTGAGGGGGCAGGAGTAACTTACGAAGTTTCTAATGGCAGGGTGCAGGGAAACTCGTAAGTTTTTAGGTCAAACCACGCAGGTTTTTGAAACCTTCGTGGTTTATAAGAAAGTATAAACACCCGATTTACCAAAAAGTTTTGCCGGAGGTAAAAATTTTCCTACTGAAAACCATCAACTTACGTTAAACCCTTCGTTATTCCATAAAAAACATTTGGTGTTATACAGAATTTTCCTACTTTTGCATCCCGCTTCGGAGGAAGAGGTTAATAAACTGAAAAGGTGGCAGAGGGATGAGGAGAGCGGGATTTATTTTAAAATAAATGTTGCGGATGA